>Ga0209676_1000019_pt1 | contig 620012 bp, 615 predicted proteins | sample AraplaCvi_mLB_r2_FD_184282 | JGI IMG/M metagenome (GOLD analysis project Ga0209676, IMG submission 184282) | Arabidopsis root microbial communities from North Carolina, USA - plate scrape MF_Cvi_mLB_r2 (SPAdes) (version 2) | ecosystem: Host-associated > Plants > Roots > Endosphere | place... | reverse complement strand
TGGCCCGCACCCGGGGGCGGTGGCGTCGCTGATGCCCTGCTCGGGCTTTTCCGGGTCGAAGCAGCCCTTCTGCGAGGCTAATCGCGCAAGGTTCACGGCACTTTTCGCGTTCTGGGGGGTTTAACCCTCTGACAAGGCGCAACCGCGAAGAGGCAAGCATGAGCGTGAACATCCGCACAGATGAGACGATCCGGGAAGATGCACCAAGCATCCTGATCCCGAGCGAGACCGTCTGGCGGGTGGAAACCGCCAAGCGTGCGGCCGTGCTGCTGGATGCCGCCGATTATTTCGGGACCCTGCGCAAAGCCATGCTGGCCGCCCGCAGCACGATCTATATCGTCGGCTGGGACGTCGATAGCCGCACCCGGCTGGTCGGCGCCACAGGCGAGGCCGACGATGATCTGCCGCTCGAACTCGGGCCATTCCTGTGTGAGCTGGTCCAGCGCCGACCGCAGCTGAGCGTCAAGATCCTGCTGTGGGACTATTCGGTCTTCTTCGCCAACGAACGGGAATTCATGCCGGCCGTCGCCCTGCGTTGGCGCATGCCCAAACAGGTCGATATGTGCCTGGATGACAGTGTGCCGCTTGGCTCGTCCCACCATCAGAAGATTGTCGTCATCGACGAGGCATTAGCCTTTTGCGGCGGGTTGGATCTCACCATTCGCCGCTGGGATAGCTCGGACCATAAGGTCGACAATGATCTGCGGATCGACCCCGACGGCAAGCCGTACCCGCCGTTTCATGATGTGCAGATGATGCTGGATGGGCCGGCCGCCGATGCCCTGACCCATCTGGTGCGCAAGCGCTGGCTGCGGGCGACCGGCGAGGCTCTGCCCCTGAATCCCACTCAAGAAAGCCCCTGGCCGGCCGGCATCATTGCCGATTTTCAGGATGTCGCGGTCGGCATTGCCCGCACGGAACCCCACGTCAATGACGAGAAGCTGGTGAATGAGGTAGCGGCCCTGTTTCGCGCAATGGCGAAAACGGCGGAACGCCATCTCTATATCGAAAGCCAATATGTCACCTGCCTCGAATTTGCCGAGGAGTTGGCAAAGGCCCTGCAAGAGCGCCCCGCCCTCGAAGCCTTGATCGTCTGCCCCCACAGCTATGGCGGGTGGTTCGAACGCTCGGCCATGAGCGGTGGACGCCGCCGCTTTCAAAAGATCCTGGCGGATGCCGGGGTGGAAAGCCGCGTCCGCATCCTCGCCCCTCATGCGATCGACGGGGAGGAGCAGGCCGATATAAAGGTCCATGCCAAGGTGATGATCGTCGACGATCGGTATCTGCGGATCGGATCGGCAAACCTCTGTGCGCGCTCCATGGCAACCGACAGCGAATGCGATCTGGTGGTGGATGCCGAGGACGATCCCGAGGCGATGCGTGGCATCGCAGGGGTGCGTAACCGCCTGCTGGCCGAACATTGCGGGGCCCGCGTTTGCGCGGTCGCCGAGATGATGGCAAACACCGGATCCCTCATCACCACCGCCACCCGCCTCTCCGAGCGCACCGGTAAGTTGAAACCGGTCGAGGAACCGAGCGACGACGAAATGTCGGGTTGGGAGACCGCCGGAGCGGTAGCTGACCCCAAACATCCACTCGACCCGTTCTACTATCTACCCAATGCCATAACGCCCAAACGCGGCTTTCGCTGGGGTCAGGCGACCTCAATCGCCGGGCTTGTCCTGTTGGCCGGCCTGCTGGCCGCCGCCTGGGCCTTCACGCCGCTGGCCGAACTTGCCAATCCCGCGACTTTGGAGCAGCAGCTGCGAGGGCTCAGCGGTCCTTGGGAGGCAGTTGCCGTCATCGGCATCTTCATCATCGGCGGTCTGGTCGCCTTCCCGCTGGTGGTGCTGATCGCCTGCACCGCCGCCGTCTTCGGCGGTTGGCCGGGCATCGTTTATGCAACCTCGGGCGCGATGCTGAGTGCGCTTGCGACATATTTCATCGGCCGGTGGCTCGGCAAACGCACCCTGCGCCGCTTCGTCGGCCCGCGCCTCAACAGCATCAACCGCACCCTGGCCCGCCAAGGCATCCTGACCGTCACCACCCTGCGCCTGATGCCGATCGCGCCCTTCACCATCGTCAATCTGGTGGCGGGCGCGCTGCGGGTCCGGCCGATCGATTATATCTTGGGGACCCTGCTCGGCATGGCGCCCGGCCTGCTGCTGATGTCGGGTTTTGGCAATCAGGTGCGCGGCATGGTGCAGAACCCAAGCTGGACCGGCGGTGCCATTCTGTTCGGCGTGCTGGCAGCCTCTTTTGTGCTCTCGACGCTGTTGCAAAAACTCGTGACCCGAATGGGCAAGGCCGCCGGGTGAGCGGCGCCCGAAGCATGCGTATTTTCAGCTGGAATATTCACGCCGGGATCGGTCCAGATCGTCGCTATGACCTTGCCCGGATCATCGGGCTGATCCAAGCGCACGAGCCCGATATCGTCGCTTTGCAGGAGGTGGATTCCCGCGGCCGCAAGCAGGAGGATGCGCCGCTTGCCGTCCTGAAACTGGTTCTGGGTAGCCACGCCGCCGAAGCCCGAACCATTGCCGCCCCCGACGGGCACTATGGCCATGTGCTGATCAGCCGTTGGCCGATGCAAGATGTTCATCTGCATGACATTTCGGTCGGACGGCGGGAGCCACGCTGCGCGATCGACGCTGTGATCGATACCCCCCAGGGTGAGCTGCGCGTGCTGGCCACACATCTGGGCCTCGGGCGGGGCGAGCGCCGACAGCAGATCGACCGGTTGCGGCCCATCCTGACCTCACTGCCCCAGCCGACCGTGATGATGGGGGATTTCAACGATTGGGACGGTACGGTGCGCCGGCGTCTGGCCGATCTGCTGCCCGTCGGCACGACCCATCGCACCTTCCCGGCTTGGCGCCCGCTACTGCGCCTCGATCGTATCCATGCCGACCGGCGAATCAACGTCCTGCGCAGTTGGGTTGACTCCAATGCACGCCGTGCTTCCGACCATTTGCCGATCATCGCCGATATTGCCGCCTGACATGCGATAATCGGTTAACTCACCCGTGGCTCTCCGTGGTCTCGTGGAAAAAAACGGAGGAAAGCATGAGCGGCACCATCACGGCAGTCAGCCAGCGCAGAGGCCATCACTTCAGCAAATCGAACCAGCTGAGCATCCGCCTGCTGGCGGGGCTGGGGGTCGAGGGCGATGCCCATGCCGGCGTCACTGTGAAACATCGCTCCCGCGTCATGGTCGATCCGACCCAGCCCAATCTGCGCCAGGTCCATCTGATCCATGAAGAGCTGTTCGAGGAACTCGCCACCAAGGGCTTCAAGGTCGCGCCCGGCGATCTCGGCGAGAATGTCACGACGCGTGATGTCGATCTTCTGTCCCTGCCTGTCGGGGCCAAGCTTCACCTGGGCGACAGCGCGATTGTCGAGGTTACGGGCCTGCGCAATCCCTGCATCCAGATCGACCGATTTCAGCCCGGCTTGATGAAGGCGACCCTGGACCGCGATGCCGACGGTGGCCTCGTGCGCAAAGCAGGTATCATGAGTGTCGTGCTGGCCGGCGGCGAAATCCGCGCCGGTGATACCATTCGGGTCGAACTGCCGCCTCTGCCCCATATCGAGATGGACCGCGCTTAATACGTTTAAAATTTGTTATTTGAAAACAAATCTCTCTGTAAATTATGTTTTATGCGTTGACTCCCGCAGTAATCCGATCTTTAAAATTGCTCACATTGACGCGATGAAGAAATTTTATCGCGTCAGATTGATGTGAAATAACCTTTGATTGCTCGAGGAGAGCGCCATGTCGCTATTCGCCACCCTTAGCCCGATCCGCATTCTGGCCGCAGGCGTGCTGGCGATGTGCTGCTCCAGCTCCGCGCTCGCCGCCGACAAGCCCAAGGAAATCCGCCTCGATTACGCCTATTACAGCCCGACCTCGCTGGTCTTGAAAGAAAAGGGTTTTCTGGAAGAGAAGCTGAAAGCCGAAGGGATTTCGGTCCGCTGGGTGCTGTCGGCCGGCTCCAACAAGGCACTAGAGTTCCTCAATGCCGGTAGCCTTGATTTCGGCTCGACCGCCGGCGCCGCAGCGCTGCTAGGCAAGATCAACGGCAACCCCATCAAGGGCGTCTATATCTATTCCAAGCCCGAATGGACCGCGCTGGTCGCCCCGGCCAATAGCCCGATCAAGACGGTCGAGGATCTGAAGGGCAAGCGCGTCGCCGTTACCCGTGGTACGGACCCGCATATCTTCCTGATCCGCGCGCTCGCTGGTGCCAAGCTCTCCGAGCGCGACGTGAAGCTGGTGCTATTGCAGCATGCCGATGGTCGCTTGGCCTTAGAAAACGGCGATGTCGATGCCTGGGCCGGTCTCGATCCGATCATGGCCGGTGCCGAGGTCGAAAAGGGCGCCAAGCTCTTCTATCGCAATGCCGACGCTAATACATACGGGCTGCTGAACGTCCGCGAAGCCTTTGCCAACGACAATGCCGCCCTGGTCGAAACCGTCATCGCCGCCTATGAGGACGCCCGCCGCTGGGCGATCGCCAATCCCGATGGGCTGCGCGATCTGGTCGCCGGTGCCGCCAAGTTGTCGCCCGAAGTCGCCGCCAAGCAGCTGACCCGCACCGATCTGCGCGACCCAACCGTCGGCGATAAGCCGCGCGCCTCGATCCTGGCTGCCGGTGAAGCCTTGAAGGAAGCCGGCGTCATCGAGGCAAAGGTCGATGTGAAGGCAGCCGTCGACAGCCTACTCGACCCGCGCTTCTCGGCCAAGCTGGCGGCGGCCCAATAGCTTTGGCTGACATCACCCACGTACGCCCCGTCACCCGTCCCCCGACCACCCGGCGATTGCCGGTGGTCGGGCTCGGCTTTTTACTGCCCGTCGTCCTCGGCGCCCTCTGGGAGCTCGCCGTCAGCCTCGGGCTGTCCGAAGGCCGTCTGGTTCCGCCGCCCTCGCGCATCGCGGCCGAGCTTTGGCGCCTCGCCGTCATCGGCGATTTGCAGATCCATACGACCGCCACCCTGATACGGGTCGGGGCCGGCTTTGGCCTGGGCGTCTTGGCCGGCACCTTGCTGGGGGCCTTGACCGGCTATGCCCCGCTCGCCCGCCGCCTGCTCGATCCGACCCTGCAGGCGCTGCGTGCCATCCCCTCGATCGCTTGGGTCCCGCTGTTCATTCTGTGGTTCGGGATTTTCGAGACCTCCAAGGTGATCCTGATCGCCGTCGGGGTGTTTTTCCCGATCTACCTCGGGCTGTCCGCCGCGATCCAAGATACCGACCGCAAGCTCGTGGAAGTCGGCCGCGCCTTCCGCCTCTCGGGTCCGCAGCTGATCGTGCGGGTGCTGCTGCCGGCGGCTCTGCCCTCTTATCTCGTCTCGCTGCGTTCCGGTCTGGGTCTCGGCTGGATGTTCGTGGTAGCCGCCGAATTCATGGGGGCGAGCGAAGGCCTGGGCTTTCTTCTGACCGACGGGCAGATGATGGGCAAACCCTCGATCATCGTCGCCGCCATCCTGACCTTCGCCGTGCTGGGCAAGATCACCGACGGGCTGCTCGCTGCCCTCTCCCGCCGCGTCTTGCGCTGGCAGGATGTCTATCGCAAGGACGGCTAGCCCATGCTGCAGCTCGACAATCTGACCAAGACCTATCCGGGCGGCACCCTGGCCGTCAGCCGGTTTGCCCTGAGTGTGGAGCCTGGCGAGATCGTCGCGATCCTCGGCGGATCGGGCTGCGGTAAATCGACGGTTCTGCGCGCCATCGCCGGGCTCGATCCCGCCAGCAGCGGCCGGGTGATGCTGGATGGGGAGGAAATCCTCGCCCCCCACCCGAAGATCGGTGTCGCCTTTCAGGAACCCCGGCTGATGCCGTGGCTGACGATTGCCGAAAATATCGGCTTTGGCATCCATGATATCCCCAAGCAACAGCGCCAATCGCTGGTGAATGCCGCCTTACAGCGGGTCGGCCTCAACGGCTTTGCCCATGCCTGGCCGCGCGAGCTGTCGGGTGGGATGGCGCAGCGCGCGGCGCTGGCCCGTGCGCTGGTCGCAAAACCGCAGGTTCTTCTGCTGGATGAACCCTTCTCTGCGCTTGATGCCTTGACCCGCGCCGATTTGCAGGATCACCTGCTGGAGCTTTGGGCCATCGACCGGCCAACCTTGATCCTGGTGACCCACGATATCGACGAGGCGCTCTATCTTGCCGACCGAGTCGTTGTGATGACCGGGCGGCCGGGCCATATCCAAAGCATCGTGCAGCCGAACCTGCCCCGCCCGCGCGATCGGGAAGGGCAGCGCTTCATCGACTGGAAACGGCGCCTCTTGGGCAAGCTCTCGCTCGCAGGCTCCCGCGACCGGGTTGGCGAAGAAGACCATCCGGCGGCTGCGATCTGACGTTTGGGAGAACGATCTTTGGACGCCGAAAGCCTGCGGGCCCTGCAAGCCCCGCTGAAAGACAAATATAAAACCGCCCCCGACAGCGCGATGGTCACCCTGAAGGCGCAAGGCAGCCTCGATGCCGATGGCGTCGCCTGCCGGGTCGAAACCGGCCGCGCCCTCATTGAAGCCGGCCTGCACCCCGCAACAGGAGGCACCGGCCTGCAAGCCTGTTCAGGCGACATGCTGCTCGAGGCCCTCGCCGCCTGCGCCGGCGTCACCCTGAAGGCGGTCGCGACGGCGATCGATTTCAAGCTTTCGGGCGGCACCGTGCATGCCGAAGGCGACCTCGATTTCCGCGGCACGCTGGGGGTCGATCGCGAGGCGCCGGTCGGTTTTGCGGCCATTCGCCTGAGCTTCCGCCTCGATACCGACGAGCCCGACGACAAAATAGCGACTTTGCTGAAACTAACAGAACGCTATTGCGTTGTGTTCCAGACCCTCAACCGGCGGCCCGAGCTTTCGGCTGAGATCACCCGAGGAACAGCGTAGCGACGGAGACTTGCTTTCAAACGAAATCCGTGCGATGAGCGGTTATCGAATTCGTTAAGGTTCGGCTGCTCTTCCCGCTCTGATTTTGGATCAAGCCCCGGACCTGCTCTCGACCTCAACCGAAATTCCGATCTCGCTCGCGATACTCGCAAGCGTGGTGACTACGTCTGAAAGGTTACGACTATGGCTACCGGTACCGTTAAGTGGTTCAACGCCCAGAAGGGCTATGGCTTCATCCAGCCGGCTGATGGCAGCAACGACGTGTTCGTGCACATCTCCGCTGTCGAGCGTTCGGGCCTCGGCTCGATCGTCGAAGGCCAGAAGCTCTCCTACGAGCTCGAGCAGGACAAGCGCAGCGGCAAGTATTCCGCTGGTCAGCTGCAGGCTGTCTAATTTAGACGCCAGCTTCTGCTAGGAAGTCGGGCCGGCGGGAAACTGCCGGCCCGTTTCTTTTGGGGCACGGAAGAGGACAAGAGCCCATGATCACGATGTATGGCATCAAGAATTGCGACACCATCAAGAAGGCCCGCACCTGGCTGGAAGGCCACGGGGTCGAGTATGCCTTTCATGATTATAAGGCCGTCGGCATCGACGCGGATCGCCTGGCCAGCTGGTGTGCAGAGCACGGCTGGGAAGTTCTGCTGAACCGCGCCGGCACCACCTTCCGTGCCCTGCCCGATGCCGACAAACAGAACATCGATACCTCCAAGGCCATCGCCTTGATGCAAGCCAATCCCTCGATGATCAAACGCCCGGTCCTCGACCTTGGCCAGCAACGCCTCGTCGGCTTCAAGCCGGAGATCTATGCGGGGGCTCTTTAAACCCAACCGCAACCTTTGATTAACCGAGATCCAATGTATTGCTACCGACTGTCCTGCGCCTTATTATTGAGCGGTTAAAACCTGTAAGGAGCGGGTAGTGAGGATGGAGCAATGGCTCACAAGTACAGTTCCGGGAATCATTATCCTGGGAGCTGCCGGAAGCATCCTGGCCTTAGGTATTCTTTGGGCTTTTCGCCTCATTCCGCTGCCTCTAAAATGGCACCACAAGAGGAAGACCAAACAGGCTTTTATGCTGGGTTATTCAGCAGCCACAATCGAGAATGATGAAACTGGGAGAAATTTGATCGCCCTTTTGTTTCATCATCTCAGCCTTCTTCTAATTTGCCTCACAGCACTTTTATTCTGCAGCGGGTCATTCTTAGCGATACTTGTATCGCAATCAGATATCGCATTAACATGGGTGCTGTTCATTCTATCATCAGCATCATTTACAATTGTTTATTTCATATATTTTGAATTCGATTTTATATATCGGACTTATTTATTTTATTGGAAAGGCCCTCTGAAACGAGCCAGAGAAAGCTACGTAGAACGCGAAGCTGGTCAAATCAACAAAAGCTCACAGCCCGAATAAGAAGACGCGGGTAGCGTAATCTGTCCGGCCTAAAGCTTAGCCAAAGGAAGCCATATTCCTTGGCGAGCATCCGGAGGAGCACCGCAGCCCCTCCGGAGTATTCCAGCGTGAAAATCCCAGCCATCGCTCTTTTGATCACCGCGCTCTCTGCCGGCACTGCCCTCGCCGGTCCGCTGAAAATCAGCCAGGAGGCTCTGCTGGCCAATGGGCTGGGCGATAAGCTCACGCTTTCCGAAGCCAAGCGGGCGGACGGCACGGCGGTCACGGCGGGCACCAATGCCGACGGCAAAGCCAAGATCGAGATCGTCGGACCGAAGACGGCTGCCACGGAGGCCAGTTTCAGCTTCCCCATTCCGGCCGAAGGCGAACGCAGCCCGACGGCGGCCATGGGGCTGAATTTCACCACCAACATCTTCCCGCGCTGGAAGGCCGCCATCGAGTGGTACGCCGGGGCGATTTACGAGAGCAAACAGAAGCCGGTCGCGAGTTTCAAACGCGACAACCGCGTGCTGACCCTAAAGCGCGACGATGCTGCCGGCACGATCACGCTGCATGCGGCGGGGGAGTAGTCTCCCCTCTTTCCAGCCAAAAGTCCCGTCATCCTCGGGCTTGACCCGAGGATCTGTGGCCGAACTCTGGAGTGTGGAAAGACCCTCGGGTCCGAGCCCGAGGATGACGACTAACTTGGGTAAATAAAAAGGGCGGGTTTCCCCGCCCTTTTTTGTCTAGTCCGGCAATTTCCGGATCGCACCCAGCGCCGCGCTGGTCGCAAAAGCCGCATAGGCCTTGAGGGCCGTCGAAACCTTGCGTTTGCGGGGCTTGGCGGGCTTCCAACCCAGGCGATCCTGTTCGGCGCGGCGGCGGTCGAGTTCGGCATCATCCACCGCCAGATGGATCTTGCGGGTCGGGATATCGATCTCGATCCGGTCACCGTCCTTCACCAGGCCGATGAGGCCACCTTCGGCCGCTTCCGGCGAAACATGGCCGATAGAGAGGCCCGAGGAACCACCCGAGAAACGACCGTCGGTTACCAGGGCGCAGGCTTTGCCGAGGCCCTTGGATTTGATGTAGCTGGTCGGATAGAGCATTTCCTGCATACCCGGCCCACCGCGCGGGCCTTCGTAGCGCACCAGCACCACATCGCCAGCCTTCACATCGCCCCCCAGAATGCCACTCACCGCATCATCCTGGCTTTCGAAGATCTTGGCAGGACCGTTGAAGGTCAGGATAGAGGCATCGACGCCGGCGGTCTTCACGATGCAGCCATCGACCGCAAGATTGCCAAACAGCACGGCGAGGCCGCCGTCCTTGGAGAAAGCATGTTCGACGCTACGGATGACACCGCTTTCGCGGTCGGCATCGACATCGTCCCAGCGCGCCGACTGGCTGAAGGCAACCTGGGTCGGAACCCCGCCCGGCGCCGCCTTGAAGAATTCATAGACCGACGCGCTCTTGGTCCGCTTGATGTCCCAGCGGTCTAGGGCAGCTTTGAGGTTCTCGGCATGGACCGAGCCGACCTGATTATGGATGAGGCCGCCGCGGTCGAGCTCACCCAGAATGCCCATGATGCCGCCGGCGCGATGCACGTCTTCCATATGGACGGTATTGTTCGAGGGCGCGACCTTGCAGAGCACCGGCACCTTGCGCGACAGCCGGTCGATATCGGCCATCGTGAAATCCACCTCGGCTTCCTGGGCGGCGGCCAGCAAATGCAGCACGGTATTGGTCGAACCGCCCATGGCGATATCGAGGGTCATGGCGTTTTCGAACGCCTCGAAGCTCGCGATGGCGCGCGGCAGCACGCTTTCGTCTTCCTGCTCGTAATACCGCTTGGCAAGATCGACGACCAGATGGCCGGCTTCGATGAAGAGGCGCTTGCGGTCGGCATGGGTCGCTAGGGTCGAGCCATTACCCGGCAGCGAGAGGCCCAGAGCTTCGGTCAGGCAGTTCATCGAATTGGCGGTGAACATGCCGGAGCACGACCCGCAGGTCGGGCACGCCGAGCGCTCGATAGTCTTCACGTCTTCGTCGGAGATCTTGTCATCGGCAGCGGCGACCATGGCGTCGATCAGATCGAGCTTCTTGGTCGCGCCATTCATGATGACCTTGCCGGCCTCCATCGGGCCGCCTGACACAAAGACCACCGGGATATTGATGCGCAGCGCCGCCATCAGCATGCCCGGAGTGATCTTGTCGCAATTGGAAATGCAGACCATCGCGTCGGCGCAATGGGCATTCACCATATATTCGACCGAGTCGGCGATGAGTTCACGGGACGGCAGCGAATAGAGCATGCCGTCATGGCCCATAGCGATGCCGTCATCGACCGCAATGGTGTTGAATTCCTTGGCGACGCCGCCGGCCTGTTCGATCTCGCGCGCGACCAGCTGGCCGAGGTCCTTCAGATGCACATGGCCCGGGACGAACTGGGTGAAGCTATTGACGACGGCGATGATCGGCTTGCCGAAATCGCTGTCCTTCATGCCGGTCGCGCGCCAAAGGCCGCGAGCACCGGCCATGTTGCGGCCATGGGTCGTCGTGCGTGAACGATAGGCGGGCATCTCGAACTTCCTCTCGGGCTTTACCAAGCTGCCCTCTTAAGCCGGGGCAGTCTCTACGCGGACTTTAGCCTGTCACCTTATGCCTTCCCGACGGCTGCGCCAATTGGCGTCTCGACATGGCGGGGGCGATCAACGCTCAAGTATTGAGCCGCGCTCAAGGGGCCTTGAGGAATGCGGAACAACCCTGCATCCTCACTCTATTCCAATTTGCAACCAGCACGATGAGCATCGCAACAATCCTCCGCCACCCCCGGCGCACTCTTGCGGAATCGGGCGGTCCTGACCTCGCCAACTTAGCCCTCAGCCCCTTAGAACCGGCCCCCCGCATGACCGACATCGCGAACACCCCTCCTCCTGCCCGCCTGCTTGCGCCGGCCAATCCCGATTATGCACGGATCCCTTTGCGGGAGGTGCTGCTGGTCTTCGGCGGACTGTTCGTCGCCTTTCTGCTGATTGTAGCTACGTCGCTCTTTGTGCTGCATGCCAAGGTCATCGATCCGCACACCTATGCCTTTCCCTTCACGATCCGGAAACAGGGAGATCGGCACCAGATACGGGGCGGGATCAGCGGCGCCATGGTGGCGCGCATTCGCGAGATGGCCGAGGCGGGCGACTTAAAGGAAGTCGAATTCGTCACCGAAGGCGGGTGGCTGGAATCGGGCATCGATATTGGCCAGATCCTGCGCGATCATGATGTGACGATTGTCCAGTCGGCCGCAGGGCGCTGCTATTCCGCCTGTATCAAGATCATTGGCGCCTCCGACATGCGGCGTACCCGCATCCACGACCGGGCGATCTTCATGTTCCACGCCGGCCGCTATACTTGGGACCCGCTGGCCTATTATATCTTCGAATATCCCTTCCGGCAGCTGGCCTACCGCTTCATGCTCGACACTGAAAATGCCGACATGTCGCGCTATCAGTACGACAAGCTGCAGCCGGGTCTTTTCGAATTCCTGAAATCCTGCACGGTCAGCCCGCTGCTGCAGGTCGATCCCATTTTCCTCTCTTGGGCCGAGATCAAGCAGATCGGGCAGAAGACTTTCCCCCGCACCTGCGATCAGATCATGGCACGGCCGGAGCCCTACTGACGCCGCCAATCGGCCCGCAGCAGCTGAAACCATTGCAGGTCGGGCGCCAGCGCCCCTTCCCGGAAAGCCGCGCGCACCTTGATCTCCAGATCGGAGCGGTGCGCACAACTGGGGCGGGAAAGGACCGCGTCGCAGAAGCGTTGCTCGACCTCTGCCAGGACATCAAAGCCGAGGCTGGCGATCTGGCCGCCCTTGAAGGCGCAATGGTAAATCAGGAAATCGATATCGGCCGCCGCGACCTGGGCAAGGCGCCAGATCTCGTAATTCATCACGTCGCGCGCAAGATCGACGTCGGGCAAGAAGTTTGCCATCGGCATGGCGCCGCGGATCTGGAAGCCCAGCTTCTTCAGCAAAGCGGCCGATCCCAGGTTGAGCTGCCCGAAGATAGCGGCAGAAACCCCGCCATTGGGCTTATTGGCAAAGAACCAATCGAGCGCCAGGCTCGCCGCTTCATAGCCATAACCTCGGCCCCAGGACCGCGAGCTATAGCCATATTGCAGCTCGGGATCTTCGCCAAGATCGGGCGGCGCGAACCCGCACCAGCCCAGCAATTCGCCCGTTTCCAACAGCCGAACGGCCCAGACGCCATAGTCATGCTCTTCCCAGGAGCGGTTATAGCCGCCCATGCGCAGGATCGCGCTCGCCTGACAGCGCTCAGGCCCAGCACCATCGGCGGTGAGATTTTTGGTGACGTCTGGATCGCCGAGGATCGCCGCCACCGCCGAGACATCCGCATCGGTAAATCGATCGAGGCGCAAACGCGCACTCGTCAGCATCGGTACCCCAACCACCAATTCGTCTCCCCTAGCCCCTACTGGCAGAGTAAAAGATCCCAGGTGAGAGAGGTACTCTTCTAATGGTCTGGCAGAACCCAACTTCCTGCATCCAAGGTCTGATAGGGACCTGGCGATTCGTGCGGGATATCGACAATGGCGCCCGCATGGAGGGCAGCGCGGTTTTCACTCCACGGGCAGACGGCTGGCTGCACTATCGTGAAGACGGCACCCTACGCCTACCCGATGGGCAAAGTTTCCAATCCTACCGCAGCTATCTCTATGCCCCGCGCCCTCAGGGGTTCGCCGTCTATTTCGACGAGGAGCCGCCCAGACTGTTCCACGAGATCATCCTCGGCCCGGATCTGACCGGCGGCGCCCCCCACCCCTGCGCCGCCGATCTTTATGACAGCAGCTATCGCTTTCTGCCCGACGGCAGCTTTACCGTCGTACATGCGGTGACCGGCCCGAAAAAAGCTTATCGGATGGAGACGCTTTACCGTCCGGCGTGAACCGATTCCCGGGGGCCGATGGCAGCGAGCAGCAGCTGGTCGTCGTCGGTGTCGGCATTGGGGGTGGTCAGCAGGCGATCGCCATAGAAGATCGAATTCGCCCCGGCCAAGAGGCAGAGGATCTGCGCCTCCCGCCCCAGGTGCGAACGGCCGGCCGACAGGCGCACGGTGGTACCCGGCATGGCAAGCCGCGTAACGGCCACCATTCGCACAATCTCCAGCGGATCGACCCGCTCCCGGCCCGCCAGCGGCGTGCCCGCAACCGGCACGAGCGCATTGATCGGCACGCTTTCGGGATGGGGATCGAAGCCCGCCAGCACCTGGATCATCGCCACCCGGTCCCGGTCGCTTTCCCCCATGCCGAGGATCCCGCCGCAGCAGAGTTCGACCCCGGTGGCCCGCACATGGGCCAGCGTCTCCAGGCGATCCTGATAGGTGCGGGTGGTGATGATCTGCCCATAAAAATCCGGCCCGGTATCGAGGTTATGGTTATAGGCGGTGAGCCCGGCATCAGCGAGACGCTGGGCCTGATGGGGCTTTAACATGCCTAAGGTGACGCAGGCTTCCATGCCGAGATCCCGCACGCCCGCCACCATGGTCAGCACCGCATCGAAGGCTGCGCCGTCCCGCACCTCTCGCCAGGCCGCCCCCATGCAGAAGCGATCCGCCCCCGCTTGCTTTGCCCGTGCGGCTAGGGCCAGCACGCGCTCCGGATCCATCAGTCCGTCACGCTCCAGATCGACTTCCCGGTGGTGGGCCGATTGCGGGCAATAGGCGCAGTCTTCCGGGCAAGCGCCGGTCTTGATGCTGAGCAGGCTGGCCTTCTGCACCTTCACAGGATCATGAAAGCGACGATGGACCGCCGCCGCCCGCCCGACCAGATCGAGCAGCGGCAGGCGATGGAGGGCGAGCAATTGCTCGACCGTCCAATCGTGACGCAGGGTGCCGTCTGCGACGCTCACGCCGAGGGTCCCTTGGACCGGGTCAGCCGACCGACCGCCGACCCGCCAACGGCGAGCAGAGCGATCTTCAGAAAATCGCCCAGCAGGAAGGGCGCGACACCGGCGGCCCAGATCTTTGCGGCCGGAACATACATCGCAAGCCAAGCCGCCCCGAGCGCATAGACCGGCACCATGCCGAGCAGCATCGCAGCAAACCGTCCCCAAAAGCCCCGGCCGGCGGCAAAATAACCGACAAGGCCGGCCGCGATCAGATAGCCCAGCAGATAGCCGCCGGTCGGTCCGACCATATAGGCGAGCCCGATCCCGCGTTCCGGCGTTCCGGTGAAGACCGGCAGCCCCATCGCGCCGGCAGCCAGATAGGCAACCATGACGGCAACGGCGCCGCGCGCGCCCAACGTCACCGCAATCCCCATCAGTGCGAGGGTCTGCAGGGTCATAGGCACCGGCCAGAAAGGAATGCTGATCTTGGCGCTCGCCGTCAGCACGGCCACGCCCAGGGCAACTACAAGGGCCTTCATCAAAGGCGCAGGAACAGCCTGGCCCGCAGTGAGGATCTTCATCATCGATCTCCAATTATAGATAATTCATGAACAAGATCGATAAACGGATTCCATAGAATCTATAATTTAGCAAGGGGCGTGCAAAATCATCTCCAAAAGAGGTGATATTATCTATAATTTTGATGAGGGGAGATTAACCGGCTTTTGCCTGCACCAGGCCGCCACCCAGTACATGGCGGCCGAGGGTCGCGGCGGCAGCCTCGATATGCCCGGCACGCAAGGCCTGCAAGATAGCCCGGTGGTCGCGATCGGACGGCGCCTCCCATTCCTCGCGCCAGCCGGCAAAGAGGAAGCGGGCACTAACCGCATGCAGATCATCGATCGCCGCCAGCAGACGCGGCATGCCGCAGGGCGTCAGGAGCAGGCGATGGAATTGCCGGTTGGCCTCTTCCCAGGCCCGCACATCCCCCGCCCGGTCGCCGGCACGCGAAGCCTCTTCGGCCGCATCCAGAATGGCAGGGGTGAGATGAGGGGCAGCATGGCGCAGCGCCAGAACCTCCAACGCCGCCCGCATTTCGGCGACCTCGCGTACTTCGCGCACATCGAAACCAGCGACCCTCACGCCGCGCCGGGGTTCACTGACCACCAGCCCTTGCGCCTCCAACCGACGGAAGGCTTCGCGCACCGGAACGTGGCTCGCTTCGAATTCTTCGGCGATATGATCCTGACGCAGCCGCGTGCCGGCGGCCAATTGCCCAGAGACAATGCGCTCCGCCAGGATGCGGCTGATCTTGATTGCCAGAGTGTCGCGGGGTTCTTTGGCCATGGAATTATAGATAATTTGATCGGGAGCAGGATGCCACGGAAAACAGGCAGATGACCCGATTTCAAACGCAAAAGCCGTCGCTCTCGCGACGGCTTTTGAAATCGGATGGTACCCCAGGTCGGACTCGAACCAACACGCCCTCGCGGGCAACAGATTTTGAGTCTGCCGCGTCTACCATTCCGCCACTGGGGCACACGGGCGCGATCCTAGCGATGTCGCGGCGCGGGTCAAGCGAAACCTAAATGCATCCTGCAAAACCTTGATAGCTTCTCGGAAACTTGGGCGCAGCGATATTTTTTGCCTTTGTTCTGCCGCAAGTTCGACCTAACGAAGAAAGCATGACAGCCTTCGGTTTGCGCGCCCGCGCCTTCACCCTCGCTGGCGGTTCGCTGACCGCTCTGCTCGTCGCCTTTCTGTCGCAATATATCGGCGGATTGCAGCCCTGCGTCCTCTGCCTCTATCAGCGCTGGCCCTATGTTATCGCGATCGCCCTCTCGCTGATCGCCGGCATCTTCGGGCCGGCTGGCAATGGCAAGATCGCGCGGCTGTTCATCTGGCTCTCGGGCCTCGCCTTGCTGGTAACCGCCGGGATCGGGGTTTTCCATGTCGGGGTGGAGCACGGCTGGTGGACCGGGACCCAGGAGTGCGGCAACATGATCCAGGCTGGCAGCCTCGACGAATTGCGCAATGCGATCAATAATGCCCCAGTCGTGCGCTGCGATCAGGCCCAATGGTCTTTGTTCGGCATTTCGATCGCGGGCTATAATGTGATCTATGCCGTCGGGCTGATGCTGGTCTGTCTGATCGGCCTCTCGAGTGCTGATGCCGATCGGAGCCGCCGATGAGCGATACCACCGCGCCAATCCCCACCGTCCTGCCGGGCGAACTCACCGGCCACGCCCTGATTGATCGCATGGTCCGGGTGGATCACGCCGGGGAATATGGCGCGAAGCGTATCTATGAAGGCCAGTTGGCGGTGATGCGTCGCCGCAACTCCCCGGCGGTGCCCACGGTCGAACATATGGCCGAGCAGGAACAGCAGCACCTCGATTATTTTGCCAATGCGATCGCCGAGCGCCGGGCCCGCCCGACTCTGCTGACCCCGCTCTGGCATGTTGGCGCCTTTGCCATGGGGGCCGCCACCGCGCTGCTGGGCGACAAGGCCGCCATGGCCTGCACTATCGCGGTCGAAGAAACCATCGATGGGCATTATGCCGCCCAAGTCGCCCAGCTCGGCGATACCGAACCGGAACTGAAAGCCAAGATCGAACAATTCCGCGCCGAAGAGCTGGAGCATCGCGATACCGGCGTCGAACATCACGGCCGCGAAGCCCCTGCTTACCCGCTGCTCTCGGCCCTGGTGCGCGCCAGCACCAAGACGGCGATCTGGCTGTCGGAACGGGTCTAACTCACACTCCCAAAGACCGTCATTCCGCACGTGATGCGGGATCCCTCTGAAGCGGATCCGCCTCCGGTGGCCCTGCATCAAGTGCGGGGTGACGTTTCTTTTTAGACGTCCCAAAGAGTTCCACCTCCCCCTGAGTCCTCTCGGCAACAAGCCCAGGATAATTTTCCGTCTTTTTGCTGCAACCGCGAAGCTAGACTTGCGTCTGTAACAGAGAGACACCACACTATGTAGCAGTATGCAGGTCCATCGATCCGCCACTAGGGTCGTCGCGGTGTTGGGTCCAACCAATACCGGCAAGACCCACCTCGCTATCGAGCGAATGCTTGGCCACAGGTCGGGCATGATCGGGTTTCCGCTGCGCCTACTCGCCCGCGAGAACTATGATCGCATCGTTCGGCTGAAAGGCGAGGCCAGCGTCGCCCTGATTACGGGCGAGGAGAGGATTGTTCCCTCCACCGCCCGCTGGTTCGTCTGTACCGTCGAGAGCATGCCGGTGGATAAGCCCGTCGCCTTCCTCGCCGTCGATGAAATCCAGCTCTGCGCCGATCAGGAGCGCGGCCATATCTTCACCGACCGGCTGTTGCATGCACGCGGCCATGACGAGACGATGTTCCTGGGCGCCGAGACGATGAAGCCGATGATCAAGCGGCTCATTCCCGATGCCGAGATCATCACCCGGCCGCGTCTTTCGACCCTCACCTATTCCGGCATGAAGAAGCTCACTCGCCTGCCCCGACGCAGCGCGATCGTCGCCTTCTCCGCCGCCGATGTTTATGAGACCGCCGAACTAATGCGGCGTTCGCGCGGCGGCTGCGCCGTGGTGCTGGGCGCGCTCTCGCCCCGGGCCCGCAACGCCCAGGTGGAGCTTTATCAGTCGGGCGAGGTCGATTATATGGTCGCGACCGACGCCATCGGCATGGGCCTCAACATGGATCTCGACCATGTGTGTTTCGCCCGCCTCTCCAAATTCGACGGCCGCAGCCCCCGCCGCCTGACCGCGCCGGAAATGGCCCAGATCGCCGGTCGCGCCGGCCGTCATCAGAACGACGGCACCTTCGGCACCACGCCGGACCTCGGCGCCCTGGATCCGGAGCTCGTCGAGCAGATCGAAACCCACCGCTTCGATCCCATCGAAGGAATTTCCTGGCGCAACCCGAACCTCGATTTCCGCTCGCTCGCCGGTCTGCTCGCCAGCCTCGATCGCGGCCCGCCCTCGCCGTTCCTGAAGAAAAAGCGTGAGGCCGACGATCATCTGACCCTGCTGGCACTCTCCCGTGTGCCGGAAATCGCCGACGACGCCAAGAAGCCGCAGCGGCTGCGCATCCTCTGGGATGTTTGCCAGATCCCCGATTTCCGCAAGACCATGACCGATGCGCACACCCGCCTGCTGCATCAGATCTACAGCTTCCTATCGGCGCCCGGCGGTCGCTTGCCAAGTGACTGGGTCGCGGCCCAGATCGCGCGCCTCGATATGGTGGAGGGCGATATCGATCAGCTCTCCCAGCGCCTCGCCCATATCCGCACTTGGACCTATGTTTCGCACCGGCCGGAATGGGTGAAGGACGCCCAGGAATGGCAGGCCAATGCCCGCGCGATCGAAGACAAGCTGTCCGACGCCCTGCATGAGAAGCTGACGCAGCGCTTCGTCGATCGGCGCGGCGCCCATCTGATCCGCCGGATGGATGGCGCGGGCGAGCTGCTGGCCGGCATCACCGCTGCCGGCGAAGTGGTGGTCGAAGGCCATCCGGTCGGCCATCTCGACGGCTTCACCTTCCATCCCGACGAAGAAGCAGTGGGGATGGAGGCCAAACGCCTGCTGACCGCCGCCCGCCGCGCGCTGGGGCCGGAGATCGCCCGGCGGGTCGGCCAGTTCGTGAAGGCCGAGGATGACGCCTTCTCCCTGATGCTCGACGGCAAGGTGCGCTGGCAGGATGCCGTGGTGGCGCGCCTAGTGCCGGGGCCAAAGCCCCTGTCGCCCGGTCTGGACCTGCTGGTCGGCGATATTCTGGAGGGCGAAGGCCGCATGCGGGTGCAGCAGCGCCTGCACCGCTGGCTTCAGGCCCTGATCGAGCGCGAACTCCAGCCGCTGATGGCCCTACGCGATGTTCAACTGGGCGGCCTTGCCCGCGGTCTTGCCTTCCAGCTACATGAGGCTTTCGGCGTGTTGCCGCGCAGTACCGCCGGCCTGCAGCTTTCCTCTCTGCCGCCCGCCGACGCCAAGGCTCTCGGGCGTCTCGGAATTCGGTTCGGTATCGAAACGATCTATCTTGAGCCCTTGCTGAAGCCGCAGCCGATGGCACTGAAATGCCTGCTGCAAGCGATCGCGCTGGGACTTTCTCCGATCCCGCAGCCGCCCAGCGGGCCGCTTGGCACCCGCGACGATGCCTTGCCCGACGTCTGGTACCGGGCGGCCGCCATGGTGGTGCTGGGGCCGCGGGTCATGCGGGTCGACTTGCTTGAACGCCTCTCTATGGCCGCACGCAAGCGAGCCAAGAACGGCGGGCCGTTTGCCGCCGACGAGGAATTGGTCCGGCTTGCCGGCTGCCGCCCGGGCGAGATCGCCGCCGTGCTGGCAGCGCTGGGCTATAAAGCCAAAGCATCGGAGACGGGTGTGGTGTTCTGCGCCCGCCGCCGCAAAAAATCCCCACCGCCGACCCAACACATCCGGACGGTGACGGAGCGTACCGATTCGCCCTTTGCCAAACTGAAGGAGATGATGGTCATACGATGAGCCAAGCTTTCTTCGACATGGGGGCCGCCTCCGTAAGCAGCGGCATGCGTCTGGACAAATTCCTTTGGGCAGCGCGCTTCTTCAAAAGTCGAACTTTGGCCGCTACCCTGTGCAAGGACGGACGATTACGGATCAACCGCAAGGTCATCGATAAGGCCCATGCGACGGTTCGAGTCGGGGATGTCCTGACGTTCCCCCAAGGCAACACCATCCGCGTCGTGCGGGTCGTCGCGCTCTCCGACGATCGTCGCGGCGCCCCGGTTGCCCAGGGGCTATATGAAGACCTCGAGGCCGCCGCCCGCGTCTAACGGCAGGCCTCCAAGCGCTCTTTAAGTCACAAGGTTGGGCCGCTATTTGCGCCCAACGCCGACGGGCTATGCAGAAACCCCACTGCGCGTCGGGTTGTGTGGCGGCGCCCCATCGGTATTATGGGCCCGCATGAAAGACCGTAGGTCAGCGACCAGATAAGGCCGCGACCTCGGAAGGGGAGTTATTTTCGAGATGACCTACGTCGTCACCGACGCTTGCATCAAGTGCAAATACACCGACTGCGTGGAAGTCTGCCCGGTCGATTGCTTCTACGCGGGCGAAAATATGCTCGTCATCAATCCGGACGAATGCATCGATTGCGGCGTCTGCGAAGCTGAATGCCCGGCCGAAGCCATCTTGCCGGATGCCGATCCGCGCGCCGAGGAATGGCTCGCCCTCAATCGCGACTATTCCGAACAATGGCCGAATATGACCCGCAAGATCGACGCCCCGCCCGATGCGGACCAGTTCAAGGGCGAAGCGGACAAGTTCAAGAAGTACTTCAGCCCCAACCCGCATAGCTGAGCCAGAGCCTGACGCGCCTCAAGTAGGCCAAGGCCGGTAGGCGCCACCAATAGCCTCGTCATGAAAAATCCATTGCCTTGCAATGGGTTTGTAATGACGCTTGCCATTTTCGATAAATAGGCACAGAGTATTCGGACCGAGTATGACAAGGAGATTGTCGTCGCTCCGAGACTAGGGGGTCGCGCCGCGCAGTCGGCAGCTAGACCGCCTCACCATTTCGTCACGAGCAGGGAGGGTGGGTAAAGTCATGAGTCCACCGGGTCTATTCTAAAAGCCACTTCAGGCTTCTCAAAACAAGAGTGAATAGTTACATCGTCATGAAATGTACCGTCATGCCTGTGACGGTTGAAAGCCTCGCATACCTCTGCGGGGCTTTCTCTTTGTCTGGGGCAAAGATGACCAGGGCTTCCTGGAGAACCTCGTCATCCCAGGGCTTGACCCTGGGATCTCAGGTGACGGGCCGCATCGAGGCGGTTGAGGGATAAGCTGCGCGGCGTGGCCAAACGAGATCCCGGATAAAGTCCGGGATGACGAAGTTTTGCTTGCTTCGGCTTTAGAAGCGAAGGCCTGGCGGATGAGATGCTAGGCGCGGAGCGCAGGACCGGAGCGTACCCCGGGTACGAGAGGATCCGAGCACCGTGAGCAACGACGCAGATCGCCGCCAGACCGAGCGTTAGCCGACGTCGCCGACGACAAACCGATCTCGCCCGCTTAATTTCGCCTGATAGAGCAACTCGTCGGCTTTGCGGATCACGGCATCGGGTTCGGCATCTTCGCCAGGGGCGACCAGACTGAGACCGACGCTGACGGTGACGAATTCATGCACCTTGCTGGCCTCATGGGGCAGCTTCAGGTTCCGGATGGTATCGCAGATGATCTTGCCGAACTGCTCGACGCCCGGCCGGTCGATATCCGGTAGGATCATCACGAATTCCTCGCCGCCATAACGCGCAACGGTATCGGCCGGACGACGGGAAAGCTTCTGTAGGGCCTGGGCAACGGACCGCAGGCATGCATCGCCCTCAAGATGGCCGTAGCGGTCATTGTAGAGCTTGAAGAAATCGACATCCAGCAGTGCCAGCGCGATGGGAAGCTTGCTGCGGGCCGCGCGTTTCAGTTCCCGCACCAGGGTCTCATCAAACACCCGGCGGTTGGAAATGCCGGTGAGGCCATCGACAGCAGCCAGACGGCGCAGATGATCGCCCTGCTGCTTCAGCTTAATATGGGCGCGCACCCGCGCCTTCACGATCGGAGGGCTAACCGGCTTGGTGATGAAATCCACCGCCCCGATGTCGAGCGCCCGGGTTTCTCGTTCGGTGTCGTTATGAGCGGTCACAAAGATCACCGCCGACCGCGCCGTCGCCTCGTCCTGCTTCAGGCGCTCGCAGGTCGCAAACCCGTCCATGCCCGGCATTTCGGCATCCAGCAGAATTACGTCCGGCTGCTGGCTCTGAGCCAACCGGATCGCTTCTTCACCGTTAGTCGCGAAGATCACCTCGCCCTCGTCTTTCAGGATCGAGCGTAACAACCGAATGCTGATGGGATCATCGTCGACCAGCAAGATCGTTGCCGGTGCCATGTCCAATTCGGTCATATCATGCTTCCTTCGCTCAAAACCTGTAGGGCCTTGCGATAGTCGAGAACTTCCAGCGCGGCAGCCAATTCTGCCGCCTGCTCCGGCGAAAGACGAGCCTCGAAATGCGCGCGGAGATTGTCAAACTCATCAAGCGCCTTGAAGTCCTGCCGTTCAAGAGACGCTTTGAACGCGGCCAAGGTTTCGCTGGTCAGATCATCCACTGGCGCTGTCACCGGGGCCACGGACGCGGCTTCCGCCAGGAAAGCGTCGATGGCGGCTTGCGAGAGGGTCACAGCCTCGCGATAGGCAGTGGCCTGCTGGGCGAAATCCTGTGCCGGTTCGGCCCGTAGGATGGCTTCGAGCGCGCCGGCCGCCTGTTCCAACCGCCGTGCCCCCAGATTGGCAGCCGAGCCCTTGACTGTATGGACCAGGCGCGCGGCGTTGGTTCGATCTTGATCGGCCAGCGTCTCCTGCAGCAGACCGGCCCCTTCGGTCAGTTGAGTCTGGAATACGGCCAGCAGACGCCGCAGCGAAGCGGCGTCCCCGCCCAGACGCCCGGTGGCTGCAATCGTATCGAGCACGGGCAGATCGCCGGTCTTCGGTACAAAGCGGGCCGGGATCAGTTCTTCTTCGATCGGCACCGTGCGACCGGCCATCACCTCGCCGATCAGCACCACCAGCCGTTCGATATCGAGTGGCTTCGGGATAAAGCCATTCATGCCGACATCGAGGCAGCGTTGACGTTCTTCAGCGAGCGCCCCGGCCGTCAGTGCGATAATCGGCAAGGTTGGGAGCTTCAGGTCGCGGCGGATGTATTTGGTCGCCTCCAGCCCGTCCATCACCGGCATCTGGATATCCATCAGAACGACATCGACCGATCCTGCCTCGGCCCCGCGCAGGAACTCGACCGCCTGGGCGCCATTATCGACCAGGGTGACCGTCGCCCCTTCCAGCGCCAGCACCTGCTGGGCAACCAACTGGTTGATCGCATTATCCTCGACAACCAGACAGCGGATGCCGGCTAGACGCAGCTCGGCCGGCGCCTGGAGCTTCGGCGCCTCTTCGCGCCCGTCAAAGCGGTTGAGGGCCGTATTGACGGCATTATAGAGCTGAGAGCTGGTGACCGGCTTATTGAGGATCGCGTCAAACAGCCCATCATCCGACGCGGTGAGGGCGATCTCGCGGCTCTGGGCGGTCACCATGATCACCAACGGCATCTCGCCCTGGCTTTGCAGTTCGCGGATGATCCGGGTGGTCGCGACGCCGTCCAGATCGGGCATCAGCCAATCCATCAGCACGACATCGAACCGCTCGCCGGCTTTTAAGCGCTCCAGCGCCTGGGAGCCCGATTCGACCGCGATGCTGGTCCAGCCGAGGCCTTGCGCCGTCTTGGCCAGCACCGCGCGGGCGATTTCGTTGTCATCCACCACCAGCACGGAGATCTCGGTGAGCGATCGGACCGACTGCCGCGACACGTCCGAGACCTTGAGGCGGACTGTGAACCAGAATTCAGACCCCCGGCCCAGCTCGCTGCGCACGCCGATCTCGCCACCCATCAGCTCGACCAGCCCCTTGCAGATCGCAAGGCCAAGGCCGGTGCCACCATATTGCCGGGTGTTGGACGTATCGCCCTGCTCGAAGGGGGCGAACAGCTGCACCCGCTTGTCCGCCGCGATCCCGATGCCGGTATCCTCGACGGATACCTTAAGCAGGACATCGCCCTTATCGGCCCGCTCACAGCTGATGGCGAGGCGGACATGGCCGTGTTCGGTGAATTTGATCGCATTGCCGGTCAGGTTGATCAGCACCTGTTCCAGACGCAGGCTGTCGCCGTGCAGCAGGCGCGGCACCGTGGGATCAACCTCGATCAAGAGCTCGATGTCCTTGGAAGCCGCATTAACCGACATGATCGTCGCGAGCGAGGACAGCAACTCGTTGAGGTCGAAATCGACGCTGGCGAGCGTCATCCGCCCAGCATCGGCCTTCGAGAAATCGAGAATATCGTTGAGGATGCCGAGCAGCGAGCGGCCGGCGATCAGGATCTTGCCGATATAATCGCTCTGCTGACTGTTGAGCTGGGAGCGACTGAGGATCTGCGCTAGCCCAATGATGGCATTCATGGGCGTGCGGATCTCGTGGCTCATATTGGCTAGAAACGCACTCTTGGCCTGGGCCAGACGCGCGACCTTCTCGCCCTCGGCGACCAGCTTTTCATTCAGCGCGATGAGCGTACGGCTATGTTCGCGTTCGCTGGCGATCCGGCGTTGCAGCACCAGCGCCAGCAGTGCGACGAACCCAAAAATGCCGAACGACGCCGACATGGCAACCCATTCGAAAGCCCGCCAGAAGCTCATCACTTCGGCATAGGGGCGCGACATCAGGAACCGCATGCTGTTGTAAAAAAGCGCCTGGGAGGCCCCGACCCTCAGCTCGCCGTCCGGATCCTTGAAAACGCCAGAGAAGACATCGCCATCGTTCGGCAGATCATAAGGCTTGCCGATGCCCTGATCGCGCCAGGGCCGGCTGGCAATCAGCCGTTGGTCATGGGCGACGATCGCCACATGATCGTTGGCATGATTGAGATCCTCGAAGGCGACCATGGTCAGTTTGGGGTCGATCGCGGCGCTGACGATCCCCTGGAATGGGCCGCCTTCCTGCCGGATCGGCACCGCCATCACCACCAGCCAATTGCCTGAAGTTATCCCTTGGAGCGGGGTCGTGATGTAGGACTGGTTGGTGCCGCCGCCTTTGAAATATTGGAAATAATCGCGGCTGGAGAAATTCAGTGGCTGGGTCGGCGCCCCACGAGATGTCAAAACCAGGTCGCCATCGGCATCGCTGATGCCGACATTGCTGATGACGCCCAACGATTCGATCGCCTGCTGCATGACCAGCGCATATTCGCGGTCGCTGAGATTCTTGTCGGCATATTTGGAGGCGATGAGCCGCAGCGTCGTTTCGACGTTGCGCAGACGCTGTTCCAGCTGATCGGAAAAACTATCGGACAGCGAGCGCAGGTCCAGCACTTCGCGATCGATGGCCCGCTGACGCAGATCGGTCTGAAGATAGACGTTGCCGCCAACCAGCAGCGCGCTGAGAAGCAGCAGCACTGCGATCAGCTCGCTCTTCTTCAACCGCTCCATTGCTGATCCCTTCACCATGGCGCCGGGTGCGCCCCTATGGTTTATAGCGCATCACCGGCCAAGGTAAACCGCCCACCCTGTCGCTTTTATGCCGGATTCTTGCCGCTTTGGGAAATATCCCGCACCTGCCCAGCCCCGGAAGACCGGTCCTAGCGCTCGGTCAGTTTCAGCTCGATCCGGCGGTTGCGGCGGCGGGCCTGATCGTCCTCACGCGGGTCGAGAGGCTGGAATTCTGCAAAGCCGGTGGCCGCCAGACGTTCGGCCGGAATGCCCTGTTCCATCATGAACTTGACGACGGCGATCGCGCGGGCGGTCGAGAGTTCCCAGTTCGAGGGGAATTGCGCATTGCGGATCGGTATGCGGTCGGTATGGCCATCGACGCGCAAAACCCAATTAAGGTCGTTCGGGATACGGCCCGACAGATCCTTCAAGGTCGCGGCCAATCGGCCGATCTGCTGCCGGCCGGCTTCGCCCAGTTCGGCCGAACCGGCATCGAACAACACTTCGGATTGGAAGACGAAACGATCGCCAACAATCCGCACGTCCGGCCGTTCGCCCAAAGCCTCGCGCAAGCGCCCGAAGAATTCTGAGCGATAGCGCGCCAGCTCTTCGACCTTGGAGGCCAGCGCCAGATTGAGCCGGCGGCCAAGATCGACGATCTGAGTCTCCTGTTCTTTGGCCTTCGTCTCAGATGTTTCCAGCGCGGCCTCGATCCGGGCCAATTGTTCACGCAGGGCCAGGATCTGCTGATTGAGCAGATCGACCTGCTTCTGCGCGTCCGCTGTCATGGCCTTCTCGCGACCGAGCTGGGACGCCTGCTGTTCGCCGCGCGCCAAGAGTTCGGCAAGCCGGATATCACGCTGGGCAATGTCCCGCTGAGCCAAAGCCGTACGCTCTTCGGAGGTGGAGAGCCGCGCTTCGAGTTCCTTAGAGCGATCGCGCACCGAGGTCAGCTCATTGTCGCGATCTTTGAGGCTGGCGGCGAGCCCCGTCACCTGCTTCTCCAGATCGGCCCGCACCACGCGCAGCGCCTCGATATCGGCCTTGAGGCTGGCGAGTTCCTTCAGTTGCACATCGAGCTTCTCGCGATCCGCCGCGACGACCTTATTCGCCGCTTCGAGATCCGCCGCTTGCTTCTGGGTCAGGGTTTGGAGCTCGCCGAGCCGGCCGGTCATTTCGGTCACACGGGTCGCCAGCCCATCGCGCTCGTTCATCACACCGGCCAGACGATTGACGGCATCGTCGCGCGCCTGGGTCGCGGTCTGCAAATCCGAGGTCAACCGCCCGATCTGCAATTGCAAATCGGCGTTGTTAGCCTTTTCCAGCGCCAGGAGATCGGCCAATTGGGCGACCTGCTGATTGAGCTTTTCCAGCGCATCATCGCGCCCCGACAGGGCTTGATTCAGGAAATATTGCGCCAGCGTGAACAGCAGGATCAGGAAGATGATCGCGATCAGCAGCGTTGAAAGCGCATCGACAAACCCCGGCCAATAATCGACCGTTTGCCCACCACGCCGGGTGCGACGGGACCCTGCCATAATGGACTAACGCCCCTGTTCTTCTGACAAGGCCGCGATGGTGCGCGCCAGCAGGCGAATCTCGGCGCGGATTTCCTGGATGGTTTCGCCGCGCCCCGCCCGAATATCTTCAAGCAGGCGGGCCATGGTGCCGTCGAGGTTGCGCAGATGCGCCTTGCTGGCCGCATCGAGGCCGCCTTGATCGCCGGTCGTTAGGCGATCGGCGAGCCGGTCGAGCACCGGCTTCAAGGCCATCTGCCCTTCAGCCAGCTTCACCAGAAGATGCTGTTCGGTCTTGGCCTGATCGGTGAAAGCACCCAGGCGGTCCGACAGTGAGGCCAAGGCCTGATTGGCCGAAATACGCGATTCTTCGCCCTTCGCCATCGTCCGCTGCAAACCTTCGAGGCTGTCGGCGGTCTGCTCCAGCAGAGCCTGGATATAAGCCGGCACCGTCTGTTCGCCATCGCCGATCGGGCCGGAGCCGACTCGGGTGATCCCGGCCAGCCATTCTTCCAGCTCGTTATAGAAGCGGTTCTGCGCCGCGCCCGACTGCAAATCGATGAAACCCAGGATCAGCGAACCAGCCAGACCGAACAGCGAGGAGCTGAAGGCCGTGCCCATGGCGCCGAGCGGGGTCGAGAGGCCGCGCTTCAGATCCTCGAATGCCGCGACCGGGTCGCCGCCGCCAAACGACAGCTTGCCGACGACATCGCCGACCGACCCGACGGTCTTGATGAGACCCCAGAAGGTCCCGAGCAGACCGAGAAGGATCAGCAAGCCGATCATATAGCGGGCAATATCGCGCCCTTCATCCAGACGCGCGCCAATGCTGTCGAGCAGCGTGCGGGCCGCGGACGGCGAGATCGACAGACGCGCTTTACGCTCGCCCAACATCGCCGCCATCGGTGCCAGCAGCTTAACTTCCACCGACTGGACGCTCTGGTTGCGCTGATAGCCTTCGAGCCAGGAGATCTCCGGGCGCAGCATCAGGGTTTGCCGAACGACAAAAACGATACCGACAAGCAAGGTTCCGAAGATGACGCCGTTCAGGGCCGGGTTGTGCTGAAACGCGTCGAACAGCACCTTGCCCATAAAGACGGCAGCAACCACGACGGCGGCCAAGAAGAGGCCCATGCGGGTCAGATATCGGCCGGTCCCGGTCAGGGTCATGACGTGCGCCTCTTTACCGGCCTAGAGCCGGATTGCGACATTAGGAATTGATGATCTGCAAGTCGACACGATCGGCATTGCCGCCGCCGCCCTGATTGCCAAGCGCCCGCACATCGACACGCGTCGTGGCGAACCCTTGCTGGGTCAGGAAGCTGCGGACCGCCAGTGCGCGCGCCAGCGACAGACGACGAGCCTGGGTCGCCTGCTCGTCATTGCCACCGGCAAAGGCGCGCAGCTCGATCCGGCCGTTGCCGCCTAGGGCGCCGCTCGCGAATTTCTGCAAGGCCTGCTTACCCGCCTCCGACAGCTGGCTCGAATTGGCATCGAACAGCACCGACAGATCGACCTTCTCAGGCACCGCCGGTGCAACCGGGGCTGCCGGTTCGGCGGCAGGCGCCGGGACCGCAACGGCCGGGGCCGGCGTACTGACAGCCGGAGCAGCGGGAGCCGGCGGCGGAGCAACAGCGGCAACCTGTTCAGGCGCGGCCTGTGCCGGAGCGGCAGCAGCCGGGGCCGGCGTCGCGGTCGCGCGCAATTGTTCGCCAACCGAGGCCGACGGATCGACGGGGACTGCGGGCGCAGCAGCTGCGACCGGGGCAGGAGCCGGTGCGGGGGTTGGCGCATGGGCAGCAGCCAGCGGATCGTTGGGCTTGGGCTGCAAGGCAACGGCGGCATAGGGATCGGGTGACTGGCTGGGAACGGCAGTCGCAGCGACCGACATCACCTGATTGCTGCGTCCGCCCTTCGAGCCCTTGGGCGGCAGCGGCTTAGCGGCAGCAGCCTGACGGGCCGGCGGCACCTGTTCCAGGCGACTCGACGGCATACGCAGCGGCGGCGGGGTCAGTTGCAGCGTCACCGGTTCGCGCGGCACAGCCGGCATGGCCCCGAACGTGCGGCCGCCCTGCTGGCGGGCAGCGCCCAGACTGCCTGGAACGTTGGGCGGATAGCCCAGCGAATCGAGGACAGTTTCGTCCACCGTGACGGCGGAATTACGGCCTGCGCCATAGAGCTGCGCGGCGGCTTCGACCGACGGCAAAGCAGCACCGAGCATTAGACCCAGCATCAAGCGGCATGTCTGCCGAGGCGCTCTCATCGCGGACGCTTTCCTCCGATAGGCAACGCACCAAACCTTACGGAGTCGCACTCGACACCGCATCGCTCCGAACCTTAACCAGCCACCATGGTAAAATCCAGGCAGACAGTAGGGTTAGAGGCAAATTTTGGCCACTTAATTGCCCAAAAACCGATTTGTCGTCAATTTAAGACAGGGTACGGGTCGCCGCGACCGATAATTCTAGGATCGGGCGCGCCCAAGTTACCTTTGCCGTCGGCGCCTTCACCCCGACCCGAACCGCGCCCATCTTGCGATAAAAGCCCTCTGACGGCGGATGGGAGACGATCTTGATACGATCGATGCGCAAGCCATCGGCCGTCGCCTTCAGATGATCGAACAGCGTGCGACCAAGGCCGACGCCTTGGGCCGCATCCGCGACGAACATCAGATCGAGTTCCGGTTCCGGCCCCGTCACCAGGCTATAGAAGCCCAGCAGCGCCCCCACCTCTTCGGCCAGGAACATCTGGTCCCGCGTCACTTGGCTTTCCGTGACGCGGTAACCATCGAGAATCGAGCGATAATCGCCCTGATAGGCGCTCGCCGCCTGGACCAGCTCGTTCAAAGCCGGCAGATCGGTCAGGACGGCACGCCGGATCAGCATGGGGCCTAGCGGACAGCGGTCTTGGCAGCAGCAGCCTTGACGCCCTTGTCCGTCGCGGTCTTAAGCAGCAGGCGCAGACGCTCCTGGATGCCGTCATTGGCAGCGACCAATTCACCGGACTGCAACGGGCCGGTGTGGCTACCGGCCAGATCGGTCACGAAACCGCCGGCCTCACGCACCAGCAGCAGGCCGGCGGCGATATCCCAGCTATTGAGGCCTTCTTCGAAATAGCCGTCATAACGACCGGCGGCGACATAGGCGAGATCGAGGGCGGCGGCCCCAAAGCGACGCACACCGGCGGTATTGGTCATGGCGGCGGCCAGCTGGCGCACGAAGCGATCCTTGCCGCCCTTGCCGATATGGGGAATGCCGGTCGCGACCACGCATTGGGTCAGATCCTTGCGGCCCGAAACGCGCAGACGGAAGTCGTTGACGTAGGCGCCCGCGCCCTTCTCCGCCCAGAAAATCTCGTGCTTCACCGGGTCCATGACGACGCCAGCGATGATGTCCTTGCCCTTCTGCAGGGCGATCGAGATCGCAAAATGGGGGATGCCGTGCAGGAAATTCGTGGTGCCGTCGAGCGGATCGATGATCCAGCGATGTTCCGGATCGGTGCCTTCTTCGACGCCGCCTTCTTCCATAATGAAGCCGTAGCCGGGGCGCGCTTTTTCGAGTTCGGCACGGATGGTCTTTTCGGCCTTCTGGTCGGCGGTCGAGACGAAATCGCCCGGACCTTTCTTGGACACCTGCAGCTTTTCGACTTCGCCGAAATCGCGCACCAGTCCCATGCCGGCCTTTTCGGCGGCCTTGATCATGACGGTAATATTAGCAGAGCGAACGGCCATGACCGGAACATCCTTATTCACGAAATCTGTCAAAGAGAGAACCGGACCAGCGGGCGCTGATCCGGTTTTATTCAGTCAGGGCTTTTCTGCCCTGAAGTCTGGTGAGTGATATGCTAGGCGCGCGGAGCACAGAAGCGGAGCGGACTTAAGTCCGTGAGCATTCGAGCACCGTCAGCAACGCAGCAGATCGTCGCCAGACGAAGGGCCTAACTCAGCCCTTGAAACGTTCGACGTAGGAGCAATCTTCAGTCGCGACAACCAGCTTCACGCCCGCTTCGACATGGGGCGGAACCAGGATGCGCAGGCCGTTTTCGAGCTTGCCCGGCTTGTAGGAGGAGGAAGCGGTCTGGCCCTTGACGACCGGATCGGCTTCGACCAGTTCCAGGACAACCTGCTGCGGCAGCTGCACCGAAATGCCCGTGCCTTCGTAAAGCGCAACGCGGCAGACCATGCCGTCCTGCAAGAAGGCGACCTTTTCGCCCAGCAGTTCCGAGGGAACGATGATCTGGTCGTAGGTTTCCGGATTCATGAAAGTCAGCGTGGTATCGTCGCCGAAAAGATACTGCAGGTCTTCTTCGTCGATACGGACGCGCTCGACGCTCTCGCCAGAGCGGAACTTGTCGTCCTTCTTAAGGCCGGTCTTCAGGTTGCGCATGACAACCTGCACAAAGGCCGAGCCCTTGCCGGGGGAGACGTGGTTGGCATCGAGAATGGCGAAGAGGTTGCCCTCCTGCTCGATCACGTTACCCTTGCGCAGTTCGTTGGCGTTGATCTTCATCGGTCGGTCCGTTAGGCAGAAGGCAGAAACAGGTCTGCAATTTGATAAGGCGGCCGGACCCTAACCGATTGCGCGATGCGACGCAACGCGCGCTCACTACCCCCTAACGAGGATCAGCTATGCCCGAAACCTGGTGGCGCCCTGATGTCTATGCCAAGCGGCGCCCTAACCTGGTGCGCCGGGCGGGGATAATGCGCGCGATTCGGGCGTTTTTCGATGCCCGTGACTTTGTTGAGGTCGAAACCCCCTATCTGCAAATCTCGCCGGGGCTGGAGCCACATTTGCAGGCTTTTGCCACCGAACTGAAGCATCCCGACGGCTCTACCCGGCCGCTTTACCTGCATACTTCGCCCGAATTTGCGATGAAGAAGCTGTTGACCGCTGGCGAAGAACGCCTTTACCAGCTGGCCCGCGTCTGGCGCAATGGCGAGCGATCCGAACGCCACCACCCGGAATTCACCATGCTGGAATGGTACCGGGCGGGCGCGACCTATTTCGATCTGATGGATGATTGCGAGGCGCTATTGCGGGCCGTCACGAACGGCGAGCCCTATGTGCGCGGCAATCTGGCCTGCGACATCAGCGGCCCATTCGAGCGCCTATCGGTCACCGAAGCCTTTGCGCGCTATTGCGAGATCGATCTCGTTTCGATCCTCGACAATAAGCCCGGCATGCATGCCGCCGCCCAGCGCCTGGGCATTCGCACCGCGCCCGACGATTTGTGGGACGATATCTTCCACCGCATCGCGATGGAGCGGATCGAGCCGCATCTGGGCATGGGCCGGCCGACCTTTCTCTATGATTATCCGGTCGCCATGGCCGCGCTCTCGCGCCCAAAACCGGAAGATGAGAGATTTGCCGAGCGCTTCGAGCTCTATGTCTGTGGTATCGAGCTGGCCAATGCCTTTGGTGAACTGACCGACCCGGCCATTCAGCGCGCCCGGTTTGAAGCGGATATGGATTTGAAAGAACAGCTCTACGGCGACCGTTACCCGATCGACCCCGGCTTCCTAGCCGCGCTCGATCTGGGCCTGCCCGCCAGCGCCGGCATCGCGCTCGGCGTCGATCGTCTCGTCATGCTCGCCGTCGGCGCCGATCGCCTCGAAGATATCTTGTGGGCGGAGGTTGCCCGATGAGAAGCCGTCGCCCCCCAAGCCGGGCCGGGAACCGCCCGTCCGCTAAACCGCCGGTCGAGGTGGCCGAAGTCACGATCGATCGCTTGGGCTTGCAAGGCGAAGGCGTCACCAGCCTGCAAGGCAAGCCGCTCTACGTGCGCGGTGCTTTGGCCGGGGAAACCGTCTCCGCCCGCCTGATCGCCAAGCGCGGTGAAGGCTGGTTCGCCCGCACCGAAAAGCTGATCTCGGGCAAAAATCCCAGCCGCGTCGATCCCGCCTGCCGCCATGCCGCCCGTTGCGGCGGCTGCTCGCTCCAGCATCTGGATCTGAAATCCCAGGCCGCCCTCAAGATGGAACGGGTGAAGCTGGCACTGGCGCGCGTCGATCTCGACGACACACCGGTGCGCCCGATCATATCGAGCCCGCCGGGATCGCGCCGCCGCGCCTCTTTTGGGTTGCGCGGAGTCGGCAAGGGCATCGTGGTCGGCTTCAATGAAGCGGCTTCGAGCCAACTGATTGACCTCAAGGAATGTCCGGTTCTGTTGCCGGAATTGACCGCGATCATCCCACCGTTGCGCGCCTCGCTCGCCACCGTGCTCGGCAATGGCGATACCTGCGATGCCGTTGCCACGATGACCCGCGACGGCATCGACCTGCTGCTGACCGGTGGTCCGCGCCTGACTTTGGCCGCGCGAGAGCAGCTGGCGGCCTTTGCCGATACCCATGACATCGCCTGCATTACCTGGCGGGAAGCCGGCGCCGCTTTCGACGAGCCCATGTCCCGTCGTCGTCCCGCAACCGTCGATCTCGGCGGGCTGATCGTGGAGCCGCCGCCCGGCGCCTTCCTTCAGGCCACTGAAAGCGGTCAGGCGGCCCTCATTGCCGGCATCTTGGAAGCGATCCCGACCAGCGCCCGCAAGATCGCCGATCTCTATGCCGGCTGCGGCACCTTTACCGGGGCGCTGGCCAAACGCGGCGCCGCCGTCCATGCGGTGGAAGGGTTGAAAGCCCCGCTGGCCGCCCTCGATCGCGCCGCCCGCCATGCCCAGCTGCGCGTGACGACCGAAGTGCGCGATCTCGACAAGGATCCAATCCCGGCAGCGTTCCTCAAGGACTATGACGCCGTCATCTTCGATCCGCCGCGCGCCGGCGCCAAACGCCAGGCCGAAGACATCGCCATCAGCGGCGTCAAACATGTCGTCGCTGTCTCCTGCGATCCCGACACCTTTGCCCGCGATGCCGCCATTCTAGTCGACGGCGGCTACGAGCTGGATTGGGTGCAGCCGGTCGATCAATTCACCTGGTCGGGCCACGTCGAAGTTGTCGCCAGCTTCACCGCTATCGGAGCAACCGGCAGCGACGGGGTGCGCAGCGTTTTCTAAGGTTATGTGCGCCGGCCGCACATAACCTTAAGCAGCCATTGAGCCTGCGGCCCCATTGGCACTCATGGGGCGCGGAGGCGCCCGCCCGGCGAGGGCAAACGAACCGCTTATCGCTTGAGACGCGTGACCGTCCAGAGCATCGCGGTCAAAAGCAGAACCGCGCCGGCTTGATGGGTTGCGCCCAAGTGTACCGGCACCTGGGCCAGCAACGTCATGATGCCCAGGCAATATTGCAGACCGACGGCGGCCAGCAGCGCGACAAGACCACGCCTCAGGCCTGGAACCCGCCAGGCAAAAGCGACGAATGCCAACACGCTCGCGGCCGTCAGGGTCGCCAGCACCCGGTGATGGAACTGCACCGAGGCATGGTTTTCGAAGATGTTCGAGAACCAGCTTAGAGCTGGATTGCGATAATCGGGCGGCACCAAGCCGTCGCCCATCTTCGGAAACTCATTATAGATCATCCCGGCATCGAGGCCCGCGACGAAGGCACCGGCGAGGATCGTGATGAAAATCAGCGTCAGCAGGCCGTGCGATGCGATTTTCACCTTGATCGGCACCGTGACCTTTTCGACACCCCATAGGCGTATGCCCAGCCAGAAGCAGGCGATATAGAGCACCAGCGCCAGCCCGAGGTGCGCCGCCAGCCGATAGGGGCTGACCCACGGCACATCATTGAGGCCGCTGACCACCATGTACCAGCCGAGCGCACCCTGCAGACCGCCCAGAACAAACAGCCCGACCAGCGGCGCGATCAGACCGCGCGACAGCTTGCCCCGAACCCAGAAGGCCAGCAGCGGGATCGCAAAGACCAACCCGATCAGCCGGCCCCAGAAACGGTGAATCCATTCCCACCAGAAGATGCCTTTGAAGGCCTCAAGGCTCATGCCCGCGTTGACGTGGATATATTGCGGGCTTTCCCGATAAAGGCGGAACTGCTCCTCCCAATCGGCCTGATTGAGCGGCGGAATGGCCCCGCCCAGCGGCTTCCATTCGACGATGGACAGGCCGCTTTCGGTGAGGCGCGTAATGCCGCCGATCACAACCATCGCGAAGATCATCGCGCAGCAAACAAAAAGCCAGATCGCAACGGGACGATTGACGGCGGAGGGGGTGGAAACGGCGGTGCTGGTCATCATGGCCCTGGATTTGCCGCTTTTGACCGGCAGGTCAAGGGGGAAAGCTAGGGGCAGCTTGACGCAGCCCTCCCGCCATGTCATGCCCGCCACCAACATTTGTGGGGAAGAACCAAGCCGATGCTGCGCCGACTTTACGATTGGATCCTATCGCTTTCGGCCTCCCCTCGCGCCGTTCACTCGCTGGCGGTCATCTCTTTCCTCGAAAGCTCGATCTTCCCGATCCCACCCGACCTGATGCTCATCCCTATGTGCATCGCCAAGCGCGCCAAGGCCTGGTTTTATGCCACGGTTTGCACGATCAGCTCCGTGACCGGCGGGTTCCTCGGCTACGCCATCGGCTATTTCGCCTGGGAGGTCGCGCAGAATTATGTGCCCGCCAGCTGGATTGCTGGTGTCGCCGATTATCAGCTGCAGTTTGCGATTTACGGCGCCTGGGCCATCATCGTCAAAGGCGCGACCCCGATCCCCTACAAGATCGTGACCATCGCCAGCGGCGTTGCGCATTTCGATCTCGCGATCTTTGCCCTCTCCTCCCTCTTGTCGCGCGGGATGCGGTTCTACCTGGTGGCCGGCCTGCTCTATTATTTCGGCAAACCTATCCAGGAATTCATCGAGAAGCGCCTGACCCTGGTGACCACAGCCGCCGTGGTGCTGATCGTCGGCGGTTTCGTGCTGCTGAAGTACATCTAAGCCCGCCCCTTCCCAAAAGCGCCACACCCTCGCCCCTGATTGCAGAATCGAGGCGATTGCGCGTGCCTATACATAGAATCATGCTTACACGAATAATAATTACTATATAACCGCTCAAGTTCTCCGAATTAACCAAATAATTATTCAGATTATGCACAATTTTATATATTAAAATTTGATTAATTTCCGTATTAAGGCGCGGCCCGCTGCTGGGCAACAGGCTCATCTACCAATGAAAGCGCCCTGCCGTGACACATGTGAAAAGTGGAATTTCTTTGCGCAACCAGGTTCGACTGGCCGCGCTGTTCCTTTCCGTCATTATTGTCGCGGTTTCATCGAATTCGATCCTGCAATATGCCGGTAGCTATGCCGCGATCGGACAGGGTGTAGTTCTGGCCGAGGCGGTCGAAAAAATCAGCGCGGTCGTTCATGAGCTGCAAAAAGAACGCGGCATGTCCGCCCTGTTCCTCGGCAGCCAAGGCAAGAGCAATGCCTCCGAATTGATTGCCCAGCGCAAGCTTGGCGATGCCCGCATCACCGAACTCTGGGATCATCTGGCGAAGATCCCGGCATCGGATATCTATCTGCCGTTCAAGGCCCTGACCCGCCAGGGCGCCGATTGTCTGGCCGGCCTGCCCACCCTACGCGGCCAGATCGACAGCCTCTCGATCCCCGCCCCGCAATCGGCCGCGACCTATACCGGCTGCATCGCCCGCCAGCTGGCTCCGGCCGACCTGCTGCCCGCCCTTTTAACCGACAGCGACACTAGCCATCTGGTGGTCGCCTACCTCGCTCTGGTGAAGGGCAAGGAGCGCGCAGGTCAGGAGCGGGCCTTGGGCAGTGCCATCATGAGCGCCGGCAAGGCTGAACCGGAAACTCTGAAGCGCTATCTTGAGCTCGCAACGGAACAGAACGCGTTTTTCACCATCTTCAAGGACACGGCAGGGGCCGATATCCGACAGGCCTTCCTCGATGGGCCGGAGGGCGAGACCGCCAAGAAGCTCCAGACCTATCGCAACGAGGTCTATCAGCGCTCCGCTGCCAATGACTTCAAGGGCATGACGGCCCCCGATTGGTTCGCAACCTCGACCGCCCGCATCAATAGTTTGAAAGACGTCGAAGATCGCTTCGCCCATCTGATCCTGGCAACCGCGCATGAGACCCAAGATCGGTTGGCGGCCCGCCTCTATACCGCCATTGCCATTTGTGGGGCGGCCCTTATCGCTGCCATTCTCGCCTCTCTACTGCTCACCCGCCAGGTGCAGCGCTTCCTGGGCGGCCTAGCCGACACTACCCACAGCATCGTGAAGGGCGATACCGCGACCGCCATTCCCTTCCAGGATCGCCGGGACGAAGTGGGCGAGATTGCCCAGGCCCTGGAAGGCTTCCGCGCCAATCTGATCGAAACTCAGCGCCTGACCGACCAGACCCGTCAGGAACAAGCCTCCCGCGAAGCCCGCATCCGCGCCCGGGATGAACTGGTGACACGGTTTGTCGGGCAGATTTCCGCGCTGGTCGCGGGTCTACAGCAGAACGGCACCCAGATCGATGGCCGTGCCGGCGATCTCTCGCAGCTGGTCGCGACCTTAAGCGGCATTTCCGAACGCGCCTCACGCAATTGCAGCGAGGTCGCGGATTACGTGAACTCGGTCGCCAGCACCGCCGAAGAACTCTCCAGCGCGATCTTCGATATCTCCGGTCAGGCCGACAGCGCGATGTCTGTCTGCGCCGGGGCCGAGGCGGAAACCCGCCAGATGGTGACCACGGTCGGCAATCTCACCCAATCGACCAATCGCATCCGCGATATCCTGGGGCTCATCAATACCCTCGCCTCCCAGACCAACCTTCTGGCGCTGAATGCCACCATCGAAGCGGCGCGGGCGGGGGATGCCGGCAAGGGGTTTGCGGTCGTCGCCTCGGAAGTGAAGGCACTGGCCCATCAGACCGAACAGGCGACCCGCGACATCCATGAACAAGTCGAAGACATCACCGCCGACGTCAATCAGACGGTCAAAGCCATCGACGGGATCGTTACTTTCGTCGGTCGGGTGTCCACCATCACGACCGCGATTGCCGCCTCGATCGACCAGCAGAAGGCCGCGACCGGCGAGATCGCCCAATCGGTTCAGCGCGCCGCCGACGGCACCCGCAATGTCGAAGCGGAAGTCTCCGGCGTTTCCACCTCCGCCCAGGATGGCGCGGCAGTTGCCGAGGACCTGGTCACCAGCATTTCGGCCCTGCTGGAACGCTCCAGCCACCTCGAATCGGATGTCCGGGACTTCTCGGGCTCGGTCAAGGCTCTCGGCTAGGTTCTCCACCCAAGAGTTGGCCTCAAGTAGCGCAAGGCGCGATAGGCCAACTCCTGGCACTTACTGCAAACTAAATTCCGCCCGGGCGTTCCAGCTGCTCGCCTGGATCACGCCGACATGGGCGACCCGTACGGAATGCAGGCGACCGTCGAGATTATGGCTCCAGAAATCCAGGAACTTCCTGAGTTCGGGGAATTTCGGCACCAGATCCAGGCTCTGCCAGACATAGGTCTGCAACAGTCCGGGGTGATCGGGCATGTGATAGAGGATTTCCGCCGTGGTCAGGCGGTAGTCGTTCAGCTGGCGGGCAAAGTCACTCATGGGCCATCTCCTTGAAATTGGAGGCGGATCGAGACTTTCGCCGGTGGTTTTTCCTTTGGTGACCTACCGCCCTTTGGGCTGTTTCAAGGTCATTTTCCCTATCGATAACGCTGCCGTAATACCGTCATCTGCGCATCAAAAAATTGAAATCTGACAATAAGTTAGCAGCCAAGACCCGAGAGTGCTGACAAGGGACTTGAAAGGTGGAGCGACTTCCCTTACATGCTTTGGCACTCGCCGGGATCGAGTGCTAAGCCAAGGCTTGCTCCCGGCCCGTCCGTTCGTATCTCGAAGGAGGAAACCCGAGATGAAGTTCCGTCCCCTGCATGATCGCGTCGTGGTTCGTCGCGTTGACAGCGAAACCAAGACCGCCAGCGGCATCATCATTCCCGATACCGCGCAGGAAAAGCCCCAGCAGGGTGAAATCGTCGCCGCCGGCCCGGGTGCCCGCGACGAGAAGGGCCAGCTCCAGGCATTGGAAGTGAAGGCCGGTGATCGCGTCCTGTTCGGCAAGTGGTCGGGCACGGAAGTGAAGATCGATGGTCAGGACCTGCTGATCATGAAGGAAAGCGACATCCTCGGCGTTTTGACCGCCTAAGTCGCCCTACCAGAGATCTAACGGCCTCGAAATAGCCCGCAGGGCGATAGGCCAACTCAATAAGGAGCTATCATGGCTGCCAAAGAAGTTAAGTTTTCGTCGGATGCGCGGGATCGCCTGCTGCGCGGCGTTGATATCCTTGCCAATGCGGTGAAGGTGACCTTGGGTCCGAAGGGCCGCAATGTCGTGATCGACAAGTCATTCGGCGCGCCGCGCATCACGAAGGACGGTGTGTCGGTTGCCAAGGAAATCGAACTGGCCGACAAGTTCGAGAACATGGGCGCCCAGATGCTGCGCGAAGTTGCCTCGCGCACAGCAGACCGTGCCGGCGACGGCACCACCACCGCGACCGTTCTGGCCCAGTCGATCGTGCGTGAAGGCGTGAAGGCGGTTGCCGCCGGCCTCAACCCGATGGACCTGAAGCGCGGTATCGATCTGGCGGTTGCCGCCGTGATCGCCGACCTCAAGGGCAAGGCCAAGAAGGTTTCGACCAATGGCGAAGTCGCCCAGGTCGGCACCATTTCGGCCAATGGCGAGCGCGAGATTGGCGAGATGATCGCCAAGGCGATGGAACGCGTCGGTAACGAAGGCGTCATCACCGTCGAAGAAGCCAAGGGCATCGACACCGAACTCGACGTCGTCGAAGGCATGCAGTTCGACCGCGGCTATATCTCGCCGTACTTCGTGACCAACGCCGAAAAGATGCTGGCCGAACTCGACAGCCCCTACATCCTGCTGTTCGAAAAGAAGCTCTCGGGCCTCCAGGCCATGCTGCCGGTGCTCGAAGCCGTCGTGCAGTCGGGCCGTCCGCTCCTGATCATCGCTGAAGACGTCGAAGGCGAAGCACTGGCGACCCTGGTCGTCAACAAGCTGCGCGGCGGTCTGAAGATCGCGGCCGTCAAGGCCCCGGGCTTTGGCGATCGTCGCAAGGCGATGCTGGAAGACATGGCGATCCTGACCGGTGGCCAGGTTGTCTCCGAAGACCTCGGCATTAAGCTCGAAAACGTCTCGCTCGAGATGCTGGGCACCGCCAAGAAGGTCACGATCTCGAAGGACGAGACCACCATCGTCGATGGCGCCGGCGTCAAGGCCGACATCGAAGCCCGTTGCGCCCAGATCCGCGCCCAGGTCGAAGAGACCTCGTCGGATTACGACCGCGAGAAGCTGCAGGAACGTCTGGCGAAGCTCGCCGGCGGTGTTGCCGTCATCCGCGTCGGCGGTTCGTCGGAAATCGAAGTGAAGGAACGCAAGGACCGCGTTGATGACGCGATGCATGCGACCCGCGCTGCGGTTGAAGAAGGCATCGTTGCCGGCGGCGGCGTTGCTCTCCTTTACTCCTCGAAGGCCCTGGAAGGCGTGAAGCCGGCCAATGACGACCAGCGCGTCGGCGTCGAGATCGTCCGCAAGGCCCTGCAGGCTCCGGTCCGTCAGATCGCCGAGAACGCCGGCACCGACGGTGCTGTCGTTGCAGGCAAGCTGATCGAATCGAAAGATGTGAACTTCGGCTTCGACGCCCAGACCGGCACCTACACCGACATGGTGAAGGCCGGCATCATCGACCCGGTGAAGGTGGTTCGCACCGCCCTGCAGGACGCAGCTTCGGTTGCCAGCCTGCTGATCACCACCGAAGCGATGATCGCCGAACTGCCGAAGAAAGACGGCGGCCCGGCAATGCCCGGTGGCGGCGGTATGGGTGGCATGGGCGGCATGGACTTCTAGTCGGCCCGGCCGACTGCGGTTCACGGCCTCAAGTAGGCCGAAGGCCGATAGGCCAATGCACACAGAGACCCCCGAGGGAAACCTCGGGGGTTTTTGCTTGGGATCAACAGTCGACATGATGCGTTGAAAAGGCATGGACTGATCTATTGGATAGATCAGTCGGTGACGGCAGCGCGTCGATGCGCCATTGTCGCGCCGGGGAGCCGGGTCGTTGGGAGAGATGTTTTGCGTTTTGTTTTAAGCTGTGCCGCCGTCCTGGCCTTTGGAGCCGTCTTGCCGCTCGAGGCACAGACACTCAAAGGCGCCTCGCAGATGACGATCAAGGGCGAGGAGCGGGCGCTCGACAATGTCACGCTGACCCCGACGCACTGCGGCGGCGAGGAGCGCATTCTGCGCTTGAAGACCACGCGGTCATGGACCGAAGGCGACATGGGCAGCGACGCGAAGCTGACCCTCGATGTGCTGAAAGCCGGGCAGAAAAAGCCGCTTTTTTCGATCGAACGGCAAGCTGCCATTGGCGCGACGTTCGATCTCAAGCCGGGTGCCTGCCTGATGGTGGTCGACCTCGGCGTCGAGGATCTCGCCTGGTGGGGTGTCTATGACCTCGCCAAAGGGGGCAAGCTGTTCGATACGATGGTTGAGCCCAAACACTTCTGCCTCGCGACCAAACGCGAGAACGGCCAACCGCTCGGTGAATGCGGCTATACTTATGGGTTCTATGTCCCATCAGACGAAGAGATCGAGCAGCCCGAGTATGGCAAAAACAGCATCGGCAATTTGATGCTGGCTCATAACCTCGACATCTATCAGCTGCGCTTCACGGCCAATAATGCCGACAAGGCCAAGGAGTTGCGCAGCTATTGGGACGAGCGCTGGGCTGTCAGCCTGATCGAGAATTTGAATGGCCGTCCCGTCGCTTGGCCGGCCGCCAAGATCCTCAGCGAACGGCCGATTTCCTTGAAAGTCGAATGGGGCGAAGCCGGCATTTCCGCCGTCATTCCCGTGACGACCGAAGGTTTCGATATCGGCCGCGCTACCTTGCCGGCCGGGGTGAAGGCCGACATCCTGCCGCGCTGATCTGATCCAACGCTCTCTCGTTTACGTACAGTCTGTAGGTAAGCGAGAGAGCCATGCGGATTTTCAAATATCTCTATAAGACGGCCCTGATTGCGGGCTTTGCGGTTCTGAGCGGCTGCAGTGGTTTGGGCCTGGTGGATGGACTGACGCCGCAGAGCGGTTATCGTCCAGTCGAGACGGTCGCTTATGGCACAGAGGTCCGTCAAAAGCTGGACATCTACCGGCCACTGGGCGACGGGCCGCATCCAGTTGTCGTCTTCTTTTATGGTGGTAGCTGGAAGACGGGCGATCGTGCCGATTATCGCTTCATCGGCCAGAGCCTCGCTTCGGCCGGCGTTCTGACGCTGGTGGCGGATTATCGGCTGTTTCCGGAAGTCGCTTATCCCGCTTTTGTCGAGGATGGTGCGGCGGCCGTGCGTTGGGTGTTGGCCCATGCAGCGGAGTTGGGTGGGGATCCGAAACGCACCTACATCATGGGCCATTCGGCCGGGGCGATGAATGTCGCGCTGCTGGCCCTCGACGGCCGGTACCTCGGGGCAGATCGCCCGCGCTTGGCCGGCGCGCTGCTGCTGGCATCGCCGGTCAAGTTCGATCCGGAACCAGATCTGAAGCCGATCCTTTATCCGCCGGGTCAGAGTTTGCCGTCGCCGATGCCCTATGATTATGTCGATGGCAGCAATCCGCCGCTTTTTCTGTTCCATGGTGAGGAAGATGAGACGGTGACGCCGGAAGCCAGCAAGGCCTTACGGGCTGCGGTTCTGAAATCGGGCGGGCAGGCGGACCTGACGCTATACCCGAAGATCGGACACGAGCTGCTGATCGGGGCGCTGGCCAGCCGCCTGGAGTTTCTAGCGCCAGTTCGGGACGATGTCTTGAAGGTGTTGCTGCGTTAACGAACGGCGTCGAACTTATCGAATTCGCGGTTCACCAGCGCGCCATCGATCCGTTCGACCTTGCGGACATAGACTGTCTGTACGATGTCGCGGGTTTCGGCATCGATCTGGATCGGGCCGCGCGGGCTTTCCCAGGCAAGGCCCCGCAAGGCTTCCATCACCTGATCGCCATCGGTCGAACCGACGGTCTTCTCCAACGCCTTACCGAGCGCCACCATGCCGTCATAGGCCGCGACCGACATATAGGAGGGGCGCAGGCTCTTGCCGAACTCAGCCTCATAGGCCGCGACATAGCGCTGATTTGCGGGCGAGGGGTGGGCGTAGGAATAATGATGGGTGGTGACCAACCCTAGGGCGGTGTCGCCTTGCGCCGGCAGGAAGCTGTCGTCGGTGGCTTCGCCGGTCGCGAGCAGCTTGATGCCGGCTTCTTCGAGCCCGCGCTCGCGCCAGATCTTCATGAGGCCGGTCGGCAATTCACCCGACGGCAGGAAGAAGAAGGCGGCTTGCGGCTTGAGGTCCTTGATCTTCTGCACAAAGGGCGCGAAGTCGGGATTGGCGAGCGGCACCCGCAAGGCTTCGACGATCTCGCCGCCGCCAATCTTGAACTGTTCGGCAAAGGCCTTTTCGGCATCGAGGCCGGGGCTATAGTCCGCGACCAGCGTCACGGCGCTCTTGAGGCCCTGCGCCGTCGCCCAGGTGCCCATGGGGGCCGAGACTTGCGAGACGGTGAAGGAGACGCGGGCGATATAGGGCGACTTAGCCGGGATGGCCGCTGCCGCCGCATTCATCACGATCACCGGCAGTTTGACCTGGGTTGCGATCGGCGCGATCGACAGCGCGTTTGGGCTGAAATCGAGGCCAACGATGGCGGCGACCTTATCTACAGTCGCAAGTTCGCGAGCGTGTCGGGCAGCAAGGGCCGGGTCGGCACCACTGGTGTCCTTGCGGATCAGGGCCACCGGCTTGCCGGCCAGCAGGCCGCCATGTTCTTTGAGGTACAGCGCGATGCCGTTGTTGATCTGGCGGCCGTAATCCGCGTAGGCGCCCGAATAGGAGGCGATGACGCCGATCTTGATCGGTTCCTGCGCGCCGGCCGTCAGCGCAAAGAGGGAAGCACCGCCAAGGGTGGCGGCAAACAGCATCGAACGCATCATGGCTTTAGGCGACCTCGCACCAGACGGGAGTATGGTCGGAGGCTTTTTCCCACCCGCGCGGGGTTTTGTCTATATCGCATGCAGTCAAACGATCGGCGAGGGCCGGCGAGAGCAGCAGATGGTCGATCCGGATGCCATTATCTTGCGGCCAGGCACCGGCCTGATAATCCCAGAAAGAATAGGCGTGAGTGCGATCGGGATGGATCGCCCGGAAGGCATCTGTCAGGCCCAGATTCACCAAGGCCCGGAAAGCGGCGCGGCTCTGCGGCAGAGCAAGGGCATCATTCACCCATTGCTCCGGTCGCCGCGCATCGCGGTTTTCCGGAATGATGTTGTAGTCACCAGCCAGCACAAACGGCACCTCAGTCGCGAGCAACTGCTTCGCACGTTCCTTGAGGCGCGCCATCCAGCGCAGCTTATAAGGGTATTTCTCGGTATCGACGGGATTGCCGTTGGGCAAATAAATGCTGGCGACCCGGATACCCTGGATATCGGCTTCGATATAGCGGGCCTGAAGATCCTCGTCTTCACCGGCAAGGCCCCGCTGGGTAACGCCGATCGGGTGGGGCGAGAGCAGGGCGACGCCGTTGTAGGTCTTCTGCCCGCAATATTCGATGTTATAGCCAAGCGCAGCAATGCTGGCGGCCGGAAACTCTTCGGTTTTGAGCTCCTGCAGACACAGAACGTCGGGTTTGTTTTCAGTCAGATAGGTTTCGAGATGGCTTAAACGCGCTTTGACCGAATTGACGTTCCAGGTCGCAATCTTCACATCACACCGGCGAGAAGGAGTTTCCGCAGCCACAGGACGCGGCTGCCTGCGGGTTTTTTATCTGAAAATAGCTGCCCGACAAGTCTTCAATGAAATCGACCATCGATCCATTCATAAGATCGAGGCTGGTTTCATCGATCACCAACTGCGCGCCGTCTTTGACGAAAACCTTATCATCATCAGCGGTTTGTGAGTCGAAGCTAAAGTTATATTGAAAGCCAGAGCAGCCGCCACCGGTGATCGAGACGCGGAAGCGCGTGTCCGGGCCTTCGGCCGCCGCCAGCTTGGCGATCCGGCGCGCGGCGCTGTCGGACAAAAGAACGGTGGGGGCGGTGTCGATTTCGCTCATGGCGTCATTCCCTGGGGCTGTATCCCAACATATGTGGGTAAGGGTACCCGGTTCGTCAAATGCTGGGCAATCGCGATTGCGTCTTGGCAGACCCGCCGTTAGGGTGTGCCCGCCATGTCCCAGGATATTTTCCATAGCCAGCGTGCGCCCTTTGCCAGCGATCCCAATGCATCGCGGGGGCGGCTGCATGCCGAACCGGGGCCGGGCGAACGCAGCGCTTTTCAGCGCGATCGCGACCGGATCCTGCATTCGACGGCGTTCCGGCGGCTGCAATATAAGACGCAGGTCTTCGTCTTCCATGAAGGCGACCATTACCGCACCCGTCTGACCCACAGCCTGGAAGTGGCGCAGATCGCCCGTTCGTTGGCGCGCGCCTTGAAGCTGGATGAAGACCTGGCGGAGACCTTGGCACTGGCCCATGACCTCGGCCATACGCCCTTTGGCCATGCAGGCGAAGATGCGCTGGATAGTGTGATGGCACCCTTCGGCGGCTTCGATCACAACGACCAGACCTTCCGGGTGCTGACCCACCTCGAGCGGCGCTATGCGTCCTTCGATGGTTTGAATCTGACCTGGGAAACCCTGGAAGGCACCGTCAAACATAACGGCCCGGTCAAGGATGCGCCGCCGACGATCAAGGCGTTCGACGCGCAATGGAAGCTCGATCTTGATGGCTGGGCCTCGGCCGAAGCGCAGGTCGCCGCGCTTTCCGACGATATCGCCTATAACAATCACGATATCGACGATGGTCTGCGGGCCGGACTCTTTACCGTAGAAGACCTGCTGGATTTGCCGCTGGTCGGCCCGGTTTTCCGGCAGGTACGTCAGGATTATCCGGATCTCAACGGACAGCGCCTGCGCCATGAAGCGGTGCGCCGGATGATCGCGATTATGATCACGGATGTCCTGACCGAGACGCGCAAGCGCGTGGCGCAGTTCCAGCCCAAGAGCGCCGAGGATGTCCGGGCGATGGGGCAGGCGCTCGTCAGCTTTTCGGACGAGATGATCGCCGCCGACAAGGCGGTGAAAGGCTTCTTGTTCCCGCGCATGTATCGCCATTGGCGGGTCAACCGCATGATCGTCAAGGCGCATCGCGTGTTGCAGGAACTCTTCGACTTCTTCCTGAAGGCCCCGCAGACCCTGCCCGACGAGTGGCGACGAAGTGTGGCCGACAAAGACCCGACACAAACAGCGCGGATCATCGCCGATTATATCGCCGGCATGACCGATCGCTACGCCCTTGAAGAACATCAACGCTTGTTTGATCTGACCGCAAAGCCCTGAAAAAAAATGACCGTACCTCAGCACCTTTTCAAACGCTTCCATGCCGCCGTCTTGGCGGCCGTTTCGTCTCTGGCCGCCGACGGCAAGCTGCCCCAAGGGCTGGATGCCAGCCGCGCCGTGGTGGAGCCACCGCGCGATGCGAGCCATGGCGACATCTCGACCAATGTCGCGATGGTGACGGCCAAGGCCGCCGGGATGAAGCCGCGCGATATCGCGGAACTGGTGTCGGCCAAGCTGCAGGAAAACAAGGACCTCGGCATCACAGGAGCCTCGATCGATGGTCCGGGCTTCCTGAATTTCCGTCTGACCAATGAAGCCTGGTACGCGGAACTGGCGACGGCCCTCAAGATGGGCGCCGATTTCGGCCGCAGCGATGCCGGCGCCGGGCAGACGATCAATGTCGAATATGTCTCGGCCAATCCGACCGGCCCGATGCATGTCGGTCATTGCCGGGGTGCCGTAGTCGGCGACGTGCTGGCCAATTTGCTCGACAAGGCCGGCTTCGACGTCATCCGCGAATATTATATCAATGATGCCGGCGCACAGGTCGATGTGCTGGCCCGCTCCGCCTATCTGCGGTACCGCGAGGGCCTGGGCGAAACGATCGAGATCCCGGCCGGCCTCTATCCCGGCGATTATCTGAAGCCTGTGGGGCAGGCGCTTGCCGATAAATACGGCCAGAGCCTGCTGAACAAGGATGAAGCTGACTGGCTGCCGGAAGTCCGCGCCTTTGCCATCGATGCTATGATGACGATGATCCGCAGCGATCTCGCGGACCTCGGCGTGAAGCATGATCTCTTCTATTCCGAGCGCAGCCTCGTCACCAGTGGCGCCGTTGATGGCGCGCTGAAGGAACTGGAAGACAAGGGCCTGATCTATGTCGGCGTGCTGGAGCCCCCGAAGGGCAAGACGCCTGATGATTGGGAGCCGCGCCCGCAGACGCTCTTCAAGGCCAGCCAGTTTGGCGATGACGTCGATCGGCCGCTGAAAAAGTCCGACGGCTCCTGGACCTATTTCGCCAACGACATCGCCTATCACTGGGAAAAGACCCAAGCCCGCCAGGGCCGCGCCGCTCCGTCGGTCTTGATCGACGTGCTGGGCGCCGACCATGGCGGCTATGTGAAGCGTATGCAGGCGGCGGTCAAAGCTTTAACCGACGGCACTAAGTCCTTGGACGTAAAGCTGTGTCAGCTCGTGAATCTGATGGACAACGGCCAGCCGGTCAAAATGTCCAAACGCTCGGGCACCTTCATCACCTTGGCGGAGGTTGTTGAGGAAGTAGGTAAGGATGTCGTGCGCTTCATCATGTTGACGCGCAAGAACGACGCCTCCTTGGACTTTGATTATTCGAAGGTTAAGGAACAATCGAAGGATAATCCGGTCTATTACGTCCAATACGCCCACGCTCGGACCAACTCCATTTTCAAAAATGCTGCCGATACGTTTCCGCAACAAAGTCTAGATTTTGCGGAATTAGCGGATGCCCCCCTCAATCTCTTGACCGAAGACGCAGAGATTGCTTTGATACGTCTACTGGCGAGTTGGCCGCGTCTCATCGAGGCTGCGGCCGAAGCGCATGAGCCGCATCGGGTTGCGTTCTATCTGTATGACGTGGCTGGGGCCTTCAGTTCTCTTTGGAACAAGGGCAACGACGATGCGACGCTGCGGTTCATCCAGAAAGAAGACCTGGATGTGACCCGGGCGCGTCTGGCTCTTGTCGCCGGTGTGAAGACCGTCATCGCCTCCGGTCTGGCGGTGCTGGGTGTGGAACCGGTAGAGGAAATGCGCTGATGCAGCAGGATTTCGATCCGCGCGATCTGGAACCCGCTCTGACTTCGCAAGAAGCAGGGGGCGGTCGCGGCAAACTCATCCCCGCCATGGTGGCTGTTGTCGCCCTGGTCGGCTTTGGCGGTATCGTCTGGTACGCCTATAGTCAGGGCGCACGCCAGGTTGCCGGCGAAACCGCACCGCTGATCAAGGCCGATGCCGGCCCGATCAAGGTGAAGCCCGATGATCCCGGCGGGCTTTCCGTGCCCAATCGCGACTCGCTGCTGCTGAATAGCCAGGGCGGTACCGATGGCCCGCGGGTGGAGCGGATCCTGCCGTCGCCCGAACAGCCGCTGCCGGTCCCGCAGGCGCCGGCCACGGTTGCACCGACCGAAACATCGAGCCTGCCGTCCATAACGGGGGCCCGTCCCCCGGTTGCAGCCCCGCCGTCGCCGCCGGCCGCCGTGGTCCCGGCGCCGCAGACCGTGGCCAATACGGCTCCGCCGCCCAAGCCTGTTGCGCCGCCGGCTGCCGCAACTTCGCAGCCGATCGCTTTGACCCCGCCGCCGAAGCCGGCACCGGCGCCCGTGGCCGCAGCGCCAGCTCCGGCTGCGCCCAAGCCCGTTGCCGCCACCACAACCGGCGCGCCGATCCGCGGCACGAAGGTTCAACTGGGTTCGGTGCGTTCCGAAGATGCGGCGGCTTCTGAATGGGCCAAGCTGCAGCGCGCCCATCCAGAACTCTCCAGTTTGTCGATGCAGACCTCTAAGGTCGATATCGCCGGCAAGGGGACTTTCTTCCGGGTGCAGGCCGGCCCCTTGGCCGATAGCGGGGCGGCAAGCCAGCTCTGCGGTACCTTGAAGGCCAAGAACCAGGATTGCATCGTCGTCCGCTAAGCCCGGCGGACCGTAAAAGACGAAACCGGCGGGCGAGGCAGACCTCTGACCCGCCGTTTCTTTTTCATCGATAGACGGAGTCCGATTTGGACATCGCCGGTTTTTTCTACACCGCCTCAACCTGGATCTTTCCGGTCTTGATCGCCTTCACCCTGCCCGAAGCCGTTTATGGATGGGTCGCTTGGCGGCTTGGCGACGATACCGGGTATCGCGACGGGCGGTTGACGTGGAATCTTTTCAACCATGTCCATCCCATCGGGACGGTCGCCTTGCCGGTTTTGATGATCGTGACCCATGCCCCGATCCTGCTGGGTTGGGCCAAGCCGATCCCGGTCAATTTCGGGCGCATGCATAATCCCAAGCGCGACATCGTCACCCTGTCTTGCGCTCGTCCGCTGACCGGCATGGTGCTGGCTTTGATCGGCGGTTTGCTCGTGCATGTTGCTCAACTGCTGCCGCTCGAAGTTTTCCGCTGGACCATGTTCATGCTGGGCAATTTCATCATGCTGAACTTGCTGTTCACGGTCTTCAGCCTGCTGCCGATCCCGCCGCTCGATGGCGGGCGTATCGCCGTCGGGCTGCTTCCCAAGAAATGGGGCGACCAGCTGGCGCGCATTGAACCCTACGGCATGATGGTCATGCTCGGGCTGTTCTTTGTCGTGCCGTTTCTGTTGCAGCAGATGGGCTCTAGTTTTACGCCGCTGACGCTGCTGGTCCAATATCCGGTGATGGCGATGATGGATGCCGTGCTGTTCCTGACTGGTAACGGCGGCTGATCCATGGATGGTGCCGGGACCTTCGAGGATCCGTTTGAGGAGCGCCCGGATGACGAGGCTCTGCTGCTCGATCTCGATGGATTCGAAGGACCGATCGATCTGCTGCTGACCCTGGCGCGCGAACAGAAGGTCGATCTATCGCGCATCAAGATCGTGCCGCTGGTCGACCAGTACCTCGCCTTCGTGCGCAAGGTGATCCACAAGCGCCTGGAAGCGGCAGCCGATTATCTGGTGATGGCCGCCTGGCTGGCCTATCTCAAAAGCCGCCTGCTGCTGCCCGAACCCGAACAGGTGCCGGGTGAAGAGCCGACCGCCGCTGAATTGGCCGAGGCCTTGGCCTTCCAGCTGCGCCGCCTGGAGGCGATGCAGGATCTGGGCGCCAAGCTGATGACCCGGCCGCGCCTCGGCGTCGATGTCTTCGCGCGCGGCGGGGACGATAGTTTGCCAGTCACGCTGGTGCCGATCTGGCAGGTAAGTTTCTACGATCTGCTGCGCGGCTATGCCGATCACAAGCAGCGCACCGAGCAGGGCGGTCTGCGCATTGCCGCGACCGAGCTTTATTCGATGGATGAAGCACTGGAACGCTTGGAAGCCCTGATCGGCAAGCTGCCTCATTGGTCGGACCTGCTGGCGATGCTGCCCGATGACCTGAAAGACACGCTCGTCTATCGCTCCGCCGTTGCCGCAACCTTCCTGGCATCCCTCGAACTCGCCAAATCCGGCCGTCTCAGCCTGCGGCAGACCGAGACTTTCGGCCCGATTTATCTGAAGAGCGATGGGCTCGAAAGGGCACCGGCGTGAGTGTGACTTTGGCCGAACGGCTGATCGAGGCGCTGTTGTTTGCCTCCTCCAGCCCGATCAGCGACGAAGCCCTGGCGGCCCGCTTGCCTGAAGGTGCCGATTTGCAGGCGATCTTGCGGGATATCGCGACATTCTATGAGGGGCGGGGTGTCGTGCTGGTAAAGACCGGTGGCGGCTGGGCGTTCCGCACGGCGGCCGATCTGGGTGGGCTTTTGTCGCTGACCAAGGAAGTGCCGCGCAAACTCTCCCGTGCTGCGGTCGAGGCGCTGGCCATCATTGCCTATCATCAGCCGGTGACGCGCGGCGAAGTCGAAGAAATTCGCGGCGTCCAACTGTCCAAGGGTACGATGGACGTGCTGTTGGAAGCCGGCTGGATCAAGCCCAAGGGCCGCCGCATGACGCCGGGCCGGCCGATCACCTGGGGCACGACCCCTGGCTTCCTCGACCATTTTGGTCTGACATCCCTCGACGATCTGCCGGGGGTGGATGAGCTCAAAGCCGCCGGCTTGCTGGATCGCCGGCCGAGCGTCATTGCGATGCGCGCCGAGGAAGCGACTGATCCGGATCTCTTTTCAGGCGATACCGAGGAACCTGCCGAGCAGGATTGAAGCTGTGAGCGCCTTGCAATAGCGTTGAACGCCTGACGAAGCACAGATAGCTGCCCCCCGAGAGTTTCTTGTCCCAGATCGCCTCCCTTCGCTTGCCCCGTTTCCTTGTGACGATAGGTCCCTGGGGTGGCATAGCTTTGCTCATCACCTCGCTGATCGGGCTGCCGATAGCGACAGTGCTGTTCTATCTGCTGGTGCCGGCCTGGGATGTCTGGGATCACCTGATCGACACCGTCCTCAGTGACTATCTGCTCAATACGGCCGGGCTGATGATCGGCGTTGCTTCAGGCGTGGCGGTGATCGGGGTCGGCACCGCCTGGCTCGTCACCATGTGCGAGATCCCCGGCCGGCGTTGGATGGAATGGCTGTTGCTGCTGCCGCTCAGTACGCCCGCCTATGTCGTCGCCTATGCCTATACCGGCCTTTTCGATATCGCAGGGCCAGTGCAGCGGAGCTTGCGCAGCCTGACCGGCTGGGAAGTCGGCGATTATTCGTTTCCAGAAATTCGCTCGCTCGGCGGCGCAATCCTGGTGCTGACCCTGGTTCTGTACCCCTATGTCTACCTGCTGGCCCGCGCGGCCTTCATCGAGCAATCGGTCTGCGTTCTGGAGGCGGGCAGGGTACTGGGGCGCCGGCCGGCCCGGTGCTTTGTCGAGATCGCGTTGCCGCTGGCCCGGCCGGCGATTGTCGGCGGCGTAGCGCTGGCTTTAATGGAAAGCCTGTCCGATTTCGGGACCGTGCAATATTTCGCGGTCGATAATTTTACGACCGGCATCTATCGCACCTGGCTGGGCCTTGGCGAACAGGCGGCAGCGGTGCAATTGGCGGCGGTCCTGCTGCTGTTTGTGCTGGGGCTTCTGATGCTGGAGCGCTGGTCGCGGCGTGGCGGGGTCCAGCACACTAGCGTGCGCTATCGCTCCCTGCCGCGCTTTGCGGTCTCGAAAGGTGCGGGCTGGCTCGGCTTCACCGCCTGCGTCGTCCCCGTCGCCCTAGGATTTGCGCTGCCGGTCGGCATGTTGCTGGCCTGGGCCATCCAGACGGCACCACAGATGGTGGATGCCAAATTCTGGGTCGCGACCCGTAATAGCGTCGGCCTTGCCATAGCCGCGGCGGTCCTAGCGGTCGGCTGTGCCATTTGCCTTGGCTATGCCCGGCGCCTGTCGCCCACAAAGCCGGTCCTGGCGGCCAGCCGGCTTGCCAGCCTCGGCTATGCGCTGCCGGGCTTGGTGGTTGCCGTCGGCATCCTGATTCCGCTCGGCTGGCTGGACCAGCAGCTGAACGCGGCCTTTCATACCGGCCTTTTGTTGTCGGGCACGGTGGTGGCGCTGCTGTTCGCCTATACCGTCCGGTTCCTAGCCATCGCCTATAATGCGGTCGATGCCAGCCTTGCAAAAGTGACCCGGTCCATGGATATGGCGGCGCGCGCCTTGGGCCGCTCGCCGCGGCGCATGCTGGTCGAGATCCATACGCCCTTGCTCCGTCCAACCCTGCTGGCGGCCTGCTTGCTAGTCTTCGTCGATGTCATGAAGGAACTACCCGCGACGCTAATCCTGCGGCCGTTCAATTTCGACACCCTCGCGCTGCATATCTATGCCCTGGCCGCCGACGAGCGACTGGCGGATTGCGCACCGGCCGCCATCCTACTGGTCGCGGTTGGCATCCTGCCGGTGGTTCTGCTAAGCCGTGCGCTCACCCGATCGCGCCCGGGCCATGCCCAGGAAGGACATCTTCCCTGATGACAGCCGCTCTCGACCTCTCCCGTATCGGCCATCGCTATGGCGCCGTACCTGCCGTGCGGGACGTGTCGCTCGCCCTCAATCCAGGGGAAGTCGTCTGTCTGGTCGGGCCATCGGGCTGTGGGAAATCGACGCTGCTGCGCCTGGCTGCCGGTCTTGAAACCCTTCAGCACGGCCAGGTTTCGTTGAACGGTATCGTGGTCGCCGAAGAGGACGGAGCGCAACTGCCGCCCGAAAAGCGCCGCATCGGTCTGGTTTTTCAGGATTACGCGCTCTTCCCGCATTTAAGTGTCATCGACAATATCGCCTTTGGCCTCGACGGCCTGCCCAAGGCCGAACGGATCGCGATTGCCGAGACTTGGCTGGGTCGCATAGGTCTGGGCTCCTATAGCAAAGCGTTCCCCCATGCGCTCTCAGGCGGGCAGCAACAGCGGGTGGCTCTGGCGCGTGCCCTCGCTCCTTCGCCAAAGGTTCTGCTGCTGGACGAGCCTTTCTCGGGCTTAGATGCCTCGTTGCGCGACGGGCTGCGCGAGGAGACCCTGGGTCTTCTGAAGGAAACCGGCGCTGCGACCCTGATGGTCACCCATGACCCCGAAGAAGCCATGCTGATGGCTGATCGGTTGGCCCTGATGCAGGCCGGGCGCATCGAACAATTGGGACGGCCGATTGATCTTTATGCCCGCCCGTCGAGCGCCTTTACCGCCAGCTTCTTTGGCGGCGTCAACCGCTTCGAGGCCGCTTGTTCGGGCGGGGCGATCGAAACGCCGCTCGGACGCCTGCCGGCGCCGCTGGGTTGCGATGGCCGGGTTGAGGTCTTCGTGCGTCATGAGGCTGTGCATTTGACCGCTGCCCCCGAAGGGCAACCAGCCGCCGGCCAAGTGCTGGACAGCCGGACCATCGGCCGCGCGACCATCGTTCGCCTCGCGGTGCCGGGGCTTGCGCAGCCCCTGACGGCGCGCATTCCGGGCTATTTCCATGAAGAAGCCGGAGCCACTGTAGGCCTGATGCTGGATCAGTCCCGCATCCATGTTTTTCCGCTGGCAGCCTGAGGCCCGCGCATTGCGACGTAACACTGCTTCTGCCATAGTCCGCCGCGTTAACGAACGCGCATGCTTCGGAGAGACGGAATGGGGCTGGGAATTGGCGAAATACTGGTGCTGCTGGTCGGTCTTGTGCTGATCTTCGGTGCTGGCAAAGTGCCGAAGATCATGGGTGATCTTGGCCAGTCCGTCCGGGCGCTCAAAACCGGTTTCAAAGGCGAGGGGCAGGGGCCCTCCGCCGATAACGACAAGACGCAGTAAGGCGATAAAGACCCGATGTTCGATCTTGCCTGGTCCGAGATTTTGGTAATCGCCGTTGTTGCCCTGGTGGTGATCGGCCCCAAGGAACTGCCCCTCCTGCTGCGGAATGTCGGACAATGGATCCGCAAGGCCCGCTCGCTTGCCTCCGAATTCCAGTCGGGCATCGATCAGATGGCCCGCGACGCCGAAATTGCCGAACTGCGCAAGCAGGTCGAACAGGCCAAGGACTACGCTACCGGCAAGATCGAGCCCGAGAAATTCATCGATCCGGATGGCGAGATCCGCCGCGTGCTGGAGAATTCGCAGTCCGAACTGCCGCCCGCACCGGTGATCGAAGCCCTGCCGGCGGAAGCGCCTGAGGCCAATTTCCCGGTCGAGGAAGTGGCCCCGACGGTCGCCGAGACGGCAGATCCCGTGGTGGAAGAAGAATCGGCCCCGGTGAAGAAACCTCGGAAGCCGAGAAAACCTAAAGAACCCAAAGCAGAGACCCCGACTGAACCTGAGGAGCCTACCCGTGGCTGACGAAAGCTTGCCGCCCGCCTCGGACGAAGCGCCCGACGAAAGCCGGATGTCTCTGCTGGATCATCTGATCGAGCTGCGAACCCGCCTGATCTGGTCGATGGTCGCCTTCATCATCTGCTTCGGCTTTTGCTATTGGCAGTCGAACCGCATCTTCGCCTTCCTGGCGGATCCCCTGGCCCATGTGCTGGGCGATGGACGGCGCCTGATCTATACCGATCTGCTGGAAGCTTTCTTCACCCACGTAAAGGTCTCCATGTGGGCGGCCCTGGTGGTGTCGTTCCCGGTAATCGCCTCGCAGCTCTATATGTTCGTGGCGCCCGGTCTTTATAAGAACGAACGCCACGCCTTCCTGCCGTTCCTCATCGCAACGCCGGTCATGTTCTTTGCCGGTGCAGGCGTCCTCTATTATCTGATTTTGCCCCAAGCCCTGCCGTTCTTCCTGGGCTTCCAGACCTCCGGTCCGGTCGATGGCCTGGGCTTGCCGATCGAATATGAAGGCAAGATCAGCGAATATCTCTCGCTCATCATGTCACTGATCTTCGCCTTTGGTCTGAGTTTCGAGTTGCCGGTGCTGCTGACCCTGCTGGCTCGGGTGGGGATCGTCAGCTCGGCAGGCCTCGCGGCCAAGCGGCGCTATGCCATCGTCGGTGTCTTCGTCTTCGCCGCCGTGGTGACGCCGCCCGATGTGATCAGCCAGATCAGCCTCGCGATCCCGCTGTTGCTGCTCTACGAAATCTCGATCTGGTCGGCACGGATGGTCGAAAAGAAGCGCCGCGAGCGGGAAGAAGCCGAAGAGGCCGAAACCGACGTGTGACGAATTAATGATCGGGCGTTGATGGACGTGGCATATCCACATCCGGTATAGTTAGCCGCTCGGTTCGCAAGGGCTTGTTTTTCGGTTCATTTCTGGCGGTTCGTTTCTGAGGCTTGTTGTTGTATGCATGATATCGCTTTTATCCGGGCCAATCCTGACGCCTTCGACCGTGCCCTGAAAAAACGCGGCCTTGCCGCCCAGAGCGCCGATATCCTGGCGATCGACGCGGATCGTCGTGCCTGCATTGTCGAAACCGAACAGGCCCAGGCGCGTCGCAACGAAGCCTCCAAGCTCATTGGCGAAGCAAAGCGCACCGGCGGCAATGCCGATGCGCTGATGGCTGAGGTTGCCGAGCTGAAAGAGCGTCTGCCGGCGTTACAAGAGCAGGAAAAAGCCCTCCAGCAGCAGCTGGACGACGTGCTGTCGGCCATCCCAAACTTGCCCAATGATGACGTGCCGCTGGGCGAGGATGAGACGGGTAATGTGCAGATCCGCCAGATCGGGTCGGCCAAGAATTACGAATTTACCCCCAAGGAACATTTCGCGCTCGGCGAAGCTTGGGGCACCATGGATTTCGAGGCGGCTGCCAAGCTGTCTGGCGCCCGTTTCGTCGTGCTGCGCGGCCAGCTGGCGCGCTTGGAGCGCGCGCTCGGCAATTTCATGCTCGATATCCATACCGGCGAGTTCGGCTATAGCGAAACGACGGTGCCCCTGCTGGTGCGCGACGATGCGATGTATGGCACCGGCCAGCTGCCGAAGTTCAAGGAAGACTTGTTCCAGACCACCGACGGTCGTTGGCTGATCCCGACCGCCGAAGTATCGCTGACCAATCTGGTTGCCGACAGCATCCTGGAAGAAGAAGCTCTGCCGATCCGTTTAACGGCTTGGAGCCAGTGTTTCCGCTCGGAAGCGGGCTCAGCCGGGCGCGATACCCGCGGCATGATCCGCCAACATCAATTCCCCAAGGTCGAACTGGTTTCGATCACCCATCCGGAAAAATCGGATGAGGAACATGAGCGCATGACCGAGGCGGCCGAGACGGTCTTGAAGCGTCTGGAGCTGACCTATCGCACGATGGTGCTCTGCACCGGCGATATGGGCTTTTCCTCGCGCAAGACCTACGACATCGAAGTCTGGCTGCCGGGGCAGGGGGCTTATCGCGAAATCTCTTCCTGCTCGAACTGCGGTGACTTCCAGGCCCGCCGTATGAAGGCGCGTTTCCGCCCGCACGGCGAGAAGCAGACCCGCTTTGTCCATACCCTGAATGGCTCGGGCATGGCGATCGGCCGCGCGATGGTGGCGATCCTCGAAAACTATCAGCAGGAAGACGGCTCGGTCGCAGTGCCGGCAGCCTTGCAGCCCTATATGGGCGGCCTGACGGTTATTGGACGGTGATGGGGCGGCAATGAGTTCCTTCTACCCGCCTATTTCCTTGAACGAGTCGCGTCTGCTACTGTCGAACGACGATGGCGTGAATGCGCCGGGCATCAAGGTTCTGCATAAGATCGCCAAATCCTTGAGCAAGGACGTCTGGGTTTGCGCGCCGGAAGTCGAGCAGAGCGGGGCAGGGCATAGCCTGACCCTGCGCCGTCCGCTTCGTATTCACAAACATGGCACTAAACGCTATGCCGTCGATGGCACGCCGACCGATTCGGTTCTGCTGGGTATCCGCGAACTGCTGAAAGGCAAAAAGGCGCCGACGCTGCTGCTGTCGGGCGTCAATCGCGGCGCGAACCTCGCCGAGGATGTGCATTATTCGGGTACCGTTGCTGCTGCGATGGAAGGCACCCTGCTGGGTGTGCCCTCGATCGCTTTCTCGCAGGCTGTTCGTCGCGGGATCGACCCGAATTGGGCGGTTGCCGAGACCTATGCGCCGGATATCATCCGCAAGCTGCTGACCATCAAATGGGCGCAGGGCGTGTTGATGAATGTCAATTTCCCCGATTGCGATCCGGCAGCCGTCAAAGGCGTGCGGTTCGCCCGCCAGGGATCCCGCAAGATGGGCGAACAATTGGGGCAGCGCGTCGATATGCGCGGCGAGCCCTATTATTGGATCGGGCCGATTTCCGAAGACCTCGCCTATCCCGAGGGGACCGACGTCGGACTGATCGCGCAGGGCTATATCACCATCACGCCGCTGCAGGTCGATCTGACCGATGATGCGACGGCCAAAGCCTTGGCCGGGGTCTTCGCATGAGCGACGATACCGTCGCGCGCCGCGCGCGATTGCTGGCCAACCTCGCGGAAAACGGCGTGACGGATGAGAAGGTGCTGGCGACGGTCGCCCGCGTGCCGCGCGAGCTGTTCATTCCGCCGACCTTCCGCGAACATTCTTACGAAAATACGGCGCTGCCGATCGGCCACGGCCAGACCATCAGCCAGCCCCAGGTCGTCGCCCAGATGACGCAGGCCCTGCAGCTGAACGATCGGATGAAGGTGCTGGAGATCGGCACCGGGTCTGGCTATCAAACCGCCGTGCTCGCCTATCTCTGCCGCCGGGTCTATACGATCGAACGCCACAAGCCTTTGCTGGCCGAAGCCGAACTGCGGCTTTCGACCCTGCGCTTGCACAACTACACCGCCCGACATGGTGATGGCACCATGGGTTGGCCGGAGCAGGCGCCGTTCGATCGCATCATCGTGACCGCCGCTGCCGATACCGAAGTGCCGCTGCCACTGCTGAACCAGCTGACCGTCGGTGGCATCATGGTCGTGCCGGTCGCCCGCAGCCCGATCGATCAGCGCTTATTGACCGTCACCCGGACGATCGATGGCGTCGAGGTCGAAGATCTTGGCCCGGTGCGTTTCGTGCCGCTGGTGTCGGAGACTTTGGAGCCATCCTCCCCCCAAAGTGTGGCTAAGGCGCTCTCGCGCCTCAGTCAGCCGCGGCGGTAGAGGTCATGATGAAACGACTTCACATCCTATCGCTATCGGGCGCCCTGCTCGTGGCGGGGTGCGATTCGGTTCAGGATTATTTCGGCCGCAAGCCCGATGAGCCCGTCCGCCCCTCGACGGTGGTGACGCCGGGGGCCGTCAAGGGCAGCTATATCGTTCAGCGCGGCGATACGGTCTATCAGCTGGCCCGCGATCAGAATGTGCCGGTGCGTGCCCTGATCGAAGCCAATCGACTGGAAGCACCCTATATTCTGCTGATCGGCCAGCGCCTGGAGATCCCGAGCGGCCGGACCCATACGGTTGCGCGCGGCGAAACGCTGTACGCCGTCTCGCGCAAGTACGGCGTAGACGTCTCCAGCCTCGTTAAAAGCAACAATATCCCGGCGCCCTATATCCTGCGCGTCGGCCAGACGCTCAACCTGCCGGCGGCCGTCGCAACGGAAGATGGCAAGGCCCCAGCCGCATCCCCGCCGCTGGTCGCTTCCGCGCCGCCGCAGCCGATTTCCTCGGTACCGGTCGCCTCGACTGCCAGCCAGCCCGGCGCGGCCATCGAAGTCGCGCCGCTAGCCCCGCCGACACCCGCAAATCAGTCCATGTCCCAGGCAGCGACGCCAGCTCCTGTGGCCGCTGCACCTGTCGCTCCCGTCAGCACACCCCATGTTACCCAGCCTATAACGCCGGCTCCTGCGCCGGCCACGGCCGCGCCGACGCCGATCACGCCGGCTGTGCCGGTGCCTGTTCCGCCCAAGCCGCAAGATCCGGCGCCTGCCAAGGTCGAGGCGCCAGCTGCGGTCACACCGCCTCCGGCTCAAGTCGCGGCAGCTCCGTCGCCGGAAGTGCCTAAGCCAACCGAGCCGGCAACGCCCGTGCCGTCGGTCGAACCACCCGCAACCCCGTCAACGCCCAAGCCGCAAGGCGATACGGTTGCCGTTTTGGCAGCGCCGCCCGCCCGTGGGGGACGTACATTCCAATGGCCCGTCACCGGCCGGGTGATTGCGACTTATGGGGAAATGGGCTCGGGCCTGCGCAACGACGGGCTCAATATCGCGGCCAACAAAGGCACCCCGATCCGGGCAGCTGAAAATGGCGTCGTCGTCTATGCCGGCGATGAGATCAAGGGCTTTGGTAATCTGCTACTGATCCGTCATGCCGACGGCTTCACCACGGCCTATGCCCATTGCGATGCCCTGCTGGTCAATCGCGGCGATACCATCCGGCGCGGGCAGGTCATTGCTCGGGTCGGGGATACCGGCCACGTCTCGCGCCCGCAGCTGCATTTCGAGATCCGCAAGGGGACCCAAGCGGTCGATCCTCAGGAATATCTCAGCCGCCCGACCGCCTCGGTCCCTGGCGTGCTGCCGCCTGCGACGGCGCCTCCGGCGGGTTAACGATTGCATCGGCCGTTGTGGCCGTTATAGTCCCGCCCCATCTTCTGCTGTTTCCAAGAAAACAAGGAACTTCCCATGTTCATTTCCACTGCCTACGCGCAGGACGCCGCTGCTGCCGCCGGTTCGGCTGGCATTGCCGGTCTCGTCACCCAGTTCGCACCGCTGGTTCTGATCTTCGTCGTGTTCTATTTCCTGCTGATCCGTCCGCAGCAGAAGAAGATGAAGGCCCATCGCGAACTGCTGTCGTCGGTCCGTCGTGGCGACCGTGTCGTGACCACCGGTGGCATCCTGGCCTTGGTTCACAAAGTTGAAGACGACAACCAGCTGGTGCTGGAAATCGCCCCGAATGTGCACATCAAAGTGCTGCGTCAGGCGATCAGCGAAGTCGTCTCGAAGAGCGAGCCTGCCAAGGATAAGGCCGAAGACAAGAAAGACACTGCGGCAAAGTAAGCTGCTGTCGCCATAGCCCCGGCTTTAGACGGAATACGCCACCGATGACCCAATTCCCACGTTGGAAGATCTGGACGATTTATATCGTCTGCCTGGGAGCGCTGCTGATCAGCCTTCCCAACTTCATACCTGCCGCCACCCTGAAGACGCTCCCAAGTTTCTTCCCGACCCGGCAGGTCAGTCTGGGCCTCGACCTTCAGGGCGGTATGCACCTGATGCTGAAGGTCGATCTGGATACCGTGGTGCAGGAAAGAATGGCATCGGTGGCGGAATCCCTGCGTGGCGAGCTGCGCAAGGTGAACATCGCCTATACCGGTATCAATCCGGAAGCAAACCGCGTCGTCATCAATCTGAAGGCCGACGCCGATCGCAATGCGACGATTGATGCCATCCGAAAGAGTGACGAAGAAATCGACGCGATCGTTGATGGCGAGAATGTCGTTGTCACTTTGCGTCCGCAGTCCCTGCAGGCGCGCCGTCAGGCCGCCGTTCAGCAGTCGATTGAGATCGTCCGTCGCCGCGTCGACGAGCAAGGCACAAAAGAAACCAGCATCCAGCAGCAGGGCGCCGACCGTATCGTCGTGCAGCTGCCGGGCGTCAATGATCGCGAGCAGATCAAGAACATCCTGAATACCACGGCGAAGCTAACCTTCCGCCTGGTCGATGGGATGGTTTCGGCCGAAGACGCCAAGCGTCAGCGCCCGCCCGCCGGCACGGATTATCTCCAGCCGGACGAGAAGGACACCCGCGCCGCCGGTATCGTCTATGTCGTGCGCAAACGCGTGCTGGTATCGGGTGATAATCTCGTCGATGCGCAGCCGAGCTTCCAGGACGGGCAGGCGGTCGTTTCCTTCCGCTTCGACGGTCCGGGCGGCCAGCGCTTTGCCCAGGCGACGACCGAAAATGTCGGCCGTCCCTTTGCTGTCGTGCTCGACAATAAAGTGATTTCCGCACCGAACATCCGCGAACCGATCACCGGTGGCCGCGGCATCATTTCGGGCAGCTTCACCACCCAGTCGGCCAATGATCTTGCCGTGCTGCTGCGCGCTGGCGCGCTGCCGGCTCCGATGATCATCGTGGAAGAGCGCACCGTCGGCCCGGATCTCGGCGCCGATGCAATCAAGGCGGGCATCTATTCGATCCTGGTCGGCCTGTCGCTGGTCATCGCTTACATGGTTTTGGCCTATGGTCGCTTTGGCGTCTATGCCGTGGTGGCGCTGGTCTTCAACCTGATCATTACCCTGGCGGTGCTGTCGCTGCTGCAAGCGACCCTGACCCTGCCCGGTATGGCCGGTTTGCTGATCGCCGTTGGCCTGTCGGTTGATGCGAACATCCTGATCAACGAGCGTATCCGCGAAGAAACCATCGCCGGTCGGTCCGCCATCTCGGCAATCTCCGCCGGTTTCGATCGCGCTTACTCGACGATTTTCGATGCGAACGTCACCGCCCTGATCAAGATGTTCCTGCTGTATTTCTTCGGCTCGGGGCCGGTGAAAGGCTTTGCCGTGACCACCGGCATCGGCATCCTGACCTCCATGTTCACAGCGACTGTGATCGTTCGCTATCTGGTGGCGAATTGGTATCACCGCCGCCGCCCGACCAAATTGTCGGTCTGACCCGGTCGCTGGAGGCTTAGACCCATGTATCGTTTGCGTTTCATCAAGGACAATACCCGCATCCAGTTCATGCGCGGCCGCTTTGCAGGTGTCATCACCTCGGCCGTCTTGAGCCTGATCTCGGTCGTCCTCTATTTCCATCCGGGCCTGAATTACGGCGTCGACTTTCGGGGCGGCATTGTCATCGAAGCGGCCTTCCAGCAGAAGCCGGAGTTTTCGGCTGTGCGCGGAACACTGGAACAGTTGCATTTGGGCCAGGTCGGCCTGCAGGAAATCGGCGGCACCAATGCCGTCACCATCCGGGTCGAGCGCCAGGAAGGTGGGGACGATGCCCAGCAGGTCGCCGTGAATTCGGTGCGTGCAGCCCTTGCCAAGGATTTCCCAGGTTCCAGCCTGCAGCGCGTCGATGCGGTCGGCGCGACGGTTAGCGCCGAGCTTTTGACCAACGGCCTGATGGCCCTTGGCTTCTCGATGCTCGCCATGCTGGCCTATATCTGGTTCCGGTTTGAGTGGCAGTTCGGCATCGGTGCGGTCACCACGCTGTTGCTCGACGTCACCAAGACGGTCGGCTTCTATGTCGTGATGGATTTTCAGTTCAACCTGAGCTCCATCGCCGCGATGCTGGCCATCATGGGCTATTCGATCAACGATAAGGTCGTCGTCTATGACCGCGTGCGTGAAAATCTGCGCCGTTACAAGTCGATGCCGCTGCGTGAACTGATCGATCTGTCGATCAACGAAACCCTGAACCGCACTGTCGGGACCTCGCTGGCCGCCTTCCTGTCGGCCCTGCCGCTAGTGATCTTCGGGGGTGAGGCCTTGCGGGAATTCTCGCTGGTCATGCTGTTCGGTATCGTGATCGCCACCACGTCGTCGATCTTTATCGCCGCGCCGATCCTGCTGTTCTTAGGCGAAAAGCAGCTCCGTCGTTCGGCCGCCGAAGTCGAAGGTGCCGACGACGCCAAGACCGTACCGGACGCTTAAAGATGGACGTTACCCCCGTCATTCCCGCTGGCCGTCAGGTCATCGAACGTTATGGCGAGGGCCGTTTCAAGGTAACAGGGCAGGTGTGGGAAGGATCGATCCTGGTCCGCCCCACCCGCACCTTATCCTTCACGGCGCAGGATTTCGCCGGGATCACTGAAGCCAACCTCCAGGCGATCTTCGATGCCGACCCGGAACCGCTGGAAATTCTGCTGATCGGCTGCGGCCCACGCATGGCGATGATCCCGCCCGCGTTCCGCGCCGCGATTAAGGCGAAGGGCCCGACCATCGATGCGATGGATACCGGGGCGGCCTGCCGCACCTACAATGTGCTGATGAGCGAAGGGCGGCGGGTTGCCGCCGCCTTGATCGCCGTTACCTAGATCTCGCGTATCGGCGCCACGGTAGCGTTGGCTGCCAATTGATCCACCGAGAGACAGACCGGTTCCGGTTGCTTCAGCGTCTCGATAAAACTCGCAATACGCCCCTGGCTTGCCGTCAGGTCGATCATGCCTCGGCCTTCGGCTAGCAGGATCGCTTCGGCCTGCGCAATCGCGGTGCCGGTATCGGCTTGCGCGGCGCAGAGGCATAGGAGGTCGCAGCCGGCCGACAGGGCTGCAACCGCGCCTTCCGGTTCCCCGAACCAGGGAGAGATTGCTTTCATGCCCAGATCGTCGGTGCAGATGAGGCCCTTGAAGCCCAGGCCCTGACGCAGAAGGCCCCGCAGGATCATCGGGGCGAGCGTTGCCGGGATGCCCGGCTGGATGCGCGGGAACAGGATATGGGCGGTCATGACCATCGGTACGCCGGCCTTGACCATGGCGCGGAAGGGGATGAGTTCGCGCGCTTCCAACTCTTCCAAAGTCAGGTTCAAGGTCGGCAGAGACAGATGGCTGTCGACGGATGTGTCGCCATGGCCCGGGAAATGTTTGGCGCAGCCGCGCACGCCGGCGGCCTCGAGGCCTTGCCAGTAAGCCGTCGCCAATGCTGCGACCTCGGCCGGGTCGCGCCCGAAGGAACGATCGCCGATCACGGGATTGGCCGGGTTGCTGTCGATATCGCAGACTGGCGCGAAGGAAAGGTTGAAACCAAGTGAGGCCAGCTCCCGACCATGGGCTGCCCCAACGGCACCAGCGGCATCGCTCCAATGGCGGGCGGCGGCAAAGCGGGTTATGGGGGCAGGAGTGCGCTGCACTCGGCCACCTTCATGGTCGATAGAAACGACGATATCCTTGCGCCCGATCGCCTGACGCACGTCGGCCAGCAGCTTGGCCAACCGAGGGACCCAGCGCTCATAAGGCGCGTCATGGTCGAAGTTCCCCTTGAAGAGCACCACGCCGGCGGGCTTCAAGCGTGCCAGCAGCGTTGCGTCATGGGGGGTGAAGTCGGGGGAGGGTTGAAGGCCGATCAGAAAGTGACGGCCGGCACGGGAAAGATCGCTCATGATGGTTGCCATCTAGCCTCGCCCGGTTCGCTGGGGCAAGCTTCGCCATCATGACCAGCCTCGATATTTCCTTTCTGATCGCCGGCAGCCGTCTGTGGCAGCGCCCCGGTGTCGCGAGCGTCGCCATCAGCGTCAGCCGGACGGCGGAGACGATCCGCAATCTGGGTTTTCCGACCCTCTGCCTCTTACGGCTGGACGGCGGGCACAAAGAGCTGATCCTGGGGGAGCGGCATATCGCGCTGGAGCCAGGTCAATGGATCCTGCTCGGCCCGCAAGAAGCCGTCACCGCGATCAACCGGCCGGCCGGGAACGTTGCCTACCGCGCGACAGCGATCCTCTTTGATCCGGCGATCGTCGAGAAATTTGCCGGTCACCATGGCGATCTGGTCGCCCGCAGCGGCAAACCGCGTTTGTTCAACCGGGTGGCCGGCAGCCGGACCCTGGCGCAGGCCTTTGACGTAGCTTTGAACGGTTTACGTGCCGACGACGCGGCCTCGGCGCGTCTCGCCGAACATCGCCTGTTGGCACTGCTGCTGATCTTGGGAGAGGCTGGCTTGTCCCTGATCCCCGGTGCGACGCTGGATTGGCGGCAACGGGTGAGGGCGATCATCACCAGCGATCCGGCAGCCGATTGGCGGGCAGGGGAAGTGGCCGGGCTTCTCGGGGCCAGCGAGGCAACCTTGCGTCGCCACCTCGCGGCCCTTGAGACGAGCTTCGCGGTGTTGCTGACCGATGCCCGGCTGGATCGCGGTTTCACCGCCCTGGCTTTCGAGGGCGCCAACGTGATCGAAGCGGCCTTGGCCGCGGGCTATCGATCACCGTCCCGTTTCTCCGATGCCTTCAAAACCCGCTTTGGCCTGCTGCCATCCCGCCTGAAAGCCGCCAGTCAGGAGGGTTGAGCGGGTAGGGCGTGTTTTTGAGCGCCAACAGCGGGATGGATAAAGGCCAAGGCCGCACGATGATCTCCACCAACCAAGGAGATCTCTCATGGAATATGCCCTATTCTTTGCCGCCCTGCTGATCGCTGGCAGCGCCCATGCCGCAGACTTCAAGCTCACCAGTCCCGATTTCAAGGAGGGCGGCGCGCTGCCGGAAAGCGGCGTGCTCAACGGCTTTGGTTGTACCGGCCAGAATATCGCTCCAACCCTGGCCTGGAGCGATCCGCCCGCCGGTACCAAGAGCTTTGCCGTCACCCTCTATGATCCCGAGGCGCCGACTGGTAGTGGCTGGTGGCACTGGACGGTCTATAATATTCCGGCCAGCGAACGCGGTCTGAGCGCGACAGCGCTTCCCAAAGGCGCCAAGCAAGGGTTGACGGATTTCGGAGCGGCCGGCTATGGCGGGGCTTGTCCGCCTGTTGGCGACAAGCCGCATCGCTACATCTTCACCGTCCATGCGCTGAAGACCGACGCTTTGGATCTGCCGCCAAACGCCAGCGGCGCCTTGTTAGGCTTCAATCTGACCATGAACCGGATCGTCTCGGCCGAACTGACCGCGCTTTACGGACGCTGACAGGAGGCAAGGATGGCCTCTTCAGAAGAAGCGGCCATCCTGTAGCGCGATTGCGTCGGTCAGGGCGAAGAGTTCGGCGGTAAATGGGGAGCCAATGATATCGGCCCGTGCCAGGGGCCTGCGGGCGACGGTGCCTTCTCTGGCGAAAGGGCGGTCAGCCGAATCGATGACCATCAGGCTGATGGTGCTGTCTTCCATCTGGCGATAGGCAACGGAGATGGCAAAGCGATCATCCGGGGTTGTTTCGTCGCCCCAATCGCCCCAGGCCAGATCCATGATGGCATCGTGCTGATCGAGCTTGCCGACGGTCCAATGCACCCAATAGGCGGCCTTGGCTGTGCCTCGATCATAGACCAAGCCCCAGACACAGCGGGTCGTGGTGCCGCAGCAATCGCAACGGCCGGAGGATTCGTCCTGCTTTTCGACCCTGAAGCGCACGCCACCCAAGCCTTTGCAATTGCGATATTTGTATCTCTAGCCTTGGGCGATTGTCTTGCGCAAGATGGCCGCCCAATTCAAGGAGACCATCTTGCGCGCGATCTGTTTCATTGGAGCCAGCACCGTCGAAGGCATGGGGGACAAGGACGGCATCGGCTGGCCGGGTCGCCTGCGCCCTTATGGCTTCCATGGGATCGCGACCTTCTACAATCTGGGTATTCGCGGGCAGCCGGTCTCCAGCATCGCCAAGCGTTGGCGGGCGGAATGCGAACAGCGGATGCCGAACCCGCGCGACGGCGCCGTCGTGCTGTCCTTCGGGGTCAATGACACGGCGCTGTTCGAGGACGGCACGCCGATCGCCAACCTCACCCAGGCGATCGAAGGGGCAGCGGCCGTCGCCGAGGAATGCCGGTCGATCTACCGCACCCTCTGGGTCGGGCCGCTGGCCGTGAACGAGGCGAAGATGCCCTTCTTCTCGCGTCTGCACGGCAAGAACCTCTATTTCAAGAACGACCGGCTAGCCGAGCTGAATGCAGGTTTCCGCGATGCCGCCGCGCTGGCGGGCGTCACCTATCTCGATGTCTTCACGCCGCTCTTGGCAAATGAAGATTTCGCTGCGGCCTTGGCTCGTAATGACGGGCTGCATCCGGATGGGGCAGGGTACGCATTAGTGGCTGAGGTCGTAGGGACCAGCGACGCTTGGCGTAACCTCTCTAAAGGCTGACGGCGGCGCGGGCGGCTTGGTCATAAAGGCCGGAGATCGCCCGCAGCAGGCTGGCGAGTTCGCCAACCTTGTCTTCCGAGGTGCCGATTTCAGCAAAGGCATCCATCAGGCAGCGCTCGCGCACTTCCCGATAGGCCTCGCAAGCGGCGACGCCGGCATCGGTCGCACGATAGAAGACTTCCTTGCCCTGGCGACGGGTGCCGAGCAGATCCTGCTTTACCAGCTTCTTCAGGCCATAAGAGACGACGTGGCTGTCTTCGATATTCAGCATCAGGCAGATGTCGCTGAGGCGCTTTTCGCGCTGGCGATGGGTGCAGAAATGCAAGATCAGCACGTCGAGTGAGGAAAGATCGGGCTGGCCGGCCGCCGTCATGCAGCGCACGATCCAGCGCGAGAAGGCATTGCCGGCCATGATCAGCGCAAATTCCGCTTCCGACAGCGCGGCCCCGCGCTGCGAGACGAGATGGGCACTGGAGACAATCGGCTGACGAGGCATTTCACGCGACCTGACGTTGACAATTTATTGATATTATGTCAGCGATTTGCCTCTCCGTACAGTCTCAACAAGGGATAAAACCGATGGCTGGCAAGTGGCAATTCTGGATCGATCGCGGCGGCACCTTCACTGATATCGTTGCCCGGCGACCGGATGGCAGCCTTGCCACCAAGAAGCTGCTGTCGGAAAACCCCGAACGCTATAGAGATGCCGCTGTCCAGGGCATCCGCGAGTTTCTGGGCGTCGAGACCGGCGGCACCGTTCCGGCCCAGGAAGTCGAAGCCGTCAAGATGGGCACGACCGTCGCGACCAACGCATTGCTGGAGCGAAAGGGCGCCCGCACGCTGCTGGTGGTCACCAAGGGCTTCAAGGATGCCCTGCGGATCGCCTATCAGGACCGCCCGGACATCTTCGCCCGCAAGATCGAACTGCCCGAGCTGCTGTATGAGAAAGTCGTCGAGGTCGAGGAGCGCGTGACCGCCGACGGCACCGTCGAAACCCCACTGAACCTCGATGCCGCGCGCCGCGATCTGAAGGCTGCCTATGACGATGGCATCCGTGCCGTCGCGATCGTGCTGATGCATGGCTATCGCTTCACCGCCCATGAAAAGGCCTTGGGCGCGCTCGCCAAGGAAATCGGCTTCACCCAGGTCTCCGTAAGCCATGAGGTTAGCCCGCTGATGAAGCTGGTCGGGCGCGGCGATACCACGGTGGTCGATGCTTATCTCTCGCCGATCCTGCGCCATTATGTCGAACAGGTCGCGGGCGAGCTGGGCGACGTACGCCTGATGTTCATGCAATCGAATGGTGGCCTGACCGACGCTTTCGCCTTCCAGGGCAAGGACGCCATCTTGTCCGGCCCGGCTGGCGGCATCGTCGGGGCAGTCGAAACCGCCCAGGCGGCCGGTTTTGGCAAGATTATCGGCTTCGATATGGGGGGCACTTCGACCGACGTGTCGCATTTCGCCGGTGAATATGAACGCGCCTTCGATACCCGTGTTGCCGGGGTGCGCATGCGCGCGCCGATGATGCAGATCCATACCGTGGCCGCCGGCGGCGGGTCGATCCTGACCTTCGATGGCTCGCGCTTCCGCGTCGGCCCGCATTCGGCCGGTGCCAATCCGGGTCCCGCTGCCTATGGCCGTGGCGGTCCGCTGACCGTGACCGACGCCAACGTGATGGTCGGCAAGCTCGATCCGGCCTTCTTCCCCAAGGTCTTTGGCCTCAATGCCGATCAGCCGCTTGATAAGGCGACTGTCGAGAAGAAATTTGCCGCCCTGGCCGCCGATGTCGAAAAGGGCATCGGCCTGAAGCGTACCCCGGCCGAGATCGCCGACGGGTTCCTGAAGATCGCGGTCGAAAATATGGCCAATGCGATCAAGGAAATCTCGATCCAGCGCGGCTATGACGTGACGCATTACACGCTCTGCAGCTTTGGTGGGGCAGGCGGGCAGCATGCCTGCCTCGTCGCCGACAGCCTCGGGATGACCAAGGTCTTCCTGCATCCGCTGGCCGGCGTTCTGTCGGCTTATGGCATGGGTCTGGCCGATTTTCGCATCATGCGCGAAGCCTCGGTCGAAGCGCCGCTGGCGGCCGATCTGCTGCCCTCGCTCGATAAGACCCTGGATGCTTTGGCCATCGAAGGGCGCAAGGAACTTGCGACCCAGGATATCGCCGAAGCCCAGATCGCGATCCAGCGCACCGTCCGCATCCGCTATGACGGCACCGACGCCTTCCTGATCGTCGATATGCCCAAGGATGGCGACCGTCTCGCCGGCCTGAAGGAAGGCTTCGAGGACGCCCATCGCCGCCGCTATGGCTTCATTGTGCCCGCCAAGCGCCTGATCGTCGAAGCTGTGGCCGCAGAAGCCATCGGCAGCATGGAGCGCCCGCAAGAGCCACGGGTTACCGGCCGTACATCTGGGGCCCCGGAAGCGCTCGCCACCTCGACCATCTATGCCGCCGGTGCCTTCCATCAGGCTGGCGTCTATGACCGTCTGAAGCTGCTGGCCGGTGACAAGGTCGCGGGTCCGGCCATCATTACCGAACCCACCGGCACCAATGTCATCGAACCCGGCTGGGAAGCCGAAATGACCGAGGCCGGCCATCTGGTGCTGACCCGTGTCGTACCGCTGGAGCGCGCGGTTGCCGTCGGCACGACAGTCGATCCGGTGATGCTGGAAGTCTTCAATAACCTCTTCATGTCGATCGCCGAACAGATGGGCTCGACGCTCGAAAACACCTCGCACTCGGTCAATATCAAAGAGCGCCTGGATTTCTCGTGCGCGATCTTCGATGGTGACGGGCAATTGATCGCCAATGCGCCCCATATGCCGGTGCATCTGGGGTCGATGGGCGATTCGGTCCAGACCATCATCCGCCTCAACAAGCCGCAGATGAAGCCGGGCGACGTCTATGTGCTGAATGCGCCCTACAACGGCGGGACCCATCTGCCCGACGTCACGATCATCTCGCCGGTCTATCTGGCCGATGGATCCGGCCCGCTGTTCTATGTCGCCAGCCGCGGCCATCACGCCGATATCGGCGGGATCACCCCGGGCTCGATGCCGCCGGATTCGGTGAATGTCGAGGAAGAAGGCGTGCTGATCGACAACTTCAAGCTGGTCGACGGCGGCATCCTGCAGGACGCGCCGATGCGGGCCCTGCTGGCGAGCGGTAAATATCCCGCCCGCAACATCGATCAGAACATGGCCGATCTCGGCGCCCAGGTGGCGGCGAACGAAAAGGGTATCCAGGAACTGCGCCGCATGGTTGGCCAGTTCACCCTACCGGTCGTCCAGGCCTATATGTCCCATGTGCAGGATAATGCCGAAGAACAGGTCCGCCGAGTCATCCAGGTCCTGAAAGACGGCAGCTTCGCCTATGAGCTCGACAATGGCGCGGTGATCAAGGTCACCGTGACCATCGATCACACGGCCCGTTCGGCCAAGATCGATTTCAGCGGCACCACCGGCCAATTGCCCAACAACTTCAATGCGCCCTCCAGCGTGGCACGGGCGGCGGTGCTCTATGTCTTCCGCACGCTGGTCGATGATGAGATCCCGATGAATGCCGGTTGCCTGAAGCCGCTCGATATCGTGATCCCGCCGGGCTGCATGCTCAATCCTGCTTATCCGGCCGCTGTGGTGGCGGGGAATGTCGAGACCAGTCAGGTGGTCACCGATGCCCTTTATGGCGCTCTGGGCGTCATGGCAGGCGCCCAAGGCACCATGAACAATTTCACCTTCGGCAACGACCTCCACCAGTACTATGAAACCATCTGCGGCGGCAGCGGCGCGGGCCCGACCTTCGAAGGTACCGACGCGGTCCACACCCACATGACTAATAGCCGTCTGACCGATCCGGAAATCCTGGAGTTCCGCTTCCCGATCCTGCTGGAAAGCTATGAAATCCGGCGCGGGTCGGGCGGCAAGGGCAAGAATCGGGGCGGGGACGGGACGGTACGTCGTCTGCGTTTCCTGGAAGCTATGACGGCCGGCATCCTGGCCAATCGCCGCCGCGTAGCTCCTTTCGGTCTGGAAGGTGGCGAACCGGGTGCGCTTGGCATCAATTACGTCGAGCGGACCACCGGCAAGCGCGAGGATTTCGGTGCAACCCATCGGGTCGAAATGACGCCGGGCGACGTGTTTGTCATCGAAACTCCGGGCGGCGGTGCCTACGGCCGCGTTTAAGTTGCCCATGGTTGGAACAAAACCACGGCCTTGGCCGTTTTCTTGACAGGATTGCGGTGCCATGATGTGTGGTGCCGCAATCGTCCGATCTGGTTTTCCAAGGAGTGGGGCATATGCGTGGTTTGATCATCGCTGGCGGCCTGTTGGCCGTTTTAGGCATCGCGGGCCTGTTCTTCGGCGGCGTGCCGTATAAAGAAAAAGAACAGGTCTTGAAGGTCGGCCCGATCGAGGCGACGGCCACCCAGGATAAGACGATGTCGATTCCGCAGCCGATCAGCATCGCGCTTATCGTCATCGGGGCCGGTGCTGTGTTATTGGGGGTGCGGAAACGCTCCTAATAATAAAAGGTTCGGGTGGGGAGAAGCGTCATGCCGATGGTCGTCAATTGTGCGGCCTACGAAGGCGGCAAGCGGGTTGCCGATCTGTCGCTTGACGAATTAGGGGCCCGCTCGAAAGCTCCTGGCAGCTTTGTCTGGGTTGGGTTGCACGAACCCGATGAACAGGTGCTGTCGAAAGTTCAGCAGGCCTTCAATCTGCATCCCCTGGCGGTCGAAGATGCCCATCGGGCGCATCAGCGTCCCAAACTCGAACTTTACGGCGAAGATATCTTTCTAGTCCTGCGCACCGCCCATCTGGGCAAGGATGGCGAGCGTGAGATCGGAGAAACCCATGTCTTTGCCGGTCGCGGTTATGTCGTGACCGTGCGTCATGGCGCCTCCAGCTCCTATGCGATGGTCCGGGCCCGCTGCGAGGCGGCGCCCGGCCTGCTACGCCATGGCGAAGATTACGTCCTCTATTCGATCATCGATTTCGTGATCGACAATTACCTGCCGCTCGCCGAATGCCTGGAAGATGCCGCGACCCAGGTTGAGGAAGAAGTCCTGTCGCAGACGGCAGGGCGTGAGACGGTGGCCCAGGTCTATCGCCTAAAGAAGGAAATCATGGAGGTCCGCCGCTCGGTCGCCCCGGTGATCGATATGGCTTCCCGCCTGATGCGGCCCGACAATCCGCTGGTCGATCCGAACATCCGGCCCTATTTCCGCGATGTGCAGGATCATGCGATCCGGGTTGTCGAAAACCTCGACAATGTCCGCGATCTCCTGACCGCAGCGGTCGATGCCGGCTTTGCCTATCTGTCGATGACGCAGAACGACGTGATGCGGCGCTTGGGTGCCTGGGCGGCGATCCTGGCGGTGCCGACGGCGATTGCCGGAATCTACGGCATGAATTTCGATGTCATGCCCGAACTCCACATGACCTTTGGCTATCCCGTCGTCGTGGGCGCCATTGTCGTAGTGTGCGTCGTGCTCTATCGGATGTTCCGCAAGCGCGGCTGGCTTTAAACGAAAAGAGAGCCGGAAACCGGCTCTCTCTTGGTCTTGCCTGTCCCGTCTATTTAAGCGCGGGCGAGGTTCTGGTTCACATAGTCCCAGTTCACCAGATGATCCAGGAACGACTGCACGAAATCCGGGCGGCGGTTCTGATAGTCGAGGTAATAGGCGTGTTCCCAGACGTCGACGGTCAGCAGCGCCGTCTGGCCATGGACCATCGGCAGATCGGCATTGAGGGTCTTGGTGATCTTCAGGACACCGCCGTCGAGCACCAGCCAGGCCCAGCCAGCACCGAACTGGCCGATCGCGGTTGCCTTGAATTGTTCGACGAAAGCCGCATAGGACCCAAAGGTCTCGTCGATTCTTTCGGCGATCTCGCCGGTCGGTAGCCCGCCGCCCTGCGGCTTCATGCAGTTCCAGAAAAACGTGTGGTTCCAGACCTGCGCGGCATTGTTGAACACGCCGCCCTTGGCGGGGTCCTTGGCCGACTCGAGGATAATTTCCTCGAGGCTCATCTGCGACTGCGGGGTGTCTTTGATAAGGGTGTTCAGGTTGGTCACATAAGCATTGTGATGCTTCGCGTGATGGAAGCTGAACGTGTTTGCCGACATGTACGGCTCCAACGCATTAGCTGCGTAGGGCAAGGGCGGAAGTTCGAAAGCCATGACGTGCCTCTTATCGTTGAGTACAGCTAGTTTGCGGTGTCCAGCTCCCGTCCTGATAGCCGGAAACTTCGCAGTTTGGAACAGTTTCTAAATTAGGGGTATCTCATCGATGCGGGCGCGTTATTGTCGCGCTGTTCCCTGTCTTGCCCTAGAAGAGCTTTCTATGTCCGACGCGTCGCAAGATTTTTGCCTTAGCGAATTAAAGGCCCACGATCACTCCCGGTTTTTGAGCGTTCTCTTCGCGCCGGCCGACCGGCGGCCGGGATTGGCTGCGCTCTATGCCTTCAATCTTGAAATCGCCAAGACGCGAGGCGTGGTGCGCGAACCCATGATGGGCCAGATCCGCCTGCAATGGTGGCGCGATGCCATCGAGGAAATCTTCGAAGGCAAGGAGGTCCGAAAACATCAGGTGGTTCAGCCGCTGGCCGAGGCGATTGCCCGCTACTCCCTGCCGCGCGAACGGTTTGAACGGATGATCGATGCCCGTGAAGCAGACCTCGAGCCGCATCCACCCGGCACGCTGGAAGCCTTCATCGCCTATGTCGCCGATACGGCGGGGGATTTGGGTGAGCTTGCTGCCCTGATCCTCGACACTGATGCTGAAAAAGCCCGGGCAGCAGCTGAGGCCTATGGGTTTGCAGGATTGCTGCTGGCCATCCCTTACCGTGCGTCCGCCGGGCGGATCGATCTACCGCTCGATAAGATCGCCGAGCATGGTATGACCGCCCGCGATATCCGCGATGCGACCCATCAGGAAAACCTGCCGCGCCTGATCGCCGATATGGCAAAGTTGTCAGAGGCGCGTCTGTTTGGTCTAAGGGGCTTTCAGAAGCGCCGGGGCCTCACAGGCTTATTACCGGCTGTTCTGGCACGCCGGGAGCTGCGTCGGCTGGAGCGGGCAGGGTGGAACCCCTTCAAGGTTCCGCCCCAGCCGACGCTCGATCTTCTCCTAAAGCTGGGCTGGGCCCAGCTCTCCTCCCGCCTTTAGGCGACTTTGGCGAGCCAGGCCGCGCAATCGGCCAACGCACGTTTGGCCTGAGCCGCCTTCTTCTCACGCCCCCGGAACTTGCCTTCGATCTCGGGGAAGAGGCCGAAGTTGATGTTCATCGGCTGGAAGGTACTGGCTTCGGCGCCACCGGTGATGTGGTTGACGAGTGCGCCCAGCGCCGTGGTGCCCGGCGGCACTTCAAATTCCTTGCCCAGACGCTCGGCCGCGGCAAAACGACCGGCCAGCAGTCCGACGGCCGTGCTTTCGACATAGCCTTCGACCCCAGTGACCTGACCGGCGAACCGCAGGGTCGGACGGGCTTTTAGGCGTAGGGTGCGGTCCAGCAGGCGCGGGGAGTTCAAGAAGGTATTCCGGTGCAGACCGCCCAAACGGGCGAACTCGGCATTCTCCAGGCCCGGGATCATCCGGAAGATGCGGGTCTGTTCGGCATACTTCAGCTTGGTCTGGAAGCCGACGATGTTATAGAGCGTGCCGAGCGCATTATCCTGGCGCAGCTGCACCACGGCATAGGGCCAGCGGCCGGTGCGCGGGTCATCAAGACCAACCGGCTTCATCGGGCCATAACGCAGGGTTTCTTTGCCGCGCCCGGCCATGATCTCGATCGGCAGGCAACCTTCGAAATAGGGGGTGCTCTTTTCCCATTCCTTGAAGTCTGTCTTCTCGCCGGTCAGGATCGCATCGATGAAGGCGTTATATTCATCCTGGTTCATCGGGCAATTGATGTAGTCCTTGCCGGTGCCGCCAGGACCTTCCTTGTCATAGCGCGACTGATACCAGGCCAGATCGAAATTGATGCTGTCCTTATGGACGATCGGGGCGATGGCATCGAAGAAGGAAAGACTTTCCTCGCCGGTCAGCTCGCGCACCGCTTCGGCGAGCGGAGCGGAGGTCAGGGGGCCGGTTGCGACGATCACGCTGTCCCAGTCGGCAGGCGGCAGGCCGGTGATTTCCTCGCGGCGGATCTCGATCAGCGGCTCAGCTTCCAGTGCGGCGGTGACGGCATCGGCAAACCCGTCGCGATCGACGGCCAGCGCGCCCCCGGCCGGGACCTGATGGGCATCGGCGGCTTTGAAGATCAGCGAACCGGCCTGGCGCAATTCGGCATGCAGCACGCCGACGGCATTGAATTCATGGTCGTCGGAGCGGAAGGAGTTGGAGCAGACCAGTTCGGCCAGCTTGTCGGTCTGATGCGCTTCGGTCGGGCGTACGCCGCGCATTTCATGCAAGACCACCGGGACGCCTTGTTTTGCCAATTGATAGGCCGCTTCCGACCCGGCAAGACCGCCACCGATGACATGAACTGGTTGCATGAATTTTCGCTCCTAACACAAAAAGAGAACGCGCCGGGTTTTACCCTGGCGCGTTCCACACTGCCTATAAGGCGTGGTCAACTTAGATGTCGTTGTACGTCCGGACGATGCGGCCGACAACGCCGTAATCAAGCGCCTCGGGCGCCTGCATCCAATAATCGCGTTCGGTATCGACGATCACACGTTCCAGCGGCTGACCGGTGGCTTCGGCGATCGACTTCTGAATGCGAGCCTTGATCTTCAAGATTTCCTTGGCCTGGATCGCGATATCGCTGGCCTGGCCGCCGGCACCGCCCGAGGGCTGATGCAGCAGGAAACGGGTGTTCGGCAGGCAAAGGCGATTTTCCTTCGCAACCGACAGGTAAAGATGGGCTGCCGCGCTGCCGACCCAACCGGTACCGATCACTTTGACCGGGCAGGGCATGAAGCGCAGCATGTCGTGAATGGTGTCGCCGCTTTCGACGTGGCCGCCGGGCGAATTGACGTAGACGCGGATTTCCTTCTCTTCGTCCTCTTGAGCAAGGGCGAGGAGACGGGCCGTCACCGACTGCGCCAGCTTCATATCGATCTGGCCGAACACGAACACCGAACGGGATTTGAAAAGGCGCTCTTCCAAAGCCTCAGTCGGCTTCAGCGGGGCCTCTTCGATCTCTTTCTTCTCTTCTTCTTTATCAAGCCAGAAGGCCATGCTCGCTCCTATAAGCGTATCGTCGGCTTTGCAGTTTTTACCGCACCCTATTCACTTAGGAAATCTTGCGGCCAGGGGCAAGCCCGCATCTTAGGCGCGTAGCTTCGCCTGGGTCGATAAATAAGGTTTCAGGTATCGACCGGTATAGCTCGCTTCGGTCGCCGCGACCTTCTCCGGCGTTCCTTCCGCCACGATCTGACCGCCGCCGGCACCGCCTTCGGGGCCAAGATCGATCAGCCAATCGGCGATCTTGATGACCTCGAGATTATGTTCGATCACCAGCACCGTATTGCCCTGTTCGACCAGCGCCTGCAGCACTTCCAGCAGCTTACGCACATCCTCGAAATGTAGACCCGTGGTTGGCTCGTCCAGAATATAGAGCGTGCGGCCGGTGGAGCGACGCGACAGTTCCTTAGCGAGCTTGACGCGCTGGGCTTCGCCACCCGACAGGGTTGTCGCCTGCTGGCCGACATGGATGTAGCCGAGGCCCACGCGGACCAGGGTTTCCATCTTGTCGCGGATCGCCGGCACCGCCTTGAAGAACTCCGCCGCTTCCTCGATCGTCATATCGAGGACATCGGCGATGCTCTTGTCACGGAACTTAACGTCCAGCGTCTCGCGGCTGTAGCGCTTGCCCTTGCAGACGTCGCATTGGACGTATTGGTCGGGCAGGAAGTGCATCTCGATCTTGATAACGCCGTCGCCTTGGCAGGCCTCGCAGCGGCCGCCCTTGACGTTGAAGGAGAAACGACCCGGTCCATAACCGCGCGCCTTGGCTTCGGGCAGGCCGGAGAACCAATCGCGGATCGGCGTGAAGGCGCCGGTATAGGTCGCGGGGTTCGAGCGCGGGGTGCGGCCGATCGGCGACTGATCGATATCGACGATCTTGTCGATATGGTGCAGCCCGTCGAGCGAATCATGAGGCGCCGGCAGGTCGCGGGCGCCATTGAGGCGGCGGGCCAGGGCCTTATAGAGCGTTTCGATTATCAGGGTCGATTTGCCGCCGCCCGACACACCGGTGACGCAGGTGAAGGTACCGAGCGGAATATCGACATCGACGTTGCGCAGGTTGTTGCCGCGCGCGCCCTTGATGCTGAGTTTCTGGCCCTTGTGACCCTTGCGGCGCTTTTCCGGGATCTCGATCCCCCGCACGCCGGAGAGATATTGCCCGGTCAGGCTCTGCGGATCGGCCATCACTTCGGCCGGCGTGCCGCGCGAGACGATCGCGCCGCCGTGGATACCGGCACCGGGGCCCATATCGACCAAATAATCGGCCGCCCGGATCGCATCCTCGTCATGTTCGACCACGATGACAGTATTGCCGAGGTCGCGCAGGCGCCGGAGGGTCGTCAGTAGCCGGTCGTTGTCGCGCTGATGCAGGCCGATCGACGGCTCATCCAGCACATAGAGCACACCCGAGAGGCCGGAGCCGATCTGGGAGGCGAGGCGGATACGCTGGCTTTCGCCGCCCGACAATGTACCGGAGGAGCGGGCGAGGGTCAGATATTCCAGGCCGACATTGACTAGAAACCCCAGCCGCTCGTTGATTTCCTTGAGGATGCGGACGGCGATCTCATTCTGCTTATCGGTCAAAGCTTCCGGCAGGACCTTGAACCAAGCCTCGGCCTCGGCGATCGAGAATTGCGTGACCTCGCCCAGGTGCAGTTTGCGGATCTTCACTGCAAGCGCTTCGGGCTTCAGGCGATAGCCGTTGCAGGCCTCGCACGGGTGGCTGGCCTGATAGCGCTCCAGTTCCTCGCGTACCCAGGAGCTGTCGGTTTCGCGCCAACGGCGCTCCAGATGGGGCAACAAACCTTCAAACGGCTTCTCGGTCTCATAGGCGCGCAGACCGTCATTGAAGCGCAGGGTGACCGCCTCGCGAGTGCCGTGAAGGATGCCCTCGCGGGCCTCTTCCGGCAGCTTGGCCCAGGGCGTCGCCATATTAATCTTATAGTGGCGGGCGAGGCTTTCGAGCGTCTGCACGTAATATTGCGAGCTGGAGCCGGCCCAGGGGGCGACGGCACCGGTCGAAAGACTCAGCTCGTCATTCGGCACGACCAGGGCGGCATCGAAATGCAGCTTCACGCCCAGGCCTTCGCAGGCGGCGCATTGGCCGAATGGGCTGTTGAAGGAGAAGAGCCGCGGCTCGATCTCGTCGATGGTGAAACCGCTGACCGGGCAGGCGAATTTGGCCGAAAAGACATGACGTTCGCCGGTTGCCGCATCCTCGGCATAGAGAATGCCGTCGGCGAGATCCAAAGCCGTTTCGATGCTTTCGGCCAGGCGCGCTTCGATGCCTTCACGCACCGCGATGCGGTCGACCACCACCTCGATATCATGTTTCAGCTTTTTGTTGAGCGCCGGGACCTGGTCGATCTCGTACATCTCGCCATCGACCTTGACGCGCTGGAAGCCGCGCTTCTGATAGTCCTGTAGCTCTTTCTTATACTCGCCCTTGCGGCCGCGCACGACGGGGGCCAGCAGATAGAGACGGGTGCCTTCGGCCAGGGTCATGATCCGATCGACCATCTGGCTGTTGGTCTGGCTTTCGATCGGCAGACCGGTGGCAGGCGAATGGGGCACGCCGACGCGGGCGAACAGCAGGCGCAGATAGTCGTAAATCTCCGTCACCGTGCCGACGGTAGAGCGGGGGTTACGACTGGTGGTCTTCTGTTCGATCGAGATCGCAGGCGAGAGGCCGTCGATCGTATCGACGTCCGGCTTCTGCATCAGATCCAGGAACTGCCGGGCATAGGCCGACAGGCTCTCGACATAGCGCCGCTGGCCTTCGGCATAGATGGTATCGAAGGCAAGCGAGGACTTGCCCGATCCAGAGAGGCCGGTGATGACCGTCAAGCTGCCGCGCGGCAGATCGACATCGACATTCTTGAGATTATGCTCGCGGGCGCCGCGAACCGAGATCTGATCATTCATGCGTTCGTGATACCAGAACAAAGAGTGGACAGGCAAGAGGGGAGGGGAGTAAATCCTGTGGATATCTCAGTAGGGGTCACTACGCGTAGCGTGACTCCCGATAATACGTCCGATATGGTCCCCGCACGTGTACGTTCTAGCGTTGGAAGGAAGTTTAGATGGCAGGCAGCGTCAATAAGGTCATTCTGGTCGGCAATCTCGGCCGCGATCCGGAAATCCGGATGACCCAGGACGGCCGCAAGGTAGTCAACCTGAACATCGCGACTTCCGAAAGCTGGAAGGATCGCATGTCGGGCGAGCGTAAGGAAAAGACCGAATGGCACCGGGTCGTGATCTTCAATGATCGCCTTGCCGATGTTGCCGAGCGGTTCCTGAAAAAGGGTTCGACCGTTTATATCGAAGGTCAGTTACAAACCCGCAAGTGGACCGATCAGTCCGGCGCGGAAAAATACACCACCGAAATCGTGCTGCAGCAGTATCGCGGCGAAATGACCCTGCTGGGCGGTCGTCCCGGTGGCGCTGGCGGTGATGAAGGCGGCTATGATGAAGGCGCCGGTGGCGGCTATGGCGGCGGCCAGAGCGGGGGCGGTGCCTCCTATGGTGGCGGTTACGGCGGCGGCCAGCAGTCCGGCGGCGCACGTCCCCAGCAAGGTGGCGGCGGCCAGGGTGGCGGCGGTTTTGGCCGCGGTCCGGACATCGACGACGAAATCCCCTTCTAAGCCGTGCAGCAAAGCCCTGCGCCCGCGTTTTCTGCCGAAGAATTCGCGCCGATCATGCGGGATCAGGTGCCCTATGTCGGGCGCCTGGGGATTGAGGTCGTCGCTTGGGAACGGGGCAGGGTGACGATGCGCCTGCCCCCGGCTGAGGATATCCTGCGGCCGGGCGGCACGATCTGCGGGCCGGCGATGTTCGCCCTGGCCGATATCGCCTTCTACGGCATGATCATGTCGCTGATCGGCCGGGTTGAATTGGCCGTCACCACCGACCTCAATATGCATTTCCTGCGGCGCCCCAAGCCGGTTGCCTTGCTGGGCGAGGCGCGGTGCCTGAAAATGGGCGCCAAGCTTGCCATCGGCGACATGCTGATTTGGAGCGAAGGCGAGGGGCCCGACCAGGCGGTTGCCCATGCCGTCGGCACCTATGCGCTGCCGCCCAGCCCGGCGCTCTAAAAACAGATCGGCACGGAAATATAAGGGCGTTAAGCTGACTTGTTGTTCAACACTCGTGTCTGCTAGCGTGCGGCGCGAGTTTCTACCGACGCTATAGTTAATTCGGGGACCACGGATGTTCAGCAAGGACGATCTTTTCGACCGGATGCAGCCCTGCCATCTCACTATCTTCAACGTGGAAAACGAATTTCAGCGCCATCACTTAATCGATTGGATCGAGGCGCAGATTCAGGATACGGACGAGGTCAACCACATCCAGCTGCTCGGCAATATGGACCTGATGGGGTCCATCGACATGATGGAATTCGAGGAGTGGCTGGAAGACGCGGACGGCGTGATCGACGATTGTTTTGCTGAAGAGCGCGACATCTTGGTGATCGAGCCGGATTCTGCGGATGACGACGTACTGGATTTTGCGATCTATTGCGCTAAAAACGAGATGGGCGTCTTCATTTTCACGACCCAAGACTATGCGTTTGTCGAGGGTTTCTGGCCCAGTGTGGCCGATCTCAACGTCCGGTTTGCCGAATATCGTTTCATTGTCGGCCTGACCTTCATCGCCCCTGCCGCCATTGCCGGATAAACTGGGCCTAAAGATTGTTCGCGCCTGCGGCATCTGATACTCTGCGCGCCGCTCTGCCCCTGGTGGAGACACAGCGAGCGCCTTCCTATCGCACTCGCTAATTAGTTGGAGAAGAAGCGTTTTGACGACCCCGATCCCGACCCCCCCGGGTAGCGATATCCAGCCCGTAACCATCGAAGACGAAATGCGCCGTTCTTACCTCGATTACGCGATGAGCGTGATCGTGGCCCGTGCGCTGCCGGATGTTCGCGACGGCTTGAAGCCGGTGCATCGCCGCATCCTTTTCTCGATGAAGGAGCAGGGGTACGAGTGGAACAAGGCTTACCGCAAGTCGGCCCGCATCGTCGGTGACGTCATCGGTAAGTATCATCCGCACGGCGATACGGCGGTCTATTTCGCTATGGTGCGTATGGCGCAGGATTTCTCCATGCGCCAGATGTTGATCGACGGCCAAGGGAACTTCGGTTCCATGGACGGCGATCAGGCAGCGGCCATGCGTTACACCGAAGCGCGCCTCGCCAAGATTTCGGACAACATCATCCGCGATATCGACAAAGATACCGTCGATTTCGTCGAGAACTACGATAACAGCGAAAAGGAACCGTCGGTCCTGCCGGCCGAGTTCCCGAACCTGCTGGTCAATGGCGCCGGCGGTATCGCGGTCGGTATGGCGACCAATATTCCGCCGCACAATCTTTCCGAAGTGATCAGCGCCTGCCTGATGTATCTCGACGACAATGACGTGTCGGTCGAAATGCTGATGGAAGCCTTGCCAGGCCCCGATTTCCCGACCGGCGGCCTGATCATGGGCCGCTCCGGCATCATCGAGGCTTACCGCACCGGCCGCGGCTCGATCATGATGCGCTCGCGCACCCATGTGGAAGAAATCCGCAAGGACCGCGAAGCCATCATCGTCACCGAAGTTCCCTTCCAGGTGAACAAAGCCCGCATGCTGGAGCGCATTGCAGAGCTGGTGAATGACAAGGTCATCGAAGGCATTTCCGATCTGCGTGACGAATCCGACCGCGACGGTGTGCGCGTGGTGATCGAACTGAAGCGCGATGCCTCGGCCGATGTGGTGTTGAACCAGTTGTTCCGCCATTCGCAGCTGCAGGTCAGCTTCGGCGTCAATATGCTGGCGATCGACGGCGGTCGTCCGGCGATGATGACCTTGAAAGAGGTTATCCAGGCGTTCTGTGTCTTCCGCGAACAGGTGGTGAGCCGACGCACGGCGTTCGAGCTGCGCAAGGCCCGCGAGCGCGCCCATGTGTTGGCCGGTCTCTCCATCGCAGTCGCCAATATCGACCCGATCATCGAACTGATCCGTGCCGCGCCCGATCCTTCGGTCGCCCGCGAAGGCCTGCTGGCCCGCGCTTGGCCGGCCCAGGATGTCGCGCCGCTGATCCGCCTGATTGATGATCCGGATTATCCGCTGTCCGAAGACGGCACCTATCGCCTGTCGGAAATTCAAGCCAAGGCTATTCTGGATCTGCGCCTGCAGCGCTTGACCGGTCTCGAACGCGACAAGATCGCCGGCGAGCTGACCGAACTGGGAGAGCAGATCAAGGACTTCCTGGATATCCTGGGCAACCGCACCCGTGTGCTCGACATCATCCGGGCCGAACTGATCGCGATCCGCGACGAATTCGGCAATCCGCGCCGGACGACGATCGAGACCGCCGGTTTCGATACCGACATCGAAGACCTGATCGAGCGCGAAGACTGCGTCGTGACGGTCAGCCATGCCGGCTATATCAAGCGCGTCCCGCTCTCGACGTATCGCGCCCAGCGCCGCGGCGGTAAGGGCCGCAGCGGCATGGCAACCCGCGACGAGGATTTCGTCGAACGGCTGTTCGTCGCCAATACCCATACCCCGGTGCTGTTCTTCACCACCAAGGGCCGAGCGTTCGAGCTGAAGGTCTGGCGCCTGCCCGAAGGCACTCCGCAGAGCCGCGGTAAGCCGATGATCCAAATGCTACCGTCGCTCACACCGGGCGAACGCATCGCAACCGTGATGCCGCTGCCGGAACCTGAAGAGCGCGAAGGCCTCAATATCATGTTCGCAACCTCGCTGGGCGAAGTGCGCCGCAACGAGCTGTCGGACTTCCTCAATATCCGGGCCAATGGCAAGATCGCCATGAAGCTTGAGGATGAGAACGGTGAAAGCCTGGGCGATCTCGTTGGCGTTTCCGTCTGCCGTGGCGATCAGGATGTGCTGCTCTCGACCCAGCAGGGCAAGGCCATCCGCTTCTCGGTGACCGATGTGCGCGTCTTCACCGGCCGCAATTCGACCGGTGTGCGCGGTATCCGTCTGGCCAAGGACGATCAGGTTATCTCGCTGACCATTCTGCGCGGGGTCGATGCCTCGGCCGAAGAGCGCGACGAATATCTGCGTCTTGCCAGCCAGCGTCGCCGCCAGCTCGGCGAAAATGTCGATGATGCCTCGGACGTCGAAGATACCGGCTCGATGGCCGATATCGCCATGACCGAAGAGCGCTTCATCCAGCTGCAGGTCGCCGAAGAATTCGTTCTGACCGTTACCGACCGTGGCTTTGGCAAGCGCACCTCCGCCTACGCCTATCGCAAGACGGGCCGCGGCGGGCAGGGGATCGCCGGCATGGAGCTGACCACGAAGAACGGACAGGTCTCGGCCGCCTTCCCGGTTAACGAAACCGATCAGGTCATGCTGGTTACCGATGGTGGCAAGCTGATCCGCACACCGATCCACGATGTTCGTATCGCCGGTCGCAAGACCCAGGGCGTCATGCTGTTCCGCGTCGATGAGGATGAACGGGTGGTTTCGATCACGCGCCTCGACGATACCGGCGAGGACGATGAAGCCGAGATCGGCGGCGAAGAGGGCGGTAACGGGACGCCTGATACATCGGGTGCCCCCGAGGCCCCGACCAACGACGCCGGCGAATAACCGGCGTCACCTAAGCTTCCAAGGACGCCGAAAAGGCGCCAAGCACGAGGGATGGGATATGGCAGAGAAGGAACGGATTGGGGTCTATCCCGGTACCTTCGACCCGATCACCAGCGGGCACATGGACATCATCCAGCGTGCCTGCAAGATCTGCGATCGTCTGATCATCGGGGTCGCCAAGAATGCCGGCAAAGGCCCGCTCTTCTCGATGGACGAGCGGGTTGATCTGGTGCAGGGGGAGGTATCGCATCTTCCCCAGGCGGCCCGGATCGAGGTCCGTCCGCTGACCGGCCTCTTGATGAAGTTCGCAGTCGATACGAACGCCTCGATGATCATCCGCGGCCTGCGGGCAGTGTCGGACTTCGAATATGAATTCCAGATGGCCGGCATGAACGCCAAGCTGAATTCGGAAATCGAAACCGTCTTCCTGATGGCGTCCGACGGGCAGCAGTTCGTCGCATCGCGCTTCGTGAAGGAGATCGGGAAGCTCGGTGGCGATATCAGCCGCTTCGTCTCTCCCCGCATCCAGAAGGCGCTTTTGGAGCGCTTTGTCCAGGCAGATCCCGAGGGCAAAAGCACCCGGCAGACGCCACCGTTCAATTGAGCTTTTAAAAGGGTTGACCGGGTAGGGGCGGGCCACTATGGTGCGCCCCGTTCCAAGGGTTAACCGGTTCAGCCGGTTGGTTGTTTCGCCCTTGCAACGATTGGTGAGAGCTCGTAGCTCAGTCGGTAGAGCACGTGACTTTTAATCATGGGGTCCCGGGTTCGAATCCCGGCGAGCTCACCATTTCCCTCAAAGAACAGATAAGTTCCGCTGCACGTCATAGACTGGCGGAAGCTCTGCTGTCTTCTACCCAAGATTTTATTGGTCAAACTTGCGAGAAATACCGGCAGAATTCACCGTTGCTGAGAATTTCCTCCCATGATTAGCCTTTGGAACAAAATGTTCCGTAAGGCCGATATTACATGGCGATCAGTTTTACCACCGAGCCGGCGTCCCGCGGCCAGAAACGTCTGATTCTGGCTCTGGCGGCTGCCCTCTGCTGTCTGTCGGTCCCCGTCGGCCTCAATGCCGAGATGAAGCTTGCACCAGCCCCTGCCTTTCTACCTGCCTATGCCATGGCGGTCTTGCTCACCGACCTGCTGACAGCCTATCTGATGGCCAGCCAATATCGGATTCTACGGCGACCAGCGCTGCTGGTGCTGGCTGGTGCCTATCTCTATTCCGGCCTGATCGTCATTCCCCAAATGTTGGTCTTTCCCGGTGTGTTTAGCCCGGCAGGCCTGCTGGGGGCAGGGGCCCAGAGTGCTGTTTGGCTGTGGGTCCTGTGGCATGGCGGTTTTCCGCTGCTGATCATGGGTTATCTCGTTGCTGACCGGCTGCAAAGCTCGACCGAAGGGGCCGCGACTCCGCCGGCCCTGGCCTATCTGATGGTGGCGACCATCGTCATTCTGGTGCTGCTCGCGGCCGCGACGGTCACCATCGGCCATGACTGGCTGCCGCAACTGATCATCACCGGGAGCTATAAGAGCCTCGCCAGCAGCATCTGGGGGCAGGGCGTCGTCGTTGCCAATGCCGTCGCGTTGATCGCCGTCGTCCTGATGACTCAGTGCCGCACGGTCGGCCAACTCGGCCTTGCGCTCGCGATGCTGGCTTCCCTTATCGATGCCGTCTTGACCTTGGCCGGGGTGGCCCGCTTCTCGCTCGGCTGGTATGCCGCGCGCCTCTGTACCGTGATCGCGTCGGGCTCTGTCTTAGCTGTCTTTATTTATGAGATGACAAGCCTTTATGCACGTTGCTTAACCTTGAATAGTGCGCTCGAACGCATGGCCTTTGTCGATGCTTTGACCGGTATCGCGAACCGCCGGCAGTTCGATCAGCGCCTCGAGGCCGAATGGAACCGCGCTTATCGCGATGGCCGACCAATCTCCCTGATCCTGCTGGATATCGATCATTTCAAGCGTTTCAACGATCGCTATGGCCACCCGGCCGGGGACGAATGTCTGCGGCGCGTTGCCTGGGCGATCGGCAGCAGCACCCGGCGTCCTGGCGATCTGGCGGCCCGTTACGGCGGGGAGGAGTTTGCGATCATCCTGCCTAGTTCGGATCTGGCCGGCGCAAAGACATTGGCGGAAAAGGTGACTCAGGCGGTGCGCGCCCTGGGTCTGCGCCACGAGGACGGTGGCGACAGCGGCATCGTCACGCTAAGCGCCGGCGTTGCCTCCGTCCGACCCGCAAGCACCGGAAGCACGTTGGCGGGCCTTAAGAGCCTGGCCGATCAGGCCCTCTATGACGCCAAGCAGCAGGGCAGGGACCGGGTCGAGGCAAGCACGGCAAACGCGGCTTAAACGGGATCAGAAGGGGCCCTTGGCGAAGATGGGATCAATATTGAAATAGACGGTCACCGCCGTGCCTGACCGGGTGGTTGCGGTGAAAACGTCGAAGGAATGCCCATCCTTGTTCATCAGGGACTGGCTGTTCATCTTAAGGCCGAGCGCCGACATCATGGCGTATTCCTCGGAAATTGAGATCACCTTGAAGGCGGTCTCTGCGCTCTTGCCATCACCTGTTTTTGCAACCGCATCCAGGAATCCATCGGCAATTGCCCGGTGATGATCGGACTTTGTCTGATCGCCAAGTTCTTCCAAACAGACGGCCATGGTCATATGCGGCTGAATATTGGGCGAACCATAGAGCGTGCCCTGGCTTTCTGGTGCCGCGAGGATCTTGATGACCTCCTGACAGTTCGGAGCTCGCCGCCATACCGTATCTGCTGCCATCGATTTCCGACCATAGGGGTCATAGCTCGCGCTTTTGACATAGGCTTCACGCAAAGCCAAGAAATCGATATCCGCGTTGCCAGCCTTCAGCTGCTGCATCAGCCGGGCGACAGTTTCATCCGGCGTTTCGGCAACAGCGGGACAAGCCAGAAGCAAGAGGCTGGATAGAACGATGGCCGGGACAGACCGCATGATGTTCTCCATGAGGAATATTCTAGCTCAAGCTTTGCTGGGGAATTGCGACCAATCCAAGGCCCATATTTGATATAATACGGCCTTAAGCTCCTGAATTTCCTTATATTCATCTTATCATAATATGAATTATGCGACATATGAATATGGGCTGGCAGACGGAAGTCAAGCCGGACCCTATCAAGGTTCAAGGCTTGCTTTCGGGCTTTGGTGCTTTTCAGCTCGCCTGCCCTCAGATCTCAATCACCATGCCGTCATAGGCTGGCTCGACACCCGGCGGCAATTCGGTCAATAGCGAGCGGTAATCCATATCGTCGGTCATATGGGTCAGGAACGCGCGCTTGACCTTCAGGCGCTCGATCCAACTCAAGGTCTGGGCGACATGGGAATGGGTCGTGTGCGGCGCATGGCGGAAGGCATCGACGATCCAGACATCGATGCCTTCAAGCGCCGCGAAGGTTTCCTCGCTCATCCGCACCACGTCAGTCGAATAAGCAAAGCTGCCCAGGCGATAGGCGTAGCTGCGCGAGAAGCCGTGATCCTGCTCTAGCGCCAGGATATCGAAGCCGGCGATCGTCAGACGGTCGCCCGGCTCGATAACCGACGGTACCAGGACCGGCTTGTAATAGTTCTCCACACCCTCCGGCAGCGGCTGAAAGACATAGCCGAAGGAATGGCGGACATGGGCGATGGTTTCCGGCGGCCCATAGGCCGGCAACGGGCGATTTGTCAGGCGGTTGATTGCCCTGAGATCATCGACGCCATTGATATGATCGGCATGGGAATGGGTCCAGATCACCGCGTCAAGCGCATCGACCTTGGCGGCCAACAACTGGGTGCGCAGATCTGGCGAGGTGTCGACCAACAGGCGCCTGCCCGCTTCCTCAATCAGGATCGAGGAGCGCGTGCGGTAGTTGCGGGGCTCGGCCGGATCGCATTTGCCCCAATCGCCGCCCACTTGCGGCACACCGCCCGACCCGCCGCACCCGAGAATGGTAATCCGCATGCGACCCGCCCCTGCCCTTTAGGCTGCCTGGGCCAAAGCCGAGCGCGGTATCTTTTTGAAAAGACTGAAGAAATTATCCGTCGTCGCGGCGGAAAACCGGCCGAAATCCTCTTCCTTCAGCCCAGCCGCGAATTTGGCGGTATGGGCGGTGAAGGCCGGCTCGTTGCGCTTGCCCCGGTGCGGGATCGGCGCGAGGTACGGACTGTCGGTTTCGACAAGCAGCCGGTCGGTCGGCACACTTTGAACGACGGCACGCAGATCGACGGCATTCTTGAAGGTCAGAATGCCCGACAGGCTGATGTAGAAGCCCATGGCGAGGCTGGCGTCGGCCAGGCGCTGAGTGCCGGTGAAACAATGGATGACGGCACTATAATCCCCTGCCCGCTTTTCTTCCTCCATCACCCGGATGGTATCGTCATCGGCATCGCGGGTATGGACGATCAGCGGCAGGCCGGTCTGGCGCGCGGCTTCGATATGAGCGCGGAAGGATTTGATCTGCAGGTCGCGCGGGCTGTGATCGTAGAAATAATCGAGGCCCGTCTCGCCGATGCCGACCACCTTGGGGTGCTTGGCGAGATCCACCAGCGTCTCGGCTGCATAGCCCCAATCGTGTTCCGCCTCGTGCGGATGGACGCCGACGGTGCAATAGACATTCGGGAAGCGCTCGGCAATCGCCAGCACGCCGGCGAACTTCTCGAGCTTGGTGCCGATCGTGAGCATCAGGCCAATCCCCGCCTCGCCGGCCCGCGCCACGACGGCATCGAGCTCTTCGGCGAAGTCAGGGAAATCGAGGTGGCAGTGGCTATCGACGAGCAGCCCCACGGTTAGGCGGCCCCTTCTTCGGGGGCGACGTAACGCGGGAAGACGCCCTGCGGCGCCGGCAGCGGGGTGCCCGGCACCAACGCGACATCGATCGAAGCAAAGCTGCGCTTGTCCTCAGCGATCACCAACTGGTCGAGCATCTTGGCACCACTTGCCGGCATGATGGCCTGCACGAGGAAGCCCATCACGCGCACGACATCGGCCAGCACATAGAGCACGGTCGCCATACGGGCCGGATCGGTTTTCTTGAGGGTCCAGGGCGCCTGTTCGTCGACATAGCGGTTGGCGGCCGAAACCACGTTCCAGATGTCTTCAAGACCCTTGTGGAAGGCCTGCTCCAGGAAGGCATCGCGAACCGAATCTCGCAGGGCTTTGGCCGAGCCCAGCAGCTCGTTGTCGGCCTCAGTAAACGGACCCGGCTGCGGCACGGTACCGGCGCAGTTCTTCTGGATCATCGAGAGAACACGCTGGGCGAGATTGCCAAGGTCGTTGGCAAGATCGGTATTGATGCGCTTGATCATCTGGACGTGGCTGAAATCGCCATCATTGCCAAACGGCACTTCGCGCAGCAGGAAATAGCGCACCGGATCAAGGCCGTAGGTTTCGACCAGCTTCAGCGGATCGATGACATTGCCGACCGACTTGGAGATCTTTTGACCTTCGTTGGTCCACCAGCCATGGGCATAGACGCGTTCGGGCAGCGGCAGCTCTGCCGCCATCAGGAAGGCGGGCCAGAAGACGGCATGGAAGCGCACGATGTCTTTGCCGACCATATGCAGATTGGCAGGCCAGCGCGACCATTGCGGATTGCTCTCGTCCGGGAAGCCGACGGCGGTCATATAGTTCACCAGCGCATCGAGCCACACATACATGATGTGCTTGTCGTCGCCCGGCACCGGGATGCCCCATTTGAAGCTGGTGCGCGAGATCGAGAGATCTTTCAGACCGGTTTTGACAAAGCTCACGACTTCGTTGCGGCGCGAGCGCGGACCGATGAAATCCGGATTGGCGTCATAGTAAGCCAGCAGCTTGTCACCATAGTCCGACAGCTTGAAGAAATAGCTCGGCTCTTCGACCCATTCGACATCGGCGCCAGTCGGGGCCTTGCCCCCCACCAGTTCAGATTCGGCATAGAAAGCTTCATCGCGCACTGAATACCAACCGGCGTACGAGCCGAGGTAAATCGCGCCCTTTTCAACGAGGCGCGTCCACATGGCTTGCGCGGATTTGATGTGGCGCGGCTCGGTCGTGCGGATGAAATCGTCGTTCGAGTAATTCATCACTTCAGCGAGCGTGCGGAAGTTTTGGGAAACCTCGTCAGTGAAGGCCTGAGGCGCCACGCCCTTGACGGCAGCGGCCTTCTCGACCTTCTGGCCATGTTCGTCGGTGCCGGTCAGGAAATGGACATCGACGCCATCAAGGCGCAGGAAACGCGCCAGGACGTCGCACGCCAACGTCGTGTATGCATGCCCGATATGGGGCTTGTCGTTCACGTAATAGATGGGCGTGGTGACGTAATAGCGATCCGGGCGAGCCATATTCTTCCTCACAAACGACCAAGGGCGCTTCTATCAAGCCGGGTCTAACGACCCGATGGCGCCATCAATTCCAAACTCGACAGTAAGACCTGCTTTTTATCGAGATTAAGACGCATAGCGCTCTCGAACAGCAGGTGGATCTTGTCCCATACCTCAATCAGTCGATCAAGGGAATGCACCGCAAGAATGCGAGCGCGGGCGCGGTTTTCACCAGCGACCAGCTCCCGGGGCTCGATCCCGCGGGCGCTCTCGCGCACCGTCCGCATCATCCACCATTCGAGCAGGCTGCGAACCATCTCGAAACTTGTCTCCTGCCCTGCCCGCGACAGACGATCGGCAAAGGCATGCTGCTTTTGAACATCCGAACTTGAGACCAGTTGCATGATCTCGGCATAAAGCTCGAGGCCCCCGCCCGCCATCAGTTCCAGCCCCCGGCCCGGGCTGCCTTCTGCCATGGCTGCCAGGCGCGCGACAGTCTGCGGATCGCCGGCAATGCCAAGCCGGCCCATGACCTCGCCCATCGCGCTCTCATCCAGCGGCTCAAGGGTCAGCTTGCGGCAGCGCGAGCGGATAGTCGGCAGCAGGCGGCCCGGCGCGTGGCTGACCAGCAGCATCATGGTGCGGGCCGGCGGCTCCTCAAGACCTTTCAATAAGGCATTGGCAGCATTGGGATTCATGTCATCGACCGCGTCGATCAGAACTACCCGCCAGCCCCCAGCGGAGGACGTCAGATGCATAAAGCCAGAAACGCCGCGCACCTGATCGACCGAAATATTGGTCTTGAGTTTATCGGTCTTTTCATCCCGTAAACGCTCGACGACCATCAGGTCGGGGTGGCTGCCGACGGCCACCTGCCGGAAGACTGGATGGCTGTCGCTCAATTGCAGGGAATCGGGCTTAGCGGCGTCAAAAAACATTCCGCCGCTGTCGGCATTGCCTTCGGTCAAAACGAAGCGCGCGATGCGATAGGCAAGCGTCGCCTTGCCGATGCCGCGTGGCCCGGTGATCAGTAGCGCATGGGGGCTTTGACCGCTGTTCCAGCTTTCCAGGAACGCGGCTTCTGCGGCGCCATGGCCGGTTAGAAAGGGAGAGGCTTGCGGCGTTACAACTGGCGTTTCCGCCGTCTCGCTCATAGGCCGCTGTCCGGCAGCCTTGCCCGTACCACCGATTTGATCAGCGCGCTGACGCTATCGACATCATTGGTCGCGTCGATGACGACGCAGCGTTCGGGATCTTCGGCCGCGATCTTGTGGAAGCCATCGCGCAGGCGGCGATGAAAATCGATGGTTTCCGATTCGAATCGCATCTCGCCATTGCCCTTACGCAGGGCCGCCCTGACCAGGCCATCTTCGACCGGCAGATCGAGGATGATGGTAAGGTCGGGCATCAGCCGTTCGCACGACAGGCGCCGCAGACGGGTCAGCAAGGTGATCGGCAGGCCACGGCCATATCCCTGGTAGGCGATGGTGCTATCGACGAAACGGTCGCACAGCACCCAATCGCCCCGCTTCAGGGCCGGACGGATCATGCGTTCGACATGATCGCGGCGGGCGGCCGCGATCAGCAGTGCCTCGGTGACACTGTCCCAACGGTTGGACGATCCGGTCACGATCAGCTCGCGGATTTCCTCGGCCCCATGGGATCCGCCGGGCTCGCGTGTCGCCGTGCAGGAATGCCCGGCCTTGACCAGGGCTGTCTTCAAACGAGCAAGCTGAGTGGACTTACCAGCCCCCTCGCCGCCTTCCAGTGTGATGAAGCTACCGCGCCGTCTCATTGCCCAAACACAAAATGATTAACCGCCGCACCAACGCGACCGAATAACCCTAGCTCACCCACGCTTTGCGCGGCAACAATCGGCATTTGGATAGGCGGCAGGTTCGGCGTGGTGACGACCAACTGGCCGATTTCCTGACCTTGTCTAATCGGCGCCTTGACCGGCGACTCATATTTGACAGCGACCTGCATATCCTTGCGGAGACGGCGCGGCAGGGTAACAAGAGTCGAATTCTGCACGCTGGCCGGCACCGTCTTGGCCTGCCCCAGCCAGACCGGCACCTCTTCGACCACATCGCCCGGTTTGAAGAGCGAATAATTGTCGAATTCGCGGAAAGCCCAGCTCATCAGCCGTTCGGTTTCGGTCCCACGATCTTTCATCGACTTCAGGCCGTTCACCACCATGATCAGGCGGCGGCCTTCGCGCACGGCTGAGGCCGTGAGGCCGAAACCGGCAACCTCGGTGTGGCCCGTCTTAAGGCCATCGGCGCCGGCAAGCGACGCCAGCAGCGGGTTACGATTGTCCTGCTTGATGCCGTTGAAGGTGAATTGGCGATCGCTATACATCGTATAATATTCGGGGAAATCGCGGATGGTCGCGAAGGCCAGCACCGCGAGGTCATGGGCCGTCGTCCAATGATCCGGATCGGGCCAGCCCGACGCATTGCGGAAATTCGTGTCCATCATGCCGAGTTCGCGCGCCTTGCGCGTCATCTGTTCGGCAAAAGCCTCCTCGCTGCCGGCAAGCCCTTCGGCCAGCACCACGCAGGCATCATTGCCCGAGGAGATGACGGCGCCATGCAGCAGGTCCTGCACCCGAACCTTGTTGCCGACCTCGACAAACATCTTGCTGCCGCCGGTGCGCCAGGCCTTCTCGCTGACCAGCAGCTCATCATCCATCTTCAGCTCGCCCTTCTTGAGCTTTTCGAAGACGAGGTAGGCCGTCATCATTTTGGTCATCGAAGACGGGAACATCCGCTGCGACCCGTTTTTGTCGAGCAGCACGGCCCCCGTAGTCGCATCGATGATATAGGCGAATTCAGCGCCGGTTTCGATAAGTGGAAAGCCACGGGCATCGATCGTCGGCGCCGGCGGCAGCGCCGGAGCGGCCGGCTTTGCCGTAGTGGCGGCCGGCGGTTTTTGCTGCTGCTGAGCGGGTTTGGCTGGCGGCTTCTGCTGAGCCTCAGCGTAAGGAACGGCGATGCTGGTGGCGACCGCGGCGACAAAAAAAGCAGTTACAAGTGACTTAGCCATGATCGCTCACCCTGGAGGCAGATTTAGTCAACAATCAGGCGGGCATCGGGGAAACCGCCATTTTGTATCACATTTTCAAGAGTCTTATCGCCATCTTCAACCGAGGCGAGCGGCCCGATGCGAACCCGATGCAGTTGCTGGTTGCCAACCTGCGTCGGCACAATCAGCGTCGGGCCGAAACTACGCAGGCGCTGGCTCAAGGCCTTGGCATTATCCGGGTTCGACAGGGCTGCCACCTGGATAAAAAGCCGCGTCGGCTTGGGTGCCACTTGCCCTACCTGCCCTGTCGGATCGGCGGGCAACGGTATGGGCCCCCGGTTTGCGAGCGTGCTGGTCGACGAGGAGCCAAGCGGCTGGGAGGGCGTCGAGGGAGAACTGGATTTGACGTTGCTCGGTGCATCCAGCCGTTCGGACGAAATCTCTGTCCGCGGGGCTGCCTTGGGGGCCGGCTCGTTCGGCTGCAAATTCGCCCGCGCGATGAGCGTGCCCGTGCCCTTGCTGGCCTGATCGCCCGAGGTCCGCCCCTGTCCGCGCATCGCATCGGCGATCTGCTGGCTTTCCTGGGCCAGGATCTGTACCCGCACCCGGGCCGTACCGGCGGTCTCGAAGCCAAGCAACTGCGCGCCGCGCCGCGAGATATCGATGATCCGGCTATGGGCATAGGGACCGCGGTCATTGACGCGCAGGACGACACTGCGGCCGTTATCGAGGTTCGTCACGCGCACGAAGCTCGGCATCGGCAAAGTGCGATGGGCAGCGGTCAGTTCGTTCTGATCAAAGTTTTCGCCGTTACCGGTCATTTTCGCGTGGAAACCGGGGCCATACCAAGAGGCAATACCGGTCTCGTCGTACTTATAATCCTCGGCCGGATAATAGGTCACGCCCGCGATCTGATAGGGATTACCGACCTTATAGACCCCGCCGGTCGCGGGCTGGGTGTTCGGTGTTTCTGTTGAGGTCGTCGGGCCTGTCACAACAGGTTTGTTGTTACAGGCGGCCAGACTGGCTGCGGCGAGCAGGATGACGAGGGGCCCGAAGGGCGTACGGGTCTTCAAATCAGGCATCGCCAATCATATCCGCCAGTAAGCCGATGGACGTCGCGAAGTACGTCGACCGGTTCCATTGCATCAGGGTTCGGAAATTCTCATAAACGAGGAAAGCCGCGCCGCCGGGACCGTCCGGCATGACCAGAGAGGCTTCGACATCGGCATGGGGCAGCGGCTTGCCATCACTGGTCCGCACGCCGAGTTTCTGCCATTCAGCGAGGCTCTTACGGGTATCGATCCCGATCGGCAGCGCCGACGAATCCGAGGGGACATAGACCGCCCGGCCCCAAACCACGCCGGCCTGCCAGCCCTGCTGCTTCAGATAATTCGCCATCGAGGCAAAAACGTCGGGCAGGCTGTTCCAGATATCGCGGCGCCCGTCGCCATCATAATCGACGGCCAGCTTATTGAAGCTCGACGGCATGAATTGGCATTGGCCCATGGCGCCGGCCCAAGAGCCACGCAGCCCGCCACGCGGGGTCTCCCCGCGATCGATAATCTTGAGGGCTTCGATCAGTTCGGCCCGAAACAGGTCGGCCCGGCGCCCTTCGAAGGCCAGAGTCGCAAGCGCCGGTACGACATCGAAACCGCCGGTGAAGCGGCCGAAATCGGTCTCGACAGCCCAGAGAGCCACGAGATAGCGCGCCGGCACGCCAAATTCGCTCGAAACCTTGTTCAGCAGAACACGATGTTCGACCAGCTTGGCCTTGGCGGTCTTGATGCGCTGCGGATTGACGACGCGCTTGCGATAGTCGGCAAAAGTGACGGTCTTCTCCGGCTGTTTGCGGTCAAGTTCAACCACCCGCGGCAAAGGCGTAACGCCCGCCAGTGCGGCTTCCGCCGTCGATCGGGCGACCCCTGCCGCGACGGCATCATTGAAAAAGCCGAGCTTCCAGCTCTCGAAACGAGCGATTTCATCGGCGGCAACAGCCGGGTCTGGCGGCGTTTGAGCGCACGTCGGCACTGCCAGCGACACCGCAAGCATTGCGATCGCCCCGCCAATAGCCGTCTGTAATACGCTCCGCATCCGCTTCGCCGTTCCTACGATCATTTCCCAGATGTTGTGGCATAGAGCGTATTGCAACGCAACGGCTCGGTTAAGTAAACGGTAATGCCGATTCGTTACGGAGCCGGAAAGATTTCGCCCGTCCGTCCCATGGCCCGGTAATACAAAAGACCCAACCATTCCCGGATTGCCCAATGGGTCGCATTCATGCCGTCGAGCACGGCAAAGCTCGGCCCCTCGCCCTCAGGCGCCGTGCCGTAATCGACGGGATAAGCGGTGACGTTCCAGCCGATATGGCGGAAAATCCCCATGGAGCGCGGCATATGATGGGCGGAGGTAACTAGCAGCCAGACTTCGCCCTCCTTCGGATGGGCGATGGCCTTCGAATAGACGGCATTTTCCTGGGTATTGCGGGCATCCCGTTCGAACAGGATGCGGCCGTCCGGTACGCCGAGCTTGCCGACCAATTCAGCGGCGATATCGGCTTCCCGAGTGCCCTCGCCATCAAGCGAAGCGGTACCGCTCGAGAAAATTACCTTGGCGTCGGGATAGCGGCGCGACAGCTCGATCATCGCGAGGATGCGTTCGGCACTGTCATTCACCACTGGTTGACCACGCAGGCGCGACAAATCGCCATTGATCGGCCCCCCCAAAACCACCACGCCATCGACACGGCCAAGGGTCGTCGGCGGGGGAAAGCGGTTTTCCAAGGGGCGCAGCAGCCAGTCGCCCATCGGCAGGACGGCCATCGCCAGCAGCAGCAGCGTGCTGACGGCGGTTAAGGTCCGACCAAAGCGGCGCCAACCCAAGAGGGAAAAGAGGCAGCCCAGGATGAGGCCGAGAAGAATGAGATTTCCGGGGCTGAAGAGCCACCAAAGGAGCTTGCTTGCGATAAAAGCCATGATGCCGCCTACACTCCTTCAGGCGGAGGGCTCTTGGCAAGGGATAGGCTGGCGCGGCAGACTGCCGCTCATCATGACAAGCGCTCCTTCTACCTCACTTTCCCCGTCCCCGGCCCCCGTCCGTTTTCGGCAATTGAACGTTGGCGAGGGTTTGCCTCGCCTGCGCAGCCACGCTGATCATCCGCCTGTGATCGATCTCGACTCGCTGACCGGCAATTATGTCGTCCTTCTGTTTATCGACAGCAGCACCGCCAGCCAGGAAGCTTGGCAGATCTTCGATAACCATCCGCGCATCGGCTTCGACGCCGCCCTGGTCAATGTGATCTTCACCGAATCCGACCCGCGCATTCGGGTCGCCGGCGACAAACGCTATCTTGTGCCTGATCTTGCCGGGGCGGCGGGCAAGTTGTTCGGCGCTGTCAGCCTGGAGAGCAATCGGCAGCTCGTACGGCCGCTCGCCGTGCTACTCGACCCCTCGCTGCGGGTCATGGCCAGCGTACCGATCAGCGAAGCGGGCTCGCTCGCCAATCGCCTCAAGACCCTACCGCCGCCCGTCGCCCACTCAGGGACGTTTGCCTCGCCGCCGATTCTGATCGTGCCCCGGGTGCTGGATCCCGACTTCTGCCGGACCCTCATCCAATATTACGACACCAACGGCGGCACCGATTCGGGCTTCATGGTGCAGGTGGACGGCCGGACAGTCGGCAAGATCGATCATTCCGCCAAGAAGCGCAGCGATTGCGATATCGCGGATATCGCCCTGCAGAACGAGTTGCGCCGCCGGATCGAGCGGGCACTGGTGCCTGAAATCCTGCGGGTCTTTAACTTCAATGCCAGCCGGATCGAGCGCTATATCGTCGCCTGCTATGACGAGACGGGCGGCCATTTCGGCCCCCATCGCGATAATACCACCAAAGGCACGGCGCACCGGCGCTTTGCTGTCACCATCAATCTCAATGCCGATGAATATGAGGGGGGCGACCTCTTCTTCCCGGAATATGGCCCGCAGACCTGGCGCTGCCCGACCGGCGGCGCCCTGGTGTTTTCCTGCTCCCTGCGGCATGGGGTGACCAAGGTGACGCGGGGCCAGCGCTATGCCACCCTGCCCTTCCTCTATGACGAGGAAGCCGCCAAGATCCGCTCGGCCAATCTGCATTTCATCGATAGCGGCACAGCACCGTGAAGTCAGAGGATTGGCAAAAGGCACTCGACGGACGCCTTGTCGCTCAATTGCGCTTCATCTTGGAAGTCGACAGGTTGAAGTCGGTGCTGCGCGGCAGCCGGCTTGCCGATGGCTCGCGCCATGAAAACACGGCCGAACATTCCTGGCACCTAACGCTCTGCGCGCTGGTGCTGCAGGAATATGCGCTCGAACCTATCGCGATCGACCGGGTCATCAAGATGCTGATCCTGCACGATATCGTCGAAATCGAAGCCGGCGACACATCGCTGTTCGATGCGGACGGCAATACAACGCAGATCGAACGGGAACAGCTGGCAGCGAGCCGGGTCTTCGGCGTCCTGCCACACGATCAGGCACAGGACCTCCGAGCCCTCTGGCAGGAATTCGAGGATATTGGAACTGCCGACGCCCGCTTTGCCAAGGCGCTCGATCGGTTTCAGCCAATCCTGCTGGATCATGCCATCGGCGGCGGTACCTGGACCGATTTCGATGTCGATGAGGGCCAGCTGCGCCAGTTAGTTAGCCCGATCGCGCGCGGCGCGCCATCCCTTTGGACGGCGGCCGAAGCGATCTTTGCCGATGCGGTTGCCAAGGGCTGGCTGAAGCCCGCCGCTACTTAACCATATCGGCCAGCTGCTGAAGCAGTTTCTGCGCGCCTTCGAGCCGATCGATCGGCCGCTCCCAGGTCCGCATCACCACCAGCTTATGGTCCGGGCGCAGTTTTGCCGTGCCAGCCTGACGCTGCAGATAGCCGACCAGCCCTTGCGGGTTGCGGAAGTTGTTGTTGTGGAAGGCCAGCACGACGCCCTTGGGGCCGGCATCGACCTTGGAAACCCCCGCAAGCCGGCAGAGCCCCTTGATCTCGATCACCTTGAGGAAGCTTTCGACCTCGCTCGGCAGCGGGCCGAACCGATCGATCAGCTCGGCGGCGAACCCATCGATCTCGGTCCGGGTGGTCAGGCTCGCAGCCCGGCGATAGAGCGTCAGGCGCACGCCGAGGTCGGCAACATAATCCTCGGGGATCAGCACCGGCGCCCCTAGGGCGATCTGCGGCGTCCAACCATGGGGATCCTCGATCGCCGGCACCTCGCGCGCGCCACGCCGGGCGGCATCGACCGCCTCCTGCAGCATATGCTGATAAAGCTCGATCCCGACTTCTTTGATATGGCCCGACTGCTCGTCGCCCAAAAGATTTCCGGCGCCTCGGATGTCCATGTCGTGGCTCGCGAGCTGGAAGCCCGCGCCCAGCGTGTCGAGCGTCTGCATGACATCCAAGCGCTTCTGGGCGCCTTCGGTCAAAACCTTGCCCTGCGGCAGGGTCAGATAAGCATAGCCGCGCAGCTTCGAACGCCCGATGCGCCCGCGCAGCTGATAGAGCTGGGCAAGACCGAAGAGATCCGCGCGATGGATAATCATCGTATTGGCGGCAGGAATATCGAGGCCGCTTTCGACGATATTGGTCGAGAGCAAAATGTCGTATTTCCCGTCGCAGAAGGCGTCCATGACGTCTTCCAGCTGGGTTGCCGACATCCGGCCATGGGCGATGGTGAAGGTGCATTCCGGCACCAGCACCCGCAGCCGTTCGGCCAGCATGTCGAGGTCTTCCAAGCGCGGACTGACGTAGAAGACCTGACCGCCACGGAAATGCTCGCGCATGATGGCTTCGCGGATCACCACCGGATCATAGGGCAGCACGAAGGTGCGGACCGCCAGACGATCGACCGGCGGGGTCGCGATGATCGACAGATCGCGCACACCGGTCAGGGCCAGCTGCAGGGTGCGTGGGATCGGGGTCGCGGACAGCGTCAGGACGTGGACATTGGCCTTCCACTCCTTCAGGCGTTCCTTCTGCGACACGCCGAAATGCTGTTCTTCATCGACGATCAGCAGCCCCAAGCGCTTGAAATCGATGCTTTTTGCCAGCACCGCATGGGTCCCGACGACGATATCGAGCGTGCCATCGGCCAGTTCCGCTTTCACCTTCGCCGAATCCCGCGCGGTGACGAGGCGCGACAGCTGCCCGACCTTCAGCGGCAGGCCGGCGAAGCGGTTGCTGAAGTTCTGATAATGCTGACGGGCCAGAAGCGTCGTCGGCACCACCACGGCCACCTGCATGCCGGCCATGGCGGCGACAAAGGCGGCGCGCAGAGCGATTTCGGTCTTCCCAAACCCGACATCGCCGCAGATCAGGCGATCCATCGGCTTGCCTGAGGCCAGGTCAGTCAGGGTTTCCTCGATCGCCCGCAGCTGATCGTCGGTTTCCGCATAGGGGAAACGGGCGGCAAACTCGTCGTAAGTGCCTTCGGCCGGCATCAGCACTTCGCCTTGGCGCAGCTGGCGTTCGGCCGCCACCTTCAGCAGCTTGTCGGCAATATCGCGGATGCGTTCCTTGACCTTGGCCTTGCGGGCCTGCCAGGCGGTGCCGCCGAGTTTATCGAGCTGCGCACCGGCATCTTCAGACCCAAAGCGCGACAGGACTTCGATATTCTCGACCGGCACAAATAGCTTGTCGTTGCCGGCATAGATCACCCGCAGGCAATCATGCGGTGCGCCGGCAACCTGAATGGTCTCCAGCCCCTCATAGCGCCCGATGCCGTGATCGACATGCACCACCAGATCGCCGGCGCTGAGCGTGCCGAGTTCGGTGATGAAATTGGCGGCCTTCTTGCGCTTGGGCGCGCGGATCAGACGGTCACCGAGGATGTCGCCTTCGGTAACGACCGCGATGCCATCGGCGATGAAACCGCGCGGCAAGGCCAGGACGATGGCGGCAACCTTGTCCTTCGGCAGCGCCTTGGCCGCCTCGAACGTCTCCACAGCTTCGACCCAGGCGACACCGTGATCGCGCAACAGACCGATCAGGCGGTCACGAGAACCGGCCGAATGGGCCGATAGAATGACGCGGGCACCGGTGGTGCGCAGGCTGGAGAGATGATCGCGCACGGCGTCATAGAGTTTGACGTCCGGCCGGGCGCGGGCATCGCCAAAATCGCGGCCCAGATGGCCACCGGCATCCGCCCGTCCCTCGCCACTCGGGCTTTCGGTCGGCGTAAAAGCGGCAACGGCCCGCGCCTCGCCGATACGCTGCCACTCACCCGGCGTCAGATAGAGCCGATCGGCAGGGAGCGGATGATAGGGGCTGCCTTCAGCACGCGAGGAGGCGACCAGATCGCGGCGGGCTTGATAGAATTCCGAGACCTGTTCGAAACGGGCGGCAATCGCCTCGGCCGCCTGATGGTCGAGCGACAAAGCGGCGTTCGGCACATAGTCGAACAGGGTCGCCATATGTTCGAAGAACAGCGGCAGCCAATGTTCCATCCCCATCTGGCGCCGGCCGGCCGAGACGCTTTCATAAAGCGGATCGCCGGAGGTCTCCGCGCCAAAGAGACTGCGATAACCATGACGGAAGCGATTGATGGATTCCTCGTCCATCAAGACTTCGGACACCGGCCGGAAGGAGATTTCCGTGAGGTTCCCGTCGGACCGCTGACTCATCGGATCAAAGACGCGGATCGTTTCCAGCGTATCGCCGAAGAGATCGAGACGCACCGGTTCTGCCGCGCCGGTTGGATAGACATCGATAATGCCGCCACGCACGGCAAATTCACCGGCCTCGCGCACGGTTTCGACCCGGCTATAGCCATTGCGGGCGAAATAGGCAAACAGCATCTGGTCATCGACCGCGTCATTCACCTTGAGACGCAGGGACGAGCCTTTGAGGGCGTAGGCCGGCGGCACCCGCTGGGTCACGCCAGCAACGGTGGTCAGCAAGATGCGGGGCTTGGCGGGCATGCCGTCGGCAAGGCGCGTCAGGGTATCGAGACGATGGGCCACCAACTCGCCCTTGGGCGATACCCGGTCGTATGGCAGACAGTCCCAGGCCGGGAAGCTCAGGATTTCCACGCCCGGCGCAAAGAACGCCAGCGCCTCGGTCAGCAGCGAAACGCGGGCATCGTCGCGCGCGACATGCACCACCACCCGACCCTGATCGCCGATCGCTTCGGCAGCGCGTTTCAGGACAAGGGCGTCATAACCTTCGGGCACACCGTGCAACTGCACATGACCGGGCATCGCATACCAAGGGGGCGTCTTCGCAAGGACCATCGGGAAATCTTTATACTCGGCCGTGGAAGGCCATCAGGCGGCGGAGAATCGGCGTGTCGTTTTCCGGCGGCGGGACCGTGCGGCCCATCACCCAATTCACGAGATCGATATCGGGAAGGTCCAGCATCGTTTCAAAGGCGATAATCTCCGCCTCATCCATGCCCGCAACCTCGGCATCGGCAAAGCGTCCGATCAGGATATCGGCTTCCCGGCTTCCCCGGTGGTGAGCCTGGAACAGCAGCCGCTTTCTGCGGACCTCCATCATGAACCCCTTTTTGCGTTGCTTTCAGGACGCGCGGCACTGGATATAAACGCCTGATCCCAACTTGTCAGCGTCCAACCGTTTTATCTTATGCGTCCTGCGATCCTCTTTCCGCTTTTTGCCGGCATCGACACCCTGACCGGGGTCGGCAAGGCATCGGTGCGTCTGCTGGAAAAGCTGGGGATCAAAACCATTGCCGACCTCTTGTGGCATCTGCCCTCGGGCGCGGTCGACCGGCGGCTGGTTTCCTCGATCCGCGAGGCACCGCTAGGTGAGACCGTGACCTTGAAGGTCTTCGTCGATGGGCATGAGCGCCCGGATAATCCGCGCCGCCCCTGGCGGGTGCGGGTGCGGGACGAAAGCGGCTTCCTGACCCTGATCTATTTTCACGCCAAGCCTGACTGGCTGGTGAAGCAGCTGCCCTTTGGCGAAGAACGCGCGATTTCCGGCCGCATCGAGGCCTATGGCGACAGCCGTCAGATGCCGCACCCTGATCAGGTTGCCCCGGTCGAGGAAATCGATCGCCTGACGGGCCTGGAGACGGTCTATCCGCTGACGGCCGGCCTCTCGGGCAAGATCCTGGGCAAGCTCGTCAATGCTGCCCTGGAAAAGGCGCCGGAGATGCCGGAATGGGGCGAGCCGGCCCTTTTGCGGCTTCGCAGCTGGCCGACCTGGCGCGACGCCCTCACGGCCGTCCATAAGCCCGAGGTGCTGACGGTGCTCGATCCTGCCAGCAAGGAGCGCCAGCGCCTCGCCTATGACGAGCTTTTGGCCAATCAGCTGGCTCTGCAATTGGTGCGCGCCCATCAGAAAACGTTGCCCGGCAGATCGCTGTTCTTTGACGAGACGATCCAGAAGCGCATTCTCGCCACCCTGCCCTTCGGCCTGACTGGCGCCCAGAATGTCTCCCTGGCGGAGATCATGGCGGACCTTAAGTCCGAAAAACGCATGCTGCGCCTGCTGCAAGGCGACGTCGGCAGTGGCAAGACCGTGGTCGCCCTGCTGACCCTTGCCGCCGCTGTCGAGGCCGGATCGCAAGGCGCCCTAATGGCGCCGACCGAAATCCTAGCCCGCCAGCACCTCGAAACAATCGGGCCCCTGGCGGAAGCTGCCGGCCTTACCGTTGCACTGCTGACGGGCCGCGAAAAGGGGAAGAACCGCGAAGCCGTCCTGGGCCGGGTGGCCAGCGGCGAGGTCAATATCCTCATTGGGACCCATGCGCTGTTCCAGGAGGATGTGGTCTTCCAGGATCTGGCCGTCGCGGTGATCGACGAACAGCACCGCTTTGGCGTGCATCAACGCTTGCAATTGACCAGCAAGGGCCGTGGCGTCGATGTGCTGGTGATGACAGCGACCCCAATCCCGCGCACCCTGGAAATGACCGCTTACGGCGATCTCGATGTCTCGCGCCTAACCGAAAAGCCACCCGGCCGCAAACCGGTTGATACCCGAGCCCTGCCGCTGGAGCGCCTGCATGAGGTGATCGCCGGTGTCGGCCGCAAGATCGCAGCCGGCGAGCGCGTCTATTGGGTCTGCCCGCTGGTCGAGGAAAGCGAGACGGTCGATCTTGGCAATGCCGAGGAACGCTATCGCCACCTTTCCGGTCTTTATGGCGAGGCGGTCGGTCTCGTCCATGGCAAGATGAAGGGCGCGGACAAGGATAAGGCGGTTGCCGATTTTGTCTCCGGCCGCACCCAGATCCTGGTCGCGACCACGGTCATCGAAGTCGGCGTCAATGTCCCCGAAGCCACCGTGATCGTGATCGAACATGCCGAACGGTTCGGCCTTGCCCAGCTGCACCAGTTGCGCGGGCGTGTCGGGCGCGGATCGCTGGCAGCCAGCTGCCTGCTGCTCTATCAAGCCCCGCTGGGCGAGACCGCGAAAGCGCGCCTCGAAATCCTGCGCAAAACCGAAGACGGCTTCATCATCGCCGAGGAAGATTTGCGTCTGCGCGGCGCGGGCGAAGTGCTCGGCACCCGGCAATCGGGTCTGCCGACCTTCAAGCTTGCCGACCTTGAGGGCGCCCATCGCGACCTCCTGCCGGTCGCGCGGGACGATGCCCGCCTTATTCTTGACAAAGATCCCGAGCTAAACGGACCGCGCGGCGCGGCGCTTAGGACTCTGCTCTATCTCTTCGAACGCGATGCCGCCGTTCGTTATCTCCGATCCGGGTGACCCTGATGCGCCTCTCCTATCTTCTGCTCTCGCTTCCCCTCCTGCTTGCCGCCTGCAGCGATACCAGCCGCTATTATCGACCCGGCACCGAGATGAGCGAAGCCAGCAAGGCCGAACGTGGCTGCAAGGCCAGTGCCCGCGAATCGATGGCTGGCAGCACCCGAGAGCGGGTCGATGCCTTGCGCGACAATTACGACCCTGCCGGGGGCGGTACGGGCCGTAACAGCGACAGTTATCGCATCCGCACTCAGATGAGCAACGCCAGCCGGGATCGGGCTATTGCCGATGCGGTGGATAGCTGCATGCGCAGCCAAGGCTATGCTTCCCGCTGAAACCGGATTAGTGTCGTTAACCTAGACGTAACAAATCTGCCTCTATAGAATATGGGGTGGAATAAATGAAATATTGGACTGCGCCGTTCTATGAGTCGCTTACAACAGGTCGAAACGCTGCGCATGCAGCATAATCAGCTGGAATTGGAACTGGCCGCCGAAACCCTGCGCCCACTGCCCGATCCCAGCCGCATCAGCCTGATCAAGCGCCGCAAATTGAGCGTGAAGGACCGGATCGAGCGGCTGATGTATCGTCGCGGCTGGTTCGCTTAATGTCGAAACGTCGCCCGATTGCCGCGCTGATCCTGATTTTCGGCATCTTTGTTTACGTTCTGGCCGCGATGGCGGTCCATGCGACCCTGCCGGTGCATTGGGCTGTCGATCTGCTATTTTTCCCAATTGCTGGAATGCTTTGGGTTCCGCCTGCGGTTAAGGTTTTCCGCTGGGGACAACGCGGCTAGCGTTATCACGGGCAAAAACCTCACGCCCCTATTGCGATTCTTTCAACACGAATCTACCCTCCCGGCCAGGGTTGCCCTGGGGAGAGGGCGCCACAACCACATCTTGGGGAAGGTTACATGAGCAAGTATCGTTCTTTCGCACTCGCGCTGGTCCTGTCGACCTCGGCGATCGCAATGGTTTCGGCGGCGAACGCTGAATCCGTTCTGCGCGTCGCCAATGTTGGTGAGCCGGACACGCTTGATCCGCAGAACATGTCGGGCACGTGGGAGAACCGCATCGCTGGCGACATGTTCCTGGGTCTGACCACCGAAGCCGCTGACGGCAGTGTGATCCCGGGCGCCGCGACCGAGTGGAAGATCAGCGAAGACGGCCTGACCTACACCTTCAAGATTCGCGACAATCTGAATTGGTCGGACGGTATGCCGGTCACGGCTGACGATTTCGTCTTCTCGTATCGCCGCCTGCTTGATCCCAAGCGCGCCGCCAAATACGCCTCCTTGATGTACACCATCAAGAACGCGGAAGAGATCAATTCGGGCAAGGAAACCGATTTCCTGAAGCTCGGCGCCAAGGCGATCGACAGCAAGACGCTGGAAGTCACCCTGAAGGAGCCGGCGCCCTATTTCCTGCAGCAGCTGACCCATTACACCGCCTTCCCGCTGCCAAAGCACGTGGTTGAAAAGGCCGGTAACGATTGGGTTAAGCCCGGCACCATGGTCACCAATGGCGCCTATGTGCTGTCGGCTTATACGCCGAACGACCAGGTTACGCTGGTGAAGAACGCCAAGTTCTACGAAGCGAACAAGGTCAAGATCGATAAGGTCATCTTCTATTCGAACGAAGACCGCACCGAGATGGAAAAGCGCTTCCGCGCCGGTGAAATCGACTATGTCGCCGACGTGACCGGTCAACAGCTGGAACGCCTTAAGAAGGAAATTCCGGACCAGCTGAAGGTCTATCCGTACCTCGGCACCTACTATTACGTCTTCAACACCATTAAGGGCCCGACCGCCGACAATAAGGTCCGCCAGGCACTGTCGATGACGATCGATCGCGAGATCATCGCGGAAAAGATCGCCAAGGCCGGTGAAATCCCCGCCTACGCCATCGTGCCGCCCGGTATCGGCAATTACGAAGGCCCGGCTGTCGAGGTCGAATGGAAAAAGCTGTCGAAGGACCAGCGTCTGGCAGAAGCCAAGAAGCTGCTGGCTGCCGCCGGCTATGGCCCCGACAAGCCTTTGAAGCTGACCATCAGCTACAACACCTCCGAAGCCCATAAGAACATCGCGATCGCGGTGCAGAGCATGTGGAAGCAGGCTCTTGGCGTTCAGGCCGAACTCGCCACCAACGACGTCAAGACCCACTACAACAAGCTCGGCGAAGCTGATTTCGACGTGGGTCGTGCTGCCTGGGTTGCCGATTACAGCGATCCGCAGAACTTCCTCTATCTGTTCGAAACCAAGACTGGCCGTAATAACTACGGCAAGTATTCGAATGCCGAATTCGACAATCTGATGGCTGAAGCCTCCAAGATCGTCGACCTGAAGAAGCGCGCTGCCGTCCTGAAGAAGGCGGAAGCCAATGCCCTGGCTGGTAACGCCTGGGCGCCGATCTACTATCAGGTGTCCAAGAACTTGGTTTCGCCGAAGCTTAAGGGCTTTGTCGTCAACACCAAGGACACCCATCGCACCCGCTGGATGGAACTCGCAGCGAAATAAAGACTGCTCGACGTTGCCTTGAAGGAACGGCGGAAGGGGATCTCTCCTTCCGCCGCTCTTTCTTTTTGGCACGGAACGAGTAGGAGGAAGGGTTATGCTTAGATTTATCGTTGCGAGGCTTATCAGCGCGATTCCAACGTTGCTGATTTCAATTGCCCTCGCCTTTTTCATGATGCGCGTCGCCCCTGGCGGCCCGTTCGACGGCGACCGGCAGCTGATGCCGGCGATCGAAGCGAATGTGAAGGCCGCCTATCATCTGGACGAACCGCTGTGGATGCAGTTCCTACGGTATCTCGGGGATCTCGCCCAAGGGAACTTCGGCCCCTCGTTCAAATATCAGGATCTGACCGTCGGTGCTTTGATTGCTCAGGGTCTACCGACCTCGCTGTTCCTGGCGTTTTCGGCCGTCATCGTCGCGACCTCCATCGGGGTGGCGATCGGATTGACCGCGGCATGGAAGCAGAACAGCAATCTCGATCACGGCGTCATGGCGGCATCGATGGTCGGCATCGCGATTCCGAATTTCGTCATGGCCCCGCTCCTCACTCTGTTCATCGGCGTCTATTGGGGCCTGCTGCCCGTGGGCGGCTGGCAACGCAATGATTTTGGCATCGTAATGCCGCAGTACGTCGTCTTGCCGATCCTGGCGCTCGTCCTGCCCAAGCTTGCCTATATCTCGCGCCTGACGCGCGCCTCGACCATCGAAGTGCTGCGCTCTAACTTCATTCGCACCGCCCGCTCCAAGGGCCTGAGCGAACGCAAGGTCCTGATCCGGCACGCCCTCAAGGCCTCGCTGTTGCCGGTCATATCCTATCTTGGCCCTTCGACCGCCGGCACGATCATCAGTTCGGTCGTGGTCGAAACGATTTTCGGTATTCCCGGCATCGGCCGCTATTTTGTGCAAGGGGCGCTGAACCGCGACTACACGCTGGTTCTGGGCGTCGTTGTGCTCTATGCGGCGATCATCGTGATTTTCAATCTGATCGTCGACCTGCTGTACGGTCTGCTCGATCCGAAGGTGCGATACGAATGAGCGCGCTCTCCCTCGAAGAAGAGATCAAGGGCCGGTCGCTCTTCCGCGACGCCCTGGCTCGCCTCGTCCGCAACAAGGCGGCCGTTGGCGGCTTTATCGTCATCCTGATCATTTCGGCCTTTGCGATCATCGGCCCGAACGTCTCGCCCTATGCCTATGACGAGATCATCTGGGACCGCATGAGCGTCGCGCCCGATTTCGTCAATAGCCATTGGTTCGGCACCGACGAAAATGGCCGCGACCTCTTTGTTCGCACCATGTATGGCGCTCGCATCTCGCTGATGGTTGGATTGGTCGCGACCTTCGTGTCGCTTATCATCGGCGTCAGCTATGGCGCGATTGCCGGTTTTGCCGGCGGGCGTATCGACAATGTGATGATGCGCTTTGTCGATATCCTCTATGCCATGCCCTTCATGTTTTTCGTCATTCTGCTGATGGTGTTTTTCGGTCGGAACATCCTGCTGATCTTCATCGCCATCGGGGCTGTCGAATGGCTGGATATGGCGCGCATCGTCCGTGGCCAGACCTTGAGCTTGAAGCGGCGGGAATTCATTGAGGCCGCCCGGGCCATGGGCGTGAAAAGCGGCACCATCATCCGCCGCCACATCATCCCCAATGCTATCGGCCCCGTCGTGGTCTATGCGACGCTGACCGTGCCGCGCGTCATCCTGCTGGAAAGCTTCCTCTCGTTCCTTGGCCTTGGCGTCCAGGAACCGATGACCAGCTGGGGCGTGCTGATTTCCGAAGGCGCCCGCACGATGGAAAGCTCCCCCTGGCAGCTGGCCTACCCGGCGATCTTCCTGGCGGCGACCATGTTCGCGCTCAATTTCATCGGCGACGGCATCCGTGATGCCCTCGACCCCAAGGACCGCTGAGCGATGTCCCAGAATATCCTAGAGGTACGGGACCTCGTCACCCGTTTCACGACCCAGGATGGCGACGTCCAGGCGGTCAATTCGATCAGCTTTTCCGTCAAGGCCGGCGAACGTGTCGGTATCGTCGGTGAAAGCGGCTCGGGTAAGTCACAGACCTTCATGTCGATCATGGGGTTGCTGGCCAACAACGGTCATGTCAGCGGTTCGATCAAGCTGAACGGCCGCGAACTGGTCGGCCTCAGCCGCAATGAGCTCAACGACATCCGCGGCCGCGAGATGGCGATGATCTTCCAGGATCCAATGACCTGCCTTAATCCGTACCTTCGGATCAGCCGACAGCTCACCGAGGTGCTGGTCAAGCACAAAGGCATCGGCGAACAACGGGCCCGCGAGCAGGCTATGAAAATGCTGGATCGTGTCGGCATCGCCGATGTCGAGCGGCGCTTCGACATGTATCCGCACGAGTTTTCGGGCGGCATGCGTCAGCGCGTCATGATCGCTATGGCCCTGCTCTGCGCGCCTGATCTTCTGATCGCCGACGAGCCCACGACGGCGCTCGATGTGACCGTGCAGGCCCAGATCCTGGATCTTTTCCGAGATCTCAAAGCCGACAATGAGAAGACGGCGCTGGCGATCATCACCCATGATCTGGGGGTGATCGCCGGGCTGTGTGACCGGGTGATCGTGCTCTATGGCGGCCGGATCGTCGAACAGGGCACCGTGAAAGAAATCTTCTACAGCCCGCGCCACCCCTATACCAAGGGGCTGCTATCGGCCCTGCCGCGCTTCGATATGCCGGCCCGAGGCCTGCTGCCGACCATTCCGGGTCAGCCCCCGAATCTGCAGCGTCTGCCGGCCGGTTGCGCCTTCTCGCCCCGCTGCCCCAGCGTCTTTGATCGCTGCAGGGCCGAGCGTCCCCCCTATAAGGAGCTGGCGCCTGGGCGCGGTAGCACCTGCTTCCTGGAGGAGGTCTAGCCATGAGCCAGCCTCTCTTGTCCGTCCGTGACCTCAAGGTCGAATTCGCCATCGGCGGCGGACTCTTTGAAAAACCCAAGAGCCTCAAGGCCGTAGACGGTATCAGCTTCGATCTGATGCCCGGCGAGACGCTCGGCGTCGTGGGTGAATCTGGCTGCGGGAAATCCACCCTCGGTCGCGCTGTTTTGCGCCTGATCGAACCGACCGGCGGCAAGGCCGTTTGGCTTGGCAAGGATCTCGGCGGTCTCAACGACGAGGCGATGCGTCAGGTCCGAAAAGACATGACAATCATCTTCCAAGATCCGCTAGCCGCCCTCGATCCGCGCATGACAGTCGAGCAGATTATCGCCGAGCCACTGGTGACTTTCCGCAAGGAGCTCGGCAAGGAAGAGGTGGGCCGCCGGGTGCGTCAGATGATGGCGCGCGTCGGTCTTAGCCCCCAGCACGTCAACCGCTATCCGCACGAATTCTCGGGCGGCCAGTGCCAGCGTATCGGCATTGCGCGCGCGATGATCCTGGAGCCCAAGCTGGTGGTGTGCGACGAGCCGGTCTCCGCCCTCGATGTCTCCATCCAGTCGCAGATCATCAATCTGTTGATCGATCTGCAGCGCGAGTTGGATTTAGCGCTGATCTTCATCAGCCATAATCTGGCAGTGGTGAAGCACATCAGCCACCGGATCGCAGTGCTCTACCTCGGCCGCCTGGTCGAGCTGGGCGATGCGGCCGAAGTTTTCTCGGCCCCCAAGCATCCCTACACCCGGGCGCTGATCTCGGCGGTGCCGATGCCGGACCCGGAGCTGGAAGAACGCCGTCAGCGCATCCCGCTGATCGGCGAGCTGCCCTCGCCGCTCAACCCACCCTCGGGCTGCACCTTCCGCACCCGCTGCCCCTACGCGCAGCCCAAATGTGCCGATAAGCGCCCGGAGAGAGAGTTCGTGCTTGCTGGGCACGAGGTCGCCTGTCTTCGCTGGTCAGAGTTGGAGCCTTTCAATCCGCTGGCAATGTAGGCATTAATAACGGTGGGGTTCGAATATTTGCGAACCTCACCGTTCTATTGTTTGCGCGCCAACGACTTAAGGGGATGACCAGTGCTGCATAAATGGCTGACGGTTAAGGCCGTCGTGCTGGATGATCCCAAGCGTCCCTTCCGCGGCTTCGGGCGGACCCTCGCCCCCAATGAACGCCCGCGTATCCATGAGACCGACGTGGCCCCGAGCCATATCGTCCGCACCACGGTCTGGGTCGACGACAAGACCGATCCGAACGAGCCGGTCAACCGCACCGTCCTGCATCTGGTGACGGGCGAGATCCTCTATCTCGCCGAAACCCGCCGCTCCTTCTTCACCGCCTGGAGCGAGCTGCTAGACCTGTCGGGCCAGCAGGTTCGTATCGACGTCGACGATCTTTAGGATCGCTCGTCACTCAAAACAAAAAGGGCCCGAGGAAAACTCCCCGGGCCCTTTTTCTGTTGGAACGGCGCGACCTATTCGAGGTCGGCGCGGTTCGGAACGAATTCCACGGTGATCTGATCGGCGTTTTGATCGCGCTTGATCACCGTCCAGCCGGCTTCCTGATAGCGCTGCACGATCGAATGCAGGATGCGATCCGTTACCGTCTTGGTCGGCAGCGGAATGGTCACCGTCAGCCCAGGGAAGTAGTTTTCTTCCAGGAATTCATCGATCTTCTTTTCGATGACTCGCAGAACTTCATATTCCTGCTTGGCCAGACGGAAGGCCTGAAACGGCGTAATCGGCATTTAGACGATCCTGCTGTAGGAAGACGGCCTTCTGGCCGACGAAAGGTTGGCGGGATTATGGACGAATTGAAGGCTTCAGCGCAACTACCCGCCGCGCTTTAATTTTCCGCCCGTAGTCTTACAGTTCTCCGGCAACTTGAAACGGTCGACCAAACGCTGTCCCGCCGCCTCGGCCCGCCCTTGTTGCACACGATAGCGGCCGCCACTTTCCTTGGGGCAATCGAGCGCCATTCCGGCTTCAACCATCAGGGCCGATAGGTCCAGCCCCTCGATCTCGCAGGTCCCGATGTTCAAGGTTACTGCGGGGTTGGGCTCGAAATGGCAATAGGTGCGGCGGTTCTGAATCCGCCGATGCAGCCAGCCACGCGCATTAAGCCCGTCTTCCGTCGTCGCCTTGGGAACAGCGATCCCCTTCAGGCGAATGGCATTGCTGTCGATGCGGACAACATTATTATCGACGACTTCGGGATAGCCATCAACCGACCGGGGACCGTCCGATTTCGCGGCCGCACTGCCTGCAATCAGACACAGGGCCAAGACAAGAGCCTTAGAGCCCAAGGCGGCGCATCTCTTCCGTGCTCAAACGGCCCGTGGCCGAGCCACCCTGCGACCGCTGCCATTCACGAATGGCATTGCGGGTCCTAGCACCGATGACGCCATCGGTCTGACCGGGATCGAAGCCGGCAGCCCGCAGAGCATCCTGCACCGCCCGATTATCCACCGACCGACCGCTGCCGGGGGTCATATTAACCGCCCCGATCGTGGTGTTGGTCAAAGGAATGGACGCGGTCTGGGCCGGGCACGCGCCGTTGGCGATATCGCAATTCCAGAGATAGCCGCGCGGCTGCTGGGTCATGGTGCCGCCGGCCTCAAAGGCGCATTTGCAGATCGTGCCGGTCTGGCAGACCTGGACACCGACGGTCAGGGCCGAACAGGCCAACGGAGCCTGCGCCGCCGCGCGCTCAGCGAAAGCCCCGAGGCCAGCGCTCACAACAACGGCAAGGACGATAGAACGCCACATAGCGACCCTCATTTGGTTAGTCGAAACCTATACCGATAGTAGCAGCCGGGCAGCCCGACTGGCTAGAATACGGTCAGAGACAAGAAGCAAGTTCAATGCCGTAGCCAATTGTTCCTAAGAGGCGCGGAAATGTGCGGTTTCTTCAGGGATACCAACGCGCGATAGAAAGGGTACCCGGCAAAAGATGACTAGGAAGCCGGTATGATCATCCTGCTGCGCCACGGCCAGACGGAATGGAACCGCGAAGGGCGAACCCAGGGACGGAGCGATTCCCCCCTCACCGATCTCGGCAAGGCGCAAGCCCAGGCAATGGCGGAAGCCGCCCGCCTTCTCGTATCGGAACTCCCCACCCCTCGCCTTGTCAGCAGCCCGCAAGGACGCGCCTTGGCAACGGCACGTATCGTAGCGGCGCGTCTTGGTCTGCCGCCCGATATCGAGACCGACGATCGACTGATGGAGCAGAGCTTTGGGGCCTGGGAAGGCCTGCTGTCGATGGATACCTACGAGAAGCTGCGCGATGTCGCCCCCCATCGCCGCTGGTTCCATGCCCCTGGGGGCGAGACGGTGGAAGACATCCAAAGACGGGCGCAGAGCTGGCTAGACGATCACCGCGCCCTGGAGCGGCCTCTGATCGCGGTCAGTCATGGCATCACCGGCAAGATCATCCGGGGTCTTTACGCCGGCCTCAGCACCGAAGAGATGCTGCGCCGCTACTCACCCCAGGATGCGGTGTTTCGGCTTGAGGGCGGACGGGTGAAGAAAATTCGCTGCCCGCCCACCGCCCTAAAGATTGTTTCGGAATAGCTCCGTTGCGTCGTTGGTCTTGCTCGAAAGGGAGAGACCGTTATGCTCGGCAGCGAAGAAGAAGGAACGATCGATGATCTTGCTGCTGCGCCATGGGCAGACCGAATGGAATCGCGACCGCCGCCTGCAAGGCCAGGCCGATTCTCCCCTGACCTCCCTCGGCAAGGCCCAAGCCCGCGCCATGGGGCAAGCGGCCCGCGCTGCGTTGGGGGTCGATATCCGGCCGCGCCTTATGGCAAGCCCGCTAGGACGCACCCTGGCAACGGCAGAACTCGTCGCCTTCGAGCTTGGAATTTCCGACACACCTCTTATCGACCCACGTCTGATGGAACTCGGGTTTGGATCCTGGGAAGGTCTGACCGGCGCTGATACGATCGATACCTTGACCCATCTGGCACCCCATTGGCGCTTTTTTGGCGCCCCCGATGGCGAGCAATATGTGCAGATCGTCGAGCGGGCGCGTGGTTGGTTGGCCGATCATGCCGATGGGCCAGAGCCCCTGGTGGTGGTCAGCCATGGCCTGACCGGCCAGATCATCCGTGGTCTCTATGGCAAGCTTGATGACGAAGCCACCTTGCAGCTGGATCGCCCACAGGATGCGATCTTCAAGCTGGCGGGCGGCACGGTGGAACGCCTGGCCTGCCCGCCCGTCATGATGGATGTCGCCTGAGCCATGACAGTTCCGCCGCCTGACCATGTCGACCCGATGGAACGCCTTAAAGCCATCATGGCCCAACTACGGGACAAGGAAACCGGCTGCCCCTGGGATGTCGAGCAGACGTTCGAGACCATCGCCCCCTATACGATCGAGGAAGCCTTCGAGGTGGCCGATGCCATCGAGCGCGGCGACAAGGCCGACCTGAAGGACGAGTTGGGCGATCTGCTGCTACAAGTCATCTTCCATAGCCGGATGGCTGAGGAGGAAGGCAGCTTCGCCCTCGATGATGTTGCCGAGGCGATCTGCGCCAAGATGATCCGTCGCCATCCCCATGTCTTCGACGTTCCCCCCGGCGGACCAACGGCCTGGGAAGACATCAAGGCGGCCGAACGGGCCGCTAAAGGCAAGCCAGATGCGCCGGCCGGTGCCCTCGATGGCGTCTCCCTCGCCCTGCCAGGCCTTAGCCGTGCCCTGAAGCTTCAACAACGCGCCGCCCGGGTCTCCTTCGATTGGACGGAAGCGCGCTCGGTCTTCAACAAGCTGCAAGAAGAGATCGGCGAGTTAGACGCCGAAATGTCCGCCCCTGCCGTCGATGGCCGGCGCCTGGAGGATGAGTTGGGCGATGTGCTGTTCTGCGTCGTCAATCTCGCACGGCACCTGAAGGTCGATCCCGAAGCTGCCCTGCGCTCCACTAATGCCAAGTTCGAGCGGCGGTTCCGCCGGGTCGAATCCCTGCTGGCCGATCAAGGCCGCACCCCCACCGAGGCTAGTCTCGACGAGATGGAAGCTCTCTGGGTTCAAGCGAAGATAGAGGAACGTACATGAGCAAGGCCCCCCATACCGTTCTCGTCACCGGCGCGACCGCCGGTTTTGGCGCCGAGATCGCCCGCCGCTTCATTGCCGAAGGCCACCGGGTGATCGGGACCGGCCGCCGCGCCGAACGCCTTGCCGAAATGACCCAGGAGTTTGGGGCCGATAAGTTCCTAGGCCTGACCATGGATGTCCGCGACCGTAAGAACGTCGAAGCCGCGATTGCCGGTCTGCCCGCCGCCTGGGCGGAAGTGTCGGTGCTGGTGAATAACGCCGGCCTCGCCCTGGGTCTCGATCCCGCCTGGTCGGCCAGCCTCGACGACTGGGAAGAGATGGTCGATACGAACGTCAAAGGCGTGCTGTACCTGACCCGCACGCTGCTGCCGGGCATGCGGGAGCGCGATCGCGGCCATATCATCAATCTCGGCTCGACCGCAGCCGAATTTCCCTATCCCGGCGGCCATGTCTATGGCGCCTCCAAGGCCTTCGTGCATCAGTTCAGCCTCAATCTGCGGGCGGATCTGGTCGGAACCAACGTGCGTGTGACCGACATTCAGCCGGGCCTCTGCGGCGGCACCGAATTCTCTTCCGTCCGCTTCAAAGGCGATGATGAGAAGGCCGCCGGCGTTTATGCCGGCACCGTGCCGCTGACGGCCGAAGATATCGCCGAGGCGATCTTCTGGGCCGCCACCCTGCCCAAACACGTCAACATCAACTCGATCCAGATGATGCCGACCTGCCAAGCTAACGGCCCGCTGGCGATCAAGCGCTCGTAGCGGCACGGTGATCGGGGGGATTCCCCCCCCGATTACGGCATGATCTTACGGGTCACCAGCAGCCGATCGTCCGGCTTGCCATTGCTCTTCCAGAACAGCCGATAGGGCGCGCAGATTTGATCGTCTGTCCGGATCGCGATCGGGCAGACATCGGCCCCGGTGAAGGTCATGGCTTTCGCTGGGGTATATTTCTCGATTTCGATCGAGATATCGTTCTCGTTCCCATCGCCAATCCCATCACAGGTGTAATCGCCTTTCAGCTGCTGGGCTTCCTTGAGCTTATCGGGGAAACTGATCTCCGCCTTGAACTGTGAGAACACGTCGCCAGCAACGACCGGTGATGCCTTGCTCATCTGCGGGGCCGGAGCGGTCGAACGCACCCCAGGTAATTACAGCCCCAAACGCTGGCGGACCAGTTCCCAGATCGCGGTATCCCGGGTGATCAGCAGGCCGACATCGCGCTGGCCGGCCGTATAGGGCGAGCCGTCGAAGCGGGCACTGATGCCGCCGCTTTCGGCCATCGCCAGGGCGCCGGCGACATGATCCCAGGGCAGTGTGCGGTAGAAGAGCGCAAAATCGACAACGCCATCGAGCAAACGCAGGTAATCCTGCCCGGCGCAGAAGACCGGCTTTACGGTCGCAATCTGGGTTTTCTTATGCTCGAGGTCCGCGCGTTTTTCGGCTGGGAAGAACTTCGTATTCATCGAGCCGCGCCAATGGGCGGGATTTTCCTCGAACGGCGGGCGCGGTCCCAGCGGGATGCCGTCAATGATGACGCCCGCCCCTTTTTCGGCAATCGCCATCCGACCCGACAGCGGATCATGAATCCAGCCCCCAACCGTTTCCCCCTGATGGATGAGCGCCACCAGGCAGGCGACCAGCGGGCGGCCATGGGCGAAGTTGGAGGTGCCATCGACCGGATCGATCACCCAGACCCAATCATCCCCGTCGAGGCGATCGCGCACGCTGGGATCGGCAGCGCAAGCCTCCTCGCCCACCACCAGGGACCCGGGGATCAGGGCCGCCAGATCGCGGGTCAGTCTGTGCTCCATCGCCTCGTCGGCGACAGTCACCAGATCGTTCGGGGCCTTTTCGCGGATATCGCTTTGCGCGAGCTTGCCGAAACGCGGCTTGATCTCGATGGATGCAGCTTCGGCGATGATGGCGGCGACTTGGACGGGATCAAAAATGCTCATGCATCCGTCATGAAACAAAACGGCGGACAGATCAATATCTGCCCGCCGCATGTGTGATGTGCAGTCTGCCAGGGTTTAGTGATTCAGGATCTGGCTCAGGAACAGGCGGGTACGTTCCGACTGCGGATTATTGAAGAAGGCATCCGGTTCGTTCTGTTCGATAATTTCGCCCCGATCCATGAAGATCACCCGATCGGCCACCGATTTGGCAAAGCCCATTTCGTGCGTGACGCACAGCATGGTCATGCCGTCTTCGGCTAGGCTGATCATGGTATCGAGCACTTCCTTGACCATTTCCGGATCGAGCGCCGAGGTCGGCTCATCGAACAGCATGATTTTCGGCGACATGCAGAGCGCGCGGGCAATCGCCACACGCTGCTGCTGGCCGCCCGACAGCTGGCCTGGATACTTCAGAGCCTGATCGGGAATGCGCACGCGCTCTAGATACCGCATGGCGATCTTCTCGGCTTCGGCCTTGGGCATCTTCTTCACCCAGATCGGCGCCAGCGTGCAGTTCTCCAATACGGTCAGATGCGGGAACAGATTGAACTGCTGAAACACCATGCCGACTTCGCGACGGATGATATCGATGTTCTTGACATCGTTGGTGAGCTCAGTGCCCTCGATGACGATCCGGCCCTTCTGGTGTTCTTCCAGACGGTTGAGACAACGGATCAGCGTCGATTTACCCGACCCCGACGGGCCACAGATGACGATACGTTCGCCCTGGGTCACCGATAGGTTGATGTCACGCAGGACATGGAATTCGCCATACCACTTATGGACACCGGCCATCTCGATGATGGTTGGGGCATTGGCGATATCGCGTTTCTTCGCAGCAGGAGCGGTCATCGGCTCGTACCCTTACGGAGATCATGTTCAAGACGTTGGCTGAACTTCGACATGGTGAAGCAGAAGGCGAAGTAGATCAGCGCGAGGAAGAGATACATTTCGATATAGAAGCTACGCCACGGCGGATCGGTCAGGGCGGCTTTACCGGCGCTCAAAAGATCGAAGAGGCCGATGACGATGACCAGCGAAGTGTCCTTGAAGGTCGAAATGAAGCTATTCACCATCGGCGGGATCACGAGACGCAAGGCCTGCGGCAAGATGATCTTGCGCATCTTGGTCCAATAACCCAGGCCCAAGGCATCGGCCGCTTCATATTGCCCCTTCGGGATCGCCTGCAAACCGCCACGGATGACTTCGGCAAGATAGGCGCCGAGGAACAGCGTGAAGCCGATCTGCGCGCGGAGCAGCTTATCGACGCTCACCCCTTCCGGGAAGAACAGCGGGATCATGAAGGATGCCATGAACAGAACCGAGATCAGCGGCACGCCGCGGATTAGTTCGATATAGGCAACGCAGACTGCGCGGGCCACCGGCAGATGGGAGCGACGCCCCAAGGCCAGGATGATGCCCATCGGATAACCGACGACGATCGCAATCATCGACATCAGCAGCGTCAGCGGCAAGCCGCCCCATTCTTCGGAACTGACATACTTCAGATTGAAGAAGCCATTGCCGTTGAACATGCCGCCGAACAGCACGATGAGCCAGATGAAGGCAGCAAAGCCCCAGCCGGTGACCAATGCCTTGCCACGAAAGCGCTTGAAGGGCGTGAACCCTGCAACGACAAGTGTGACCAGGATAGCGGTCCAGGCGGCAGGATTACCGCCCCACATCAGGGCAGCCCAGACGAAGACCAGCATGCCCCAGGCCGTGATCAAGGCACCGCCCCAGAACCGGCGATAACAGCTGATCCCGACCAGCCCGACAAACATCAAGATGGCCAGAGCCGGACGCCATTGTTCGACATAGCTATAGCGGCCGAACAGCGTGAAACGGCCCTTTTCGCCGACGATCGCCCAGCAGGCACCGCCATTGGCGCGGCACTGGTCGGGCGTGCCGATCCAGGTCGCCTTCACCAATGCCCAGGGCACGAGCTTGGAGACGATAAAGAAGATCAGGGCCAGGCTGAGAACCGTCAGAATGGAATTCAGCCAGGAATTGAAAAGATTGGCGCGCAGCCAGCCAATAACACCGGTTTCGCCGACCGGCGGTTTTTCGGCAGGAGCGCTGGTGGTGAGTTCGCTCATCGCTATCTCCTCAGCGCTCGATCAACGCGATTCGCTTGTTGTACCAATTCATGAAGGCCGAGATCGACAGGCTGACCGTGAGGTAAGCCGCCATGATCAGCGAGACGCCTTCAACGGCCTGACCTGTCTGGTTCATCGTCGTATTGAGGATGGAAACCAGATCCGGGAAACCGATGGCAACAGCGAGCGAGCTGTTCTTCGTCAGATTGAGATATTGGCTGGTGATCGGCGGAATGATCACGCGCAGGGCCTGCGGCAGCACGATCAGGCGCAAGATGGTCCCGCGCGTGACACCCAAGGCACCAGCGGCTTCCCACTGGCCTTTGGGCACAGCCAAAATACCGGCACGAACGTTTTCCGCGATGAAGGAGGCCGTATAGAGCACCAGTCCGAAGGCGAGCGAAATCAACTCAGGCGAGACCGAGCCGCCACCGGTGAAATTGAATCCGCCCAGCTTGGGCAGATCCCATTGCAGCGGGGCACCGACGACCAGCCACAGCAGCAACGGCAAGCCGAAGATGAAGCCCAGCGACGGCAGGAAAACCGGCCGGATCTTGCCGGTTGCAGCCTGATGTTTTGCCGCCGCCCGCCGCCAGAAGACGGTCGCAGCGATGCCGACAAGGAACAGCAGCCCCATCCAGACATGGATCGGATGATCGATGATGTGCGGAACACGCAGGCCCTTCTGCGACAGGAAGACGGCGCCGGGAATGATCTCGACGGCGCTCCGGACGTTCGGCAGAGCCTCGCCGATCAGCGTGTACCAGAAGAAAAGCTGCAGCAGCAGCGGGATGTTGCGCAGGGTTTCGACATAGACCGAGGCGAGCTTCGCCACCAGCCAGTTCGAAGACAGGCGCGCAATACCGATGATGGTGCCGAGAATGGTCGACAGCACAATACCGATGACAGCAACCATCAACGTATTGAGGATGCCGACGAGAATCGCCCTGGCGTAGGTGTCCGCCGCGCTCGATGGGATCAGCGATTCGCCGATGCCAAAGCCCGACTCGCGTCCGAGGAAGCTGAAACCGACCGCAATCTTGCGCTGTTCCAGGTTCGACAGAGTGTTATGGACCAGATACCAACCCACAGCGATAACGCCGGCGAGGATCAGGATCTGGAAAAGGACTGCCCGAAAGTCCTTATCGTTCAGCAAAGACCCCTTGGGTCGCTGAACGGATACCGCGTCTCGTCGATTGTTCATCGAGACGAGTCTCCTTGACGTGAAGCCTGAAAAACCCTGGCCTGTCAAACTTATGTCGACTTAGGCCCGAATAAGATGACGCCGATGCACGTTCCCTTGCGTGCACCGGCGCCAGTCTTAGTGTTTAGCTGAGCCGCTTAGCGGATCGGCATCGCGTACTGCAGACCACCCTTGGTCCACAGGGCGTTCAGACCACGCTCCAGCTTCAGCGGAGTGTTGCGGCCGACGTTGCGTTCGAAGATTTCACCGTAGTTGCCAACGGCCTTAACGGCATTGACGACCCAATCTTCGCTGACGTTCAGAGCCTTGCCCATGCCCGGGGTGACACCCAGGACGCGCTTGACTTCCGGATTGTCCGACTTCTTCTGCTCTTCGACGTTCGCCTTGGTGATCCCGAGTTCTTCGGCCTGCACGAGGGCTGCAACGGTCCAGGCAGCGAGGTTGAACCACTCGTCGTCGCCCTGACGGACGGCGGGAGCCAACGGCTCCTTCGAGATCAGTTCCGGCAGAATGATATAGTCGTCGGCATTGCCGGCACGAGCCGAACGGGTCGAGGCGAGGCCCGAAGCGTCGGTGGTGTAGACGTCGCAACGACCAGCGAAGAAGGCGGCTTCAACTTCGGCGAGATCGGCGATCACGACCGGCTTGAATTCCATCTTGTTCGCACGGAAGTAGTCGGCGAGGTTCAGTTCGGTGGTGGTGCCCGGCTGCACGCAGACGGTGGCGCCATTCAGTTCCTTGGCGGACTTGACACCCAGCTTCTTCGGAACCATGAAGCCCTGACCGTCATAGAAGGTGACCGGTGCAAAGTTCAGACCCAGCGACGTATCGCGCGACAGGGTCCAGGTGGTGTTGCGCGACAGGATGTCGATTTCGCCCGACTGCAGAGCAGCGAAACGCTGCTGCGAGCTCAGCGGAACGAACTTCACCTTGGTACCATCGCCCAGGGCGACGGCAGCAACGGCACGGCAGACGTCAACGTCGAGACCGGTCCAGTTGCCCTGTGCATCCGGTGCCGAGAAGCCCGGAACGCCGGTGCTGACGCCGCAGGTCAACACACCAGCGGCTTTCACCTTGGCGAGCGTGCCCGCACCCTGTGCCTGAGCGCCCGGCGCAAACGCAACCGCAGCGGCGACACCGGCGGCAAGAGCAGCACCGATGGTGGCCTTGGAAATTTTCATACCCTCAACTCCTCATTCGCCCGATCCGTCATTGCGGTCGGGCATAACCCCGTGAAGCATCATTATTACGGTCCGCCCCTTCCCTTAAGGACGGTCCGCTGTCCCGATCATTGCGAACCAAGACCGACGGGTCAACGGCCCCGTGACAAGAAAGTAATGTTTTTTCGCAAAATCCCGGCAAAGTGGCGGTTCTGGCTGGCGAAACGTCGGGAAATTTGATCATGCTGCGCGGCGTTATAAAATGAAAAAGCCTAGCCTGAACGACAAGGACTGAACGTAATTATGAAAGAAGAGACCCGCATTACACAGATCGGCCGCCAACGCAGCACCGACCCCCATTTTGTGAATACGGCGATACACCGCGGTTCGACTGTTCTCTTCCCGACTTACGAGCAGTTCCAAAAATCCGAATCCCTGGGGCGGCACCAGCTGAGCTATGGCGCCGAAGGCACTCCCACCAGTTTTGCGGTTGAACAGGCTATCGCCGACCTCGAAGGAGCCGCCGCCGGTTTCATCGTCCCGACCGGCCTGGCTGCCGTTACCACCGGCCTAATGGCGGTGCTGAAGGCCGGTGACCATCTGCTGATCGCCGATTCGATCTATGGCCCAACCCGGCGTTTTGCGGTTTCGACCCTCATTCGCTTCGGCATCGATGTCGAATTCTTCCCGCCATGTCTAGGGGCGGAGATCGCACGTCTGTTTCGCCCGAACACCCGCGCGGTGATGGCTGAATCGCCCGGGTCGCTGACTTTTGAAATCCAGGATATCCCGGCGATTGCCGAGGTCGCGCATAAACATGGCGCGGTCGTGCTGCTGGATAATACCTGGGCGACGCCGCTCTATTTCAAACCCTTCGACCATGGCGTCGATATCTCGATCCAGGCCGCCACCAAATACCTAAGCGGCCATTCCGATCTGCTGGCCGGCACGATCGCGACGACCGCGGCCCTCTCCGATCAGGTCTATCATCAGCTGCATGACCTCGGCATGACCTCGGCGCCCGAGGATTGTTTCCTCCTGCTGCGCGGCCTGCGGACCCTGTCGGTGCGGTTGGAGCGGCATCAGCAAACGGCCCTGATCCTGGCCGAATGGCTGGCCGGGCGGGCGGAAGTCGCCCGTGTTCTGCACCCTGCCCGCCCCGACTTCCCGACTCATGATTTGTGGAAGCGCGACTTCACCGGCGCGACCGGCCTTTTCGGCTGCATCCTGAAACCTGTCACCAAGAAGCAGCTGGCCGCCTTCCTGGACGAGATGCGCTATTTCGGCATGGGGTTCAGCTGGGGCGGCTTTGAAAGCCTGCTGATCCCCTGCAATCCGCGCTCAAGCCGCTCCTCCACGACCTGGGAAGAACCGGGTCAGCTGCTGCGCATCAGTGCTGGGCTCGAACATCCCGACGATCTGATCGCGGATCTGACCGATGGGTTTGCTCGGATGGCGAAGGCTGCCTGACGACGCCCTTCAAGCCGTCATGAAACAGGAGAATAATACCCGCCTTCTTACAACCTAAGTTAGGAGGCAGGAGCATGACAGCGCATCAGGCGACTCTAGGCCGGCATCCGGGCGGCGTTACCCTTGATTCGATCGGCGGCCAGAAGCTGGTCCGCGTGACTGACGGCGATACGCCGGTCATCGAGATGTCGATCCGCATGTTGTCGGTCGACACCCCGGAGGTAACAGCACGCTCGGTTGCGACCGCCGCCCGGCGAGACCAGGAGTTTCTGGAGCTCGCCGGTTGGATCAAGGCCAACTTGGCCCCCGTTGAGCCTGCCTTCGCAACTTACATCCTGCCCAAGCTCGAAACCGGCCGCGCAGGCAGCCAACAATTTGCAGCCGGCAAAGCGGCCAGTCTCTGGCTGACCGAAGAGATGACCTTTCGCCTGGCCAAACCTAGCGGTGGCCAGCGGCAGCTCTTTGTCCGCACGACGCAGGAAGCTCCCTTTGACGACAACGGGCGCCTGCTGGCTTATGTCGCTCCCAGCTACACCAAGGACGAGATGCCGCCCAAGGATTCGCCGCAGCGCGAAACCTTCAACCTGGGCCTGGTTCAAGCCGGGATGGCCGCCCCTTTCATCATCTATCCCAGCATCCCCTCGGACGTCGATTTAGGGATGATGATCGCCGCCACCAATACGGCGGTCGACGGCAAGCTCGGACAATGGGCGGATGATCTGATGCTGCCGGGTTATGAATACCGGATGTGCGAAAAGCTGTTCCGCATCACGAGGGATCTCGTCGGCGGCGAGGCAATGTCATCGGCCCAGAAGAAAGCCTGGCGTGATCGCTCTTGCGCGGACATTAGGACGAAGATCCTGCACGGACCCGAGGCCTATATGACGATCCCCCATGCCTATCGGTTGTGGATCTGGTCGCGGGACGTGGCCAAGGCGACCCAGGACCTGGGCCTTACCGCCGGGCCGGGAGTCTAAGCGGCCTTCGCGGCGCAGGCGGCGCAGGTCCCACTGATTTCGACGGTGCTGCGGCGCGGCTGGAACCCCTGGCTCGCCGCCAGCGTTTCGATGGCCGCCGACATGGCGGGATCTGCAAGCTCAGCCACGGTGCCGCATTTATCGCAGATGAGGTACTGGCCCTGATGGGGATGATCCGGGTCCGGGCAACCGATGAAGGCATTCTTCGATTCCAGTCGGTGGATCAGCCCCTGTTCCAGCAGGAAATCGAGGGCGCGATAGACCGTCGGCGGCGCGGAATTGAAGCCGTCGTCTTTCAGCTGATCGAGCAGCGCATAAGCGCCGACCGGCTCGTGGTTCTGCCAGATGAGTTCCAGCACCCGGCGCCGAACCGGCGTCAGATTGGCGTCGCGCGACTGGCAGAGGCGCTCAGCCGTTGAAATCGCACTGTCGATGCAATGCTGATGATTGTGATCTGCCAAGGCTTCGCTCATTCTCGCCGCATTCTGGCGGATACTATTACGATGTTCTGGAGCCCTTGCCTATGTCCGACGATCAGTTGCTCGACCAAATCGCCTTCGACGACAAAGGACTGGTGCCGGTAATCGCGCAAGCGGCCGGTACCGGCGAAATCTTGATGATGGCCTGGATGAACCGCGAGGCCGTCGCCGAGACTCTCCATACAGGTCAAGTGTGTTACTGGTCGCGCTCGCGCAAGTCCCTATGGCGCAAAGGCGAGACATCGGGCCAGGTCCAGACGTTGGTCGAACTGCGCCTCGATTGCGATGGCGATGCCCTACTGGCCGTTGTCGAGCAGCAGGGTGTCGCTTGCCACACCGGCCGCCGCTCCTGCTTCTATCGCACGGCCGAAAACGGCGCCTGGATCGAGAACAGCAAACCCCTTATCAGCCAAGAGGAGCTGTATCACCGCCATGACTAACCTCTCCCGCCGTCATCTCCTACTGGCCCTGGCCGCAACGCCACTGGCCTCGCGCGTCGCCTTTGCCGCCGATAAGCCGGTGACGGTTCTGACCGTCCCGGCCCTGGTCGAACCGCTCAAAGCCCTGCTGGCCAAGGGCACCCGCTTCATCACCGCCAACGGCTCGGAAATGCCGATCAAGATCGAAAGCGAAATCGCCGCCGATCTGATCGTCACCGACAATGCCGCCCAGCTGACGGAGTTTGGGCAGTTCGGCCGCACGGTCCTTGGCACCGAACGCAGCTTTGCCCGTGACCGTCTGGCCCTCGCCCAGCGCTCCGATCAGGCCCGCGTCGCCATGGTCCGGCCGGGTATCGTCTGGCAGGATGTGGTGGAAGGTGGCAATTTCGGTGTACTGAGTGCCGAAGCCGGCATCACCGGTGAACGCGCGGCCCAAACTGCCGAGCAGCTGGGCGTACAGCAGCAGCTCCCCGGCCGTGCCGTGCCCTTCTATGACGCCGGCGCCCTGGTTGCCGCCTTGAAGGAAGGCACTGTCGCCGCGGCTTTCCTGCCCCATTCACTCGCAACCGCGACCCCAAACCTCGAAGTTGTCGGCAGCGTGCCGGAAACCCTCTCCGCGCCGATCGTCTATAGCGCCGCGATCATCGAAGGCCACGAGCGCTCCAATGTCCGCGCCGCAATCGACAGCCTCACAGCCCCGACCAGCCGCGAGGTTTTCGCGCGCTTCGGGCTGCTGGCGCCGTCGGTTTAGATCTTCTGCGCGGTGCAGAATGCCAGGATCGACTGCACCAGTTGGGTTTGATTGAAATCGCCGTGCCCGACATCAGAGAAATAGATCGCCTGCTTGGGCTCTGCGGCGGCGGCAAAAAGCTGGCGGCCATACTGGACCGGGACTACCCGGTCCAGCTCGCCATGGAACAGCAGCAACGGCGCCTTGACCCGACCGATCTTGCTCAGCGAATCAAAGCGGTCTTTCAGCAGCAAGCCGGCGGGCAGCCAGGGATAATTATCCTTGGCCAGCGCGGTGATTGAGCTATAGGGCGATTGCAGGATGAGCGCGGCTAGGGATACCTCGGTCGCCATCTGCACCGCAACGCCGGTGCCTATCGATTCACCATAGAAGATCAGCTTGTCCGGGCCGAGCGACAGGTCCCGGCCGGCATAGGCAATCAGCGCCCGCGCATCCTGATAAAATCCTTCTTCGGACGGGCTGCCGTCGCTGGCGCCATAGCCGCGATAGCTGAGCGCCAGCACGCCGAAGCCGGCATCGGCCAGCCGGCGGAAATACCCGGCCCGGCCCGCGAGATTGCCGCCGTTGCCGTGGAAATAGAGGATCGTCGGGCGCCCTGCCGGCGCCAACTTGTGCCAGGCCTGGATCGTGGTGCCATCGGCACTCTTTAGTCGCAGGTCAGAAAAATCCGGAACGCCATAGGCCGCCGGGGCCTGCACCGCCTTTTGCGGGAAATACTGCAAGTTCCGCTGAAACGCCCACATCAAAAGGCAGACCAGAAGATAGAGAACTGCCAATCCGCCGATCAGGGCCAATGCGAGTTTCGTCACCGTGTCAGGCCCTGCCTTCTGTCGATCCTGGCGCTAGCGGGATGCCGTCGCCAGCAGCAGCACTATGCCGAAACCGACCAACAACGCACCAAAGATCCGATCGATCCAGCTGCGAAACCGCATAATGCCGTCCCGGATCGCCCCAGCCGAGAAGAACAGCGCCACCAGCGCAAACCACACGATGTGCGCCGCCGACGATCATGAAATGCCGCTTAGGTTTGCTGATGATGCATCGTGTGACCTACTGGGCCTGTCCAACCGGAACGAGCAAATCATGGCTCTAAAAATCGTCCGCCGCCTGTTACCCGATTGGGGAACAACCTATGGCCCGCCGGGCGATGGTCCTTTTCCGGCCGTCATGATTTTTCATGGTTCCGAAGGGGCCTGGTCGGGCTGGAGTCATCGCAACGCGGTGCTCCTCGCGGCTCACGGATTTCTCGCCTTTCCTTTCGGTTATTCCCAGGGCGGTAACGCCTGGAATGCCGGCAGCATCATAAATGTTGCCCTGGACCGATCGGTCGATGCCCTGCGCGCCTTGCGGGCATTTCCCTATAGCGACCAAAAAGTCGGATTTTATGGCGTCTCTCGTGGGGGAGAGCATGCATTGCTGCTGGCTTCCCTGATGGCCCGCGATGGGATGAACGGCTTACCGGATGCCATCGCCGCCCATAGCCCCGCCGATGTCATCTGCGGAGGATTTGATGCCCGGCGATATCGGGACGCGGGTGATCCCGGTTGGCAAAGCTGGGATCCTGGCGATCGCGCCTGGTCCTGGCGCGGGTCAAGCGATCAGCTTCTCCCGACCAGCCCGATCGAGATCGAGCGCTATACCGGACCCCTATTTTTAAGCCATGGCACGGCAGATCGCGTCTGGTCCGTTGAGATGACCAAAAGGCTCGTCGAACGGCTAAAGCGCCACGGACGAAATCCAGAGGTCCATTATTACGAGGGGCAGGATCATATTCCCGGCAGCGCGGCCGAAAACGACCATCACGATCACCTGATCGCGTTTTTCGAGCGCACTCTTACGACCTTAGCCTGAAGGGCGAAGAATGGCGCACCCGGAGGGGCTCGAACCCCCAACCAACCGGGTAGAAGCCGGTTGCTCTATCCAGTTGAGCTACGGGTGCTAAACGCTTCTGTTAGAAGCGAATTCTTTCCGGACGGAAATTGTCGGCGTAGCTTTTTGCGCGAAATTTCGACGGCTGCGGATCTTCGATCACGGCGATCAGATTATGACGCTGGGCGTAGGCCACGGCGTCTTCCTTGGTATCGAAGCTGAGGCGCAGCTGCGAGCGGGTGTCGCTACCCGAAACCCAGCCGATCAGCGGCTCAGGTGTGCGGGGCGCGCCGGGTTCGAATTCCAGCACCCAATCCTTGGTGCGACCCTTGCCGGACTGCATCGCGGTCTTGGCCGGGCGATAGATGCGCACTTGCTGGCTCATGGGAGGCCTCTTCTTCTTAGAATCTCGAACCCTAGTCTTCTTTTTAGATCACCGTGCTGGTCGGGGCGACAGGATTCGAACCTGCGACATCCAGTTCCCAAAACTGGCGCGCTACCGGACTGCGCTACACCCCGCCCTGCACGGCCCTCGGGTTTTAGCGGGTCGCAGCCGGAACAGCAACATCTTCACGCACGGACCAGCAAGATCGTGATGACCGAGGCAATCGTGATGACGACGCCGGCGATCTCGCGGGTGCCCAAACGCTCGCGGAAAAACAGCACGGCGGTCAGGATGGTGAAGACCAATTCGGCCTGCCCCAGGGCGCGCACATAGGCCGCCTTTTGGATCGCAAAGGCATAAAACCAACCGGCAGACCCCATGACCGACAACAGGCCAACCATGGCCGCTGGCCGCCAGGCGGCAAAGAGACGCGCCACCTGCCCCGGTTCGCGCAGCAGCACATAGGGTAAGAACAGGATGAGCTGCAGACCCGTCACACTGGCCAGCGTGGCAAGCGAGGCCGTCAACCGGTCGGTATCCACCAGCGCCACTGTCGCCTCGCGAATGAAGATCGAGGAAATGCCGAAGCAAAAACCTGACGCGAGCCCTTCGAAGGCGCCGCGCCCGGTGAAGGTAGCCCGCGCCTCATCAAAACTGCGCGGCCAGCGCGGCACCGACAGCAGGAAGACGCCGACCGCCCCGCCGAAGATCGCCAGCCAACCGAGCCCACTGATAGTTTCGCCGACAAAGATCGCAGTCATCACCGCCGCTTGCAGCGCTTCAGTCTTGGAATAGGCGGTGCCGACCGTGAAATTATGGCTGAGGGCGTTGATCAGGAAGGAAGTCGCTACGATCTGCGCAATCCCACCGATGACGGCATTCAGGAAAAAACCGCTGCTGAGGCTCGGCATCGCCCCACCCGCCTGCAAGGCTAGCAAAAAGGCGATGGCTGCTAGCGGCGCCCCGAAGACATACCGCACCAGATTGGCGCCATTGGTCGAGAGCCTGCCTTTCAGGCGCTTTTGCAGGGCCGTGCGGACACATTGCAGCCCGGCGGCACCCAGGGTTACTGCCGCCCATTGTTCGATCATGACGCCATAGTCCTTGGTAGCCAAAGGGCGATATCGGGGAAAGCCATGACGAGCGCCATGGCGAGGATGAGCATCAGCACATAGGGCACGGTGCCGAGGATGATCTCGCTCAGCGGCGCCTTGGTGATGGCCTTGATGGTGAAGAGATTCATGCCGACCGGCGGGGTCAGCAGCGCCAATTCCAGATTGATGACCAGCAAGATCCCGTACCAGATCGGATCGATGGACAGCTGGTGCAAAACCGGCAGCACCACCGGGGTGGTGATCAGGATGATGGCAATGGTGTCGAGGAACATGCCCAGCACAAACAGCAGCAGCATCATCCCGATCAGGAACCCATAGGGCCCGATGCCCTGCTGCCCGACCCAGGCCGCGATCTCCTGCGGGATCCGCATGGTGGTCAGTACATGACCGAACACCCCGGCGGCGGCCAGGATCAGGAACAGCATCGCGGAGGTGCGCGCGCTGTCTATGGCGGCCTGCCAAAGGTCCTTGAGGCCGAAGGTCCGATAGATGAGGCTCGCAACCAACAGAGCCGCCAGCGCACCGGCGGCCGAGGCTTCGGTTGCGGTGAAGATGCCCGCATACATGCCGCCCAGTACGAAGGCCGGCAGGTTCAAGGCCCAGAAAGATCGGCACAGCGCCTGGAGGCTTTCGATAAAGCCCGCCCGGGGTTCCCGAGGGATCGGCTGCCTGGCTGTTTGCGATATCAGGCAATAAAGCGCAAAAAAAGCCGCCACCATCAGACCTGGCACGACGCCGGCGATGAACAGTCCGCCGATCGAGCTATCAGAAATCACGCCATAGAGGATCATCGGCCCGGATGGCGGGATCAGAATACCCAGCGTCCCGCCCCCGCCGACAACGCCATAGGCCGCACGCGGGCTATAGCCGTAGCGGATCATCTGCGGGATCGCGACGCTGCCGATGGTCAGCGCGGTTGCGACTGACGATCCGGAGATCGCGGCAAACACCGTGCAGGCGCCGACGGTCGCAATCCCCAGCCCGCCCGGCAGATGCCGCACCAGCGTATGGGCGGCGCCATAGAGATCATCGACCAGTTTGGCCCGGATCATGATGTGGGCCATCAGGGTGAAGAGCGGGATCGCCACCAGCAGATAGGAGTTCACCTCGCCGAAGATCACATCGCCAAGGCCGGTGAGGCTGCCGTTCTGCAGGATCATCAGGCCGCCGGCGATCAAGCCCAGGCCGGCAAAGACCGGCAGGCCACTCAGCAGAACCAGGATCGTGACCAGCAGGATCAGCGCCAGGATCATCGGTCGTCGCCTGGATTATGGCCAAGGGCGAGGCGCGCCAGACCGGCGATGGCGGCGAGCCCCAGCAAAGCCCCGCCGACCGCGATCGAGGATTGCGGCAGCCAGAGCGGCATCGAGAGATAGCCGGTCGACCGCATGCCAAAATCGCGGCTGAAGGCGGCGGTCTGCCATCCCTCGACCAAGAAGAACCCAGCAACCAGCAAAATGGCCACGAGCCCGAAGCCCGCGACCAGACGTTTGCCCTTCGGGCCTAGATGCTGGGTCGCGATATCGATCGCGACATGCTCGCCCTTTCGCAAGGTATCGGCTGCTGCCAGCATGACGATCGCGACCAGCAGATAACCGACCGCCTCATCGACCCAAGGCACCGGCTGATGCAGGAAATAGCGCATGCCGACCGACCAGACGATCAGGGCAAAACACAACAGTAGGCAGAGGGCGGAGATCGCGAGCGCAATCCGACCGGCGGTGCGCGCTACCCTATCGATCCAGGATGCCAGCTTGGCCATACCCGCCTAAAGCCCGCCGACAAGATCAAGCAGCTTCTGACCGTCAGGCGAAGCAGCAAGGAAGTCTTTCAGAACGGGCGGCTGCATCGCATCTGTGAAGAGGCGGATTTCAGCGGGGCTTTGCTGGTGCAGGATCATGCCGCGGGCCGTCAGTTCGGCAATCGCCTCCTCTGCCGCCTGCTCGGTCGCCGGGATCGCTGATTTTTCAACCTTCTGGGCGCTCTCTTCCAGGATCTGCCGCAGGTCTGTCGGCAATTTTGCGTACCAGGCCGGATTGACATAGAAGTGATAGAAGACGGTGAAAAGCGGCCCGATGGTGCCGTATTTCTGTACCTCGAAATACTTGCGGCTATAGGCGGCGGCCAGATCGGTCACCCCGGCATCCAACACGCCACTTTGCAAGGCCTGATAGACTTCCGATGCCGGCATGGCAGAGGGGGCCGCCCCCATGGCGACAAGCCCGCCATCGACCAGCCTGTTAAGCCCCCGGATTTTCACGCCTTTGAAATCCTCAGGCGAAACCAAGGGCCGCTTTTGCGAGGTGAAGATGATCTGCCGGGTTGTATAGAGCCAAGCGAGGTTCCGCACACCCTTCTGCGCCAGCTTGCCTTCCAGGAATTTTGCCGCCGGCGAGCCCGGAAACTTCTGGATCTTATCGAGATCGCCCAGCAGATACGGCAGGGTTGTCAGGTTCATTTCCGGGACGGTATCGCCCCATTGGAAATTGACCGACAAGGCACCTTCGATCTGCCCGCGCGCCACCGCCGGGATATTTTGTGCAGCCTTATAGACCTGCTCTGCCGCAAAGACCTGCACATCGATCCGGCCAGCACTGCGCGCCCTGACGTCAGCAGCGAATGTCACGACCAGTTTGGCGATATGATGGGCCGGCGGCATCGGGTGGCTGATGCGCAACGTGACATCGGCCGCAAGAGCACCACCCTCCGTCAGCAGGTTTGCGAAGCAGACCCCCAAAATGATGCGGAAGATGCCGCGCATATTCCCTTCCCCGGCATTATTTTGGGGCAGGCTGAGGCTATAACGCGGCAGCAGGCAAGGGAATTTTCCGCAAGCCCGGCTTGACCTGAGGCCAGTTTATTTGGTGCCGAAAGCCCGGTAGATGACCTTATCACCCGGCTTGATGCCCAGGCGAGCGGCCGTGCCGCCATTCAATTCCAGCACCGATTTGACCGGGCCGCGGCTCGAAATCGTCGCCTCGGAACGCGGGATAGCGCGTTCATGGATCGAATGGATGGTCCCGTCGGCTCGGATGAACAGCATATCAAGCGGGATCAGCGTGTTCTTCATCCACATCAGCTGTTCGCGCTCGCCCGGCTCCACAAACAACATACCGGCGTCGGCCGCCATCATCTTGCGGTACATCAGGCCCTGCGCACGCTGTTCGGGCGACTCGGCCAGCTCGACCGCGAACTCGATCCGCTTGCCGCCGGTTTCGATCGCCAGGCGATCTTGCGGGAAGGTCGCTTGCGCTGCCAGCGACAGCGGCCCGAGGGTCAGGAAAAGGGCGAGGAAGAGGCGGCTGATCTTGTTCATGGACAGAGTTGTGCCTCAAGCCGAGCGTGCCCGCAAGCCCATCGCAGTAGCGGCCAGATCGATGATTTCAGGCCGCACGGTAGCCGGCTCTGCCACGGGGTCCGCCAGGGTCTGAAACCAATGGTCAGGCGCTTCGCGTCCTAGCCGATGATCCCAGCTCAATCCCCGCAGGACTGCTTCGGCCGCGGGCGGTAGACGGTCCGGAATCTGATACCCGTTCGCGATGCCCCAGATACCCGCCCAGGCCCGCGCGACGCTCCAGGGGTTATAACCACCGCCGCCCAGCAGGATAATCTGTGGTGCCAGCGGCAATACCCGTCGCACGGCCTCCCATAGGCCCCGATTACTGAGCATCAGACGGGATTGCGGATCATCGGCCAGGGCATCGGCGCCACATTGGATGACCATCACCGGTGCATCGAAGTCGCGGGCGACCGGCTCGACCAACCGATCTATCAGATAGATCAGTTCGGCATCATGAAACCCTTCGGGCACCGGCAGGTTGAGGGCCGCACCATCGGCGGTATCTTCAGCCAACCCGGTGAAGGGCCAGCGTTTGGCCTCATGGATAGAGAGGCACAGAACCTGACGAGATCCGGCAAAGGCAATCTCCACCCCATCCCCATGATGAGCATCGAGATCGAGATAGAATACCTTGGGAACGCCGCGATCCAGCAGCCGCAGGATGGTCAGCACCGGATCATTCATGAAACAGAAGCCGCTCGCCTGCCCTGCCCGCCCGTGATGGGTGCCACCGGCCGGGCTTTGGACAATACGCGCCTGCCCGCTCGCGATCAGATCAGCCCCCAACAAGCCGGCTCCTGCTGCCGTCACCGGGCGGCGATACATCTCGGTGAAGACCGGATTGCCGTTGCAGCCGATATTGAAGCGCGCCTTATCTTCGGGCGAAACACGCTGATCCCGTTCTGCCTGGGCCAGGGCTGCGATATAGGCGGGGTCATGGAAGCGCGCCAGTTCCTCCGGGCTCGCCATCGGGCTGTCGCGATACTGCGCGTCCTCCAGCCATCCCATCGCCCGCACCAGATCGAGGGTCGAGGAAACACGCGGAATGCTGAGCGGATGGCGCGGCCCATAGGAGGAACCGCGATAGATCTCGCCCGCAATGAAGATGTTGGTCAGAAGAACACCCAGGTCATCAGTAGGAAGGTCGGGATTAGCACCGCGCAGGACCAACCCATATAGCCAAAGAAGCTAGGCATCTCGATCCCGCGATGTTCCACCACCGCCTTCACCATGAAGTTCGGGGCATTGCCGATGTAGCTATTGGCACCCATGAAGACAGCGCCGGCCGAAATCGCGGTCAGGGTCGAGGCCATCGGCCCCATCAGCTGCTCCGCATCCCCGCCCGCCAGATTGTAGAAGACCAGGAAGGTCGGCGCGTTATCGAGGAAGCTCGAAAGAATGCCGGTCAGCCAGAAATAGATCGGATCGCTCGGCACGCCATTGGGATTGGCGAGTGCCACTAATCCCGCAAGCGAACCTGAGAGGCCGGCCCGCAGGATGGCGATCGCCGGAATGATCGTGATGAAGATGCCGGCGAACAACTTGGCAACCTCGATGATCGGTCCCCAAGAGAAAGCATTGTGATGGCGCGTCTCCGCCCGCGTCACCTTCAACGACAGTAAGGTGATCAGCAACAGCACGGCATCCCGCACCAGCCCCTGACCTTCCAATGGCACATGATAGAGCGTAACCGCGACACCCGGCCGCCATACACCCGACAGCAACACCGCGCCGATGATACCAGCCAGCAGAACGAGGTTCGGAAAGCCCTCGATAGTCAGAGTCTCGCGCTTCGGGCGCTCGGTCTGAACCGCTGCGCTCTCTTGGCGGTAAAAATAGGTATCGAGCAGATAAAAGGCACTGGTGACCATGGCGATCGCGAACAGCATCGGCAGGAACATATGTTCCGTGAACCAGAAGAACTCGACACCCTTCAGAAACCCTAGGAACAGAGGCGGATCGCCCAGCGGCGTCAGACCGCCGCCGATGTTCGCCACCAGGAAGATGAAAAAGACGAAGACGTGGGTCTTGTGCTGGCGGTGCCGATTGGCGCTGAGCAGCGGCCGGATCATCAGCATGGCGGCCCCGGTCGTGCCCATGAAGCCGGCGAGCAGCGTTCCGATAAGCAGTAGCACCGTATTGAGTACTGGCGTCCCGACAATGGTCCCCCGGATACTCACCCCCCCGGCAACGGTGAAAAGCGCCAGCAACAGGATGATGAAGGGCAGATAATCGGCCAACAGCACATGCAGCAACTCAAAGAGGGCAACATCCTGGCCGAGCAGGAATGTAGCCGGAACCAGAAAGGCCAAAGCCCAGGCTGCCGAAATCTTGCCGTAGTGGTGATGCCATACATGAGGGATCGCCAACGGCAGGATTGCGATGGAGAGCAGGATACCGACAAACGGCAAGGCCCAGAGAAGGCTTAAGGCGGCACCATCGATATGCGGCGCCCCTTCAGCGGCAAATGCGGGAAAAGAGGCCCCCAAAGCCAACATGACCACCGGTAACAAGTTTTTCCGTCCCACCGTTTTCCGCCCTATTTTTGTTGTTCTGCCGCACTATGGCGAGCACAGCCCCGTTGGAGCAAGATCGTTGCGGTTTCCTGCCGTGATCCGCTAGCCTACCCATAACCAAGAAAAACCGTGAAGGAGCATCCCCATGCAGATGACCGGCGACGTCGTCATTCCTGCCACCCGAGAAAAAGTCTGGGCTGCCCTGAACGATCCCGAGATTTTGCGCCAAGCGATCCCCGGCTGCGAAACCATCGAGCAGAAGTCGGATACCGAGCTTGCCGCCAAGGTTGCGGTCAAGATCGGCCCGGTGAAGGCGACTTTTGGCGGTAGCGTCACCTTGAGCGATCTCGATCCCCCCAATGGCTATCGCATTAGCGGTCAGGGCCAAGGCGGGGCTGCAGGTTTTGCCAAGGGCGGCGCGACCGTGAAGCTGGACGAGGTCGAAGGCGGCACCCGCCTTTCCTACGAGGCCGACGCCCAGATCGGCGGCAAGCTCGCCCAGATCGGCTCCCGCCTCGTCGATGGTGCGGCCAAGAGTCTGGCTGCCGAATTCTTCAATAATTTCTCGACCATCGTGGCCGGCAAGCCGGCCGTCGTCGCTGGCGCCGAGACAGAAGAAGCTGCCGAGGTTACTACGGGAGAAATCGAAGATTCGCCGCCCCCGCCGACCGAGCTTGCCTCGCCCGCCACCGCCGATGAAGCCAAGGCGATGGATGAGGTGGTGGAAGCGGTCGAGACCGCAGAACGCTCGCTGCCACCCGCCGTCTGGATCGGCATTCTGCTGCTGTTGATCGGCGGCATTCTCCTGGTGGTATCTTCTTGAATTCAGCCCTATAGCGGATAAGCTGATTTCGCCTCGCCCACGCTCTGCAACGTCAGATGGTGGGCCTTCTCTCTAGCGTCCAAACCAAACAGCGCCCCGACAAGAGGGCAGCCACGGAAGGGAAACGTCGCGATGAGTGTGACCATCAATCTATCCGTCAACGGCAAGCAAGTGAGCGGCGAGGTCGAGCCACGCACCCTGCTGGTGACGTTCCTGCGCGAGCAGTTGCGCCTGACCGGAACCCATGTCGGCTGCGATACCAGCCAATGCGGTTCCTGCACCATCCATGTGGATGGCGTGTCGGCTAAAAGCTGCACCATGCTGGCGGTCCAGGCCGACGGCACATCGGTCACCACCATCGAAGGCGTTGCCGCCAACGGCACCCTGCATCCCCTTCAGGAAGCTTTCCGCGATAACCACGGCCTGCAGTGCGGCTTCTGCACCCCCGGCATGGTGATGAGCAGCCTCGACCTTCTGAAGCAGAACCCCAATCCCGACGAACACGAAATCCGTGAATGGCTGGAAGGCAATATCTGCCGCTGCACCGGCTATCACAACATCGTGAAATCGGTTCAGGCGGCCGCTACCGCCATGCGCGGCTGATCAGCTTTGAGCAGGGGTATGCATCATGAACAATTACATCGGGACATCCGTCAAACGGCGTGAAGATCAGCGATTCCTGACCGGTCGCGGCAATTACACCGACGACTTCAATCGACCCCAGCAGACCCACGCCTATATGCTGCGCTCGCCCCATGCGCACGCGGCCTTGAAGCGCGTCGATGTGACTGCGGCCAAGGCAGCCCCGGGCGTCGTCGCCATCTTCACCGGCGAAGATATGAAGGTCGGCAGCATTCCCTGCGGCTGGCAGATCCACAATAAGGACGGCAGCCCGATGGCTGAGCCGGCGCATCCTCCGCTGGCCCAGGGGTTTGTGCGTCATGTCGGTGATCAGGTCGCGGTCATCATCGCCGAGAGCCTGGACGAAGCGCAGGCCGCCGCCGAACTGATCGAAATCGATTATGCCCCCCTCCCCGCCGTCGCCTTCCTGGGTGACGCCGTAAAGCCGGGCGCCCCGCAGGTCTGGGACCAGGCGCCGGGCAACATCTGCTACGACTGGCATATTGGCGACAAGGGGCCGGTCGATGCCGCCATGGCGAAGGCCAAATGGATCGCCAAGATCGATCTGGTCAATAATCGCCTGGTGCCCAACGCTATGGAACCCCGCGCGGCGATCGGGGAATATGACGTTTCCAGCGGTGATTATACCCTCACGACCACCAGCCAGAACCCCCATGTCATCCGCCTGCTGATGGGCGCCTTTGTGCTCGGCATTCCAGAAAGCAAGCTGCGGGTCGTGGCGCCCGATGTCGGCGGTGGTTTCGGGTCGAAGATCTTCCATTATGCCGAAGAAGCCATCGTCACCTGGGCGGCCGGCAAGATCGGGCGTCCGATCAAATGGACGGCTGAACGGTCGGAAAGCTTCGTCTCCGACGCCCATGGCCGCGACCATGTCAGCCATGCCGAACTGGCGATCGACGAGAACGGCCGTTTCATCGGCCTGCATGTCTCGACGCTCGCCAATATGGGCGCCTATCTCTCGACCTTCGCCCCGGCTGTGCCGACCTACCTCTATGCCACGCTGCTCTCGGGTGTTTATGACCTGCCGGCGATCTATGCCGAGGTAAAGGCCGTCTTCACCCATACCGTGCCCGTCGATGCCTATCGGGGTGCCGGCCGGCCGGAAGCGACTTTCCTGTTGGAGCGCCTCGTCGATATCGCGGCCGAAACCACCGGCATCGACCGGGTGGAACTCCGGAAGCGCAACTTCATTCGGGCCGATGCCTATCCCTATCAGACCCAGGTCGCCCTGCAATACGACAGTGGCGATTATCTCTCCTGCCTGGAAGCAGCCCTGAAATCAGGCGATGTCGCCGGCTTCCCGGCCCGCAAGGCCGAGTCGGAAAAGCGCGGCAAGCTGCGCGGTCTTGGCTATTCCACCTATGTCGAGGCCTGCGGGATCGCCCCCTCGGCCGTGGTCGGTTCGCTCGGCGCCCGCGCAGGTCTTTATGAGGTCGGCACCATTCGTGTCCATCCGACCGGCAGCGTCACCGTCTTCACCGGCACCCATAGCCACGGCCAGGGGCATGAGACGACCTTTGCGCAATTGGTCGCCTCGCAGCTCGGCCTGCCGGTCGAAAGCATCGAGGTCGTCCATGGCGATACCTCGAAGATCCCGTTCGGCATGGGCACCTATGGCTCGCGCAGTCTCGCCGTCGGCGGGTCGGCGATCACCAAGGCGGTCGATAAGATCGTTGCCAAGGCCAAGCGTATCGCGGCCCACCTGCTGGAAGCATCTGAAGCCGATATCGAGTTTGCCGACGGCAAATTCACCGTGGCCGGTACCGATCGCTCCAAGGCGTTTGGCGAGATCTCTCTTGCCGCCTATGTCCCGCATAATTATCCGATCGACGAGATCGAACCGGGGCTGGAAGAAACCGCCTTCTATGATCCGAAGAACTTCACCTTCCCCGGCGGCACGCATATCTGCGAAGTCGAGATCGATCCCGATACCGGTGTCACGCGGGTGGTGAAATTCACGGCGGTGGATGACGTTGGCCGGGTGATCAATCCGATGATCGTCGAAGGTCAGATCCAGGGCGGCATCGCCCAAGGCATCGGACAGGCGCTCTTAGAAAATGCGGTCTATGACAAGGACGGTCAGCTCTTATCCGGCTCCTTCATGGATTACTGCATGCCGCGCGCCGATGATCTGCCCAATATCGATGTCGGGACCCACACCACGCTCTGCACCCATAATCCGCTGGGGGTGAAGGGCTGCGGGGAGGTGGGCGCCATCGGATCCCCGCCTGCCGTCATCAATGCCGTGGTCGATGCCTTGAAGCCTTATGGCGTCAAGAACCTCGATATGCCGGCATCCCCGGAAAAAGTCTGGCGCCTCATCAATGGGACGATGTCCCAGGCCGCCGAGTAAGGGAGAAGACCCATGTATAGCTTCGAATATGCCAGCCCCAAGTCGCTGGGTGACGCGGTGGCGGCTGCCAAGGGCGACGGGGATGCCAAGCTGCTGGCCGGCGGCATGACCCTGATCCCGACCTTGAAACAGCGCCTTGCCCAGCCGTCGACCCTGATCGATCTCGCCAAAGTCCCGGAACTCAAAGGCATCAAACGGGAGGGCGATGTGCTGGTCATCGGCGCCATGACCCGCCATGCCGATGTGGCGGCCTCGGCAGAGGTCAAGAGCGCCATTCCCGCCATCGCAGCTCTGGCCGATGGCATTGGCGATGCCCAGGTGCGCAATCGCGGCACCATTGGCGGATCGGTTGCGAATAACGATCCGGCCGCCGACTATCCCGCCGCCTGCCTGGGCCTGGGCGCCACCATTGTCACCGACAAGCGTCAGATCCCGGCCGATCAATTCTTCACCGGCATGTTTTCAACCGCGCTGGAGGATGGGGAGATCGTCACCGCCATCCGCTTCCCGATCCCGCAGAAGGCGGGCTACGTGAAGTTCCCCAACCCCGCCTCGCGCTACGCCATGGTCGGGGTGATGGTCGCCAAGACCGGCAGCGGTGTGCGGGTTGCCGTCACCGGGGCCGGCCCTGCCGTCTTCCGGGTCGAGGCGATGGAAAAGGCGCTCAGCGCCGATTTCAGCGTCAAGGCGATTGCCGGGATCAAGGTGCCGTCCGACGACCTCAATAGCGACATGCACGGCAGCGCCGATTATCGCGCCCATCTGGTCGGCGTCATGGCTAAGCGGGCGGTTGAGGCTTGCGGCTGATCCATCCTAAGTGCTGACATAGAGGGGCGAGGCCTAGAACCCTCGCCCCTTTGCTTTTTGGTGAGTGATTTGGTCTCCCTACCCGTTTCTGTCGATGAAACCCTCGCGCTGCTTGAAGCTGGCCAGTATGTCGGCGACCGCGCTCTGGCAACCGCCCTCTTCTTATCCTTAAAGCTGGGACGGCCTTTGTTCCTTGAGGGCGAGGCAGGTGTCGGCAAGACAGAGATCGCCAAGGTGCTGGCCGACCAATTGGGACGCCGCCTTATCCGCCTGCAATGTTACGACGGGCTCGATGCCGCGACCGCGCTTTACGAGTGGAACTATCCGCGTCAGATGCTGGAGATCCGCCTTGCCGAAGCTGCCGGCGCCGATAAGGACGCGCTAGCCCGCGATCTCTTCGACGAACGGTTCCTGATCAAGCGGCCGCTGCTCCAGGCTCTGGCGCCCGATTCCGCCGGCCCGCCGGTGCTGCTGATCGACGAGATCGACCGCACGGATGAGCCGTTCGAGGCCTTCCTGCTGGAACTGCTGTCCGATTTCCAGGTCTCGATCCCCGAACTCGGCACCATCAAGGCGCCCGAGCCGCCGCTGGTGATCGTTACGTCCAACCGAACGCGCGAGATCCATGACGCGCTAAAGCGGCGCTGTTTCTATCACTGGGTCGATTATCCCACGGCCGAGCGCGAGACGGCGATCCTGCGCAAGAAAGCGCCCGAAGCCAGCGCACAACTGGCGGCCGAGGTGGTGGCCTTTGTGCAGCACCTGCGCGGCCAGGAACTCTTCAAGGCCCCGGGCGTCGCCGAGACGTTGGATTGGGCCGCCGCCCTCGTTCAGCTCGATGCCGTCGCGCTCGACCCCGAACTGGTCGACAGCACGCTCGGCGTGCTGCTCAAGTATCAGGACGACATCGCCCGCCTGCGTGGGTCGGAAGCTTTGAAGCTGATCCAGGATATCCAGGCCGAACTGACCCAGAAGCCGCTGGGCATCTGAATGAGCGGCCGGCTCGGCGAAACCATTCTGCAGTTCGTGCGCGTCTTGCGGCGGGCCGGCCTTCCCGTTGGCCCGGCCCATGCCGTCGATGCGGTGCGGGCGGTGGAAGCGGTCGGGGTCGAGCGGCGCGACGACCTCTATTGGGCACTGCATGCCGCCTTGGTGCGCAAGGTCGAGGAACTGGTGATCTTCGATCAAGCCTTCCACCTCTTCTGGCGCAATCCAAAGCTGCTGGAACGTGCCATGGGCGTGCTGCTGCCGGCCCTGAAGCTGGAGATGCCGGACAAGGGCGAGCCGCAGGTAGCGCCGCGCGTCGCCGAAGCGATGCAGCCGCCCGATCGGCAAAAACAGCGCCTGCCCGAAGAGCAGGCCGATCAGATCGATGCCGCGCTGACCTTCAGCCAGAACGAGATCCTGCGCGCCCAGGATTTCGAAAAGATGAGTACGGCTGAACTGGAAGCTGCCAAGGCGGCGATCCGCAAGATGCACCTCGCCTTTGCCCCCGTCACCACCCGGCGCTATCGCCCGGCGCGCAACGGCAGCAAGCTCGACCTGCGGGCGATGCTGCGCGCCAGCGTGCGTCAGGGCGGCGATATGTCGGTGCCGCGCTGGCGCAGCAAAATCGAGCGGGAACCGCCGCTGGTGGTACTCTGCGATATCTCCGGCTCAATGGCGCGCTATTCGCGGATTTTCCTGCATTTCCTTCATGCCCTCACCAACGACGAACATCGGGTGACGAGTTTCGTCTTCGGCACGCGCCTCACCAACATCACCCGCGCTTTGAAGCATCGCGATGTGGATGTGGCGGTGGAGCGTGCGGCGGGTCAGGTAGCAGATTGGTCGGGCGGCACCCGCATTGGCGAAACCCTGCATCAGTTCAATCGTCAATGGTCGCGCAGGGTGCTGAGCCAAGGGGCGCTAGTCCTGCTGATCACCGATGGGCTCGACCGCGATGGCGGCGAAGGCTTGCGGGTGGAGGTCGAACGGTTGCGCAAATCCTGCCGCCGGCTGATTTGGCTCAATCCCCTGTTGCGCTTTGCGGGCTTCCAGCCCAAGTCCTTGGGCATCCGCGCCATTTTGCCCGAGGTGGACGAAATGCGGCCGGTGCATAATCTTGATAGTCTCGCCGCCCTGACCTCGGTCCTCTCGACCCCGATGCCGCGCCTGCGCCGTCCGCTGGAGTTGCCGTCATGAGTATCCAAGAAGAAGACCTGCTCCAAACTGCCTCTGACTGGAGTGCGCAAGGCCGGAAGATCGCCATCGCTACCGTGATCGAGACCTGGGGCTCTTCACCCCGGCCAGTCGGCAGCCAATTGATCATCGATGCCGAGGGCGGGTTTCTGGGCTCGGTGTCCGGCGGCTGCGTCGAAGGCGCGGTGATTGCCGAGGGCCAGGCGGCCATCGAAGATGGCGAGCCGCGAGTCATGAGCTTTGGCGTGTCGGACGAACAGGCCTGGTCGGTCGGTCTTGCCTGCGGCGGCACCATCAAGGTCTACGTCGAGAAATTGGGAAACTAGAGCATGCGTCCGCACATCCTGAAACGCCTGCTCGACCTCAAGGCCGCCAAGCAACCCGTTGCCCTGGTGACAGATCTCAGCACCGGCCAGCAGTCGCTGGTGCAGGCGGAGATGGTCGAAGGCGAGAGCGGCTTCTGGGAAGAGGATCTCGTTGAGATCCGGACTGCCCTACGGACCGAGAAGAGCGGCCGCATCGGCGAGAATCTGTTTGTACAGGTCCATCTGCCGCCGCCGCGCCTGGTGCTGATCGGCGCCGTGCATATCGCCCAGTCGCTGGCGCCGATGGCGGTGCAGCTTGGTTATGGCATCATCATCATCGATCCGCGCAGCGCCTTTGCGACCGAAGAGCGCTTTCCCGGCGTCACCCTCTCGACCGACTGGCCAGATGATGCCATGCGCGCCTTGCAGCCCGATCAGCGCACCGCCGTCGTGGCCTTGACTCACGATCCCAAGATCGATGATCCCGCCCTGGAAGTCGCCCTCGCCTCGCCCGTTTTCTATATCGGTGCGCTCGGCAGCCGGAAAACCCATGCCAAACGCCTGGAGCGTCTGACGGCGGCCGGTTTTGCACCGGCCAAACTCGACCGCATCCATGGGCCCGTTGGTCTTGCGATCGGCGCCCAGAGCCAAGCGGAGATCGCGGTTTCGATCCTGGGCCAGATCACGGCCGTCCGCCGTGGGGTTGCCTCGTGAAGTTCGGATCGCTGCCGGTCAAGGACGCTGAGGGCGCCCTGCTGGCCCATAGTGTCAAGGCGCCGGGCCTTGTTTTCAAGAAGGGCCGCAAGCTGTCGGCCGAGGATATCGTGGCGCTTGATGCCGCCGACATTACCGAGGTCGTCGCTGCCCAGCTTGGCCCCGACGATATGCATGAGGATCAGGTGGCAGACCGTTTGGCTGGATTGCTGGCAGGCACGGGCCTGCGCGCGGGCCAAGCTTTTACCGGACGCGCCAATCTCTTTGCCACCGGCGCCGGTATCGTTCAACTGGATGCCGCCCGCATCGAGGCGCTGAACGGCCTCGATGAAGCGATCACGCTTGCGACCCTGGTGCCCTTCGCCCGCGTCGAGGCTGGCGATATGGTTGCAACCTTGAAGGTGATCCCCTTCGCAGCACCGACCAAGGCCGTCGAGCAAGCCGTCACCCTGATTGGCATAGAGACCCCCTTGAGCGTCGCGACCTTCCGCCCGCTCACCGCCCATCTGATCCAGACCGAACTGCCGGGCTTCAAAGACTCCGTGCTGGATGGCACCGCCCGGGTGACGGCGGACCGGATGCAGGGCATCGGCGGCAGTCTGATCGGCGAAACCCGCAGCCCCCATCGTCAGGATGCCTTGGCCTCCGCCATCGCCGGCAGCCCCAAAGATGTCGATCTCCTGCTGATCGCCGGCGCCTCGGCCATCGTCGATCGTGCCGATGTGATCCCAGGTGCCATCGAGGCTGCCGGTGGCACGGTCACCCGCTTCGGCCTGCCGGTTGATCCCGGCAATCTGTTGCTGCTGGGAACCCTCGCCGACGGCCGGCCGGTGGTCGGCCTGCCCGGCTGTGCGCGTTCACCCAAATTGAATGGTCTTGATTGGATCCTCCAGCGTCTAGCCGCCGGCTTGCCGATCGACGATGTCGCCGTCCGCAAGATGGCTGTCGGAGGCCTCTTAAGCGAAATCGGCAGCCGTCCGCAGCCGCGCAGTGGCCGGGATGTGCCGCGCGCGCCCAAGATCGGCGCCCTGCTGCTCGCCGCCGGCCGTTCCAGCCGGATGGGCCGCAACAAGCTGCTGATGCCGATCGACGGCCAGCCGATGGTCCGCAAGGTGGCTGAGATGCTGCTGGAGGCTCGTAGCCTGCAGGAGATCACCGTCGTGCTGGGTCATGAGGCTGCCCTGGTGCGAACGGCGCTCGACGGGCTGCCGGTGCGCTTCATCGAGACGGATCGTTATGCCGAAGGGCTCAGCGGCTCGCTGAAAGCCGGCCTTGAAAGCCTACCCGGCGATCTCGACGGCGTGCTGGTGGCGCTGGGCGATATGCCGCTGGTCGATAGTGCGACGGTCGATCGCTTGGCCGCCGCCTTCAGCCCGCAGGAAGGCCGTGCGATCTGCGCCCCGGTCCATGGCGGCAAACGCGGCAATCCGGTGCTGTGGGATGTCGGTTTTATCCCGGAAATGCTGGAGATAACCGGCGATACCGGGGCCCGGATGCTGTTCGAACGCCATGCGGCCCAGGTCTGTGAAGTCGCCGGCCCGTCGGACGGGATTCTGATCGATCTCGACACCCCTGAGAGTTTTGCGGCGCATATCGTTTAAGCGGATGTTTCCTTCGGCCCCAAATTTGTTTTAGGATCGAAATACGATGGCCGATCCAATCCGCAGCAATCCTGACCGTGGTGTGCAGCTCGATACTCGAGTTGGCAATACCCTGGTTCCACGCGAGGGCCTTGCCCCCGCTGCTCCCGCCCGTAAACGATGGCGGGATCGGATTCCCAGCGCTGCCGAATTGGCCGGCTTGATCGTCAATGGCGAATTACGCCTGCCCGCCCGGTATTTCCGAGGCTTCTTCCTCGATTTGATTATCTGAGCGCGGGTTTTTCCAGAAAAAGGAAGGGTCAGTATGGCGACGCTTTACCGTGGCGGACGGATCTTCGATGGTCTCGGACGCAACGCCCAGAATCATGCCGTTTTGGTGGAAGGCGATAGCATTCAGCGTTTCGCGCCCGCCGATGAATTTGCCGGTTTTGCCGGCGAGATTGTGGAGCTTGAAGGCCAGACCCTGCTACCCGGCCTGATCGACTGCCATGTGCATCTGATCTATGGCGCCGAAGGCAATCCTGGCGCGCTGGTCGAATCGCTCGCCCCCGGCGTCATTACCATGAAGGCCTATGAGAACGCTTTCGCGACCCTCGAAGGCGGCATTACCACCGTGCGCGATTGCGGCGGGCGGGATTATCTGGAATTTGCCGTGCGTGACGCCTGCAATCAGCGCCGCGTGCTGGGCCCTACCATTCAGGCAGCCGGCCGAATGGTCTGTATGACAGGCGGCCACGGCAATCGCTTCGGCCGGGTCGCCGATGGCGTCAATGAAGTGATCAAGGCGGTGCGCGAGCAGGTCCACGCCGGCTCCGACCTCATCAAGATCATGGCGACCGGCGGCGTCATGACCCCCGGCGTCAATCCCGAGGATGCTCATTACACCCTGGAAGAGATTTCGGCTGGCATCGCCGAAGGCCATCGCTTCCACAAACATTCCGCCAGCCACGCCCAGGGCAAGGAAGGCATCCTGAATGCCGTGCGCGGCGGTGTCGACAGCATCGAACACGGCATCTTCATGGATGACGAATGTGTACAGGAAATGCTGGCGCGCGGCACCTTCCTCGTCCCGACCCTCGCGGCCGTGAACAACATCCTGGCCCAGGCCGACAAAGTCCCGGCCTATGTGATCGAGAAATCCCAGCGTGTCGCGGGGCGCCATAAGGAATCGATCCAGATGTATTATAAGGCGGGCGGTCGCCTGGCGATGGGCACCGATGCCGGCACCCCCTTTAACCGCCACGGCGAGAACGCGCTGGAACTCGCCTATATGGTCGAGTTGGGCGTTACCCCGACCGATGCCATCATCGCCTCCACCGGCAATGCGGCGACCCTGATGCGCATGAAGGATCGCGGCACCATCGCCGACGGCATGAAGGCGGATCTGCTGATCGTCAAGGGCGACCCCACCAGCGACATCAGTGCCGTCTCGGATAAGCGCAACCATGTCGGCGTAATAAAAAATGGCCAAGCGGTTGTAAATCCAATCAAAAAGCCGCGCGCCGCCTGATTGTTTAGATTCACAACATCACGTAAGACACTGTTTTTTCACAAAACTCGTTGACGTGAAAGCCAAGTGTCCGCTTAATGAGGGCGGGTTGCGGTGTCGGGAACCACCTCTGCCCGCTCAAAATAGGTAAGTTCAAAAAGAGAAGACCGGGTGCTCAGGCAGGCATCCGGTCTTTTTTTGTCTCAAAATTGATGCAACGCGCGGATTGCGACGCCCCTTAGGGTGCAGGCTCGCGTTAGGATGCGATTTTGACGGCGGTGATGGTGATGCTGGAGATATCGCGCACCAGCCCGTCCATGGTCAGCTTGATCCCGAGATCAGCGATGGACGCGGCACCATGGGTAGCGCGCAGTTTCTCGACCTTGTCTTTCAGAACTTCGGCAGTTTTAGCCATAGTGGCATGGGCGAGACCGCGGTGCTCGCCTTCGGACGTGCGCAGAACTATCTCGACGACATCCTTGCCGTCGGATCCAAGACGCTGGCGAATATCAACGATCGCCCCCGTCACACTGCGCTGTTCGACCTGTGCCAACCTATTATCCTGGCCTTGTCACGATGCCGTTTCCGGCACCAGTCCCTTTAACTGGTTACTGTATGGCATGAGGTTGCCCATACCAACTCATTGCTTTATCGCCGGAATGGCTCGATAAGACAATAACACTGGTTGGCGATTTCGACCGCAGCAATCTTTGGGGAGGACCAGCATGTGGGGTGAATTTAAAGCATTCGCGATGCGGGGCAATGTTATTGACCTTGCAGTTGGCGTGATTATTGGTGCGGCTTTCACAACAATCGTCAATTCGCTAGTTAATGACATCTTAATGCCCCCTCTGGGCCTGCTCATTGGGGGTATCGATTTCTCCAATTTCTTTGTCACCCTCAAAGGTGAAGCTTATCCGACACTAGCCGATGCCCAAAAAGCTGGTGCAGTTACAGTGAATTACGGAATTTTCCTAAATTCCCTGATTAAATTTTTTATCGTCGCCTTCGCGATTTTTTTCCTCGTTAAGCAGATCAATCGACTGAACGCGAACGAAAAAGCCAAGGAAGCGCCCCCTGCTCCGAAGGTTTCGGCCGAGGCTCAGCTGCTGACCGAGATCAGGGACCTCATGAAAAAGGACGCCTGAGCGTCCTGAAGCACCCGGACATGGGAGCCCCTTGTCCGGGTGATCGCTCAAGCGCTCGCCGCGCCCGTCCGCCCGAGAATCAACATCCCAAGGCCCCAGGCTTCATTCGTTTCGCCTGCGAGACGGCTCTCGGATTCCTTGCGTCCTTCGGCCCGCGCAGCCTTGAAGCTTTCCTGGGCGACCAGCGTTTGGCGCTCGCCCAGCAGAGTTCGCACCGACATGTCGCTCAGCGCACCGGTGGGCTCCAGCAGCTTCATCCAGGTGCCGAATAGCTTGTCACCCGGCACCTGCCCGTCCTTGGCATAGGTTTCCACCACGCCAAAGGCATAGCCCAGCAGGAGCGTCTGTTCCCGCTTATCGGCGCCATATTCCACGCGCGCGGTAAAACGGGCGTCGCGGAAGATCTCGCGCGCACTGGGCGGTACCTCGATGCCTTCCATGGCAGTAATCAGCGCATCGTCCGGCAAGGCCTTCTTAAGCGGCCGGCCGTTCACGGCATCGACCGGGGTGGTATCGCCCAGGGCCTGGCGGATCTGCGCCAGCAGCTTCACCCGTCGCTCCCGCCCGCCGGCATTGGGGCGCCGGGCCCAGAGGTCGAGGCGAGTCATGATGCTGGTTAGCGTGTCGCGTTTGCGGATGAAATCATCCCCACCGGCCGCCAGCGCATCGCGCAGTGCTTCCATGCCATCGAGGCCCGTGACGAAGACGATCGGCAGATCATCCCCTAGGCGGTCGCGGATGCGTGTACAGACGGTAAAACCGTCAAGAGCGGGCATATTGACATCGAGAACGACCAGACGCGGGCTGACGCGATGCAGCAGATCCAGCACCTCCTGCCCGCTTCTGACGGCCATCGGGAAATAGCCCTCAGCCTTGAGGGCCGCCGAATAGGTATCCAGCAACACCCGTTCATCATCGGCCAGAACGATAATACCTTTGGACATGCGGCGCTCCTAAGCCACCATGAGCGCGGCTCGCCACGCGCGCAGGGCTGACAATCCTACTTCTACGGGCGTTACCAAGGCTGCCCGCAACTCTTCCACATCAGCGTTCTTACCCTGCCGTGCGGCTTGTTCCAAGGCCCGAGCCAGACTTTCGATCTGCATCAGGCCAAAATTCCCACTGCTGCCCGCCAGATCGTGAGCATCCCGAATAATGGACTCCAACTCAACCGCTTCCCCTTGAATACGCGCCGCCCTGGCCTGCGCCAGAACGATGACCTCGCTGACAAGTTCCAGCATTTCCTTGACCGGCAGGATAGCCTGCAATTCTGCCAGTCGCGCGGTGTCTAACGACGGTAAGGAGCCAACCGCCGGCACTACCGCTTGATGCGGTTCGTCCGGCAGGTCTTCCCCGTCCTCCAGCCCGCGGCCTTCAAGGTTGAAAGCCCGCCTTAACTTAGTTTCCAGCGTACTGCGGTCAACGGGCTTTGAGAGATAATCGTCCATACCTTGGGCCAGCAATTCTTCGCGCACGCCCCGCATCGCATTGGCCGTCATAGCGATGATCGGCACCTGTCCCGCCCGCTCCGGGAAAGCCCGGATCCGGCGAGCGACTTCGCGGCCGTCGATACCCGGCAATTGTAGATCCAGTAGGATCGCGTCATAGCGCACGGCTTCCGCCAGACTGACCGCCGCTTCACCGGTTTCGGCCAGATCAATGGTCAGGTTCGGCTGGTTGAGATAACCGAACGCGACCTTCTGGTTGATGGGATTATCCTCCACCAGCAAGATCCGCCGCGGCCTATCGGCGGCCAGGGCCGGACGCAGCACCAAAGGCTCGGCACTGACCAGCGGCCGACGACCGCAGACCGCCGCCACAGCATCTACGACAGCGCGCCGGCCATAAGGGGCCGTCAGGATCGCTTCAAAATGGGGTGCCAAGGCGACACCAGGGCGACGCACGACTGGTGCAATCAGGATCATGGGTGGCAGAGAGGAGCCGGGCTGCCAGGCCCGCATTTCATCATAGAGCGCCTCGGCCGCGCGGGTGTCGTTTGCCGCCAGCAGAATGGCAGACAGCATCGGCCCCTCCGCCAACACCTCGGTCAGGCGCGCGATATCCTCGACGTGGCTCACCTCGGCACCCGCCTCCCTTAACAGTCGCCGCGATATCCTGCTGCCGGTCTGCGAGCGATCGACGACCATGACCGATAGATCTGAGAGCGCCGCAGGCTGCTCCGCCGTCTCATCAGCAAAGGGCAGCGGGATCTGAAACCAGAAGACACTGCCTAAACCGATCTCGCTATCGACCCCAATACTGCCGCCCATCAGCTCCACTAGCTCTCGGCAGATCGCTAGGCCAAGGCCGGTGCCGCCAAATCGCCGGGTGATCGTCTCGTCGGCTTGCGTGAATTTCGCGAACAGCTTCTCGCGCACCTGTTCGGTCATGCCCATGCCGGTATCGGCCACCTCGAAGCGGATCTGGCCATCCGATACCCGCGATGCCGTGAAGCTGATCTCGCCGATTTCGGTGAATTTGGCTGCATTCCCGAGGAGATTGAGCACCACCTGACGCAGGCGCGTCGGATCGCCGATATAAGCGCGATCCAGATCAGTTGACAGGTCGAGATGCAACGCCAGTCCCCGGGCATGCCCGCGCGGCGCCACCAGATCGAAAGCCCCCTCGATCACGCTGGAGAGATCGAACCGGATGGTCTCAAGTTCGATCCGGCCTTCTTCCAATTTCGAGATGTCGAGCAGGTCGTTGATCAGCGCGAGTAGGATTTCCGCACTGTCGCGCACCGAATCTACATAGTCGCGCTGCTGCTGGCTGAGGCTGGTTTCGCCCAGCAGCTCGCTTAGCCCCAGAATACCGTTCATGGGGGTGCGAATTTCATGGCTGACATTGGCCAAGAAGTCGGTCTTGGCGCGGTTCGCCATTTCGGCCTGTGTCTGGGCGATCTCGGCCGATCGCAAAGCGGCGGCTAGATCCCGTGCGTGTTCTTCGAGCTTTCGGCTCGCCTCTTCCCGCTCGCGCTCATGCAGCTTGCGGTTCGACACATCTTCGGCGACCAGGACATAGCCGCCTGACGGGATCGCCTGCCCCCGAAGATCGATATAGCGACCGCCTTCGAGCCGAACCTCGCGCCTGATATGGTCCCCCAGCATCATAGCGGTGACCTGATCGTCGCTGAGGATGCCGGCCTCCTTAAAAGCGGCCAACAAGGCCTCGCCTTTTCCGGGATGCGAGAGGACACTGTCGGGGTCAATCCCGGTCGAGCGCCAGAGGGCCGTGTTCCAGACCACCAGATCGTTCGTACGGTCCAACACGGCCAGCCCATCAGGCACATTTTCCGTTGCCGCTTCCAGGATCGCCGATTTGGCCGTCAGGGCCCGTTCCAGCTCGATCCGATAGGTCACGTCGCGGGCAACGCCGACATAGCCTTCGAATTTCTCGTCGGCGCCAAAAATCGGCATGCCGGCCATCAGCAGAATATGTTCGCGACCGTCAGGGTCTTCGAAACTGATTTCGAGATCCCGGAACGGGCGGCGCGCCTCAAGATCATAGATATGTTGTTCGACCTTCGCCCGGTCTGGGTCCGCCTCCATCCATTCCAGATGGAAACTGCCGATGATCTCTTCAGGGTCTAGGCCCAGCTGGGCAATATCGGGCGAGACCATCCGTATCCGCAGGCTCTCGTCCGTCTCCCAGAACCAGTCTGTCGCCACCCGGGTCCAGCGCTCCATACGGGCACGCGCTGCCCGCGCGCTGGCGGCCGCACTTTCAGCGGCAATGATCGCCCCGGAGCCGCGGCGGATCGCCGGCAGCACGACGGCCGAGGCTTCGATCAAGATCACCAGGATAATGGCGACCACCAGGGCCAGCTGCAGGCGGTTATATTGCAGCAGCCGCGCATCGGCCGCCTTATATTCCCGACGCTGGATACTCTGGAGTTCCGGGAAAAGCCCCCCGATCACCAGCGTCTCCAGGGCCGTGGATTCGCCGGGCCGCTCGCGCAGCGGCAAGGGGATCGGATATGATGCCAGACGGTGAACCGTTGCGCGCAATTGTTCCAGGTTCTCTGCCCGCCGCTGGCTCTCTTCTGGGGAAAGCTCGCTTTCCTGCGAACGCGGCCACACGATGGCGGCCTGTTCGTCGAACCTCTGCCATTCGGCCGTCAGGCGGCTATTGGTTGCCTTGACTTCATCGGCATCGGTCTGGGTGATGCGGGTCTGCGCGATGATCGCGAGGCTTTGCAGCGACGTCAGGGTCGCGATGATCTGCCCGTCGCGCTCTCCGCGTTCTGCGATCAAGCTGCGGATGCCGATGGTAACCAGAAAAATGGCAAAGACTAATGCCAGCAGGACGATCGCCAGCCCCACGTAGATACGGTGAAACCGATTACGCAGGCGCCATGCTTCGCCGTCGCGTCTACCATCCTGTTTCATACGGGCGAAATCAGCAGACATCCTATTGATATCGCATGAATAACCAGTGAAATCCAGCGATAGACGCCGTTAACCTCCTTGCGCTTGTGTTAATGCCTGGGCTAGAACGCCAAGGCTCTCAACGGGGTGCCCTTCCAAGGGCTGAGAGGCAGTGGGCATTGCCTGCTGTCAACCCGCAGAACCTGATCCGGATCATACCGGCGGAGGGATTGAGATGCGGTTGACGCCCTAGCTTTGGACACTGGCCGCTTCACCACCCTTCGCCTTCTTTGGAGTTGCTCCTCATGAAGGCGTTCAAGACACTAACGCTTGCAACGATGATAGTGCTGGGTGCCTTTGCGGCCTCGGCGCAGACTTTGACTGTCTATACCTATTCCGGTTTCGCCTCGAAGTGGGGTCCCGGCCCCAAGCTGAAAGCAGCTTTCGAGAAAACCTGTGGCGGCTGCACCCTGAATTTTGTCGGCATGGAAGACGGTGTCGGCATCTTGACCCGCCTGCGCCTTGAAGGCAAAGACAGCACCGCCGATATCGCCGTCGGCCTCGACCAGAATTTGACCGCCGAAGCCGGTGCCACTGGCCTTTTTGCGCCGCACGGCCAGGATATTGGCACTCTGAAGCTGCCGGTCGCCTGGGATGACGCCAATTTCCTGCCCATCGATCACGGCACTTTTGCCGTCATCTATGACAGCCAGAAGATCAGCAATCCCCCGAAAAGCCTGAAAGAATTGATCGAAGGCGATCCGGCCCAGAAGATCATTCTGCAAGACCCGCGCACCTCGACGCCGGGCCTCGGACTGCTGCTCTGGATCAAAGCCGTCTATGGCGATCAATCCGAAGCGGCGTGGGGCAAGCTCAAGGGCCGCGTGCTGACCACCACCAAGGGCTGGTCGGATGCTTATGGGCTGTTCACCAAAGGCGAGGCACCAATGGTGCTCTCTTATACCACCTCGCCCGCCTATCACCTGATCGAAGAAAAGAGCGATCGCTATAAGGCCGCGATTTTCAGCGAAGGCCATTATGCCCAGGTCGAAGTCGCCGGGCGCCTGAAGGCCAGCAAGAATGAAGCGCTGGCGGGTCAGTTCCTGGCCTTCCTGATCTCGTCCGAAGCGCAATCGATCCTGCCGACAACCCAATGGATGTATCCCGTCCGCGACCTTGGTAACGAGTTGCCCGAAGCCTTCCGTACCTTGCCCCAGCCGACCAAGACTCTCATGCTCGACAGCGCCCAGATCGCCGAAAAGCGCAAGGCTTGGACGGATGAATGGCTGCGGGTAATGGCGCGCTAGGCTTGGCCAAACAACCCGCCTTGGGCCTCGGACTGCTGGTGCTGATCGCATCGGCGGTCCTGGGCGCGCTTATCAGCCTGTGGCGCATCGGGATCGACGAGCCTTTCTCACTCGCCGATCCCTATCTGCTGTCGGTGGTGAAATTCACCCTGGGTCAGGCGGCGCTTTCGGCCCTGATCTCTGTGCTCGCGGCCATTCCGGTGGCGCGCGCCCTTGCCCGCCGGCCCGACTTCTTCGGGCGGGGCCTGATGTTGCAGATGTTCGCCCTACCGCTGGTAATGCCGGCGATCGTGGTTGCGCTGGCAGTCGTCTCGCTCTTCGGGCGGGCGGGTTGGTTCAATCAGTTGTTAGGCTTCCTCGGCCTGCCGCCGATCGGGATCTACGGCCTGCCTGGCATCCTGGTCGCCCATGCTTTCTTCAATATGCCCCTGGCCGCCCGGTTGCTGCTGACCGTGTTGGAGCGTATTCCGGCCGAACATTGGCGCCTGGCCGAACAATTGGGTTTGCCACCATCGGTCTGTTTCCGGCGGGTGGAACTGCCGGCCCTCACCCGTGCCTTGCCCGGCGTCGCGGTGCTGATCTTCCTGCTTTGCTCCAGCAGCTTCACCATCGTCCTGGCGCTCGGTGGCGGGCCGGCCGCGACCACCCTCGAAGTCGCAATCTATGAAGCGTTGCGCTCGAGTTTCGAGCCTGGCCGCGCCGCCCAACTCGCCCTGGTACAATTGGTTGTAACGGGTGCCTGCTTGGTCCTCAGCCGCCATCTCACCGCCGGCTGGCCGCGCGACGTCGATCTTGGCCGCAAGACCTGCCGCCCGGATGCACAAAGCCACCTCAGCAAACTGGTGGATGGCGGTATCCTACTGCTCGGCGGGCTGTTTGTCGGATTGCCATTGCTGGCGTTACTGATCGACGGGCTGAGCGGTCCGGTCACCACGGTACTTGCCGATCCTGATCTGCATCGCGCCCTCGGCCGCACCCTGCTGATTGCCGTAACTGCCGCCCCGCTCAGCCTTGCCCTCGCCTGGGGCCTGCTGACCGGCGCCCGGGCCTCCCATGGCCGCCTTAGAGCCTTGCTGACTAGCGGCGGGGATGTGGTCCTGACGGTGCCGCCTTTGGTGCTCGGCACCGGCTGGTTCCTGCTAATACGGCCACTGACGGCCCCGGACGAAATCCGTCTCGGTCTTGTGATCGTCATGAATGCCTTGATGGCCCTGCCCTTTGTGTTGCGCACCCTCGCGCCACCGATGGCCGAGGCCGCCGAACGCCAGAATCGTCTCTGCGCCAGCCTCGGCATTTCCGGCTGGAACCGCCTGCGCCTGATCGATTGGCCCAGCCTCAGCCGCCCGATCGCCCTGGCACTGGGGCTTGCGGCCGCCTTGGCCGCCGGGGACTTTGCCGCCGTCGCCCTGATCGGGGCACAGTCGAGCGACGCCCTCCCCTTGTTGCTGCACGCCCGCATGGGAAGTTATCGTTTGAATGACGCGGCGGTGATCGCCGTGATCCTGACGCTGACCGGTCTTGTCCTGCTCAGCCTGTTCGATCTGGGAGGACGCGCCCTTGGCAAACGCCATCGCGCTTGAAGGACTGCGCTTCGTCTATGACGGCTTTCCAATGGAGTTCGACCTGGAAGTGGCCCAAGGCGCCCTGCTAGCCCTGATCGGTCCCAGCGGCGCCGGCAAGAGCACCCTGCTTAATCTGATTGCCGGGTTCGAGCGACCGGTCGCCGGCTCCATCAAACTGATGGGCCAGGATGTCACCCATCTCGCGCCCGCCAAGCGGCCGGTGACGACGATGTTCCAGGACAATAACGTCTTCGCGCATATCGACGTCGAAACCAATATTGCGCTTGGCCTCGATCCACGCGGCCGCCTGAATGGCGCGCAACGCCAAACCGTTCGTGATGCCCTGGGTCAGGTCGATCTCGAAGGGTTCGAGCGCCGCCTGCCCTTCGAGCTCTCGGGCGGCCAACGTCAGCGCGTCGCCCTGGCCCGCGCGCTTGTGATGCAACGCCCGATCCTGTTGCTGGACGAGCCTTTCGCAGCCCTCGGCCCCGCCCAGCGCCGGGATATGCTCGGCCTGATCGACGATCTACGGGCCGGGCGCGGCCTGACCGTCCTGTTGGTAAGCCATCACCCCGACGAGGCCCGACTTGCCGCCGACCGCACCGCTTTTATCGACAAAGGGCGCGTGGTGGCCGAAGATCGCACCGAAGCTCTTCTGGCCCGCATCGACCTACCGGGCCTGACCGATTATCTCGGAGATTACGATTGACCGCCCTGTCGCCTAAAGCCTTCCCGACGCCCAAGGAATGGCCGTCGCTCGCACCGATTTTCGCCGAAAACCTGCGCTATCAGAAGGGCATCCCCTTTGATGCCGATGTGACTCCGGCCGATATCGCGACCCGTGGCTGGTCCTTGCGCGATGGCAGCACGCCCTGCCCGGCCGCCGTGCTGCGGGCCGAGGCGCTTGCTCATAATCTCACCTGGATGGCGGAGTTCTGCCGCCTCAATAATGTCCAGCTCGCCCCCCACGGCAAGACCACCATGGCGCCGCAGCTCTTCGCCGCCCAGCAACTCTCCGGCGCCTGGGGCCTAACCGTCGCAACGCCCTTGCAGGCCGTCGTCGCCCATCGGTTTGGGATCAAGAAGCTGCTGATCGCCAATCAGGTCGGCGACAAGATCGGCGTCAAGGCTCTGGCCGATATCTTGGCGAAAGACGCCGAGGCCGAGATCATGGTGCTGGCCGACAGCATCGAGGGCGTGGCTCTACTGTCCGGTCCGCGCCAGCGCCCCATCGGCGTGCTCGTGGAAGTTGGCTATCAGGGCGGCCGTACCGGCTGCCGCACCGATGAGCAAGCTCTGGCCGTCGCCCGCGCCGCTGCTAAGGCCGAAGGCCTCTTCCTCGCCGGCGTCGAGTGTTACGAGGGTATGCTAAGCGATCTCGCCGCCGTCGATGATCTGCTGAATCGCATGATTGCGCTGGCGGAGACTGCTGCCGCCGAAGGGCTTTTCCAGGATCGCATCGTGGTGTCGGCCGGTGGCTCGACCTATTTCGATCTCGTCGCCCGCACCATGGGTAAGGCCCATCTGCCCGAAGTCCTGCCGATCCTGCGTTCGGGCTGCTACGTCACCCAGGACAGCGGCACCTATGAGCGCGCCTTTGCCGATCTCATCAAGCGCGGCGCGGTGAAGCTGCCCGACGGCCCCGGCCTGCAGCCGGCCTTGGAAGTCTGGGCCAATCTGCAATCCCGCCCGGAACCCGGCCTCGCCTTCCTGACGGCCGGCAAGCGCGATCTTTCCTACGATGATCACCTGCCGCGCCCGCTGCGCTGGTGGAACGGCAAGTCCGTCCAGGCGATGCCGGACAGTTCGAAGATCAAGGGCCTAAACGATCAGCATGGCCATCTGGTCATCCCGGCCGACTGGCCCGGCAAGGTGGGCGATCGCGTGATCCTCGGCATCTCCCACCCCTGCACCACCTTCGACAAATGGCCGGTTCTGCTGGTCGTCGATAAGGACGACAAGATCGTGGGCGCGGTTCGAACCTTCTTCTAGGCCAGCGCCTTCAATTCTTCGAGCAAAGCCGCCGGGAGGGTGATGCCTTCTTTGGCGGCTTTTTCGCGTAAAGCCAGCCGCCGTTCGCCCGGTAGGCGCGTGCCGGGCTGATCCAGGATCGCGGCGGCCAGAGTCGCCATGCGTTCGGCAAAGTGACCGCCCGATAAGGGATCGGGGGCGAAGGCCAAGACCAACTGGCCGATACGAGGCTTCACCCCATCGGCGGTGAAAAAGGACCCGGCTTCATGCCCGATGCTGGAGCCGGTGAGCGAGGCCGTCAGCACCTCGACCATTAAAGCCAGCGCCGCCCCCTTGGCGCCGCCGATCGGCAGCATGGTGCCGGCCAGGGCCGCCTTGGCATTACTCGTTGGCTGGCCTTCGGCATCCAGCGCCCAATCACCGGGAATCACTTCGCCCTTCTGGGCTGCGACCATGATCTTGCCGCGTGCCGCGACCGAGAGGGACAGATCGATCACCAGCGGCGCTTTGCCCGCCCCCTGCGGGGCTGCCATTGCAATCGGATTGGTGCCGAAAATGGCGGCCCGGCCGCCGGCGGGGGCGATGGCGGCCGGGGAATTTGAAAAAGCCATGGCAACCAACCCGTGGCTGGCCAGTGCCTCAACATGATAGCCGGCCGCCCCGAAATGATGGCTGCCGGCGATAGCAGCGGCCGCGACCCCGGTCATTGGCGTCAGGCGCGCCAATTCCTGGACGGCGAGTTCCAAAGCCGGAAAGGCAAAGCCATCGGCGGCATCCACCCGCACAGCCGCCGTACCGACCTGGGTCATCTTCGGTGTTGCCTTACCATTGACCTTGCCGCTGCGCACCTGGGCGGCATAGGCCGGCAGGCGCGAGAGACCATGGCTGGCGAGGCCGTCGGCGTCCGCTGCCACTAAGGCGCGGGCAACGGCGGCGGCATTGCCCTCCGACGTCCCGGCCTTAGTCAGGATGGCAACAGCGAGCGCTTCGGCCTCGATCAGCGATAGACTCATGAGAGGGCCTGACGGATATTCCGCGCGGTCAGGCTCGAGACCCGCACATTGGACTCCTCGGTCACCCCGGCGATATGGGGCGTCAGGATCAGGTTCGGCATGTCGGGGAACGGATTATCCGCCGTCACCGGCTCGCGATTGAAGACATCCAGCATCGCCCCGCCCAAACGACCCGAGGCCAAGGCCCGCACCAGGGCGGCTTCATCGACCACCCCGCCGCGCGCGGCATTGATCAGGACGGCGCCCGGCTGCATTGCGGCCAAGGCCTTGTCATCGATGAGGTTTTTGGTCTTGTCGGTCAGCGGCACATGCAGGCTGATCACGTCGCTCGCCGCGATCAGATCGTCGAACGGCAGCGGCGTCACGCCATGCTCGGCCCAGATCGGCGCGATGCCGGGGATGAAGGGATCATAGGCGACGATCTTCATATCAAACGCCCGCGCCCGTTTGGCGACTGCCTTGGCGATCCCGCCGAAACCGATCAGCCCCAGGGTGCGCTCATAGACTTCACGGCCCATCAGCTTGCCGCGCGGCCAGGCACCGGAACGCACCTCGGCCGAACTGAAATAGGCCCCGCGCAGCAGCATCAGCGCGCCGGTCATGACATATTCGGCGACCGAGACATCATTGGCACCGGTTGCCGGAAACACCTGAATGTTCCGGTCGGCGCAAGCATCCATGTCGATATTGTCGAGCCCGACGCCGAGGCGCCCGATGGCCTGGAGCTTGGTACCCGCCGCCAAGAGATCGCCGCGCACCTGGGTGCGGTTGCGCACGATGAGCGCCCGGGCACCCGCAATCGCAGCGGCCAGTTCGGCCGGGTGATCGACGAGATTGGGATCGTAAAGCGTATCGAAATCGGCTTTGAGGTCGGCGACCGCCGCCTCGTCCATGAATTCACTGATGACGATATCGGCCATCGGCCGCGTCTCCTCCGGAAAAAGAAACCCGGCATCAGGGTGATGCCGGGTCTGGAGAATTTAGGCGCTGCGATAGAGCTTGGTCATCACGAATTCGCGATGGCCGAGCGCCTCGGCAGCCGTCAGGCGTCCGTTACAGGTGCGGATCATGATGTCGATCAGGGCGTCGCCCGCCTGATCCATATTCATCTCGCGCCGCAGAATGCCCGAGACGTCGAGATCGATATGTTCGGACATGGTGCGGGCGGTTTTCGGATTGGCCGTCAGCTTGATAACCGGTTCGATCGGATTGCCGATGACATTGCCCTGGCCGGTCGGGAAGAGATGCACGACGAAGCCGGCGGCCGCCTGCAAGGTCACACATTCGGCAGCGGCTGAAGACGTATCCATGAAGTAAAGGCCCGCGCCTTTGCTGGGCTCCTCGCCCGGCTCCAGCACATCGATGAATTTGGCGTGTTTGCCGATCTTCTGCAGATTGCCGAAGGCCTTTTCTTCGATGGTGGTCAGGCCGCCGGCGATATTGCCCTTGGTCGGCTGACTGTCTGAGAGATCGGAGGTCTTATTGGGCTCGATCACCTCGTCCATATAGGCCTGCCAGGTCTTCATGAATTTCTCGGCGGCTTCCGGCGTTGCGGCACGGCTGGCGCAGACCTTTTCCGCCCCTGTCAGCTCAGAGGTTTCACCAAAGCAGGTGGTGGCGCCGAGGCCATCCATCTTATCGATGAGATTGCCGACGGTCGGACAGGAGGCGAGTCCCGAGGTCGTGTCGCTCTCCCCGCATTTGGTGGAGATCCAGAGTTCCGAGAGCTTGCATTCCACCCGCTGCTGTTCGGATGTGGCCTGCAGGAAGTCTTTGGCAGCCCGGGAGGCCGCCGCGATGGTCGCCAGATCCCCGTTCCCTTCGATGCCAAAGCCCGCCACCGGCTTGCCGGTTGCAGCGATCCCATCGACGACCTTCTGGGTCCAGCCCATCTCGATCCCGATCACGACGACCGCCGCGACATTGGGGTTGCAGCCGGTGCCGATCAGGGTCCGGAAATGCAGATCAAGGTCGGCGCCGAATTGCAGGCGCCCATAGGCATGGGGCAGCGCTAGCGTGCCTTTGATGTTATTCGCGACCGCCTCGGCCGCCGCGTTCGAGAGATCGTCGAGCGGCAGGATGATCACATGATTGCGAATGCCGACCCGGCCATTGTCGCGTCGGAAGCCATGGAACGTGCGGTCCAGCCAATTTTTCTCCATGGCTACCACCTCTTGGTTTTCATGTTTTGGACATGGACGTGACGGCCCTTGGCGGCATCGGCGACCAGACGGCCGACGTCGTTGCCATACTTCAGGATCGTCTCGCCGGACTTGAGATCGCCCAGTGCGATCTTATGGCCCAGCGGAATAGCATCCCCGGCCTCAATCTCGATGGTGCTGTCGTCCTCCATGACCCAGCCGGTCAGCCGGTCGCCCGCCTTGACAGTCTCCACCACGATCACGCCGACATTGTCGATCTTGTCGTGGACGATGAAATGAGTGGTGCCCATTGGTGCTGCTCCGCTCCCCAAATTGGCTCTTTCGCGCTCTCACGGCGCGAAGAAAGCCTAATCGGGAGTCCCGCGCTCGGTCAATTAATATCTTATATAAGACATAAGGCGCGGTTAAAGACTCGGGCCCCAATAGGATGCGTCATCCCGTGACTCGACCACGGGATCTCCTCCGGGAGCCCATCCAAAGTTTCCGAGGTAAATGTGGGAACGCTCCCGGAGGAGATGCCGGGATCAGTCCCGGCATGACGACCGAGAGTGGTAGACTTTAAAGCCCCAGGCCCTTGAAGGCTTTGGCAAAGGCCATGAACGGCAGGCGCATGGCGCCGTAGCGGCCGCGTTCTTTGCGGGCCGGCACTAGGGCGACGATCTGCTGCCAAGGTGCAGCGGGTTCGGCGTCAGAGCCGGCAAGGATGCCGTTCAAAGCGTCTAGGCCGGCGGCGAATTCAGCCGGTGTCAGGCCCAAGGCTTTATGTGCAACGATGGAAGTCGAGGCCTGGCCCAGGGCGCAGGCGTTGACAGTGAGGCCGATCTCGCCCACCTGGTCGCCGTCCATCTTAAGATCGAGGATCAGACGCGAGCCACAGAGCGGGCTGACTTCCGTGACGCTAATATCGGGATTGGCGAGCCTACCGATATGGGGGATGTCGCTCGCGAGGCGTAGGATATCGGTGCTGTAGGGGAGCGTCCCGGTCATGCGGCGGTTCCGCTATAATCCACGGCCGCTTCGCGCAGGCGCTGCAGCATCGACAGCAAGCCGTTGGCGCGCGATTGCGACAGGTGGCGCGAGAGGCCGATCTCGCCGATGAAATCGGGGGGAGTTTCCAGAACCTCGCGTGGCGGGCGATTGTCATAGACCATCTTCAGCATGGCGATCAGGCCGGAGACGATGATCGCATCGCTATTGGCATCGAACCGCAGGCGACCATCTTCAAAACGCGGACGCATCCAGACCCGGCTCTGGCAGCCGCGCACCAACACATCGTCGGTCTTGTCGCTTTCCGCCATCGGTTCCAGCTGCTGCCCCAGCTCGATAATATACTGATATTTCTCCTGCCAATCGGGCAGGAACGAGAAGGTCTCGATCAGTTCCTGCTGGGCTTCGGCAATGCTGTTTTCGGGCAGGCTCAAAGTAGAATCCTTATTGGTGCCTATCGGCCTTCGGCCTACTTGAGGCGAGTTTAGCTCAACTATCGGCCTTCGGCCTACTTGAGGCGTATGTCCTTCCAAAGGCGGGAACGCTCTCTATACCCCCTTAGTTGTTAAGCAGCGAGGGGCTTTGCGAGGCACCGAGGTCTTCGATGATCGGGCAATCAGGGCGATGGTCGCCATGGCAGCTGTCGGCCAGATGCTTCAGCGACTTCCGCATCGCCTCCATCTCCTGGATCTTGCGCTCTAGGTCCTCCATATGGTCAAGCGCGATGCGCTTTACCTCGGCGCTAGAGCGTTCGCGATCATCCCAGAGAGCCAGGAGGTTGCGGATATCATCGATGGCAAAGCCGAGATCGCGGGCCCGGCGGATAAACCGCAGCCCATGCAAATCGCGCTGGCTGTAAAGTCGATAGCCGGAATGCGTGCGCGAAGCCCGGCCGATCAGACCGATGCTCTCGTAGTACCGGATCATCTTGGTCGAAACGCCAGTCGCCTTGGCCGCTTCCCCAATATTCATCGCGATGCCTCCCCCCCATCTCTCATACCTTGAAGAGATAGGAAGGAGTCATCGCGCAGCAAGATGGCGAAAAGGCGTAAGGGCTAGAGCGCGGTCCAGCCGCCATCGACAGAAATGGTGGTTCCCGTGATGGAAGCCGCACCAGGGCTGCATAAGAACACAGTCGTGGCCGCCACTTCTTCGACTGTGACAAACTTATTCGTCGGTTGGCGGGCCAGCATAATGTCGCGAATAACCTCGTCCCGGCTCTTGCCATGGACCTTCATCTGATCGCCGATCTGGCCTTCCACAATGGGGGTCAGGACATAGCCCGGGCAGACGGCATTGCAGGTGATACCCTTTTCGGCCGTCTCGAGGCCCAAGGTCTTGGTGAAGCCGACGACGCCATGCTTGGCGGCAACATAGGCGGATTTGAAGGGCGAGGCGCTGAGCCCGTGGGCCGATGCGATATTGACCACCCGGCCCCAGCCCTTTTCCAGCATGTGCGGCAGCGCGAGCTTGGAGCAATGGAAGACGGCCGAGAGATTGAGCGCGATGATCGCGTTCCATTTCTCGTCGGGGAAATCCTGCACGGCGGCGACATGTTGAATGCCGGCGTTATTGACCAGGATATCGATCGGGCCGATGCGGGTGAACATCGCCTGGATCGCCGCCGGATCCATCAGGTTGGCGCCGTCATAGGTGCATTTGACGCCGCGGGACTCGACATCTTTGCGGGCCGCCTCGATCGCCGCCGCATCGCCAAGGCCGTTCAGCACCACATTCGCGCCGGCGTCTGCCAACCCTTGCGCAATGGCAAGACCGATGCCGCTGGTGGAGCCGGTAACAAGCGCGGTTTTGCCTTTGAGCATCGGGATCTCTCCTGAGACGAAATTAGATGAGATTTCAGGACGATGGCGCGGCACGCCCGGTTTCGTCAACGGCTCAGCGAGCGCGAGCTATGCCGCAAGTCAGTTTGGCTTAACGTCCAGCTTTTCGAGATTGGCACGCGCCGCATCGGATTCGGGCGCATTGGGCGCAATCCGCAGCAGCGCCATCCAATCCCCGCGCGCGCCAGCATCATCTCCCTTCAGGCGCCGCTGAATGCCCCGTTCCAGCAAAGCCGGCAGCGAGCGCGGATCGAGGCTGACGGCCTTTTCCGAATCCTCCAGCCCCAGCCCTAGCTCATCGACGAAGCGATAGGCCGTCGCGCGATAGACCAAGGCATCCACCCGCTTGGGCGCGCGCTGCAGCACGAGATTGAGATCGTCGATCGCCTCCCAATAATGGCCCAATTGACCCAGCGTGATCGCCCGGTCGGTCAGAAGATCGACGTCGCCCGGCCGCCGTTTCAGCGCCTCGCTTTGCAAGGCAAAGGCCCGCTGCAGATCGCCGACCTCAACCCACGCCAGCGCTGCCTGCCCCATCAAATCGGGCGCCAGATCCTTCTGGTCCTGGGGCAAGATCTTGATCAAACCTTCAAGTTCTTCAGCGGCTTGCTGGGGTTTGTTCATCATGATGAGCGCGCGCGCCAGGCAATGGCGAGCAGGGATGCCGCCGCCACGCTCGGCCCAGGTGCGGGCGCTTTCCGAGGCCTCCATGGGGGAGCGCGCCACCAGGGCCATGCAGGACTGATATTGCGCCGAATGATCGATGCCGGCCGCCAGAGCGGAGGAACCGATCAGAAGGAAGGGGATGAGAATCGCACGCATCCCCGCTATATAGGCGTTATGACCCAGCTTCGTCCATCCACCCCCCTGCTGTTTTGTTTCGGCCTCGGTTTCAGCGCCCAGGCAACCGCCCGCGCCTGGATCGCCAAAGGTGGCCGCGTCGCCGGCACCGTGCGCAGCGCCAAGGAGCTGCCGGCGGAGGTCGAACCGCTGGCTTTCGATCCCACCGATGCCACGACCATCGAGCGTTTGCGCGACGCTGATGCGATCCTGACCAGCGTACCGCCCGCCGGCGACGGCGGGGACGGCAGCGGCCCACTCGACATGGTGCTGGACCAGTTTGGCGATCAGCTGACTACCCTCAGCCCAAAATGGGTCGGCTATCTCTCCACGACCGGCGTCTATGGAGACGTCCAGGGCGCCTGGGTCGATGAGGCAAGCCCGCTACTCCCCATTTCCGACCGCTCGCGCAATCGTCAAGCGGCCGAAGCAGCCTGGCTTGCCCTGCCCTTGCCCGTTCATCTGTTCCGCCTGTCCGGCATCTATGGACCAGGGCGCGGGCCACTGGCCCAGGTGCGATCCGGCACCGCCCGCCGTCTGCTGAAGCCCGGCCATGTGATGAACCGCATCCATGTGGAGGATATCGCCGGCGCCATCCTCGCGTCCTATGAGCAGCCGCAGGCTGGCGCGATCTATAATATGGCCGATAATGAACCGGCGGAACCGGCGACCGTTCTGGAATATGCCGCTAAGCTGCTCGGCGTCGAGCCGCCGCCGGCCCTTCCGTTCGATGCCGCGACCCTGCCGCCCATGGCTGCCAGCTTCTGGGCCGAACACAAACGCGTCTCCAACCGCAAGGTCACCGAAGAACTCGGCTATCAGCTGAAATACCCGACCTATCGCGAAGGTCTGGCTGGCTGCCTTTAGGCCAGCAAGGCATCGAGCGTCCGCGCCAGCAGCGCCAGATCCTGCGGGCGCGAGAGGCGATGGTCGCCATTCTTGACCAGGATGATCTGTACATCCCCGCCGTCGATCGCTTCGGCGAGCTTCAGGCTGCGCTCGGCCGGGACATCGGGATCGGCTTGACCGTGGATCAGCCGAACCGGCATCGATAGCGGCAGTCGGCGGCGCAGGACGAGATGGCGGCGGGCTTCTTCCAGCATCGCGGCGGCGATCACAAAATCTCCGCCATAGCGCGACGGGCGCCGCAAGACACCGGCCTCTTTCAAGATCGCCCGCTCCTCCCCGGTCAGCGAGGGCCGCATCAGGTCTTCGGTAAAGTCCGGGGCAGCGGCGATGCCGACCAGCCCGGCGACCCGCTCCGGCCGCGCCAGCGCCGCCAGCACCATCAGCCAGCCGCCCATCGACGATCCGACCAGGATCTGCGGCCCCTCCGCCGCCTGGTCCAGCACCAGCAGCAGATCGGCCAGCCAGCGCCCCAGGGTGCCGTCTTCGAATAATCCGTCGGACTCGCCGTGGCCGAAGGGATCGAAACGGGTATAGGCCTGTCCGCGCCCTGCGGCATAATGCGCCAGGAAGGAGGCTTTCTCCCCTGTCATCGACGAATTATATCCGCCCACAAACAGGATACCGGGTGACCGCCCCGCCCTGGATCGATAGGCTATCCTGCTGCCGTCGTCGCTTTTCAGTACCGCTGGCGGAGCATTTTCGCTAATGGATCGTGCCGCCTGCGTGCCCCCGTTCACTATCATGGCTACCTCCATCGTGCCCGATCCCCGTCCCGCGACAATCTTGCAAGTTCTACCGCGCCTGCAAAGCGGCGGCGTGGAGCGTACGGCGGTTGACGTCGCCGCCGCCTTGGTTGCTGCCGGCTGCCGTGCGATCGTCGTTTCGGCGGGCGGCCAGATGGTGCATGAACTGACCCGCGTCGGGGCCGAGCATATCCAGATGCCGGTCGACAGCAAGTCGCCGTGGCGCATCTGGCGCAATATTTCCCGCCTGGCCGATCTGATCCGGGCCGAAAGCGTCGATATCGTCCATGCTCGCAGCCGTGCGCCGGCTTGGTCCTCCTATTTCGCCGCCCGCCGCACTGCCCGGCCCTTCGTGACGACTGTTGCCTTCAACAGCGTTTACAGGAAGGTCAGCAAGCTTAAGAAGCTCTATAATTCCATCATGTCCCGCGGCGACCTGGTGATCGCCAATTCCAATTATACCGCCGGACATGTGCGCGAGAATTACGGTGTGCCGGACGTGCGCCTTCGCGTCATTCCACGCGGCATCAATCTCGACATCTTCGATCCGGCCGCAGTTTCGCCCGAACGCATCATCCAGCTGGCCCAGGCCTGGCGCCTGGATGCCGGCGTGCCTGTCGTCATGATGCCCTCGCGCATTACCCGCGCCAAAGGCCATGCCACCTTGATCAAGGCGATGGCGCAGGTCGCCCGCCCCGGCGTGCAGTGCCTGATGGTTGGTACCGACGGCGGCAAGGAAGACCTGCGCCGCGAACTTGAAACGCTGGCGACCGAATGCGGCGTCGGCGGCATGGTGCGTTTTGTCGGCGACTGCCGCGATATGGCTGCCGCCTATATGCTGGCCGATGTAGTCGTTTCCGCCTCCAGCGAACCGGAAAGCTTCGGGCGCACCCTCGTCGAAGCTGCCGCCATGGGCCGGGTGGTCGTCGCAACCGATCATGGCGGTGCCCGCGAAACCGTCATCGACGGCGAAAGCGGCTGGCTGGTGCCGCCCGAAGATGTCCAGGAAATGGCCAATGCCCTGCGCGCCGCCTTGGTGCTGCCGGCTGCCGTCCGGTCTGCCATGGGGGCAAAGGCCCAGGCTCGCGCCCGCATCCTTTACGCCAAGGAAGCCATGACCGGCGCAACGCTGGCGGTTTATAACGAACTTCTGGCTGGGCGCCCGGCATGAGCCTGCCGATCCTCGTCATTAAACACGGGGCCTTCGGCGATATCATCCTGGCGATGGGAGCCCTCGCCGCCATCCGGCTCCACCATCCGCACAGTCGGATAATAGCCCTGACTACAAAGGGTTATGCCGGATTATTAAACCAATGCCCTTATGTCGATGAGGTCTGGATCGACGCCAAGCCGGGTTGGACAAATCCCGGCGGCTGGCTTGCCTTGCGGCGCAAGATCAAGCAGGCCGGGTTCGAGCGGATCTATGATCTGCAAGGCTCCGGCCGGACCGCTAAGATCTTTCAGCTGCTGCGCCCCAATCCACCGGCTTGGAACGGCACCGCCTGGGGCTGCGTGCTGCCAGACCGCCTGCCCGAGCCCAAAAAGCGCCATCCGGTCGAACGCCATCGTTTGCAGCTGGAACAGGCCGGCCTGACTGACTTCCCGGCCCCTGACTGGTCCTGGTTCGACGAGCCCATGTCGCTGGCCCTGCCCGATCGTTATGTTCTGATGACACCGGGCTGCGCGCCCCATCGCCCGGAAAAGCGCTGGCCGGCGGAAAGCTTCACCACGCTTGCGCGCTGGCTTGTCGCCCAAGGCCTGATACCGGTAATCCTGGGGACCAGTGCCGAGGGCGAGGCCCTGGCGACCATTGCCGCTGGTTGCCCGGAGGCGATCGATCTGCGCGACCGCACCAGTCTGCCCCAGATCGCCCACCTCGCTCGCGGCGCGGTTGCCGCCGTGGGGAATGATACCGGGCCGATGCATCTGATCGCGGCCGTCGGCTGCCCGGCGCTGGTGCTGTTTTCCCATGCCTCAGACCCGGCGCTGAACGCCCCCCATGGGCCTAAGGTACGTACGCTGCGCCGCGATCCGCTAGCGAGCTTGCCCCCCAAAGACGTCGAGCAGGCCCTTTCGGACCTGCTCGGCTAAACGCTCGACATTCTTGGAAACCCTGGCAGTTAAGCCCGATTAATCCCGGCTGACGCCACGCGGCGGCACGGTAATAGGCGCCGGCTGGGCTTCTGCCGGGCGCGAGGGTGCCGGCCGTTCATAGCCCGCACCATTGTCGATCTTCACAGCACCATTGGTAACAGCCATCCCGAAAAGGGCGGCCATTAGAGTTTCTGTCGCTTTTGCACCGATGATCATCGCAGCCTCCTATGTCTGAAAGGGTTGATAGACAATTTCTCTTAAATCACTTTAACATCATTCACTAAGTCGTTGTAAAGAAATAATTTATGAATTTTTAACGTCCCTACCCTATCGGTCTTACACCCGTAATAATTTTTGCAGGGAAACCGGCATGCAGAGGCGATCGGCCACTAGAGGCGACCGATTGCCACAAAAGCAAAAGAACCCACCGTCAGGAGACGGCAGGCCTTTTTGCGAGGTCTATCGGCAGCGGATCTAAGCCCGCCGCTCTTTTTTAATTTAAAAAGCCCGGCGGCTTAGACGACGCCGGAATAACTGACAGTCGGCAGGTGGAGCGCCAGATCGACGCGTCGGACCTGATCGAGCCGCAAACGGCGACGGGTCGCCTGGAACAAAGCTTGGCGTGCCACCGCAATCGCGATTTCACGCTCCAACGGATTAGAGAGATACAAGGCCCGCTGCATCAGATCGCGATAAGCCGCAAGCGCATAAGGCGAGCCCTTTAAATTCATCAAGGCGGATAGCTGGCGCAGATTGGCTTCCGGTTTGCGGCCGCGCATGGCGAGGTCTTCCATCTGTGTCGCTTCCTTTCTTGGACGGCTAGAGAGCCGTCGTACTGCCCGGCGGAATGGCAACCGGCGTCACCGGTGCTTTCTGGGCGGGTTTCACGACCTTCTGCGGCTTCTGCGATCCCTCTAGGCCAACCTTGCGGCGAACCTGATCAAGGGATCGGTTGAAGCACTCCAAGAAGCTCGCGTGGCATGCGTCATTAACGCGTGTGTCGGCTAAAACCGGTGTTGTTATCGGCAAAATCGCCGCGAGAAGAATCACACACCCCAAATCACGCATAACCTCAGAACCTTTCCTTGCAGTCTTTCACGCATTTTTGGCCCCGTAGTTCCCAAGTACTCAAGACTATAGGGCCGGCATCACCGCCTTATCACGCAGGGGTCTACAAATGGCCACAGCTCTCTAAAGTGCGCGCTAAACAGCAAAAAGGCGGCCGAAGCCGCCTTTTCTCATTCTGTATTTTTATTGTGACCTGACTTAACGCACCAGGAAGTTGGTGAACTGCCAAGGATCTTCACGGTCGAGCCAGGGCTCGGGGAAAAGATCATAGCGTTCGGTATGCGGCGTCCAATCGCTCTGTACCGAAACCACTGGGCCGAGGTAGGGCTTAGCGATTTCCAGAATCTCGGCGTGAGGCAGCGATTCCGGCTCGCAATAGCCCTGGTTCGGGTTCGATACCGCCCAAACGCAGGCTGAGATCACACCGGCACAGACTTGCAGCGCCGTCGCATTCTGGCCCGGGATGATCTTGCGGGCTTCATGGATCGACAGCTGCGAGCCGTACCACCAGCTGGTCTTGCCATGCCCCATCAGCAACACGCCCAGCTCGTCGACACCATCGACGATCTCGTCCTGCAAGATGCGCACCTTTTCCGGCACGACCCAGTCCTTCATGATCATCTCGCGCAGCGAGACGATCGCGTCCTGGCACGGGTGGTAGGAATAATGCACGGTCGGGCGCCAGATCGGGCGGCCGTCTTCGCCGTAGGCCGTCAGATAGTGCGACAGCGTCACGCTTTCCGAATGCGAGATCACGATGCCGAAGATCTGTCCACCACGCGGAACCCAGGAACGCACCTGGGTGAGGCCGCCGGGCTTGTCCATATAGATCGCGTTGCCGGGACCGAAGTTAAAGGCCTGGCCCAGCGGCGGCAGGCGCTTCTCGTGCGTCCCCCAGCCCATTTCGGCCGGATAAGTCGCCTCGCCCCAGAAGCCTAGGACCGACCAGGTATTCACGAACTCGTCCGGTTCCTTCGGCTTGCCCGAGATCTGGGTGTCGCGTTCGGAAATATGGATGACCTTGGTGCCGGTACGGCGGAATAGATCGGCCCATTCCTCGCGGTTGGTCGGCGTGGTGAATTCCAGCTCCATCGAGCGGGCGATATCCAGGGTCGCCGCTTTGACGAAGTGATTGACGATGCCGGGATTGGCGCCGTGGGTCACAACGGCCGTCGGGCCATCCTTGCGCCAGCGTTTGGCCGCATGACGGATGGTTTCATGGCTGTTGTAATGGGTGCGCGACCAGGACGGCGTCAGCTCGCCATAATTGTCGGCCCAGGGCTCCAGCGACGTGTCGACATAGAGCACGCCATTGCCCTGGCACCACTCGATAACCTCCAGCGCATCGACGCCGGCGGTGAGGTTGATGAGCAAGTCCCCAGTGGACAGATGCTGAGCCAGAGTCTCAGCTAGATTATTAGGATTCAGCGTGAAGATCTTATAATTCATACCTTTTTTTGAAAAAGGCGCGAATTTCTCCTGATGGTCATCCGCTTCGATAACCGTGACCTTTTCCAACGGCATTTCGAAATGCCGCTCGATCACCGGAAGGACGCACTGACCAACGCTGCCATAGCCCAACATCACGATCCGTCCGCTGAACGGGACTTTTTTGTACATCATCACCTCAAGGTTGACGGTTACGGGGGTCAAATAAAGACGGGTTAGGCCGAAAAATCAAGCTGCGCCACAAAAGCTTAACGCCCGGCACCCAGGGAAATGGGTGCCGGCACGTTGAAACTTCGCGAATAAAGAAGAAAAAGACGAGCCCGCTTAGTCTTCGTTGACGTAAGGATTATCACCCTTACGCAGGACCACGCGCACCGGAACGCCCTCAAGACCAAACGTGTCCCGGAAACTGTTGATCAGGTACCGCATATAACTTTCCGGTAGCTCATCAGGGCGGGTCGTAAACAGGGCAATCGTCGGCGGACGCTGCTTGATCTGGGTCGCGTAGCGGATCTTCAGACGACGTCCGCTCGCCATCGGCGGCGAATGGGTTTCGATGGCATCGCCGAGCCAGCGATTGACCTTCGATGTCGAGACGCGGAAGCTCCATTTCGCATGAAGCTCCAGGGCCGCTTTTAGTAGATCACCGAGGTTGCGGTTGGCCAAACCCGAGGTCGTGATGACCGGGAGGCCCTTCACCTGCGGCAGCGAGATCTGAAGGCGATCGTTGATCTCTTGCAGCATCTCTTTCTTGTTCTTGACCGCATCCCACTTATTGACTGCCAGGACCAAACCACGCCCTTCCTGAACAACCAGGGACGCCAGGGTGAGATCCTGCTTCTCAAGGCCCAGCGTGCCGTCAATGATCAGCAGCACGACTTCGGCAAAGCGGATCGAGCGCAGTGTCTCGCCAACCGACAGCCGTTCCAACTTCTCGGTCACGCCGCGCTTGCGGCGCATGCCGGCGGTATCCACCAGCTTCAGCTTGCGGCCCTGGAATTCGAACGGAACAGAGATGCTGTCGCGGGTGATCCCCGCTTCCGGGCCGGTCAGCAGGCGCTCTTCGCCCAGCAGCGCATTGATCAGGGTCGATTTGCCGGCATTCGGCCGGCCGATGATCGCCATCTGAATGGGCTTGTTGGCGCGATAAGTCGCCTCGTCATCCTGGATCGAATCGCCATCGACGTCGCTGTCGAACTCGATATCGTCATCAAGATCCTGAGAGATGCCTTCTTCTTCCTGCTTGGCCAGCCACAGCGGGCGCAGGAACTGATAGAGGTCGGCCATGCCTTCGCCGTGTTCGGCGGAAATGGCGATCGGCTCGCCCAGGCCCAGCTCGTAGGCTTCCATTAGGCCATCGGCACCTGCCTTGCCTTCGGCCTTATTGGCCAGCAGCAGGATCGGCTTGTCGGAGCGACGCACCAGGGCGGCAAAGAAACGGTCGGTTTCGGTCAAGCCGGCACGGGCATCGATGATGAACAGCGTGATATCGGCATCGCGGATCGCCGTCTCGGTCTGGCGGCGCATACGCGCTTCCAGACTGTTGTCAGTCACATCCTCGAGGCCCGCAGTATCGATAATGATGAAGTCGAGATCGCCCAGATGGCCATCCCCCTCCCGGCGGTCGCGCGTGACGCCAGGCGTGTCATCGACGATGGCGATCTTGCGACCAACCAGTCGATTGAACAGGGTCGATTTGCCGACATTGGGTCGGCCGACGATTGCAACTTTCAAACTCATTAGCGATAGGCCACCAAAGTACCGTCGTCGGTTAGGACCAGAAGCGTTTTGGCAGCGACGACCGGCGTCACGCCGCTGCCCCCTGGAATGGATTGTTGGCCGAGGATCTCGCCCGTATAGGGTGAAACGGACACGGCATAACCATGGGATCCGACCAGGACCAAGCGGTCACCGGCCAGGATAGGACCCGCCCAGCGGATCGGATCGCGCTGCTTTTCGGGATCTTCGTAACGATCGAGTGCCTGCGACCAGCGCACGCGCCCGGTTTCCCGGCGCAAGGCATAAAGCTCGCCCGTCGGAGTCAAGGTGAAGACATAGTCACCCGCGACCCAGGGGCTATCGCCCAGTGGAATTTCGCGATCCCACAGACGTTCACCCGTGCGCACATCGATGCCGGCCACACGGCCGGAATTGCTGCCAGCGATCACAAGGCCACGATCCAGGACCGGATTGCCACGAATATTCGCCAGCGCCGAGACCGCATCCGAGCGACGCGCCGTCGCCAGATTGTCGCCCCAGGCAATACGGCCGGTATCGCTGCGCAGCGCAAAGAGTTCGCCCGAGGTGAAGGGGGCGATCACGACGGTATTATCGGCCGCAGGGGCCGCAGCCCCCAGTAGGCCGGCCGTCTCATTGATACCGGCATGGGTCCAAAGACGGCGGCCGTCTTCGGTGCTGAGCGCCATCAGCTGATTGTCGATCGTCACGACGAAGAGGCGCGAGCCAACGATCGTCGGCGCGCCGCGCATTGGTGCCGGCTGTGCCTGGCGCCAGATTTCCTTGCCGCTCGCGCCATCAAGCGCAACGACCTGACCGAAGCTGGTCGCCGCGTAAAGACGGCCATTGTCATAAGCAACAGCGCCGGAAATAGTGCCGTCATCTTCGTCCGACGGGGTGACATCGACGCGCCAGACCTGACGACCGTTCGAAAGCTCGAAGGCGGTGACATTGCCGAACACGTCGATGGTGAAGACCTTGCCGTCCGCGACCACCGGCGATCCGGACAGGAAGCGGCGCTTGGCCGAGCCGCTGCCGATCGAAGACCGCCAGACTTCTTTCAGGGCATCGCCCAGTTCCAAATGCTGGCCAGCATGATCCGGCCAACCGCCGGCCTGGGGATAATCTGGATATTCCGCAGGCGGAGGCAGTTCGACCGCGACTTCAGCCAGCGCCGGATCGGGCGCAATAGCACGATTGGCCTGCAATACCGCGATACGCTCACCCGGCAAGGGCGGCTTCGGCGGTTCACCAAACCAATCGTCGAAAGTCGAGCAGCCTGCCAGCATGGTTGCAGCCAACAGCAGCGCCGCTGTGCGGTGTGCGCCTTGCGCCCGGCGGAACATCATCGTCACGCCCCGAGTGCGGCCAGCAATTCAGCGGCGCGGCTGCGCACGCCGGTCGGTGCGGTCAGATCGTCAGCAAGGCCTTGCAGGGTCTGCTTGGCGATATCCTTCTTGCCGGCCTTGAGGTCGGCCAGGGCCGTTACTTCACGGGCCAGATGGCGCCACGGATTGGTGTTGCCCAGGAGCGGCTGCATCTTAGCGGATGTTGCCGCCGGATCTTCGGTATCGAGGCGAAGCAACGCGGCGCGGTAGACCGCATAGTCGCGATAGAACTGGTCAAGCCCCGAGGTAGCGGCCAGAGCATCCAGGGTCGCGAGCGCCGCAGCGGTCTCGCCCTTTTCCACCTGCAACTCGACCTGCTTCAAACGAGCCAGGAACCCGAAGCCATCGCGCGACTCTTGCGCCAGCATCGCAAAACCGGCCAGCGCCTGATCCTTCTGGCCTTGTTCGACCGCGCTCATGGCGGCGACATATTGTTCGCCTTCCGCGCCACGGCGCTTCACATTCTGGTCTTTCCAGAAGACGTAACCGCCAACGCCGATCACCACGACCAGCGCAACACCAGCCAATACACCGCCATAACGCGTCCAAAGACGCTTGTATCGTTCGGCGCGGAGGTCTTCTTCGACTTCGTGGAAAATATCGGCCACGGGGCGGCTTTCCTTCACAAGACAAATTGGTAATAGCACCAGAAGCGCGGGACGTTACTCTGCCGCGCGCGCCGATGCAAACTCAAGAAAAGCAAGGCAGAAAAACTAAGCCTTGCCGCTAGCGGCGCCATTTCACCGAACAGCCGATGCTCGGCACTTGTTCGCGTGGCCCTTGCCCTGTTTCCGCCACTTGTTTCATGGCCTCGAAGAGGTCGCGGCGCGCGCCCGGCACGGTATTCTTGCCACCGATATCAATGCGCCCGCGATATTGCAGGCGCAGGTCCCGATCAAAGCCGAAAAAGTCTGGCGTGCATTTGGCGTCATAGGCTCGTGCGACGCTTTGTGTCTCGTCGATCAGATAGGGGAACGGCATCTGATGGGCCTTGGCGAAGGCGACCATATGGTCGAAATCATCCTCGGGATAGGCCTGGGTGTCGTTGGGCATGATCGCAACCGAGCGGATGCCCAGTTCCTCCAGCTCCCGCGCATCGCGCACCATGCGATCGATGGCGCCTTTGACATAGGGACAATGGTTACAGATGAACATCACCAGCGTGCCGCGCGCCCCGCGCACATCCGTCAGCCGCCAGAGTTTGCCGTCCGTCCCCTTGAGGGCGAAATCCGGCGCCGGCCAACCGAAGTCGCAGATACCGCTTTCAACCGCCATGACCTTGATGCTCCATCCAAATTCTGTCCGATTAGGCCCTTAAGGATGGGGGATCATTCCGCCTGCATCAAGGCAGTTCCCCCTCGCTCCCGGTTCCTCTAGGGTATCCCCATGTTCGGCCATATGCTCGCCCCCTTCGCCACCGTCTTCTTCCTGATCGCCGGTGCGGGGCTCATCAATACGCTGGTTCCGTTGCGCGCCCCTGTCGAAGGCTTCAGCCAGGGCGTCGTGGGGCTTTTTTCCTCGGCGCATTACCTCGGCATGCTGTTCGGCGCCATCGCCGCGCCGCGCCTGATCGTCAGCGTCGGGCATATCCGGGTTTTCGCGGCATTTGGCGCCATCTGCGCGATCTGCATGCTGGGTCATGCCCTGGTCGTCGATCCCTTTGCCTGGGGTTTTCTGCGCGCGGTCAATGGTTTTGGGTACGCCGCGCTCTTCACCGCCACCGACAGCTGGATCAACGCCAAGGCCCCAAACGAGGCGCGCGGGCGCACCATGGCGCTCAATACCATCATCCAATATGCCGGCAACGCGGGCGCGCAGAATTCGCTGCGCATCTTCCCCGCCACCGGCTTCCACCTCTTTTCGGTCGCAGCCTGCTGTTTCCTCGCCGCCATCGTGCCGCTGGCCCTGACTCGCAAGGTGCCGCCCGATCGCCCGACCCAGCCCAAGCTGCAATTACGCTGGCTGCTGGGCGTCTCGCCCGTGGCGGTCGCCGCCTGTTTCGTCTCGGGCTTCGGTAACGGCAGTTTCTGGACCCTCGCCCCCTCCTTCGGCACCACGATTGGCCTCGATGCCATTGGCGTCGGCACCATGATGACCGCCGCCATCGTGGGATCCGCCATCGGACAGTGGCCGGCGGGCAAGATTTCCGACCGTGTCGATCGGCGCTATGTCATGGCGGGAGCCGGGGCAATCGCGGCTCTGATGTGCCTGGCCATCGCCACCATCGGCCATAGTGTCCCCTCCAGCCTCACTTTCCTGGTCTTCGGCTTTGGCCTTGTCGGCTTTGCGCTTTATCCCGCCGCCACCTCCCACGCCAATGACATGGGCGGGCGCGAGAACAGCGTCTCGATCTCGTCGGGCCTGCTGCTGGTCTATTGCATCGGCGCGGTGATCGGCCCGACCGTCGCGGCCTTCCTGATGCAACGGGTCGGGCCGTCCGCTTTGTTCGTGCTGATCGGCACGGGCGATGCGGCTCTGGCCATCTTCGCGCTCTATCGCCGACGGGCGCGTCCGGTCGCTCCGAGTGAGCCTGTGGCACCGGCCCCGGTCCCGCTGGAAGAGGAATCGGATCGGCCGCCCGCGCGCCTCCGTTAAAGCCATGGATCACCTGCCGATTGAACAGGTCATTCCGGCGCTGCTGGACGCGCTGGCCTCTGACGGGCGCGCCGTTCTCCAGGCGCCGCCGGGGGCCGGCAAGACCACCCGCGTACCCTTGGCGCTGCTGGAGGCTGACTGGCGGGCCGGTGGCAATATCATTGTGTTGGAACCTCGCCGCCTTGCCGCCCGCTCAGCGGCCTTGCGCATGGCCAAAACGCTGGGTGAAGAGGTCGGCGAGACCGTCGGTTATCGCGTGCGCCTCGACAGCCGTGTCGGCCCAAAGACCATCATCGAGGTTCTGACCGAAGGCCTGTTCTTGCGTCGCTTGCAAGCCGATCCAAGCCTGGAGGGGGTGGCGGCCGTCCTCTTCGATGAATTCCACGAGCGGTCGGTCGATGGCGATCTTGCCCTAGCCTTCTGTCTCGAAACCCGGGCCGCCCTACGGGACGATCTACGCCTGCTGGTCATGTCGGCGACTCTCGATGGCGAGGCGATTGCCCGGCATCTCGATGACGCCCCAATCATCACCTCCGAAGGCCGCGCCTTCCCGGTCGAAATCCGCAACCTCTCTCGCCCGGATCGGATTGAGCCCGCGATGGCTGCGGCGATCCGCCAAGCGCTGACCGAGGTGCCCGATGGCGACATCCTGGCCTTCTTGCCCGGCGGGGCCGAGATTCGGCGCACCGCCGACGCCTTGAGCGGCCTTGCGCCCCATATCGATCTGACGCCGCTGCATGGCGATTTGCCGCTGGCAGAGCAAGATCGGGCGATCCGCCCTTCGCCCACCGGTCGGCGCAAGATCGTGCTGGCCACCAGCATCGCGGAAACCAGCCTGACCATCGAAGGGGTACGGATCGTCATCGATAGCGGCTTGTCGCGCATCGCCCGCTTCGATCCGAATTCCGGCATGGGACGCCTCGAAACCGTGCGCGTTTCTCTCGCCGCTGCCGAACAGCGCCGGGGCCGCGCCGGCCGTGTCGCACCGGGCGTGTGTTATCGCCTATGGCCGGAAGCCGAAACCCGCGCCCTGCTGCCGTTCCATCCACCAGCGATCCTGGAAGCCGATCTGACCCCTCTGGCTCTAGAGCTTGCCGTCTGGAGTGCCGATGGCCTGCCGTGGCTGACCCCGCCGCCGGTCGGTACCCTCGCCGCCGCCCGCTCCTTGCTGTCCGATCTCGGGGCCTTGGAAGACGGCCGGGTCACCCGGCATGGCAAGGCGATGGCGGAACTCGGCGCTCACCCGCGTCTCGCCCATCTGATGCTGGGCGGGGTCGAGGAAGGCTATGGCGCGACGGCCTGCTTGCTCGGCGCTTTGCTTAGCGAACGCGATCCCATGCGTGGCCCGGGGTCGCGAGACACCGATCTCGGCCGCCGGGTCGATCTCCTGCGGGGTGAAGAAACTTCATCCGCCCTCGACCGAGGCGCCGCCGCCCGCATCCGCGAACAAGCCAAGGCTTTCCGCCGTCAGCTCGATGTCCCCATCCAGGATCGGGAGCGCCCGGATGGCGAGACGATCGGCCGTCTGGTCGCGCTAGCCTATCCCGATCGTATCGCCCAACGGCGCGGCCCACCCGGCCAATTCCGCCTGTCGGGCGGACGCGGTGCGAGCCTGACGCCCGAAGATCCGCTCTCGGCCCATGAGTTCCTGGCTGTCGCGGCGCTCGACGGCCAGAAGCAAGGCGCCCGCATCTTCCTCGCCGCCCCGATCAGCCGCGCCGGTTTGGAGGCGGAATTCCCCGATCGACTAGCCGAGAGGGCGTTTGTCGAATGGGACGAGCGCGAGAAGATCGTTCAGGCCCGCCGACAGATCCGCCTGGGCGCCCTAATCCTCAGTGACAAGCCGCTCACCACCCCCGCCCCGGCCGATGTTGCAGCGGCCGTGGTTGCCGGCATCCGGCGCCATGGGCTAGACCTGCTCCCCTGGAGCGACGCCTGCGCAAACTTGCGCACGCGGGTGGCTTTCGCCCAGCGCCACGACCCGGACGGCGGCTGGCCGGATCTCTCTGACGCAGCCCTGCTGGAAAGTTTGGATGACTGGCTGGCGCCGCATCTCGATGGGATTTCGCGCGCGACACATTTCAGCCGCCTCGATCTTCATCAGATCCTCGCCGGCTTGCTGCCCTGGCCGCTGCCCCAACGCCTGGATAAGCTGGCACCAACCCATCTGCCGGTGCCCAGCGGATCGCGCATTCCGATCGATTATAGCGGCGAAGAACCGGTGCTGGCCGTCCGGCTGCAAGAGATGTTCGGGCTTGGCGCCACACCGACGATCGCCGATGGCCGGGTGCCTGTGCTGCTGCATCTGCTCTCGCCCGCCCGCCGGCCAGTCCAGGTTACCCGCGATCTGGCAGGATTCTGGCAAGGGGCCTATATCGAGGTGCGTAAGGACTTACGCGGGCAATATCCCAAACATTATTGGCCGGACAACCCGCTGGAAGCAGAAGCCACAGCGCGGACCAAAAAGCACATGGGCAAGCCGCCGTCATAATATCACTGCAACAAAACTGGGATAATCCTTAAGGCACCCCAGAGTGATGATCCGCGGAGCGACGCAGAATGCTAGCCGCCCTTGAGACAGACCCGGTGTCTGTTCTCCCCGACCCCTATGCCGCCGTCGATTATGCCTTTCAGCCGATAGTGGCCATGCGGTCCGGGCGAACATTGGGGTTTGAGGCGCTGCTGCGCGGTCTTCAGCGCGACCGTTACCCCACGCCCGCTGCCCTTTTTGAAGAAGCCTTCACAGAAGGACGCCTGGTCGATCTTGAAACCAGCCTGCGAGCCAAGGCGCTTAGCAAGTTCGGCCAGCGGTCGGACGATGTGCTGGACGCGATGCTGTTTCTCAATGTCGATGTCCGGCTGTTCTCCTCGATCGGCTATGACGCGCGTCTCACCATCGATCTTCTGGACCGCGCCCGCCTATCGCCGACCGGCATTTGTCTGGAACTAGCAGAACGTCATGAGTTTTCGCTGACGGGCCAAGCGGCCGATATCTTCGAACATTATCGCCGCAGCGGTTTCTGTGTCGCCGTGGATGATTTCGGGGTCGGTTTCGCCGGCCTGAAGCTGCTCTATGACGCCAAGCCCGACTTCATCAAGATCGACCGGTTCTTCATCTCCGGTATCGATCAGGATGTGCTGAAACGCGGCCTAGTCGAACAGGTCGTGCGCTATGCCCATATCCGTGGGACCCAAGTGATCGCTGAAGGGATCGAAACCGACGCCGAATTCTATGTCAGTCGCGATCTCGGTTGCGATTTCGCCCAAGGCTATCTGATCGCCCGGCCCACCCAGGATCTGGCCGCCCTTGAGGCGCGGTACGAGGTCGTCAATGACCTCAATGCCCGTGACCGGCGGCGCCGGCAGAACCGCCCGACCGCCATGCCGGTCGAAGCCATGGAAATGGTCGAACCGCTGCCGCTGACCCTGAAGCGCGGCGAACTCCTCGATTTCTTCCGCAACGACGACTCGCCTTCCATCGTCCCGGTGCTGGACGAGCGCAAGCGCCCCCTGGGCGTCGTGCGCGAGCGCGAACTGAAGCCTTTTGCCTATAGCCGCTATGGCAGCGAACTGCTGCGCAACAAGGGCATCGGCGACAGCATCCGTGAATTCATCCGCCCCTGCCCGGTTTGCGATGTCGATACCCGTGTCGACCGGATCGTCGAGGCTTTCTCGGGCGATGGCGGCGCCGACGGCATCATCCTGACCGAAGAAGGCCGCTATGTCGGGTTCCTAAGCCCGCGTGCCCTGCTGACGCTGGTGAATGAATATAACTTGGCCGCCGCCTCGGATCAGAATCCGCTCTCGCGCTTGCCCGGCAATCATCGGATCGAACGGCATCTGGAACAGGTGGTCGAGGACGTGGGCCGGCCCAGCTGCCTCGTCTATTTCGATTTCGACAATTTCAAGCCCTTCAACGATACCTACGGCTTCCGCCAAGGCGATCGGGCGATCTTGATGTTCGCCGAACTGCTGCGGAATGCCGCGACCAGCCACGGCGGGTTCGCGGGCCATATCGGCGGCGATGATTTCTTCTTCAGCCTGAGCGGCCTGCCCGAGGACGAAGCCCTCGCGATCATCGGGGACATCGTCACCAAATTCCGGGCCGATGCGGAATCGCTCTATGACAGTAAGGCTCGGGCCGACGGCTTCATTACAGCCAAGGACCGGTTTGGCGAAACCCGGAATTTCCCGCTGCTGCGCGTCTCAGGAGTTGCTGTCTGCATGGCACCGGAATGCGTCCGTCCCAGCATTGACGCCTTCGGCATCATGGCGGCCGAACTAAAGCCGGCGGCCAAGGAAACCGAGAACCATCTCTTTATCGAGCGGCTGCCCTAGACCTTAAGGGCTTGTCCTCCGGCGATCTGAACATGGAGGGGGGCATCGGCTGCCAGCCCTTGCTGCAGGCGCTCTAGGATTGTCTCGACGAGACGGCCGGCAAACGGTCCGTCCTTGTCGCTACCCGGCACGTGTTCGGACTTCTGCACCAGCGGCCCATCGTTGGAGCCGACCGCAAGAGTGACGATCAGATCGACCCGGCGACCTTTCAGCAGACGGTTGGCTGACGCTTCCAAATCCTGCTGCGGCGCGGCGATGACCAATAGGTCGAGCCCAGCGCCACGCACGCCTTCCGCGAGCGCAGGGATTAAGGTCAGCGCTGCTGCCGGAACTTGCCGATCAGCCGGCATCGCCAGCAACAGGCCGATAGTATCCGATCGGCCCGTGGCAAGTCGTCGTGCCGTGGGATTGGCGTGATAACCCGCTTCGGTCGCCGCGGCGACAACTCTAGCGCGTGTTTTCGCACTAACTTCCGGATATCCATTCAGAGCCCGCGATACGGTCGTCATCGACAGGCCAAGCTGAGTCGCGAGTTCCCTCAGATCCATATTATGTAATAGCTTCCAGCGACTTACAGGGGTTCAGTGACCGGTCCGCAGACACGGCCCGACCTCCTCAGTTCGAAATTGTGGCTACACACATAACATTACTTTTAGTCAATCCCAGCATATATTTCCTTTAAAAGCGGTTGCAGAAAACCGTTTCTCCTTTTAGTTCTCACTGCCTTTGTGCAACGACAACCTATGACTTTATTCAAAGCGTTTTAAATTTAATACATCGCGTCTTTGTATGACAAAGCGAACCCTGTCTAGCTCAAGAAATTAACCGACCTTAACTCATTTAATCTCTAGCTTGCGCTCGGCGTCGAATGGACGTACGCAAACGTGTGTAGGCCAATTCGCCGGGGTCCGCAGCATTCAAACCGGGGGACGCGACCACCAGGATGTGATCGGCGATCGGCTGAAAATCGGCCCGGAAATGTACCGAACTCTTGAGTACCAGGATACGCTTTTGGGTTGGATCGATGCCGACATGGCGGAAAATAGCCTGGGTCGAGGGCTGCTGGCGAATCGATCCGATCGCGATCTCGACTCCATCGACCCTCAGGCAGGCCATGGGCCCCAGATGCAACGTGCTGCCTTCCCACATCGGACCTGACCCGGCAAAAATACCGTCGCCAATGGCCGTCACCTGGCCCGTCACGGCAAGCGGGCTATCCCCCGGCGTGCCCTTGCCCCCGATCTCCAGCGAAATCGTGGCCCCGACACCAGCCGCATGGCACGCCAGCGCCGTCTCGGGATCATAGAATAGTCCGAGCGCGCAATCCTCGACCCCGGCGGCCAGCAAGGCCCGCAGCAACCCTGTCGTATCGGAAGAAGATCCGGCGCCGGGATTATCCTGGGTATCGGCCAGAATGACCGGACGATTGGCCGTGGTCGCCAGCGCCATACCTTCTGAAACGCCCTCGGCAACACTACGTACCCGTTCGCGGGCGAAGATCGTCTCGGTCTCCAGCAGCACCTGCGTCAGGCGGCCAACGGCACGATCGGCCTGTTCCTGGGTTGGGGCCGAGGCAAAGACGGCCGGTCCGCAATCATAGATATCGGCCGGCGGGAAACCGGGAGTGAAAGATAGATCGGCGCCGGTTTCTGCCTCGATCTCTTCGAGCAGGCGATAGATCCCGCCCATCGGTTCGGAAAGCGTGCATTGCGCGGTGATCGGAATCAGATAGGGCAATTGCGTGAAAGCCTTGCCAGCCCATTTCCCACCCGTCTCGATCAGGCGTCGGGCGACCTGCGCGCCGATATCGGCCATATCGACATGGGGATAGGTTCGGAAGGCCAGCAGCAGATCGGAATGATCGATCATGGCCTGGGTGACATTGGCATGGAGGTCGAGCGACACCACGATCGGCACCCCCTTACCCACGATGGCTCGCACCCGGCGCAGCAACTCGCCCTCACCATCCTGCAGCCCTTCGGTCACCATGGCGCCATGCAGATCGAGATAAACCGCATCGACCTGACCGGCGGCCGCCAGATCGGAGAGCAGCATGGCGGCCACCCGCTCGAAAGCATGATCGGTCACCGGGCCCGAGGGTTCGGCACTGGCCCAGAGCAGCGGGATCATTGCGGCGCGGCGACGGCCAGCTTCCTTGATGAAACCGGCGATCGGCAGATTGATGCCGGCGACACCGTCGAACAGCTCGTCCCCGCGCAACAGGCCGGGCCAACCGCCCGGGCGCACAAAATCGTCAAACGTGGCGTTGGAAGGGGCGAAGCTGTTGGTTTCATGCTGAAAGCCACCGACCGCGATCCGCAAAGCCATAGTTTTGTCCCACCCATTCCCGATACTAAGTCAATAGAGCTGCCCTACGGTTTTATAGCGCCGGGCGCTCGCTCGGCAACGGACAATGCCTCCCATCCTCGGAATGCTTGCCAGGGCGCGCGCCTTGGCGGCAAGCTCTAGCCCCAACACCTCGCAAGAAGGGCGACGCTTCGTCGCGGCGGACAACTCCCCGATGCTTTTGCCGGTACTGCTGTTGATTGCTGGTCTGATCGTCTGCGCTGTCGTGATTGGCAGCCGGAAGTTCGCTCGTAAGCTCGCAGCCTTCCTGTGCCTGGGCATCATCGTGGCGGCTGTCCTGCATCTCCTACAGTTTGGCAGCGCCGGTGATGTGCTGATTGTCCCTGCCGGCCCGCTGGGATCAACGCTGCATCTGCGCCTCGATGGGCTCTCCGCCCTCTTCTTGCTGGTTGTCACCCTGCCCGCCGCCCCGGTGCTGTGGTTTGCCGATGCTTATGCCGGCCATGGGCGCGAAGCCAAAGCGACCGGCCCCCTGCTGATTCTGTTTGTCGCCGCCCTTTGCGCCGTGCCCCTGGCCGACGACACACTGTCGCTGCTCTTTGCCTGGGAGATCATGGCGCTGGCCTCTTGGCTGTTGCTGATCAGCACGCCGGCGGGGGCCGAGGCTGGCAAGCTCTATCTCGGCATGGCGATCCTCTCGGGCCTCGCCCTGGTGATCGGCCTCGCCCTGCCCCCTGCCTATGCCCCGATTGCACCGGCGGTGCTGCTAATCGGCTGCATGGCCAAGGCGGGGATCGCGCCTTTGCATGTCTGGCTGCCTCCCGCCCATGCCGATGCCCCCTCGCCCGCCTCGGCGCTGATGAGCGCGGTGATGACCAAGATGGCGATCTACGTCTTGGTGCGCCTCTGGCTCGCTGCTCCCGTTACACCCGCCTGGGGCTGGGGACTGGCGCTCGCCATTCTTGGCGCGCTCTCCGCCGTCTTAGCGCTGATCAAATCGCTGGAGGAACGCGACCTGAAACGGGTGCTGGCCCGTTCCACCATCGATAACCTCGGCCTGATCGCCGTCGGCATCGGGCTGGCGGTGACCTTCAAGTCGCTCGGCCTCCAAGATCAGGCTGGGATCGCTTTTGCCGGCGCGATGATCCATATCTTCGCCCATGGCGCCATGAAGGCCCTGGCGTTCTGCGGGGTTGCCAGCCTCAGCCGCCTAGTCGGCAGCCGCGATATCGCGCAGATGGGCGGTCTCAGCAGCCGAGCGCCAATCCTCAGCGGGCTCTTCGCAATCTCCGGTTTCGGCCTCGCCGCGCTGCCGCCCTTTGCGGGTTTCGCCGGCATCTGGCTGATCCTGCAGGCGCTGCTGACCGTTCCCACGAATGCCCCAACCCTGCTGCGCCTCGCCGCCCCGCTGCTGATTGTGTTGCTGGCCATCGGCGGCGCCTTAGCCTTGAGCCTGCTGGTACGCGGCCTCGGCCTGACGCTCTTCGGACGTCCTCGCAGCAAAAAAGCGGCCGAGGCCCATGAAGCGCCGCTCGACGAACGGCTGGCCTTGATGGTGCTGGCGGACCTGACCGTCGCGATCGGCCTGCTGCCCGGCGCCTTACTCCTGCTGATCGAGCCCGGCCTGCGCCAGATCGCGCCACCGCCGGCCACCACGATGTGGGGCGGCGTCCTGATCGGCACTGGATCCAGCTATAGCCCCTTGCCGCTCTTTGCCGGCCTGCTGATCCTAGGCACGGGCTTGCGCTGGTTCCTCAACCGCAAGGCACCGCAAATCCGTATTGTGACTGCCTGGGCCTGCGGCTATCCCGATCGCCCGGCCGAAGCGCAAGTCTCGCCCGAAGGGCTGGCCGAACCTCTGTTGCGGATCGCATCCCCCTTGCTGCCCGACAGCGCCCGCATCCTGACGCCGATAAAACGGGGCCTGGACCGAGCGATGGACGCGACCGACTGGCTGCAACGTCTCAGCGAACGCGCAGCCCTCGCCGTCGTACTCGCAGCTCTTGCAATCCTCCTGACGATTGTGGCGGCCACGGCATGACCGGTATTCCCGTCCAGATCCTCCAGGCGTTGCTGATCTTGGCGCTTGCCCCGCTGCTGGTCGGGATCCTGCGCCTTGTCCGTGCCCGCACCGCCGGGCGCGCCGGCCCCTCCGTGCTACAGCCTTATCGCGACCTGCGCCGGCTCTGGGCAAAAGAACGCCTGATCACCGAGACCGCCGGCCCCTTCTATCGCCTCGCCCCCGGTCTGATCCTGGTGTCGGTCGCGTTGGCCGCCATCCTGTTGCCGTCGGCTAGCCGCGATATCGCCTCGGCAGGCATCGCCGATATGCTAGCCGTCATTGGCTTACTGTCGCTCGCACGGGCCGCCCAGATGCTGGCAGGCCTTGATACGGGCACCGCCTTCGCCGGGATCGGCGCGGGACGCGAGCTATTGATCGCGGTTGCCGCCGAACCCGTGCTGCTGGTCGGGCTGATGAGCGTTATTCAGATCGTCGGCAGCAGCAATCCCGCGACGGTTTCGGGCATGCTGGCCAATGGCAGGATCGATATCTCGCTGGCCCTCGCCCTGGTGGCCCTAGTGCTGGCCGCCTTGGCCGAGGCCGGGCGCATGCCGTTCGACAATCCAGCGACCCATCTGGAACTCACCATGGTGCATGAGGCGATGGTGCTGGATTATTCCGGGCGCGATCTAGCCTGCATTGAAGCGGCCAAGGCCCTACGCCTCACCACCCTGATCGCGCTGATCGTCGCGATCTTCCTGCCCTTTGGCATGGCCGCTCCTGGCGATTGGCTGGCGGCGTTCATCGGTATTCCGATCTGGATTGCCAAGATGATCGGCCTCACCATCGCGCTGGGGATCGGTGAGGCGACAGTCGCCAAGCTGCGGGTCTTTCGGGTGCCCGAACTGCTGGCCCTGGCGCTACTCGCCGGCTTGCTGGCGGTCGTCTTCTTGTTGTTGGGGACGGCGCTATGAGCGGGCTAGGCTATGATATCGCCCATCTTTTCGGCGCGGCCGTACTGTTGATCGGCTTTACCCTGCTGACCGGCCGTCGTCTCGCCGCGATGATCCGCCTGCTAGCAGTGCAGGGCATCCTCGTCGCGGGTCTTGCCCTCTGGACGGCCTGGACGGCCGGCATTCCGGCCCTGCTCATCACGGGCGGCATCACCCTGGTGCTGAAAGGCGCCCTAGTGCCCTATGTCCTGACCCGCCTGCGCCGCAAACTGCCGCCCCCACCGCTCGCGACCGGCCGCCTCGCGCCGATCCTGCTGTCCGCCCTCGCCCTCACCGCACTGGCGATCCTTTTGATGATGCCGGTCGCCAATGTATTGGGCGGCCTTGCCCGCGAACAACTGGCGATCGCGCTATCCGCGATCTTCCTGGCGCTGTTGCTGATGATCGCGCGCTCCGAACTGCTGGCCCAGGTGGTCGCCTTCTTCGCGCTGGAAAACGGCCTGATCCTGGCAGCCGTCAGCGCCGCCGGCATGCCGCTCGTCGTCGAGATGTGCATCGCCCTCGCTCTGCTGGGCGTCCTCGGCCTTGCCGGGCTGATTAGTCTTGGGCATGCGGGCCTGAGGGAGGTCGAATGATCCCGCTCGCCCTCCTGCCGCTCTTCCATCTTGTCGCCGGCCTTGCCTTCCTCGCCCTGCCGCCGGCGCGCAGCCCCGGCTGGCTCAATCTGCTAGCAAGCGTCATCGGCGGACTGCTGTCCTTTGCCCTAGTCATCGATCCGCCCGCTGCCAATCCACTGCTGTTCCTCGATGCCCTCAACCGGCCGCTGCTGGCGCTCTTTGGTGTGATCGCGATCACGACCGCGATTTTCAGCATCGGATTCCTGCCGGCCGAGATCGCCAGCGGCCGCCTCAAGGGTTGGAGCCTGCGGCTCTATCACCCGCTCTTCCAATGGCTGCTGGCTGCCCTTGCTCTGGCGCTGACCGCCAATAACCTCGGCCTCCTGTGGGCCGCCATCGAAGCGGCGACACTCGCGACCATCCTGATGATTGCGCTGGCCCGCACGCGGTCTGCATTGGCGGCAGCCTGGCGGACCTTCATCCTGGGCGGTGTCGGCATTGCCCTGGCGCTCTTCGGGACCATGCTGATCTATATCGCGGCCCAAGGCGTCCTCGGCCCCGGCCTGCCCGCTATGACCTGGAGCGCGCTGGCCCCGGTCGCCGGCAAACTGCCGCCCGCCATCGTCAGTTTCGCGTTTGTCGTGCTGCTGATCGGCTATGGCACCAAGGCCGGTCTCGTCCCCATGCAATCCTGGCTGCCCGATGCCCATGCCGAAGGGCCGACGCCGATCGCCGCCGTCCTCTCGGGCCTACTGCTGAGTATCGCTCTGTATGCCCTGGTCCGCCTCAAGATCGTGACCTCCGCCGGCAGCCTACCGCCGGGCTGGCCGCTGATCGGCCTGGGCCTGCTGTCGGTGTTGGCGGCCGGCCTGATGCTGGCCAAACGCACCGAGATCCGGCGTTTCTTCGCGACATCCTCGGTCGAGCAGATCGGCCTCGCCGCCGTCGCCTTCGGCCTCGGCGGCCGGACCATGGCAATGGTCGGGCTCTTGCTGCTGATCAACCATATGCTAGCAAAATCGGCCGTCTTCTTCATCCTCGGTCGCGCCTTGCAGCTTCATGGTGGTCAGCCAGTCCAGGCCCTGGCCTATCGTTATCCCGCGATGGGCTGGTCACTGACCCTACTGGTGACGGCCGTCATCGGATTGCCGCCCTTCCTCGGCTTTGCACCGAAAGTGACGCTGCTCTCGGGCGTCGCCGGCTATGCGCCCTGGATGCTGATCCCGCTGGCCGCCGGTCTGTTGCTGGTCGCCCTCGCTCTGGTGACGCGCCTCAATAGCGTGGTCTTCGCCAAGCCCGCCGGCCCTGACAACCTGCCCGGTTTAAGTGCGGCCTGGACGCTCTATGTTCCGCTGGCCGTCCACCTCGGCCTGCTGCTGATCTGCGGGTTGACGCTTGGGCCCTTGCAGAGCCTCATCACCGCCGCAGCGGAGGTTGCGCGATGAGCCGCCTTACCGATTTCAAAGGTGATCTGCCGACCTTGATCGCGGCCTTGGCCGAAGAGCCCTGGGAGCTGCTCTCCCTCTGGGTCGAACCCACCGGCCTGCATGTTTTGCTGCGCGATCCCGGCAGCAATCAGGTCGCCCATCGCGGTTTTGCTCTGGCGGACGACCGTTTCCCAACTTTCAGCCTCGTGCGCCCCGGTGCCAGCCGGCTGGAGCGCGCCATCGCCGACCGACAATGGGTGACGGCAGAGGGCGCGAGCGATAAACGCGCCTGGATCGATCATGGCCGCTGGCCCGCCAAAGGCACCTATCTCGGCAGTCGCTTCCTCGCCGCCGCCCCCTATGTCTGGCAACCGGCCGAAGCCCCTGGCCTGCATCTGATCCCGGTCGGGCCGGTCCATGCCGGCATCATTGAGCCTGGGCATTTCCGTTTCTCGGTCGTTGGCGAGACGGTCGTGCGACTTGAGACCCGCCTTGGCTATGTCCATCGCGGCATCGAGACGCTGATGGTCGGCAAGAGTGTCTCTGACGCCGCGAGACTCGCCGGCCGGCAATCGGGTGACAGCACGGCCGCCTATGCCCTAGCTTTTGCCCGGGCGGTCGAGGGTGTCGGATCCATCCAGGCACCGATCCGGGCCCAGGCCCTGCGCCTCGTCATGCTGGAGTTGGAGCGGATCGCCAATCACATCGGTGATGTCGGCGCGCTGTTCGGCGATGTCGGTGCCCATGTGTTGCAGATGCGCTGCTGGGCTTGGCGCGAAGATCTGGCTCGCGCCGCCGAGAGTGCCTTCGGCCACCGGCTGATGATGGATTGCATCGTGCCGGGCGGCGTGCGCTCGGCCGGCGATCTCAGCATCTATCGCCCGCTCTGCCTGCGCCTGCTGGAAGATTTGCCCCGGATCCTCAAGGCCTATCGATCGAGTGCCACCATCCGCGACCGCATGATCGGGACCGGCATCCTCCCGCGAGAAACCACCGAAAGCTTTGCCGCCGGCGGCATCGTCGGGCGGGCCAGCGGCCGCAGCTTCGATGCCCGTTCCCTCGATCCCCTCGCCCTGGAATTGGGGTTCGAGACAGCAACCCTCAATGAAGGGGACGTCCAGGCCCGCCTCTTGTTGCGGATCGAAGAATGCGCGCGCTCGCTGGTTCTGATCGAACGGCTCCTGGAGCGTCTGGCGGATATGGATGGGTTGACCCAGGCGCCTTTGCCGGCCCTGACCGGCGAAGGACTGGCGCTGGTCGAAGGTTTCCGGGGAGATATCCTGGTCTGGCTGCGCCTTGCCGATGGGAAGGTCCAGGCGAGCCATCTGCGTGATCCTTCCTGGTTCCAATGGCCGCTGCTCGAAGGCGCGATGGATACCGCGATCCTCGCCGATTTCCCGCTGGTCAATAAGAGCATCAATGGCTCTTATGCTGGGCATGATGGGTGAAAAATGCGCCGTATCCTATTGAAAAACATCATCTATAAGATAAAGACCGAAAGCGCGCCACCGCCGATGGGCACCGGTTTGCCGGTCGAGGAGAACGTGCGCCGGATCTTTGGCCGCTCGCTCGTCATCCGCCATGTCGATGCCGGCAGTTGCAATGCCTGCGAGTTGGAACTCCATGCGCTCTCCAACCCTTATTATGATCTCGAACGTTACGGGATTTCCTTCACAGCGAGCCCGCGGCATGCCGATGTCCTGCTGGTAACCGGCATCGTGACCTGGACGATGGCTGACGCTCTGCGGGAGACGTTCGAGGCGATGCCGGAGCCTAAATGGGTGATTGCGTCGGGCCATTGCGCCATCGGTGGCGGGATGTTTGCCGACAGTCCCGTCTGCGCCGGGCCGGTTTCCAGTATCCTGCCGGTCTCAGCGACCATCCCGGGTTGCCCGCCCAGCCCAAGGGCCGTTCTCGGTGCCTTGCTCGGGTTGCTGGAAAAGACATGATTCCTTGCCTATCTTGGCAAAGCAGATAACCGGCCGTCAGCGCTAGGGAGCGAATAATGGGTCAATTCGGAATGGGTCAACCGGTTCGCCGGGTCGAGGATGTCCGCCTGATTACCGGCGCGGGCCGCTATACCGACGATATCGCTTTCAAGGATGCCGCCGTCGCCCTGGTGGTGCGCAGCCCCTATGCCCACGCCCATATCCGCAGCATCGATAAAGCCAGCGCCATGAGCGTCGAGGGTGCGCTGGCCGTCTATGTCGCATCCGATATCGCCCACCTTGGCACCATCGACAGCCCGATCAACATTCCTGGCCCCGGCGGCCGCCCGATGGCCAAGCCCGTCCGCCCGCTGCTGGCGCGCGAGAAGGTCGTCCATGTCGGCGAAGCGGTCGCCTTCGTCGTCGCCGAAACCGCCGAGGCCGCGCGCGACATGGCCGAAGCGCTTTACGTCGATTACGATGATCTCTCCGCCGTCTCCGACATGCGGATCGCGATTTCCGGCAAGGCCGCCCAGATCCATGAGGGCGCGCCGGATAACATCAGCTTCGTCTGGACCCTGGGCGACAAGCCCGCGACCGAAGCCGGTTTTGCCAAAGCAAAACATGTGGTCGAGGTCGAGATCGTCAATCAGCGCCTGGTTTCCTCGGCGCTGGAGCCCCGCAATGCGGTCGGCGAATGGGATGGTGAGCGCTATACCCTGACCTCCACCAGCCAGGGTGTGCATGGGCTACAAGAGACTTTTTCCGAAATCCTCGGCGTCGAGCCCTCGGCCCTGCGGGTCATCACCCCCGATGTCGGCGGCGGTTTCGGCACCAAGATCTTCCCCTATCCCGAACAAGGCCTCGTGCTGTTTGCCGCCAAAGATCTAAATCGCACGGTAAAATGGATCGGGGAGCGGCCGGACAGCTTCCTGGGCGATGCCCATGGCCGCGATAATCTCACCACGGCGCGCCTAGCGCTGGATGAAAACGGCAAGATCCTGGCCCTCGATATCGACACGCTCGCCAATCTCGGCGGGTTGATCTCGCCCTATGGCCCGTTCGTCGCGACCAAGGCCGGCTGCGGCATGCTGTGCGGGGTCTATGACATTCCGGCCGCCCATGTGCATGTCACCGGTGTCTTCACCAATACCGCCCCGGTCGATGCCTATCGTGGTGCCGGCCGGCCGGAAGCCGCCTATGTCATCGAACGCGCCATGGATGAGGCGGCGGTCAAGATCGGCCTCAGCCCTGCCGAAATCCGCCGCCGCAACTTCATCCGCCCGGAACAAATGCCCTATACCACGGCACTGGGCCAGACCTACGACAGCGGCGAATTCCAACAGAACCTGGAAGATGCTTTGCGCAACAGCGACGCCGCGAATTTCGAAGCTCGCCGCAAGGAATCGGCAGCGCGCGGAAAACTGCGCGGTATCGGCCTCTCGACCTATATCGAGGCCTGCGCCGGCGGCAGTGCCGAAGTCGCCCGCCTCGTGGTGCGCGATACCGGCAAGGTCACCATCCTGATCGGCACGCAATCCAACGGCCAAGGCCATGAAACCGCCTACGCCCAACTGGCGGCCGACCGTCTGGGCCTGACGCCCGATGAGATCGAGGTGATCCAGGGCGATACCGACAAGATCGCGACCGGCGGCGGTACTGGCGGCTCGCGCTCGGTGCCCGTTGGCGGCGCCTCAGTCGATCAGGCCTCGGTCGGGCTTATCGAAAAGGGCAAGCAACTCGCGGCCCATTACCTTGAGGCCGCGACGGCCGATATCGAATATGCCGACGCCCGCTTCACCATCGCCGGCACCGACCGTTCGATGTCCTGGGTGGAAGTCGCCGCCCGCGCCGCCAAGGGCGACCTGCCTGAGGGCGAGAAGACCGGGTTCGAGGCCAGCTCCAGCTTCAAGCCGCCCGCCTCGACATACCCGAACGGCTGCCACGTGGTAGAGGTCGAGATCGATCCCGAGACCGGCGGTACCTCGGTCGAGCGTTACACGATCGTCGATGACTTCGGCACCATTGTGAACCCGTTGCTGCTGGCGGGTCAGGTCCATGGTGGCGTCGCCCAAGGGTTGGGTCAGGCGCTGATGGAAGGTGTCGTTTATGACGAGAACGGCCAGCTGCTGACCGGCTCCTTCACCGATTACGCCATGCCGCGCGCCGATGATTTCCCGGATATCGCCTTCTCGACCAACAGCGTGCCCTGCCGCACCAACCCGTTGGGCGTCAAAGGCGCGGGCGAAGCCGGCACCATCGGCGCCACCCCGGCCGTGATGAATGCCGTGATGGATGCATTGCGACCCGCCGGTGTGGATATTATCCACATGCCGGCAACGCCTGCGAAGATCTGGAACGCCCTGCAAAGCGCGGCGGCATGAAACCCGAGCAGATCGATGCCCTGATAGCCCTGGTCCTGAAGGCGGGCGTCGAGGTGATGCGTCACTATGACGACGGCTGCGATACCCGCCGCAAAGGCGATGGCTCGCCCGTCACAGATGCCGATGTCGCCGCTGAAGGGATCCTGCTGGCCGGCCTAGCCGAGATCGCCCCCGATGTGCCGGCTCTATCAGAAGAACAGGTAGAGCTCGGAAACTTCCCCGATATCTCCAATGGCCATTTTTGGTGTATCGACCCGGTCGATGGCACCAAGGAATTCATCAATCGAAGCGGCGAATTCACCATCTGCCTCGGCTATATCGAGGATGGTGCCGCCGTCGGCGGCTTGCTGCATAGCCCTGCCCTGGGGCGGACATTTGTTGGTCTCAAAGGCTGGGGTGCAATCGAGGTGCTGGCCGACGGCACCCGTAAGCCAATCCATGTCCGAGCCCGCCCGGCCGAAGGCCAGATCGCCCTTGTCAGCCGCAGCCATCACAGCGGCAAGCTGCTCGATGATTTCATCGCCAAGGAAAAGGCTGAGCCGCGCGTCGTCGGCAGCGCCTTAAAGTTCGGGCTGATCGCGGCCGGCGAAGCGGATCTCACCGCCCGCACCGGCCCGACCTGCGAATGGGACACCTGCGCCGGCCAAGCTGTGTTGGAAGCCGCCGGCGGCAGCGTCACCACGATGGACGGCATCCCGCTCGCCTACGGCAAACCAGGTTTCCGGAACCCGGGGTTTATCGCCCGGGGCGGCGTGTAAGAAGGCTACCCATTATCGTCATCCCGCACTTGATGCGGGATCTTGCTCGGGCAGCTCCGACTCGAATAGACCCCGCATCAAGTGCGGGGTAACGAAGTTAGGAATCTAAACCCGCCCCAAACTCTCGCTCAAGAGCGCGTCGATTTCCTTGGCAGCAACGCTGGAGGGCTCAGTTTCAGCAACGCCCTTGCCTTCCAGCAAGGCTGCCGCCAGGGCCGTGCGGTTGCCGAGGCGGGATTCCGCCAGTGGCACGCCCAGTTTCAGGGCTTCAGCGATCACCGCCTCGGCCGCCTTGCCGCGCGAGGGCACGCGGTTCAACACCAACAGTGCTGGGCGTTTTTCGGCAGCGGCGAGATCCAGCGTCGGACGCGTCGCCCAAAGATCAAAGGGACTGGGCTGTACCGGCACCAGGATGCGGCTGGCGGCGCGCACCGCGACACGCGCATCGGTTTCGGCATGGGGCGGGCTATCGATGATCAGCAGATCATAGGCGGCTTTGAGCTTGTCGATCTCGCCCGAGACGCGCCAGCCGGTCAGGGCCTGCACCACGAGTTTGCCGGGAATGCCGCGATCAGTGCGGAGTTGCCCCCATGCAGACAAGCTGCCTTGCGGATCGACGTCGATCAGCCCGACGCTCATCCCGCGTTTCAGGGCCGCCACGGCCAAATGGATAGCCAGGGTGGTTTTGCCGGCGCCACCCTTCTGCTGGGCGATAGTCAGGATCTGCGCAGTCACTTGGGCGGTCCCTTCGGCTCGAAGTTGCGGTGCAACATCACTCTAACACCATGACAACACGAAGGCATAACCGGCAAGACTTGACCGCCGTGTCAACCAGCGCGATTGTGCGTGCCATGCCAGTTCTTTCGCCGACGCCCGAGAATCTCACCGAAGCCGCCCGCCACCTGATTTCGGGTGGCCTTGTCGGCATTCCGACCGAAACCGTCTATGGACTCGCGGCCGATGCCACCAACGGCAAGGCCGTAGCGCAGATCTATGAATTGAAAGGCAGGCCTGCCTTCAATCCGCTGATCGTGCATGTCGCCGATGTCGCGGCGGCCGAGAAATTGGCGATTTTCGACGAACGGGCGCATTTCCTGGCGAAACGTCTCTGGCCCGGCGCCCTCACCCTGGTGCTGCCGCGCCGGCCAGATTGTTTTGTGGCCAGCCTCGCGACCGCCGGGCTCGATACCATCGCGATCCGCATTCCCGATCATGGCGTGACGCTCGATCTGCTGCGCCTCGTCGGCCGGCCGCTCGCCGCCCCCTCGGCCAATCGCTCGGGCCACCTGAGCCCCAGCCTGCCCGGACATGTGGCGCTGGAGTTCGGCAATCAGCTCGGCATCATTCTCGACGGCGGCCCCTGCCGTGTCGGTCTCGAATCGACCGTGTTGGATCTGACCGGTCCCCATGCCGTCATCCTGCGCCCCGGTGGCATCACCCGCGAAACCATCGAGGCCTCGATCGGCCCCGTCTCGGCCGCCAATCCCCATACCGACGAAGGCCCGAAAAGCCCCGGCATGCTGGCCAGCCATTATGCGCCCAACCTGCCGCTGCGCCTCGACTGGACCTTCCCGGCCGAAAAAGAAGCCCTGCTCGCTTTCGGCCCGTTGGTGCCCGAAGGGTTCGAGACCGTGCTGAATCTGTCCGAAACCGGCGACCTGCATGAGGCGGCCAGCAATCTCTTTGCCTTCCTGCATGCACTCGATACACCCCTGCATTCCGGGATTGCCGTTATGCCAGTTCCCAATCAAGGGCTCGGCATCGCCATCAATGACCGATTGAAGCGCGCCGCCACGCCCGAGGCCTAATAATGATCGACGCCGTGTTGTTGGAGCGGCTGAAAAGCCTGCTGGGCCCCAAGGGGCTGCTCACCGACCCGAGTGATCTTGAACCGCACCTGAAAGAATGGCGCGGCCTTTATCGTGGCACCGCCCAAGTGGTCGCCAAACCGGCCTCGACCGCCGAGGTCGCGGAAGTCTTGAAGCTCTGCAATGACGCCGGGGTGCCGGTCGTCCCCCAAGGCGGCAATACCGGCTTGGTCGGCGGCGCGGTCGGGCATGAGGGCAGCGTCATCCTAGCGCTCGGCCGCATGAACAAGGTTCGTACGGTCGATCCGGTCGCCCATACGATGATTGTCGAAGCCGGCTGCATTCTGGCCGATATCCAGCGCGTCGCTGACGAGCATGGCTGCCTCTTCCCGCTCTCACTCGCGTCCGAAGGCACCTGTCAGATCGGCGGCAATCTCTCGACCAATGCCGGTGGCACCGCGGTCCTGCGCTATGGCAATACCCGCGACCTGGTGCTGGGCCTAGAAGTCGTGCTTCCGGATGGTCTGGTGCTCGACGGGTTGCGCTCCTTGCGTAAAGACAATACCGGCTATGATCTCAAGAACCTCTTTGTCGGGGCCGAAGGCACGCTCGGCATCATTACCGCCGCCGTCTTGAAGCTTTATCCCAAGGTTCGCGATGTCGCGACCGCCTTCGTCGCCGTGCCCCATGCCCAGGCCGCTGTCGATCTGTTGAGTTTCGCTCGCGCGCGCTCGGGCGATACGGTCACGACGTTCGAGCTGATGAACCGCCTGTCGGTCGAAATGGTCCTGCGCCATGTGCCGGGCACGCAGGATCCGCTCGCCGCCATCAGCCCCTGGTATGTGCTGATCGAACTCTCCAGCCCCCGTGAAGGCGGCAATCTGACCGGCACGCTCGAAGAGATCCTCGGCGAGGCGATGGAACGGGATTTGGTCCAGGACGCCGCCCTCGCCCAGAATGCCGCCCAGCGCGATAACCTCTGGCGCCTGCGTGAAGAAATCTCCGAAGCGCAGAAGCCTGAAGGCGGCAGCATCAAACATGATATCTCCGTCGCGATCGCCGATGTGCCGGCCTTCATGACCGAAGCGACAGCTGCTGTGATCGCGCAAGTTCCCGGCATCCGCCCGGTTAGCTTCGGCCATGTCGGCGACGGCAATATCCATTTCAACCTGTCTCAGCCTTTGGGCATGGACAAGCAGGTCTTCCTCGACCAATGGGCGGAAATCGCCCATACGGTGCATGAAATCGTCCACCGTTATAGCGGCAGCTTCAGCGCCGAACATGGCATTGGACAATTGAAGGTTGGCGACCTTGCGCATTATAAATCTCCAGTGGAACTGGAAATCATGCGCCGTGTTAAAAGAGCGCTGGATCCAAAAAACCTATTAAATCCAGGGAAGGTCATCATTCCATGAGCCAATATGCCGCCCCGATTTCCGATCTTCGCTTCCTTCTGGGAAACGTCATCGAAACAGGCGGTATTCTTAACGGTGTTCTGGACTTAAGCGACCTCGACGCAATTCTTGAAGAAGCCGGCAAATTTGCTGGCGAAGTCCTCTCTCCCCTGAATGCCATCGGCGACCAGCAAGGCGCCAAGCTTGAGAATGGCACCGTCGTCACGACACCGGGCTTTAAAGAAGCCTGGGCCGGCTTTGTCGAAAGCGGCTGGAACAGTGTCGGTGGATCGACCGCCCATGGCGGCCAGGGTTTCCCGCTGGTCATCGGGGCAGCCCTCAATGAGATCTGGAACGGCGCCAACATGGCGTTTGCCCTCTGCCCGCTCCTGACCCAAGGCGCCGTCGAATGCCTAGAGCGGGTCGGCAGCGCCGAGCTGCAGGCGAAGTATCTCCCGAATCTCATCAGCGGTCGCTGGACCGGTACGATGAATCTGACCGAAAGCCAGGCCGGGTCCGACCTCGCCGCCCTGCGCACCAAGGCTGTGCCGGACGGGGATGGCTATCGCATCAGCGGCCAAAAGATCTTCATTACTTTTGGCGATCATGAGATGGCGGAGAATATCGTTCATCTGGTGCTAGCCCGCCTGCCCGATGCCCCACCGGGCATCAAGGGTATCAGCCTGTTTGCCGTGCCAAAACTCCTGGTCAATGCCGATGGCAGCCTTGGTGCCCGCAACGATGTGCGCTGTGTGTCGCTGGAACATAAGCTCGGAATCCATGCCTCGCCCACGGCCGTGCTGTCCTTCGGTGATGAGGGTGGCGCCTATGGCGAGCTGATCGGCGAGGCCAACAGGGGCCTCGAATATATGTTCATCATGATGAACAACGCCCGCCTGAACGTCGGTATCCAGGGCATTGGTGTCGCCGAACGCGCCTATCAGCAGGCTCTCGATTATGCCCGCACCCGCATCCAGGGGCGCCCGGTCGGCATCCGCAGCGAAGCCCCGCTGCCGATCATCAACCACCCGGACATCCGCCGGATGCTGCTGACCTCCAAGGTTCGGATCGAAGCCGCCCGCGCCATCGCCCTGGAAGCCGCCGCCAGCCTTGATCGTGGGCGCGGTGAGGCGGCCGATCCCGCGCAGCTGGCCAAAGGCGAACTGCTGATCCCGATTTGCAAGGCCTGGTCAACCGATCTGGGCGTTGCGGTCGCCTCGACCGGTGTTCAGGTCCATGGCGGCATGGGCTATATCGAGGAAATCGGCGCCGCCCAGCATTATCGCGATGCCCGTATCACCCCGATCTATGAGGGCACCAACGGCATTCAGGCCAATGACTTGCTGGGGCGCAAGCTGCTGCGCGATCAGGGCGCGACCATGCGGACCCTGCTGGAAGAAATCGCCGGCACGATCGCAACCCTGGCCGAGTCGGAGGGTGACGATCTCGCCGTTCTGCGCCATCGCCTGTCGCTCGCCCGCGAAGCCTTGGCGCGTGCGACCGATGTGATCCTGAACCAGGCCCAGGATGATATGCGCATCGCGCTGGCTGGCGCGGCGACCTACCTCGATCTTGCCGGCTGCGTCATTGGTGGCTGGATGATGGCACGTGCCGCGCTGGCAGCTCAGGAACGCCTATTTGCCGGCGATGCCGGCGGCGGCTTTTATGATGCCAAACTGATGGCGGCCCGGATTTATGCCGAACATGAGTTGGTGCGGGCGCCGACCCTGGAAACCATCCTGCATGACGGCAGCCGCGGGCTCTTGACCTACCCCGACGAGGCTTTCTAGCCCCAAACGAACACCGCCGCTCTATTGAGCGCCCCGGGCGGAGCCCATAAAGAAAAACTGCCGCTCTATTGAGCGGCAGTATCTGTATCGGCGGTCTGCGGCGCGGGGACATGTCCCCGCCATTGTACCGGCACCACCGACATTGGTTCCGGAAAGCCCTTCAAGGGCACCAGCATCGGCGCATCGTAGCTAAAGCCATCGGTCGGCGCCTGCACGGCAACACTGTCAGCCACTGTAATCGCGCCGGGCTCGCCAACCGACGACAGGCGGGCGGCGAGTTGCACGACGGTGCCGAAATAATCATTATCTTCCTGTACCGGCCGGCCGGACGAAATCCCGACACGGATGGCGAGCGACCGCTGCAGGGTCACCGAATTATATTGCGCTACCTCGATCTGGATCGAGACCGCTGCCTTGACCGCATCGGCCACGCGCGGGAAGACGGCCATTATACCGTCGCCGGTATGTTTGACCTGATGACCACGGTGTTTCTTGAGGGCCGTGCCGACAATCAGGTTATGGGCCTGCACCAGCCGCATCGCCCCTTCATCACCCAGTGCCTGAGTGGTTTCGACCGAAGACACCATATCGGTGAAGAGGATCGCGATATCGCCGGTTGGCGCAACCTGCCCCGATTGAGTTTCCGGGTTGGAAACCCAGGAGGTCAGCGCCTCGGCCAGCGCACTGCCCGGCACGCCCCGCCCCGACAGGAATTCGGCCATGGCTGCACGGCCTGCTTCGATGGTGCCGCTATAGAGCGCGTCTTTGCGATACTCTTCGATCCGGGCGGCAAATTCGCTGGCGCGCTGCGGCGAGGTGCCGAGCATTGCGAGTGCCATCTGCAAAACGGTCCCAAGTTGACCCGGCGGCAGCGACCGGCCGGTCAGCGACATGACAGCATCGCCCGCGCCGAGCAGGAATAGATGGCAGGCGAACCGCTTGCGCTTGCCGTCGGGACCGGTATCGGTGAAGAGCTTCGCGCCATCGCCCAGCAGGCAATTCTTAAAGAAATCGCGCAGACGGATGCGATCATCATCACTGGCAACCGGCAGGGCGTGTTTATCTTCCGGCTTCTTGGCTGGCGCCAATTCCCCGGTGGCAGGCTTCGGTGGCTCGATCGGCGCTTTGGCTTCAGCAGCCTTCGTCGCTTCGGCGTTCTTTGCCTTGGCGAGCGCATCGTCGAACTTGGCCGACCATTCGCTTTCAGCGGCTGTGGCGGCGGGTGGCGGCGGGATAACTTCGCCCGCCTTGGTCTTCGCCATCATCTCGCTCAAGGTCGCCGGCGGCGCCGGAGGCTGCTGAAGCTTCTTAGCCTGGGCGTTCTTATATTCCGCCTCTTCCGTCAAAAGACGACGCGTGCGGGCATAAAGGAACAGCGCCACGACAAAGGCGACGATCAGCAAGGCGATCGAGAACATGAGGTAGCGCGACGGCAAACCGATGCCGAGGCCGAACTGTTCCATCAGCACAACGCCACCGACACCGCCCAGCGCAATCACGCCGGTGGTGGCCAGGGCGACACGGCGCAAAACCTGGCCGATCGAAACCGTGGCTTCGGGTAATTCCTTAGGTGCCGTCTGGCGGGTAGCTTCGGCCTTGGGTGCTGGCGGCGGAGCCGGCTGAGCGATGGGGCGAGCCTGAACGGAGCGCGCGATCGGGGCCGGGCGCGGCGGCGGCGCCTTGGCTTCCTGAGGTTTGGATTTGGGGGCGCCTTCGCGATAAAGGGTGCGCTGCTTGAAGAGGCCGGAAGCCTCGTCATAAGTCTCGCGTACGACCTTTACTGCTTCGGACCCATTTGTGATGAGTCGTTTGGCAGCAGCAACGGCATCTTCTTTCTCCGAGCCCTTATAGCGCTCTTCAATCCGCCATTTGCCGTTGTCATACACATGGACCTCAATGAGATCCTCGACCTTCACCCTCACGCACCCCCATCAATAAGGCGGTGTTTAGGCCACAGAATTGCCACACCGAATGAGGGCAAAATGACATTGTGATTTAGCTATGGCAACTTATATCCCTGCAATTAACCGAATTTTTATAAAATTAATCGGCCCGCAGCCATATCTGGCGACGGGCCGACCATTCTTTTACTGTCTTACAAGCAAGACTTACTCGTTTAGTGTGCGCTCTCCAAGCGCTGTGAAGCACCGGCGTTAACGATTTCAATGATGCGGGGCTTCATTGCTTCCGGCACTTCCCGGCGCAACTCGACATGCAACAAACCGTTCTCAAGGGCCGCATTGGTGACTGAGATATGGTCGGCCAATTCAAAGCGACGTTCGAACGCCCGGGCAGCAATGCCACGGTGCAGGAACTTGCCTTCAGTCTTCTCGGCCGGGTCCTTGGCGATCTTGCCGGTCACGATCAGGCTGTTCGGCTGAGCAACGATCGAGATGTCCTGCGGTCCAAAGCCTGCCACCGCCATCGAGATGCGGTAGGTATCGTCGGTGAGCTTTTCGATATTGTAGGGGGGATAGCTCGACGTCTGCTCATCAACACGGCCTGCGGTATCGAGCAGCGAGGCCAGACGGTCGAAACCGACGGTGGAGCGGAACAGCGGAGCGAGATCGAAACGATGCATTACCCTATCCTCTTATGAGCAACTGGGTTTTCACGATAATCGGGCACCCCATCATTGGGCCTACCCGAGGGTTTATGTGCGGCCCGCTTGGCGGCGCCATCACGAAACTGTAGGTAGGAATGGGTCTGCATATCGTCAAGAGGATGATTTTTTCCCTTGCAAGAGATAGCCTGTCCGCGCCATCTCCCACTCAAGAAAGCCATTACCTTTCAAGGAGGAACGTCCGCTATGCCGTCTTTCGACATCGTCTCCAAGACCGAACTGGCGGAGGTCGACAATGCCCTGGCAGGGATCACGCGTGAAATCGGCACCCGCTTTGATTTCAAAGGGGCCAAATGCTCGATCGAGCGCAAAGACAATGAACTGACCGTCTTGGCCGACGACCAACTGAAGCTCGACCAGATGCATGAACTGATCAAAGTCTATTTCACCCGCCGCAAGCTCGATGCCGGCGCTCTGGACTATAAGACTGTCGAAAAGGCTTCGGGCAATACCGTGCGCCAAGTGATCACCGTGAAGCAGGGCCTGGAACAGGAACTTGCCAAGAAGATCACGAAGGCGATCAAGGATGCGAAGCTGAAGGTTCAGGTCGCAATTCAAGGCGACGAGCTGCGTGTCTCGGGCAAGAAGCGCGACGATCTGCAAGATGCCATCGCCTTCGTCAAAGGCATGAAGATCGAACAGCCTCTGCAGTACGAGAACTTCCGCGACTGATCTTCTAAATGGAATCGCTGGATTGCACGGTGATTGGGGCGGGCGTCGTCGGTTTGGCGATCGCCCGTGCCCTGGCCCTCGCCGGGCGCGAGGTCGTGGTGCTGGAGGCAGCCGATAGCATCGGCACCGGTATTTCCAGCCGTAATTCCGAAGTGATCCATGCCGGACTCTATTATCCGGCCGGCAGTTTGAAATCGCGCCTCTGCATTAAGGGGCGCGATTTGCTTTATGGCTATTGCGCCGACCGCGGAGTTCCGCACCGCAAGCTCGGCAAGCTGGTCGTCGCGACTGATGAAAGCCAGTTGCCTGCCCTAACTGCTCTCCAGGCCAGCGCGATGGCTAATGGCGCAGGCGATTTACCGTGGCTCAGCCGGCAAGACGCCGTCGCTCTTGAGCCCGAACTCTCCTGCGTCGCCGCCCTGCTCTCCCCCAATTCCGGCATCATCGACAGCCATGCCCTGATGCTGAGCCTGCTGGGGGATTTTGAAGCAGCCGGTGGAGTTTTGGTCATGAATTCCCCGATGCTTTCTGGCAAAGCGACGGCGGAAGGCATTGAGCTTGAGGTCGGGGGGATCGAGCCGATCCGGATCAGGACCAAATCGCTGATCATCGCCGCCGGTCTTGAGTCCCAGAGGATCGCGCGATCAATTGCCGGCATGCCGGCTGCTAGCATTCCCCCGCTCTATCTTGCCAAGGGCTGCTATTTCGGCCTCTCCGGCAAAGCGCCCTTCTCGCGCCTGATCTATCCCATGCCCGAGGCAAATACCGCCGGACTTGGAACCCATATCACCCTCGACATGAATGGGCGCGGCCGGTTCGGGCCCGATGTCGAATGGACCGAGACGATGGATTATCGCGTGGCGCCCGAACGAGCTGCACCCTTCTATGCCGCGATCCGGCGCTATTGGCCGGGTCTGCCTGAGGGCGCGCTATTCCCCGATTATGCCGGCATTCGCCCAAAACTATCTGCGCCGGGCGCACCGGCGATGGATTTTTGCATCCAAGGGGTTGCCGATCACGGTCTTGCCGGATTGATCGCCCTTTATGGGATCGAATCGCCGGGCCTCACCGCTTCTCTTGCCCTGGCGGACCATGTGACAGAGCGCCTAAAGGCCAAGGAAGAAGCCTCCTAATGGATAAGATCGTCGATTATTACTACACACCGGTCTCCCCCTTCGCCTACCTCGGGGCGGCGCGTTTCCGCCAAATCTGCCAGGAGCATGGCGCGTCGGTCGTCCATAAGCCGATCGATCTTGGCCGCATCTTCCCGGTGTCCGGCGGCTTGCCACTCGCAAAGCGCCCCCAGCAGCGCCAGGCCTATCGCCTGATCGAACTCAAGCGCTGGAGCGATTTCCTGGGCCTGCCGATGAATGTCGAGCCCGCTCACTTCCCGGTCCCCGCCGATACCGCGTCCTGGATGATCCTGGCCGCGATCAAGGAAGGACATGATCCCTTCCCCCTATCCGAGGCTTTGATGCAGGCCGTCTGGGTTGAGGATCGCGATATCTCCGACCTCGGGACCCTGATTGAGATCGCCGATACTGTTGATTTGCCGGGGCAAAAGCTGCTCGCCACGGCTGTGGAGGATGATGTGATCGGAACCTTTATCCGCTATACCGACGAGGCGATCACCCTCGGCGTTTTTGGCGCCCCGACTTATAGCTATCGCGGCGAGATGTTCTGGGGCCAAGATCGTCTGGATTTTCTGTCGCGCGCCCTTAGCGAGAAATAGGCATGATTATTCTGCGTTATCTTCCCCTGCTCAGCATCGCCTTGGCCAGCATGACAGCCCCGGCCTTGGCGGTCGGCCCGCAGGCGCCTGCGGTTCAGACGGCCCAGAATGCGCCCGAACCGGCGCCAGCCCAACCGACATCGCCGCCCGCGACGGATGCGCCGCTTGAACCAGCACGGGAAACGCTCACGCTTTTCACCGCTTTCGATGGCCAGCGCATGGCGTCGGTCTTTGCCGAGTTTTCCGACAGCCAGAAGATCAATGTCCGCATCGAAAGCGATGAGGCCGACCTGATCCTGGGTCGCCTGCTCAAAGAAGGCGCGACCAGTTCCGCCGACGCCATCATGATCCCGACGCTCTCGCGCCTCGAGCGTGCAACTACCGCCGGCCTGCTGCAGGCCCTGCCCGTGCCCGATCTGGAAAAAGCGGTGCCGGCTGCTTATCGGGATCCGCAGAACCGCTGGTTCGGCATTGCCACATCGGCCCGGGCCGTCGCCTCCTGGAACGAGCGCATCAAGCCGGGCGAAGTGAACAGCGTGCGCGATCTTGGCCGCGCCACCTTGAAAGGCCGGGTTTGCCTGCCGCCCTTCGATCGCCTCAGCAACCGCACCTTCCTCGCCTCGCTGCTTTTTGGCGCCGAAGCCCCCGCCGTCGAAGGCATGCTGAAGGCTGTTGTCTCCAACGCCGCTCCGCTGCCGGACGATCTGCCGCGCACCAGCATCGACGGTGATGACCGTATTCTGCTGGTCGCTATGTCCAAAGGCGTCTGCGATGCCGCCCTGATCGGCAGCCGCAGCCTCGCCCGCCTTGCCGACAAAGGCGATGATGCCATCAAGGCCGCCCTCGACAAGGTAACGGTCGTCTGGCCCCAAATTGAAAATCGCGGCACCCCCGTTGATGTCATCGGGATCGGCACCACCGCCTCTTCCAACAAGAAAGAGGCGGTCGCCAAGCTGCTGGCTTACCTCGCGTCGGATTCTGGTCAGCGCAAGATGGCCGAAGCCCTCTGGGCCTATCCGATCAAGGCCGGCGTGCCGCTGTCCAATCCCGTGACCCGCTGGGGCCCGGTCAAGGCTGACCCCACGCCGTTCGCGAGCTTACTGCCGCTGCTGCCGGCTGCCGGCCAGCTCGGCGATCAGCTGTCGATCCGCTAAGCAATCGGCATGAGCGATCAAACCAGCCTCAGCAATCTGCCCTATTATCGCAATATGACCCTGCGGGCGGCGCAGGAGGACGAGATATTCGCCAAATTTCGCATCCAGCCGGAACTGGCGAATATCTACGATATCGTCGGCTCCGAAGAGATGCAGCGCGCCTTCACCTGGAACCACATCAAGGCAGCAGAAATGCTGTGCCCGCAGCTGATGGGCATGATCGGCATCGCCAAGCTTAACGACAGCTGTGGTGGGGCAGCGGTCTTTCCGACACCGGTCGGGCCCGAGCTTTCGGCCGCCACCGCGCGCTACGTGAAGTATCTCGCCGATATCCTCTATCTGTTCAAAAACCTTGAAGGCTCGAACATCGTCGAAATCGGCAGCGCCTACGGCGGCCTTAGTGCGCTGATGCACAACACCTATCAGAACCATCGCAGCTACACGGTCTTCGACCTACCCGAAGTGAACCTACTGGCGGCTCGCTATCATCGCACCATCGGTGTTGCGGACGTGCGCTATCAGACGATGGACGATCTGGCCAAGGTTGAGGCGGTGCCGAGCGATCTTTTCATCTCGACCCACGCGCTGTCGGAGATCACCCGCGATCAGCAGAAGATCTATATCGAGAAGATCGTAAAGCACGCCCGTCACGGCTTTGTGCTCTACAATCATTTCTTCGAAGGCCACGCCCGCAAAACCGGCCTCGACATCATGTCGGTCGAAGAATTTGCCGCCCAAATCCCAGGCTGCGAGCTGCAAACCGAACCGCCACTCGTCCTACAAAGCGACCTGGTGCATAAGAGCACACTCGTCATTTGGTGAGCATTCGCCGTTGAAACCGGGGCTGCATGGGCTATAGTCCGCCCATGCCCTCGGAAACTACATATCGCCCGGAAAACGGCAGCAAGCCACAAGCGCTTGACGTTCTGACCCGAGTCTTCGGCTATGGCGCCTTTCGCGGCGAGCAAGCCGCGATCATCGATCATGTCGTATCGGGCGGCGATGCGCTGGTCCTGATGCCGACCGGCGGCGGCAAGTCGCTGTGTTTCCAGATCCCGGCCATCTGTCGCGATGGCGCCGGCATCGTCATCTCACCGCTGATTGCCCTCATTCAAGATCAGGTCGCGGCCCTGACCGAAGCCGGCGTGCGCGCGGCCGGTCTGCATTCCGGCCTCTCGCCCCAAGAGCAGCGCGACATCCTGCGCGCGCTCGTCGAAGGCAATCTCGATCTGCTTTATGTCGCGCCGGAACGGGTAAACACGCCCTCCTTCCTTGATGCGCTCGATCATGCGCGTATCGGGCTCTTTGCAATCGATGAGGCGCATTGCGTCTCGCAATGGGGCCATGACTTCCGGCCCGATTATCGCCAGCTCGACATCCTGCACGAACGGTTCGCCTGGGTCCCGCGCATCGCCCTGACCGCGACGGCCGATCCGCCGACGCGCGACGATATCATCCGGCAGCTGAAGCTCGAAAATGCCCGGGTCTTCCTGACCTCCTTCGACCGGCCAAACATCACCTATCGCGTGGTGGCCAAGCACGAGCCAAAGAAGCAACTGCTGGCCTTCATCAAGGACGATCATGCCGATGATGCCGGCATCGTTTATTGCATGACCCGTAAGAAGGTCGACGATATCGCCGCGTGGCTGAGCGATCAGGGCATCCCCGCGCTGCCCTATCACGCCGGCCTGCCGCCTGATGTGCGCGCGGCCAATCAGGCCCGCTTCATTCAGGAAGAAGGCCTGGTGATGGTTGCGACCATCGCCTTTGGCATGGGGATCGACAAGCCGAACGTGCGCTTCGTCGCCCATCTCGATCTGCCCAAAAGCATCGAGGCCTATTACCAAGAAACCGGCCGCGCCGGCCGTGATGGCCTGCCCGCCACCGCCTGGATGGCCTATGGCCTGGCGGACGTTGTCTTCCAGCGCCAGCGCATGAGTGAAAGCACAGCGCCCGAGGAACATAAGCGCCGGGAACGCGCCAAGCTCGACGCCATGCTGGCCTATTGCGAGACGGCGCAATGCCGCCGCCGCTTCCTCCTGCGCCAGTTCGACGAACATCGGGCCGAGGATTGCGGCAATTGCGACATCTGCCACGAACCGGTTCTGACCTGGGACGCGACCCAAGCGGCCCAGAAAGCCATGTCGGCGATCTATCGCACCGGCGAGCGGTTCGGCGTCGAACATCTTGTCGATATCCTGCGCGGCAATGCCACCGACAAGGCCAAGGATAACGGCCACGATCGCTTGAAGACCTTCAGCTGCGGCAAGGATCTCTCCAACGACGAATGGCGCTCGGTCTATCGCCAGCTGCTAGCCCAGGGCTTTATTTCCGTTGATGTCGAAAGATTTAGCGGGCTGACCCTGACCGAAACCGCCCGCCCCGTGCTGCTGGGCGGCGAAAGCCTACGCCTGCGCAAGGATCCGCTCAAAGCCAGCCGCAAGGCCGATGTCTCCTCCAGCCGCGGCCGGGTGGTGAAATTCTTCGGGGCCGACGCCGATCTCTTCAAGCTCTTGAAGGAATGGCGCCTTGCCGCCGCCCGCGATCATGGCGTGCCGCCCTATGTCATCCTGCATGACGCCACCCTGATCGAGATCGTCGAAAACCGCCCTACCACCCTCGATCAGCTCGGCCGCATGCCCGGCATCGGCAGCCGCAAGCTGGAACGCTATGGCGCCGACGTGCTAGCGATCCTGAAAGAGCATAGGGCCGCAGCTTAATATTATATGGATCGTCATCCTCGGGCTTGACCCTAGGATGACTATTATTGGGATTCAGGCAGCCTGGACGGCTTGCAGAAAACTGCCGACGGACTGGCCTAGCCGACTGGAGATGTCGGACAAATCCGTCGCCGACCTCCGGACGCCCTGTACCCCTTCGCTGCTGTGCTGCGCGATCTGGCTGACACCGCCGATATTGGCCGAGACATCCCGTGTGCCGACGGCGGCCTGTTCGACGTTATAGGCGATCTCGCGGGTCGCGGCCTCCTGCTCGTTGATTGCCGACGCGATGGAAGCGGCCGCCTCCTTCATCGTGGCAATGATATCCGCGAGGCTCTTCAGGGCCGTGCCGACCTGCCTGCTTTCCCCCTGCACGGTATGGATGCGCCGGGTGATATCCTCGGTCGCCTGCGCCGTCTGGGCCGCGAGGTTCTTGACCTCGCCCGCCACCACAGCAAAGCCCTTGCCGGCCTCACCTGCCCGCGCCGCCTCGATGGTGGCATTCAGCGACAGAAGATTGGTCTGAGCGGCGATCTCATTGATGAGGTTGATGATCTCGTTGATTTCGTCCGTCGCAATCACCAGCCGATCGACGGTGCCGGTCGCCTTCTCCGCCGATTCGGCCGCCTCCATCGTGGCATCGGCAGAGCGTGTCGCTTGCCGCGTGATTTCCTTGAAGGAGGCGAAGAGTTCCTCGGCTGCTGCCGCGGCCGCATCGACCCCGGCTGCCGCCTCGATCGCGGCACTCGCCACCGCCGTTGCCCGCCGGTTGGTCTCTTCGGCGTTGCGCTCCATTTCGACCGACGCTTGATCCAGATGGACGGACGAAGAGGACACATGGTCGAGGTCGGCCTTGGCGGCCTGATCAAACGCCTCAATGAGGGTCGCGAGCCTGGTGTTCCGCTCGATCTCCGCCGCCCGTTTCTCGGCTGCTTCCTTCTCCAACTGCCGTTCACGCAAGAGGTTCGCCCGCAGGATTTCGAGAGCCCGCGCCATATTGCCAGCCTCATCCCCGCGCTGGGTACCGCTGATGGCCCGATCCAGGACGCCGGTTGCCAGGGCATCGACATCGGAAACACTCTGTTCGATCGGCTGCCCGATTTCCCGCGTCGCGATCCAATAGGACAGCCCGAGACCGATGACCAATACCGAAGCCGATAGGATCAACAGCATTAGGCGGCCGTCGTCGGCTCTTGCATCGGCTTCCTTATCGAGCAAGGCCTGATGTGCTTCGAGGGCGGAGAAGAGTTTACGGGTCGCTTCCCGCAGCACGCCTGCCGCCTTGTCCGAGGCTACAGCGGCCGCCACCAGATCGCCCCGGGCAGCGGCATCGCGCTGTGCTGCGGCGACAACCTTGCCAACCTCCGCTTCAAAAGCCTGTTTCTTCTTCTCGATATCATCAAGTAGCGCATTGGCATCCGCCGTCGTCACCAAGGTCCGGGCGCGCGCCAGGCGATCCTTGAAGAGCGTCGATTCGGCGGCAAGGCTCTTTGCTGTATCCTGCAGGGCCTGCGCCGAGGGGGCGACCGCCAGCATGGCCTGAATGCCGTTCATGGCCTGGACGTTGGTATTCATGCGGGCCGCCAGCACCGTCAGATGCCCCGCCTGGACAGAGGCATCCATTGCCGTTCGGATCGATTGGAAGGTCATCAGAGCCGCCAGAGCCGTGAAGACGAGGCCAGCGCCCAGGAGAGCGACGATGATCAGGATTTTTGGCAGAATACGGATATTCTTGAGCATGGTTTCCCCCGGTTTCGTTCAGAACGCCCGTCAGGCAAAGACTCGATCAACCCATTATCGACCCGAATAGCAGAAAGCCGAATTCTCACTACCAGCAAGGGAAATCTGAGGTGCGACTTCTTTCGAAATTCACAAGTCTCCGCTTCTCCCAACCCTTGCGACTCGGTATCATCGCAGGCGACGGATAAAAATTGTCTATAATTTTAACGATCTAGGTTTTGCTTGTCGGATGACGGATGATCTTCTTTCGCCTCGGGCCCGGGCTTTTGCGGTGCATTACCGCGAGCTGCTACCCAAGGGCGATATTCCGCTACGTTCGGCATTTGATGTCGGGATTCTGCGGCACATCATCGAAAGTTTTGCGATAGTCGAGGTCGAGGGGCCGGACATGGTGCGCTATCGCCTGGTCGGTGCGCGGGAAGTTCAACGCTATGGCCGGAATATTACCGGCGAGAATTACCTCGATTTCTGTCCGCCCGACCGCCGGGTCGCGGCCCATGCCGCCTTTCACAACATGAGCATCTACCCCTGTGGCATGCAGGCAGTGATCCAGTCGCGCACCAACGTGACCTTTGATCTGACCAACGAAGCGGTTGGATTTCCCTTCCGCTGCGACAAGACAGGCAAGGTCCATCTGATCTTTCAGAGCAACGACCTCGACCGCGACACCCAATGGGCCAATACAGAGGTCTCGGTCCGCAGCCATAGCAGCATCTCCCGGCGGGTTTACCTCGATGTCGGATTTGGTATTCCTCCCCAGGCTTAACGTTTGACCACCAACACAATCTAGGTTTAGCGTTCTTGCATGTCTGAGGTCACTGCCCTGCCGGTGCTGGACCGGCTTTTCGCCCGAATCGACGCCATGCGCGACGAACTCGTCGCCTTGACGCAAGATCTCGTTAGAATTCCAACCGTCAATCCGCCGGGCGATGCTTATCGACCTTGCGCCGAATTGATTGGTGAACAGCTGCGCGGTCAGTCTTTTACCATCGAATATTTACGAGCCGAAGGCGCTTTGGGTGATAGCGACCGTTATCCCCGCACGAATGTTATTGCCCGGCGCGAAGGCAGACGCCCCGGCAAGACCGTGCATTTCAACAGCCATATCGATGTGGTGGAGGCCGGCAAGGGCTGGACTGTCGACCCCTTTGGCGGCGAGGTGCGCGGCAACAAGCTCTATGGACGTGGCACCTGCGACATGAAGGGCGGGCTTGCCGCCTCCATAATCGCGGTCGAGGCGATTTTCCGCGAAGGCGTGGATTTCGCCGGCGCGCTGGAGATCAGCGGTACGGTGGATGAGGAAAGCGGCGGTCACGCCGGTGTCGCCTGGCTGGCGAGCAAGGGCTATTTCTCCCCGCCCCGCGTCGATCATGTGATCATCCCCGAACCTTTGAACGTCGATCGCATTTGCCTCGGCCATCGCGGCGTCTGGTGGGCGGAGGTCGAAACCCAAGGCCGCATCGCCCATGGCTCCATGCCCTTTCTCGGCGTGTCCGCCATCCGCCATATGGGTCAGTTCCTCGATAAGGTCGAAGAACGGCTCTATCCCCAGCTGCTGGCCCGCACGACCAGCATGCCGGTGGTGCCGGAGGGCGCGCGCTCCTCGACCCTCAATTTCAATTCGATCCATGGCGGCCAGCCCGAAGGCTTCGATGGACTGCCCAGCCCGTGCGTCGCCGATAGCTGCCGCCTGATTCTCGATCGCCGCTTCCTCATCGAGGAAACCGCCGAGAGCGTGAAGGCCGAGATCACCGATATCCTCGATGAACTCGCGGCCGAACTGCCGAATTTCGCCTATTCGATCAAAGATCTGATGGTCGTGCATCCGACCATGACCAAACCCGATGCGCCGGTGGTGAAAGCCCTGGATCACGCGATAGAAAGCATCCTGGGCAAGAAGGCCGCCCATATCTGCTCGCCCGGCACTTACGATCAGAAGCATATCGCCCGCATCGGCAATCTGCATGATTGCGTCGCCTACGGCCCTGGCATTCTCGATCTTGCCCATCAGCCCGACGAATATGTCGAGATCGATGCCATGATCGCCTCGGCCAAGGTGATGGCAACCGCCAGCCTCCGTCTGCTCGGCGAATGAGTTTCCCTTCGTGAGTGGTCCGGGGCGTTTAAATCTCATCACCGACGTCCCCGGCCTCTCGGTCGGGAATGCCGAGGATCACGGGGTCTTGAGCGGCACGACGGTGCTACTGGCCGATAGTTCCATGGTCGCGGCCGTCGATGTGCGGGGCGGCGGTCCCGGCACACGGGAAACCGATGCCCTGGCCCCTGAAGCTATGGTCGACCGCATCCATGCGATCTGTCTGTCGGGCGGTTCGGCCTATGGGCTGGCAGCGGCGGATGGCGTCATGGCCTGGCTCGGCACCCAAGGGCGTGGCCTCAAGGCTGGCGGCATGGTGGTGCCGATCGTGCCCGGCGCGATCCTCTTCGATCTCAACAATGGCGGCGACAAGGCCTGGGGCATGGAGCCGCCCTATCGGGCGCTTGGCATCCAGGCCGCCAAGACCGCCGGCAAGCGCTTCTTCCTCGGCAATAGCGGCGCCGGCCTCGGCGCCAAGGCCGGGCGCCTCAAAGGCGGGCTCGGTTCGGCCTCCTGGGTCACCGATGATTGGAGCGTCGGCGCGCTGGTCGCCGCCAATCCGCGCGGATCGGTCGTGCATCCCGGCACCGACAGTTTTTATGCCTGGTATCTGGAGCAGGACAGCGAGCTTGGCAATCAGCAGCGTCCCCCAAAGTGCATCGATGACCTCGGCGATATGGCCGAACTCGCCGCCCCGGCGCTGGGCACCAATACCACGCTGGCGATTGTCGCCACCGACGCGCCGCTGACCAAGGACGAAGCCGGCCGCCTTGCGATTATGGCGCAGGATGGCTTCGCCCGCGCGATCCGCCCGGTCCATACCCCCTATGACGGCGATATCCTCTTTGCGGTCTCCACCGGTGATGGGTCCGGCGTTGGGCCGGATGCCCTGGTGAAGCTGGGCATGGTGGCGGCAGATTGCGTCGCCCGCGCCGTCGCACGGGGTGTATTTGAAGCGAAGACTTCGCCTGCCTACCCATGTTACCGTGACCACTACGGACGTTAATTTTTCCGATTAACACCAAGCACTTGCATAATTGCGGAGGGTTCCGATGAGACTGCGTCTAGCCTCTACCCTGGTGGCCTCACTGCTGGCCGGCGTATCTGCCCTGCCGGCCCTGGCCCAGACCAAGGACACCCTGACGCTTGCCATGCCGATCGAGCCGCCGAACCTCGATCCGACCACGGCCGCCGCCGTCGCCATCCGCGAAGTCACCTACCGGAATGTCTATGAAGGCCTGACCCGTATCGACCGCAATGGCCAGGTGCAGCCGGCCCTGGCCGAGAGCTGGACGATTTCCGACGACAAGCTGACCTACACCTTCAAGCTGCGCGCCGGCGTCAAATTCCATAACGGCCGCGAGCTGACCGGCGATGACGTCAAATTCTCGCTTGATCGCGCTCGCGATCCGCAGAGCACCAATTCCCAGAAGCAGCTCTTCCTGGCCATCGATACGGTCGAGGTCAAGGATCCGCTGACGGTCGTCGTGAAGCTGAAGGCGCCGACCGGTCTTTTCCTGTGGAACATGGGCTGGGGCGATGCCTCGATCTTTGCCAAGGAAACCGTCGAAGCTAATAAATCCAGCCCCGTCGGGACCGGCGCTTTCAAATTCGTCTCCTGGGCGCGCGGTGACCGGGTGGTGCTGGAGAAGAACCCGGATTATCGTGACGCCGCCAATGTGAAGCTGAAGCAGGTTACCTTCCGCTTCATCGGCGATGCCCAGGCTCAAGCCGCGGCCCTCAAGGCGGGCGACGTTGATGCGATTGCCAATTTCGCGGCGCCCGAGCTGTTCGAAGACTTCAAGAAAGATCCGAAATTCACCGCCGTCGCCGGCAAGACCGAAGGCGAAATCGTTGCCGGCATGAACAATGCCCGTAAGCCCTTCGACGATGTCCGGGTGCGCCGCGCGTTGGCTATGTCGATCGATCGCAAGGCCCTGATCGAAGGGGCTTATTCCGGTATCGGCATCCCCATCGGCAGCCACTTCTCGCCCGGCCAGCCAGGTTACGTCGATCTGACCGGCGTCTATAAATACGATCCCGCCGCTGCCAAGAAGCTGCTGGCCGATGCCGGCTATCCCAATGGCTTCAGCGCGACGCTGAAGATGCCGCAAATGACCTATGCCAGCCGGTCGGCCGAAATCCTGCAAGGCTTCTTTGCCGAAGTGGGCGTGACCTTGAAGCTGGAGCCGATCGAATTCCCCGGCCAGTGGCTGGATCAGGTCTATAAGCGCACCGAATACGACATGACCATCGTCGCCCATGCCGAACCGCTCGATATCGGCATCTATGGCCGCGATAATTACTATTTCAACTACAAGAACGACGACTTCAAGGCTCTGATGGCCAAAGTCAATGCTGCAACCGACGACAAGGAACGGTTAGCGCTGCTGGGCGATGCCCAGAAGAAGCTGGCCGAAGATGAACCAGCCCTCTTCCTATTCCTGCTGCCGAAGCTCGGCGTCTGGAATGCCAAGCTGAAAGGCCTGTGGGAAAACCAACCGATCCCCGCGAACGATCTGGTCGAGGTTACGTGGCAGTAACTCTCTTGAGGCAGGCGGCATGAGCATCTTCCTGCTCCGCCGCCTCGCCGCCCTGCTGCTGACCCTGGCCGCCACCTCGCTCGTGATCTTCCTGATCATGGAGGTGCTGCCAGGGGACCCCGCCTCGATCATGCTGGGCATGGAAGCCCGGCCGGATACGCTTGCCGCGCTCAAGGCCGAACTCGGTCTCGATCGCGGCATGGCGGAGCGCTATTTCAGTTGGGTCTTCGGCCTCTTCACCGGCGATCTTGGCATGTCCTATACCTACCGCGTGCCGGTAGGTCAGCTGGTCGCCGAACGGATGGCCGTCACCCTGCCGCTCGCCCTGATGGCGATCCTGGTCGCCGCCGGCATCGGCGTGCCTTTGGGCGTCTTCGCGGCATCGGCGCGGGGCAAGATCGGCGATCAATTGGCGCAAATCTTCAGTCAGATGGGAGTCGCGATCCCGAATTTCTGGATCGGTCTGCTGCTGATCTTGAGTTTCGCGCTGACCCTTGGCTGGTTTCCCGCCGGCAGCTTTCCTGGCTGGAAGAATGGCCTGCCTGCCGCCCTCCATGCTCTGATCCTGCCTGCGATCGCCCTCGGCCTGCCCCAGGCGGCGATCCTGACGCGGGTGACGCGCAGCGCGGTGCTGGAGGTGCTGACCGAGGATTATATCCGCACCGCCCACGCCAAGGGCTTGGCGCGCCAAGTGGTGCTGCGGCGCCATGCCCTGCGGAATGCCCTTATTCCCGTCGTCACCATTCTGGGCCTGCAGTTCGCCGCTCTGATTGCCGGCGCGATCCTCATTGAGAATGTCTTTGCCCTCGCCGGCCTCGGCCGCCTGATCTATCAGGCGATGACCCAGCGCGATTTGATCGTGGTCGAAAGCGTGGCGATGATCCTTGCCAGCATGGTGATCATTGTGAATTTCCTGGTCGATCTCGCCTATGGCTGGCTCGACCCGCGCTTAAGGAACGGGCGATGAAACGGCTCTGGCGCAGCCCGACCCTGCTGATCGGCCTCATCCTGACGTTGGCTGTGGTGGGAATTGCCCTGTTGTCCCTTGTCTGGACGCCGGAACTGCCGACCCGCCTGCGCATTCCGTTCCGCCTGCGCGCACCCTTTGGCGATACCGGCTTGCTGGGGACCGATCATATGGGACGCGACCTCGTCAGCATGCTGATGGCGGGCGCCTGGAATTCCCTGCGCGTCGCCGTCCCTTCGGTTCTGCTCGGCATGACCGGCGGCGTCATTCTGGGCTTGATTGCGGCGGCGCGCGGCGGCTGGATCGACGAAGTGATCATGCGCTTTGCCGATATCACCTTCGCCTTCCCCGCGATCCTATCGGCCATCATGATCGGCGCCCTGATCGGCGGCGGGGCGACAACTGCGATCCTAGCGATCGGGATTTTCAATGTGCCCGTCTTTGCCCGGGTCGGGCGCGCCGCCGCCCTCCAGGTCTTAAGCCGCGACTATATCGCCGCCGCCCGTGCCGTTGGACGGGGGCCGCTGCTGATTATCGTGCAGCATGTGCTGCCCAATATCGCCGGTGGCCTAATCGTACAGGCAACGATCCAGCTCGCGCTCGCTATCCTGACAGAAGCCGGCCTGAGTTACCTCGGCGTTGGGATCGCCCCGCCCGCCCCCTCCTGGGGGCGCATGCTGGCCGATTCCCAGACCTTCATGGGCCGGGCCCCCTGGCTTGCCATCCTGCCCGGCCTTGCCATCGCCATCGCCGTCTTGGGTCTCAACCTGCTGGGCGATGGCTTGCGCGATGCGCTTGACCCGAAGCTGAAGACCCGGCGCTAGTACGACCGCTTCGCTGACCGGCGCAGGAAGAAGATCTGCGCGATCACGCCCAGGATCAGCATCACGAAGATTGCTCCCTGCGCGCCGAGCAGCACCGGAGATTTGAGGTCGGTCACAAAGGGATGACCATCGGGAACCCGGCGCAGGGTCTCGCTGACGGTTGGGACCATCAGCAGGAAGACAGTAAGGCTGAGGCAGATGGTTTCGATATATTTGCCGGCGCGCCCCAACACCGAAATGCGCCCGGCGCCATAACCTGCCAGCAGGAACAGGATTGTCGCAATCGCAATGCCGTAGCTAACCGGCTGATGGGCAAACAGAAATAGCGATGCCGCTCCGATCACCATCGAGACGAAATAGATAGCCCCCAGCTTTGAGCCGGGCATGATCCGGCCATAACGGACCAGCATATAGAGGGCGATGGGAATGGCCGGCAGACTGCCGAGCGTATGCACCCAACCCGGCGGAGAAATTCCAAACATAACGATCGTCCTTCCGTCAGTGTCTATAAAGCTACCTACTAGTATGTAGGTTTGATGGATGCAGCGTGAGGCGACTTGGGCTCGGCCCACCGTCAAATATTGCCAATTAAGGGATGAAGCGCTCCAGCAACGGGCGGGTCACGGCGCCGAACATCGCGCCATCACCATAGGCCCGTGCCGACAGCATCGCGCCGTGAATGGTCGCAAGGAACATCTCGGCTTCGACGTCGGCTGTCGCGCCGAAACGCAAGCCCCCCTCCCGCGCCCCCCGCTCCAGGACCGAAGTAAGCCAAGCCGAGAGCGCCTTAAAATGCGCCCTAACTTCGACCGCAACCTCCTCGGGCAGAACCGGGATCTGGCTTGCCAGCAGTGCGCAGACGCAGATCGCCGCGCTCTGATCCAGGATGCAGGCCTCCCAATAGCCGACATAGGCCCGCAGCTGCTGCACCGGGTTGGGGACATGCGCTTCGAGCTTCGCAAGCCCCGCCGCAGCCTCCTCGCGATAGCGGGCGACGAGCACACGGACCAGATCAGCCTTGCTCGGAAAATGGTGATGGATGCTGGCATTGCGGATGCCGACGACCTTAGCGATATCGGCATAGCTGAAGCCGTTATAGCCTCCCGCAACGATCAGCGATCGTGCGCAGCGCAGAATATCGTCAGATGTGGTCGCCACATTTCCCATGCCAAAAACCTACCTACTAGTAGGAAGCCCGTCAAGCGGCAAGCAGCGGGTTCCGATTGATCCCGGACCTCGGCTGCGCTTAACATCAGCGCCATGAGCGTTGAAGTTGCGGCCATACCGTTTCCCCGCCTGCGCCAAGCCCTTCCGGCCGATGGCGATGCCTGCGCGGAAATCTATCTCGCCAGTCGGCGGGCGACCTTTACATGGGTCGATCCCGAACGCTTTCAGCGCAGCGATTATACTCAGTCGGTCGAAGGCGAAGAAATCTGGGTCGCGGAACTCGACGGCAAGGTGCGGGCATTCGCCTCCTTCATGCGCGAAGAAAGCTTCCTGCATAATCTCTTCGTGATGCCGGGATGGCAGCGACGCGGCCTCGGCCAAGCACTGCTAGGCCAAGTGCAGCGGGTCTGCCCGCCGCCGGTGCGTCTGAAATGTCTGATGAATAATATTTCCGCCCGCATGTTCTATCAAACATTGGGCTGGACAGAAGAAGGCCAAGGTCGCAGTGACCTTGGCTTTTATTTGAACTTGCAAGCCCCGATCAGAAAACTCTAATCAGAGTTTAACCGCAGCTACGCGGCGGTAAGCCGCCAGTTTGCGACGGACTGAAGCGCCGCGGCGCTCGGCCGACGGTTCGATGGCCATGGCGCCAACGGCACTGGCAAAGGCCCCACGCTGATCGCCAGCCGCAGAATATTGCGCACCGCCCGGCACCCGCATCTCTTGGGCCAAGACACCGGCGAAGCCGCTGCCCGAACGGACCTGCGGAAGACGCATCTGGCTGCTCATCGGACGGTCAGCCAGGGCGAAAATGGTCGCCCCCGAAAGAAGACCAGTCATGTCAGTATCCTCCAGTTTCGCCGCGGGCGGTGACCGGCAGTAGCCGGACGTAGCGCGGCAAGGGATCTAGCGTCAGACGCCAGGTCGGCATCGAAACACTGCGGTTGGGTTCCTGACTTAGATCCTGGCTGGCAGCGGCCAATCCCGGTCCGATCAAAGCAGTCGCCGCAATCGCGAAAGCAACAAGCAAGAGACGCAGTTCAACGGTCATTTGTTCCACGCCCCTTTATTTGGTCAAAGCGCCGATGGCCGCGCCACCAACACCGCCGATTACTGCACCGGTCACGAGCGAGCCGCCGGCAAGAGCCCCGACAACCGCGCCGGCACCGGCACCGATCGCACCGCCCGACAGGGTGCGCTGCTGAGAGCGCGACATGTCCGAACAGCCCGACACTAGAAAAGCGCCAGCCATCAGCACGACGGCTACAATCGAAGTCGACGGTTTTTTAGCTAATTCCATTTTCATTTTTTGTCTCCTTCACTGCGGGCTTTTTCACCCGGCGTATGACGAGACTTAAACGCCGCAGGGCGATTACTGCAACCCCTGCCCCGGCCTTCTCACAAAGACCTGAATTCAAGGATTTTGTTATCACACCAAGGTCACACCATTTTTTGTCACAGGAACGGTAGACACGGCGTAGGCCCTTGATATCTGGCGCTGGGGAGTATTTTCGTCGCCAAATCCTTCAAACCCATTTTTTGTCAAACTTTGGCCACGGACAGTCCGAACAATGAAAAGGATGAAGACTAGGACAAAGTTGACACATCAAATGAGATGGGGCCGCGGCGCCTGCAGTTCCGCGCTCTTGTTGGTGCTGAGCGCCTGCGAGACTCCGCCGGTCCTGACGGCCCCCGAACCCGTGGCCACCGTCAGCCATTCTCCTGTTCTTCAGGAACAACCTGCCGTTAAGCCGGCCGCTAAGCCGCGGCCGGTCCGCAAACCCACTACTTTGAAGCCTGATCCGGTCCCGCAGGTTGAAAGCATGCCGATCGACCCGCCCCTGGGGCAGGTCGCGGCGATCTCGCCTTCGGCCTCCGCGGTCAAGGTCGTGGGACAATCGGCACAGACCGTCCGCAGCCGACTTGGCAGCCCGGTCAGTGAACGAAGCCAAGGTCCCGCCCGAATTTGGCGGTATCAAGGAACTGAATGCTCGGTCGAGATCTATTTCTATCTCGATACCGCGCGCGGGGACTTCTTCGCGCTCGATCAACGCCTCAGCGGCACCGCCGCCGATGCAGAGACATGTCTTGGAACGGTACAGGGAGGCACCCGTGGTTGAAATGATCACCAGCCCGACGCAGATTGCTCCGGTTTCCGCAATGCGCCCGCGCATCGCGCTTATCGACGACGAAAAGCTCTTCCGGGAGAGCCTGGTCTGGAACCTGGAGGACGCCGGCTTCTCGGTGAGCGATTACTCCGGGGCCGATGCTGCCAGAGCCGCCTTCAACAGCGGCGAACGCTTCGACGCCATCCTGCTCGACTGGCAAATGCCGGGCATGGACGGCATGAGCTTCCTCAAGGAACTGCGCGCTTCGGGAGATCAGACCCCCGTGCTGTTCCTGACCGGCTTGCAACAGCCGATCTATGAAGAGCGGGCGCTGGCCGAAGGCGCCGTCGACTTTATCGAAAAGACACGCTCCGTCACCATCATTGTCTTCCGCTTGCAGCTTGCGATCGGTGGATCGAAGACCGGGGCGCCGGAAAGCACGATCTCGCTCAATACCCCACTCGATCTCGATATCGACAGCTGCCGGGTTGAATGGCGCGGTCAGCGGGTCGACCTGACCCTGTCGGAGTTCAAAGTAGTCCAATTATTGTTCGAACGTCCGGGCCGCGACATCACCTATCGTGAAATCTACGATAGCGTTAAGGGTGAAGGCTTCATCGCCGGTTCCGGTTCGGAAGGCTATCGCGCCAATGTCCGTGCTATGGTGAAGCGCATCCGGCAGAAGTTTAAAGAAATCGATCCCGATTTCTCGGCACTCGAAAACTATCCGGGCTTTGGCTATCGCTGGTCGACGGAAGTTCAATAATTAGGATTTGAGTGATTGGTGGACCCGGCTCTAACCGGACCCTTGATGCAAAATAAACCCGCCAAAGAAGGTTGGCGGCGAATGGGCGGTTTTGCCACTCGGTCTCTCCTGGTCCGACTGGTTTTATTGATCGTTGTATTCTCCGCCGTCCCCATCCTTGTCTATGACCGCTTTAAGGAAGCCGACGAGCAGCGACGCGAGTTGCTGCTCTCGGCGATCCGTCTGCGCGGTGAAACGGTGGCGGCGGCCCTTTCGCCGCTGCTGATCGGCGGCTCGATTCCTCTAGAGCTGCTGCAGGACGAGCTCAACCGCTATGCCCAGCCGACCGACAGCCTGAAGCTGCTGTTTCAGCCGGCCAGCACTGAAGCCGGCTTTTTCTATATCGCCTCCGTCCCGCCCGTCCCGCCCGAGATGCTGGAGCCGGAACGCCAGCTGCTGATCGAAGCCGGGCTGTTGCAGCGCCTCGGGGAGAGCTGTAGCGGCGCCTTCCCGCTCGCGATCCAGGCCAATGTCGGTAACGGCAAGGCCGAGCTCGTCACCTCCCTCTCGCCGGTCCATACCACGAAGGGCTGCTTTGTCCTGATCGCGGCAAGCCTCCTGGAGGAAGACGCCGCCCAGCGTCTGACCATGCCCTATTGGCGCCTGCCCGAAGTGCAGCTCGCCTCGGCTGTCTATCTGCTGGTCGCTGTCATCGCGATCGTGCTGATGCTCGATCTCTGGAATTCCCTGCGCCGCTTCTCGCGCCTCGCGATGGATGTCGCCCGTGCCCGTGCCACCGGCGGCTTTGCGGCCGGCAACCGGGTGCCGGAGCTCAAGCCCGTCGCCCTAGCCTTCGATCGCATGGTCGATACCCTGCGCGATGCCGCCCGCTCGATCCATGATGCGGCCGAGGAAAACGCCCACGCCTTCAAGACTCCGATGGCAACCATCCGTCAGGCCACGACCCAGCTGCGCCGCCGCGTGGACGAGGAAGACGAGCGTGGCCAGCGTGCCCTCTCGGTCATCGATGCCTCGCTCGACCGCTTGGAAGATCTCGTCACCGCCGCCCGTCAAATCGATCGCGGCATGGCCGAGCTCTTGGACCCGCCCACCGATCGCGTCGACCTGGTGCCGCTGCTGCGCGCCATCTGCGACGGTATCCGGCGCACCCTGCCGTCCGGCGGGGCACAGCTGCTATTCGACCTTGGTCCCGGCACCGCCCGTGGCATCGCCATTCGCGGCTCGGCAAACCTCATCGAAACCGCTGTCGAAAACCTGATCGAGAATGCCATCAGCTTCTCGCCGCCCGACGGGGTCGTGACGGTCCGCCTCGCCATCGAAGGGCGCGATAGCTTGGTCGAGGTCTCTGATCAAGGCACTGGTGTTGCCTCTGAGGATATCCACCGGATTTTCGATCGCTATTATTCCAAGCGCGATCACGACACCCGCCCCTATGGCGCCGGTAACTTCGGCCTCGGGCTCTGGATCGTGAAGCGCAATATCGAGGCGCTGGGCGGCCAAGTTACAGCCCGCAACCGCACCAACTCAGGCCTCGTCGTGAGCGTTCGGATGCCACGCCTGACCTAGTTGTATTCGGGGGCAAAACCGGTCTAGCGTGCTTTCACCAAATTTGGAGAGCACGCAGGCATGTCGGATACCTATTGGGATCGTCAGTACAATAATCGCCAGATCGTGACCGGCTTTGCCGATCATATCGCTGACTGGAAGACCCGAACCGACGAGGCGCGTGCCGCCTATATGCCGCTGCATATTCCCTATGGCGAGCACCCGCGCCAGGCGGTCGATCTCTTCCGCGCGCCCAGCCCGCGCGGCACCCTGTTCTTCATCCATGGCGGCTATTGGCGGGCCTTCTCGCGCGAGGATTTCGCCTGGATCGCGCCGCCGTTCCTGGCTGCCGGCATCAGCGTCGCGCTGCCCTCCTATCGTCTGGCGCCGGAAGTCGGGATCGGCGAGATCGCTGACGATATCGAAAAGGCGCTCACCACCACCTGGGGCCGGCTTGGTCAGCATGAAAGCCAGAAGCTTGTCATCTCCGGCCATTCCGCCGGCGGCCATCTGACCGCCCATTGCCTCTCGACCAAGTTCGAGGGCAAAAATGCTCCGCAGATCACCGGCGGCATTTCCATCAGCGGCCTCTATGATCTGAACCCGCTGATCCGCACCAGCATGAACGACGATCTCAAGCTGGATGCGGCAAGCGCCGACAGGCTCTCGCCCCTCAATCGCCCGCGTATCTCAGCCGCCCCGCTGCTGTCTGTCTATGGGGGGCTGGAGCCGCCGGAATGGCACCACCAGTCCGACCGCCTCGCCGCCCAATGGCCCGACGTCACCTCGGCCGCCCTGCCCCAGCGCAACCATTTTACCGCTCTCGACGCCCTCGCCGATCCTGAGCACGACCTGCACCGGCAGGCGATCGCGATGTTTGCCTAGCGCCTAACGCACTCGAGGCAAGTATCGACGAAGCCCCGCAGGCGCGGATCATTGCGGCTCGCTTGCGGGAAATAGAGGAACAGGCTGTCTTTTGCCGGCATGAAGCCTTGCAGCACCGGCTCCAGCAGCCCTTGGTCCAACTCGCGGCGGATCTTCATGCTGGCGGTATAGATGAGCCCCAGCCCGGCGACCGCCATGGCGCGCAGCAGATCGCTGTCATTCGACAGCAGTGATCCCGGCGGATCGATATTCACCGCTTGCCCTTCGCGCTCGAATTCCCAGCGATAGGCTCCAGCGAGGCCCGGCCGGCGATAGCGGATGCATTCGTGGTTCGCGACATCCTCAGGCTTCTCCGGCCGGCCCTGGCGCGCGAAATAGGCCGGCGCGCCGACGATCAGCCAATCGAAGGGCGGCGACACCCGCAGCGCCACCATATCGCGGTCGATGAATTCTCCAATCCGGATGCCGGCATCGAACCCACCGGTGATGATCTCGGTCTGGAACTCATCCACCGTCACCTCGACCTTCACATCGGGATAGCGCGCCCGAAAGATCGGCAGCACCGGTTCGACTACTTCGGCAAGACCCATGCGCTGCACCAGCAGGCGGAAGGTGCCATGGGGCGAGGCCCGCAACCGGCCCAAATCATCAAGCGTGCCGAGGATCGTTTCGGTCGCCGGGCCGAGGCTGGCGATCAGCCGCTCGCCCGCTTCGGTCAAAGCGATCTTGCGGGTCGTGCGGTTGAAGAGCGGCACCCCGAGGCGTTTTTCCAGTGTCTGCAGGGCCTGGCTGATCGCGCCCGGCGTCACGCCCAGCTCGGCGGCCGCCGCGCGAAAGCTGCCATAACGAACGATCGCCAGGAATTCAGATAAACCATCGAAGAGATCTGCACGGGCCATCCCCACTGTTTAGCACAGCTAAACACTTTGTGGAGCATTCACCGGCTTATCGGCCCGTTGCATCGGCCCTAAATCTCCCGGTGGACGGTTGCGCTCACGCCAGCCGCTCAAGATCCAGCCAATTTTCCCCCGAGGATATTCCATGCGCTACAAGACACTGGGCGGCACCGGCCTGCTCGTCTCCGAAATCTGCCTCGGCACCATGACCTTTGGCGGCAAGGGCTTCTGGACCGCCATCGGCACCCTCGATCAGAAAATCGCCGATGGAATCCTTGCCAAGGCGATCGACGCCGGCGTGAATTTCATCGATACCGCCGACGTCTATTCCGAAGGTCTGTCGGAAGAAATCACTGGCCGCGCCATCGCCAATTCCGGCCGCCCGCGCAGCGACATCGTGCTGACCACCAAGGTCTTCGGCGTGAACGGCCCAGGCCCCAACGACCGCGGTGCCTCGCGCGGCCATATCTTCGATGGCGCCAAGGCCAGCCTGAAGCGCCTCGGCACCGATTATATCGACCTCTATCAGATCCATGGCTTCGATGCGGTGACCCCGATCGACGAAACCATGCGCGCCCTCGACGATCTCGTCCGCCAGGGCCATGTCCGCTATATTGGCGTGTCCAACTGGCCGGCTTGGGCCATCGCCAAGGCCCAAGGCATCGCCGAGAAAAACGGCCTCACCCGCCTTTCGACCCTACAGGCCTATTACACCATCGCCGGGCGCGATCTGGAGCGCGAGATCGTCCCGATGATGGCGTCCGAAAAGATGGGCCTGATGGTCTGGAGCCCGCTCGCCGGCGGTCTCTTGTCGGGCAAATACGATCGCGACGGCAAGGGGCCGGAGGGCGCGCGCCGCCAGACGTTCGACTTCCCGCCGGTCAATAAGGATCGGGCTTTCGAGTGCATCGAGGTGATGCGGGGGATCGCCGAGGCCCATGGCGTCTCGATCGCCCGCATCGCGCTGGCCTGGCTGCTGCATCGCCCGGCCGTGATGTCGGTCATCATCGGCGCCAAGACGATCGAACAGCTCGACGATAATCTCGCCGCAACCGAAATCCGTCTCAGCGCCGAAGAGCTCGAAAAGCTCGATGTGGTCAGTGCCCTGCCGCCAGAATATCCCGGTTGGATGATCGAGCGTCAGGCGCCGGGCCGGATCCCCGTTGCCAAGTAGCCTCTAGCCCTTCAGGAGATCGAGATATTCCTTGGCAAAACCGACGTACCGCGTCGCCGAGCCGGCGATATTCTCGATCTCCGCCGGGCGCATCTCACGCAGCTTCCGGGCGGGATTGCCGGCCCAAAGCTCGCCGGTCGGCACCACCTTGTTCGGGGCCAGCAGCGCGCCGGCCGCCACCATGGCATCGGTTTCGACCTTGGCCTCATCCAGGATCGTCGCGCCCATGCCCACAAAGCAGCGATCGTTCAAAACGCAAGCATGCAACACCGCGCCATGGCCAATAGTGACATCGGCCCCGATATAGGTGCCGGCGCGGAACTGGGTCGCGTGGATCACCGTCGCGTCCTGCACATTGGTGCGGGCGCCGATCTTGATCTCATGCACATCGCCACGAATGACGACGCCGAACCAGATCCCGGCTTCCGGCCCGATCTCCACATCACCGATGACGACCGCGCCCGGCGCGATGAAAGCCGTCGGGTGGATCTTCGGCCATTTGCCGTGCCAGGGCATGATGATCGGGGCCGGCAGGTTCTTGGGATCAAAGGCGGCTTGCGACATGGGAAATCTCCAGAAACAAAAAGGGCGCTCCCACTGGGAACGCCCTTCTTTCGAACACCTCGTGAGAGGCGATCCGACTAGCGCTTCGAGAACTGGAAGCTACGACGGGCCTTGGCCTTACCGTACTTCTTACGCTCGACGACGCGGCTATCACGGGTGATGAAGCCGGCTGCCTTCAGGACGCCGCGCAGGGCGGGTTCCTGGTAGGTCAGGGCCTTCGAGAGACCGTGACGGATCGCGCCGGCTTGACCCGACAGACCGCCGCCGGTGACCGTGCACCAAACGTCGTACTGGTTCAGACGATCCGAGATCAGGAACGGCTGGTTGATGATCATGCGCAGCACCGGGCGAGCGAAGTAAACGGCTCCATCGCGGCCGTTCACGGTCAGCTTGCCGGTACCCGGCTTCACCCAAACGCGAGCAATCGCGTTCTTGCGCTTACCGGTGGCGTAGGAGCGACCCAGCGCGTCCTTCTTCGGCTCGGCGGGGGCGTTTTCAGCAGCCGGGCTACCAGCGCTGACGGCCTTCTTGAGGGACTCGAGGCCCTGCATGGTCTGAGCCATCGTTATGCGCTCCGCTTGTTCTTGGCATTCATGCCCGCAACGTCGAGCGACGCCGGAGCCTGAGCTTCATGCGGGTGAGCCGGACCGGCATAGACCCGCAGGTTCTTCATCTGCACGCGGCCGAGCGGACCACGGGGAACCATGCGCTCGACGGCCTTCTCGACCAGACGCTCCGGGAAGCGACCGTCCAGAATGTTCGCCCAGGTACGTTCCTTGATCCCGCCGGGATGGTTGGTGTGCCAGTAGAACTTGTTCTGGTCGCGCTTGTTGCCGGTGATCTTCACCTTCTCCGCATTGATGACGACGATGTTATCGCCGCAATCCATGTGGGGGGTGTAAGTGGTCTTGTGCTTACCGCGCAGGTAATTGGCGATGATGCTGGCGAGACGACCAAGAACCACGCCATCGGCATCGATGACGAACCACTTCTTTTCGATCTCGCTCGGCTTCGCGGAGTAGGTCTTCATGGCCCGTCCTTGAGCTTGGCAGAGGGTCAACCGCGGGAACCGTTCCCGAGCCAACCGTGAATAGACGCGCTGTTTACGCATTTCGGGGGGCTACGTCAAGCGCTGAAACATCATGTTTTCTGCGCATCAGCGAGGATTTTTCGAAGTGCGGTATTTTAATACCGCCCCGGAAGAGCGCCGCCAGCCTCGGCTTGCGGCCCCTCCTGCAATCCGGTTGAACCTGCCCGGCCCGGGGCCTATCGTCCAGAAGCTTTTCCGCCTTCGAGGATCGCCCGATGGATGGTAACCGCCCTGAGGATGCCCTGGTTCTGCGCACCGACAGCGAGGGGGTCACCACGCTGGCGCTCAATCGCCCGCACCAGCGCAACGCCCTGTCGGTCGCGCTGATGAGTGCGCTGATCGAGAGGCTGGGCGAGATCCGGCAGGATCCGACCTGCCGGGTGGTGATCCTGGCCGGCGAAGGCCCGGCCTTCTGTGCGGGCCATGATCTGAAGGAAATGCGCGCAAATCCAGACCCGGCCTTCTATGAGGCGCTCTTCGCCCAATGCAGCGACCTTATGCAGGCGATCATCACCCTACCCCAGCCCGTCATCGCCCTCGTCCATGGCATTGCGACGGCTGCCGGCTGTCAGTTGGTCGCGACCTGCGATCTCGCGATTGCTGCATCGGATACCAAGTTCGCGACCCCCGGCGTCAATATCGGGCTTTTCTGTTCTACCCCGATGGTCGCTCTCACTCGCAATATTGGTCGCAAGGCGGCGATGGAGATGCTGCTGACCGGCGAGATGGTGGATGCGCAAACGGCCGTCGAGATCGGCCTCATCAACCGCGCCGTTCCGCCCGAGGCCTTAGAGGCCGAGGTCGAGTCGCTGGCCCGCAAGATCGCCGGCAAATCGGCCCTGACGGTCAAGATCGGCAAAGAAGCCTTCTATCGCCAAGCCGAAATGCCGCTGGCCGAGGCTTATCGCTATACCGCCGGCGTGATGGCAAAAAACATGCTGGCCGCCGATGCCGGCGAAGGAATTGATGCATTCCTTAACAAACGCATGCCAGTGTGGCGGGACTGCTAAAACAAAAAAGTTAAGCGAAGGGATCAATGAGCCAGGTCGATCTTACCCGCCGTCTTGCCCTGTTGGGCATCACCCCCGATGCCGCTAAGGTGATCGAGCCGTTTCGCCTGAAGCTCTATGACGCGATGGATGGGATCGTCTTTCGCTTCTATCGCTTCCTTCAGTCCCAGCCCGAAGGGCAGCGCTTCTTCCCGGACGATGTCCGCATCAATATGCTGGTGCCCAAGCAGCGCGACCATTGGCGCAAGCTCTTCAATTGCGAATTCGACGAGACCTATATCAACGGCTGCCAGGCCATCGGCCATGCGCATCTGGTGAATGGCGTCGCGCCCTACCTCTATATCGCCGGCTATACCTTCTTCCTGGTCGAGTTGCAGAATTTTGCGGTGATGAATTTTGCCAATCCCCAGGAACTGAAGACGATCATGGCCATGGTAACGCGCCTTGTTCATCTCGATATGGATCTAGCGCTCTCGGTCTATACCCGCGAAGTCGTTCAGCTGGTGGCCGCCAAAGCGTCCCAGGGACATTGATCATGAACCATGACGACTACCCCGCCAGTTACCTGCGCGGCATCCTGACCTCGACCAAGACCATCGCCATGGTCGGTGCCTCAACCAACTGGAACCGCCCCAGCTACTTCGTGATGAAGTACCTGCAGCTCAAAGGCTATCGCGTCATCCCGGTCAATCCGGGTGCCGAAGGCCAAGAGCTGCTGGGCGAGAAGGTTTATGCGCGCCTGACCGACATCCCGGAAAAGATCGATATGGTCGATGTCTTCCGCAAATCGGAAGCCGCCGACGGCATCGTCGAGGATGCGATCAAGATCGGCGCCAAGGTGGTCTGGATGCAGCTCGGCGTGCGCAATGACGATGCCGCTGCCAAGGCCGAAGCCGCTGGGATCAAGGTCGTGATGAACCGCTGCCCGAAGATAGAATTCAGCCGCCATTGCGGCGAGCTTGGCATGTCGGGGATCAATACCGGTGTGCTGACCTCCAAACGCCGCCGCATCTGAACAAAAAGAATAAGAGGAAGCGTCCCATGTCCGCGAACCGTCAGCCCGGTTTCGAAACCCGCGCCATCCATGCCGGCGGCGCCCCCGACCCCGCGACCGGTGCCCGGGTCACCCCGATCTATCAGACCAGCTCCTATGTCTTTGACGATGCCGATCATGCGGCCTCGCTCTTCAATCTGCAGACCTACGGCTATATCTACACGCGCCTGACCAACCCGACGGTCTCGGCCCTGGAAGAACGGCTTGCCTCCCTCGAAGGCGGTCGCGGCGCCACCTGCACGGCGTCCGGCCATGCAGCGCAATTAGTCGCGCTCTTCCCGCTGATGAGTGCGGGCGATCACATCATCGCTTCCAACCGTCTTTATGGCGGCTCGATCACTCAGATGGGCCGGTCGTTCAAGAAGTTCGGCTGGGATGTCTCTTTCGTCGATGTCGATGATCCTGCGAACATCGCCAAAGCCGCGACCCCGCGCACCAAGGCGGTCTTTGTCGAAAGCCTCGCCAATCCTGGCGGCGTCATCACCGATCTGGAGGCCGTCGCGGCAGAAGCCCATAAGCTGGGCGTGCCGCTGATCGTCGATAACACGATGGCGACACCCTATCTCTGCCAACCCTTCCAACATGGCGCCGATCTGATCGTCCATTCGACGACCAAGTTCCTCGGCGGCCACGGCAATTCGGTCGGCGGCACCGTGATCGATAGCGGCACGTTCGACTGGGCCCAGAACGACAAGTTCCCCAGCCTGGCCGCGCCCGAACCCGCCTATCACGGCCTCAACTTCTTCGAAACCTTCGGCGACCTCGCCTATACCGTCTATGGCCATGCCGTCTCGCTGCGCGACCTCGGCCCTGCCATGGCGCCGATGAACGCCTTCCTGACCATGACCGGCATAGAAACCTTGGCGCTGCGCATGGAACGCCATGTTGCGAACGCGCAGAAGGTCGCGGAATTCCTGGAGGCGCACCCCGCGGTCGCCTGGGTCAATTACGCCGGCCTGCCCTCGAACAAATATCATGGGCTTGCCAAGCGCTACCTGCCCAAGGGCGCCGGCAGCGTCTTCACCTTTGGCGTCAAGGGCGGCTATGCGGCCGGCGTGAAGATGGTGGAAAGCATCGAACTGATCTCCCATCTCGCCAATATCGGCGACGTGCGCAGCCTGATGCTGCATCCGGCCTCCACCACCCATCGCCAATTGACCGACGAGCAGCGCAAGAACGCCGGTGCGGGCGATGATGTGTTGCGCCTCTCCGTCGGCCTTGAGAGCGTCGATGACATTATCGCCGACCTCGATCAGGCCCTGAAGCTGGCAACGGCCTAACTACAATCGCCTGATTGGGGTGATGGAGCCGCCGACCAAGCTGCCCAAGGAGGTTTTCTTGGTGGTGCCGGACAAGCAGCCGACCGTCCCGCGATCCGCCAGACGCTCGATTGGCTCGCCGAACGCTTCCGCAAGGAAGCAGCGCTCTTGAATGGAGCCGCACCCAGGCTATTGTAAGAAGGCAAACGGACAAGGAGATGGTCCCATGCGTATGGTCCTGGCACTGACGGTTGGAGGAATCTTGATGTTAGGTGGTCTTTTTGCCCCGAAGGCGGTGCAGGCAGGCTCGGCCTATGACTATAGCTTCAAGACCATCGATGGCGATCCGCTGCCGCTCTCCTCACTCAAGGGCAAGACCGTGCTGGTCGTGAATACCGCCTCGCAATGCGGCTTCACCAAACAATACGAAGGCTTGCAGGCGCTTTATCAGAAATATCAGGACAAGGGCCTCGTCATCGTCGGCGTGCCATCCAATGATTTCGGCAGCCAAGAACCGGGCACCGCCGAAGAGATCAAGGACTTCTGCGAAAGCACCTTCTCCGTCACTTTCCCGCTGACCGAGAAGGAAGTGGTCACCGGGGATGATGCCCACCCGTTTTATAAATGGGCGGGCGAGCAGGTTGGCGTCGCCGGGCGGCCGCGCTGGAACTTCCATAAATATCTGATCGGCCCCGATGGCCGCCTTGCCGACTGGTTCTCGACCGTCACTGAACCAAGCTCGGAAAAAATCACGACCGCGATCGAGAAGCTGCTACCGGCCAGCTGACCGCAATTGTCTTGGCAACAAAGCCGGGGGTTGACGCCAGCCCTCCGCTCTGTTTGACATGATTTTTATGGAAAATAAGAACCGCACAGCCGTCTGGCGTCTGGTCGGCGCCCAGGCTGTTAGCATGACGGCCAGCAACATCGTGACCGTCAGCGTTGCCCTCGCCTCCCTGACGATCGCCAGCGACCCATCTCTCGCCACCCTGCCCTTTGCTTTGCAAATGCTGGCGACCATGGTGACGACCGTTCCCGCCTCGATCGCGATGCAGCGCTGGGGCCGGGTGCCGGTCTTCATTCTGGGCGCCGTGGTCGGGATCTTCGGGGCGCTACTGGCCACCTGGGCCCTTTGGCGCGGTGACTTTGTGCTGTTCTGTGCGGCCGGTCCCTTCATGGGCGCCGCCAATGCCATCGCGCTCTACTATCGGTTCGCCGCCGCCGAAGCCGCTGATGAGGCCTATCGCCCGCGCGCCATTGCCCTGGTGATGAGCGGCGGTGTCATTTCCGCCCTCTTCGGGGCCGAGGTCGCCAAATTCGGGCGCGATCTGCTGGCGCCGAGCTTCTTCGTCGGCACCTACCTGATCATCGCAGCCCTACAGACTTTCAATGCGCTGGCCATCAGCCGGATAAAGCTGCCCAAACCGCCGGCCACCCGATTCAATGCCGGCCGGCCGATGGCGGAAATCGCCAAGACGCCTGGGTTCTATACCGCCCTGCTGTCCGGTATGATCAGCTACGGCATCATGGTGCTGCTGATGACGGCGACACCGCTCGCCATGGCGGGCTGCGGGCTGCCGTTCGAGGACTCGGCCTTCGTCATCCAGTGGCATGCGCTGGCGATGTATGCGCCCTCATTCTTCACCGGGCGCCTTATTCAGCGGTTTGGGAGCGAGCGGATCCTCGCGACCGGCGTCTTCGCGATCATTATCGCTGTGACCGCCGCGCTAACGGGCCAGAGCCTCGTGCATTTCTGGATCAGCCTCGTTGCCCTCGGCCTTGGCTGGAACTTCCTGTTTGTCGGCGGGACGGCCCTGCTCACCCGCTGCTATCACCCCGAAGAGCGCGCCAAGGTGCAGGCAGCGAACGATCTAGCGATCTTTGCCGTCAATGCCACGGCGTCCTTTGCAGCAGGCTATCTGCAAAGCCATATCGGCTGGGACGCCGTCAATTGGGGCGTTCTGCCGTTCCTCGGGATTCTGATCGTAACCTTAAGCTTTGGGCGGCGCGCCTTGAAGCCGGCCTGAGGCTTACCCTCGGACCTACTTGGACGTCGGCGACTTATAGGGGCTGCCGCCGCCGCCGAAGCGGCCGATATTGCCGAACAGCTGCTCGAACAGGGTAAACGAATGGCCCGACGTCGGGGTGGTGCGATTGACATGGGCGACATCCTTGATGCCTTCCATGCCGACCAGCGACACATCACTCAGCACGCCCTGATCGTCGAAGGTTACCGTGATCACCTGCTGCTCGATGGTGTCGGGCTTGAAGAAGGCCGTGGTCTGGGTGCGCCGGCTGATATAGTACCAATTCTTGTCATTGAAGGTCGCCATCACCGTCGGCGACCCTAGCATCTGCGAGACGTCCGAACGGGTATGGATGCCCGGGCGCAGGGCTTCGACGGTCTCGAGCTCCACCTCATTGCCGCGAACGTCGGTGGCCTGCTGGCAGCCCGACAACCCCAGAGTGGCGACGGCGGCAAAGACGATACGGCGCATCAAGATGGAATCTCCCTAACAGTCGGCCTAGAGGTCGCACTGGGCCTCGCTCCTGTCAACAACTGCGAACGCAGGGCGATCTTGACCCCGGCCGCCCGAGCCCCCACTCTCCGGCACAATTCGACCCGGTTTTTAGGATCTGCCCCATGGTATTCAGCCTTTTCCGCCGCCGCAATCGATCTGCCGAGACCGTCGCCCACGCCCTTTATCTCAAGGTCTGCGACGCCGCCCGGCAGCCGGCGCTGTTCCAGGAGGGCCTGGTGCCCGATACCGTCGATGGCAGGTTCGAGGCGATTACCCTGCACACACACCTCGTGCTGCGTCAGCTCTCGCAATCCTCGGCCCCGCCGGAAGTAGGTCAGGCGCTCTTCGACACGTTGTTTCACGATATGGATCAGTCTTTGCGGGAAATCGGCATCTCCGACGTCGTGCTCGGCAAGGAGATCAAGAAGATGGCCGAAGGTTTCTTCGGCCGCGCCGAAGCTTATGAACTAGGCCTGCGCGGCACCGACGAGGAATTGGCCGGTGCCGTCCGCCGCAATCTGCTGGGCACGCGCCAGACCGAAACCTCGGAAGCCGCAGTCGTCACTCTTGCCCACTATATCCGTCGCCAGGTCGCCCATCTGGCAGCGCAAGCGCCTAGTGATATAATCGCGGGCAAAATCGAATTTGCCCCGGCAGCGATTGACGCGCCGCCCGCGCTCTCCTAGGTATCCCAGCATGATGACACCTGAATTTACCTTCTCCATCTCGGTCGATAGCGTCGGCAAGCAGTGGAACGACTATAAGCTCGCCGCCAGCGCCGACGAACGCGCGAAGCTCGCCGAACGATTTGAACTCCTGTCCCTCGATAAGCTAGAGGGCACGATGCGTCTGCGCCGGGGCCGCGATGGCGAAACCATCGACATGAAGGCCACGATCGATGCCGATGTCGTGCAGGCCTGCATCGTGTCGCTAGCCCCCGTGCCGGCAAAAGTGCAGGAAGATTTTGAGCTGAGCTTCCGCTCTTACCCCGATGGAGAGGAGCCGGACGATCATGATCTTGAAGCGCCGGAGCCTATCGAGAACGGCAAGATCGACCTTGGCGAAGTGCTGGCTCAGCAGCTTGCAATCGCGCTCGATCCGTTCCCGAGGGCAGAAAATGCAGCAATTCCAGAGGATTACCGAGGCGACCCCAATGCCGTGGACTCACTTCCGGCAGACGAAGAACGCCCGAATCCCTTTGCTGCCCTAGAGGTTTTGAAGAAGCGGTAATATTTTACCGCTCGGCTTTCTCTTGCAGGAGGCGGCGCTTTCCGCTAAAGAAGCGGCCTCTTTTTGCGTAGTCCTGTTGACGCGAGTTTTACAAAATGGCTGTTCCCAAGAAAAAAACCTCCAAGTCGCGCCGCAACATGCGCCGTTCGCATGATGCACTGACTGGTTCGGCATATGCCGAATGCTCGAACTGCGGCGAACTTCATCGTCCCCATCATGTCTGCACCAGCTGCGGCCATTATGACGGGCGTGAAGTTGTCGAAGGCGCCGCTGCCTAACGGCGGCGCGCTTCCTGACTGGCTTATTGATCGACGGTTAAGGTACGTATCGTGACAGCTCGGACGCTCATTGCTCTAGACGTGATGGGTGGGGATCGGGCTCCCGATATCGTTGTAAACGGGGCGCACATTGCGCGTGAACGTTTCCCTGACGTCGATTTTCTGATGGTTGGCGACGAAGCGAAAATTCGCCCGTTGCTCGACCGCCTCCCCGGCCTTGCGAAGGTTTCTCAGATCCTGCACACCGATCAAGCGGTGCGCAGCGATGAGAAGCCTTCGGTCGCCTTGCGATCTGGCCGGAAGAGTTCCATGCGCCTTGCCTTGGATGCCGTTTCCAAGGGAGAAGCCGCTGCTGCGGTTTCTGCCGGGAATACGGGTGCCCTTATGGCTATGGCGAAGCTTTCTTTGCGCATGCTGCCGGGTATCGATCGCCCGGCCATTGCCTCCTTCTTCCCGACACAGCGCGGCGAGAGCGTGATGCTCGACCTTGGCGCCAATGTCACCTGTGATGCCGATAATCTGGTGCAGTTCGCTGTTCTCGGCGATGTGTTTGCACGCACCGTCCTCGGCCTCACCGCCCCCACTCTTGGCCTGCTGAATGTCGGCGAGGAAGAGATGAAGGGCCGCGACGAAGTGCGTGAAGCTGCCGCTCGTCTGCGCCGCACCCATCTTGCCAAACGCCTGCACGGCTTTGTCGAAGGCGACGATATTCTAAAAGGCACCGTCGACGTCATTGTCACCGACGGTTTCACCGGCAATATCGCCCTCAAGACCGCCGAGGGAACCTCGCGGCTTGTCGGTCATTTCCTCAAAGAGAGCATCCAGAGCAATCTGATGGCCAAGATCGGCTATCTGTTCCTCGGCCCGGCTCTCTCGCGGTTCCGCAGCCGGATCGACCCGCGTCGCTATAATGGCGCAGTCTTCCTGGGTCTTGGCGGGATTGCCGTCAAAAGCCATGGCGGCACCGATGCTTTGGGCTTTGCCAATGCCATCGGCGTCGCGATCGATATGACGATCCATGGCTTCAACGAAAAACTGCGGACGGAGTTGGAACAGGTGCAATCGGTTCTCGCACAAACAGGCGACGACGCGGTCGCCGAATGACGATCCGCTCGCGTCTCATCGGTACCGGCTCTTACCTGCCGGAAAAATGTCTCACTAACGACGAACTGGCCACCCTGGTCGATACTTCGGACGAATGGATCGTCCAGCGCACCGGCATCAAATGCCGGCATGTCGCCGCTGAGGGCGAGCTGACCTCCGATTTGGCCGTCAAGGCTGCTGAACGCGCACTTGAGGCTGCCGGGATCGCTGCCGATGCCATCGATTGCATCGTACTGGCCACCACCACGCCCGATCGCACCTTTCCCGCGACTGCCGTCACCGTACAGCAGCGTCTGGGCCTGACCCAGGGGTTTGCGCTCGACGTGCAGGCCGTCTGTTCGGGCTTCATCTATGCCCTGTCGGTCGCCGATAATTTCATCAAGGCCGGGCAAGTCAAGACTGCGCTGGTCATTGGGGCCGAGACCTTCACCCGCTTGCTCGATTGGGATGACCGCGGCACCTGCGTGCTATTCGGCGATGGCGCCGGCGCCGTAGTGCTGCAGGCCGATGCAGGCACGGGCACGACGGACGATCAGGGTATCCTTACGACCCATCTGCATTCCGATGGCCGCCACAGCGACATTCTTTATGTCGATGGCGGGCCGTCGAGCACCAAAACCGTCGGTCACGTGCGCATGCAGGGCCGCGAAGTCTTCCGCCATGCGGTCGTCAATCTTGCTGCCGTGGTAGAAGAGGCCATGAGCGCCGTCAATCTGCCCATCGAGGCTGTCGATTGGCTGGTGCCGCACCAGGCGAACCTGCGCATCATCGAAGGCACGGGCAAGAAGCTTGGCATCGCGCCGGAGAAGGTCGTCGCCACGGTCGACCATCACGCCAACACATCGGCTGCGTCAATTCCGCTCGCCCTGGATGAAGCGGTCCGCGATGGACGCATCAAAAAGAATCATTTGGTGCTGATGGAAGCTATCGGCGGCGGTCTCGCCTGGGGTTCGGCTCTCGTCCGAATCGGCTGAATACCTACATTCTAGACGGTTTTTCGACACCCTCACGCCCTAGGTTGCGCGGGGTCACCCCCCCTACTCGTAGGGCCTCGGACTTAATCCTATATCTAGCTCAAGCAATTTCTGGCATCCTCTTGGAAACAATTGGAATTGACTAGAACTTTCCCCACTTGCTAGGGTTCAGGTTGAGGGTTAGGGGGAATGGGGATGACGGAAGAAACCGTTACGCGTGCCCAACTGAGTGAGGCCGTCTATCACGAGGTCGGTCTCTCGCGGAATGAGTCTGCGCAGTTGGTCGAAACGGTCTTGAACGAGATTGCCGAGGCGTTAACGCGCGGCGAGATGGTCAAGATTTCGTCATTCGGCAGTTTCCAAGTCCGGCAGAAGGGTCAGCGCATTGGTCGCAACCCCAAAACCGGCGAAGAGGTGCCTATCTTGCCGCGTCAGGTGCTGGTGTTCCGGCCCTCGCATGTATTGAAGGCTCGCATTAACGGCGATGAAGCTGTTGATAAGGGGTATGAAGAATGAGCATCGCCGAGGCCAGCGATAATAGTGGCCGCCGTTCGGCCTCTAAATCGGCCGCAGCCTTTCGGACGATCAGCGAAGTTGCGACTGAGCTGGATGTGCCGCCGCACGTCTTGCGTTTCTGGGAATCGAAGTTTCCGCAGATCAAGCCGCTGAAGCGTGGTGGTGGCCGTCGCTATTATCGCCCTGAAGATGTTGACCTTCTGAAGCGTATCCGCGAGCTGCTCTATCAGGACGGCTACACCATTAAGGGTGTGCAGAAGCTTCTGAAGTCGCCCGGCGCCAAGGTTCTGCCTGGCGAGGATGATGACGGTCCGGATATGGAGAACGAACTGCCGATGGTGGCGCCTGCCGCCGCCGTGGCTGTTCCCGAGCCGCGTCTGCCGACCCTCGCTCTCTCCACCCCGTCGGCAGCCCCGACGCTGGATGCTGAAAGCCGTATGGCGATCGAGGATGTGGTGGCCGAGCTGGAAACCATCAAAAGCCTGCTGCTGGCCCGCTAAAAGCGAGCTGCATGAGTGACACAGAAGGCCGCCCCAAAAGGGCGGCCTTACTGTTTGTGGTATATCGCAATTAATCTCCATCAAGCTGTTGCAGCCCGCCGATCACATCGCTATAGTCCGGCCCACATTGACCGGGCGGCAACGTTCGGGCGATGTCAGGTCGGAGCGTAGCGCAGCCTGGTAGCGCATCAGACTGGGGGTCTGGGGGTCGCAGGTTCGAATCCTGTCGCTCCGACCAATTTCTCCCCAAAGATATCAAGGGGCCGGAACTCACGTTCCGGCCCCTGATCTTTTTCAGCCCCTCCTTCGAAACTATGGCCCGGCCGGGCGCTATACGCCGGAAATCTCTCTGCGCCTAAATTGCGCCCTCAGCCTGAGTGTGTGAACTTTTCATTTACGAATAAACGAACACAAACGAAGGAACAAAATGTCACATGCGAAAGTAAAACGATAGTCGCGAGCTTGACCTTCGGGCGAAGAACCATAGGTCTTGGGTAGCCCCCCGGCTTCCTAGTTCCCATTCTACTCTCGAAAGTCTGCCCTATGCCCTTCGATGCTCTTGTTTCCGCCGTTGTCGATGGCCGTGCCGAATTTGAAAAGAACCTCCTGAGCCAGATGCAGAATTTGCACGATCAGGCCGACGCCCTCTCGGTCATGCAGGACGAACTGCGCAGCGCTCCCCCGGTCCTGATCAAGGAACTTGATCAGGCGATCGCCGCTTTCCAGAATTTTGCAGACCGGGTCAAGGAAGCACGCGCCCTGCTGGGCACGCGCTAACCCTCCCCTGACGCCTCGCTAGGCCGCGATCCGCGAGGATCGCACCTGGCTGAGGAAGCCGCCGACCTGCCCGTTCAGCTCCTCTGACCCGATAGACAGCTGGCGCACCCCGCCCAGCACGCTTTCGGCGGCCTTGCCCGCCTCGCCCGCCGCCGCCCGCACGTCATCGAGACGCGCGGTCATGGATTGGGTTGAGGAGGCTGCCTGCTGGATGTTATCGGCGATATCGCGGGTTGCCCGCTGCTGCTGGCCGACCGCATCTGCAATCGCGCCAGTGATATCGGACACCCGGCGCACCGTTTCGCGGATCGCACCGATTTCTCCCGCCGCCTTGCTGGTTTCGGCCTGGATCGAGGCGACCTGGGCCGAGATTTCGTCAGTTGCCTTGGCGGTTTGCCCGGCCAGACTCTTCACTTCGCCCGCCACCACCGCAAACCCTTTGCCGGCATCGCCCGCTCGGGCCGCTTCGATGGTGGCATTCAGCGCCAGCAGATTGGTCTGGCGGGCGATGTCGTTGATCAGCTTCACCACCGCCCCGATGCGCTGGCCCGCCTGGGCAAGGCCCGCGATTACCTGATTGGTGCGCTCGACATCCGCCACCGCGCGGTCCGTGATCATGGTCGATTCCGCCGTCTGCCCGGCGATCAGCTCGATAGAATTCGTCAGGGCATCCGTCGCCGCTGCCGCGGTTTCCACCGTACGGCTGGCGTCCCGCGCGGTTTCCGTCACCACATCGGCCTGTTTGGCAGCGCGCTCGGCGGTCGAGGCCATGCCTTCGGCGGTTTCGCGCATGCGGTCGGTGCTGGCGGTCACGGTATCGACGACCGCTTTCACCCCATGTTCAAACTGATCGGCGAGCGTCGTCAATTGCCGCTGATGGGTGCGCTGACCTTCTTCGATATAGACCGTGATCGCGAAATCAATATCGAGGCCGATAGCCTGATTGATCGCCTGAATGCCCGCCGTCGCGCCCTTTGAATTGCGGCCATAATGATTGACCGTCACGGCCACCAGTTCGTTCAGGGCCAGGATATAGCCGCCGATATACCAGCGCGGCTCAAGGCCAATGCGTTCGTGGGTGCGGCCGATGCGCTGCACACGCTCGATATAGGCCTCATCGAACTGCCCATCGAGCAGCTTCAACCAATGCTGCTTCTGCATTTCGCGCGCATGGCGGCGCATCGCTTCGTCTTTGAAGAGCGCGGAGAGTCCGGGGTGTTTTTCGAGATGGTTGTAGAATTTATCGAGGATGCGATCGAGGTGGCTGCTGGCCACTTTTCCTATTTCTTTCAAGGCCCTGATGGCCTCGGCGTCCGTCCCGATGAACTCCAGGCGTTGTCGCAAAATTTCCGGCACCATCGGTTGAGCCCTCCCCGGCTTTTCCAATTTTGTTGAACCGTATTTAGGCGATCTGTCGAAGAGCGGACTCGCTTAAGAATGGTGGAACCACCACTGCGAGTAATTCAATTGGTACTCAGATATGCAGTAAAAGCAAACACATCCTGGTGTTTACCAGAATTTTGTTTAAATTTGTTGGTGATCCTACAAGGCCTTGCGAGAGGCCAGTTTAAACAGAACGGAGCGCCGATATTTCATCGCCGCCTCGTCTGATACTTGTTAAGTTACCCTAGGTCGAACGGCCGGCCGGGTCTTAGCCCTTGGCCGACAGCATCTTGATGATGCCGGAGAAATCGACCCCCGAATTCCCCGCGTCGCAATAGCGCTGATAGAGCTCCATCGCGGCCTTGCCAAGCGGCGTATTGGCCCCAGCAGCGCCGGCGGCCTCCTGAGAGAGCTTCAGGTCTTTCAGCATCATGGCGGCGGCAAAGCCCGGTTGATAATCGCGATTGGCGGGCGCGGTCGGAACGGGTCCCGGCGCCGGGCAATAGGAGGTCATGGCCCAGCATTGGCCCGAGGCCTTGGAGGAGATGTCGAACAGGGTCTGTGCATCAAGCCCCAGCTTCTCGCCCATCGCAAAGGCTTCAGAGACCGCGATCATCGAGATGCCGAGCACCATATTGTTGCAGATCTTGGCCGCCTGCCCGTTTCCAGCGGCGCCGGCGTGGACGATATTCTTGCCCATGGCGCCCAGGATCGGCAGCGCCTTGCCATAGGCCTCATCCGGCCCGCCGACCATGAAGGTCAAGGTCCCAGCCGCCGCCCCTGCGGTGCCGCCCGAAACCGGCGCATCCAACATGGGAAAACCCTTGTCGGCCGCAATCCCCGCCACCAGACGGGCGGTATCGACATCGATGGTCGAACAATCGATCAGCAAGGTGCCCGGCTGCAGATGATCGAACAAACCGCCATAGACCGCCTTCACCTGCTGGCCGGCCGGCAGCATGGTCACCACCACCTCGGCCGTCTTGACCGCATCGCTAGGTGTCGAAACGACGGCGGCGCCGGCATTCTGCAGATCGGCCACCGCATCGGGATTGAGATCGAAGACCGTCAGCGCATGCCCGGCCCCAACCAGATTCAGCGCCATCGGACGGCCCATGTTGCCGAGGCCGATAAAGGCGATCTTGCTCATTTCCATCGTCTCCTAGGTCGATTTCTTATCGTATCAGCTGAAGGTCAGTTCGCCGTCGGACAAAGGTAGGAAATAATCGGCGACATCATTGCCATTGACCTGATCCAAGCTGGCTGGATTCCAGGCCGGTTTGCCGTCCTTGTCGATCAGCAGCGCGCGGATGCCCTCATAGAATTCGCCGGACGCCATGAACCGCTGGGTCATGCGGAATTCCCGCTGGAAGACCTCCTCGATCGAAAGGTCTTTGCCGCCCCAGATCTGCTCGAACGTCACCTTCAGGCTGGTCGGCGATTTGGTGGCGAGGATGGCGCGCTGTTCTTCAGCCCAAGAGGTCGCCTCGATCCGCAAGGCCGCCAGGATCGCCTCGATGGAACCAAGACTAAAGCAGCGGTCGATCGCGGGACGGTTTGGGGCCAACGGCGCGACCGACAACACCCGCCGCATGAAGGTCGCCAGCACGGCGTCGACCGCGGCCTCATCCTTCGGCTGAGCTGCGAGCAAAGCCGCCCGCACACCGGCAAAATCCTCGTCCCGCACGATATGGGTGGCATAGCCGACGTAATAGGCATCGGCCGAGCCCAGCCGCGCGCCGGTCAGCGCCAGATACATGCCGGTCGCGCCTGGACAACGCGTCAGCATCCAGGTCGCCCCGACATCTGGGAAAAGACCGATACCGGTTTCCGGCATGGCGAAGGTCAGATTGTTTTCCGCCACCACCCGGTGGCTGCCATGAACCGACAGGCCCACCCCGCCACCCATGCAGATGCCCTGCACCAGCGCGACGAAAGGCTTGGGGTAGGTGTGGATTAGATGGTTGAGGATATATTCCTCGCGGAAGAAATCGCTCGGCAACCGGCTTTCCGGGTCTTTGGTCGCCAAGGCCACCGCCCGCACGTCCCCACCCGCGCAAAATGCCCGCTCCCCCGTCCCTTCGATGATGACGAAGGTCACAGCCGGATCGCTCGCGGCCTCGCGCAACGCCGGCGTGATCACACGGATCATCTCCAGCGACAGGGCATTCAAGGCTTTGGGGCGATTAAGGGTGATGATCAGGGCGCCGCCCTCGCGGGTCAGCAGAACGTCTTCGGTCATGAATGAACTCAGGCTTTCAGCAGAGTGCGGGCGATGATCAGGCGCATGATCTCGTTGGTGCCTTCCAGGATCTGATGGACCCTGACGTCGCGGAAGAAACGTTCGATCGGATATTCCTTGATATAGCCATAGCCGCCATGGAGCTGCAGAGCCTGATTGCAGACCTCGAACCCGATGTCGGTCGCAAAACGCTTGGCCATAGCGGCATGGGTTGTCGCACTCAGGCTGGCGCTATCCAGCGACACCGCCGCGCGATGCACCATCAGCCGTGCGGCCTCCAATTCCGTCGCCATATCGGCAAAGCGGAACTGCAAGGCCTGGAAATCGGCCAGAGGTTTGCCGAACTGCTTCCTGACCAACATATGCTCGCGCGTGGTATCGAGGCACGCCCGCGCCCCGCCCAGCGAACAGGCGGCGATATTGATCCGCCCGCCATCGAGGCCCTTCATCGCGAATTTGAAGCCGTCGCCCTCGGAGCCCAGCAGATTTTCGGCCGGCACCACGCAATCCTCGAATTGCACCATGGCAGTCGGCTGGCTGTTCCAGCCGAGCTTCTTTTCTTTCTTGCCAAAGCTCAGGCCCTTGGTGCCCTTCTCGACGATAAAGGTCGAAATGCCCCCGGCCCCAAGACCGCCCGTGCGCGCCATCACGACATAGATGTCGGACGTCCCACCGCCGGAAATGAAGGCCTTGGTGCCGTTCAGCACATAGGATTTACCGCCTTTCACCGCCTTGGTCCGCAGGCTCGCAGCGTCCGACCCGGATCCGGGTTCGGTCAGGCAATAGCTGGCAAAATGCTCCATCGTCAGCATCTTGGGCAGGAAGCGCTGGCGCTGCTCCTCAGTCCCGAAGCTGTCGATCATCCAGCAGGCCATATTGTGGATCGAGAGATAGGCCGCGGTCGAGGTGCAGGCCGCCGCCAACTCCTCGAAAATGATTGCGGCATCGAGGCGAGTCAGCCCGGATCCACCGCTTTCCTCCCGCACATAGATCCCGGCAAGCCCCAGTTCAGCCAGCTCGCGCAGGACATCGACCGGAAAGATCTGCTGCTCGTCCCATTCGGCGGCATGGGGGGCCATTTTGGTCGCGGCAAAATCGCGCGCCAGGGCCTGAAATTGGCGCTGCTCTTCCGTCAGCTCGAAATCCACGCTATGTCCTCCCCCAGAGGTATTTTGACGGCTTGACGCGCCTGTCAGCGACATCCCGTTTTTGGGTCGGCTCTTTTGGCCAGCTCTTGGGAAGAACCGTCGCCGTAACTTGCCGCGCACGTCAAGAGCCAGTTGGTTAAAAGGGATAGAAGCATGTCGCGTCCGCAGAATTTTCCGCTCGCCCCCTTCCCCTATGCTCGCCCGCGCCGCACCCGCATGCAGCCCTGGAGCCGCAATCTGGTGCGCGAATATAGTGTGACGCCCCATGATCTGATCTGGCCGGTCTTCATCGTGGAAGGCCAGGATCGCGCGGTGCCGATCAATGCCATGCCGGGCCAGTCGCGTCTTTCGATCGATCTGCTGGTGAAAGCCGCCGAAAAATGCCGCAGCCTCGGCATTCCCGCCATGGCGCTCTTCCCCTTCGTCGAACCGGATAAGAAGTCCGAAGAGGCCGAGGAAGCCTGGAACCCCGAAGGCCTGATGCAGCGCGCCATCCGCGCGGTCAAAGCAGCGGTACCGGAAGTCGGCCTCATTTGCGACGTGGCGCTCGACCCCTATACCACCCACGGCCATGACGGCATTCTGATCGACGATCAGGTCGAGAATGACGAAAGCATCGATGCGCTGGTGAAGATGGCGCTGGCCCAGGCTGAAGCTGGCGCCGATGTCGTCGCGCCGTCGGACATGATGGATGGCCGCATCGGCGAGATCCGCGAGGCACTGGAGGATGATGGGCATATCAATACCCTGATCCTCTCCTATGCCGCCAAATATGCCTCCGGCTTCTATGGTCCCTTCCGAGAGGCCCTCGGCGTCGTCGGCAATTATGGCCCGCAAGGCAAATCCACCTATCAGATGGATGCCGGCAATGGCGATGAAGCCCTGCGCGAGGTCGCGGCCGACCTCGAGGAAGGCGCCGACTGGATCATGGTGAAGCCCGGCCTGCCCTATCTCGACATCTGCCGCCGCGTCAAAGACAGCTTCGGCGTTCCGACCTTCGCCTATCATGTGTCGGGCGAATATTCGATGGTGAAGGCCGCTGCGGCCGCGGGCTATATCGATGGCGACCGAGTGATGATGGAAAGTATCCTCTGCTTCAAGCGCGCCGGCTGCGACGGCATCTTGACCTATGCCGCGATCGAACTGGCCGAAAAGCTGAAGGGCTAAACGCCCGGCGTTCTCGTCACCTCGACCGGAACGACCAACGTCAGATCGTCCGAAAACCGATACCGGATGGACCAGGATGTGAAAGCCATCCCGCCGTCCGGTTTCGGCCAAAGAGTCTCGGTGCAGGTCTGGCCATCCAGATAATGAATGGCGGGGGCCATCCCCATCGTCAAAGCCTGCCCGGCGATCTGCCACGCGCCACCCTGTAGGCAGACAAGCGAGCCGGGTTTCGGCTGTTCCCAACCATAGGCCTGCTGGCTGTTGAGGTCAGGAGCGGGCATCCCGACAGCATCGATCCCCAGGGTCCCATGGGCATCCATCTTGAGCTCACTCGCAGGCCAGATGGTTCCCACTTCCCATTGGAGGATATTGGCCAGATTCATCAGGCAGGTGACCGATCCATAGGCCTCGTCCATATCCACGCGCAGCATCGTGACGAGCATGGTGTCGACATAATGAAACAGCAGGCTGCCGGCCTTAAAATCCTCCGCCGGGCCCCGCGTCAGGAACTCCACGGGCAGGCGATACGACAGATCAATATCCACGGGGAGCAGAGCCTTTCGCTGACCGGATAGAAGTGGTTCCCGTTCTTAACACACGCTAGGATCGAAATCCTTAGACCTCCCTAGCAGATTTCGGACCCGCCTTATGCGCACCGCCCTTCTCGGCGCAACCTGCCTGCTGTCCCTGTGTACGTCAGCTTTTGCCGGCCCTGTGACCAAGGCCGAAACAGCCGAACTGATGGTCTGGCAGCACCGCAGCGTCTTCGAGCATGATGACGGAGTCGCCGAGCGCAAACGTATCGCCAACCATGCCACCCATGTTCAAAAACAGCCGAACGAGCTGCGGCTGAAACTTAAGGAAAAGGGCTGGCAGGCTTATCCCTTCACGCCCGTCCCAGACGACAGCACGGCAGGGTCCAGCTATGTCTTCCTCGCCCATGTCGCTTCAAAACACGGCTATCTGCTCGCTATTACCTATTACGAGGGCTTCGACTATCTCTGGGTGGACGATCGCGATGGCCAGGTCTCCAAATTCTGCTGCGGCGCGCCGATCTTCTCCCCCGATGGCAGCAGGATCCTTGTGGTCGGCAATACCGCAGAAGGAGACGAAGCCGAATATACCCGGCTCTTTCGGATCCAGGGTCGCCGCCTCGTTCAGGAGAAGAAGCTCGATATTCCCTTCACCAATGCCGAAATCGATTTCGTGAAGTGGCAAGGCGACCAAATTTTCCTGCGTCCGAAGGCGAACGGCGGTGCAGAGCCGCCCGCCTTCACCTTGCGCGTCTCAACCTGGACCCTGGACTGAAAGCCCTCCTGATGCGCCAGCGCTCCTTCTTGCTCACTGCTCTTTGCTGCGCGAGCTTCGCTCCGAGCCTTCCTGCCGCCCCTCTGTCCGAGGCCGAACGGCAAGAATTGGCTGGTTTCCAGGACCTTTATGTCTTTGACGCAGATTTCTGGAACAAGGAAGACGAGCGGATCGCCAAGACCGGCGGTGCTGTCGCCAAATCGGATACCCGTTTGACCGTCAAACTGGCGGATGGGCAGAGCAAGAACATCGATTTCACGCCCTGCGACGACAGTCCGGGTGTCAAGATGGATACATCCATCTGTTCGACCTACATCCTGCTGGCTTACCTGAAAGGCCAGAACGGCTATCTCATGGCTCAGGCCCATTACGAATGGCTGACCTTCCACTGGATCGACAGCCGCAGTGGACGGGAGACCAAGCTCGATAACATGCCGATCTTCTCGCCCGATGCCCGCCATATAGCCACGATAGACAATGACTGGTTCACCTCCGATGACGCCGGAACCATCAGTATCTATGAGCGCCAGGACGATAGCTGGCAGTTGAAGCACCAAGAAGAGATCGGTTTCAGCAGCGAAGAATATTATTTCCTGGATGGCTTAGGTTTCATAGGCTGGCAGGATAATGAGTTGACGCTGCTCAAGAAATTCGGCGAACGCGGGGGCATTCCCGAGGGATATAAGCAACCGCTCAATGCGATTGTGAAAGTTCGGTACTGATCCATGCGCCTGCGCCCCGGAACCTATATTGAAGCCGCTGCCCTGCTATTCGACATGGACGGCACGCTGATCAATACCTCGGGCATCATCAATGCCTTGTGGAAACGTTGGGCGGAGCGGCATGGCATCAATCCCGCGCCGATCATCGCGTCGTCATCCGGGCGCCGGATCATGGATACGGTCGCAGAATTCCTGCCGCCGGGTGCCAATGTCGATGACGAGGTGCAATGGATCGGTCAGCGCGGGCGCGACCATCCCGAAGGCATCGTCCCGATCCCCGGCGCGCTCGAACTCGTGCGGAGCTTGCCCTCGCATCGCTGGGCCGTCGTGACTGCCGCTGATCGCACAATCGCCGAAAAATGGCTGCAAGCAGCCGGCCTGCCGGTGCCGCGCGTGCTGATCACCTCCGAGAATGTGCAGCGCGGCAAGCCTGATCCCGAAGGCTATCTGATGGCCGCCCAGCGCCTGCGCGTCAATCCGCGGGACACGGTCGTCTTTGAGGATTCCCAACCCGGCATCGCCGCCGGCCGCGCCGCCGGCGCCAAGGTCATCGGCATCGCCACCTCCCTACCGCCCGAAGCCTTGCAGGGCGAAGACTGGCTGGCCGACTTCACGCCCCTCGCCTTCGATACCGACGAGGGCGACTTCCAAATGCGCCTCAGGGTTTATTGATGGGGCGAACCCTCTTGAGGCTGCTTTGGAAATCAGTACAATTTTTCAGCCTTGTCATCATCGTCGGACCGATACTGTTAGCGGTTGGTATTATAATCTGGCCAACCGAATACCGGTTTGAAGTGGATACAGCGCCTCGCGAGGCCATATCCGCCGAACTGTCGGTCTGTCGCGACAAAACTCCGCCGCAGATATCTGGAACGATGTTGACGGCCACACGTGCGATCACCTGCGAAGACAGCCCCAATATCTTGGTGCATTTCGCTGATCAGACGCCCGTCGTTTGTGAGATCGGTTACGTCTCGGCCTGGGGCGACACGCTTATGCGCTTCAAGATTACAGAAAACCGATGCGACTTGATCAGCCAGTCACTGATGGATTGAGCCAGTCACCCACCAGCTTGATCTGATCCGCTTGCATCAAGGAGGGCGCATGGCCGCAGTCCTGGATCTCGACCAGGGAGACACCGGGGCGAGAGGCGACCATGCCCAGGGCGGTCGCCTTTGGCAGCAGGGCTGATTTCTGCCCGCGCAGCACCAGCGTCGGCACCGTGACCTTGCTCCACATATCCCAGAGGTTGGCATCGACCGGCGGCTTGCCGGTGAAGGCGCCATAGATATTGGGGTCGAAATGCAGCGTCAGCGTGCCGTCGGGCAGCCCACGGACCGAGGTTTCCGCCATCCGCGCCCAGCCGGCATCATCGATCGGGCCGAAATCCGCGTGGCGGGCCCGCAAATGCGCCTCGGCTTCCTTCAGATCGGCAAAGATCGGCGCAGCATCGGCGCCCCAGATGCCTAGCAGGCTTTCCTTGGGAATGAACGCACCGACATCGTTCAGGATCAGGCGCCCGATGCTGCCCGACACATGGGCCGCCAACGCCATGCCGATGATCCCGCCCATTGAGGTGCCGAGCCAATCAACTTGGCTGAGCCCCCTCGCCTGCAGGAAGCCGGCCGCCTGGGCGAGGTAATTGGGATAATCATAAAGCGCCGCCTGGGGCAGCCAGCCCGACTTGCCACGACCGGCAACGTCATAGGCGATGACCCGCCGATCTTCGCCCGCCAGTGCCAACGCCAGCCGCTCGAAATCATAGGCATTGCGCGACAGGCCATGGACACAAACCAGCGGTTTGCCCGCCCCGACCTCGAAACCGGCAATCGTCAGACCGCCGGGCAGATCGACGGTGAAGTCAGTTAGCTGCATGCAACGTCCATCCACAAAGATCGTCATCCTCGGACTTGATCCGAGGATCTTTAAGCGAAAAACAGAGTCTGGAAAGATCCTCTGGTCAAGCCCGAGGATGACGACTGGAAGAAACAGACCGAACTCTCAAACCTCAAGCGGCTCGTCTTCCACCGTCACGTAGGCATCGGGGAAAAACCCATTAAAGCGGGTTGTCAGCGCGTTGGAATAGGCGCCGATACGGCCAAATTCGATCCAGTCGCCTTCCTTGACGTCGGCCGGCAGGCGGATCGGCATGGGCAGCACGTCGGTGCTATCGCAGGTAGGGCCATAGACGGTGAAATCCATCATGTCTTCGGAAAACTCCGGCCCCTCCAAGCGGATCGGCCGCACCGGGAAACGCAAGCGCGCCGTCACGGTTTCCGAGAGCGAACCGTAAATGCCGTCATTAATATAGACGGTGTCGCCGCGCCGCTGATGGACTTGCGTGACGACCGACATGCTGTCGGCCACCAGCGCCCGGCCCGGCTCGCACATCAGCACGCAATCGCGCCGCAGCTTCAGGTCCTTCACGCCTTCTTCGATTTCGGCAAAGAAATCGCTCAACGGCGGGATATCCTGGCCGATATAGAGCGCCGGGAAACCGCCGCCGACATCGAGGTAATGCAGGTCGACCTTGGCGGCATCCAGAATCTCGCCGACCATGCCAAGCGCGGTCTTGAAGGCCCGTGGGCTCGGGCATTGCGAACCGACATGGAAGGCGAGCCCGGCCTGGCATCCTTCGGCCTTGATTGCTTGCAGCAGCTCGACTGCCTCCTGCTGACGGGCACCAAACTTATTGGAAAGCTCATAGGCCGCGCCGGCAGACGGCGTTGCGATGCGCACGATGATGGCCAGCCCTTCGCCGCCCGCCTCGTCCAGCACCTTATGCAGCTCGTCCATCGTATCGACGACAAAATGCTCGACCTGATAGACCTCGTCGGCCATGCGGATGGCGCTGCGCCCTTTGACCGGATGCATGAAGTAACATTCGGCATCGCGGAACAGCTCGCGCACCTGGGTGATTTCGGTCAGGCTGGCGGTATCGAAATGGCGCACGCCGGCCTCATACAAAGGCCGCAGGATCAGCGGGTGCGGATTGCATTTCACGGCATAGAGCACGCGGCCGTCGAAGGCCTCCAGGAACGCCGTCGCCGACCGCTTCACGATGTGCGGGCGCATGCAATAGACGGGATAACTGGGCTTCAGCGCCCGCACCATCGCCACCGCATCGGCAAACAATGGCTGGGACGGACGGCGGGTTTTCTCGGGCGGCGCCAAAGGTTCGGAAACCTGCTCTGCGGGCGGCAATGGCTCAACGGACATCCGGGGTCCTTCCCTCAGGGAGATGCTCAGTTCCTTATGAGCGGACAATGCGGCAATCCCTGGGCGCGATGCAATTGAAGCTTCCGTGACTGATCTATCTGATAGATCGCTCCAGCCTCCTCGCCTCAAGTAGGCCAAAGGCCGATAGACGAGAACATATGCACACAACTGATCTATCTGATAGATCAGTCCTTCGATTCTTTGAATTGGTCAGGCACTCGGCTGAAGCGCATTCTGGCGCTCCCAAAAAGGAGCCGTCCCATGAGTGATATCCTCGCCCTCCCCACCATCCGTGCCCGTCTCGAAGCCCTCGGCCATGCTCTACCGGCCGCCGCCGCGCCGGTTGCAAATTATGTCCCGGCGACCCAGATCGGCTCGACACTGTATGTCGCAGGGCAAATCTCGATGGAGAATGGTCAGCCGGCGGTGCTCGGCCTCTTGGGTGACGGCATCAGCCTCGAAGAAGGCCAACGCGCCGCGCAGCTTTCGGCCCTCGGCGTCATTGCGCAGATTGATGCGGTTGTCGGCGGGGATGCCCGCAAAGTGAAAAAGATCGCGAAGCTCGGCGTTTTCATCGCCTCCACCTCCGACTTCACCCAGCATCCGCAGGTCGCCAATGGTGCGTCGGACCTGATGGTCGCAGTGTTTGGCGATGCCGGCCGTCATGCCCGCGCCGCCGTCGGTGTCGCTGCCCTCCCGCGCGGCGTGGCGGTCGAAATCGATGCCGTGGTCGAAATCGCCGATGCTTGATCTTGCCGCCATCCGCGCCGATACGCCCGGCGTCGAATTTGTCCGCCATTTCAACCATGCCGGCGGCTCGCTGATCTCCGCCCGCACCCTCAAAGCCGTTACCGGGCAGTTGGAGCGGGAAGCGCACTTCGGTGCCATGGAAAGCGCGCCCGACGCGATGGCCGCTATCGAAACCGGCCGGGCGAGCGCCGCCAGACTGCTGAACGCGCAGCCCTCCGAAATCGCCTTTGCCACCAGCAATTCCACCGCCTATGGCCTCGCCTTCGCCGGCCTGCCCGCCTGGAAAGCCGGCGACCGCATTCTGGTCGGGCGCCACGAATGGGGCGGCAATCTCTCAAGCTTCCATCAGCGCGCGCAGGCTGCAGGCGCCAAGATCGAAGTAATCCCGTGCAAGCCCGATGGCAGCGTCGATGCCGATGCGCTCAGAGCCATGCTGGATAACCGCGTGGTTCTGGTTGCATTGACCTGGGCACCGGCCAATGGCGGGCTTCTGAATGATGCCGCTGCCATCGGCGCGGCTCTCCAGGGCACTGGCATCCCCTATTTCCTCGATGCCGCCCAGGCGGTCGGCCAGGTGCCGGCGAATGTAGCAGCGATCGGCTGCGATATCCTAACCGTTCCTGGCCGCAAATATCTGCGCGGGCCACGCGGGACCGGCATTCTCTACATCCGCCAGTCCTTCCAGGATCGGCTGACACCGACCTATCTCGATGTGCTCTCCGCCCCCTGGAATAAGGGCCCGCAGCGCCGCACCGACGCTCGCCGGTTCGAGACGGCCGAACGCCCGATTGCCGCGTTGGTTGGCCTCGCCGAGGCGCTACGCCAGGCCGAAGAACATGGCATCCCGGCGATCCAGGCCCGCACCCAGAGTCTCGGCACCAACCTGCGCCAGAGCCTCGCCGCCATCCCCGGCGTCACGCTCCATGATCTCGGCAACAATCTGACCGGCATCGTCAGCTTCACACTTAAGGGCTGGGAAGCCGAGGACGTCCGGTTGGAGCTGGCCCGCCGCAAGGTAACGGTTGGCGCCAATGGCGTCTCCTATACGCCCTTTGACATGGAGGCACGCGGCCTCTCCAGCATCATTCGCGCCGCGCTGTCCTACCTGAATTCCGAAGCGGAGCTTGCCGAGCTGACCGCACATGTTCATGATCTGTCCCGGATGAGGTGAGCTGACCGATAGGGAGAACAATGCGCGCATCGAAGGATCTACCCCCGCTGATCGCGCTGCGCGCCTTCGATGCCGTCGCCCGAAACTTGAGTTTCCGCAAGGCAGCCGACGATCTCTCGATCAGCCAGAGCGCGGTCAGCCACCATGTGAAGCAGTTGGAGGCCGACCTTGGCCTCGCCCTTTTCGAGCGCCAACCGCGCGCGATCTTCCTCACCCCCGCCGGGGTCGACTATTGGGCCGCGGTCAGCGGCGCGTTCGATAAGATCGGTGACGCGACCCGGCGCGCGCGGGCCGCGGCGGCGCCCCAGAAGCTGACCGTCACCACCGTGCCATCCTTTGCCAATTATTGGCTCGCCCCGCGCCTGCAGCGGTTCATCGATGCAAATCCCAAGATCGAGCTCACTCTGAAACCCGGCCTCAAGCTGCTGGATATGGACCAGGGCGCGGCCGATATCGCCATCCGCTATGGCAGCGGCGATTGGACGGACGGTGCCTCGAGCCTGCTGCTGGGCGAGCGTCTGTCACCGATCGCGGCCCCGCATCGCCCCATCGGTGGTGGGATCGAAACCTTGCCGGACCATCCGATCCTGATCGCCTCGCGCGGGACCGATCTGCAGCATTGGCTCAATGTCCATGCACCCGATATCGGCCCGCTCAAGACCTTCAATGCCGATGATTATACCAGCGTCATCTCGCTCACCGCCGCCGGCACGGCCCTGGCGATGGGCCGCCTGCATCTACTGGCCGGCGAACTCACCTCCGGCCGTCTGACCCTACCCTGGCCGGACGTCTGGGTAGAGCCGAAGAATTTCGGCCATTGGATCGTGCTGCCCAAACGCGACGTGAAGCCCAGCGCCAGAGCTTTTGCTGAGTGGCTGCGGGACGAAGTTCGGCAGAAAATGTAGTCATAAAAATAAAATTACACGCCCACCAGAAGAAGAAAGACCATTCTTTCCAGCTGATTGCTGGAAATATTCCGCCGAAACTCAATTAACGATGCATATCGTTCATATGCCAACCAATGGACATATCTAAAATTGCAGATAGATTTCCTTTAATAATAAATCGGAGGAAATCATGAAAGCCGCAGCATTACTGACCATAATGAGCGTGATTTTTTGCAGCTCTGCTTTTGCACAAGGCCAGACATATCAGCAAGGCTATACCCGCAAAGACGGCACTTATGTTCAGCCGCATTACAAGACGACGCCTGACAATAACATCTATAATAATTGGTCGACTAAGGGGAATACAAACCCCTACACTCAGCAGAATGGGACTGTCGATCCATACCGGCAGCCTAATTATAATAGCTTCGGAACCAACTCTAATTCGACCAAATCACGGTGTGCCTACGGCACCAGCATCTGCTGATTTCGTCGCACCCCGACCGCGTCTCATCAGATGCGACCGACACTATCCTTGTAAAGCCGCTGCCAAGGGGGCCTTATGCCCCTTTGGCCACCAGTCTTATTTGTGGCGGCACGACATGACGATAGTTAGGAACTTTTCAAATGACCGTTAAAACCCCGCGCGTCTGGACGGACGCCGACGATGCGCTGCTGCGCGAGCTGATCGGCGCCGGCAGCCCCGCCAAGCTGATTGCCTTCAAACTGAAGGGTACCGAGGCTGCCATGATCGCCCGCGCGAAAAGCCTGGGTCTGACCCTGGCACCGACCGGCCCCGTGCATTACGCGCATTTGAGCGAAGATGCCAAACGCCAGCCCGCCCAGCGCCGCCGCCGCGCCAAAGGCGAATAAGGAAGCCCCCGTCTCAACGATCGCTGGTCGTTCCCCTTCAAGCGGGGACGCCGGCGACATCAGCGCCTAAGCTCCCGGTTCTGGGGCGAGCTTGCCCTGGGGCTGTCCTCCTGGCGCAAGATCTTCGCCGGCTGGTTGTGGGGCAAGGTGCGGCGCGCTGACGCAGCAGCCGACGCGCCGGCCGCCTGGCACCAAACAGCCAAGCTCAAGTCTCCAGCGTTGGCAGGCTGTTACTACAGGAACGGAAACCTGTCGTTATTCGACTTAAAAGCCCGATAACAAGTCAATTCTGCTGTCCTGGAATCCCCAGAGAATCCCCGCCTTTAAAGCGCATTGAGGTTAACACCGATTACCGTTGGTGGCAGGCCAGCCCTGTCTTGGCTTTAACGACACTTTAATAATTAAAGACTCTGACATCGATATTTTCTTCAAATATTAAATAATGAAATCTATTTATATTCCGAATCAAAATCGTATTTTATGAGTCTATGTTCGGGCATGTTCGAATCGTATACAGTATATGAAATGATATTTTCGTATTATCATGAGTCATAAACCAGTCTACCCTGACACAACCTGATTTTAGACTCACGACAGAATCGAACGGCTCCAAGTTAGACTCAAACGTAACAATTCGTCACTTGAGAAACATTCAAAACACCCATTCAGATTAAGTTTTTGTTTAACGACTATAAATACACGTTCAATCTCAGAATTTTCCGTCGCCACAAACAAGAAGAAGACCATGATGGAAGAACTAAATCGTATAACCATCGGTGACAGGCAGAATTACATTCAAATGTACATCGAAAATGACGTGTTTATTATCGATGTCTGCGGTGCCCCCAATGGCGACGATATCGTCAAAAGTGTGGAAGATGGGCTGATCAGCGGCCTCCTTCGGCCCGACCGTTGCGCCTTGGTGGACGCCAGCGAGTTTACCGGCGCGATCGACTGGCAGGCGATCAAGAATGTCAGTCAGATGCGGGAATGGAACAGCCAGCCCGATCGGCCCAACCCGGTCGCCTTCGTGCATAAAAGCAAACTATTCACCTTCGTTGTGAAGGTGATCGGCATTTTCTATCCGACCAATATCTTCGCCGTGTTCCAAACCCGCGCCGAAGCCTTCGAATGGATAACGCTCACCAACCTGCGCAATGCTTCCGGCGGCCTGATAGAGGTCGAGGTCACGACCGAGTACGAGCGCGGGAAAGATGATCGATAAGCGCGAGGCCCCTAAGCGCGGCGCGCTGATGCTGCTCTATTGGGTCTCGACCTGTCTGATCGTCGGGTATCTGTTGCATGCCGGCAATCTGCCGGCGGCATTGCGAGCAAACGAGCTGGGCGATGTGATCAGCCTGCCGGCCCTGTTGGCCGCCCTCGCCATCCTGCTGCGCCTCAATGTCGGGATCAGCGATCTGGCCTACGCCGGGGTGCTGTTTCACCTCGCCAGCCGGTTGATCGAGATCGGCGATGGCGATCCGATGCGGGCAACGTTGGTGGCCGGCCTTATCCTGTGCCTTGCCGCATCGTTCTTCACCCAGAATAGCGCGCGGCACCGCAAGTCGCCCTATGGCGGGCTCTTCACCCGCGCGGCTCGCCGCCCCTACGGCAGCCTGTTCCTGAAGTCGCCGGACCGCTGGGACATGTCCTAGAAGAAAGACCCACCGGCCGCCGGCGAAGCCGCGTTCTTAAAGGCAGCGGGTATCGCTCTCGAAGAAATAGCCCGACCCCGTCACCATCATGAAAACCCGCGACAGATCGGGCGCCGGCAACACATCGCCCAATGCTGCGATGAAATGCTGCTTGGCCGCCTCGAGATCGCTGCCGTTATAGATGACGGTGGTGTCGGGCAATTCCCGCAGATCGCCGTTGGCGTCCTTCAGACATTTGAAAAAACCCTTCTCCAGCAGCTTGGCTTTGAAGAGCTTGTGGTTCTGCTTGATGTCATAGGTAACCAGGATCGCCATCTTCTTCCCCGTTCTAGGCGGGCGCGATTATAGGGATGTCCAACGACTTGGGGAAGCTGGAGCGGGGGTGGATTACGGTTAGTTAATGTCGCCCGAGGCAAAGCTTCCATCGGTTAAGCCTTGACCGGACCTGCACAACAGGACAAAGCACGGGGGATGCAGGGCCGCGAATGAAGATCATCTTTGAAAAAGCCGAGGCGAAGTTTGCCGACCGCACCGTCTTGGCGCCGCTGTCGCTGGAGCTGACCGAGCGCAGGATCGGCGTCATCGGCCTCAATGGCTCAGGCAAAACCACCTTTTCGCGGATGATCAATGGGCTTGTGCTGCCCTCGGCCGGCCGCGTTTCGACCAACGGCCATGACACGCTGAGCGAGGGCGCCCAGGTGCGCGCCGCCACCGGCTATATCTTCCAGAACCCGGCGAACCAGATCGTGCTGCCGCTGGTGAAAGACGATATCGCCCTCGGCCTGCAGGCGCGGCGCCTCGGCAAACAGCAGGTGACCCAGGCGGTTGCCGAGGTGCTGGAGCGTCTCGGCATCGCCCATTTGGCCGAGCGCCGGGCGCACGAGCTGTCGGGTGGCGAGATCCAGCTGGCGGCCCTCGCCTCCGTCCTCGTCACCGCCCCCGATATCGTGATCATGGACGAGCCGACCAATCAGCTCGACCTCAAGAACCGCAATCTGGTGGAACGCGCGATCCGCGACCTCGCCCAAACCGTGATTGTGGTGACCCACGATCTCTCGCTGCTGACGGGGTTCGATCGGGTGCTGCTGTTCCACGACGGGCAATTGGTCCAGGATGGCCCGCCCGAAGCAACCATCGCCCAGTACCTGGCACTCGTCGCATGAAAGTGGCCGCTCCGCACAGCGCAGGCCCCTTGGGGCGCGTGCCGGCCGCCGCCAAGCTGCTCGCGCTCTTTGGGCTCAGCATCCTGCTCTTCTCGCTGAAATCGCCGGCCGTTCTGCTCGCGATCTTCGGCCTGGTGCTGGGAAGCGCCGCCCTCCTCTGCCGCGCGGCCCTTTGGGCCTGCCTGACGTCCTGGGTGCTGCTACTGACCATCGCAGCGGTCGGGGTCTGGACCGCCTATGCCGAAGGACCTGAGGCTGCGCTGATCGTCCTGACGCGCCTCGGCTCCCTCACCCTTTTTGCAACCCTGGTGACCACCACCACCAGCATCGGCGCCTTCATCGCCGTGATCACCGCCCTCGCCCGCCCGTTGGAGAGGATCGGCCTCGCCAATGCCCGCGACATCGGGCTCGCCATCGGGCTCACCATCCGCTTCATACCCGACGTGCAGGCGCGCTATCAGGCGATTGCCGATGCCCACCGTGCCCGTGGCCTGCGTTTGCGGCCCGGAACCCTCATCGTTCCCCTGGTGATTGCCACCCTGCAGAATGCCGAAGAGATCGCGCAGGCCATCGACGCCCGCGGCATTCGCGACACTGAAACCACGCACCCGCAAAGGTCTTAACCCGTGCAGACGAAATCCCTGGTTCTCATCGCGCTGTTCACCGCCATCATCGTCGTGCTGGGCTTCATCCCGCCGATCATGCTGGGCTTCATCCCGGTGCCGATCCATGCCCAGAGCCTCGGCGTGCTGCTGGCCGGCGTGATCCTCGGCGCGCGCGGTGGCCTCTTCTCGGTGCTGCTGCTGATCGTCCTCGTCGCCATCGGCCTGCCGGTGCTGTCGGGCGGACGCGGCGGCCTCGCGGTGTTCCTCAGCCCGACGGCCGGCTATCTCTTCGGTTATCTGCCGGCCGCCTTTGCCGCCGGCTGGCTCGCGACCCGCATCGCCCGGCAGACCAGCGGCGGCTGGAAGCTCTTTGCCGGTTTCTTCATCGCCGGCGCCGTCGGCGTGCTGCTCGATCACATCTGCGGCGTCGCCTGGCTGATCGCCTATACCGGCCTCGCCCCCGAAAAAGCCCTCCTCGGCGACCTCGCCTTCATCCCCGGCGACCTCCTAAAAGCGGCCCTCGCCGCCTATGCCGGCCAGGTCGTGCAGGCGAATTTCGGGAGCAGGCTCAGGGTTGGGTCATGATGCTAGCCCAGGCCAATAATGCTAGATGACCAGTTGATGGGACATTGCGCCCAGCGAATCGCTAACGTTGAAATAGATGTCTTAATCAGGAATTCAGCAATTAAAATAATACCAAAGGTTGTGTAAACATATTTACAAAATCAAAAATTGGAGATGACCATGCGCGGAATAGTTGTTTCTAAACTTATAAATATGACGCGGTTTGGGATGGCGCAGCAATCAGAGCTAGACCCGCAAAATGTAAGGATGTGGTTATTACATTGGGATAAGCTCGAATATCCGATAGGTGGTTTTGATCGAAGAATTTCTCCGGACGAAGAATATTTGATTAGCGCCGGGGCTATTCAACGCACGCTCGCGCACGAATCGTATCTCACATCTGACGTCGCCACTCCTGAGAATGGGGGATTCTTTAACTCAACTATCGATACATATAAATTTCTAGAGAATAAAGAACCGGGCGTCTGGTCTCTAGCGAGAACAAAACTCCCAGAATCACCTTGGGATCACCTGGAAGACCGCAGAGAATTTGAAGAAACTGAATCAACGCGCGGACTTTACATTCGCCTCATATCATCTGTGCCTGTTCCAGAAAAAGATATTCCGCTAGAGGAAGTTCTTGAATTTAAACAGCGAAGAGAAAGTGAATTGCTTGCCTTTAGGTCTTATGTCGATGAGCTTTATCAAAAAGTTCTAGCTTCACCAGACCGCCCTTTAGCTGAATTGAGTGCTGTAGAACTAATCCAAAAGGGCGCCAAAGACATAGTAGCAGCCCAACCCAAGTTTTCCTGGAAATGGTTCGATCTTAGTGGAAAATTTAACCTAGTAAATGCCACCGCTGCAGCGATAACGGCACACACCGCCGGGCTTGAGCTGATCCCAACCTTAGTAGCAGCGGCAGCAGGCGCTGCAATCGAAGTTGGCCCCTCGTTCGCTCTTAAAGACAGCAAACAATCAGCCAGTCCATTTGAATACGTCGCTAGATATCATAGCGAACTTTAATTCTGACGAAGGCTTGCTTTGGATCGTTCGCCGGCTTCATCTTTCCGTTAACGTAAACTTCGCCCCTTGGCGGCCCCGACCATCCGCGCTACCGTCGCTCCCCTGAGAAAGCCGCAAAGGCAACTGGGGATCAGGGGGAAACATGAGCGTTGCGGGGCCGCTTTCGGGCGTGACTGTCATCGATATGACGCGGGTGCTGGCCGGGCCTTATTGCACGATGGTGCTGGCCGATCTGGGCGCGCGGGTCATCAAGGTCGAGAATCGCGCCGGCGGGGATGATGCGCGGCAGTTCGGGCCGTTCCTGAAGGGCAAGTCGGCCTATTTCATGTCGCTCAACCGCGGCAAGGAGAGCATCGCGCTCGATTTGAAGAATGCCGAGGATCGCGCGGTCTTCGAGGAGCTGGTGGCCCACGCCGATATCCTGGTCGAAAACTACCGCGCCGGCACGATGGAAAAGCTGGGCTATGGCTGGGAAGCGCTGCACGCCAAGCACCCGCGCCTGATCTATGCCGCGGCCAGCGGTTTCGGCCATACCGGCCCCTATTCCCACCGCCCGGCCTACGACATGGTGGTGCAGGGCATGGGCGGGATCATGAGCCTGACCGGCCATCCCGGCAGCCCGCCGACGCGCGTCGGCACCTCGGTCGGCGATATCACCGCCGGGCTTTTCACCACCGTCGGCATCAATGCCGCGCTCTATCATCGCGAGAAGACGGGCCTGGGGCAGAAAGTCGATGTCGGGATGCTGGATTGCCAGATCGCGATCCTGGAAAACGCCATCGCGCGCTATATGGCAACCGGCGATGTGCCCGGCCCGATCGGCGCCCGCCACCCCTCCATCACCCCGTTCGAGGCCTATCAGGCGTCCGACGGCCATATCATCATCGCGGCCGGCAACGACGCGCTGTGGCAGCGGCTGTGCGAGGCCCTGGAGGTCCCGGCCCTCGCCAAGGATCCTCGCTTCGTCAATAACCCGAAGCGCGCGGAAAATGTCGAGGAACTGAAGGGCGTGCTCGAGTCTTTGCTTGTCGATCGGACGGTCGTCGAATGGCTGGAGATCCTGGAGGTCGCAGGCGTGCCTTGCGGGCCGATCAATAATGTCGCCCAGGCGCTTGCCGACCCCCATGTGCTGTCGCGCAATATGGTGGTCTCCATGACAGACCCGGAGGTTGGGGAGCTGCGCATGGCCGGCAATCCGATCAAGCTGTCGGGTTTCCCCGACCCCACCACCCGCAGCCCGGCGCCGGCGCTCGATGCCGACCGCGCCAAGATCTTGGCAGATTTCGCAGGGAAACCTGCGCGTAAGGAGCCTGTGTCGTGACTAGCGTTGCTCAAGCCTCTAAGCCCGCCCTGACGCCGATCCTCGATCCGCGTGCCCTTGCCAAGCAGCTGTCTGGAAAACAGCTGATCAATGGCGCCCTGGTGCCGCCGATGAGCGGGCGGGATTTCGACGTGGTGAACCCGGCGACCGGCGAGATCATCGGGCTGGCTGCTTATGGCGATGCCAAGGATGTCGAGCTTGCCGCCCGCGCGGCCGTCACCGCCGGCAAGGCCTGGGCCCGGATGCCGGCGCGCGAGCGTGGCAAGCTGATCGTCGAATGTGGCCGGCGCCTCAATGAGCATGTGGACGAACTGGGACAGCTGGTGGCGCTCGAAACCGGCAAGGCACTGCGCACCGAATCGCGCGTCGAAGCCTCGATCCTCGCCGATGTCTTCACCTTCTATGGCGGCCTAGCCTCGGAACTGAAGGGCGAAAGCGTGCCCTTCAATCCGGACATGATGACGGTCACGACGCGCGAGCCGCTGGGCGTCGTTGGGGCGATCATCCCCTGGAACGTCCCGATGATGCTGATGGCGCTGAAAATCGCCCCGGCGATGGTCGCTGGCAACACCGTCATCGTGAAATCGGCCGAGGAGGCGCCGCTCGCCGTGCTGCGCGCCTGCCAGATCATGAATGACGTGCTGCCGGCCGGTGTTTTGAACATTCTCTCGGGCATGGGGCCGGAGTGCGGGGCGCCGCTGGTCGCCCATCCGGCTGTGCGCAAGATCACCTTCACCGGATCGGTCGAGACCGGCAAGATCGTCAGCCGCACCGCTGCCGACAAGCTGATCCCGGTGACGCTGGAGCTGGGCGGGAAATCGCCGATGATCGTCTGCAAGGATGCCGATCTCGATCGCGCGGTCGCGGGCGCCGTTGCCGGCATGCGCTTCACCCGCCAGGGGCAGAGCTGCACGGCGGCGTCGCGCATGTTCGTGCATGAGGATCTGCATGATGCGTTTGTCGAAGGGGTGACGGCCGCCGTCAATAAGATGGTGATGGGCGATCCGCTCGACCCCAAGACCGATATCGGCACCATCATCTCCAAGCCGCAATACGACAAGGTGCTGAACTACATCAAGATCGGTGAAGGTGAAGGTGGCACTGCCCATCGCTGCTCCGCCCTGCCCGCCGAGGCCGCCCTGAAAGACGGTCTCTTCGTGCAGCCGGTTATCTTCACCGGCCTCACCAACGACAGCCGGGTGGCGCGCGAGGAGATCTTCGGCCCGGTGACCTGCGTCATCAAATGGCGCGACTTCGACGAGGTGATCGCGGCGGCCAACGACAGCGACTATGGATTGGGCGCCACCATCTGGACCCGCGACCTGCGCACCGCCATGCAGGCCACCCAGCGGCTGGAGGCCGGATTCGTTCAGGTAAATCAGAACCTTGTGGTGCAACCGAACTTGTCATACGGGGGTGTGAAGCAATCGGGCCTCGGCAAAGAAGCCTCGCTGGAGGCGATGCTGGAGCACTTCACCCATAAAAAAACAGTCATCATCAATATGTTGTAAGAACTTCCTGAGTAAGATGTGATTCGGGGTTAGTACGCAAACAATTGCAATTAACCTCGATTTACGTCATCTTATATGGCGTAGCTCATGTAAACTATGAGGGTGCGCCGCACCAATTGGATGATGAGTCAGCCGCTGCCTCACTCCTTTCACACTGATCCCCGGGTCCTAAAAAGGACCCGCCGGACCGGTGCATGGCGATGGATCGCAGGCACTGCTTTGGTGCTGACGGGCGCCCTTGTGCTAACGGTCGGCGGCGGCCTCGGCTGGCTCTATACCGGGCTGCCGCAGCAGGAAGGCCGCCTAACCCTCACCAAGCTGGATCATGAAGTCGGCGTTTATCGCGATGCCGACGGTATCCCCCATATCTTCGCCCGCTCCCCGAGCGACGCCTGGCGCGCGCTCGGCTATGTTCATGCCCAGGACCGTCTGGCGCAGATGGAAATGATGCGGCGCCTCGGCTCCGGGCGTCTGGCCGAGGTGGTGGGCAGCGCCGGCCTCAAGAGCGACCGTTTCATGCGTCGCATGGGCCTGTCGCAGCGGGTGCGGGAGGATTACGCCAACCTGAAGCCGGACACCCGCATGGCGCTCGATGCCTATGCCGAGGGCGTCAATAGTTTCATCGCCAACCGCCCGGGTGCCTGGCCAGTCGAAATCTATGCCATGGGCGGCGGTGTCGATCCCTGGAAGCCAACGGACAGCCTGCTGTGGGGCAAGCTGATGGCCATGTCGCTGACCGGCAACTGGCGCGATGAAGCCCTGCGCGCGCGCCTCGCCGGCGCCGGCCTTTCCAAGGATCAGATCGCCTTCCTCTTCGAAACCGTGCCCGGCCCGGTCACCCTGCCCGATCTGGAATTGGGCTCGATCGCCGAACCGCTGCGCCGCACCCTGTCGGGCGTGCCGGAAGCCGGTGAGCCGCGCACGGCCTCGAACGTCTGGGCGCTGGCCGGATCCAAGACCGACAGCGGCAAGCCCCATCTGGTGAATGATCCGCATCTCGGCTTCACGGTGCCAGATATCTGGTATCTCGCACGTATTGTGACGCCTGGCCTCACCCTGACAGGCGCCACCGTGCCGGGGGTGCCCTTCCATATCCTGGGCCAGAACGGCTCGATCGCCTGGGGCCTCACCACCACCGGCGCCGATATGCAAGATCTGGTGATCGAGCGGGTCAATAAGGACGATCCAGCCTTCTATGATACGCCCAGCGGCCGGCAGGCTTTCCTCACCCGGACCGAGGTGATCAAGGTTCGTGGTGGGGACGACGTCACGCTAACGGTGCGTGAGACGCGTAATGGACCGGTGATCTCGGACGGCGATGCCGAACTCGGCACGCTGGCCGGCGAAGCCCATGTGCTGGCCCTCAAAGCAACTTACCTTGAAGCGCGCGATACCGCCGCCGATGCCTTGAGCGGGGTCGGTCGGGCGGCCAATTGGTCGGAATTCCGCGATGCGCTGCGCAGCTTTACCGCCCCCATGCAGAATTTCACCGCCGCCGGTCGCGATGGCACCATCGGCATGATCGCCGCGGGCCATCTGCCGATCCGCCGCAATCACGACGGCTGGCTGCCGGTCGAAGGCTGGACCGGCAATGGCGATTGGGTCGAGACCGTCTCGCTTGATCAATTGCCCCAGCGCACCAATCCCGACAGCGGCGTGCTGGCCAATGCCAACAACCGTATCGTCGATGCCCGCTATCCCCATCTGATCGCCCGCGAATGGGATGATCCCTTCCGCGCCCAGCGCCTGGAAAGCGTGCTGAAGGAAAAGGCGCCGCGCTCGCTCGAAATGGAACGTAACCTCCTGACCGACAGCACCTCCACCTTCGCTGGAGCGATCCTGCCGCAGCTGTTGAAGATCACGACCCGAACCGAGGCCAATGCCGCGATCCTCGACCGCATGGCGGGCTGGGACAAGCGCATGAGCCGGGCTGCCGGCGAGCCGCTGATCTTCGCCGCCTGGCTACGCCGCCTGATGGAAGGCGTCTTTGCCGATGATGTCGCCATCGTCGCGAGTGAACCCTGGCAACCCCGTCACGGCGCCCTGCTGCGGGCCCTGACCGAAGCGCCGGCCTGGTGCGACGATATCCGCACCAAGGATGTGGTGGAGGATTGCGGTACCATCGCCACCCGCGCGCTCGATACTGCGCTCGCCGATATCGCCGGCCGTTACGGTAAGGATCCCAAGGCCTGGACCTGGGGTGAAGCGCATATGGCCGTGCATGAACATCCCGCCTTCGGCCGCCTGCCGATCCTCGGTAGCCTTTTTAACCTGACGATCGAAACCGACGGCGGCTTCGATACCTTGAATCGCGGCGTCTATCGCGGTCGGCCAGGCGATGATTTTGCCCATCGCCACGGCGCCGGTTACCGCGCGGTTTATGATCTGAACGATCCCGACCAATCGACCTTCATGATCGCGACCGGCCAGTCGGGTAATATCCTGTCGCAGCACTATGATGATCTGCTAAAACCCTGGCGCGATGGCGAGCAGCGTCCGATCACCGGATCGCCCGCCGACCTGGCGAAACGCGGGGCATCGGTACTGACGCTGACCCCGCAGTAAGGGGCTTCTCATGGACAGCGCGGGCGGTTTGCCGGTTTCTCTTGCCGATATCATTACTGCGGCAGAGCGCTTGAAAGGCGACATCGTCGCAACCCCGACGACGCTGGCTGTCGCCCTCTCCGATCTGGTCGGCACGTCCCTGCATTTGAAGCTCGAAACCCTGCAGCGCACCGGCAGCTTCAAGGAACGGGGCGCTCTCAATACCCTCAAAAGCCTTTCGCCCAACGAGGCAACGCGCGGCGTCATCGCGGCCTCGGCCGGCAACCATGCCCAGGGCCTGGCCTATCACGGCACGCGCCTCGGCATTCCCGTCACCATCGTGATGCCCGCCCAGACCCCGTTTGTGAAGGTCGAGAAGACCGAAGGTTATGGTGCCAAGATCGTCCTGGAAGGCGAGGATTTCACCGCCGCCGAGGCCGTGGCCGCCCGCCTGGCGCAAGAACGCGGCCTGACCCTGGTGCATCCCTATGACGATCCACGCGTGATTGCCGGCCAGGGTACCATCGGGCTGGAGATCCTTGCGGCCCAGCCGGGCCTCGACACGGTCATCGTCCCGATCGGCGGCGGCGGACTCATCGGCGGAATTGCAACCGCGATCAAGAGCTTACGGCCCGAGATTCGCGTGATCGGCGTGCAGGTCGAAAGTTTTGCCGGCATGAAGTCGGTCATCGAAGGCCGGGCCGCGCCCGCCGGCGGCACCACGCTGGCCGAAGGCATAGCCGTCAAATCGCCAGGGCACCTGACCCGCCAGCTGGTGGCGGCCTATGTCGATGAAATCGTGACGGTAAACGAGCCTTTGATCGAGCGCGCGATCCAGACCTTGGCCGAACGCCAGAACCTGATCGCCGAGGGCGCGGGCGCCAGCGGCCTTGCCGCCATCCTCTCCGATACCGCCCGCTGGAAGGGCAAGCAGATCGGCATGGTGGTGACGGGCGGCAATCTCGATGCCCGGGTGCTGTCCTCAATCCTGATGCGGGGATTAGTGCGCGACGGGCGGTTGGTGCGCATCCGCGCCGAACTGGGCGATCGGCCGGGCACGCTCGCCCTCTTCACCCAGGTGGTCGCCAATGCCTCGGGCAATATCGTCGAGGTCGTGCATCAACGCATGTTCCTCGACGTCTCGGTCAAAAATACCGAGATCGACGTCGTGATCGAAACCCGCTCGCGCAGTCATGTCGCCGAGTTGATTGCGAAGCTGATCGCGTCAGGCTTCCCGACGCGGTTGTTAGACGCTTAACGCGTCTAGGTGGCCTATCGCGCTTTGCGCTGGCCAACGGCCGATAGGCGATCAAACACCACTAAACATCATGAATTTTCGCGTACTTGCCGCGGAAATAAAGCAGCGGCGCGCCGGGATGGCCGAGGGAGAGGTGATAGACCTCGCCCAAGATAATCACATGGTCGCCAGCTTCGACCATTGTATGGCGCTTGCAGGAGAGCCAGGCGAGGCAGCCCTTGATCAGCGGCGCGCCATGGTCATCGACCTCGCACACCACCCCGGCAAATTTGTCCTCCCCGATCGAACGGGCGAAGCTTTGGCTTACATCCTGTTGATCTGATGAGAGAATATTGACCGCAAAGGTCTCGGCGCCGGTGAAACTGGCAAAGCTCAACGCTTCCCGATCTAGGCAAAAAGAGACCAGCGGCGGGTCCAGAGAGACCGAGGTGAACGAATTTACCGTGACGCCGATACCGCGCCCCTGGTCGTCCCGCGTCGTCATCACAGCGACGCCGGTCGCAAATTGTCCCAGCGCCTGACGGAAAACCTTGGAATCGAAGCTCAAATCACCGCCGTCCATAACACTAATGTCCCTGAAAGATTTCCCACTGGTCGGCTCCGTACGGTTCCGGCACTATCATTGCATGACCGTTTCCGACGGTTCACCGAACCGAAGAGATTGCGCTTCTGGCTATCCATCGCCGGACTATGCTGGAGCGCAGTCCCGCTCGTCAATTCCACCGGCTGAAAGCCACGTGGATTCCTTGACGACAGATAAGGTGAACTGTTAAGGATGATATAGGAAAGTATTGGTCCGTCTTCTATATTGGGACTAATGACCTTCCTGAAATTGGAAAGTTTTCTGTGACCAGAACGGCCACAGGAGCGTTTCGGGTCGATAAAAGGCTGGCCGCAAGCGGAGTACCGCGTCCATGATTAAGATAGCTGGGTTTGGCATTGTTCTGTTCTCTGTCTTCGGCGCCTTCGCGCTGCACGGGGGCAGTTTTGCCATTTTGATCCAACCCCTGGAGCTTCTGATCATCGGCGGTGCTGCTGCCGGTGCATATATCATCGCGAACCGCGGTCATGTGCTGGCGCACACCGTCTCGCATCTCGCCAAGATTTTCGCGCCGCCCAAGTACAACAAGGACAGCTACCTCGAGCTGCTGTCGCTGCTCTATACGGCCTTCAAGCTGGCCAAGACCAAGGGCATGCTCGCGCTCGAACAGCACGTCGAAAACCCGCGCGACAGCACGCTGTTCTCGCGCTTCCCGACGTTCCTCAACAATCAGAACGCGATGGTCTTCCTTTGCGATTATCTCCGCCTGCTGACGCTGGGCACCGATAATCCGCATGAAGTCGAAGCCCTCATCGACGAAGAAATCTCGACCTTCCGCGAAGAAGCGATGCATGTCCCCCACGCCGTTCAGGGCATGGCGGACGGTCTGCCCGCGCTCGGTATCGTCGCGGCGGTGCTCGGCGTTATCAAGACCATGGCGATCATCGATCAGCCGCCGGCCGTGATCGGCGCCTCCATCGGCGGCGCGCTGGTCGGCACCCTGCTGGGCGTGTTGCTCTCTTATGGTTTCGTCGGCCCGATGGCGCTTGCCATGAAGCAGGACGTCGATGCCGAAATGAAGTATCTCCTCTGCATGAAGGCTGGCATCCTGGCCCATATGCAGGGCTATGCCCCGGCCGTCAGCGTCGAATTCGCCCGTAAGGCCTTGAATTCCGACGTCCGCCCGACCTTCTACGAGGTGGAATCGACCGTCTCGGCCTTGCCGCCGGTCTAATCCCCCTTCCCTGCTCTGCCGGGCCCTCGGGCCCGGCCTTTAAGTTTTCTCAAGGAGAGTAAGATGGCCGGCAATCCCAACATGGCGCCGATCATCATCAAGAAGAAGGCCGCTGGCCATGGTGATGGCCATGGCTCGAGCGCGTGGAAAATCGCGCTCGCGGACTTCATGACCGCGCTCTTCATCATCTTCCTGGTCCTCTGGATGCTGGCGCAGACGACGCCGGAACAGAAGACCGGTATCGCCGATTATTTCGCCCCGGTGTCGGCCACGGCCAATCCGTCGGGTAATGGTCAGCCGCTCGGCGGCAATACCATCACCAAGGACGGCCCGGCCCGCGAAAGCGCCGGCCGCATCGCCCCGCAGTCGGGCGGCCCCTCGCTGCCCCAGGATGGCGAAGGCAATACGCAGGTTCCGGGCTTCCCGGGCGTTGCGCAGCGGACGATTGGCCAGAACACCAATCCCGGCACCAAGTTCGGCACCATCAAGAACACCAATCCGAACGTGAATGACGATCCGCGCATCGGTCGCGGCGGTCGTCAGGCCATGGACAAGCAGGACATCGAGAAGATCGTCCGCAATGCCGTCGCCACCGTTCCGGGCCTGGAAGGCATGCAGTCGAGCGTCCAAGTCGTCAGCAAGCCGGAAGGCACCGTCATCAATCTGGTCGATAGTGACCGTCAGCCCCTGTTCTCGGGCGGTTCGGCCGCACCGAACGCCGTGGGCCGCCAACTGCTGGAAACCGTCGCGAAGGCGATTGCGGGCCTGCCGAACCAAATCGCCGTGTCGGGTCACACCGATGCCGCGCCGCTGAACCGCCCCAGCTATTCCAACTGGGAACTGTCGGCCGAACGCGCCAATGCCGCCCGCCGCACGCTGCAGACCGCCGGCATTGCCGAAGGCCGCATCGCGTCGGTGACCGGCGTTGCCGATCGCGACCCGTTCTTCAAGGATGATCCGCGTGCTGCCGGCAACCGCCGCATCTCGATCACCCTGCTGAACCCGACGGGTGGCGAAATGGTTGCCAATTCGCCGATCGAAAATCCGCAGGCGCCGGATAACCTGTCGGGTCCCGCTCCCGAGGGGCGCCTTATCCCCCGCTGATCTTTCGTTTAGAAAGGTTTGATGCCTGATGGTGGCAAAGGGTGAGGATGTCGAGCGACTAGCAGAACTGGCTGAGCCAGTCTTCTATCGCACGCGTCCTTTCCCCTGCTCCTATCTGCCGGGCCGGATGGAAAGCCGAATCCTGACGGTCCTCAGCGACGATCTGGCCGACCGCGGCCTGTTCGACATTCTGCAGCGTTTCGGCTTCCGCCGGTCTCAGCGCTATCTCTATCGCCCCGCTTGCGAGAATTGCCAGGCCTGCGTGCCGGTGCGCATCGTTGCCGGCGACTTCACCCCCAATCGCACCCAGCGCAAGCAGCGCCGCCGCAACAGCGACCTTAAGGGCAGCTGGTATCCGGCCGAGGCGAGCGACGCCCTCTTCGATCTGTTCCAGCGCTATGAGAACAGCCGCCATATCGAAAGCGACATGGCCCGCATGACGGCCGCCGATCTGACCGTGATGATCGAGGAAAGCCCGGTCGATACCCGCCTCTATTGCCTGAGCGATGCCGAGGGCGTGATCCATGCCGCCTGTCTCGTCGATGTCAGCGATGATGGCTTGTCGGCGGTCTATAGTTTCTTCGATCCCGACGACAGCAAGCGCAGCCTTGGCACCGAGCTGGTGGTGCGGTTGGTCGAGGAAGCCCGGGCCATGCTGCGGCCTTACGTCTATCTCGGCTATTGGGTCGAAGCCTGCCGCAAGATGGCCTATAAGGCGCAGTTCGACCATCTGGAACGCCTGACCGGCACCCGCTGGAGCAGCTACCCCTAAGGCTTGACCGCCCCTGAAGCGGCACCATATCTCAAAAAGACGGGACGACCCGCGCCAGCCCTAGCGGTTGGCTTCAAACCCTGGCTGTGGACGACCTCGGCTGCTTTTGAAGAAGGGCCGCACCTATGGCTTGGATCTATCTCACCATTGCCGGCATCGCCGAAATCGGTTGGGCCATTGGCCTCAAATATACCGAAGGCTTCACCCGCATTGTGCCGAGCGTCCTGACCGGCGCCAGCATGCTGTTCAGCATCATCCTGCTGGGTATGGCTCTGAAGAGCCTGCCGCTTGGCACTGCCTATGCGATCTGGACCGGGATCGGCACCGTCGGGACTGCGATCTTCGGCATGATGCTGTTTGGCGAACCCGCAACGATCTTGCGGCTCTTCTGCATCGCGCTGATCGTCAGCGGTATCGTTGGCTTGAAGTTGGTCGGCTAAAGAAAAAGGGCGCGGGAGATCTCTTCCTGCGCCCTTCCCTTTTCCAGACCGCCTTACGCGAACTTATTGTTGCGCGGGAAGCCCACCGGCGCCAGACGACCAGAAGAAGCCCGCTTGCCGAGCCACGGGCTAAGATCGGCCACCGTGCGCACCCGTCCGCCAAACGGGAAGCTCAAGCCTTCCGCCGGATCCATGAAGCGCACGTCGGAAATGCCGCCGTCCTTGTACTTTTGCAGCATCACGCCCTGACCGCGGGTCATCTCGGGGATTTCCTCGGTCGGCATGATCAGGATCTTACGGTTCTCGCCGATCACGGCGAGATGGCTGTGGCTGGTCGGCAGGCACAGGATCGGCTTGCCATCCTCGCGGGCGACCATCACCTGCTTGCCGCTGCGGGTCTGCGCCACGGCATCCTCTTCCTTGACGATGAAGCCCTTGCCGTCCGAGGCGACCACCAGCAACCGCCCGCCCGGCTTATGGACAAACAGGGTGATCATGTCCTGGTCGTTCGGCAGATCGATGGAGAGGCGCAGTGGTTCGCCAAAGCCACGGCCGCGCGGCAGCTTGTCGGCCGAGAGCGTGTAGAATTTTCCGTCGGTCGCGAAGATCAGCAGCTTATCGGTGGTTTCCGCCTTCAGGATGAAGCGCGCGCCGTCGCCATCCTTGTATTTGATCTCGTTCGGGTCGACGTCGTGGCCCTTCACCGCGCGCGCCCAGCCCTTGTCGGAGCAGATGACGGTGATCGGTTCGCGCTCGATCAGGGCTTCTACCGGCACATCGGTATAGGCGCCGGCTTCGGAGAAGGTCGTGCGACGCTTGCCGAGCGGGGTTTCCGGCCCGAACTTAAGGCCCATCTCGGCGATCTCACCATCGATGGCCTTCCAGCGCTTCGCCTCGTTGCCCAGCAGGCCAACCAAACCCGCCAGTTCCTTCGACAGCTGATCGAACTCGCGCTTAATGGTAATCTCTTCCAGACGCCGCAGAGAACGCAGGCGCATATTGAGGATCGCCTCGGCCTGCATCTCGGTCAGCTCAAACTTGGTCATCATAACCTGCTTGGGCTCGTCTTCCTCGCGGATGATGCGGATAATCTCATCGATATTGAGATAGGCGATGAGATAGCCGCCCAGGATCTCCAGGCGCCGTTCGATCTCAGCCTTGCGGAATTCCGAGCGCCGGATCAGCACTTCGTGGCGATGATCGAGGAAGGCGACCAGCGCGTCCTTCAGGCTCATGACCTTCGGGATGCCATCCCGGTCCAGCACATTGAGGTTCATGCTGAAACGCGATTCGAGGTCGGTCTGCTTGAAGAGGCTTTCCATCAGGATCGCCGGGTCGACATTGCGCGACTTGGGCTCCAGAACGACGCGAACCTCTTCGGTCGACTCATCCCGCACATCGGCCAGCAGCGTCAGCTTCTTGTCGTTCAACAGATCGGCGATCCGCTCGATCAGGCGGGATTTCGCGACCTGATAGGGGATTTCGGTGATCACGACCTGCCACAGGCCGTTTTTGAGCTTTTCTTCTTCCCAGCGCGCGCGGGTGCGGAAGGAACCGCGGCCGGTTTCATAGGCGATGCGGATAACGTCCGGCCCATCGACGATGATGCCGCCGGTCGGGAAGTCCGGGCCTTGAACATGCTGCAGCAGGGCCGCGACCGGCGTCTCGCGATCGGCGATCAGCTGGCGCAGGGCGAGCGAGAGCTCGTAGGCATTATGCGGCGGGATGTTGGTTGCCATGCCGACCGCGATACCGGTCGACCCGTTGGCCAGCAGGTTCGGGAAAGCGGCGGGCATGACCACCGGCTCTTCGAGCTCGCCATCATAGGTGCGGCGCATATCGACCGAGTTTTCGTCGAGCCCTTCGAGCAGCAGCTGGGCCACTTCGGTCAGGCGCGCTTCGGTGTAGCGCATCGCCGCCGCGCTATCGCCGTCGATATTGCCGAAATTCCCCTGCCCGTCGACCAGCGGGTAGCGCACGGCAAAATCCTGCGCCAGGCGCACCAGCGCCTCATAGACCGCGATATCGCCATGGGGATGGAATTTACCGATCACGTCGCCGACGACGCGGGCGGCCTTCTTATAGCCAGACCGGGGATCGAGGCCGAGTTCGCGCATGGCGAACAGCAGTCGGCGATGCACCGGCTTCAAGCCATCGCGCACATCGGGCAGCGAGCGCGACATGATGGTCGACAAAGCATAGGAGAGATACCGTTCGCTCAGCGCAGTGGTGAGCGGTGTATCGCGAAGGTCGGCGGCAGAGATATCGGTCATGCCTTATTAGTAGATGATTTTGCGGTGAAGCAAAACATCATCTAGCGTTTTCAGGCGCGACGCAGCCGTTCCAGCAGCCGCGCCCGGGCAGGCGGCAAATCCCGGTCGCTTAACCCCAGCGCTAGGAAATGACCCGTCAGCCCCAGGCCCTCGGCCAGCGCTGCCGATGTCGGCACCACGGCGGGATCGATTAGGAAAGCCGGCAGTGGCAGCATACGGTCACGATAGGGCTCGCCCGCCGCCGCCGAGACGGCCCGGCCGGTCTTGGGCGAGACAAAGGCCAGATGGTCGTTGCTGCCGGTCGCCGCACATTGGCTAAGGTCGAGACCATAGCCGAGGGCGGCCGCTAGACGGATTTCCCAATGCACATAGGTCGTGGGCCAATCGGCCCGGCCGAGCGAGATCAGTAGATCGGCAAAATCGGTAAAGCTGCCGGCCATCGGCAGGCCTTCGGGCAGCAGGCTTTCCAGCAGCGCGGTTGCCGACGCGAGCCCCGCCAGCCGCTCGCGGTCATCCAGCAGCAGGGCGGCAATGCCCGTCCCCGCCGGCTCGGCCAAGGTAAAACGCCCGAGCTGGCTTTCGACACGATTCGCCCAGGTAAGGGACAGGAGAGAGCCGGGTTCGAACCAACCCCGTTTTTTGGACGACCGGCCCCCGAATACCACGCCTCTGGCGCGGCCATGCGCCTCGGTCAGCACGCTGACCAGCAGACCATTCTCGCCCTGGGGGCGGCTGGCCAGGACAAAGCCCCGGTCGCTCCACCCGGCCATGAACTAGCGCGAGCTCCCCGCGCTAGACATCATACTCTAGGCCGAGGTCGCGATAGCGCTCGCGCTCGTCCGACCAGCCTTCGCGCACCTTGACGTGCAGGAACAGATGGATCTTGCGCTCGAAGGCTAGGCTCATCTGGGCCCGGGCCGCCTCGCCCACCATCTTGATCATCTTGCCGCCAGCACCGATGACGATCTTCTTCTGGCTGTCGCGCTCGATATAGATGATCTGGTCGATACGGGCGCTGCCGTCCTTCATCTCGGTCCAGGTTTCGGTCTCGACCGTCAGGCTGTAAGGCAGCTCTTCATGCAGCTTTAAGAACAGCTGCTCGCGGGTGAATTCCGCCGCCAGCAGACGCATCGGCGTATCGGCTAGCTGATCTTCAGGATAGAGCCAGGGGCCTTCCGGCATCATGCTGGCCAATTCGCGCCGCATATGATCGACGCCATCGCCGTTGGAGGCCGAAATCATATAGGTGCCGGCGAAATCGAAGAGATCGTAGGCTTCCTGGGCCAGCCCCAGCAACTTCGGGCGATGGATCAAATCGATCTTATTGAGGGCCAGCAGCACGCGGCGCTTGCCGTGTTCATCCTTCAAGGATTCCAGCAGCTGGCGAGTGTCATGGCTGATGCCTTCATGGGCATCGATAACGACCACCACCACATCGGCTTCTTCGGCGCCCGTCCAGGCAGCCTTCACCATCGCGCGCTCCAGGCGGCGCTTGGGATCCCGGAAGATACCCGGGGTGTCGACCAGGATCATCTGGGCCTGGCCTTCGACCAGAATGCCCAGCACGCGGGTGCGGGTGGTCTGCACCTTCGGCGAAACGATCGAGACCTTACCGCCGACCAATTGATTGATCAGGGTCGATTTCCCCGCATTGGGGGCCCCTACCAGGGCTACATAGCCGCAGGTGGTTTCCTGAGTCTCGCGACCGTCCGTCAATGTGCTTCTCCTTCAAGGCGTTGCAGCAGCTGTCCGGCTGCCGCCTGTTCCGCCAATTTTTTCGAGGCGCCGCTGGCTGTCGCTTCGCCCCGGCCCTCGACCAAGGCCGTAATCGTAAAGATCGGCGCATGATCGGGCCCGTCGCGACCCACGACCTCATATCGCGGTAAAGGCAACGCTCTGGCAAGCGCCCATTCCTGCAGGGCTGTCTTCGTGTCGCGCGGCGGCATGGGTGCCGAGGTCACACGCTGCCCCCATTGGCGCTCGATAAAGCGCCGGGCAACTTCCAACCCGCCATCGAGATAGAGCGCCGCGATCAGCGCTTCGACCGCATCGGCGAGCGCCGCCGGAGAGGAACGTTTGGCCGTGGCACTATCGCCGAAATCCGTGCGCAGCAGCGTCGCAAGGCCAATCTCATCGGCGATTTGCGCCAGCGCCTCGGCCTTCACCAGCTGCACCAACCGCTTGGTCAGCGCGCCTTCATCGTCTTTTGGGAAGGCACGGAAGAGCGCCTCGGCAATCACCATGCCGAGGATACGATCCCCTAGGAACTCAAGCCGTTCGTTGTCGCTCTTGGCCCGCCCGCCGGCCGAGGCGTGCGTCAGGGCACGCGTCAGCAGGCTTTGGTCGGAAAACCGGTGACCGAGAATAGTTTCGAGGTCGGAACTCAATGGATGCCTTGGCCGATGCGATCGAAACGAACGCTCCAGGGCCAATCCCAGAAGGCAAAGAAGGAGCCATTGATGGACAGGAAAATGAACTGCGCCTTGCCGACCAGATTTTCGAACGGCACATAGCCAACGTCGAGGCGGCTATCCGAGCTGTCGTCGCGATTGTCGCCCATCATAAAGAGATGCTCGGGCGGCACGACGAACACCTTGGTATTGTCGGCAAATTCATTGTCCGACTTTTCGATGATCAGATGCCGCACGCCATTGGGCAGCGTCTCGATATATTGTGTATTGGCCTGGCTCTGGCCGTAGGCATTCCGGGTCGGGACCGCCTCGCCGTATTGTTCGCGCGGAACCATCTGGTCGTTGATATAGAGGCGACCGTTCTGCATCTGGATCTTGTCGCCCGGCAGACCGACGACGCGCTTGATGAAATCGGTGCGATTGTCGGCCGGGGTCTTGAAGACCACCACGTCGCCGCGCTCGGGCACCTTACCCAGCAGGCGGCCACCCGGCAGCGGCGGCGAGAAGGGCAGCGAATGACGGCTATAGCCGTAGCTCCACTTCGACACGAACAGATAATCGCCCACCAGCAGGGTCGGGATCATCGATCCCGATGGGATATTGAACGGTTCGACAAAGACTGTCCGGATCCCGACGGCGATCAGCAGGGCATATGCGACCGTCTTGAGGCTGTCCATCAGACCGCCCGATTTCGCCTTCTTGCCGGCCATTCCACCCGTCCCCACTTGCGTCTTGCTGCGCTCGATCACGCCCCAACTCCTTGTCGCAGGCACCCGCTGGTGCCAGTATCACTTAGTCGCCGATCGGCTGACGCCGGCGGAAGGCCTCGCGATGCAGAATATAAAGCCCGGATCCGATGACGACCACCGACCCGGTCAGAATGTGCGGAGCCGGGATCGCCGCGAACAGAAACAGCTCGATCAAAACCGCCCACACCATGGCGGTATAATCGAAAGGCGCGACGACCGCCACTGGCGCTGTTGTAAAAGCGCGCGTCATGAACATTTGCGCGACCCCGCCCAACAGGCCGGTGCCCACCATCAGTGCGACATCGACCCTATTCTCCGGCATACGGCCTACAAACGGCAAAAACAGGGCAGAGATGATCATGGTCATGACGGTGAAATAAACCACGATGGTCAGGCTCGATTCCGATCCCGCCATTTTGCGGATCAGAATGGAGACCAGCGCGTAGGTAATCGCCCCGCCCAGGCCCCAAAAACTCTCGATCGCAAAGGCCTCGCTGCCCGGCTGCAGCATGAAGAGCACCCCGCCGAACCCCACCACCACGGCGCTCCAGCGATGGATGCCGACCTTTTCGCCCGCGAAAATGACGGAAAAGGCGGTCATGAACAATGCGGCCGAAAAGCCGAGTGACATGACCGTCGTCACCGGCAACAGCTTATAGGCGTGGAAGAAAAAATACATCGAGGAGAGGCCCAGGATACAGCGCATCAGCTGCATCACCGGGTGTTTGGTCTTCAAGAGTGCCCAGCCGCCCGAGCGCGCGATCATCATCGAAACCGGGATCAGCGCAAACAAGCTGCGGCAGAAGATGATCTGCCAGGTGTCATAGCCCCGCGCCGCCAGTTCCTTGATCATAAAATCCATGACCGTGAAGAGGAACGCCGCACCGGTCATCAGGGTAACCCCCAACAGGATGCGTTCGGATTTTGGCGGCAGAGAAACGGCGACAGTCAACTTGGGAACTCCAAAACCCCGCAAGCATGGGTCGGGGATGGCTGGCCGGTCACGTGCCGGCGCGGGCTGAGGCCAGCTTATCCGGCGGATCAATCCGGGTCAGCGATTATTTCACGCGAAACGGCTGCAAATGCCTAAAAAACAGTCCGCGCGATCAAAGCAAACGGGCGGCGCCATGACAGCGCCGCCCGCCTAACAAAGCAATGATTGAAGGATTATTCGCCGTCTTCTGGCGAACCCATCATCATGTCGGCAACGCCGGCGGCATTCTGCCGGATCGCCTGATCGATGGAGGCGGCAATTTCGGGATGTTCGCGCAGGAAGTTCTTCACATTCTCGCGCCCCTGCCCGATCCGCTGACCGTCGTAGGAGAACCAAGCGCCGGACTTTTCGACGATATTGGCCTTCACACCGAGATCAAGAATTTCACCGGTCTTGGAGATACCTTCGCCATACATGATGTCGAAGATCACTTCGCGGAACGGCGCCGCCATCTTGTTTTTGACGACCTTCACCTTGGTCTGGTTGCCGACGACCTGTTCCTTGTCCTTGATCTGGCCGATACGACGGATGTCGAGGCGGACCGAGGCATAGAACTTCAGCGCGTTACCGCCGGTCGTGGTTTCCGGATTGCCGAACATCACGCCGATCTTCATACGGATCTGGTTGATGAAGATCACGAGGCATTTCGACTTGGAGATCGACCCGGTCAGCTTGCGCAGCGCCTGGCTCATCAGGCGGGCCTGCAGGCCGACGTGGGTATCACCCATTTCGCCTTCGAGTTCGGCGCGCGGCACGAGGGCGGCAACCGAGTCGACGACCAGCACGTCGACACCGCCCGAGCGCACCAGCGTATCGGCGATTTCGAGGGCCTGTTCACCGGCATCGGGCTGGGAGACCAGCAGATCGTCGATATTGACGCCGAGCTTGCGGGCATAGGCCGGATCGAGCGCATGTTCGGCATCGACGAAGGCGCAGACGCCGCCGGCCTTCTGAGCCTCGGCAATGACATGCAGCGCAATGGTGGTCTTACCCGAGCTTTCCGGCCCGTAGACTTCAACGATACGGCCACGCGGCAGACCGCCGATGCCGAGCGCGATGTCGAGACCGATGGAGCCCGTGGAAATCGCCTCGACATCCACCGTCTCGCGGCTGCCGAGCTTCATAATGGAGCCCTTGCCAAAAGCGCGTTCGATTTGACCGAGGGCGGCCTCGAGGGCCTTATTCCTGTCCATAGAGTCCCTATCAGAAATGAGATGCAGTTGTGGTGCTGCTGCGTTCATGGGATGGCTCCTGGTTATTCCACAGCCCCCCGGCATCTGTAAACCGCCGTGGCCTCTAAAAAGAGACGTACCCTAAATGTTCTCAAATATCAAGAACAAGAATAGAACATTGCGGTAAACCAGCGTGAAAAGGTCAACCCTTCTTCAGCATCTCATGCACGCGGCTCGACAACTGCTTGAGACTAAAGGGTTTCGGCAGAAACGCGATCGTCCCGCCCAATTGATCGAGTCGGGTGCGCAGATCATCGTCGGCATGGCCCGACACGCAGATCACCGGCAATTGGGGGAATTTCTCCCGCACATGCTGGATCAGGGTCGGCCCATCCATGCCCGGCATCACCACGTCAGTGATCATCAAATCGGGCACCTCGCCGCCATCGAGCATCTGCAAGGCCGCCTCGGCATGGCGGGCCTCCATCACCCGGTAGCCCTTGCCGCGCAGCGCGCGCGCCGCAAAGGCCCGGACCGGATCCTCATCCTCGACCAGCAGGATGGCACCATCCTGCGCGGCTTCAGCCGGGCTTGCCGCTTCCACCTCGCGTGGGCTTTCGTCCTGCATATCGCCACGATGGCGCGGCAGCCAGATCGTGAAATTCGCCCCCCGCCCCATCTGGCTGTGCACGGCAACAAAGCCGCCGGTCTGACGCACGATGCCATAGACGGTGGAGAGGCCCAGCCCCGTCCCCGCCCCGATCGGCTTGGTGGTGAAGAACGGCTCGAAGATCCGGCCGATCACATCGGTCGGAATGCCGCTGCCGGTATCCCGCACTTCGATCTTCACATATTCGCCGGCCGGCATCGTTTCGTGGGCGATGATGCGCGGGTGGGTCACGGCATCATTGCTGGTGCGGATGGTCAGATGACCGCCGCGCGGCATAGCATCGCGGGCATTGATCGCCAGATTGACGATCACCTGTTCGAACTGGCCCAGATCGACGCGCACCATGCCGAGGTCGCGCCCATGTTCGAGATCCAGCGTCACCTGCTGGCCGATGAGGCGCCGCAGCAGATGGGAGAGCTCGATCAGGGCATCGGTGATATCCAGCACCACCGGCTTCAGCTGCTGCTTGCGCGAGAAGGCCAAAAGCTGACGCACCAAGGAGGCCGCGCGATTGGCGTTCTGCTTGATCTGCATCATATCGGCGAAGGACGCATCGCCCGGCCGGTGCCGTTGCAACAGCAGATCGCAATAGCCGATCATGGCAGTCAGCAGGTTATTGAAGTCATGGGCGACGCCGCCGGCCAGCTGGCCGATCGCCTGCATCTTCTGCGATTGCACCACCTGGCCTTCCAGGATGCGGAAGGTGGTGATGTCATCGACGCTGATGACGCGCCGGCCGCCGCTATCGGGGCCGATCAGGAAACGGAATACCCGGGCCGGTGCGCCGACGGTCGAAATCTCCACCGTCGAGGGATCCGCGACCGACAGGGCCGAGAGCAGCATCTGGCGATCGTCTTCCCGCCCCAGATCCTCCAGCCGCTCAAGCCCGCCGGCGATCCCCGCCACCAGGGTGCGGTAAATCGCGTTGGAGGCCAGGATCGCCCCACCCTTGCCGACCACAACGCTGGCCAACGGCAGGATATCGAGATCAGGCCCCAGCAGATCGATCGAACTCGACGAGGAACGCTTGCCCAAAAGCCGCTGCAGGGTTCCCATCATCTAGGGATCAGTTCCCATCGACCGGGCGGCCGCCCACCGGGCCTCGACCACCAACAGGGCCGGCCCCCACGGGGCCTGCGCCCACGGGGCCGCCACTGCGCTGATTGGCGCGCATGATGAAGGAGATAACCTCGGCGACCGCCTTGTAATGTTCGGTCGGAATTTCCTGGTCGATATCGACGCTGGCATAGAGCGAGCGGGCCAGTGGTGGGTTCGCCACCAGCGGCACCCGATGCTCGCGCGCAATCTCGCGGATCCTGAAGGCAACCTCGTCCACGCCCTTCGCCACCACCTTCGGGGCACCCATGCCGCTCGTATAGCTCAAGGCGACCGAGTAATGGGTCGGGTTGGTCACAACGACCGTCGCTTTTGGCACATTCGCCATCATGCGCTTGCGGGCGCGCTGGTTGCGGATCTGGCGCAGGCGAGCCTTGATGTGCGGATCGCCTTCGGACTGCTTATGCTCGTCCTTCACTTCCTGCTTGGACATGCGCAACTGCCGCAAATGGGCAAAGCGCTGATAGAAATAATCGGCGCCGGCCAGCACAAACAGCACCGCGAGCACTGCCATCACCAGCTTCAGCATCATCGCCGTCATGATCGGCAGCAGCGCCTGGATCGGTGTCGTCACCATCCGCTCGAGATGCGCAAGCTCGGGCGAGATCACATAGACGCAGCAAACCGACACCAGGGTCAGCTTCGCGACGCCTTTTAGAAACTCGACCAGCGTTCGCATGGAAAACTGGCGCCCGAACCCCTTGATCAGCGACACCCGTTCCCACTTAAAGCCCAATTGCTCGGCGGCGAACAGCAGACCGAACTGCAGGATACCGCTCGCCAGCGCCGCAACGACCAGAACCAGGAACGGCAGCAGCAGGGCAAAGCCCAAGGCCAGCAACAGCTCGCTGAAGATCTTCATCAGGTTTGGAGTGTCGAGACGGAAATCTTGCGGGCGTTCGATGAAGATCGCGGCCGTCGTCATGACGCGCTTCATCATCCAGGGGCCCATCACGAAAACGGCGAGTGCACCCGCCCCCAGCATGATGAAACTGCCGAGATCGCGGGACTGAACGACCTGACCTTTTTGGCGACTATCGTCTAGTCGCTTTTGTGTCGGTTCTTCTGTTTTTGAGGCGTCGTCTTGTTCGCTCACGGTCCGCCCCCCGGTTGCACCAGAGCCCGCCAGAGCTGGCCGAGCTCATCCGTAAAGGAGATCATGATTGCCGGAATGACGGCAACCAGCACCACAAACCCTAACAGGATCTGCAGCGGCAAAGCGATGAAGAAGACCTGCAACTGCGGCATCAGACGGGCGACCAGCGCCAGACCGACATAGAGCACCATCGTTGCGATAATGAAAGGCGCCGTCATCCGAAGCGCGATATCGAAGACCTGGGTATAGGTCTTCACAAAAGCGGCGGTGTAATCCCCCAGCGGCCAGGGGCGCGCCGGATCGAACAGCGCATAACTATCGACAAGGCCGCGCAGCAGCAGCACATGCAGATCGGTCTGAAGGATGATGACCGACGCCGCCAGCATCAACATGATACTGACCGCCGCGCCCTGATCGATCATCAGCGGATTGAGTGCCGTCGCCGAGGCCAAGCCGACCTGATTGAGGATCAAGCTGCCGGCGATATCGAGGGTATTGAACATCAGGCGCGCGATCGACCCGAGGAAGACGCCGACCAGCAGCTCGCTCAGCATCGTGAGGATCAGGGGAGCAACGCCATCGGGGATGCCCGGTAAACGCGGGGCCAGGAGTGGGGTCACGGCAAAAGTGACAGCCAGGGCGAGCAGCAGGCGCGTGCGCTCGGGGATCACCCGCTCGCCAAACCCCGGCATCAGCATGAAGGCCCCGCCCATGCGGGCGAAGACCAGGATGTAGGCGTAAAGCTCGGCCTCTAATAGGCCCGACAGCATGGCCGCCTATCCCAGCGCGATGATGCGATCGACCATCCGCTCCATGAAGCTGGTCATCGTCGACAGCATGAAAGGGAACAGCAGAAGCAGCGAGACGAAGACCACCACGATCTTCGGCACGAAGGTCAGGGTCATTTCCTGAATCTGCGTCAAGGCCTGGAACAGCGAGATGATCAGACCGACCAGCAGTGAAATCAGCATCACGGGCCCAGCGACCTGCAACAGCACGATCACCGCTTCCCGAATGACTTCCAGCGTATCGGTCTCGTTCATCTTGGCCTTAAACCCACCCTATATCCTGGCCGACACCCTAAACGCCGCGTCGCCCGCCAGTCAAAAGCAAATAAGGGGGCAAATCAAATAGATAGCCGTTAGATCGGCATCCGCATGATTTCCTGGTAGGCGGCGACAACACGGTCGCGCACCGATACCACGGTTTGCAGGGCCAGTTCGGCGTGGGTCACGGCAGTCACGACTTCGGTCAGATCCTTGGCCTGGCCGGCAACGGCCCGCATGGTCTGGTTTTCGGCGTTATGCTGCGCGTCGACCGTATTCTTGGCAACCTGTTCGACCAGGGTCGAAAAGGCGGGGCCGGCCGTCGGCTGGGTTTCGCCGGCGGGGATAATGGCACGGGCGGCACCACCATAAGCGGCGGCGACATTGGCCGGAGAAATCGGATTTGCCATAGTACCTTATCCTTGACCTGTACGGGGCGGCACCAGGGCCGCTCCAAACTCTTTGCTGCGCTAGGGCAGCGGGAGACGCTTATTGCTGACGCAACAGACCGATGGTGCGGCCCAGCATCGACTTGGTCACTTCGATCATATTGAGGTTCGCCTCGTAAGCCCGCTGAGCTTCGCGCATATCGGCGACTTCGATGATCGAATTCACATTCGGCTTCATGACGTACCCGTCGGCATTAGCGGCCGGGTGGGTCGGATCATACTTCAGCTGGAAATCGCTGTTGTCGGTATTGATCTTGTTGACCCGCACCATGTCGGCGCCCATCTGGCGGTCGAGTTGGTTCTTGAAGGTCACGACCTTACGACGATAGGGCTCGCCGCCCGGCGTCTGCGAGGTCGAATCGGCGTTGGCGATATTCTCGGCGATTACTTTCAGGCGCTGGCCTTGAGCCCGCATGCCTGCGCCGGAAACCATCATTGTGTCTTTGAGGTCCATCGCTATCCCCTAACCTTCGCCCGGATCAACCGATACCGCGCGATGCTGCGGTTTTCAGCATGCCGATATACTTGTGATACAGTTCCGTGGCTACCTGGTAATCGCTGCTGTTCTGCGCCGCTTTCATCATCTGCTCTTCGACCACGACGCCATTGCCGTCGACGGAGGATTCGTAAGGCTTCTTAAGCTTGTCGACGGCGAAATTCGTGCCCGGGCGCAGCGGCGGCATATGGCCCGACTGGGTCTGCGCCATCGGGATGCTGCTCTGGGCGGATTTCAACGCCTGCAGGAAGTTGACATCGCGCAGATCGCGGGCCTGATAGCCCGGCGTGTCCGCATTGGCGATGTTCTGGGTCAGCACCTTGTGGCGCTCGCCCAGGTAATTCATCTTCTGATCAATCAGCGCAAACAGCGTCGGCTTGCTGCCAATCATCGCGGTAGCCCCTTACATGGCAAGATCTTGTCCAGCGACCATTGCCGGACCATCACAACACACCTAGCACGCATCATGCCAACCTTGTGACAACAAGCAAAGAGCAAACTTGAGAATATCGCTTTTTTCTCGTAAGTTAGCGGAATAGCTTAGCTTGCAGTTTTAAGTCTCATTCTGCTTTTAAGCGAAGGTGCCGGGCGGCACAAGAAGGAACCAGGGCCCGATGAGCCAGGAAAAATCTGCCGGTCGGCAAACTCGGATGCCCCACCCCCGCCATGTCCATCTCGCCCCCACTGCCGCGACGCCCACGGCCGTCGCCATCCATCATGAAATCGGCGATATTCCGACCGTCGTCGCCTCGGGCACCGGGGCGATTGCCGAGAAGATTTTGGAAATAGCCTTCGCCAATGGCATAAAGGTGCGCGAGGATGCTGATCTCGTGCAGCTCCTTTCTGCCATAGAAATTGATTGTCCAATCCCAATCAATTGCTTTGAAGCGGTAGCTGAAGTATTGAATTACCTGTATCGGGCCAATGGCGATGTACCGCCACCGGCCGACGAGCTGATCAATGAGGATCTGAAGCGGTGACCCAGTCGACAGGGAAAGAGGGAACGCTCGATGCGGCGACCCTCAGCGAGCGGTTAACCGCAGTGACAACGGCCATCGGCGATGCCATCACGGCGCTCGAACAAGGTGGCGATATCGATCTGACCGGGATCGACGAGGAAGTCGAATTCCTGTGCCTCGCCGCCGCCAAGGCGCCGCCGGCAGCCCGCAATAATCTCGCCGACATGCTGGACCTCATGACCGAACGCCTGGAGATCCTGGGCACCAAGCTGCGCGATAATTTGGGCGGCGGAGACGAGGCGGTCCAGGAAGAAGCCGCACGGGCGCGGGCGCATGACGCCTATCGCTCCAAATCTTGAATTCTAACGACCATCGCGAGTGACCATGACCGACCCGATGGCCTACGCCCAAGCAATCGCCGCCCTTGTGGGCGTGCTGGCCCTGCTCTGGATCGTCGCCTTTATGTTGAAGCGCTATGCCAATGGTGGTGGCGCCAGCCGCTGGGGCCGCTCCAAGCGCCTCGGCCTTGTTGAAGTGCTTCCCATCGATGGCAAGCGCCGGCTGGTGCTGGTACGCCGCGACGACCAGGAACATCTCATGCTAATCGGTGGCGAGCGCGACCTGGTGGTCTCCACCCATGATGCGCCGCCCGAGGCAAGCAAGCCCGCCAAGAAAAGCGGCCGCAAATCGACCGAGGATGATTTCGACGCCGCCTTGTCGTCGCTGTCTGCCAGTTCCGACAAGCGGGAGCCGTCCTTATGATCAGCCGCAAGAGGCTCCTCTACGCCCTCGCCGCGTTCCTGGCCGTAGGCGTTCCGGTTGGCGCCGCCCTCGCCCAGAGCATGACCCTCGATCTTGGGGATGCCGGCGGCAGCGCCACCGGCCGCATCATTCAGACCCTGGTGCTGCTGACCGTTCTCAGCCTCGCGCCCTCGATCCTGGTGATGATCACGTCCTTCACCCGCATCGTGATCGTGCTCTCGCTGCTGCGCAACGCGCTGGGTACCGCGCAGTCGCCGCCGAACTCGGTGATGGTCAGCCTCGCGATGTTCCTGACCCTCTTCATCATGCAGCCGACCTTCGAGCGCGCCTATAACGAAGGGGTGCGCCCGCTGATCGCCGAAGAGATCGACGAAGCAACGGCTTTCTCGCGCGGCATTGCCCCCTTCCATGGCTTCATGATCCGCCATGTGCGAGAGAAGGACCTGAAGCTCTTCCTCGATATTTCGCGCGCCGGCCCGGTTGCAGCGCCTCAGGACACGCCGATGCGCGCCCTGATCCCGGCTTTCATGATCTCCGAACTGCGCCGCGCCTTCGAAATCGGCTTCCTGATCTTCATCCCCTTCCTGATCATCGACATGGTGGTCGCGTCGGTTCTGATGTCGATGGGTATGATGATGCTGCCGCCGGTGCTGATCTCCCTGCCCTTCAAGCTGATCTTCTTCGTACTGGTCGACGGCTGGTATCTCGTCGCCGGCGCCCTGGTCCAAAGCTTCGGCGAAGTCTGACCCCGCCCGGCGGGGTGCGATCCACAAAGAAGGCGGCCTCGGTGGGCCGCCTTTTTCTTTTATATCCCCCAAGAACTGTCATCCCGGACTTGATCCGGGGTCTCGTGTAGCCAGACTGCACGCCCTTCCTGTCCCCCATCAGTCGTCATCCTCGGGCCCCGACCCGAGGATCTTTAAGCGAAGAATGGAGATCGGCCACAGATCCTCGGGTCGGGGCCCGAGGATGACAGGACTTTTGACCGGGAACGATTGGAGCTACGCGGCTCGGCCACACGAGATCCCGGCTCAAGTCCGGGATGACAGCTCCTGTTTGAGGCGTAGGATACAAAAGAAAAAGGCGGCCCAACGAGGCCGCCTTTTAGGAACGCGCGACCCGCCGGGCGGGTCAGTTGATTTGGCTGAGCTGGCCGGCGCGGAGCTTTTCGCGATAGTTGCCCATGGCCTGCTGGAACTCGGAGAGTTCGGCAAAGCGCAAGGTCAGGCCCATCATATCCATGCCGCTGGCGCCATTGTTGCCGCTGGTCAGCAGCTGGAACGCTTCGTTGTTCGGCCGGTTGGTCATCAACGGGCCGAAACGGTCGCGCAGCTGGCGCAGCTTTTCGGTATCGCCCGACAGCGACGTCGCGATCGCGAGATTGAGCAGCACGCCTTCGCGCCCGGAATCCATCGTCTTGTCCGACGGCTCGCCCGTCAGGCGCGACAGAACCTCGGCCGCCTGTGCCCACTTCTGCCCACGCCCGTAGAGCTGCGCGCGCATCAGTTCGGCCCGGCGGCTGGTATCGCCTTCGAGCACCGAGAGGCCGCGCTCGACATCATTCTGATCGAGCCAGGCCTGCGCCCGCAGGGTGCGGCGTTCGCTCAAGAGTTCGGCCGGCAGGTTCTGCTCCTCGCTCTGATTGAGCGCGGCGGTCGCCTGGGCGGGCTGACGGTCGAGCAGACGCACGACAGCCAGACGTGCACCGACACGGGCTTTCTCGACGCCCTTCAGACGATTGTTCATCTGATGCTCGAGGATATCGGCGGCCCGATCCAAGAGATCGACCTGCACCAGCCGGTCGGCCAGCTTTTGGATCATCTGATCGCCGCGCGGACCCGTGGGGGTCAGATCGCGATTGTCATCGAAGAGGGCCAGGGCCGTCAGCGGGGCCACCCGCGTTGCCAGATCGCCGTCATAAAGGCTGGCAAAAGCATCGGAGAGCTTGTTGCGCAGCGCTTCGGTTTCGGGCTTGTTCGGGAAATAGGTCACGGCATCGCGCCAGGCCTTCAAGGCGTTGGTCGCATCCGCTTCATCGAGATAGAGCTGCCCCAGCTTGTCGAGGGCGCGGAATTCGAGATCGCCGCCCGGCCAACCGTAGCGCACGCGCTCCAGACGGTCGATCGCCTCTTTCTTGGTGATCGAGCCATCTGCCAGCTGCAGATCGATCAGGACAGGCTCGGTATGCAACTTGATCCGGCGGTCGGCGCGGCTGACGATCCCTTCCAGGATCGGCATGGCGCTACGCTTGTCGCCGGCCTGGAGATAGGCCCGCGCACGGATAAGGTTGCCTTCGTGGCGCAGTTCCTCGGGAATATCGGGCGAGGTCATCATATCGATGAAGCCCTGCGCACGATTGAGATCGCCGCTCTTGAGCGCCGACTCGGCGGCCAGCAGGATCAGCTTGCCCCGGATATGGGCCGGATAGACCGCCGGAACGCCGCCGGCCTGCCGGAATAGCTGGTCAGCAGAGGTCCAGTTCCCAATCTGGGCCGAGGCCGCAGCACGCCACAGCAGGGCTTCCGCCTCGCCATTCAGGGCCGGATCCGACAGATCGGTCAGGGCGCCTACGCCATCTTCGCGCATCACCCGCGCCGCCCCGCGCAAAGCCCGCAAAGCCGGATCATCGGCCAGAGGACTGCCGCGCGGCATCATCAGGTCGAGCACGGCAATGGCATCGGGCTCATGAGCACGCGCCAGGAAGAATTGCGCCAGCAGATAACGGGCAGCGGTCTGATTGTTCGCTTCAGCTTCCGCCGCGGCGCGTTCCAACATCTGACGGGTTTCGACGAAATCGACGTCGGGGCTGTTCCAGCGGCCGAAATCATAGATCCGGCGCTGACCGGCAGCGCCCAGGCGCGACAGCATCAGCGAGCCGCCAACGGAAACCTGGGTCGCGGTCACACGCACATCGACACTATCGGCCTTGGCCAGCAGGGCGACGCCGTTGATGGTGCTGATCAGGTTGAACTGCGCGAAATCGCGACCGCCATCGATGGCGCGGCCGCTCTGCTGCAACGGCACTGCGATCAGGGTATCACCGCTGTCGATGTCTTTCAGGCGCACGGGATAGCTACCACCGGCGGCCCCAATAACGACTTCACCCGCGGTGCCGCCGCTCGCCGCGATCTGCAGCGGCGCTTCCGGCCGGCGACCCTGGCGGGTATTGAAGTTCAGCACCCAGTCGTTGCCTTCGCGGAAGGTCTGCGGCAAGGCATTCGGCTGTACCGGCACAACCAGCACCGAGCCGAAGTCACTCGGAACCTGGGTCGCGCCCTTGATGGTCCGGGTCAGAGCGGTCAGGTTGAAATTGGCGGCCCGGTCGAAAACCAGATAGAGCTTGTCGCCGCGCAGGAAGATCGCCGCGCCGGTCGATGCCGGAAACGCAATGCGGGCAACTTGGCCGCGCTGGCCTTGGGGCTGCGAGACATCGACCGCAACCATGATCGCTTCCTGCTTGGCCGGAGCCTGCAGATTGGGGCCCGATGCCGTCGGCACGGGAACCGCGACCTTCGGTAAGGGCGGCAGGGCCGCCAAGGGCTTTGCCGGTTCGGCAGCAACGGCGGCAGCCGGCGTGGCTGCGCCCGCCGGTGCCGCCGCCGTTACCTGGGTGGTGCCAGCAGGACCATCGGGATTGCCCGCGACATCCAGCACGATACGGCGATCGTCGAGCTTGAAGGTCTTGATGCTGCTGCCGGGCGGCAGCGACAGCGCGACATTGGTCACGCCCCCACCCGCCTTGGCATCGAATGCCGGGATGGCCTTGGGCAGACGCTTGCGCACATCGGCGAGATCGAAGGAGGCCGCGCGATTGAACGCCAGCTGGACGATACCGCCCTCGGCCTTGGCATTGACGTCCGCCGGACCGTCGAATTCGAAGACGAAGCGGGTGAAATTCTTATTATCGCCGATGCGCAGCTTTGCCGGGGTGGCCGGAGCATTGGCATTCTGCGCAGCCACCTGGGGCGCGGCAGCGGGGGCAGCAGCCGGCTGAACCGTCGCGGCAGGCTGCGGAGCGCTCGCCTGCGGCACAGGCTGGGCCGACGGCTTGGTTTCCGCCGGGGCAGCCGCAGCCGAATAGGTCACCGACGCATCATCGACCAGATCGATGACAGCCGACTTGCCATTGGCAAAGCTCTTAAGCTTCACACCCTTGCGCAGAGCATAGGAAATCGTGCGCTTATCGTCCGACAGGCGTCCGTCGGCCAGATAATCGTCGAGCGTGCCGAGAACGGAGCCAACATTGCCTTCAAAGGTTTCGGGTAGGCTGATCACCAGCCGGTCGCCTTCGACCTTAGCCGTGAAATTCGGTTTGGCATCGAGATCGACGACCAGACGCGCCGACCCTTTATGAACACCGCCACGCACGCTGTCGGCCGCCGCAGGCGCCACCAGGAACAAGGCTAGGACTGCCGACGAAACCCCGAATAAGGCCGTCCGTCGAGGGCTAGGCATATCAGCCAAAGCTCGCCAGGATCGCATCAATTTCCGCCTGTCGTTTCGCCTCATCGGGCATTTGCGGACCGTGCAGGAGATCCTGATCGGTCGGCTTTTTCGGGGAGTCTGAGGCTGGCGGAGCCTCGCCTTCAAGCTTGGAATAATCGTCGCCAAAGGCGTTGAGGATCGAATCAAGACGTTCTTCGATCTGCTGCAACGTCTTCACCACCTTAGTGATGCGCTGCCCGGTGATGTCCTGGAAGCCGCAGGCCTCAAACACCCGGGTCACGATGTCGCTGATCCGCTCCTGTACAGGACCGCCCAGCTCATCGCCCATCTTTTCCAGTTCTTCGGCCGCTTCGAGGATGACGCCGGTCGCGACTTCCGTCGCGCCGACCACAGCCTCGAGCTCATCGGTGGCAGCCGGAATATCCTGGAGTTTAATGCGGTCAGGCCGAACGCTGGCGATTTCCGCCCGCGCCGTCTTGATGAAGGTCGCGAGCCCTTCGAGTTCGCGGTAAAGCGTGAGGTCCGCGAGCGACAGTTCGCCGCCCAGACTGCCCATCACTTCTTCGACCGCCGCGCGCAACACGGCCACATCGGGCGATACCGGACGAGCACGCAGCTCGTCCAGGATCGGCTTCAAACCGGTGTCGGCTACTGAAGGCTTTTGCTTCATCACGACGGTTACGGCTCCTCCGCTCTGCCTATCGGCCGATTAGAAGTTACCGAAGACGGCGACCAGCTTGAGTTTCAGCGTCTCGGCATTGAAGGGCTTCACGATATAGTTCGTGACGCCCGCTTCCTTGGCGGCGATGACGTTTTCAGTCTTCGATTCGGCCGTGACCATCACGAAGGGAATGTGGGCCAGCTTTGCATCGGCGCGCACTTCGCGCAGCAGCTGCAGACCGGTCATCGGTTCCATATTCCAGTCGGAAATGACCAGGCCGTAGTTCTTGTCGCGCAGGCGCTGCAAGGCGGTCGAGCCATCGGTCGCTTCGTCGACATTGTCGAAACCGAGCTGCTTCAGGAGATTTCGGATAATCCGCAGCATCGTCTTGTAATCGTCGACGATGAGGATCGGCATGTTCTTGTCCATGAACGCTCCAGGCTCTTTTTTTGGGTTCCCATCCGATAAGAGCCAGGACTGGCTCCTACCGCACCAAACTTCTACTACGCGACCTTAGCGGCCAGTGCTAGCCAAACTCTTACGATCGGCCAACAAAGCTGTCACGGTCTTGGCGCGCTCAGGTACCATGCTTGCCAGGATCGGAGCAACTTTCGCTTCCTTCATCCGCTCGATCACGCCGACGACGACGTCCATATCGAGCTTCTCGAGGATCTGCGCCGCCTCTTTCGGCTTCATCGCCTCATAGATACGGACAAGGCTGCGCAGCCGCGCATCTTCTTCCTCGTTCCGGCGTCCAATGAGACGAAGCAGTTCGGCCTTCACGCCTTCAAGCTCGGCAACTTTCTCTTCCAGGCGCTTTTCAGCGGCCTGGAGCAGTTGCTCGCGCTGGGCGAGGCCCTTTTCACGGGCATCGATCTGGTCGCGGCGGGCCGACAGGGCCTGCAGCAGATCGATCTCGGATTGGGTAAAACGGGTCGGGTCGCGCGGCAATTCGGCCAAGGGCGGCGGCGCAGCCGGAGTGGCTCCGGTAGCAGCGCCATTGGCGGCAGCAGGAGCACCATTGGCAGGGACTGCGGCCGGCGCCTGAGCGGCAGCACCGGTACGGTTCTGCGGCAGCTGTTGGGCTAGCGCGTAATTGGTGCCGACACCGACGCTCGGCATATGGCGGGCACCGTCATAGACGTCCTGCACCTTGAAGACCAAGGCCGCCGCCACCCCGAACAGGGTAACCGGGAGAAGTCTGAGAGATCCGAAGCCGCGCATGACTGACATTCTATCTGTTTCCTTACCCGGCTAGGCTATCGGCGCGCCCGAAGGGCTTGCAGAAGCTCGCGCTCGGCCCGGCTGCGCGGGGCAGCCCCACCGGCGGGCGCTTCGGCCGCAGGTGCTGCCGCCGGAGCCGGCGGCGCGACGGGAACCGGATCGTTACCCAGAGCCTGACGAGCACCAGCGGTGCGTTCGCGCAGACGATCGGTGGCACGGGGTGCCGCTGCCTGAACCGGCGCCGGAGCGGCGGCGGGCATCTGTTGCATCGGATTGCTGGGCGCTGCCGTACGGGCGGTCCGCACCCCACCTTCCAGACGGTCGGCCAGGCTGCCGCCGCGATCCATCAGGTAGGAGAGATCGTCGCGCAGGTTCTGGCTACGCTCGAGGTACTGCTGCAGACGGGTTGCTTCATCGGTCGCCGAACGCAGCGAGCGAACACCAAGCTCAGCGCGCGTGCAGCTTTCGTTGAAGGCCTGGATCAGGGCTTCCAATTCGCCGCGATGTTCGCGGATGACGTTCAGGCGGCGGTGCAGGCGCACGCAGTAGAAAAGCGTTGCGACCAGAAGCAGCGCGACGATGACATCGAGGATCAGCCCAATCTGCGGCATTGCCCCTATTCCTTCTGCATGCGGCTATCGATCTTGACCGCGATATTATCGTTCTTACGGCCCATTTTGCCGCGGAACATCGGAACCACGCCGCATCGCAGGGTGACCAGCGATTCCGGGGTCGAGATGAAGATCAGCTGCGTTCCGATTTCCCATTCGAGGACATCGCGCAGAACGCCGGCTGTTTCGTCGAGAACCGCTTCGATCGAGACATCGGTGAACCAAAGTTCGTTCGCCAGATGGTTTTCCCAGATCGAGTCACGGCCAAATTTTTCACCCATGAACATCTGAAGCAGGATCTCGCGAACCGGTTCCAGCGTGGCATAGGGCAGAAGCAGTTCCAGACGACCGCCGCGATCATCCATATCGATGCGCAGACGGGCGAGAACCGCGGCGTTCGCCGGACGGGCGATCGCGGCAAAGCGCGGGTTCGTTTCCAGACGGTCGAAGCGGAAGGTAACAGGCGACAGCGGGTCGAAAGCAGCCGAGAGATCACCCAGGACGACATGAACCATGCGCTCGACCAGCGTGCGCTCGATCGTCGTATAGGGGCGACCTTCAATCCGCATCGCGGCGGTGCCGCGGCGCCCGCCGAGCAGCACGTCGACGATGGAGTAGATCAGCGAGCTGTCGACTACCAGCAGACCGTAGTTGTCCCATTCTTCGGCCTTGAAGACCGAGAGCATGGCCGGCAGCGGGATCGAATTGAGATAATCGCCGAAACGGATCGAGGTGATGTTGTCCAGGCTGACTTCGACGTTATCGGACGTGAAGTTACGCAAGGAGGTCGACATCATGCGGACGAGACGGTCGAAGACCACCTCGAGCATCGGCAGACGTTCGTAGGAAACGAGCGCGGAATTGACGATCGCCGCGATGCCGGACGTATCGCCGCCACCCGAGGATCCGTCATCGAAGCCGAGCAGGCTGTCGATTTCGTCCTGATTCAAGACGCGGGCGGTTGCACCATCGGCACTGCCGCCAAAGCCGTCACCACCATCGCCATCGGCCATGGCCGCCCATTCGGCGGATAGCTGATCGTCGTCTTGCTCATTGGGACCGCTCATCGCGCTCTCCTCACCCTCAACCCGTCAGACCCCGAATGGCCAGACGCTAGCATCACACGACATGCAATTACTCGGCCACCCGGCTGAGCAGCCAGGGGCCGCCGCAAATATTACTGCACCACGATCTCAGTGAACAGCACATCCCGCACAACAGTCGGACGCACTGCCGCATTGACGCGGGCCAGCAATTCTTCACGCAACCGGAACATACCGGCGGCGCCCTGCAATTGTTCGGGCCGCAGTTCGCGCAAGTAGACCTGGAAAGTATCCAGGACGCGCGGCATCACCTTTTCGATCGCCGAGCGATCGGGATTGCTGCTGAGCTCGAGATTAACCTTCAAGCGCAAGAAGGCCGGACGCGGCCCGTCGCTGCGCAGGTTCACCAGCAGATCCGGCAGAGTATACCAGACCACATCGGCCGGGCGATCCTTGGAGGGTGCCGCCGGCGCCGAGACGCTCGCCCCACCCTGCCCCAGCATCTTGGGGAGGATGCCGGTGAACCATAAGGCCGCCGCCGCACCGCCAATCAGGATCAATGGCAACAGCACGAAGATCAGCAGTTTTTTACCGCTGAGCCGACGCCGCGACCCCATTGGGGCCAAATCATCTCCGTCCATCTCTGCTGCCATCGCTTTCCACTCCGCAGGTGCGGGCCTTCCGTTAGCAAAACCAAAGACCATAAGATCGGCCAACAAGGGGTTGTTACGCAAGAACTTTCACTGCGCCCCATCCCCTGGGCGATTAACCAGGGCCACTCGGCACAAACTGCCCGGTAAAGATTGCTTATCACACCGATATCATCTTCGTCACCTACTTTTAGTTAATGCAACAAAACGATGAAAAAACAGAGAATTTGACCTTGGCACGTTAGATGCTATGGTTACGCCGGAATACTCTTGTCCCGAGGACCGTCATGGAAAACAGCCTGCCAATCGCCCTCTCTCGCATGACCGCACTGCGGCAATCGATGAATACGGTGGCGAACAATATTGCGAACGCCAATACGGCCGGCTTCCGTGGCGAAAAGACCCTGTTCCAGGAATACCTGGCGCAGACCGGCACCCCGGGCAACCGTGAAGGTGTCTCGCTGGTGCAAGATATCGCCACCGTGCGAGACTTTAGTGAAGGGTCGCTGACCTCGACCGGCAACCCGATGGATCTGGCGCTGCGCGGCGACGGCTTCTTCGTTGTCGGTCATCCTGCCCAGGACATGTATACCCGGGCCGGCACCCTGCATCTCGACAATAGCCGCCAGCTGGTCACCGCCGACGGCTATCCGATCATGGGCCAGAACAATCAGCCGATCCAGATCCCGGAAGACGCGTCGGAAATCACCATCGACGGCAAGGGTATCGTCTCGGCCCGCGAGAATAATCAGACCAATGAAATCGGCCGCCTGCAGATCGTGCGTTTTGGCGATAATCAACAGCTTCGCCCGGCCGGCTCATCCCTCTTCTCCACTGATCAGACCCCGCTTCAGAGCGAAGAGGCACAAGTTGTGCAAGGGTTCATCGAAGGCTCGAACGTCAAGCCGGTGATGGAAGTCACCCAGATGATCGAAGTGATGCGCGACTACCAGTCGGTCGCGAAGATTTTGGAAGTGGAAGACCAGCGGATGCGCGATGCCGCGAACAAGCTGGTACGGAACGTCTAGGGCTCTGTCGCCCTAACAGGTTTGACGAGTTTTAGAGGCCCACGGGTTTCAGGCGAAGGATACGACGAATGCGTTCACTGAATATCGGCGCGACGGGCATGCTGGCCCAGCAGCTTAATGTCGAAGTCATCTCGAACAATATTGCCAACCTGAACACCACGGGCTTCAAGCGCCATCGTGCCGAGTTCCAGGATCTGCTGTATCAGAACGAACGCCGTGTCGGTACCGCCTCCTCCGACGCCGGGACCACCGTTCCCTCGGGCGTGCAGGTCGGCCTCGGTGTCCGCACCGCCGCCGTCTATCGCATGCACGAGCAGGGGAACATTCTGCCTACCAGCAACGCGCTCGACGTTGCCGTGCAGGGCAAAGGTTTCTTCCAGATCGATATGCCGAACGGCGACATCGCCTATACCCGCGCCGGTTCGTTCCAGCTCAATGAAAATGGCGAAATCGTTACCGCCGACGGTTATCTGCTGCGTGGCCCGGGCCAGGTTCCGCAGAATGCCCAGTCGGTGACGGTCAATGCGTCGGGCGAAGTGCTGGTGAAGATCCCGGGCCAGGCCCAGGCGCAGAATATCGGCCAGATCAACCTCGCCTCCTTCGTCAACGAGCCGGGCCTCCAGGCCCTGGGTCAGAACCTGCTGATGGAAACCGAAGCTTCGGGCCAGCCGCAGGAAGGTATTCCGGGCCAGGAACAGTTCGGCACCATCCTGCAGGGTTTCCTCGAAACCTCGAACGTCAATATCGTGTCGGAAATCACCAACCTGATCACCGCACAGCGCGCCTATGAAATGAACAGCCGCGTCATCGAGACCTCGGACCAGATGATGGGCACGCTGTCGAACCTGCGTTAAGGATCGCTGACAGATCGTGATGGTACGCCGTCTTGTCCTCGTTTGGCTGTTCGCCGCCCTCGCCTTCCCGGCGATGGCGCGCGTCGCCTTGCGCAGCGATGTGGCGGTGACCGACAGCCAGGTCACCCTGGGGGATCTTTTTACCGGCCTGGATGCAGATATTGCCGCCCGCCCGGTAAGCCCTGCCCCCGGCCTTGGCGAACATCGCACGCTCGATGCCGGTCAATTGTCGGCGATCGCGGCAGCCAACGCTCTTTCCTGGCGCCCGGCCGACAGCAAGGTCAAGGTCAGCATCACCCGCACTGGGAACGAAGTGCCGCCCTCGGCCGTGATCGGGGCGCTGGCCTCGGCCCTGGCGCAGCAAGGCGCCCCCGGCGACGGTGAAGTTGCGCTGGATGCCGACAAGGCCAAGGTCCTGGTGCCGATGGGCAAGCCGGCGACCATGGATGTCAGCGACATCTCCTACGACGCCCGTACGACCCGCTTCACGGCGACGGTCCGGGCGCCGGCCGGTGAAGGCGCAGGCCAGCGGATCAGCGGCACCTTCGCCCCGATGGTGGATGTGCCGGTACCGGCCAATCCGATCGCGGCAGGGACGGTCCTGCGTGAGAACGACCTAGTGCTGAACCGACTGCGCGCCGACCAGAAGATCGGTCAAGTCGTGACCGACATGAACCGCCTCATCGGTAAAACCGCAAAACGCGCGTTGCCGGTCGGGGCACCGATCCGGCCGACCGATCTGGTCAGCACGGTGCTGGTGAATAAGAACCATATCGTCAATGTCCAGGTTGTCGGTGGCCCGCTTAATCTCGTCATGCAGGGCAAGGCCCTCGACGATGGGGCCGAAGGCGACATGGTGCGTGTCTTGAACACGCGTTCGAATAAGACCGTTCAGGGCACCGTTACCGGCGCAGGAACCGTCTCCGTACTTCTGGGCGCGATGCCGGTGGGAGAAAATTGATGCCCCGGTTCCGCTGCCCTTCCCTGGTTGATGCACCTGCGTCGTCGTTTGACGCCGATGCGTCCGTGCGGACAAAACGTCCGCTCAAGATCTGCTGCTGCGAGGCTTAAGCCATGGTGCGTGTTCGTTTCTCTTTTGCGCTTCTCCTGACGGGTGTTGCCCTCGCCGGCTGCAACGCGATGGACCGCGTCACCAACATCGGCAAGACCCCGGAAATGTCGCCGATCGAGAACCCGACGACCCAGCCGGGATATCGCAACATCTCGCTGCCGATGCCGGCACCGCAGACGGCCGATCGGCAGCCTAATTCGCTGTGGCGCCCCGGCAGCCGCGCGTTCTTTAAGGATCTGCGCGCCAACCGCATCGGCGACATCGTCACCGTGGTGGTCAGCCTGAACGAACGGGCGCAATTGTCGAATGCGACGACCCGCACCCGCACGAATTCCGAAGGTAATACGCTGACCAGCCTCTTCGGTTTGCAGAACAATATCGAACGCATCCTGCCGGGCGACAACAGTCTGCCGAACATGGTCGATCTGGAATCGGACGTCTCGAACCGCGGTACCGGGCAGATCAATCGCGCCGAACAGGTCAATATGCGCCTGGCCGCGATCATCACCCAGGTGCTGCCCAACGGGAACATGGTGCTACACGGCCGCCAGGAAGTGCGCATCAACTACGAAATCCGCGAGATGCAGCTGGCCGGTATTATCCGTCCGGAAGACATCAGCCCGCAGAACACCATCGACTACGACAAAATTGCCGAGGCGCGCGTCTCCTACGGCGGTCGCGGTCAGATCATGGATGTTCAGCAGCCGCGCTACGGCAGCCAATTCCTCGACATCATCCTGCCGTTCTAAAGTTAGACCTCGCCGGGCGGGTGTCTGCCCCCCTCGGCAGCGCCGCAATGGCCGCTTATCAACAAAAACCCCGCCATCTTGCCGATGGCGGGGTTTTTGTTTCCAGATCAGCCCTGCAAAGAAAAAGGCCAGATCGTCAAACGATCCGGCCTTTAAAATCAATCTTCGCGGTGCGTGCGTTCCATCCGCTCGTGGCGCTCCTGCGCTTCGAGCGAGAGGGTCGCAATCGGACGTGCCTCCAGCCGCTTGATGCCGATCGGCTCGCCAGTTTCCTCGCAATAGCCGTAGGTATCGGTTTCCAGGCGCCGGAGAGCTTCGTCGATCTTATTGATCAGCTTGCGCTCGCGGTCGCGGGTCCGCAGCTCCAGGGCCCGGTCGGTTTCCAGCGAAGCCCGGTCGGTAATATCCGGCTGGGCCAGGCTTTCTTCCTGCATGTGGTGGACTGTTTCGTTGGATTCGCGAAGCAGTTCTGACCGCCATGCCAAAAGCTTCTGACGGAAATACTCTTTTTGAATGTCACTCATGAACTCTTCGTCCTCGGAAGGACGATAGTCCGGAGGCAGTAACGGCGCAGACGACATGGACACCTCGATCAACCCCACCACCGCCCTGCTCCCACTCCCATCTCACGAGGGCCCAATCGGGCCGGTGGGAGGGGGCGAAGGCGCGCGGAGTATATGGTTAAGGTGGGGTCCGCGGCAATACTTCCGATGATCTTTGAAAAATCCCGCCAAAAGCCTGATTTAATTAGGCTTTTAAGCCGCCTTTTTCAGCAAGCGCAGAATCGCGGGCAACTTCCAGCTTAGCGATTTCGACTTGGGCCCGCAGATCGATCTCATCCAAGAGCTCAACCAGAGCCGGATCGGTCAGGTTCTCGCGATGCTCTTCAACCACCTTCTGAATGGACGAGAGGTGATTTTCAGTGAGATTGCCGGTCAGCAACGCATGGCGCACATCGTCGAGCCGGTCGAGAATATCGCCGGCGCGTTTGCGGGCCTTACGGCGCCCGCCGGCTTCGTCACCGGCAGCTTGGATCGCAAACAGCGGATCGATGGCATTGAGCGAGCGCGACGATGTCGTCGGCGCCGGTGCGCCGGCATCCTCGCTGCCCAACATGCGGGCGAAGGAACCGTCACCGGAAGATTTTTCGCCCCGCTTGGCAGACGATGTCGTGCCGGGGCCTTGAGGGCCTTGAATACGCATGAGCGCAAGTCTATCAGCTTCAATTGTGCCTTGGTAGCAGCCATTGCGGCTGCGGCCAAGAGCGCGGATGCCCCCCGCCCGGCGAGGGTTTATGAAAGCTAACCGGCGAATGCTGCCGATGGGGCGGCAAAAGCTGCCCACCTGCCCTGCCCGACCCTGTAGAGACCCACGGCTTTTACTATTCAGTGCCAAGGGCTTATGTTAATCTTCTCAAGTGGCACGAAGCTTGTATAGTGGTGCCCGTAAGTTTAATGCCGCTTCGGTAGGTTGGGATGATTGGTATGCAACGGATGATCCAGGGATGCGTCGGCGTGGTGGCAGCGCTCTGCCTCGCTCTGCCGGTAGCCGCTCAAACCGTTCGTATTAAGGATGTCGCCAGCTTTGAAGGCGTCCGCGACAATATGCTGATCGGCTACGGCCTTGTCGTCGGCCTGAACGGCACGGGCGACTCGCTGAACCGTGCGGTCTTCACCCGTGAATCACTGATCGGTATGTTGGAACGCCTCGGGGTTAACGCCCGCACGGCCAACAACGAAATGCGCACCAAGAACGTCGCCGCCGTTATGGTCACCGGCAACCTGCCCGCCTTCGCGCGTCAGGGCAACCGGGTGGACATCAATGTCTCGGCCCTGGGCGACGCCAGCAACCTTCAGGGCGGCACCCTGCTCGTCACCCCGCTGATGGGCGCGGATGGCGAAGTCTATGCCGTGGCGCAGGGCGCCGTTGCGATCTCGGGCTTTGCCGCGCGCGGCGCCGCTTCTTCGATCACCCGCGGCGTGCCGACCGCCGGCCGCATCGCCAATGGCGCGCTGGTCGAACGCGAAGTCGGGTTCGAGCTGAATGCTCTGCCGTCCGTACGCCTCTCGATGCGCAACCCGGATCTGACGACCGCCCGCCGCGTCGCCAATGCCATCAATTCCTTCCTGGGCCAGCCGGCCGCCAAGATGCTGGATCCGACCACGGTCGAGATTGCCGTCCCGGTCAGCTACAATGGTGGCACCGCCGGCCTGCTGACCGACGTCGAAGGCCTGCCGATCACCCCGGATGCGGTTGCCAAGATCGTCATCGACGAGCGCAATGGCGTGATCGTCATGGGCGAAAACGTCCGTATCTCCACTGTCGCGGTCGCCCAGGCGAACCTCACGATCCGTATTACGGAAACCCCGCAGGTTTCGCAGCCCGGTCCGTTCAGCGGCAATAATGCCCAGACCGTTGTTGTGCCGCGTACTCAGATCGAAGTCGACGACCAGTCCGGCCGCCGCATGGCGATCCTCCCCTCGGGCGTCACGCTTGGCGAGTTGGTCTCGGGCCTCAATGCCCTGGGCGTCGGTCCGCGCGACATGATCACCATCTTGCAGACCATCAAGGCCGCAGGCGCTCTGCAGGCCGAAATCGAACTCATCTGATCCGACTTTAGGAACAGTCCCATGGCCGATCCCATTGGCGCCCGCCCGCTTCCCGCTGCCGGCGACACCCAGACCGCCCGCGACGAGGCCATGACCCGTAAGCTGCAGGCCATGGGCCGCGGCGTGACGCCGGAAAAGGCTAAGGAAGTCGGCCGCGAATTCGAGGCGATGTTCCTCTCGCAGATGCTGCAGCCGATGTTTGAATCCGTGAAAACCGACGGCATGTTCGGCGGCGGTCATGGTGAAGACAGCTTCAAGGGCTTCTTGGTCGACGAATATGCTAAGAGCATGGCCCGCCAAGGTTCGCTCGGTATCGCCGACATGATCTCCAAGCAGGTGATGGAATATTCGCAAGGTCAGTCCGATGCGAAGGTCACCGTCGCCGATGCGGCCGCTGCTTATCGCAATCAGAAGGGCTCGGGCATCGCCAAGATCGTCGAAAAGCCGGCCGACGACGTCGCCCCCGATGCTGCCGCCCCGGTCGATGAGATGCCGCAGCCCTCGGCCGCCCCGCGCGATGCCGTGACCAGTCAGAAGCTGCGGGCACCCGCCCCGACCGCTTCCGTCGCGGCCCCGGCAACCCCGGTTGCCGCTGCCACACCGGCCCTCAGCCGCAAGATCGACGAAGCCTAAGCCTCCTTGGCTCAGTTTATCGGCGCCCTCAGCCTGCTGGTCGATGATTACGACCGGGCAATTGCGTATTACACGGAAAAACTCGGCTTTTCCCTGATCGAAGATAGCGATCTCGGGGATGGCAAACGCTGGGTGCTGGTCGCTCCGCCAGGGTCAAGTGAAACGCGGCTTTTGCTAGCAAAAGCCGCCGATCCGGCACAGCAAGCGCAAATCGGCAACCAGGCCGGCGGCAGGGTATTGCTGTTCCTACATACCGATGATTTCGCCCGCGATTTTGCCGCCTATCAGACGCGCGGCGTACGTTTCCTCGAAGAACCGCGCTACGAGCCCTATGGCAGCGTCGCCGTCTTCGAAGATCTCTATGGCAACCGTTGGGATCTGCTGCAGCTGAAGCGCTGACATCCTCTCCCAAACACATCACCCCGCATTTGATGCGGGGTCTATCCGAGACGGCACCTTTGGAAAGAGATCCCGCATCGAGTGCGGGATGACGAAGAGGGTTTTAGGGCTGCGGCGACCGCGTCACGCTTTTGACCGTCGCCTGGGGCGCGCGGTTGGATGTGAGGAACAGCCGGCCGACATATTCGCCGACCACGCCCAGCATCACGAGCTGGACCCCGCCCAGCAGCAGTACGATCGCCATGATCGAGGCCCAGCCGGTGGGGGTGGAGCCGAAGATCGCCTCGATCAGCACCCAGAGCAGCGCCAGCAGGCCGAAACCGGCCGAAACCAGCCCCAGCAGCGCCGAAACCCGCAGCGGCAGCACCGAGAAGCCGAGCGCCATCGCCGACCACAGGCGGATCAGCCGGCGCAGGGTATAATTGCTGCGGCCTTCGGCGCGCGGCAGATGTTTCACTTCCAGCGTACCGATGCGCTGGGTTACCTGGAGGATCAGGCCATCCACATAAGGGAACGGCCCCTCGTAGCGGGTGATGGCATCGGCGACAAAGCGTGCAACGCAGCGGAAAGACGAGAGGTAAAGCCCCTTGGGCTTATCCATCAAAACGCCGGCCAGCCAGCTGTTGAACTTGCTGCCGAGGTTGCGCCAGCCTTCGTGCTGCTTCTTCGCGTAATACGTATAGACGACGTCATGACCGCCGGTCCGGCAGGCGTCATAGAGGCGCACCACCTCGTCGGGCGGATTCTGCAGATCATCGTCCATGGTGATCACATAGCGGCCGCGCAGGTGGCGATAGCCGGTCATGACGGCATTATGCTCGCCATAGTTCCGGCTATGCTCGATCACCGTTACCGGCACCTTGGCCGTTTCGGCCAAGCGCTTACAGACCGCCAGGCTGTCGTCGGGACTGGCGTCATAGACGAGGATGATCTCGAGCCCGCCTTCAACGCTCAACCCTTCGAGCGCATGAACCAGCTCGCCGACTGTCGCCGCGCCATTATAGACCGGCACGACGATCGACAGGCCGTAGGGGGCGTCAGCCCTCGCCGCGTCGATAACGGGCATAATCGTCGAAATCGCGGATGTAGTCGTCGGGGTCGTAATATTCGTCGCAGATGACCATCAGCGTGCAATCGTCGCTGCGGTAATGCTGCTCGCCCCAGATTGACGGCGGAATCACCACGCCGCTGGTCGGATGATCCAGCATCTTGCTGATCTGTTTGCCGTTTTCATCCTTGCAGATGACTTCGCACGACCCGCTGAGAGCCACCAGCAGCTGGGTGCAGCTGCGATGGGCGTGGCGGCCGCCGATAAGGCCATTCTTGGTCGCATGGATCGTGAAGACGCGGCGAATGTCGAAGGGGCAATTACCCTGGCCCTGCCAGACGGTGACATAGCGATCTTCGGCGGGATATCCCAGGAACTCCAACTCGCGAACGGCGGAGAGCGGCAGGATAGCGGGCTTGGCGTCGGCCATCCCAGAACCTCTTGGCAAACAGGGGGACGATAACTGCCGGGGAGGATGGGCGAATTTTAGGCTCCTGCGCAATGAAATCTTCGTCATCTGGCAGGATTCCGTCTCTTTTTCCGGGCGGCCGGTTTATACCGGATGAGACCCCGGTGGAGCCGCCATGCCCTCGCCTCTTCGTTTTCTGCTGATAATCCTGGTTTTCCTGCCGGCCCTGCATGGGTTCGCCGCGCTTTGGCCGCCGATGAACCACGACGCCGCCGCCATTCTACATTGGTCTCAGCGCCTGCTGCGCGGCGAGACGCTTTATCGCGACATGACCGACGTCAACCCGCCCCTGATCTTCTGGATCAGCGCCATCCCGGCCTATGTTGCCAAGCTCACCGGCCTATCTGCCGCCGCGGTCTATAATGCCTTCTTCGCCCTGATTGCAGCATTCAGCGTCACCGGCTTTGCTAGGCTTATCCCGGCAAGTCCCTTCCGCTCGCCTTTGGTCGCGGCCGCCATTCTGGCCGCCTTCGCCCTGCCTCAGCATTCCTTTGGCCAGCGCGAACATTTGCTGTTCCTAACCTGTCTGCCCTATCTCGCCTTGCGCGCCGGCAGCTGGGAAGGGGTGCCCGCGTCTCGGCGACGTGCGCTCCTCGTTGCCATCCCCGCGGCCATCGGCATCTGCGTGAAGCCACATTTCCTGCTGGTGCCGATCCTGATCGAAGGCGCCCTGCTGATCCGCCGGGGCCTGCGCACCAGTCTGCGCGATGCCACGCCCTTTGTGATGATCGCCGTCGGCATCTTTTACCTAGTGGCGGTCTGGCTCTTCGCCCGGCTTTACCTGACCGACGTCGTGCCGACCGGCCTAAGCTATTACGCCTCCAGTTCCGAAACCGGCTGGAGCGAGATCTTCTTCGCGCCAGAAGCCCTGCTGGTACTGGTACCACTGCTGATCCTGCTGCCCTTGCTGCGCTGGGCAGGCGGCGTCGCTATCGTGGCTTGGCTCTTTGCGCTGGCCACCACCCTGGACGGGCTAATCCAGGGCAAGGGCTGGGATTATCATTTCCTGGCTGCACGCGAAGGGTTGGTGATCGCCGGCGTTGCCGTCGCGATCTCCCTGCTCAGCCATCGCTGGAAGCCGCTCGTTATCCTGGTCTGCGCCCTCACCGGTATCTTCTGGTTCGTGCCGGGCGAGCGGCAGATGGCGTTTCGCAAAAGCCCCTCGGGCGAGATCACGCATTTCTTGGCCGAGCAAGCGAGCGGACAGCCGATCCTGTGGCTTGGTACCGGCATCACCCCGCAATATCCCGCCATCGTTCAAGCCAAGGCCCGCTCGATCACCTGGCCGATGAGCCTTTGGCTGCTGGCCGAGATTTATGACGAGAAGCGCGGCGCTGCCCATACCCCGGACCGGATGCCGGCCGCCGAACGAGACCTCTGGCGCCATACAGTCGACGCCCTGGTGCAGCAGCGGCCCCGCCTGATCGTCATCACTGAGCCTGAGGCAGAAGATGGTTTCGATGATCGGGATTTCGATTGGCTGGCCTGGCTGGGCCAAGACGAAAATGGGGCGGCAGCTCTTGCGAACTACCGCCCCATTCAGGCGCCCGACGGGCTGGAAGCCCTGATTAGGGTAGACTAACGCCAGCCCGGCGAGGGCTTACAGATTAGAAGCCCGGGACGACGGCGCCCTTGAAGCGTTCGAGGATGAAGGCGCGGATTTCGTCCGACTGATAGGCCTTCACGACGGCTTTGATCGATGCCTTTTCCTTATCGGCGCTGCGCACGGCCAGGATATTGGCATAGGGGCTTTCCTTGGCTTCGCGGAACAGCGCGTCCTTGATCGGATCAATGCCGGCTTCGATCGCGAAGTTGGTGTTGATCGCGGCGATATCCACGTCATCCAGGCTGCGCGGCAGCTGAGCAGCGTCGAGCTCGATGAACTTCAACTTCTTGGGGTTTTCCGCGACATCCAGCGGGGTTGCCTTCAGGCCGGCGCCGTCCTTCAGCTTGAGGAGGCCATTGGCCTGCAGCAGCAGCAGGACGCGACCGCCATTGGTCGGGTCGTTCGGCAGAGCGACCTTAGAGCCGTCCTTCAATTCGCTGATGTTTTTGATCTTCTTGGAATAGACGCCGATCGGGAAAATCACGGTCTTACCGATCGACACCAGATCATACTTGCGCTCGATCACCTGATTGTCGAGGTAGGGCTGATGCTGGAAGGAATTGAGGTCGAGGTCGCCCGCCGCCAGCGCCGCATTCGGCTGTAGATAGTCGGTGAATTCGACGATCTTCAACTCAAGGCCATCGCGCTTGGTGATCGCCGCGACCTTTTCGAAGATTTCAGCATGCGGACCGGCGGTGACGCCGATCTTGAGCGTTTCGGCCAGGGCCGGAACGGCGAAGAGAGCGGCGGTAACGCCGGCAAGCAACAGACGCTTCATAAGACAGACTCCGAGTGGCGATCTCGGCGCGGCGCGCCCAAGATCTGATTGAATTCAGAAGGTTATTAGCGTTTCGAGAGACGTCGAACGAGAATATCGCCAGCGCTCTGCAGACATTGAACCAGCACGATCAGCACCGCGATCACGGTCAGCATCACTTCGAGGTTGAAGCGCTGATAGCCATAGCGGATGCCAAGATCACCCAAGCCACCGCCGCCGATCGCCCCCGCCATCGCCGAATAGCCGATCAGCGAGACGATGGTGATGGTGATCGCCGCGACGATCCCCGGCAAAGCTTCAGGCAGCAGCACCCGCACGACGATCTGGGTCGGCGAAGCGCCCATGGCCTGGGCGGCTTCGATCAGGCCGCGATCGACTTCGCGCAAAGCCGTTTCGATCAGGCGGGCCAGGAACGGCGTTGCAGCGATCGAGAGCGGAACCAAGGCGGCAGCGGTACCGATCGAAGTGCCGACGATGGAGCGGGTGATCGGGATAACCGCCACCATCAGGATGATGAAGGGGGTCGAGCGGGTGGCATTGATGACGATGCCCAGCGCCCGGTTGACCGGCCAATTTTCGAGGATGCCGCCCTTGTCGGTAATGACCAGGATGACGCCCAGTGGCAGGCCGGCGGCAAGGCCGACGAGGGTCGACACGGCGACCATCGACAGGGTTTCCAGCAGCGAGCTGAAAAGCAGATCAAGCAGCGCGGCTGACATAACCCAACACCTCCGTCTCCAGCGCCTGATCTCTCAGGTCCGCCAAAACCTTACCTTGTGTTTCTTGATCCCCCGGCAGGGCCACCACCAGGGTTCCGAAAGCAGCCTCGCCGATATGGTCGAGCTGACCGTGCAGCAGATTGACGTCGATATCGAACCGGCGCACGAGGCGCGAGATCACGGGATCCAGCGCCTTCTGCCCATGGAACTGGATACGGATCAACACCTGGTCGCCCGGCGACGCCGCAGGTTTCAACTGTTTAGTGACGGCCGCCGGCAGATCTCGATTGAAGAGGCCCTTCACGAAATCCTGGGTGGTCGCGCTCTTGGGCCGGGCGAAGACATCGGCCGTCAGCCCCTCTTCCACGATCTTGCCGCCTTCCAGCACCGCCACCTTATGGGCGATGTCGCGGATGACGCTCATCTCGTGGGTAATCAGTAGGACGGTGAGGCCCAGCTGGCGATTGATGTCGCGCAGCAGCTCCAGAATAGTTTCGGTCGTCTGGGGGTCGAGGGCGGAGGTCGCCTCGTCCGACAGCAGCACCTTGGGTTCCGACGCCAGCGCGCGAGCAATACCGACGCGCTGCTTCTGCCCGCCCGACAGGGCACGCGGATAGACGTCGCGCTTATCGGCCAAACCGACGAGATCGAGCAGCGGCAAGGCCTTGGCCTGGGCTGCCTGCTTCGAGAGGCCAGCGAGTTGCAGCGGGAAGGCCACATTCTCCAGCACCGAGCGCGAGGACAGCAAATTGAAATGCTGGAAGATCATGCCGATGTCGCGACGCTTTTCGCGCAGCGCGCTCTCGCCAAGAGCCGTCAGATCGACGCCATCGACGATCACCTTGCCGGTGGTCGGACGCTCCAGCAGATTGACGCAGCGGATCAGGGTCGATTTACCGGCGCCGGAGCGGCCAATGATGCCGTAGATCTCGCCACGATTGACCTTCAGCGTAATCCCGTCGATCGCGGTGACCGCACCGGATTTGCCGCTATAGGTCTTTGTGATCCCGTCCAGCAGGATCATCGGAGAAGTTTCACTGTCGAGTGGCACGGGCCACGCCTCCAAAAGCTCAACGTTACGGCGACGTCGGCTGGGCGGTTCAGGCCCATCGCTTTAGCGGTATTTATAACGCGCCCGCAATCTGTCGCTCAAATCGGCGCGGTAATCAGGACCGTAAGCCTGACCTAATTGCAGGTCAATCATATTCTACCTGTGACAAGATATGCGTAAAATGCATTTCACGAAGAAATATTGTTTATTGAGACTGATCTGACCCTCCTGACCCGCGAGACCCCGATGCTCAAACGCCTGCTTCTAGCCAGCCTTATCCTTGGTACCGTCTCCGCCGCTCATGCCGAAGGGCCCATTCGCGAACGCCTGCGGGAACGCATGGTGGAGCGCTTGCAGGAGACGCGTGCGGAAGAGGCCAAAGGCATCGATCTGCAGAGCCTCGCCCCCGGTGCGCAGAAACTGGCCGTCGCTTACGGCAAAGACCCGAAGCAAAGCCTTGATGTCTATACCTCCGGTCAAGGTCAGGATCGGCCGATCCTAGTGATGGTCCATGGCGGCGCTTGGAAGGTCGGCGACAAGGACAGCCCTAACGTGCTGGAGAACAAGCTCAAGCACTGGCTGCCCGCCGGGTACATCTTCGTCAGCGTGAACTACCGCATGCTGCCCGAGCTGATGGCCTATGAGCAGGCATTGGATGTAGCCGCCGCCGTCAAATATATCCAGGCCAACGCGAACACTTGGGGCGGCAGCGCCGAGAAGATCATGATGATGGGCCATTCAGCCGGCGCCCATTTGGTCGCCTTGCTCTCCGCCAAGCCCGATCTGGTCGGCAAGCCCTGGCGCGGCACCATCGTACTGGATTCAGCGGTGATGCGGGTATCGGACACGATGAACAGCCGGCATCTGAAATTCTATGACGAGGCCTTCGGCGCCGATCCGGCCTATTGGACCAAGGCATCCCCCGCCGATCAATGGACGCCCGCCGCCATCCCCATGATGATCGTCTGTTCCAGCAAACGCCCGGACAAGCCCTGCCGTGGCGCCGATGCCTTCCAGGCCCAAGCCAAGAAGGCCAGCAAGGATATCCCCGTCCTGCCCGTCGATCTGACCCATGAGGATGTGAACAAGACCCTGGGCCTGCCAGGCGCCTATACGGATAAGGTCGATGGCTTCATGGCGGGGGTGCTGCGGTAGACGATATCAACGCAGCTCGGACGTCGCGTTTTCTCCAAGAAGCTCGGACAACTGCAGAATCGCCACCCGGCCATCAAAGGTGCCAAGGGCGAGAGCATCACCCTTGGCATCGAGCGCAAAGACCACGGTCGGCACGCCGTCGACGGTGAGCGGCCGAGAGGCGACGATGGCCCCGCTTTCGGCATCAAGCAGACACAGGGTGCCATTGAGGAAAGCCGCTGCGATCAGCTTATGGTCGGGAATAGCGGCGATCGCGCTCGCCGAAGCATCGGTCACATGGCGCCAAACCTCGCGTTTCCCACTCAAGGATCGGCGATAGAGGAAACCGGTGTGGGGCGGCCGAGCGCCATAATAGCGGCCAGCAATGACGACAGCCTCGCCCGCAGCATCCTGGAGATAACAGCCGCAGCAGTCCATCGCATGGTTGAGGCGGCCCTTGGGATCGAGAATCGGCCAGAGGCTATCAACCTTCCCATCCGGGCTCAGACGACATAGTCGCTTTCCTTCATGTGACGATGCCGGCGTGCCTTGCAGGAAGAAGAGATCGGGCGCCCCATCGATCCCGAGGTGATGGTTGAAACAATCGTAATGGCCAAGGTCGAGCGGCCGCACTTCGCCGGTGGCGACATGGATGAGGACATCCCGCTTGGACGCCCCGGCCTGATGCCGATCGAGCCGGCCCAGGACATAGCCATTCGTCGCCGACCCGAAATTATAGGCCCCCTCCAACTCGGCGATATCGACCAGCGCATCGGCCACAAAAGCCTGCACCTTCGAGCGCACGGCTTGGCGGGGCTCGCCTAGCGCGACGGCGATCAGGGGCGGCGTCGAATTCAGGATCGCGACACCGCGCCCTTCTCCCTGGAAGATCTTCTGTTCGGCCGTCTCCAGATCATAGGTTTCCAGCAGGCAGCCGTCGTGAACGGCCCCGATTTTCCCTTCGTCCATCCAGGACACGTCCCAGATCGCGCCGCGCGACTGGATATCGGGCAGACAGAACCAATCGGTCAGTCTCTTCTGTAAGTCGCTGTCCTCGATCGAATCGGTCCGGTAATCGTCGATATCCCTGAGGCCAGGGCCGGTATCGAGCTCAAGCGTCACACCGGCGATTTCGCTGGTCGCGATCGTCAGGGGATAGAAATGCCCGAACGGGTCATCCTCTTCGCCCCGACAACCCCATTCTTCGTCCCAGGGCCGGACGAGCAGATCCAGGTCATCTCCAGTGTCGCTGAAATCACAGCGCACGACTTCCGGCACCTGATCAAAGGGGCGCCAGAAGTGGCCTGTCTGCCAATCCCAGAAAACCAGATCACCGTCGAACATCCATCCGCCGTCGTAGCTGCCGGCGGCGATAGCGATGAGGGGTTTTGTGGGATGGAAGCTAACATCGTTGATCGGCAGCTTCAGATCATCCAGCCAAGCGAAAGGGACACGCTCCCCGCGCCGGTAGAGGGCGAGTCGCTGGCGCAGCTTCTGCCCCTTATAGGCAGCGCGCGAGGGAGGACTTGTCAGGAGCGGCAGAGTGGTTGCGACCGCAAGCAAAGCCCCCTCTGAGTTCGCGACAGCACGGGTAATCGTCCCGCTGAGCGTCGGTTCAGAGAGGATCAAGCGGCAGACCTCCTACTTCGGCAGTAGATGCCCGGCCTTTTCGGCTTTGGTCGCCAGATATTTGGCGTTATGCGGATTGGCGGCGAAGGCATGGACGATGCGTTCGGCGACCGCGATACCGGCTTCAGACAGCGCCGCGATCTTGGACGGGTTGTTGGTCAGCAGCCGCACGGCCCCGACGTTCAACTGCCGCAGCATCGCGCCGGCGATGTGATAGTCGCGTTCGTCGGGCTCATAGCCCAGATGTTCATTGGCATCGACGGTATCGAGGCCACGATCCTGCAAGGCATAGGCGCGCAGTTTGGAAGCGATACCGATGCCCCGGCCTTCCTGCACCAGATAGAGTACGATGCCGCCGCCGGCCTCGGAGATGGTCTTGACCGCCCCGCGTAGCTGTTCACCGCAATCACAACGCAGCGAGCCCAAGAGGTCGCCGGTGATGCAGGAGGAGTGCAGGCGGGTCAGCACCGGCTTGGAAAGATCCGGCTGGCCGATGATGATGGCGAGATGATCTGGGCCGCCGTCGGCCGGGCGGAAAGCAACGATGCGGGCATCCTCGGCCTCGGCCAACGGCACCCGGGCTTCGGACACCTTCTGCAGCAGGCGGCCGGACAGCAGATCATAATCGCGGATCGATTGCGCCGGCACCGACAGCAGCGCCTCGCCCGCCTGGGCCGGGAACAGCAGAACGGCCGGCAGCAGTTGCGCGATCTTCATCAGACGGATCGCGGCATCGGCCAAGGCATGGGGCGTGCGGCGCGGCGGCGCATCCGGGCGACCCTGTTCCATCGCCAGCGCCGGATCGGCAATCCGGGCCAGCGTGCCGGGCTCGCAAGCAGTTTTGGGCAGATCATAGGCAACGGCTTCGTCCGACGGCGCATCGCTTTCCCAGCCCAGTGCGATGGCGCGGCGGCGAGTCATGATCAGCTCGACACCCTCGACGGCCAAACTGGCGAGCCAGGCCTGGGTGCGCACTTCGCAGCCCTCGACCGGCAGCACCAGCACCGACTGGCCATCTGCATCCGTCAGGCGCACCGGCAGCGTGCGGCGCACTTCACCAATCGCCCGGTCGAGCGCCAGCAGATCGCGGGGCTCGGGCGGTTCGACGGGGTTGAAGGCGGAGAGAAACGCAGGGGCAGTCACGGCAAGCCTCGGACACTAATTCTTTAGAGCAGATGGCGCGGATCGGCCAAAGCCGCAAGAGCGCACCTGCAATGCCATTGCTACGCCCCTGGGTTTGAGCTTAGCAAGATCTATCAAAGCAAGGCAGCCTACGGTGCGCAGCGGAGGGACAATGAACAAGTCAGTTACCCTGATCGCCTATGAACACCGCATCCAACGAGTCCTGACGCATATCGCGGCTTATCCCAGCCAGGATCACAGCCTCGACAGCCTGGCCGAGATCGCCTGCTTTTCGCCCTATCATTTCCATCGGATCTATCGGGCGATCATGCGGGAGACGGTAACCGATACCCTGCGTCGCCAACGTCTGCATGGAGCCGCAAGCGCCTTGTTGGAAGGCAGCCGTTCTCTGGAAACCATCGCCCAGCAAGCTGGATACGGCAGCTTGGCGGCCTTCAGCCGGGCATTCCAGGCCAGCTACGGCATCGCGCCGGGCGCCTATCGCACTCAGAGACTGCTGGTTCACCCCTCCTCCTGTCACTCTTTGGAGGAACCCACGATGACTTATTCCGTCGATATCCGCACTGCCCCCGCCCATCATGTCGCCCGCATTGCCCATCAGGGCGACTATCAGAAGATCGGCGGCGCTTTCGACAAGCTCGGCGCCTGGGCCGGGGCCAATAATCACTTTAGCTCCAATAGCCTTATGATCGGCATCTTCTATGATGATCCCGACAGCATGCCGCTCGACCAATTGCGCTCTCACGCCTGCCTGACCGTTCCCAAAGGAACGCCGGTATCGGGAGAGGTGGATACCGGCGAAATCCCGGGCGGGCGCTTTGCCGTGGTGCGCCACAAAGGGCCTTATGCCGAATTACCCAAGGCCTATGCCTGGCTGTTCCGCGACTGGCTGGTCAAAAGCGACGAGGAAGCCGGCGACGCCCCCTGCTACGAGGTCTATCTCAACGATCCGAGCAGCCTGCCGCCCGCCGAATGGCTGACCGACATCCATCTGCCGCTCAAGGGCTGACGGCACTGCCAGAGGATGTATAGACAGGTCGGCTTTGCCCCTGTTTTTTCTCTCAATCGACCGGCAAGCGCAGGACGTGCAGACTTAGACTATGCCGCGCGTCCTGCTTATTTTCTGCCTCCTCCTGGCTCCTGTCAGCGCCCGGGCTCTCGAGCTCGTGGCCTATGTCTTGCCGCCTTACGTCTATGATCGGAATGGCGAAGCTTTCGGCCCGGCGATCGATCTCGCCCTGGAACTTTTGAAGGCGGCGGATATCGAGGGGGAATTCAATACCTTGCCTCTGCCGCGATTTACGCGCGACATTATTGCCGGCGACCGGATCGGCGTCTTCCGCTCCCGCTCGCCCGAGTTGGAAGAGAAGATGCAGTGGGTGGTGCCCTTCGCTACCGGCCGGGGTGGCTTTGTCACCCTCGCGCCAGAGCCTGCCCCGACCAGCCTCCAGGAAGCCTATGGCCTCGGCCGGATCGGCGTCGTGCACGGCAGCGTTTCGGAACGTCGCCTCGGTGAGAAAAGCCTGCTGCTGGCCAGTGCCCCGGACGAAGCGGCCAATGTGCAGGCCTTGCTGGCCGGCCGCATTCCGGTTTGGCTGGCGCCACTCAACTCCCTCGATGCGCTGCTGGCCGATCAGCATATTCCGAAGAGCGCCCTGTCGATCGGCCCGACGGTCGTGGAATATGACCATTACATCGTCGCCTCGCTGGATGTGCCGGCCCCGATCATCGAGATCATGCGCAAGCGGTATCGCGAACTGGTCGCAAATGGCACCGTACAGCACCTGATGACCCCGGCCGCTCCGGGTCAGACATTCCAGCGAGCCGATTAACCGCGCCTTATATTAGCCATTTCCTTGCGCGGACCGTTCGACATGCTATAACCGGTGGCTGATCGCAACGGACATACGAGACCTAGGATTGTCATCCCCCCTCGTCCTTGTTCTCAACGGGCCGAACCTCAATCTTCTCGGCACCCGGGAACCTGAAATTTATGGACGTACCACCCTCGATGATATCGAGGCGCAGGTGCGGTCCGTTGCGCATGACCATGGCCTGGCCATTGATTTCCGCCAATCCAATCTGGAAGGCGAATTGGTCGGCTGGATCCAGGAAGCGCGGGGCAAAGCCGCCGGCATCATTATCAATGCCGCAGCCTATACCCATACTTCCATTGCACTGCTCGATGCGCTAAAGGCCGTCGGCCTTCCGGCTATCGAAGTGCATTTGTCTAACATCTTTCACCGCGAACCGTTCCGCCACACCTCATATCCGGCACAGGCGGCGGTTGGCATCATTGCCGGTTTTGGCGCGCTCTCCTATGAGCTGGCCGTCGCCGCAATGGCAAAACTCCTAAAGCAACGCGAGGCGTGATGTCCCAGCACGACCTGGAACTTGAGCTGATCCGCAATCTTGCAGGTCTGCTTGACGAAACCAAACTGACCGAGATCGAATTTGAACGCGACAAGGTGCGCATCCGCGTCGCCCGCACCCCCGGTGCTGTCAGCGTTGCGGCTCCGGTCGCAATGCCGGCCCCCGTTGCGGCGCCGGCACCGGCAGCTGCCCCGGTAGTCGGTTTGCCCACCAGCGATCCGGCCAGCCATCCCGGCGCCGTGACCTCGCCGATGGTCGGCACCGTCTATCATTCGCCCGATCCCAGCTCGCCGACCTTCATCAAGGTTGGTGACAAGGTCAATCAGGGCCAGACCCTGCTGATCATCGAAGCGATGAAGGTCATGAACCCGTTCGCCTCGCCGCGCGCCGGTACCGTCAAGGACATCATCGTCCGTGATGGTCAGCCGGTCGAGTTCGGCGAAGTCCTGCTGATCATCGAGTAAGGCGCAAACAGGCCGATGTTCGAAAAGATCCTGATCGCCAATCGCGGCGAAATCGCCCTTCGCATTCACCGCGCTTGCCGCGAGCTTGGCATCAAGACTGTCGCGATCCATTCGACCGCCGACAGCGATGCCATGCATGTGCGTCTTGCCGACGAAAGCGTCTGCATTGGGCCGCCCGCGCCCCGGCAGAGCTATCTCAACATGCACGCCATCTTGACGGCGGCGACCATCACCGGGGCGGAAGCGATCCATCCTGGCGTTGGCTTCCTTGCGGAAAACGCCGATTTCGCCCAGATGGTCCGCGATCATGGTCTCGTCTTCATCGGCCCCGATCCCGAGCATATCCGGATCATGGGCGACAAGATCACCGCCAAAGATGCGGTGACCAAGCTTGGCATCCCGACCGTTCCGGGCTCGCCCGGTCCGCTGACCTCCGACGATCAGGCGATCGAGATCGCCAATAGGATCGGCTACCCGGTCCTGATCAAGGCGGCAGCCGGCGGCGGCGGTAAGGGCATGAAAGTCGCCCAGAACGACGCCGAGCTGATCGCTGCCCTGCCGATCGCGCGTTCCGAAGCCAAGGCGTTCTTCAATAACGACTCCGTCTTCATGGAAAAGTACCTCGGGCGTCCGCGCCATATCGAGCTGCAGATCCTGGGCGACGGGCAAGGCAACGTCATCCATATGGGCGAGCGCGATTGCTCGCTCCAGCGTCGCCACCAGAAGCTCGTCGAAGAAGCCCCCTCGCCGGCCTTGAACGCCGAAGAGCGGGAGAAGATCGGCAAGATCGCCCTCCATGCGATGCGCGAGCTCAATTACGCGTCGGCCGGCACGCTGGAATTCCTCTATGAGGATGGCGAGTTCTATTTCATCGAAATGAACACCCGCCTGCAGGTCGAACATCCGGTGTCGGAATTCATCACCGGTATCGATCTGGTGCGCGAGCAGATCCGTATCGCCGCCGGCGGCAAGCTGGGCCTGCGTCAGGAAGACATCCGCTTCAACGGCCATGCTATCGAAGTGCGCGTCAATGCCGAAAGCCCCTTCACCTTCCTGCCCTCGCCGGGCCGGGTGACGGACTATCATGCCCCGGGCGGCCCTGGCGTGCGCGTCGATAGCCACCTCTATTCCGGCTATAAGATCCCGCCGAACTACGACAGCCTGGTGTCGAAGCTGATCGTTCACGGCAAGACGCGGAACGAGGCGATGATGCGCCTGCGCCGCGCGCTCGAGGAATATGTCATCGGCGGTATCGAAACCACGATCCCGCTGGCCCAGGAGATCATCGCCGACAACGACTTCATCGTTGGCGACTATACGATCCACTGGCTGGAAAAATTCCTCGCCAAACGCGACGCCGCCAAAGCAGGTCAGTGATCGCGATGCAGACACGGGGATTTAAGACGCGATGCGCCTGACCCCCGATCTGCTGCTGCGGGCTTATGCAGCCGGGATCTTTCCGATGGCCGAACATCGCGAAGATCCCGACCTCTATTGGGTCGATCCCGAGCGGCGGGGCATCCTGCCGCTCGATGGATTCCATATCCCCTCGCGCCTGCGCCGTACCGTGAAGCAAGGCAAGTTGCAGATCACCTGCGATGCCGCTTTCCGCCGGGTCGTTGCAGCCTGCGCCGCCCCCCATACCGGGCGCGAAGACAGCTGGATCAACGACGAGATCAAACGGCTCTACGGCCTGCTGTTCGATCGCGGCTTTGCCCATTCGGTCGAGAGCTGGAAAGATGGCCAATTGGTCGGTGGCCTCTATGGCGTCGCCATCGGCGGCGCCTTTTTTGGCGAGAGCATGTTTTCGACCTCGACCGACGCCAGTAAGGTCGCGCTCGTGCATCTAGTAGCGCGATTGCGGGCGGGCGGTTATGTTCTTCTAGACACACAATTTGTCACAGACCATCTCGCCCAGTTCGGTGCGCTGGAAATCCCGCGTGCCGACTATCGCCACCGCCTTGATGTGGCGCTGACCGTGGAGGCTCGTTTCCCTGTGCATATGAGTGACCAGGAGGTATGGCAGAATGCCGGACTCGCGCACGCTTGAACTCGACCAGCTGCTGATCGCAGTCTCGTCGAACGACCGCAGGGCCTTCGAAGCGACATATAAAGCGGTGGCACCGCGTCTATATGGCCTCGCCCTCCGTATCACTCGTAGACGCGAGTCAGCGGAGGAAACGGTGCAGGACGTATTCGTCAAACTTTGGAGCGGCACGGCACGGTTCGATGCGGATCGTGGCAGCGGCTTTGGCTGGCTGGCGACCCTCACGCGCAACCGCGCGCTCGATATCCTAGCCCGCGACGGCCGGACGGATAGCCTGCCGCCCGAACTGCTCGACCGACCCGACCCTTCGGAAAGCGCCCTCGACCAATTGGGCCGGACCCAGGATGGCGAACGGCTCCAGGTCTGCCTCGCAGGGCTGCCCGATAATCAGCGCCAGGCGATTCTCGCAGCCTTCTTCGATGGCTTCACCCATGAAGAACTGGCATCGCGCTTCGAAACGCCGCTCGGCACAGTCAAAAGTTGGGTCCGTCGTGGCCTGATGCGGTTGAAAGGATGCCTCGGCGCATGGATCAGCTAGATCGCGATAGCCTGGACATTCTGGCGGCCGAGCATGTGCTGGGCCTGCTGGGCGTTTCCACCCGCAGTTCGGTGCAGGCCATGGCCGCCACCAACAGTGACCTTGCCGAGGCGATCGACGCCTGGGAAGCTCGCCTCGCGCCCTTGGCCGACCTCGGTCCCGAGATTGCCCCGCAGGCCGGCCTCTGGGCCCGGATCGCCGGGGCGACGTTCGAGCAGAGCGCCGTACCGGCCCAGATCGTCGGCTCGGACGTGCTCACGTCCCTAAAGCGCAAGGCCAGCCGCTGGAAGACTCTGTTCTTCACCGGCTTTGTGCTGACCGGCGCCGCCACCGCCGCCATCGTCGCGCTGTTCCTGACGACGCCAGCCTGGGTCAGCTTCCATCCGCCCGCCGATATCGTGGCGCGCCTGCAAGATCGTCTGGGCGTGAAGCTGCCCGACACCATGCTGGCCCAGTTGCAGCCCGCCCCCTCGGGCATGGTCGTGCTGGTCGATGAAGCGCGCAATCCGATGTTCATGGTGAAGCCGCGCGGTGACAAGCTCGCCATCATGCCGGTCACCACGGTCAGCGCGCCGAGCGACGATAAAGTGATGCACGCCTGGGTCTGGCTCGATTCCAAGACCATCATCTGGCTTGGCACCGTCAGCACCAATGGCAGCATGGTCGCGATGCCCCAGGGCTTGAAGCCCGGGAACAAGTTCTGCATCTCGATGGAAACCGGCACCACCCAGCCAGGCCCCGCCCCGACCGGCCCGCAGACCTACGTCGGCCGCATGGTCGACGGCACCAAGATCTAGGCAAAAGCGGCGGCTCCAAAAGAGCCGCCGTTTTTCTTTCTACGGCCTCAAACAATACCTCGTCACCCCGGACTTGATCCGGTCTCGGGTGGCCACACCGCATAGACAATGCTTCAACCGCTCCGACTCGGCTCGTCTACGCAAGATCGGATCAAGTCCGGGATGACGAGACAGCATGGGGAGCGGCTTTCCTGAGGCCGCCTCGCCGGGCTAGAAAATATTACGTAATAAATCGACATCCATACTGCCTGCCTTGCGGGAGAAGATGCCCTGCCTCATCGTTAGAAACGTCTGTGCCATCGCACGGCCGATGCGGGTATGGAGGATGTTAGAATGTTTACATCACACACCGCTGCCGGCCGTTTCCTCTGGTGGACAGGCATGGTGCTTTGCGGGCTCGTCGCGCTGTTTTCGATGCGCTACCTGCTGTGGATCGGACCAATCCCGCCGGCGATCTTCGACAATGGCTTTCGCGAGCCCTTCCTGATCATCCATGTGGCGGCCGCCGCGATCGCTTTGCTGGTTGCCCCGTTGCAACTGCTGACCCGGGCACGGCAGCGCCGCCCAGCCTGGCATCGCCTGACCGGCCGGATCTATGCCATCGGTTGCCTCATCGGCGGGGCATCCGGCTTCATGCTGGCCTTGGGCGCGACCACCGGCCTGCCCTCCACTTTGGGCTTCGGGCTGCTGTCGATCGCCTGGATCTATACGACGAGCCAAGGCTGGCTCCACGCCGTCCGGCGCGATATCCCGCGCCACCGGGCCTGGATGATCCGGTCCTTTGCGCTAACCTGCGCCGCCGTCACCCTGCGGCTCTATCTGCCGGTGGTCGATCTACTGCTGCTGCCATTCGAGACCAGCTATCAGGCAATCTCGTTCCTGTGCTGGGTGCCTAACCTTCTGATCGCGGAAGCCTATCTGGGTCGCGCCGGATCTTCGGGAAACCGCAGCTTCCAGCTTTCGCAATAAGCCTGCAATGCCCTGATCGCCGCCTCACCCTGGCCAAGCGCGGCAAAGCCGACATGGCCGTCGGGGCGAATGAGGTAGATAGCGTCGCGGGCAAAGCCATGGGCGCCGATCTCGTCGGTCCAGCTGAAAGTATAGATCCCGAGATCGCCCGCTCTGGTCCGGAGCTCGTCGCTGGTATCGCCATAGACCTGGATATGCCAGCCGAGATCATCGAGTGGGACATAATTCCCGATCGAGCGAATCCAGGGCAACCGGTCGCCCGCCCGCACCTGACCGGCATAGCCTTGAGCGAGCTTGCCCGCGCGATACTCGATGGCGGTCTGGGAGACGGCACGAAAGGCAAAGCGTAAGAACGGCTTCAGGCGGAACAGCACCGCTGTGAGATAAGGCACCACGCAGGTTCGCCAGAGAGCGCCGAACCAAGAACGGGTTGCCACCGCCCGAAAAGCGCGATCCGTCGTGGCCACCAGCGTCCTGGCAAAGGCCATGCGCTCCTCGGCATATGTATCGAGCAGTTCGACCCCCGCTTCGCCCTTCAGCACCGCCGCGAGTTTCCAGCCGAGGTTCACCGCATCGCCGATGCCGGTATTCATGCCCTGCCCGCCGGCCGGGCTATGGATATGGCCGGCGTCCCCCGCCAGGAATACCCGACGATCCCGGAAGATATCGGCCACCCGGTGATGGACATGGTATGTGGAAAACCAATGGACCTTGGTCACGGTAAGCCGGGTATCGCGCGCCACCGCCTCTGCCACATCCTCGAAGCGGAAGCTGTCCTGCTGCTCCTTCTCCTGCGGCACCATGCCGATGACCCGCAAGGCCCCTGTGCGCCGCACCGGCAGGACCAGGCAGAAGCCTTCGCGATTCAGGCTGACGGTCAGCGCCTGATCCGGCCCGCCACCGCTGGCATCGACATCGGCGACAAAAAATACCTGGGCATAGGTTCCGCCGGGAAAGGCCGCGCCGATCTGATGGCGCACAATGCTGCTGGCCCCATCGCAGCCTGCGAGATAGGCGGCGGGGATGATCTCCTCGCCCTTCGGCCCATGCAGGACGGCCGTGACGCCGCTCGCACCCTGGGTGAAGGACGCCAAGGTGGTCCGCCTCTCGATGGTGATGCCAAGACGCGTCAGTTCTTCGATCAACAGACGTTCATGATCATCCTGGGGCAGCCCTAGCAGGAAGGGGTAACGGCTGGCACCTTCCCCAAAGGCCCCGAGCGGCGCGGTACCGACCTTGCGTCCCGAGACGCGCAGGTCGAGGTGATCGAGCTGAATCCCGGCGCCGACGATCTGGTCGGCCAGATCGAGCTGGCGATAGAACTCCAGGGTCCTGGCATGGACGATCAGCGCGCGCGAGGTGGCACCCGGCCCCTCGCCCTTATCGATGATGCGAAAGCCAATGCCTTGGCGGGCCAGCCAGATGGCCAGAACGAGTCCCGTCGGGCCGGCGCCGACGATCAGAACCTGAGTATCCATGCCGCTACTCTAAGCCCAAAATGAAAGAGGCGGGAGAATTGTCTCCCGCCCCCTTTACCGAAGTAATGTTCGTAAGTGCTACTTGCGGACCTTGGCGATTTCGGCATCCAGTTCGGCGATGGTCGCTGCGCCCAGATCGGCTTTCACCTTGTCCAGCACCGGCTTCACCGCCGCGCGCATGCGATCGGTTTCGGCGGGCGAGATTTCGTTGATCTGCATGCCCTTGGACTTCAGGAACACCATCGACTTTTCGGTCGATTCGCGGCTGTCCTTACGCTCAAACTCGCGGCTCGAAATGGCCGCCTTCATGATGGCGTCCTTCTCGTCGGCATCCAGTTTGTCCCAGAAGGACTTGGAGGCCATCATGATCCACGGGCTATAGACGTGCTTGGTCAGCGACAGATACTTCTGCACTTCGTAGAACTTGGAGCTTTCGATGGTCGTCACCGGGTTTTCCTGCCCGTCGACGGCCTTGGTTTCCAGCGCCGAGAAGAGTTCCGAGAAGGCCAGCGGCACGGCATTGGCGCCAACGCCGTTGAAGACATCCAGGAACACCGGGTTCTGCATGACGCGCAGCTTGATGCCCTTGAGGTCTTCGACCTTGGTCACCGGATGTTTGGTATTGGTCAGGTTACGGAAACCGTTTTCCCAATAAACGATACCGATCAGGTCTTTTTCGGCGAGCTTATCGAGCAGCTTCTGGCCAAACGGACCATCGAGAACCGCGTCGGCTTCCTTTTCGTTATTGAACAGGAACGGCAGATCCCAGACGCCGAATTCCTTGACGAGGCCAACGAGGGTGGCGGTCGAGCCGACCATCATTTCCTGCGCGCCGCCGGCAAGGGCGTTCTGCATCTGCATGTCGGAGCCGAGCGTCGCGGCGCCGAAGGTGCGGACCTTGTGCTTGTCGTTGGTCAGCTTGGCCAGCTGTTCGGCGAAATGACGCGCGCCACGGCCCTGCAGGCTGTCTTCATTCAGGCCATAACCGAAACGAATGATACGGGTCTTGATTTCGGCCGAGGCCGGCATCGAAGCGAGGACGGTGGCGCCGCAAAGAGCAGCCGTCAGAGCGATTTTCTTCAGCATATTCATGGTTTTGTTCCCTCCAGCTTTTTTGTTGAACTACATCATCCACCGCAGCGGGACGGTGACGATTTCCGGCACGCAGACAAAGACGAACATGATGATCGTGTAGGCCAATAGGAACGGCCACACGCCCGTGGTTGCTCGGTCCATGCCGATCTTGGTGACAGCGCCCACCACCGACAGAACAGTGCCGACGGGAGGCGTGATAAGGCCGATGGCGCCATTCAAGATGAACATCAGGCCGAAATAGACCGGATCGATACCGGCCTTAATCGCGACCGGCGCCAGCACGGGGCCGAGGATCAGGATTGTCGGCGTCAGATCCATCGCGGTACCGACAGCCAGCAGCAGCCCCATCATCGCGAACATCAGGATGGTCGGATTATCCATGATCGGTTCGAGCATCTTGATGATGTCGGCCGGTACGTCGGCCAGCGTGATCATGTAGGAGGTGACAGTCGCGGCCGCACACAGGAACATGATGGTCGCGGTCGAGCGCGCGGCATGGGTCAGCACTTCGACGAGCTTGCCCCAGGGCAGTTCGCGATAGATGAAGGTGCCGACGAACAGCGCATAGACCGCCGCGACCACCGCCGCTTCGGTCGGGGTGAAGAGACCGAAGCGCAGGCCGCCGATGATGATGACCGGCAGGGCCAGCGCCCAGAGGCTGTCCTTGAGGGCAACGCCGCGTTCCTTCCAGCTCGCCTTGGGCGGCTGGGGCAGATCGACGTTGCGGATCGAGAGCTTCCAGGCGATGACGAGGCCCGCGCCCATGATCAGGCCCGGCACGATGCCAGAGAGGAACAGCGCGCTGATCGAGGTATTAGTGGCAACGCCATAGATGATGAAGGGCATCGAAGGCGGAATGATCGGCGCGATGATGCCGCCCGAGGCCAGCAGGCCAGCCGAGCGATTTACCGGATAGCCATTATCGCGCATCATCGGCATCAGCAGGGTCGCCAGCGCCGCCGTATCGGCAATCGCCGAACCGGAGAGCGAGGCGAGGATGATCGCCGCCACGATGGCGACATAGCCAAGACCGCCGCGGATATGGCCGACGCAGGTCACCGACAGATGAACGATGCGGCGCGACATGCCGCCGGCATTCATCGCCTCGCCCGCCAGCATGAAGAAGGGCACCGCCATCAGCGGGAAGCTGTCAGCGCCATTCAGCAGGTTCTGGGCGATCAGTTGCGCATCGAAGAAATCGAGATAAACCATCAACGCGACGCCGGTCAGCATCAGCGAATAGGCGATCGGCATACCCATAGCCATGAGGCCACAGAGGGCGACGACAAAAATCGTAATCGTCATGGCTTAGGTTTCCTGGAAAATGTCTTCGTCTTCCTCGCCTGGCACTTGCGCTTTATCGCTGCCGGAGAGGATACGGATCAGATTGAGGACGATCAGTACGGCCAGGGCCACGGCACAGACGAGGCCAGCCAATGGCATCAGCGCCATCGAATAACCGGTCACCGGGGCGATCTGCTTGGCGCCGACCTTCACTTGCGTCCAGGAGCCCGCGGCAAAGAGCCAGATGCCGTAGAGGATCGCCACATGGCAGATGACGGCGCAGACGCGGCGTGCCAGCGGCGGCAGCTTCTTCTGCACCATGTTCATGCCCAGATGATCGCCACGCTTCTGGGCGACGATCGCCCCCAGGAAAATCAGCCAGACGAAGGCTAGGCGGCTGATCTCTTCAGAACCGGCATAGCCGGAATTGAAGACATAGCGCAGCACGACATTGCCGAACGTCAGAACCACCATCACCGCAAGGGCAAACGCCATCAGGCGTTCGGTCCAGCGGGTCGCTCCGTCTGCGATGCGTTGCATCATCGCGTTCCCCCCAAGTTATGCGGTCTTTTTGGCCGCTTCTAGTCCACCGCCGAAGCGGGCAAGCAGCCCGGCAACGGCGTCTTCCACCGGGTCTTCGACCCGAACCACGACATGTGCCTCGTCCTGTTCCGGCCGCTCCAGCGCTTCCAATTGCGAATCGAGCAGGGTCGGCGCCATGAAATGGCCTTGGCGGGACCCGAGACGCTCCGCAATCACGGCGCGCGCGCCATCAAGATGCACAAAAACAGCTTCGCCCGCCCCGCGCCGCAACCGGTCGCGATAGCGGCGCTTCAGGGACGAACAGGCCAGCACGGCCCCTCGCCCCTCGGTCACTGCCTGGGCAAGCTCGCCAGCCAACCGATCAAGCCAAGGCCAGCGGTCGTCATCGTTCAACGGTGTACCGGAAGCCATCTTGGTCCGGTTCTCAACGGGATGATAATCGTCACCTTCGATGAAGCGGACGCCGAGTTTTGCCGCCAAGTCGCTACCGACCCGGCTTTTCCCGCATCCACACACACCCATGACAACGAGTATGCCCTTGAATTCTTTTTCTGTTAGCGCTACCATGTTTCTATTCTTATAAGGCGCGTTTTGCGTTTCTTCCCTGGCAGGAAGTTAGCGCTTACATGCAGAGCCTTGTCAAGGGGGAGGTAATTCCATGGCAACCGCTACATCTTCCACGCCCCGCCGTCGCCGTGGCGCCGGGCGCGTGACCCTGGCCGATGTTGCCTCTGCGGCCGGGGTTTCCAGCATTACGGTCAGTCGGGTGCTCAATGAACCAGGCAAGGTATCGGCCGATCTGCGCGACCGGATCCTTGCCGCGATTGCCGAACTTGGCTATGTCCCCAATGGTGCCGCCCGCGCCCTGGCTTCCGCCCGCCCCTTGCTGGTCGCAGTCCTGGTACCATCGCTGACCAACGAAGTGTTCGTCGAAACCCTGCGCGGCATCCGCGAGGTTTTGCACCCCAAGGGCTATCAGATCCTGATCGGCGATACCGGCTATGACGCCAATGACGAGGCGACGATCCTCAATACCTACCTCGCCTTTGGCCCTGGCGGCCTGCTGTTGACCGGATTGCAACAGACGGATGCCGTCAAGCTGCGCCTCGAAACCCTCCGCCTGCCGCGCGTCCATATGATGGAACTGCCCGCCCCCGGCCAAGCCGCCCCGCCGACCGTCGGCTTCTCGCAGACCGCCGCCGCCGTCGCCATGACGGATTATCTGATCGAGCGTGGTCATCGGCGCATCGGGTTCCTCGCCACCCAGCTCGACCATCGTACGCTCCTGCGCCGCGACGGCTGGCGCGCTTCGATGCAGACCCATGGGCTCTATAGTCCGGAACTGGAGATCACCGACCCCGGTCGCTCCTCGGTCGCACGCGGCGGCGAGCTGCTAACCCAGATCCTCGCCAGCGGTCTCTCTCCGCTCAATGCCCTCTTCTGCAACAATGACGACGTGGCCCAGGGCGTGATTTTTGAAGCCCAGCGCCGCGGGCTCGCCGTGCCGAAGGATCTGGCCGTGGTCGGTTTCAACGATCTTGCCGCCTCGGCCTGGATCAACCCCGGTCTCACCACCATCGCCACCCCGCGCTACGAAGTAGGCCGCGAAGCGGCCTTGCGCCTTTTGGACAGCATGTCCGGCCATCCGCCCAAAACCTCCCTCGACCTCGGCTTCCGGCTGGTGACACGCGCGAGTGCTTAAGTTAAGCATGGCGACAACAATCCATAAGGAGATCCGGGGATGAGCGTCGTTGAGCTGAAGCGTTGGAATGTTGCGATCGGGACCGGCCAACCGCTGACGGTGATCGCCGGCATCAATGTGCTCGAAAGCCTGGACCTGGCCCTCACGGTTGGGCGCGAGCTACAGGCGATCTGCAAGGATCTCGACCTGCCTTATGTCTTCAAGGCCAGCTTCGATAAAGCCAACCGCTCCTCGATCACCTCCTATCGCGGTCCAGGTCTCGAAGAAGGCTTGAAGCAACTCGCCGAAGTGAAGCGGCAGCTCAATGTGCCGATCGCGACCGACATCCACGAGCCCTTCCAGGCTGAAGCGGTCGCCGCTGTTGCCGATATCGTCCAGATCCCGGCGTTCTTGTGCCGCCAGACCGATCTTGTCATTGCTGCCGCCCGCGCCACTAAGGCCGCCGGTGGCTGGCTGCACGTCAAGAAGGCGCAGTTCCTCGCCCCCTGGGACTGCAAGAACATCATCACCAAGGCCCGCGAAGCCGCCCCCGGCCTCGATATTATCCTGTGCGAACGCGGCAGTTCCTTTGGGTTCAACAATCTGATCGTCGATATGCTGGGCATCGGGGAAATGCAGCGCCTGGGCGTGCCCGTAACCATTGACGCGACCCACGCGGTGCAGCTGCCGGGCGCCGACCCGCGCACCGCTGGTGCCTCGACCGGCGGCCGGCGTGATGGCGTCGCGATTATCGCCAAGGCAGCCGTGGCGTCGGGCGCCGACGGCGTGTTCCTGGAATTCCACCCGGATCCCGACAAGGCGCTGTGCGATGGCCCGAGCTGCCTGCCGCTCGATGCCGCCCGTAGTTTGCTGACGACTTTGAAGTCGGTGCACCAGGCGGTGCGGGCGTAACTCTCAAATAGAACGCCATCCCGGCCATAGAGCCGGGATCTCTCTCCGCCCGCGCCACCTCGGATAGACCCCCGCATCAAGTGCGGGGTGACGAGAAGATATATTCAGGCCGTAATAACGGTCAAACCAGCCGCCCGATAAGGCTCCAGCTTCTCGGGCGCGATCCGGCCTTCGGTAATGAGGGTCGAGATCGCGCCGATCCGCTCCACATGATAAGGCCCCGCGGCGCCCAGCTTCTCCTGGGTCGCCAAGGCGACGGCCTCGCCCGAGGCGGCAATCGCCGCCCGTTTTAGGATCGATCCCTCGAAGGTGGTGCCGGTGATGCCCAATTCGGGATCGATGCCGCAGACCCCCAGGAACGCCATATCGCAGCGGAAGCCCTGCAGGGCCTCCAGGGCCGCCGCCCCGCCGACATCGAGATCGGTCTTATCGAGCTTCCCCCCGATCAGGATCACTTCTGCCTGCGGATGATCGGCCGCCGCGATGGCGACCGGCGCGCTGGGTGTGACGATGGTGACCCGCAGCAAGGGCGAGATGCTGCGGGCCAGCAGTTCCAGCGTCGTCCCACCAGAGAGAAAAATGATCTGCCGATCACGGACCAACCCGGCCGCCGCCACGGCGATCGACCGTTTGGCATCCCCGCCCCGCCGGCGCCGGATGGCATAGGGATCGAGCCCCATCGAAGCCGGCACCGCGCCACCATGAACCCGCTGCACCACGCCCGCCTCGGCCAATTGCGCAAGATCCCGGCGGATGGTGTCTTCGGACACGGCGAAATCGACTGCCAGGCCCGCAGCATTCAGGCGCCCGTCCTGTTCCAGGCGGGCCATCATCGCGCGGCGGCGTTCTTCAGGGGATAAGCTCATATGCGGGATTTTACCGATAACCGCAAAAACCCGCAAGCATGGCAGCTATTCCAAGCAGCCCAGGATTTTCCGACAAGAACCGGCTAGCTTGCCCAATAAATCAGCACAATGACCGGACCTCAGATGATAACGCCCGACGAAGCAGCCAAACGCCGCCAAGGCCTTATCCTGCTGTCGATGGTCACCCTGATTTGGGGGTGCAACTGGCCGATCATGAAAACGGCGCTGGGTGAAATCCCACCCTTCTGGTTCGTCGTCTATCGCTTCATCCTTGGTGGCGCTTGCATCACCACCCTGGTTACCCTGCGCGGCGGGTTGAAAGTACCGGACCGGCGCGACTGGCCGTTGGTTGTCGGATCGGCGCTGATGCAGATGGCCGCCTATTCGATCTTCATCGTGCTGGGCCTCAAGCAACTGCCGGCCGGCCGCGCCGCCCTGCTCGCCTATACCACGCCGATCTGGGTCATCCCGCTCGCCCGTATTTTCCTGAAAGAGACCGTCACCCCGGCCCGTGCGCTGGCCATTGCTTTGGGTGTCGGCGGCATTCTGGTGCTGATCTGGCCGCAGGGGACGTTCGACCCCACTCAACTCGGCGCTTATGGGCTGATGGCCCTTTCCGCCCTTGCCTGGGCGATCTCGATCGTGCAGGTGCGCCGTCACACCTTCATCGGCAGCGCCCTCGATCTGGCGCCCTGGCAGATGCTGATCGCGCTCGCGGTGCTGATCCCGCTGGCTTTTGTCATGGAGGGCGCACCACGGTTCGACTTCAGCCTCAAGGCCTATGCAGCGATGGCTTACATCGGACCGCTGGCGACCGCTTTTGCCTTCTGGGCCATTGTCGCGGGCGGGCGTCTGGTGCCGGCCAACGTCATGTCGGTTGCTATGCTGGCAGCCCCGATGATCGGTCTAATTTTATCGATTAGCTTCATGGGCGAAGCCGTTACATTACCACTGATAATCGGTGTTGTTATGATCGCTGGCAGCCTTCTTCTTAACCTGAAACGTTAAACGTTGACGCGGCGCCCTTTTTAAGATCACGGTTAAGGAAATTTTACGGCCTCATCCGCCTAGGATAGGTTGCTTTGTATCTTAGGGGTTAGGTTGATGCAGCTCGGAATTCGCGGCCAGTTGATGATCGCGTTTGGCGCGGTCGTTTCTACGACCTTGGTGGCAGCCGGCGTTGGGCTATGGGCCACCCGCTCGGTGTCGCAGCAGACCCGCCTCGTCACCGAACAGCAGATGCCGGCCCTGGTCTCCGTCGCGAACCTCCAGCAGCGTGCAACCGAAGCCGCCTCGGCAGCGGGCGATCTCAGCCGCGTCACCACCTACGAAGAATATGGCAATGTCTTCGCCCGTCAGGCCCGTGCCATCGAAGGCTTGAAGACCTCGCTCGACGAACTCTCTGCCAAAGGCGGCGTCGATATCACCGCCTCCTCGGCCGAGCTTGAGCAGCTGACCGCGGCCATCGGGCGCCTCGGCAATCTGGTGCAGCAGCGTTTGCAAATCGCCGCCGAAGGCGAAAGCCGGATGGGCTACGTCAATTCCTCGCGCGATGCCTTTACCCGCTCGATCAAGGAGCCCAGCGAGGAAGCGATCGCGGCCCTTGCCAAATCCGCCCAGGAACTGCCCGAAAGCACGACCCAGCAGATCAACGAAGTGGTGAATGGTCTGGTCCAGACCCTGATCCCGCTCTTCCAGACCGGTCAGGTGCTGGGCGATCTGCAGAAGTCCATTTCCACCGGCATGACTGTCCAGAGCCTGGATGCGGTCGAAGCGGCCTGGGAGACTTATTATTCGCCGCAGATGCAGCTATCCCAATCGGAAGCGCGCCTCGACGGCAGTGATGACGCGGTCGCCAAGCAGTTCGCGACCTCCCTCAAGGAACTGTCGGGGCTTATGAACGAGCCGACCGACATTTTCGATGCCTTCCGCGCGAAATATGAGGGTGCCCCGGCGGCCCGCGAAGCTGCGGGCAACGAGGCGATCGCCCGCGCCAATCAGATCCTTCAGAAGATCCAGGAAATCCAGGCCGCGATCTCGCCCGCGACCGAAACCTTGCGCGCCAGCTCGCAGGTGCGCGCCGGCAATCTTTCATCCTCGATCACGACCGCCATGCGGACCTTTGTCGATCGGGATATCGCGGAATATCAACGGCTTCTGCTGCTTTCTTCCAACGGCAACTACCTCGTCAGCATCCTGGCCGAGAGCGCCAGCGCCCCGACCGCAGCCCGCTTGACTACCCTGGAAAACCAGATCAAGGGCGTCGCGCAGAGCATCGATAGCAGCCTCAAGGATTTTAATAGCGACCGTCACGGCGCCATCATTGCCTCGACCAACCTGCTGCTCGGCTTTGCTTCGGGCTCCAGCGGCGTTCCGTCACTGCGGCGCGATCAGATCGCCCTGGAAGGCAAGACCGTCGCCGCCGTTACCGAAACGGCCGAACATGCCGCCAAGATGGTTGCCTCGGCAGAAGCCTTGTCGGTTTCGGCACGCGATAGCGCCGCTGCCGCCGGTGTGGCGGTTGAAGATGCCGCAACCAAGGCGGAAAACCTGCTGTGGGTGATCGTCATCGGCTCGCTGGTACTGGCGGTCCTGATTGTCTGGCTCTATGTCGGCCGCCAGATCGTGGCCCGTCTGACCCGCCTGGCCGATGCCATGCGGCAGATCGCGGCCGGCGATCTCAATGTCGCAACCAACGTGTCGGGCAAGGATGAAGTCGGCGAGATGGCGCAGGCGCTGGAAATCTTCCGCTCCAACGCCTCGCAGATCGCAACCGCCCAGGCCGAAGCCGCCGAAGCCCGCGAACGCTCAATCGCCGAACGCCGTCAGGCGCGTTTGGAGATGGCCGATGGGTTTGAGGCCAGCGTCAAAGGCGTGGTCGATCGCGTGACGGCTGCTGTCCAGGGGCTGCGCCATACAGCAGAAACCGTCGGTCAGTCGGCTGGCGATACCATGCGGGAAGCCTCTGCTGCGGCCGAAAGCTCGCAGCGCGCGACGCACTCTGTGCATACCGTGGCTGCCGCTGCTGAAGAATTGCTCGCCTCGATCCGCGAGATCGGTCAGCAGGTCCAGCGCTCCAGCAATGCGACGCAGAAGGCCGTCAATGACGCTCAGGACACCCAGCAGACGGTCGCGGAATTGAGCCAATCGGCCCAGCGCATCGACGAGGTGGTGAAGCTGATCAATGGCATCGCCGCTCAGACCAATCTGCTGGCGCTGAATGCCACCATCGAAGCCGCCCGGGCTGGCGATGCCGGCAAGGGCTTTGCGGTCGTCGCTGGCGAAGTCAAAAACCTCGCCAATCAGACCGCGCAAGCGACCGAGGAAATCTCGCAGCAGATCGCAGCGGTGCAATCCTCGACCGGTGCCGTCGTCGGCGCAATCAGCCAGATCGCCAAGACGGTGAGCGAGCTCGACGAAATCTCCGGCGTCATTGCGGCGGCGGTGGAACAGCAGGGCGCGGCGACCCAGGAAATCGCCCGCTCGGTCGATGAAGCGGCTGGCAATACCGGCGATGCCTTGGGCCGGATCGACATGGTGCGGGGGGCTGCCGAAACCTCCAGCCAATCGGCGACCGACCTCAATACCGCCGCTCGCTCGATGGCTCAGGACGCCGATGCCCTGAACCATGAAGTCGACGGCTTCCTGGCGCAGATCCGGGCTTAGGCCGGCTTAAGGCGGAACGCACAGGGCGCGCCGCCCCGTGATCCGCTTGGCTTTATGTGCGGGCGCCAACAAACAAAGGGACTGATCTATCAGATAGATCAGTCCCTTTTCGTATCAGAACGATTTCGTCATCCCGGACCTGATCCGGGATCTCGGTTAGACGGACCGCGTAAAGACGGCTGAAACAAAGGCGGCACGGCGTGGCCACACAAGATCCCGGATCAAGTCCGGGATGCCGAGAGTGTGCTGGGAAGGCAGATTGACTGATCTATCTGATAGATCGCTCCCGGCCTAGGCGTCTGAACCGAAGACGTTTTGATACCAATAGGCGTCTATGTTTTTGAACCAATGGCGATTGCCGCTGGTCTCGAAAGCTTTCAGCTGCCGCATATCGACGCCGTAGCGGAACCCGAGGGCTAGGATTTCCCGTAATTCGTCCTGCTTCGGCTTCCGCTTTAGGCGGATATTTAAACCGAAGTTTTCTTGCTCATAGCCATCGAAGCAGGGCAGGCGTTCAATCCACTCGAAAAACGCCCGCTCGTCGCTCGCGTGATAGAAAGTCACGCCGCTGTCGATCTTGTAGAGTCGAGGCATTGCCGCCTGTGGGCTCGTCTCGGCCATCTTCGGCATGCTTACCTAAACCCCATCATCCCCGAGGCTGGGGCCGCCGCCGAGTTCGGCTTCCATCTTGGCGACGGTTTCCATCAGGGCGGCGCTCAGCGCATCGAAGGCATTGCGGGTGGAGCTATTGACCCCGCCCAGCATCCGCGCCTCGGCCGAAAGGGCGAGCGGCACGATCTGATCATAGACGGCGCGGCCTTCGTCGGTCATGTCGAGGGTCAGTCGGCGGCGGTCGATGGGATCGACGTGCCGGTGCACCCGTTCGCGATCGACCAAGCGCGCGATGGCCCGGCTGACACGCACCTTATCCATGGCGGTGCGGGCTGCGACATCGGTTGCGGTCTGCGGGCCGTATTTGCCCAGGACCGCGAGCACACGCCACTCGGGGATCGTCAGGTCGAACGTCTCGGCATAGAGGCGTGCGATGACGCCGCTCACCCGATTGCTCAGCACGCTGAGGCGATAGGGCAGAAAGTGATCGAGGTCGAGATGGCTGGACATTCTAGGTGACTTCGCTCCGCACGGCTTGCGTCTAGTTTCAATTGAAACTAATATCCGCTCATCTCCATTGTGATGAAGCCGCGCCCGACTGCAAGGGTCGCGATGGCCGGCTCGTCAGATAACTGACAAGGAACATCTTTCGATGGTCGAGATCACCGATGTCAATCCGATGGGCACCGACGGGTTCGAATTTGTCGAATATGCCGCACCCGATCCCGCCGAAATGGCAGCTTTCTTCGAGTTGATGGGCTTTACCGCCGTTGCCAAACATCGCTCCAAGAACGTCACCCTCTATCGCCAGGGCGACGTGAATTTCATCCTGAATGCCGAACCTGATAGTTTTGCCCAGGCCTTCGCCAAGATCCATGGGCCGTCGGCCTGCGCCATGGCCTTCCGGGTGAAGGATGCGGCCTATGCGGTCAAACGCGCAGCCGAACTCGGCGCACGCGTCCATGAAACCCGCGTCGGCCCGATGGAACTGAACATCCCGGCGATCGAAGGCATCGGCGGCAGCCTGATCTATCTCGTCGATCGTTATGGGCCGGACCATTCGATCTATGATGTGGATTTCCTGCCCATCCCAGGGGCCGAGCGCAATCCCAAGGGCGCCGGCCTCGCCGGGATCGACCATCTGACCCATAACGTTCATCGCGGCCGCATGAAGGTCTGGTCGGACTATTACACCAAGCTATTCAACTTCCGCGAAATCCGCTATTTCGACATCGAAGGCAAGATGACGGGCCTCTTTTCAAAGGCCATGACCAGCCCCTGCGGCCAGATCCGCATCCCGATCAACGAAAGCGCCGACGACAAGAGCCAGATCGAGGAATACCTCAAGGCCTATAACGGTGAGGGGATCCAGCATATCGCGCTCTCCAGCGACGATATCTTCGCGACCGTCGAAGGACTGCGCGCCAAGGGCGTGAAGTTCCTGGTCACGCCGGACACCTATTATGAAATGCTACCCGACCGTCTGCCGCACCATGGCCAGGACACGGCGCGTATGAAGATGAACCATGTGCTGGTCGATGGCGCCCCGACCAAGGATGGCGGCATCCTCTTGCAGATCTTCACCGAAACCGCCATCGGCCCGATCTTCTTCGAGATCATTCAGCGCAAGGGTGATGAAGGCTTTGGCGAGGGCAACTTCAAGGCGCTATTCGAATCGATGGAACTCGACCAGATCCGCCGCGGCGTCCTGACGGAATAGGCAGGACGGTTGTTTTTCCGTTCCAAACTCCAGGGCGGCCATCGCAATGTCGATGGTCGCCCTAATTCTAAGTAAAATTATCGACAGTTAAAATAATCGTGTTTAATTTAAATGATTGATACAGGTTGTTTTTCTGGAGGGAGAGGGGGGTGAGATTTTACGTGATGATTTTTACTGCGCTCATCTCGGTTGAGGCGTGGGCAGGTGAGTTTATGACGGGAAATAAACTATACCAATATCTTACAAGCCAGAAGGTGATGGAGAATACCGTAGCTCTTGGATACATTCAGGCTATTCATGATGTATATATTAACGACGACAATCCGTTCTTAAAAATCTGCTCAGATAGCAACGTTACAGGGCAGCAACCCATAGATATTGTTGCTATGTATTTGAAGAATAATCCGAAAATCAGAAATGGCTCTGCGGGGCTTTTGGCTAACATTGCTCTCGCCGACGCCTTTCCCTGCCCATTAAAATAGATCGTCTGGTAGGCTGTTTCAGCAGTTTGTACATCGCGTTGTTTGGATCATGAAGCCTGCTTGACCGTGCCAAGGCCGATGGCCGCCATCGTTATCCCGATCAGCGCCATCACGCCGGCAAGGCTGAGGATCAGCACGCCGGTGGCGGTCGGACCTGCGAAGATGCCGACCAGCAGGCCGGCGAGCGGCTGGGAAAGATTGTTCAGTAGCACGACGAGGCCAGTGGTCTTGCCATAGTCCTGGGCGGGGATGATCTGCTGGCGCAGGGTGCGGATATAGATGCTGAACATCTTGTCGAACCCGATAATCAGCAGGAAGCCGATGCCATAGACCCAGAAACTGGGGGCAAAGCTGGTGAGGGCGGTGCCGACACAGATCGCGACATAGCCAAGCGTACCCATAACCGGCAGGGTGAAGGGGCCATGGGCGGTTGAAAAGAGGATCAGCACGGTCAAGGCGGCGCCGGCCGCCTGCAGCATGGCGTAGTGAGCGCCGCTTTCCCCATGCACGCCCGTCACCATGGCGGCGGAGGTTGCCAGCGTGACACCCAGGCAAACATTCACGGCAGCGGTCAGCAGGATCAGCTTCTTCAGGCCCGGCAGCGTCCAGACATGATTGAGAGCGGTCTTATAAGGCAGCAGCCAATGGCCGGGTGGGGCTAGCGGATCAGGGATCACGACGCCGCTCAATTTGCGCCACAGGGTCATGACGGCATCGGCCAGCAGGAAGATCGCCGCCGTCGCCGCCACCGTATATTCCCAGGGCCAGAGATCGACCAGCAGAGCCGCCAGCATCGGCCCCAGCACGGCGCCCAACTGATCGGCGATCTGGGCATAGGAGACGGTCTTGCGGAACGGGAGGTTCTTGAAGGCCTGAGGCAGCATCGCCTCGCGCGCCAGGATGCTCTGGGTCGAGAGCGCCCCGCAGACGGCCGACAGGCCGATCAGCCAACCGATACCGCCAAAAGCATAATAGCCCGCCAGCCCCAGAATGCAGGCGAGCGCCCGGCAGGTCTGGCTGATGCGCAGCATCTTGGCGGGCGAGAAGCGGTCACAGAGCGCGCCGCAGATGGGCGAGGCGCCGAAACGCGGCAGGGTTTCGATGAAAAAGGCGATACCCGACCAGGAGACGCTGCCTGTGACCTGGAAGACTACCAGCGGCACCAGGAACAGCAGGATCTGATCCGCCAGCTTGTCGAAGAAGAGCGAAAAGAAAAACGCTTGGTCTTTGCTGGTCACGGAACGTCGCCTTTGATGATTTCGATATCAAATGAAACGATCTAACCGCGTTTGTCTACGACTTAAGTCCTTGTAGTTGAAAAGAACTTGCAACAATTCCGCTACAGCGCAGCGCGATATATAAAAGCATATGAAGAAAAACGGCCCCGGTCTTTCGAGCGGGGCCGTTTTTGTTGGGTAAGTGGCGGGACGCTTTTTAGGCGCCGTCCTCGGCAAGGGTATGGGCAACGATCGCATTGGCGTGACCGTGGCCCAGGCCATGCTGGTCCTTCAACAAGGCAACCAGTTCCATGTGCTTGGCCGGCAAGGCCGCGCGGACAATCGCCTTCCAGTCGGAAATCGGGCGGCCATACTTCTTCTCGATGGAAGGGAAGTAAGACGCCGGGCCTTTTACCTTATCGTCGCTCATCGCCTAGAACAGGGTTTCCAGGCGCGGCTTGTCGATCGACACCGGATAGCGCTGGCGCAGATACTGCTGGAAGACCAAAGCGGCATCGCCACCGATGGCTTCGGACAATTCGCCGGCCAGGGCCTCGCGTTCGGTCTTCAGCTTATCGGTCTCGGCGGCATTGATGCTTTTGAGGCGCACGACGGCGGCACCATTGGCCGTATCGGCGATCTCGGCATCGCCAACCTTGGAGAGGCCGAAGAGGGCGGCCAGTACCTGGGGCGAGACGGTTTCGGCGCCGGCACCTTCGCGGGTGACCGGGGTCTTTTCCTCGATCGTCAGACCGGCGTTGGCAGCGGCTTCTTCAAAGCTCTTGCCACCCTTGATCTCGGCCAGCATGGCTTCGGCCTTGGCGCGGGCGGCCTTAGTGGCGGCATCAATGCGCCAGGCGATCTCGGCTTCGGTCTTGATGGCGTCGAGCGGCTTGACGCTGACGGCTTCGATCGTATCGACGCGCAGGGCAGCAACCGTGCCTTCGGGCAGTTCGATCAGGCGGCTGGTTTCGCCGCTCGGGGTCTGGAAGGCGAGGTCGATGATGCGATTGCGGCCGGGCAGGCCGGTCATCACTTCACCCGCATCGCCCTGACCGCGACGGTCGAAGACCGGGATCTCTTCGAGCTTAAGGCCCGCGCCGGCGGCGGCATCCGAGAGGCTGGTGCCATTGGCGAGCGCTTCGTCGAGCTTGTTGGAACGCTCATAGAGACGATCCATCGCGCGTTCGGTTTTAAGATCGTCGGCAATCTGGGTTTTCAGCTTGGCGAAATCCGGCTCGACCTTGGGTTCGATCTTCAGGACCTTCACCACATGCCAGCCGAATTCGGCCTTGATCGGAGCGGAGATGGCATTTTCAGCCAGTGCAAACGACGCATCGGCCAAAGCCTGCGGCAGTTCGGCCTGGGTCACGGTGCCAAGCTCGGTCACGTCGGCGCCATTAGCCTTGGCGGCCTTTTCGAGATCGCCATCCTTGGCGGCTTCGACGATGGCCTTGGCCTTTTCCTCATCATTGACCAGCACCTGCACCAGATGGCGCTTCTCTAGGCTGGTCAGCTCGTCCCGGCGGGCATCGAAGCTATCGGTCACTTCCTGCTCGGTCACATTGATCTCGGCCTTGACCGAGGCGATCGACAGCAGCAACAGGGAGATCTTGCGACGTTCGGCCGTGGTGAAGCGGTTCGAGTTTTCGTCGTAGAATTTCTTCAGCTCTTCCGCGCTGGGGGCGGGCAGGGCATCGGGATTGCCGGCGAGCGAGACCGCCAGTTCCGGGGTGCGACTTTCACCGCGATAGGTGAGCAGCGGATCGACCAGTGCGGCCGGAGCCTTGCCGGTGCCAGAGACACCGCGGGCGAGGTAGGAGCGCACCATGTCTTTGCGGAATTCGGCAAGGAAACCCTGCTCGGTATAACCCAGCTGGTTGATGACGCTATTGAAGCGAGCGCGGTCGAAACCGCCGCCGGGCGCGCGGAAGGCCGGATTGCCGGTCAGGGTCTGACGCAGGGCATTGTCGGACACCGCCAGACCGAGGCGATCGACTTCCTGATCGAGCGCGAGACGCGAGACGACTTGTTCAACCGCCTGATCGATGAGGCCAAGGCGCTTCAGCTGTTCGCGGTCGAGGCCGGGCATCTGACGGCCGAGGGCATCGATCTCGCGGCCGACGATGCGCTGGGCGAGCGGCGCTTCGAGTTTGGTACTGCCAACCTCGATGACCGGGCCTGCCTGCGGGCCACGCACAAGATAATCGGCCGCGCCCCAGCCGATGAAGCTGAGAGCGAGCAGAGAAAAGAGGATCTTGGCGACCCAGGAAGCAGCACGTCCGCGAAAGGCTTGAAGCATGAATCTCTTGTCCGTTTTGACGGTTTGGCCCGCACGATAGAAGGGGGATCGCCTTCAAGCAACAAGACAATCCGGTTGTGTACGTGCTAAAGCCTATGAAAGGGAGATAACGCCATGAAAAACAGGGCAGTAGCATGACAAAACTGATCGCAGGCAATTGGAAGATGTACGGCCATGGTGGCGATGCCATGGCGTTTGTTGACGAGATCCGGACCAAATCGGCAGGCGCCCCGGCCAAAGCCGAGATGCTGATCTGCCCGCCGGCGATCCTGGTCGAACGTTTTGTGCGCTATGTGAAGGAACTTCCGATCGCCGTTGGCGGGCAGGATTGCCATGTCGAGGCCCAGGGCGCCCATACCGGCGATATCGCCGCCAATATGCTGACCGAGGTCGGCGCGACCTATTGCATCGTCGGCCATTCGGAACGCCGCGAAGCCTATAAGGAAGATCACGCCAAGGTCCGCGCCAAGGCCGAAACCGCGCTCAAAGCCGGTCTGCGTCCGATTATCTGCATCGGCGAAACCCTGCATGAGCGCGCCATCGGCCAGACGCTCGATGTACTCAAAGCGGCAGTCAAAGGCTCGGTGCCCGATGATGATCGCGTCGTCGTTGCGTACGAGCCGATCTGGGCCATCGGGTCGGGCTCTACCCCGTCGCCCGAGGAAATCGCCGAGGCGCATCATACCTTGCGCCGCCTGCTGATGCCGAATGTCCGTATCCTTTATGGCGGCTCGGTCAAGCCGCAGAATGCCAAAGAAATCCTGGCGATCCGCGATGTCGATGGCGCGTTGGTCGGTGGCGCCAGCCTGAAAGCCGCGGATTTCTGGGCGATCGTCCAGGCCTGCCCGTAAGTCAAAGCGGGTTTGCATCGTTTGGGACTAGCGGGCCGCCGTTAATACGGTTACAACGGCGGCCCATCATATATCGAGATTGCGGACGGCGTCGGCCATGGCCTAGCGTCGACCGTTATCCATGTTGGGAATTAGGCGTCACGGTATGCAGACAGTTCTTCTGGTCGTTCATCTCCTGTTGGCGCTCGCGCTCGTCGGGGTCATTCTGATCCAGCGCAGCGAAGGCGGCGGTCTTGGCATCGGCGGCGGCGGGGCCGGCGCAGGTCTCATGACGGCCCGTGGCGCAGCCAATGCCCTGACCCGGGCGACTGCCTGGCTCGCGGGCCTCTTCATGCTGACCAGCATTGCACTGGCGATCCATGCCTCGCGCGGCACGGTTCCGCAGCAACAGCGATCGATCCTCGATCAGCCGACGACCTCGGCTCCCGCGGCGCCCAGCGTCCCGGTCGCGAAGTAAATGACGGCCTCCCTGGAGACGACACTCACCGTCTCCAGGGGCTTCCTCCCTTCTCTTCGATCCCCTGACCACCGGTCCCCGGTTGTCGGGTCGTGCCTTTTTTTGCTGAACGGTTAGTCCCATGACGACGCGCTTTATCTTCATCACCGGTGGTGTGGTTTCCTCGCTCGGCAAGGGGCTGGCAGCAGCCTCCCTGGCGGCAACCCTGCAGGCGCGCGGCTTCAAGGTCCGCATGCGCAAGCTGGACCCGTATCTCAATGTCGATCCGGGTACCATGTCGCCGACTCAGCATGGCGAAGTCTTCGTGACCGACGATGGCGCGGAAACCGATCTCGATCTTGGCCATTACGAGCGCTTTACCGGCGTTTCGGCGCGCAAGACCGATAATGTCACCTCGGGACGCATTTATTCCGACGTGCTGGCCAAAGAACGCCGCGGCGATTACCTCGGCGCCACCATTCAGGTCATCCCGCACGTCACCGACGCCATCAAGGATTTCGTGAAGTCGAACCTGACGGACGAAGATTTCTGCCTGGTCGAAATCGGCGGCACGGTCGGCGATATCGAAGGCCTGCCGTTCATGGAAGCGATCCGCCAGCTTGGGAACGAGCTTGGCAAGGAACGCACCATGTTCCTCCATCTGACCCTGGTGCCCTATATCCCGTCCGCCGGCGAGCTGAAGACCAAGCCGACCCAGCATTCGGTCAAGGAACTGCTGTCGATCGGTATCCAGCCAGACATGCTGCTGGTGCGCTGCGATCGCGAGATCGACAAGGATTCGCTGCGCAAGATCGCGCTCTTCTGCAACATCAAGCCGGAACGCGTCATCCCGGCACTCGATGTCAAGACGATCTATTCTGTGCCGCTGGCCTATCACGCCGAAGGCATGGACCGCGAAGTGTGCAAATACTTCGAACTGCCGGAAAAAGAGCCTGATCTTTCCAAGTGGGAAAAGATCGTGCATCGCATCCAGAACCCGGAAGGCGAAGTGCGCATTGCCGTCGTCGGCAAATATACCGACCTGATGGACAGCTATAAGTCGCTGGCCGAGGCGCTGGCCCATGGCGGCATCGCCAACAACGTCAAAGTCCGTATGGAGTGGGTCGATAGCCAGATCTTCGAACAAGAAGATCCGACTCCGCATCTTGACGGCGTCCACGGCATCCTGGTGCCGGGTGGCTTTGGCGAGCGTGGGTCGGCCGGCAAGATCGAAGCCGTGCGCTATGCCCGTGAACATAAGATCCCGTATTTCGGCATCTGCTTTGGTATGCAGATGGCGGTTATCGAAGGCGCCCGTAATCTCGCCGGCATCAAGAACGCCAGCTCGACCGAATTCGGCCCGACCGAAGAACCGATCGTCGGCCTTATGACCGAATGGGTGCGCGGCAATCAGGTGGAAAAGCGCGATGCGGCCGGCAATCTCGGCGGCACCATGCGTCTGGGCGCTTATCCCTGCATCCTGGCCGAGGGCAGCCTGGTGCGCGACGTCTATAATGGCGCCGACACCATCGAAGAGCGCCATCGCCATCGGTATGAAGTGAACATCAACTACCGCGACCGGATCGAAGCCGTCGGCTATCGCTTCACCGGCCTCTCGCCCGACGGCGTGTTGCCGGAAATCGTCGAACTGCCGGGCCACCCCTGGTTCATCGGCGTGCAATATCACCCGGAACTGAAGTCGCGCCCGTTCGAGCCGCATCCGCTCTTCACCGGTTTTGTCGGTGCGGCGATCAAGCAGTCGCGGATCGTCTGAGCATGAGCGAGCAGCGCACGGTTACGGTTGGCGGTCTGGAGATCGCCAATGACAAGCCCTTCACCCTGATTGCCGGCCCGTGCCAGATCGAAAGCCGGGCCCATACGCAGGAGATGGCGACAGCTCTGGTCGAGATGACCAAGCGTCTGGGCATCGGCCTTATCTATAAATCATCCTTCGACAAGGCCAACCGCAGCTCGGTCAAGACCGCACGCGGCATCGGCATTACCGAAGGCCTCGATATCCTGGCCGGCGTGCGCTCCAAGTTCGGTATTCCGGTACTGACCGACGTCCACACGGCCGAGCAATGCGCGATTGCGGCCGAAGCGGTCGATGTGCTGCAAATCCCGGCGTTCCTGTCCCGCCAGACCGATCTGCTGCTGGCCGCCGGCGAGACGGGCAAGCCGATCAATGTCAAAAAGGGCCAGTTCCTGGCGCCCTGGGATATGAAGAACGTCGTCGATAAGATCGCCTCGACCGGCAATCTCAACACGATGCTGTGCGAGCGTGGGGCCTCCTTCGGCTACAACACGCTCGTCACCGACATGCGCTCGCTCCCCATCATGGCCGAGACGGGCCAGCCGGTGGTGTTCGATGCGACCCATTCCGTGCAGCAGCCGGGCGGGCAGGGCACCACTTCGGGTGGGCAGCGGCAGTATGTGCCGGTGCTGGCGCGCGGGGCGCTGGCCATTGGTGTTGCCGCCGTCTTCATGGAAACCCATGAAAATCCGGACAAGGCGCCGAGCGATGGCCCGAATATGGTGCCGATCGACAAACTTGAGGCGCTTTTGGCCGATATGGTCGCTTTTGATCGTCTGGCCAAGGCAAAGCCGATTGCAAGCTACGGCATCCTCTGAACAAATAGCTGCCGCATAAAACAACCCCTCAGCAGATAAGGGATAGGACATGTCCGCCATTACCGACATCCGCGCGCGTCAGATCATGGACAGCCGTGGCAACCCGACCATCGAAGTCGATGTCATGCTGGAAACCGGTGCTGTTGGCCGTGCGGCCGTTCCGTCGGGCGCCTCGACCGGTGCGCATGAGGCTGTCGAGCTGCGCGACGGCGACAAGTCGAAGTTCCTAGGCAAGGGCGTGCTGCGCGCCGTCGAAGCCGTGAACGGCGAGATTTTCGATGCGTTGGTCGGCATGGAAGCCGAAGAGCAGATCCATATCGATCGCACCCTGATCGGCATCGATGGCACCGAGAACAAGAGCCGCCTGGGCGCCAACGCGATCCTCGGCGTGTCGCTCGCGACCGCGCGCGCTGCTGCCGAAGACAATGGCATGCCGCTTTATCGCTATGTCGGCGGCGTTTTCGCCCATACCCTGCCGGTCCCGATGATGAACGTCATCAACGGTGGCGCCCATGCCGATAACCCGCTCGACTTCCAGGAGTTCATGATCCTGCCGGTCGGCGCGGACAGCCTCTCGGAAGCCGTGCGCATCGGCGCCGAAGTCTTCCATGCGCTCAAGAAGCAGTTGAAGGACAAGGGCCTCGGCACCAACGTCGGCGACGAAGGCGGCTTTGCTCCTGATATCGCCAATGCCGATGCTGCCCTGGGCTTCATCACCAAGGCCATCGAAGCAGCCGGCTACAAGCCGGGCGAAGACGTGGCTCTGGGCCTCGACGTCGCTTCCTCGGAATTCTTCAAGGACGGCAAGTATAACCTGCATGGCGAAGGCAAGCTCTTGGATGCCGGCGGCATGGTCGCCTACTACCAGGATCTTTGCGCCCGCTATCCCATCATCTCGATCGAAGACGGCATGGCCGAAGATGATTGGGCCGGCTGGAAGGCCCTGACCGATGCCCTGGGTTCCAAGGTGCAACTGGTCGGCGACGATCTCTTCGTCACCAACGCCAAGCGCCTCAAGGACGGTATCAAGCAGGGCGTCGGCAATTCGGTGCTGGTGAAGGTCAACCAGATCGGCACCCTGACCGAGACGCTGGAAACCGTGCAGATGGCCCATCGTGCCGGCTATACCGCCGTGATGTCGCATCGTTCGGGTGAAACCGAAGACAGCACCATCTCGGATCTCGCCGTCGCCGTGAACTGCGGTCAGATCAAGACCGGCTCGCTCTCGCGCTCGGACCGTATGGCCAAGTACAACCAGTTGATCCGCATCGAAGAACAGCTCGACGATGTGGCCTATTACCCCGGCTGGGACGCTTTCAAGCGCCGCTAATCGGCCTTAATCGCGCAGCAGAAAGGCCCGGCAACCGCCGGGCCTTTTTTCATGTCCATTCGATTGATCGTGCTTGCACTCAGCGGACCGCTTGCGGTCTGGCTCGTCGCTTATCCTTTGGAGTGGGCTTTCACCCGGCAGTGGTTTGGTGAAGCGAGGCCGCTTTACTGGGGCATCATCACGGTGATCTTCATCGTACCGCCCCTGTTTTTCCGATTTCTATCCAGCCTTAAGGCAGCTCTGCTCGGACCACTCTTTGTCTATGTTGCCTCATCGCTGGCATTCCTATTCATCACACTTATCTATCGCTTCAAATGGGTGGTCCCGGAAAGGATTTGCGGCTTCACCTGTAACTTCTATACCGAGGCTTTTCTAAGCATCTTCACGGCATTCTGGGTCATTCTATCGGTGATTCTAATGGCCGGTTTGATGGCATGGCGTCGATGGGGCGCGCCGATATTTGACCGGATCATTCTCTCCTATTCCACGCGCGCTCGTGCAGACCAATAGGGAGATGATCGATATGTCCGACCCAAAACCAATCACTCTTCTTGCCGGCGGAAATCCGCAGATTGCCAAGGCCGAGGGCGATGCGCCGGTGCAGGCCTATATCGCGGCCATGCCGGGCTGGAAGAGCGATCTCGGGCGGCGCCTGGATGCGCTGATAGTCGAAGCGGTGCCGGATGTTGCCAAGGCCGTGAAATGGAACTCGCCGCTCTACGGCGTCGAAGCGCAGGGCTGGTTCCTATCGGTCCATGTCTTTGCCCGTTATGTGAAAATCACTTTCTTCAAGGGCACGTCCTTGCAGCTGCTGCCGCCGGGCGGGACCGAGCGGTCCAAGGACGCGCGCTGGATCGATATCCATGAGGGCGACCTGCTCGTCGAGGCGCAGATGACGGCCTGGATCAAGCAGGCCGCCGCAGTGCCCGGTTGGAGTTCCTAGGTCTTTCGCGCCGGCGTCAGCGAGCAGGTCTCCCAGGCGGCAACCGCGATCAGGATCAGCGTCGCACCGCCATAGAAGGCGAGGGTGGGCAGATAGAAGCCGAGGGGCGCCAGCATGAGTAGGGCGATGATCCCGGCGATGTGCGAGAGCTGATAGAGCCCGCGCATCGTGCGCTTGAAAAGCAGCATGCCGATCAGGAACAGCAGCGGCCCGCCGATGATGCTGAGCAGCATCGCCCCATTGGTATGGCCGGTGGGGTGGGCGAGGACCAATTCGTCCGCCACGGCTGAGACGATGATCCCGGCCACGATCGGCACATGCAGATAGGTATAGGCGAGGCGGGCGAGGCGGCCGGGGTCGCTGCTGTGCGTAATGCGGCTGCTGGCGGCATCGGCGCTTTTATCGAAATAGATCCACCACATAGCGATACTGCCGGGGAAGGCGATCGCGAAGGCGGCGATGGTCGCCGGCGTCCAGGCTGTCTCGGCAAAGGTCGCGCCCGTCACCAGGATCGATTCGCCAAGTGCGATGATGATGAAGAGGGCGCAGCGCTCCGACATATGGCCGCCCTCAACGTTCCAGTCCCGGAGCGAGGAGGCGCCGAGGCCGGGAACGCGGAAGCGCAGGGCTGGCGAGAGATATTCGATGATGAGCGCAATGCCCCAAAGGGCGATCCGCATCTCGCCCTGTACGAGGCCGCCCGCGATCCAGAGGATCCCGGTGCCGGTGAGCCACAGGAGAATGCGCAAGAAGTTGATGCGCAGCGCTGGCTGCGTGGCGGGGATCGACCAAACCATGAAGGCGCTGCGGCCGATCTGCATTGCGACATAGGCGATGGCAAACCCGAGACCGCGTTCCCCAAAGGCATCCGGGATTGAGGCCGAGAGGATGAGGCCCGCGACCATCATGATAAAGAGCGCCAGGCGCACCGCCGTGCGGTCGGGGTCGAGCCAATTGGTGACCCAGGACGTGAAGACCCACACCCACCAGACCGCCAACATCAGCATGGTCGTTTGTAGCAGGCCCAGCGGGCTTAAGTGCGCCAGCAGCCCATGGGAGATCTGGGTGATGGCATAGACGAACACCAGATCGAAGAACAGCTCGACATAGGTGACGCGATGATGGTGATGCTCCTGGCGGATCCTCAGAAAGCCGCCTTCCGCCCTGGTTCCCGTCATCCCGTGTTTCCTGTATTCTTAAGTACGCATAACGCCCGCTTTCGGCAGGCCTATCGCCGATCGGCGTCCGCGCTACTGTGTCAGCATCTTCCGGCTTGGAGGAGGTGAAAATGCGGTTTTCGAGAGTTCTCATCATCGGCGCGGCATCTCTGCTGCTGGCCGCCCATACGCCCAAATGCGGCGAGGAGACCATCGGGTCGGTCTGGATGGACAGCGAACAGGTCCTGCATGCGATGATGACCGCCTGCTCGAGCGACGGCACCGCGATCGGCGATACGGCCGTCAATTATAAGAAGGGCGATGCCGGCTACGAGGAACTGCTAAGGCAGGTCGGCGGCCTTGCGCCCGGGCAATCTAAGCCGATCCCGGCAAAGAAGAACTAAAGGCGACGGGAAAGCCCCTGCGGCGGCTGTTTCCGGCTATTATGCCACTATGTCGTTCAGGAAAATTGCTGCGCTCGCCGGATGTCTGCTCCTCTTTGTCGTTTCCGACGCGCGGGCGGACCGGCAGGTGATAGGGCTCGTCACGATGACTGTTGATGGAACCTTGATGGTGCAGATGGATGTTCGGCGTCCTGGGCACGCGGGCATCGACCATTCCGCCTATGAGATCAAGAAGGACGCGCCGGGGTATGAGGCGATGCTGGCGCGGATCGGCGGCCTTGTGCCCCGCCAGCAAAAGCTGCTGTTTTCCAAGACGGACGAGAAGACCGCGAAGGATTAGGGAGGTGGCGCGCGGGCTCCCGGGCTGGGCAAGCATGTCTGTTCTTTTGCCAAAGAATGGGTTATCTCGGATTTTCCCCTGGGTCTGTAGCGCTCTGGCTTGTCGCTACTCTTCAAAGGAGCGGGGCGATATGACATCGACACAACTTATCATCCGGCCGGCCCGCGTCAGCGATGCACCCGGGATCGCGGCCGTCCATGTCGCCTCCTGGCGCGAAAGCTATCAGGGCGTCATTCCAGACGAGATTCTGGATCGTCAATCGGTCGAAGCGCGCGAGATTTTCTGGCGCGGCCATCTGGATCAGCCCTCGCGCGGCGGCTGGGTGCTGGAAGGCGAGGGGCGGATCGTCGGCTTTGGCGATTGCGGCCCCAACCATGATCCGATGCTGAACGCCCAGAGCGAAATTAACAGCCTCTATCTGCTGCGCGATGTCCAGGGGCAGGGGGATGGCAAACGCCTGTTGCAGATCATGCTCCAGGCCCTGCGCGATGGCGGATACAGCTCCGCCGGTTTGTGGGTCGCGAAGGGCAATGAGAAAGCCTGCGGCTTTTACGAACATCTGGGCGGCAAACTCGCCGGCGAGAGGGTCCAGGATCGCCGCAGTTTCAAGCTGCCGGTCGTCGCCTATCGCTGGGATCTCGCCTGACCATCGGGTCCTTTCGACCCACGGCTCCCTCAAAAATTAACCTTTGACCGTCTCCGCAGAGGAGGGCGGAGGCGCGGGTATGAGTCCAATTGGGGAACGAATTGAGTCCATTGATGAATCGGACGATTTTTCTTCTTAAGTCACAGGTATGACGCTGGACAGACGGAATCTGCGTCAGTTAAGGTCCAACATTAAGAGAAGGCGAGAATCTAAAGCGAATCAGGACTCTAACCCGAATGGCCTTGGCATACATCCTGCGGCGTAAAGCCCGTGCTGTTCTAACGCCCCTCGTAGGGTTGCTGTTCGTGGTCTATTTCGCCTATCACGCCCTGCATGGCGATCGCGGTCTGCTCGCCTATATCCGCCTGCAGCAGGAAATCAAAAAAGCCGAAATCACCCGCGACCTCGTTCATGCCGAACGCGTCGTGCTGGAAAAACGTGTGTCTTTGCTGCGTCCGAACTCGGTCGATCCCGATATGCTTGATGAGCGCTCGCGCGTCATGCTGAACATGGGTCATCGGGACGAAGTGGTCATTTTGCTGCAGCGCCCCCAAGCCAGTCAGGCAGCAAGCGCAACGCCTTAGCGCATTATTCTTTCGCGAGTGCGAAACGAATGCGTTACCTCGATTTATGGTAACGAATGATTTCTTCTGAAATTACAATTGCTTGGCTACACAGAAACACCTGTGCGGCACGCTTGCTAATACCCCCGACTTGAGGCTAGACAGAACGGAATGCGAGGCCATCTATAGGCCTCGATCCGAAGTCCAGACCGGCCGGAAGGGTATCGCTTAGGCGCTTCTTCCGGCTCCCATGACGTAAACCCTTTGTCCCGAGGGAACCGCTGGAATGACAACCGCCAAAAAAACCACCCGTACCGGCAGCAATCTGCCGCAACCCGCCCCGGAAGAGGTGGTGGGGTATTACAAGGATATGCTGCTGATCCGGCGCTTCGAAGAGAAGGCCGGCCAGCTTTACGGCATGGGACTGATCGGCGGCTTCTGCCACCTCTATATCGGCCAGGAAGCCGTGGTGGTGGGGATGCAGTCGGCCCTGGTGCAGGGCGACTCGGTGCTGACCTCCTACCGCGATCACGGCCATATGCTGGCTTGCGGCATGGACTCGCGCGGCGTGATGGCCGAATTGACCGGGCGTAGCGGTGGCTACTCCAAGGGCAAGGGCGGCTCAATGCACATGTTCTCGAAGGAAAAGAACTTCTACGGCGGTCACGGCATCGTGGCGGCCCAGGTTCCGATTGGGACGGGTATCGCCTTCAACTATAAATATCGCGGCGAAAACAACGTCTGCCTGACCTACCTCGGCGACGGCGCAGCGAACCAGGGCCAGGTGTACGAGAGCTTCAACATGGCCTCGCTCTGGAAGCTGCCGGTGATCTACGTCATCGAAAACAACAAATACGCCATGGGCACTTCGACCGTCCGGTCGGCCGCCGGTACCGAATTCTACAAGCGCGGCCTTGGCTTCGGCATTCCGGGCGAAGCAGTCGACGGCATGGATGTGCTGGCGGTGAAGGCAGCGGCTGAAAAGGCCGTGGCGCACTGCAAGGCGGGCAAGGGCCCTTACATCCTCGAAATGCAGACCTACCGCTATCGCGGCCACTCCATGTCCGATCCGGCGAAGTACCGGACGAAGGAAGAAGTGACCAAGATGCGCGAGCAGCATGATCCGATCGACAATCTGCGCGCCCTTATTCTGAAAAACGGCTATGCGGACGAAAACGCCCTGAAAGCCATCGACAAGGATGTGAAAGACATCGTGTCCGATGCGGCGGAATTCGCCCAAGCCAGCCCCGAGCCCGATGTATCGGAGCTCTACACCGACGTCCTGATCGAGGCCTGAGCCCATGCCGATCCAGATTTTGATGCCCGCCCTCTCGCCCACTATGACAGAGGGGACCCTTTCGCGCTGGACCAAGAAGGAAGGCGATAAGGTTAAGGCCGGCGACGTGATCGCCGAGATCGAAACCGACAAGGCGACGATGGAAGTCGAAGCCGTCGACGAAGGCACCATCGGCAAGATCCTGATCGCCGAAGGCACCGAAAACGTCGCGGTCAACACCCCGATCGCCGTGCTGCTGGAAGAGGGCGAAGACGCCTCGGCCGCTTCTGTCCCGGCAGCAGCGCCGGCGCCCGCCGCTGCACCGGCTCCGGCTGCCGCGCCGGCCCCGCAGGCTGCTGCCGCACCGGCACCGAGCGCTCCGGCCGTTGTGACCAAGCCGGCCGAGCCCGATTGGACCGGCCCGACCAAGACCCTGACCATCCGCGAAGCCCTTCGCGATGGCATGGCCGAAGAAATGCGCCGCGACGAGAATGTGTTCCTGATGGGCGAGGAAGTCGCCGAATATCAGGGCGCCTACAAGGTCTCGCAGAATCTGCTGCAGGAATTCGGCCCGCAGCGCGTGGTCGATACCCCCATCACCGAGCATGGGTTTGCCGGTCTCGCCGTCGGTGCCGCCTTCAAGGGCCTGAAGCCGATCGTCGAATTCATGACCTTCAACTTCGCCATGCAGGCGATCGATCACATCATCAACTCGGCAGCCAAGACGCTCTATATGTCCGGCGGTCAGATGGGTTGCCCGATCGTCTTCCGCGGCCCGAACGGCGCGGCTTCCCGCGTTGCTGCTCAGCATTCGCAGTGCTATGCTTCCTGGTATGCCCACTGCCCGGGCCTCAAGGTCATCGCGCCCTATAGCGCTGCCGATGCCAAGGGCCTGCTGAAGGCCGCGATCCGCGATCCGAACCCGATCATCTTCCTGGAACACGAGCTGCTCTACGGCTCCTCCTTCGAAGTGCCGGATACCGACGATTTCGTCCTGCCGATCGGCAAGGCCAAGGTCGTGCGTCCGGGCAAGGACGTCACCATCACCGCCTTCTCGATGATGGTCCGTCATGCCCTGAACGCCGCTGAAGAGCTGGCCAAGGAAGGCATCGACGCCGAAGTCATCGATCTGCGTACCATCCGCCCGCTCGATATCGACACCATCCTGGCGTCGGTCGCCAAGACTAACCGTCTGGTCACGGCCGAAGAAGGCTGGGGCTTCTCGGGTGTCGGTTCGGAAATCTCGGCGCTGGTGATGGAACGCGGCTTCGATCTGCTGGATGCGCCGGTTGTGCGCGTTCATGCCGAAGACGTTCCGCTGCCCTATGCCGCGAACCTCGAAAAGCTGGCGCTGCCGCAGGCAGAGCACATCATCAAGGCGGCAAAGTCCGTCTGCTATCGCTAACCGGCCCGGTTTAGGAGGAGGCACCAATGCCCATCAATATCCTCATGCCGGCACTCTCGCCGACCATGACCGAAGGCACCCTCGCCAATTGGCTGAAAAAAGAGGGCGATAAGGTCAAGGCGGGCGATGTGATCGCCGAGATCGAAACCGATAAGGCGACGATGGAAGTCGAAGCCGTTGACGAAGGCACCATCGGCAAGCTGGTCGTCGCGGCCGGCACCGAAGGCGTCAAGGTCAATGAAGTGATCGCGGTGCTGTTGGAAGAAGGCGAAGACGCCTCGTCCATCGGCTCGGCCAAGCCGGCGGCTGCTCCGGCGCCCGCAGCGGCTCCTGCCGCTGCTGCCCCGGCCGCCGCTCCGGTTGCTGCTGCCGCTCCGGCCGCTGCACCGAAGGCTGCAACCGGTAACCGCGTCCTGGCGAGCCCGCTGGCGAAACGCATTGCCGGCCAGAACAATATTGCTCTCGATGCCCTGAAAGGCTCCGGCCCGAACGGTCGCATCGTGAAGGCCGACGTCGAAGCCGCGATCGCCGGTGGCGGTGCCAAGGCTCCGGCCGCTGCTGCCGCTCCGCAGGCTGCTGCTCCCGCAGCTGCCCCGGCACCCGCCGCTGCTCCGGCCCCGGCCGCCGCGCCGAAGTCTGCCGCTGCTACCCTCGTCGGCATGCCGGACTACGAGCTGGTCGCGCACAACAACATGCGCAAGACCATCGCGCGTCGCCTGACCGAAGCCAAATCGACCATTCCGCACTTCTATCTGACCGTGGATATTGAGCTCGACGCGCTGCTCGCGCTGCGCACCCAGCTCAATGCCAAGGGCGAGAAGGACGGCGTGAAGCTGTCGGTCAACGACATGATCATCAAGGCTGCTGCCGTCGCGCTCCGCAAGGTGCCGGACGCCAATGCCGCCTGGACCGACGAAGGCATTGCCAAGTTCAAGGGCGTCGACATCTCGGTCGCCGTCTCGATCCCGGGTGGTCTTATCACCCCGATCGTGCGTGACGCCGACAAGAAGGGCATGGGCACCATTTCGGCCGAGGTCAAGGATCTCGCCGCCCGTGCCAAGTCCGGCAAGCTGAAGCCCGAGGAATTCCAGGGCGGCACCTTCTCGATCTCCAACCTCGGCATGTTCGGCATTAAGGACTTCGCCGCGATCATCAATCCGCCGCAGAGCTGCATTCTGGCGGTCGGCGCGGGCGAGCAGCGCCCGGTGGTCAAGGACGGCGCCATCGCCATCCGCACCATCATGAGCTGCACGCTCTCGGTCGATCACCGTGTGGTCGACGGCGCGCTGGGTGCCCAGTGGATGCAGGCCTTCAAGGGTGTGATCGAAGATCCGCTCTCGATGATGCTCTAGAATAGGGGACGCGAGATGAGCGAAACCAATTTCGATCTGGTCGTCATCGGTGGCGGTCCCGGCGGTTACGTCGCCGCCATCCGCGCCGCCCAGCTGGGCCTCAAGACCGCCGTGGTCGAGGCCAATCACCTCGGCGGTATCTGCCTCAATTGGGGCTGCATCCCGACCAAGGCGCTGCTGCGCTCGGCCGAAGTGCTGACCCTGGCCAAACACGCCGAAGCCTACGGCCTCAAGATCGAGAACGCCGGCTTCGACCTGGATAAGGTCGTCGCTCGCAGCCGCAAGGTCGCGAGCCAGCTTTCGGGCGGCGTCAAGTCGCTGATGAAGAAGCACAAGATCCAGGTCTTCGATGCCTTCGGTAAGCTGAATGGCGTTGGTGCCGGCGGCGTCCGCAAGGTCGCCCTCTCCAAGGATGGCGCTGCGACCGGTGAGATCACCGGCAAGAACGTCATCCTGGCGACCGGCGCCCGTGCCCGCGTCTTCCCGGGCCTGGAGCCCGACGGCAACCTCGTCGTGACCTATAAGGACGCGATGGTGCCTAAGACCATGCCCAAGCGTCTGCTGGTCATCGGGTCGGGTGCTATCGGCATCGAGTTCGCGAGCTTCTATCGCCAGCTCGGCGCCGAAGTGACCGTGGCCGAGGTGATGGACCGCGTGCTTCCGGTGGAAGACGAGGAAATCAGCGCTTTTGCCAAGAAGGCCTTTGAGAAGCAGGGCATGAAGCTGCTGATCAAGGCCCAGGTGAAGGCCCTGAAGAAGAGCGCCACCAGTGTGACGGCCACCATCGACGTCGATGGCAAGCCCCAGGATCTGGAAGTCGACCGCGTCATCGTCGCGGTTGGTATCGTCGGCAATGTCGAGAATATCGGCGTCGAAGGCACCAAGATCCAGGTCGATCGCACCCATATCGTGATCAACGAGCGCTGCGAAACCGGCGAGCCGAACGTCTATGCGATTGGCGATATCGCTGGCGCCCCGTGGCTGGCCCATAAGGCCATGCATGAAGGCGTGATGTGCGTCGAAGGCATCGCCGGCAAGCATATCCATGCCATCGATGTGACCAAGATCCCGGGTTGCACCTATTGCACCCCGCAGGTCGCCTCGGTCGGTCTGACCGAAGCCAAGGCCAAGGCCGCAGGTTACGAGGTCAAGGTCGGCCGCTTCCCCTTCATCGGCAACGGCAAGGCGATTGCCCTTGGCGAGCCAGAAGGTCTGGTTAAGACTGTGTTCGACGCTAAGACCGGCGAATTGCTTGGGGCCCATATGATCGGTGCGGAAGTGACCGAACTGATCCAGGGCTACGGCATCGGCCGCACGCTCGAAGCCACCGAAGCCGATCTGATGCACACCGTATTCCCGCATCCGACCCTGTCGGAAATGATGCATGAATCGGTGCTGGATGCCTACGGACAGGCCTTGCACTTCTAGTTTCAAGGTCGCAATTATATTACTTAACTCATGCCCGGTCTTCGGATCGGGCATGAGCTTTAGAAGGCGGTCCCCTCTATGATCGCTTTATAAGTTTTCCGCCGCGAAGGTGACCCTTCATGACCACCCCGCCGACCCCGGCCGCTCTGCGCCACCCCGAAAAGGCCAATCGCCCGGATAATCCCATTCCGCGCAAGCCCGAATGGATCCGCGTCAAGGCTCCGGTTTCGGCCGAGTATCATGAAACCCGCAACATGATGCGGGATCTGAAGCTCAATACCGTCTGCGAAGAGGCCGCTTGCCCGAACATCGGCGAATGCTGGGCCAAGAAGCATGCGACGGTGATGATTCTGGGCAGCGTCTGCACGCGTGCCTGCTCCTTCTGCAATATCGCCACCGGCCGCCCGGACAAGCTCGATCCGCATGAGCCCGAGCATGTCGCCGAAGCCGTCGGCCGCATGATGCTGGAACATGTTGTCATCACCTCGGTTGATCGCGACGATCTCGAAGACGGCGGCGCCGGTCATTTCGCCAAGGTGATCAAGGCGATCCGCAAGTCCTCGCCGCACACCACGATTGAAGTTTTGACCCCGGACTTCCTGAAGAAGCCTGGCGCAGTCGAAACCGTGGTCGAAGCGCGTCCCGACGTCTTCAATCACAATCTCGAAACCGCGCCGCGCCTCTATGCCTCGATCCGTCCGGGCGCGCGTTATTTCCATTCCTTGAAGATCCTGAATGACGTCAAGGAAATGGACCCGTCGATCTTCACCAAGTCCGGCATCATGGTGGGTCTGGGCGAGCAGCGCGAAGAAGTGCTGCAGGTGATGGACGATCTGCGCGCCGCCGATGTCGATTTCATCACCATCGGCCAGTATCTGCAGCCGACGCCCAAACACGCCGCGCTCGACCGTTTCTGGACGCCCGATGAATTCGCCAGCCTCAAGACCCAGGCCTATGGCAAGGGCTTCCTGATGGTGGCGTCGTCCGCCCTGACGCGCTCCTCCTATCATGCCGGCGATGATTTCCGCCGTATGCGCGAAGCCCGCGAGGCCAAGCTGGCGGCCGCTTCCGCTGCTGCCGAGTAACCGCGACTAATGCCGACCCATGCCGAGCGGCGTGTGCTGCCGCACACGCCCCAGCAGCTTTATGATCTCGTCGCCGACGTCGAGAAATACCCGGAATTCCTGCCCTGGTGTGTCGCTGCCCGCATCAAGCAACGTGAAGAGCGCCGCGTGCTGGCCGATCTCGTGATCGGCTACAAGCTGGTGCGCGAGCGTTTCACCTCGGAAGTGAAGCTCTCGCCCGAAGCCCTGCGCATCGACGTCGCCTATACCGAAGGCCCATTCAAATATCTGAATAACCACTGGATCTTCAATCCGGTGGAGGGCGGGACCGAGATCGATTTCTATGTCGACTTCGAGTTCAACAACAAGCTGCTGCAGAAGATCATCGAGGTCTTCTTCAACGAGGCCGTCAAACGCATGGTCGGCGCTTTCGAGACACGAGCCTTGCAGCTCTATGGCAATAGCCGGTAGCGGCTAGGTCGTGCGATGACCACGCTCATCACCAGATTTGAAATTCCGTCTGGCCGGCCATTTCCGGAAAAGGAGCGTGGCCCGATGGGGCCATCGGCCGAACTTGGACCCTTTACGCCAGTGCCGGTGCGTGCAGAAGACGTGATTGGCCGAGTTATTGACGCGGTTCTGCCCTATGCTGGTACTTATGGTATGGGCGGCCCAGGCTTTTTTGCTTTTCGTCTCGGTGAAGAATGGTTGGTGGTCTCCATTTGGGGCGCAGGAGAATGGCTGCAGGCGGATGGCCGCCGGGTTCAGGATTTCTTTTACAAAGAAGATGGTAGTCCGCGTCCTTGGATGACGGAGAGCGCGGATGAGTTCTCCCCTCGCGTCGTCGGGCGCGCGATAGCTGCTATGACTGTTGGCAAGGCGGACATGACCATCGCACTGGACGATGGATTCAGCATAAGTATTGATCCAGATCCTGCTACACGTCCTATCCTCCATGGCTCCAAAGAGCCTCGGGCGTTCAAAGCGTCTGATGACCTCCGTGCTGCCGTTTTTCTCAGCCCGACAGCGGAGTTATGGGTTCTATAGCTTCTCTGTGACAGAGGAACCGCCGCCTCGCTCAAGAATTAAGGCCGTAACGCTTAATCTTTGGGACGAGGTGCATCATGCCTCTCTATCAGATCATTCTGTTCGTGATCGCGGGCATCGCGGTCGTTGCCGCCATCGCCAATATCGCGCAGAACAGCGGTGGCCGCTCGCAAGGGCGCAATATCGCCGCCCAAATCCTGTTCCTGCCCGTCGTGGTGCTGGCGATCGGCGCGATCTTCAGCGAAATCGTCGGCTGGGGCATCTTGTTCTGGAAGATTATCGGCTATGCCGACACCAATGTCTGGAACACGCTGAATGCCGGTGACGCGCTCTATTGGGCGGGGCTCGATGTCGGCATGCTCTGGCCCTGGTCCTCGCGCGGAGCGGCCTATCTTTCGACCATGGATGCCGCCGCTTTCTTCACGGTGGTGCTGCCGTTCTCGCTGCTGATCCTGATGGTGATGTTCGTGGTGCTCTTCGGCTTTGTCGTCGGTTTCTTTGACGAGGAAGTGCCGGACGAGACCTACGAATATGTCTTGGTCCGCCGCCGGCGCCGCCGCCCGATTCCCGAACGGATCCGGGCCTACCGGGCGGAATTCCGCTCGAACTTCTATCGCCCGCGTCCGCGCACCTACGGGATCGACCGATAATCTCGGGTGACCCGGGGAACCTTTGCCCGTGTCGTGAATTGTCTCGGTTAGGCTTTACGTTTCGAGGCGATCCGACATGGGCAATATCCCGCTCTATCAACTTATCCTGCTGGCCATCGTCGCGCTGGCGATCGTGATCGCGATCTCGAATTTCTTCGAGCGCCCGAGCCCGCGCCGTCGCCGGCCGCATCCGGTTTCGCAAGTGCTGTTTTTCCCAGTCTTCATTTTCTCGGTAACGGCGATCGTCTCCGAGGTTGCTGGCTGGGCTTTGCTGGTCTGGCGGGCGGTCGGCTTTGCGCAAGCTGGCCAGTGGGAAGCGCTCAATACCGAAACCGTTCTGGGCTGGGTCGATTTCTATCCGACCGAAATCGCCTTCGATTGGTCCTGGAGCGGGCAGCTCGCCGCCCATATAGCCAATATGGATGCGACCATCTTCCTGACCGTCGTTCTGCCATCTGCCCTGCTGGCGGTGATGGTCAGCTTCGTCGTGCTCTGCGGCCTGGCCCTGGGGCTGATCGACCGTCAGCCGGCTTTGCCGACGCGGGCCTTCGTTCCGGTGCGCGCCCGCCGACTGAATCGCTAGATTGCGTCCTTCAGCAGCCGAAGTGCGGTCAGTGCCGCTTGCTGGCGGACCGCGCTGCGATCCCCGGAAAACACATGCCGCTCGACGACCGTCGGGCGGCTTTTTCGTGCGCAGGCGAAATGCACGAGGCCGACCGGCTTTGCCTCGGACCCGCCACCGGGACCGGCGATGCCGGTGATGGAGACGGCGAGATCGACTGGCGCGGCCTTCAGGGCGCCTTCGGCCATCGCGCGGGCGACTTCCTCGGACACCGCGCCATGGGCCGCGATCAGATCGGCCGGCACGCCGACCATCTGGGTCTTGGCTTCGTTGGAGTAGGTGACGAACCCGCGCTCGACCACGGCGCTCGATCCCGCGATCTCGGTCAGAGCCGCCGCGACCATACCGCCTGTGCAGCTTTCGACCGTCGCCAGCATCAGGCCGACGGCCTGGGCGGCTTCAAGAACCGCCGCGGCCGGGCCGCCTAGAGGACCCATTTGAACAGCGCCCAGAGGGCAACCATGCAATAGAGCCCGGAGATCATGTCATCCAACATGATGCCGATGCCGCCGGGCAACTCGCGATCGGCCCAATTGGCGGGCCAGGGTTTCACGATATCGGCGACGCGGAACACCAGGAAGCCGATCAGGTAAGCCAGCGGGCTGGTGGGCAGCAGGGCCAGCGTCAGCCACATGCCGGCGACCTCGTCGATCACCACGGGCGAAGGGTCTTTCTTGCCGAGCTTCTTGGCAAAACTGCCGCTCGACCACAGGCCGACCAGGAAGATCAGGATCGAAGCCGGGATCAGGGCCAGCGGGGTGAAGTAATAGGCGATCACGAAGGCAAACGGCAGAGCCGCCAGCGAGCCCCAGGTGCCGGAAGCAAAGGCGATGAGGCCGCTGCCGAACCAGGTCGACAGCAGAACATCGGGCTGGAACAGAGTGATGCCGGGGGGCAGACGATGGAACATGGGCTTAGACCTTCTTCTTATTCATTCAAGCGGGCAGGCTGCAGGTGGCGACGGCCTGGGCGGCGATGCCCTCCTGCCGGCCCGTGAAGCCGAGACGTTCGGTGGTGGTGGCCTTGACCGACACGCGGGCGAGCGGCAGGCCCAGGATCTCGGAGATCCGGGCGCGCATGGCGTCGCGGTGCGGCCCGACCTTCGGCGCCTCACAGATCAACGTTACATCGACATGAAGGATCCGTCCGCCTTCGCCCAGCACCAGATCGGCGGCATGGCGCAGAAATTGCGATGAATCGGCGCCGCGCCAGCGCGGATCGCTGGGCGGGAAATGCGCGCCGATATCGCCGTTGGCGATGCAGCCCAGCAGGGCGTCGGTCAGGGCATGCAGGCCGACATCGGCATCCGAATGGCCGGCGAGCCCCTTGCTATGCGGGATTTCGAGGCCGCAGAGGGTGACGAAGCTACCTTCAGCGAAGGCATGCACATCAAAGCCGGACCCGGTGACGGTGATGGTCTCCGGCCCCGCCAGCAGGCGCTCGGCCATGGCGAGATCTTCCTTCGTGGTGATCTTCAGCGCGCGCTCGTCGCCCTTGGTCAGGGCAACGGCCAGGCCGGCGGCCTCGGCTACGGCGGTATCGTCGGTCAATTGCTGGCCGGCAACCGCGCGATGGGCGGCGAGGATGGCCTTGAAACGGAAGCCTTGCGGCGTCTGGGCGCGATGGAGCCCGCCACGCTCGACCGTACCGGCCGACAGGCCCTGGGTTCCGCGCTTCAAGGTATCGACCACCGGTAGCACGGGCAGGGCGCCGGGGTGACGTTCCAGCGCCGCCAGCACGTCATCGATCATTTTGGAGGTGACGAGTGGGCGGGCGGCATCATGGATCAGCACCCGGCCGCAATCGAGCGTAGCGGCTGCTTCTAGGCCCGCCAGCACTGAAGCCTGGCGATCCGCGCCGCCAATCATCATTGCTGCGACGGGCAGGCCATGCAGCGCTTCGGCCGCCAGATCTTCGTCGCCCGACCGGATGACGACGACGATGCCGTTGACCTGGGGATGATTGAGGAAGGCGAGGGCGCTGCGCCGCAGGATCGGCACGCCGGCAAGCTTCAGATATTGTTTGGGCACCGCGCCGCCGAACCGGCTGCCGCCGCCGCCTGCGACCAGCACGGCCAGGGTGGGTTTGGATGTCTCAGTCATGGCGCGGACGCTAGCACAGGCTTTGGGGCGGAATGAAGGGCTGCGTATCGATGCTGGAGACTTGGCACAACCCGCGATAGGCTTGTCGCATGCTAACAGAACTCTTGATCTTCGCGGGCTTCACAGCCTCGATTTACCTCGTGATCGCCCTTGGGCAAGGGCTCATCGGCGTGCTCAAAACTGGGGTCGTTTTCTGGCTGCTGATGGCGATCGCAAATTTTGTGGGATGGCTAATCATCCTCGGTATTTTTGCCGGTCTCTCGGCTCTCTTCGGGAGCGCGATCCCTTGGTGGGTGATGCTTCCGATCATTCTGATCGGTCCTGCGGCAACCGCCTTGCTGGGTATTCGGTTTCGATCGGAAGTTCTGATGGCTTGGCCGCATATCGCCGCTTGGCTTTTGTGGGGCGTGCTTTGGATCGGCGGCGCGACCTTGGTTGCCGGTGTGCTGAGCTATCAAGGCCATGAGGAACCTTACAGCCTGATCGCTATTTCCCTCGGATTCTCTACAGCCGGATTGATCCTATTCCACTTCGCCTATCGACGATTAGACATCCGGCATGATTGAAACGCTGATTGCCTTCCTGGTCGATGTTGTCGGCGGGGCTATCCTGGCTCTCTGTGTCTGGCTCTGGCTGCGTGTTCCGGCGCCGATACGGATTTTTCTAAGCCGGGTGCTGATCCTGGCGAGCCTACTTGTCTTCTGGATGCTGATAACAACGATGGCCTCGGATTTGAGCGGACTGGCGGAAGAGTCCGATACCAAGCGTTTGGTCGCCTGGTCGTATCTGCTGCCCCTCATCGCTTTTGGCCTTAGCCTGCGGTACCGAAAGACGGCGCGAGAGGTCTGGACGCTCGCCGGCAAGGGGATGCTGACCTTTGGCCTCTGGGGCCTCGGCACCCTGTTGGTCGGCTCGACCCTTGGATATCTCGGCTATCGCGAATCCTATGGCGTTCTGGCGGTCTCGCTCGTGTTATCCGGCGCGGCGCTGGCCATCTTTGCCCGTGTCCAAGACCGCCGGGAAGGACGGGGTTAAGGGCTTGCTGACCAATCTTGCACTCGTGCCCGCTTTACTGATCGGCATCTGGGGCTTGTCCTTTTGCCTGCGTTTCTTGCAGACGACGGCGCAAAGAGAGCTGTCGCGCGCTATAACCGGCTTTTTGGCCGGGCTCGCGATCTCGTTGGTCGTCGGTGGATTGCTGGTGCAATTCCATCTGATCGGCACCGGGGGGCTGGTCCTGCTGTCGCTGGGGCTGTCGATCGGGACGATGCTGGTCACCTGGCGTTGGATCGTCGAAACCCAGGTGATCTTAATGTTTTTCTGGGGCTTGCTCTTCCTGTGCAGCGCCATTGCGGCCTTCGAGCTTGTGGGTCGTTTCGGCGTGCAGGACGAGACCATTCAGGGTGCGATTGGCCTCGCTTTTTGCATTGGGGCTTTTTGGATCTTCCAGCAGGCGGAGGAACGCTGGGTGGCCAGAAAGGCCGCGCAAGCAGCACGTCAGACAGACAGCTTCTTGGATGCTTTGGCGGTGCAGGCGAAGGAAATCCTGCGCGACGGTCAGGATATCGAGGCGGCCGTCTCGTTCCTGAAAAACCGGGGACTGAACCAAACCGGCAGTATCGTCGTGCTGCGGCGGATGGGGATTGAGCTTGAGCAAGCCAACAAAATTGTGCAGTTGAGCCAAGCCTGGGCCCATCTGCATGCCGCCAATGAGCCGCCGCCCGAGGGAGCGATTTATGCCGAAATGCCCCGGGTGCGCATCGGCCCCTCGGGCGAGGTGATCGTTTTCGGCGAGCAACCGATCTGTCCCATAGATCGGTCCTGATTGCGACCCGTCGGGCGGCCCGGCAGCCTCAAAGGCCTATCAGCCCTTCGTTCTGACCGGCGATGGCGGGAGGGTGATGGTTTCACAATCGAGAGACTTAGAGACAGGGCGACAGGTCAGCGCCTAGCGCCTAAAGCTCCCGCCCCCTATGTATGTCCATCATCCGCGCCGGTGAAAGCCTAAACCGACTGATCTATGAGATAGATCGATCGGCCTCGAACATGCGGGCGTGCAGGTAACGACGCAGTTCGTGCAATTGGCGTCCCCAGTGATGCCGATAGCCGAGCCTGAATTCCCAGGCAGCGTCGGCGGGGTCGGCATTTTCGGACAGCCAGATCACCTTTGTCAGATCGCGGGCGATATCGACGAGATCATCCTGGGCATCGCCCATCGCGATTTCGGGATCCGATTGCATGTCGGATGCGACGGTCGGGTAGAGGCCGAAATCTGGAAAGGCGAGGGCCACCTCATCGAGATAGGCCTCATTATCGCTTTCCGGAGCTTCAATGTCCGATGGCTGTGTGTCCGGCACGCTATGATAGGCGAGGGCGAGCCTGTCGAGGCACAAGCAAAGGGCCGCCAGACGGGCATCATCCCCGGCCGGCGGCGCTTGCAGAAGGGCAAGAAAGCCTCTTGCCGCGTCGATCACTCGGCTGCGACCGCTTGAGCGGACTCCAGCTGATCGGCCAGGGCAAGCCAGGCTTCCTCGGCACTCGCGATCTGGGGGCCGAGGGCACCGATCTCTTTGGAGATCGCGGCGATACGGTCCTGGGCGATGCCGGGGGCGGCCATTTCGGCTTCGAGCTTGGTCTTCTTGCCGTTGAGTTCGGCGAGCTTCTTTTCGGCCTTGTCGGTCTGATTGCGTAGCGGCTTTAGCTGTTCGCGCAGGGCCGCCGCTTGCTTGCGACGCTCGGCATCATTCTTCTTTTCCTGCTTATCGGCGCGGGCGGCGGCGCGCTTGTCGGCATTGGCTTCGGCCGATTTGGCGAGGATGTGCTTGCGATAATCTTCCACGTCGCCGTCGAAGTCGCGCACGGTGCCGTCCTCGACCAACATCAGCCGGTCGGCGACCATCTCCACCATGCCGCGATCATGGGACACCAGGATGACGGCGCCGGTATAATCGGCCAGCGCCTCGACCAGGGCCTGACGGGCTTCGATATCCAAATGGTTGGTCGGTTCGTCGAGGATCAGAAGATGCGGCGCGTCGATGGTGATGAGCGCCAGTGTCAGACGAGCCTTTTCGCCACCCGACAGCTTGCCGATCTGGGTATTGGCCTTCTGGGCGCCGAACCCGAAGGCGCCGAGACGGGCGCGCACGGTTTCCGGCTTCACACCCGGCAGGGCGCGGCTCATGGCGTCGATCGGGGTTTCCCCGAGGCGCAGCTCGTCGACCTGATGCTGGGCAAAATAGCCGACGCGCAGCTTGGCGGCGGCCTTGCGTTCGCCTTCCATGGTGTCGAGACGGCCGGCAATCAATTTCGCCAGCGTGGTCTTACCATTACCGTTCGACCCCAGCAGCGCGACGCGGTCATCGGGATCCAAACGGAAATCGACGCCGCGCAGAATGGCGCGACCGTCATAACCGACCGTCGCCTCATCCAAGGTGACCATGGGCGGCGAGAGTTCGTCCGGGTTCGGGAAGCCGAACTTAATGTCCGGATCGCGCTCGATCGAGGCGATGGGGGCCAGCTTGGCGATGGCCTTCATGCGGCTCTGCGCCTGACGAGCCTTCGATGCCTTAGCCTTGAAGCGATCGACGAAGGCCTGCATATGGGCGCGCTGCGCCTGCTGCTTGGCGATGGTCGATTCGGTCAGGGCGATCTTCTCGGCGCGGACCCGCTCGAACGTGTCGTAGTTGCCGGTATAGACGGTGAGCTTCTGGCCCTGCAGGTGGATGATGCCGGTGCAGACCGCATTCAGGAAGTCGCGATCATGGCTGATCATGATCAGGGTGCGCGGCCAGCGCTGCAAGAAACCTTCGAGCCACAGGGCGGCTTCGATATCCAAGTGGTTGGTCGGTTCGTCGAGCAGCAGCAGATCAGGCTCGGCGAACAGCGCGGCCGCCAGGGCGGCGCGCATGCGCCAACCACCCGAGAAGGCCGAGAGCGGCATGTTCTGGGCGTTTGCGTCGAACCCAAGGCCATGCAGGATGGTCGCGGCGCGCGCTTCGGCGGCATAGGCGCCGATATCGACGAGACGCATCTGAATGTCGGCGATGCGTTCCGGGTCGGTGACGGTCAGGCTTTCGGCGATCAGGGCGGCGCGTTCGGTATCGCCGGCCATCACGAGATCGAGCGGCGTGGTGTCATCGCCGGCGACTTCCTGGGCGACGGTGCCGATGCGGCAATCGCGGGGGAGCGAGATCTTGCCCTGGTCGGCCTCCATCTGGCCCATCAGCAGCTTCAAAAGGGTGGTCTTGCCGGTGCCGTTGCGGCCGATGAGGCCGATGCGATGGCCTTCGGACACCCGGCCCGAAGCACCTTCCAAAAGCGCGCGCCCCGCGACCCGCAGGGTGATTTCTGAGATATCGAGCATCGTTAAGCCTAGCGAATGAGGATCTGGCTGATCTCGCGCATCTGGGTACGGGCGCGCAGAAGATAGAAGCCTTGTGTGGTCAGATGGTTGGCGAGGAACAACCCGTCAGGGTCGCCATTCATCACCAACAGCGGATTGAGGATCGCGGATTCATGCAAAGAATCCAGCATCTGCGCCCAGGCCGAATGGGCCTCGCGTTCACGGATGACGGTCTGGAAGTCCATGCCGACTTCGCGCAGAATCAGGTAATAGGCGTAGAGCCGGCCTTTGATGCCGTAGAAGACATTGTCCGCGCGGCTGTCGAACATGCTGTTGCGGCCATTCAAGATCTGCTGATCGATGATCGCCGACATCGAGCCAAGGTCGTTCGAGATGCGATCGACGAGAGCGATAAGATTATCGGCGCGCCGCTCGAACAAAGCCTGGCCGTTGGACAGGCGCAGGTTATAGGCGGTCAGCCGCTGGGCGGCATTGCGGTACTTCTGATCCGACGCGGTGGTCGGCAGCAGGGAAACCGACGGCGACCAGACCCAGACGTCGGGGGCTGATTTCAGATAATCGACGGCGGCCGACAGGTCGGGATCGGTCTGGCTGGAGCCACGGGTACGGCCGATCTGATCCATCATCTCGGTTGAAAAACGCCCGAGCGCCAGAATGATGCCGGTCTGGAATTCCGGGGTATTGTCGAGATAGTAGCCCGGCAGGAAAAACGGGTCGTTCGGCGTCCAGTTATGTTCGTCCGTTTCGCGCAGGATCAGGGCCGCGCTCATGGCGATCGCGTTGCTGCCGCCATTGGGCGGCGGGGGCGGGACAAACGTCGTGTCGTCTTCGATCCGGCTGCTGATCAGCATGCCAACCGGGATGTAAAGCGCGAACAGCACGATCACGCTCAAGGCGATGCGCCGCATGGTTGCGCCGGTCAAGCCTTTGAGGAATCGGGAGCCGCGGGCGGGCTTTTCAAAATCGAAGTCGGACATAGCGACCGGTTATAGGGAAAAAGTGGCGATAAAGCGAGTGTCGGCTTCGGTTTTACCGCGCTGCACACAAGGAGGTGCCCCGCCGAAAACGTATGGCTTGACTCACCGCGCTTCTTAATTAATTCATTCTGCATGAATGAAAAATTGCTGGCCAATAAGATTGGGGTTTTCGCGACCCTCATCAACGAGCGGATGGTGGCGGATTTCGGCGGTTTGTCGGCTTCATCCGCCGCAGCTCTCCTGACGCTTGCCAACCATGGCGCGATGACGGCGACGCGCCTTGGGGGGATCATCGGCGTCACCCAATCGGCCTGTACCCGCCAGATCGACAAGCTGATCGGGGAGGGGTTGGTGGAACGGCTGGCCAAGAAGGAGGGGCGCGAGGTGAAATTCGTACTGTCGGCCCAGGGACGGACGCAGGCGGAAAACCTACAGGCAGCACGCTTATCGGCAAGCGGCCAACTCTTGGCCGCCCTCAATCCGGTGGAGCGTCGGCATCTCGATCGTATTCTAGGCCGCCTGCTGAACGTCTCGGTCACGGACCGCGCCCAGGCCCGGCACCTCTGCCGCTTCTGCGACCATGGCATCTGCGATGGCGAGGCCTGTGTCGTCGGCAAGGCCGCCAGCCGCATCGAACAGCAGGAGCAGACGGCATGATCATCGAGCATGAGGGCAATGTACCGACCATCGATCCGACAGCCCGGATCGCGCCGACGGCCGTCATCTGCGGGGACGTCACCATCGGTGCCGGCACCTCCATCGGGTTCGGCGCGGTGCTGACGGCCGAAAGTGGGCCGATCACCGTCGGTGCCGACTGCGTCGTGATGGAAAATGCGGTGTTACGCGGCATCAAGGGGGCGCCGCTGCGGATCGGTCGGGGCGTGATGGTCGGCCCGAATGCCTGCCTGACCGGCTGCACTGTCGAGGATGAGGTGTTCATCGCGACCGGCGCAGCGTTGTTCAACGGCGCCCGGATCGGGCAGGGCAGCGTCGTGCGAATCCAGGGGATCGTTCATGTCGGCACCGTGCTGACGCCGGGATCGGTCGTGCCTATCGGCTGGGTTGCGATCGGCGATCCGGCCGTGATTCTGTCGTCAGACAAACACGATGAGATCTCGGCCCTGCTGAAACAGCAGAATTTCGCTGCCCGTGTCTTCGGGGTCGAGCAGATCCCGGCGGGCAAGAATTTCACCGCCGTCGCCGTGCCGCGCTATGCTACCGGGCTAGTGCGCCGGCATCGGGACGACAGGGACGTTTCGAACGTGCAGGTTGTGGAGGCGCAAGACAGCCGATAATCTCGGGATATGTCGCTGCTCCGCCTTAGCCGCCGAAAGTTGGCACGCTCCTCGAAGTATTTGGTCCTCCTTGGGGTCTTGGCTCTGGTGGGAGCCTTTGACTATTTCGGCCGTAGCTGCGAGAGCCAGGCCGAGCCGCTGCGGGCATCCCTCTGCCGCCCGACGATCCAGAGCTTTGCGCCCAAATCTTCCAGCTTTGTCGGCTATCCCTATCGGGCGCCCGAACAGGCACCAGCGGCGCAACCGTAGCTGCGCCCATTCAACGCAGCCAGATAATATATAGAAGACTCAGCCTTGATCTTGCCGCTGCGTCGGGGCATTGATGCCGCATGAGCGAGATCGTTTCACCGCCGCCGGGGGGATTGCCGCCTCGGCCGACTTTGGAACAGCGCATTGACCGGCTGACGGTCGCGCTGCTCTCGGCCCTCGCGATCCTGCATATCGCGGCGGCGGCCTTTGATTTCCGGCTGTTTGCCTATTTCGGCGCCTTCTGTTTCGTCATCTATATCGGCTTGATCCTGCCCAGCATCACCAAGCGCGAGGCGCCGCTGATGGTCGGGGCGCTGCTGGCCATTGTCGCGACCGTTCTGCTGCATCCCAACGCCGGGCCGGTCCTGATCGAGGCCCTGACCAAGGGCACCGGCTATGCCTCCCTGATCCTCGCGCTCGGCTTTCTGCAAGCCCCGGCAGCGGCAAGTCAGCTGGTGCGGAACTGCGGTAGCTATCTGATCCACCAGGCCCCGGGTAGGCGCTACGCAGCGCTGACCGGCGGGGCGCATCTCTTCGGCGTGGTCTTGAATCTCGGCACGCTCCAACTTCTGGGCGCGATGGTGAAGCAGTCCAATACGCTGGAGGCGGCCGGTGGGGACGCCGAGGTCGTGCAGATCCGATCGCGCCGGATGGTGACGGCGATGCTGCGCGGCTTTGCTCCGGTGACGCTCTGGGCGCCAACCTCGCTCACCATCGCGGTCGCCCTCGATATCGTGCCGGGGGTGAGCTGGAACCAATATCTGCCGCTCGGGCTTGGTATGGCCATCGGCTATATGGCGCTCGGCTGGCTGATGGACCGTATCCGCTATTCCAAACGCACGCGCTTTCGCGCCCAGGTGTCCGAAACCAGCCTGACCGCGCGCCAGACCCTGCTGCCGATGGTGGGGTTGGTCGCGATTATTCTGGCGCTGGTCGTTCTGCTGAAACAGGGGCTGAGCTGGCCGCTGGGTACGGCAGTGATGGTCGCGACGCCGCTGTTCTCGGCCTTCTGGCTGTTGCAGCAGGGATTGCAGCGCGATCCGAGGTCGGCGGTCACCCGCACCGTGGTGCAACTGGCCCAACATTGTGCCCAGCGCATGCCCAAAAGCCGCTTCGAGGTCATCTCGCTGACCTGTGCCGGCGTGATGGGCGGGGCGATCGGCGCGCTGATCCCGCCTGCGGCCATCGCCCATATCATGGAAGTCTGGGGCCTGCCGCCGGCGGTCTTGCTGATGGTCATGTCGGCGATCATCGTGGTGGTCGCGCAATTCGGCTTCAATCCCGTGGTCGCGGTGACGCTGCTGGGATCGGCCGTCGCCCAGATGCATCCCATTCCGGTGCCGCCCCTGGCCCTGCTGGTGACCCTGGTCGGCAGCTGGAACATGTTCGGCCTCTCCAGCCCCTTTTCCGCGACGACGCTTATCCTCGGCACGCAGTTTGCGGAGAACAGCCGGGTGATCGGCCATCACTGGAATGGCCTCTTTGCGATCATCTGCTTTACGTCCTTGCAGATTATCATCGTGACCGCGACGCTTTTAGCGTAAGGCGGCAATTGACAGAAGCGTGGGCAGGCGGCAACGATCCGCGGCCTAACAGGGAGAGCAGCAGGAATGAGCGCGACCAAACGCACCGGTGGCCAATTGATCGTCGATGCCCTCGTGGCCCATGGGGTCCAGATGGCCTATGCGGTGGCGGGCGAGAGCTATCTCGAAGTGCTGGACGCCCTCTTGGATGCGCCCTCGATCAAGGTCATCACCTGCCGTCAGGAAGGCGGCGCCGCCTTCATGGCCGAAGCCTATGGCAAGCTGACCGGTAAGCCGGCCGCCCTCTTTGTGACGCGCGGTCCTGGGGCCAGCAACGCGTCGATCGGTATTCATACCGCCTTCCAGGATTCGACGCCGATGATCGTGCTGATCGGGCAGGTGTCGCGCGAGCAGCTGGAACGCGAAGCTTTCCAGGAAGTGGATTATCGCCGTTTTTATAGCGAGATCACCAAATGGACGGCGCAGATCGATATCGCCGCCCGTATCCCCGAATTGATGTCGCATGCGTTCCATGTGGCAACCAGCGGCCGTCCGGGCCCGGTCGCTCTGGCGCTGCCCGAAGACATGCTGCGCGACGTCGTTGCCAATCCGGCGGTGGTGAAGGCAGCTTATCGCCCGACCGTTGCCCATCCGGGCGCCGATGACCTCGATGAAGTGATGACGCTGCTGGCCAAGGCCGAGCGGCCGATGGTGCTGGTTGGCGGATCCGGCTGGACCGATGAGGCCGGCGCCGCTATCGCCGCCTTTGCGACCGAGAATGACCTGCCGGTCTGCTGCTCCTTCCGCCGGCAAGATGTCGTCGATAATCGCCTGCCGATATTCTGCGGCGATCTCGGCACCGGCGCCAGCCCGACGCTGGTCGCCAAGGTGAAGGAAGCCGATCTGCTGTTGGTCGTCGGCGCGCGCGTCGGCGAAATCACCAGCCAGTCCTATGGCGTGGTCGGCATTCCCGAACCGGGCCGCACCCTCATTCATATCCATGTCAGCGCTGAAGAAATTGGCCGCGTCTATCGTCCGACGCTGGGCATCCAGTCGGGTGTCGTGCAAGCCGCCGAGGCCTTGAAGAACCTGGAGCCGATCGGCAATCCGCGCTGGGCCGAATGGCGCAAGTCCTGCCGCGCCGCCTTCGATGCCGGCCGCGCCGCCAAGCCGACGGGCCATAAGCTCGATCTGATCGAGGCGATGAATTTCCTCAATCAGACGCTGCCCGACGATCACGTCATCACCATCGATGCCGGCAATTTCTCGGGCTGGCCGCAGCGCTTCTTTGATTTCCGCCGTCCGGGCCGCCAGTTGGGCCCGACCAATGGCGCCATGGGCTATTCTGTGCCCGCCGCTATTTCGGCCAAGTTCGCGCAGCCCGACAGCACCGTTGTCTCCTTCGTGGGCGATGGCGGCTTCCTGATGAACGGTCAGGAGCTTGCGACCTCGATGCAGCAGGGCCTGGGCCCGATCGTGCTGATCTTCAACAACGGCATGTATGGCACCATCCGCATGCATCAGGAGCGCCGCTTCCCGGGCCGGGTCAGCGCGACCGAACTGCATAATCCGGACTTCGTGGCGCTCGCCAAGGCCTATGGTGCGGATGCCGAGCGGGTTGAGACCACCGATCAATTCAAGACCGCTTTTGCCGCTGCCGCCAAGCGCAAGACGCTGACCGTGCTGGAGCTGATGATCGATCCCGAACAGATCACGACCCGCGCGACCATCGCCGATATTCGCGCCGATGCTGCCAAGCGGGCCGCCGCCGGCAAGGCGTTTGAGGAAGCCACATGAGCCAAGAATACCCCGAAATCGATCTGATCCCGCTCGACCTCGGGTTGCTCCAGCTTTTGATGGAAGAGCCGGAGCAGACGCTGGAACAGTTCTGCAGCAATTCCGATGAGGTGGGCGAGACGGTCGCGCAGGTGGCGGCCGCGACCATCCGCTTCATGGGCACCCGCACCGTGCGGGCGCCCTGGGTCAGCTATCTGGGGCAGCGCGGCGACGATCATGCCATCGTCGGCGTCTGCAGCTTCAAGAGCGAGCCCGATGAAGAGGCCGAAGTCGAGATCGCTTACTTCACTTTCGCTGGGTACGAAGGGCAGGGTGTCGCGACTGCTATGGCCGGCGCCCTGGTGGCAACGGCGGCTGCTTCGGAAGAAGCCCGCCGGGTGATTGCTCATACGATCGATGAAGACGGCCCATCGCCGCGCCTGCTGCGCGGGCTGGGGTTCGAGGACGAGGGCATGGTCATCGATCCCGAAGACGGCGCCGTGCACCGGTGGGTGCTGTCGCTTTAGAGTTTGGATGACGCCGCCGTTCTTGCTGCCTAAGATGATGCTTCAAGCCTAAAGCATCTGGGGGAGCAGGGACGGTGAGCAAGGACGCGGACCACGGAGCCCATACCGACTTTCGTAAGTCGATGAGCTATGGCGATTATCTTAATCTCGACAAGCTCTTAAGCTGCCAGGCGCCGCTGTCGGATGCCCATGACGAGATGCTGTTCCTGGTGATCCACCAAGCGTCCGAGCTCTGGATGAAGCTTGCGATCCATGAACTGACCGCTGCCGTGGCGGCGATCCGGGACGATAACCTCCAGCCGGCCTTCAAGATGCTGGCGCGCGTCTCGCGCATCCAGGGGCAGATGATCCAGTCCTGGGACGTGCTGGCGACCATGACGCCGGCCGATTATTCCGCCTTCCGCGACAAGCTCGGCATGTCGTCGGGCTTCCAATCTTATCAGTATCGCAGCCTCGAATTCCTGCTGGGCAACAAGGACCGCGCGATGCTGGGGCCACATTCCCATCGCCCGGATCTTCATGCGCTTCTGACCGGGCTCTTGGAAGCGCCGAGCCTCTATGACGAGGCGATCCGTCTGCTGGCTCGCCGGGGCCTGCCGATTGCCGACAGCGCCTTGAAGCGGGATGTCACCCAGCCTTACGAGGCGGACGAAAGCGTGCTGGCGGCCTGGGCGGAAGTTTATAAAAACTCCACAAGCTATTGGGATCTTTATGAGTTGGCCGAAGAACTGGTCGATCTGGAGGATAGCTTCCAGGTCTGGCGCTTCCGCCACATGAAGACCGTGCAGCGTATCATCGGCTTCAAGCGCGGCACCGGCGGCACAGCCGGCGTCGAATACCTCCGCCGTGCTGTCGATCGGCCGTTCTTCCCGGAACTCTGGCAGGTGCGCACGGAGGTATGAGCCTTTTTAGGCCCGTCATCCTCGGGTAAAGCCCGAGGATGACGCTCTCAAATTTACTAGCTCCTGACCTTCACGTACCGGCCCGGTGCCGGTTCGATGGCGGGCAGCGGGCCTTTTTTGGGATCACGGGCGGCGATCATCGGGCCGGCGCGTTCTTTTAGCCATTTGGCCCAGGTTGGCCACCATGACCCCTCGGCTTGTGTTGCGCCGGCCAGCCACTCGTCGGCGGTCGGCGGGTTCTGCTCGTTGGTCCAATGGGCGTATTTGACGGATGTGGGCGGATTGACGATGCCGGCGATATGGCCCGATCCCGCCAGCAGGAAGCGCGTTTCGCCGCCATAAAGTTGGGTTGCGGCATAGGTGCTTTTCCAGGGCGCGATATGATCTTCGCGCGTCGAAACGATCATGGTGGGCACCTTGATCTTGCGCAGGTCGATCGCAACGCCATCGAGCTCGATCCCGCCCGGCACGCAGAGCAGGTTTTCCTGATACATCTTGCGTAAGTAGAAACTATGCATCGCCGCCGGCATGCGGGTGCTATCGGCGTTCCAATAAAGGAGATCGAAGGGGAAGGGGTCTTTGCCCAGCAGATAGTTGTTCACCACGAACGACCAGATCAGGTCGTTGGCACGCAGCATATTGAAGGTGGTCGCCATCTCGCGTCCTTCGAGATAGCCGGTGCGCGTCATCTTCTCTTCGAGCGTATTCAGCTGCTCTTCATCGATGAAGACGGAGAGTTCCCCCGCTTCGGAGAAATCCACCATCGTCGTGAAGTAAGTCGCTGAATTGACCGGGCTTTTCTTCTTCACGGCCAGATAGGAGAGGGTTGAGGCGAGCAGGGTGCCGCCCAGGCAATAGCCGATGACATTGGCCTTGGGCTCGCCCGTCTGGGCCTTGATCGCATCGAGAGCGGCGAGGGTGCCTTCACTCATATAATCGGCAAAACCCTTGGCCGCCAATTGCTCGTCCGGATTGACCCAAGACACCATGAAGACGGTGAAGCCTTGGGCGACCGCCCATTTGACGAAGCTGTTTTTCTCTTTGAGATCAAGAATATAGAACTTGTTGATCCAGGGCGGAATGATCAGCAGCGGGATCTTATGCACGACATCGGTGGTCGGCGTGTATTGGATCAGCTGGATCAGCGCGTTCTCAAACACGACCTCGCCCGGGGTGACCGCAATATCGCGGCCGACTTCGAAGGCTTTTTCGTCGGTCATGGAGATCTGCAGCTTGCCGTCGCCCTTCTCCAGATCCTCGATGAGGTTCTGCAGGCCGTGCAGCAGATTGTCGCCGCCGCTTTCCAGCGTGGCTTTCAGGACTTCCGGATTGGTCATCAGGAAGTTCGAGGGGGCCATCGCATCGACGAACTGGCGGGTATAGAAATCGACTTTCCGGGCGGTCTTGGCGTCCAAACCTTCGGTCGCGCGGACGTTGGCCTGGATCCAGCGGGCAGTCAGCAGGTAGGACTGCTTGATATAATCGAAGAGGACATTCTCGCTCCAGGCGGCGTCCTTGAAACGCTTATCGTCCTTGGCGGGTTGAACAATGGGGTCTTCCGTTTCGCCCATGAAGCGCCGGGTCGCGCTCTGCCACAGGGTCATATAGCCCTGCCAGAGATCGAACTGCGCCTGCATCATGCGGGCGGGATCGGCCATCATGCGGGTGGCGATTTCGAGGAAGGCGCCGGAAAGGCTCATCGGCAGGGCCGGATCCTGTAGGGCGGGGCTGTCCTTCTGCCGGGCCAGAAACTCGCTGACCAGCTTTTGGCTACGCTCCGCGATCTCGGCCATGGTGCGGCTCCATTCGACCGGATCGGGCAGGGTGACGGTGGGAGTTTCGGTTTTTTTATCCATTCCGCTTCTTCTCGCCATTTCTCGTCTGGAAACGCTTGCCTTTTCCGGCGCGATTGACCTTGCTATGTCCAGCATTGGCACCGGGTTATGATAAAGCGATAACACGGGACGGCCAACGGTGCGAACCTGTTCCAAAGGTGGCACCGGAATCGAGTGTAAGGAGTGGCGACGGTATGTTGGGTGTTCGGGGTCGGAGCGCGACGGCGGCATTGGTGACGGCGATGGCCTTGGGTCTGGCGGCATGCTCCGACAGCGATAGCCCGTCGGCTGGTGCCAAGGTTTCCGATCAGCAGCCAACCCCGTCGGTGAACAGCGTCCCTGCACGCCCCGATTTCCGCCAGAATAGCGCCGCCCGCAAGGCGACGGCCGAAAGCCTGTCGGGCGATCGGTCCAACGCGCGCTATACTGAAGAAGTGATCCGTCGCAATCCGCAGGCGCCCGCCGCCGCAGCGCCGCTGGCGACCGTCGGCCCGGAAGGCGTCCAGGTTCAGCAAGGTTTCCCGGCAACCCCGGCCCCGGCCAATTCGGCGCCGGCCTCGCGCCTCGTGCCTTCGAGCCAATCGCCGCTGACCTCGTCCCCCAATACGCAGCGCCAGCCCGATCCGGCGGCGCCGCCGCCGGCCCCGACCGATCTGGGCGTGCCGGAACAATCCAGTGCCGCCCCGGTGACGAGCCAGCCGCCGGCCGCAACCTCCTCGGAAGTTCTGCCGGCCTATGCGACGCCCGCGCCGGGCGTTCCGGGGCAGGCAGCACCCGGCCAGTCGATCGACGATCGCCTGAACGCGATGTTGCAGGATGCCTATCAGCGTCCGGCCATCACCTCCACCGCCAGCGCCGCGCCGATCGAAAGCGCGCAGCCGTTGGCCCATAGTGATACCGGCGGCATCTCCTCGCGTGTCGCGACACTTTATTTCGCCGATGGCTCGGCCTCGGTCGATGCCGCCGGCCGCACCGTGCTGCGCGATGTCGCCCGCATTCATCTCGATCGCGGCGGGATGATCCGCATCGTCGGCCATGCCAGCCGCCGTGCCGGTACGCTGGATCCAGTTAAGCGCGAGACCAGCAATCTGGCGGTTTCCGCTTCGCGGGCCGATGCCGTGACCCGCATTCTGCGTGGCCTTGGCGTTTCGAGCGACGCCATGGTGGCCGAAGCGGTCTCCGATGCCGAGGCCACTTTCGACGAGGCAAGCCCTGCAGGCGAGGCTGCCAATCGCCGGGTAGAGATTTACCTCGAATATTGAGCCTGATAAGACTCTAGCCCCCCAAGGACGAACGCGGGGCGGACGCCCCCGCTGCACCGTCTTTTTTTGTCTGCGTCCACTAGCTTAGGAAGTGCCATGTCGACCGAGTTCCACCGCATCCGGCGTTTGCCGCCTTATGTCTTCGCGGAAGTGAACAAGTTGAAAGCCGCCGCCCGAGCTAGTGGCAAAGACATCATCGATTTCGGCATGGGCAACCCGGATACGCCGACCCCGCCGCATATCGTGGCCAAGCTGGTCGAAGCGGTACAGGACCCCAAGACCCATCGCTATTCCAATTCCAAGGGCATCACGGGCCTGCGCAAGGCGATTGCCGGTTATTATGACCGCCGCTTCGGCGTGCAGCTGGACCCGGAAACCGAGATCATCGCGACCCTGGGCTCCAAGGAAGGTCTCGCCAATCTGGCGAACGCCATTACCAGCCCCGGCGACACCATCCTGGTGCCGAATCCCTCGTACCCGATCCATGCCTTCGGTTTCGTTTTGGCCGGCGCTTCGATCCGCCATCTGCCGATGCATGATGGGGCCGATTTCTTCACCGCGCTCGAACGCGCGACGAAGCACTCGGTACCGCCGCCCACCGCGCTGATCGTGAATTATCCGTCGAACCCGACGGCCGAAGTCTGCGATCTCGCTTTCTATGAGCGGGTGGTGGATTTCTGCCGCAAGCACAAGATCTGGATCCTGTCGGACGTCGCTTATTCCGAGCTTTATTTCGACGACGTCCCGCCGCCCTCGATCCTCGAAGTGCCGGGCGCCCGTGATATCGCGGTCGAATTCGGCAGCCTGTCGAAGACCTATTCGATGCCGGGCTGGCGCATGGGCTATGCGGTCGGCAACAAGGAACTGATCGGCGCGCTGACCCGTATCAAATCCTATCTCGATTACGGAGCCTTCACGCCGATCCAGATCGCCGCGACCGCCGCGCTCAATGGCCCGCAGGATTGCGTGGCCGAAATGCGCAAGATGTACAAGGAACGCCGCGACGTGCTGATCTCCAGCCTTGCCGCCGCCGGCTGGGATATCCCGAGCCCCAAGGCGTCGATGTTTGCCTGGGCGCCGATCCCGGAGAAGTTCCGTCATCTGGGCAGTCTCGAATTCTCCAAGCGCTTGCTGCTGGAAGCCGACGTCGCCGTCGCGCCCGGCATCGGCTTTGGCGAATATGGCGACACCCATGTCCGTCTGGCGCTGGTCGAAAACCAGCACCGCATCCGTCAGGCTGCCCGCAACATCAAGGCGTTCCTGTCGAAAAGCAATCTGACGGACCCGAACTACGTCTCGCCCATGCCCAACGCGGCACAATAACTCCCCTCCAACTGGTGAGCTTACCCCTTGTCATCTGGTAAACCTTTGCGCGTCGCCGTTGCCGGTCTTGGCACGGTCGGCGCGGGTGTTGTCGATCTTCTGGCCCGCAACCGTGATCTGATCACGGCGCGGGCCGGGCGTCCCATCGAGATCGTGGCTGTGGCTGCGCAATCGCGAACTAAGGATCGGGGCGTCGATCTATCGGCGATGGCTTGGGAAACCGGGGCGGTCGATCTGGCCAAACGCAGCGATTATGACGTCTTTGTCGAACTGGTCGGCGGCAGTGCCGGCAGTGCGGTCCAAGCCGTCGAGATCGCACTGAATGCCGGCAAGCCGGTCGTCACCGCCAATAAGGCGATGCTGGCCCTGCACGGCGGGCGGCTTGGTCAATTGGCCCATGACAAGGGTGTCGCGCTGGCGTTTGAGGCCGCGGTTGCCGGTGGCATCCCGATCATCAAGGCCCTGCGCGAAGGTTTGGCGGGCAACCAGTTCCAGCGTGTCTATGGCATCCTGAACGGCACCTGTAACTTCATACTGACCAAGATGCGTCAGGAAAAGCGCGAGTTCGTCGATGTGCTGGGCGAAGCCCAGCGCCTCGGCTATGCCGAAGCTGATCCTACCTTCGACGTCGATGGCATTGATGCCGCCCATAAGCTCAGCATCCTGGCGTCGGTCGCCTTCGGGACCCCGACCAATTTCGAGGCAGTGCATGTCGAAGGCATCCGCCATGTCTCGGCCCTCGATATCTCCTATGCGACCGAACTTGGCTATCGCATCAAATTACTGGGCATCGCCGGCCTGACGGCCAATGGCCTTGAGCAGCGCGTGCATCCCTGCATGGTGCCGCTGGATAGTCCGATCGCCCATGTCGAAGGCGTGTTCAATGCCGTGGTGGCCGAGGGTGATGCCGTCGGTACGAGCTTCCTGCAAGGCCGGGGAGCTGGAGCGGGGCCGACGGCCTCGGCCGTGGTCGCCGATCTCATCGATCTTGCACGTGGTCACAGCGTTCCCACATTCGCCGTCCCACCTTCTGCCATGAAGCTGATGCCTTCTGCCCCGATCACGAAACACCGGGGAGCTTATTACATACGTTTGATGGTCGTGGATCGCCCGGGGGTGATCGCCGATGTGGCCGCCGCGCTCAGGGATGAGAAGGTTTCCATGGAAGCGATGATCCAGCGTGGACGTGACCCTGGCGAAGTAGTGCCAGTGGTGATAACTACGCACGAAACCGAGGAAGCGGCGATGGTCCGAGCCCTCGACCGGATCACGGCGCTGGAAGCTGTAACTGAACCTCCGCGCATTATCCGCATTATAGAACGTCTGTAACCTGTTCCCGGCCCTGACCGGAAAACTGGAGAAACGAATTATTATGCCGAGCATGGATCGTAACCTCGCCCTCGAAGCAGTTCGCGTGACCGAGGCCGCTGCCCTGTCTGCATCCCGCCTGATGGGGCGCGGCGATGAAAAGGCCGCCGACCAGGCTGCCGTCGACGCGATGCGCCGGGCGCTGAACGACCTCTCCATTGATGGCACCGTCGTCATCGGTGAAGGCGAACGCGACGAAGCCCCGATGCTCTATATCGGCGAAAAGGTCGGCACCGGCCTTGGCCCCAAGATCGACATCGCCCTCGATCCGCTCGAAGGCACCACCATCACCGCCAAGGGCGGCCAGAACGCGCTGGCCGTTATCGCCATGGCGGAAAGCGGCGGCTTCCTGAATGCTCCGGACGTCTATATGGACAAGATCGCCATTGGCGGCGGCCTGCCCGACGGTCTGATCGATATCGATGCCAACCCGGCCGAAAACCTCAAGAACCTCGCGCAGGCCAAGAAGGTCGAGATCGGCGATCTGGTGGTCTGCATCCTCGATCGTCCGCGTCATGCCGACCTGATCTCCAAGGTGCGCGCCGCCGGCGCCCGCATCATGCTGATCTCCGATGGTGACGTGTCGGGCATCATTGCGACCGCCCAGCCGAATTCGGGTGTCGATCTTTATGTCGGGTCGGGCGGGGCGCCGGAAGGCGTTTTGGCTGCTGCCGCGCTGCGCTGCATCGGCGGCCAGATGCAGGGCCGTCTGATTTTCCGAAATGATGACGAGAAGGCTCGCGCTTCGCGCATGGGCATCACCGACTTCACCCGCAAATATTCGATGATGGATCTGGCCAAGGGCGACGTGATGTTCGCGGCCACGGGCGTTACCGACGGTGCGATGCTCCAGGGCATCCGCAAGTACGCTGGCGGGGCGACCACCCATTCGCTGGTCATGCGGTCGACCTCCGGCACCGTGCGTTATGTCGAAGCCCATCACAATACCGTCCGCAAGCCGTTCGACCGTTAAATGGCGACATCGACCGTTCCGCTTGAGAAGCCGGATTCCGAGCCTTTTCTAGGAGTGGAACGGTCGCTCGGCGGCCGGCGCTGGTATGGGCGGGGCGGGGATGAACGCCTCGCCCTGACCCTTTCCCAGCGTCTTGGCCTGCCGGAGATTATCGGCCGTCTGTTGGCGGCCCGTGGTGTCGGCCTCGAAGACGCCGACAGTTTCCTTAGCCCGACCCTCAAGAATTCACTGCCCGATCCATCCAGCTTCAAGGATATGGACAAGGCGGCCGCGCGTCTGGCCCAGGCTGTCATGAATGCTGAGAAGATCGGCATCTTCGGCGATTATGACGTTGATGGCGCGACCTCCTCGGCGCTGCTCAATCGCTATTTCTCGGCGCTGGGCGTCGCACCCCGGATCTATATTCCCGACCGCATGAAAGAGGGCTACGGCCCTAATGCCGCCGCCTTGCTGCGCCTCAAAGGCGAGGGAGTGAGCCTCGTCATCACGGTCGATTGCGGCGCGACGGCCCATGAGCCCTTGCAAGCCGCTGCCGATGCCGGCCTCGATATCGTCGTCTGCGATCATCATGTCGGCGAGCCGCGTTTGCCGCCGGCCGTTGCGGTGGTCAATCCCAACCGGTTCGACGAAGACACGCCCCATGGCAATCTGGCGGCGGTCGGTGTCGCCTTCCTGCTGGCGGTTGCGACCAATCGCGCGCTGCGCCAGCAGGGCTGGTTCGCCTCCTCGGGCCAGCGCGAACCGAACTTGTTGCAATGGCTCGATATCGTCGCGCTGGGCACGGTGTGTGACGTGGTGCCGCTGACGGGTGTCAATCGCGCTTTGGTGGCTCAGGGCCTCACCGTACTGCGCCAGCGCCGCAATGCCGGGCTGGTGGCGCTCTCCGACATCGCTGGCGTCAAGGAGACGCCGGATGCTTTCCACCTCGGCTATATCCTGGGCCCACGCGTCAATGCCGGCGGCCGGGTGGGCGAGGCAGGCATGGGCAGCCGATTGTTGGCTTGCGATGATCCGACCGAGGCTGCTTCTATGGCGGCGACCCTCCATGGCTTCAATGACGAGCGCCGCGCCATCGAGGCGCTGGTATTGGAAGAGGCGATTGCCCAGGTCGAGGCGGGAGATGCTGCCTGCGATCATCTGGTGTTTGCCGCTGGCGAAGGCTGGCATGCCGGGGTGATCGGCATCGTCGCGGCCCGCCTGAAAGAGCGCTACAACCGCCCGGCCTGTGTCGTGGCGCTGGAAAATGGTTTTGGCAAAGGCTCCGGCCGCTCGATGCCCGGCGTACCGCTGGGCGATATCGTGATTGCGGCGCGCCAGGCCGGTTTGCTGGTCAATGGCGGCGGTCATGCCATGGCGGCGGGCTTCACGGCCGAGGCGGGGCGCATGGAGGAGCTGCGGGCCTTCCTGGCGGCCCGAATCCGCGACGGGGCAGGTGAGGGACGTCTGGTGCCCACCATGGGCATGGATGGCGCTCTGGACGTCCTGGGCGCCACGGTCGAGCTTGTGCAGACGGTGGCGCGCCTGGGGCCGTTCGGCGCCGGCAATTCTGAGCCACGCTTCACGATTTCCCCGGCCCGGATTGCTAAGGCGGATCTGGTCGGCGAAAATCATGTGCGGGTCATTCTGACCGGGCCGTCGGGTGGGCGTCTCAAGGCAATCGCTTTCCGCTGTGCTGAAACGGAAATGGGCCAGGCGATGCTGTCCCATGCCGGCCGATTCTTCCATGTCGCGGGGCATTTGCGCCTTGATACCTGGCAGGGGAACGAGGGTGTGCAGCTCGTTATCGACGATGTTGCGATTTGTTGATGAATAGTGCTTGACGGGGTGTGAGTGGATCGACTAAAACCCCGCCACGCCAACGACGACCCCATCGTCTAGTGGTTAGGACACCAGCCTTTCACGTTGGTAACGCGGGTTCGAGCCCCGCTGGGGTCGCCACTCTTTCAGCGAGTAATCGCAAAGAGTTACGGCACAAAGTTACGAAACTCCGAAGTGAAAACTTCGGAGTTTTTTTATTGCCCCGGCTGTGCTGACGGGCCTTCGCGCGACACCCTCGATCTCCCATCTTGACTATGCCCGGACTGCCTCTCCATCTAAGAGCCAGAGCGTGGCACGAAGGAAGAGCATGGCGAAGCGTAATCGGTACTATCAGGGGCCTGTGACCGATCATTTTGACGGCGTCCGCTTCTTTAATCCCGATCATCCTGATACCGACCGGTCGCTCGGCGCGCTGCTGCGCTGGCGGTTTCAGGAAGCCCATGCGCCCTGGCCGAAGTCCGTACCGGGCCGCCAGGTCACGCCGGATAAACGGGTCACCGGCCTGCGGGTGACGATGGTTGGGCACGCCACGGTGCTGATACAGTCAGGCGGCCTTAATCTCCTCACCGATCCCGTCTGGTCCGACCGGGCGAGCCCGGTTCGCTTTGCCGGGCCTAAGCGGGTGACGGATGCGGGTATCGCCTTTGCCGACTTGCCGCCGATCGATGTCGTGCTGCTGTCCCACAATCACTATGACCATCTCGATCTCACGACCTTGCGCCGCCTTCACGCCGCCCATCGGCCAATCATCGTGACGCCGCTTGGCAATGATGCGCTGATCCAAAAAGCCATCCCTGAGGCAAGGGTGATCACCGGGGATTGGGGCGACTGCATCCCGCTCGATCAGGGGGCAGAGGTCCATATCGTGCCGGCCCATCATTGGTCTGCGCGCGGGCTGGGCGATCGTCGCATGGCCCTCTGGGGCGGTTTCATGCTGCGGACCAGTGGGGGCCTCACCTATTTTGCGGGCGATACCGGCTATGGCAATGGCGCCATCTTCCGCGTGATGAAGGCGCGCTATGGTTCTCCCGATATCGCGCTGCTACCGATCGGGGCCTATGCGCCGCGATGGTTCATGGCCGATCAGCACACTGACCCGGCCGAGGCCGTGAAGATTATGCTCGATCTGGATGCAGGGAGCGCCGTCGGCATCCATTGGGGCGGCTTCCGACTGACGGACGAGGGCCGTGAAGAGCCACTCGTCCTGCTGGCTGAGGCTTTGGCAACGGCGGGTATTGCCCCGGAGCGCTTCAGGGCGGCCTCTCCCGGGGATGTGTTTGACGTTCTCTAGGAAGCTTGCGCCATATAGGCCCGCCAGCTGCCAAATTGGGTGATATCCTCGGCCCCTTTAAGCGCGGCGGGTTCGGCGAGGAAGCCTTTGGCGGAGGTGCCATCGGATAAGAGGATCGTCCCGATGCCGAGCGGCGCGGGGATCGCCGCGACGAAACTGCCAAAGGCGGCGGGGGTGAGGCGCCAGACTTCGACCTCGATTTCACGGCCGGCGCCTTCTTCAACCCGGATCAACCCTGGCTTGGGCAGTGTCTGGCCGGCAAGGGCGTAGAGCCGATAGGTGGCAGCGGTGTGGGTGGCGCGCGCGAAAACCCCATTGAGATCGCGCAGCTGCCCGTTGAGCGGCATGCCGGAGAGATGGGCGCCGACCACGACGAGATCGATCAGATCATCCTCTACCGGCGCGGAGGGCGCCGAGACGATGGGCTGAGACCATCCGGTTGCCCCGAGCGATAGGCCGCTTGCTTGATGAATGTCGCGTGCCAGCGATGCCGCCAGACCGTCCTGGCCGAAAGGAGCCAGCAGGGTGACGCTGGCGGGCAGCCCGTCGGCGCGCGTGCCGGTCGGCACCGCGATTCCGCAGAGGTCGAGCAGATTGACGAAGTTTGTATAGGTGCCAAGGCGGGAGTTTTCGCGGATCGGCTCCTTCTCAAGCTCGTCTCGGGTGAAGTGGCGCGGGGCGGTCGGTACACAGAAAAGATCGACCGAGGTGATCAGGGGCGCTACCTGACGCTTTAGGGCCTGCAGGGCATAGAGGCCTTTGAAGGCATCGGCGGCACTAAGAGACTTGGCCCCGCCATAGATCTTGCGGGTAACGGGATGGAAGCTGGCTTCGCTGCGGTCGAAGAAATCTTGTACGGCGGCGTAACGCTCTGCGACCCAGGCGCCTTCATAGAGCAGGTTGGCTACTTTATAGAAATCGCCAAACGGTACCTCCACGAGGTGATGGCCGAGCGTGCCGAGTTGGGCCAGGGCAGCCTCATAGGCGGCTTCCATGGCGGTATCCCCGAAGAACTGCCGATCGGCTTTGGCCGGCACGCCGATGGTTAGAACCGACGGGGTTGTGCCATAGCCGCTGGCTGGGACTTGGCGGGAATAGGGATCGCTGGCATCGGGCTGGGCCGCGACTTTGAAGGCTGTCCAGGCATCCTCGACAGTGAGGGCGAAGATCGAGACGCAATCGAGCGTGCGGCAGGCCGAAATGACGCCGGTCGTCGATAGGGCGCCGACGCTGGGCTTCAGCCCGACGATGTTATTGAGCCCGGCGGGAATGCGCCCCGAGCCGGCGGTGTCGGTGCCGAGCGCGAAACTGACGAGACCGTGGGCGGTCGCGACAGCCGATCCGGAGCTGGACCCCCCGGGGACCAGCTTGGCGTCTATGGCATTGCGCGGGATCGGATAGGGCGAGCGCACCCCGACGAGACCGGTTGCGAATTGATCGAGGTTGGTCTTGCCGATGACGATCCCGCCAGCCGCTTTCAGCAGGCGGACGACGGTCGCATCCGCCTCGGGCCGATAGGCATAATCCGGGCAGGCGGCGGTGGTCGGCATGCCGGCCACATCGATATTATCCTTCACCGCAAAAGGAATACCCCAGAGCGGTTTGGCCGGATCGAAGGTCCCCAGGGCGGCGGCCTCATCCAGCAGATCCTGCTTCTTCGCCAGATGAATGAAGATGCCGGGATCATTGACGACATCGAGACGCGCAAACAGCGTCTCGATCATGCCGGCCGGGGTGCCGCCGTCCTGATAGAAGTCGTGCAGAGAGCGGATATCGAAGGCCAATTTGCCAGTCATGCAGGGTCCTCGTCCAAAATCAGCACCGGCTTGTCCCATTGGATCAGCACGACGCAGCCGCCTTCGCTCCAGACCGAATGTTCGGTATCGATGGCATTCACGATGTAGGTGCCGGCGGGGTAATCGCCGCTTTCGTCCGATTGGGTGCCATCCAGGACCAGAATCGTCTCAAGGCCGATGTGGCGATGGCGGGGCACCGAGGCGCCGGGCTCATATTTCAAAAGGGCAACGCCGGGGCCGTCGCCCACAAACGGCTGCACCCAATGGATGGTGACGCCTTTGCGGAAGGGGCCGAACAGTAGGTGGCGCCAGCCGCCGTCGGGCAGGCGATCGCGGGTGGTCTCAGGCATGTTGGATGGCTTTCAGCACGGCGTCGGTCGGGGCGGTCCAGCCGACGATAGCGCCCTGGGCATGGATCATGGCGATGGCGGCTTCCTTGAAGTCCGGGAAATAGCTTTCGGTGGCGTCGGTCGCGAGCAGGCATTCGAAGCCGCGATCATTGGCTTCGCGCATGGTCGTCTGCACGCAGACCTCTGTCGTCACGCCGGCAAAGACCAGCTGTTCGATGCCTTTCAGCGCCAAGGTGGCGCCGAGATCGGTGGCATAGAAGGCGCCTTTGCCGGGCTTCTCGATCACGACCTCGCCCGCAATCGGCGCCAGTTCGGGTAGGATCGCGGTGCCGGGTTCGCCGGCGATCAGGATGCGGCCCATCGGACCCACATCGCCGATCCGCAACGTCGGATTGCCCCGGTTCTGCTTGGCGGGCGGCAGGTCGGACAGGTCGGGCTTGTGGCATTCCATGGTGTGGATGACCGGCAAGCCGGCGGCCCGGAAACCCTCGATCAGGCGTTTCACGGTGGGGATAATCTTGGTAATGCGGCTGACGTCATTGCCCAGGCTTTCACCAAAGCCGCCGGGTTCGGCAAAATCACGCTGCATATCGATCACGATCAGCGCCAGGGCTTCACGCTTCATCGGAAAGTCGAACGGGGTCGCTTTGATCACCATCAATGATGTCCTGCCATATGGGCGCCAAGCACGGAGATGTCGGCGGCGCGTGCCGGTGTTTCATAGACAAGCCGGCCGTCGGAAAGGACGAAGATGCGGTCGGAGAGTTCGAGCAGTTCGTCGAGGTCTTCGGAGAGCAGCAGCACGGCGGTGCCGGCATTGCGCGCCTTCATGATGCGGGCGCGGATCTCGGCCACGGCCGAGAAATCGAGCCCGAAGCAAGGGTTTGAGACCACCAGCAGATCGACATCCCCGGTCAGCTCGCGTGCCAGCACCGCCCGTTGGACATTGCCGCCGGACAGGGCCGCGATGGGCGAGGCGGAGGAGGCGGTCTTCACCTTGAAATCGGCGATCAGATCGCCCGCGCGTTTGCGGATGCCGCCGCGATTGAGCCAGATCGCATCCTTGCCGTCGGGTTTGAGGTCGAAGCTACGGAAGGCGAGATTTTCGGCCACACTCATCTTCGGCGCGCAAGCATTCTGCAGCGGTTCTTCCGGGATGAAGCGGACATTGTGCTGGCGGGTTTCCTTGCGGGTTGCGCCATAGGACGTGCCTTTGACTGAGATCGTGCCGCTGTCGGTCGGGCGCTGGCCGGCCAGGATTTCGGTCAGCTCCTTCTGGCCATTGCCGGAAATCCCGGCGATGCCGACGATCTCGCCGGGCCGCACAGTCAGATCACCGATCTCGATGGTCTTGAGGCCGGACCGGTCAGGCGCCTTGACCCCGGTGACCGCCAGGACCGGCTGTGCTGCCTCCGCGACCGGGGTGCGGGTATCGAGCGTCGCTAGTTTGACGTCGCCGATCATCATCGCCGCCATCTGTTCGGTCGAAAGCGCACCGACCTGGCCGCCCCCCACCAGCTTGCCGCGCCGCAGGATGGAGACTGCATCGGCGAATTTGGTCACCTCGTGAAACTTGTGAGAGATCATCAGGACGGTGAGCTCGCCGCGCTCGGTCATGCCGCGCACCAGGCCCAGCATCTCGTCGGCTTCGGCTGGGGTGAGGACGGAGGTTGGCTCGTCCAGCACCAGGAAGCTGCGCCCGAGATAAAGCTGCTTCACGATTTCCAGCTTCTGCTTCTCACCCGCCGCCAGCTCGCTAACCGGCCGATCGAGCGGAATGCGGAAGGGCATCCGTTCCATGAAGGCGGCGAGGTCTTTGCGCTCCTGGCCCCAATTGATGATGCCTGGCACTTCCGTGCGGCTGATCACTAGGTTTTCAGCCCCGGTCAGGGACGGCACCAGGGTGAAATGCTGATAGACCATGCCCAGGCGATAGGTCGCGGCATCCTTGGGCGAAGCAATCTCCACCTCCTTGCCATCGACGCAGACCGCCCCCGAAGTCGGGCGATAGAAGCCCATGATGCATTTGACGAGCGTCGATTTGCCGGCGCCATTCTCGCCCAGCAGCGCATGGAAGCTGCCCGGTGCGATATCGATCGACACATGATCGAGAGCGGTGAAGCTGCCAAACTTCATCGTCATATCGACGGTCTGGATGCCGACTGCCTTGCCGGCCTGGGGCAGGGGTGTTTGCCGGATGACATTCATGGCAGGGCCGCGATCAGCTTCACCGAATCGGAAACCGATCCGAAGACGCCGCCCTGCATCTTGACCATCTTGATGGCAGCCAGATGGTTGCCATAGTCGGTCGCCCCGCAGCAATCCTCCACAAGCAGGCATTCGAAGCCGCGATCATTGGCCTCGCGCATAGTGGTATGGACGCAAACGTCGGTGGTGATGCCGGTCAGGATGATGTTCTGGATGCGCTTTTGGTTGAGGATCAATTCCAGATCGGTCGCGCAGAAGGACCCTTTGCCCGGCTTGTCGATGATCACCTCGCCGGGCAACGGGGCCAGTTCTTCGATAATCTCCCAGCCCGGCTCGCCCCGGATGAGGATGCGGCCGCAGGGGCCGGGATCGCCGATGCCGGCCTTGATGCGTTGGGATCGCCAGCGCTTGTTGGCTGGCAAGTCAGCCAGATCGGGGCGATGGCCTTCGCGGGTATGGATGATGGTGTAGCCCTTGGCCCGCATGGCGGCCAGGAGCCGCTTGATCGGCTCGATCGGTGCGCGCACCAGCGAAAGATCATAGCCCATATGGTCGACATAACCGCCCGGACCGCAGAAATCGGTCTGCATATCGATGACGATCAGGGCAGTATTGTCGGGCCGAAGGTCGCCGTTATAGGGCCAGGCATAGGGATCGGCGGCGATATAATGGCCTTTGGCGTCACTCATGGCGTTCATCGGCGATCTCTCATTTCATCAGAGGAAGTGCGCCCGGCGCCCCGCTGAGCGCGCGGCTGGGCGAGGAGGTGGCGATCAGGATGGCGAGGGTCAGCACGTAAGGGGCGGCGTAGAAGAGGTAATAGCCTTGGGTGACCCCTACCGATTGCAGGGCCGGGCCGAGGGCACCCGCACCGCCGAACAGCAGGGCGGCCAGGAAACAGCCGATGGGGTTCCAGCGGGCGAAGATCACCAGTGCCACTGCCATCAAGCCCTGGCCCGATGAGATGCCTTCGTTCCAGGAACCGGGGTAGTAGAGCGAGAGATAGGCCCCGCCGATGGCTGCCAGCGCGCCGCCGACCGCAGTTGCGATCAGGCGCACGCGGTTGGGATGGATCCCCATGGCGCGGGCCGCATCTGTGCTATCGCCCACCACCCGCAGCACCAGTCCGATCCGGGTATTCCGCAGGGCCCACCAGAGGAAGAGGGCTAAAGCCCCGCCCAAGAAGAACAGCACATTGATGGTGAGGGCGGTCTGGACCTGCGGCAGGGACGACCAGGAACCGAGCGGGATTGACGGCAGCTTGGGCGCCTGGGGCTGGATGAAGGGCTTGCCCAGGAAGAAGGCGAGCCCCAGGCCGAACTGCATCAGGGCGATGCCGATGGCGATGTCATTGACCTTGGGGAATTTGCAGATCCAGCCGTGCAGCAGGCCGAAGAGGGCGCCGGCCAACATCGCCGCCAACACGCCCAGCCAGGGCGATCCGCTCATCACCGCGACGGCATAGGCGGTCATGGCGCCGAAGACGAGGGTGCCTTCGAGGCCCAAGTTGATGCGGCCCGACCGTTCGGTGATGGCCTCGCCCAGGGACACGAAGATGAAGGGGGTGGAGACGCGGATCGCGCCGGCTAAGATCGCGAGCGGAACACCCCAGAGGCCGATGCCGGTCTCGTCCATCATGCATTCCTCTTCCAGAGATCAGGATTGAAGAGCTTGAAGCGGCCGTAGAGCGTCTCGGAGAGCAGGATCACGATGAAAAGCGTGCCTTGCAGCACCAGGATGGTGGCGTCCGGCAAGCCCATGCGGCGCTGGATGAGACCGCCAGAGGCCGCGATGCCGCCCAGCAGGATCGCGACCGGAATGATCGCCAGTGGATTATGGCGGGCCAGGAAGGCTACCAGGATGCCGGTATAGCCATAGCCGGCGGCCAGCGAGGCATTAGCGCTGCCTTGAACCGCCGCCACTTCGATCATGCCGGCGAGACCCGCAAAACCGCCGGCGATGGCGGTGAAGCCGGTGACGAGGCGGCCGACGGGCAGGCCCTGGATTTGCGCCGCCCGCACATTGCCGCCGGCGATTCGGGCGGCAAAGCCAAAGCTCGTCACTTCGATCAGGATCCAGGAGAGGGCACAGGCGGCAAGGCCGATGACTAGGCCCCAATGCACATCCATGCCGGGGATATGTCCCAGCATCGCCTCGGTCGGCAGTGGCAGGGTCGAAGGTTTGTTGAGGCTAGCGGGATCGCGTAACGGTCCCTCCACCAGCTGGTTCATTACGGCAATCGCGATATAGGCGAGCAGCAGGGACGAGATGGTCTCATTGACCCCGCGATAATGGCGCAGGAAGCCAGCAAACCCAATCCAGAGCCCACCGACAGCTATACCCGCCACGGCCATCAGGAACAGCATCAGGGCGGGGGGAAGAGTGGCGATCGAGGGCAGCGCCACGGCAGCCGCCGCGACCCCGCCCAGAACGACCGCCCCTTCGCCGCCGATGATGACGAGTCCAAGGCGGGCGGGCAGGGCGACACAGAGGGCGGTCAGCAGCAGCGGGGCGGCGCGGCTGAGGCTGTTCTGGATCGAAAACCAGCTGCCGAAACCGCCGGTATACATCAGCTGAAAGAGGGTGGTCGGCGATTTGCCGACCGCCAGGATGAAGAGGGAGAAGAGCGTCAGGCCGATCAGGATCGCGCAGAGGCTGATCGCGATCGGCTCTGCCCGCCGGGCCAGCCCTTCCAGCAAGGAGCGCTGGAGGAGGGCCGATCGGCTGGCGACGGTGGCGTCTGCTTCACTCGTCATGACGCTCGCTCCTTTGACGGCTACGAGGTGGAGCCGATGACGCCCTCGACCAGATAGTTCATGCTCTCAAGCTCGATCGCATCTTCGGCAAAGCTGGCGCCGGCCGCGATGACCTGATTACCCTTGTTGTCTTTGAGCGCGCCTTTGAAGACCGAGAATTTGCCGGTCATCATGTCGGCCTGGATGGCTTCGAACTTCTTGCGCGCTTCGGCGGAAACAGCGGGTCCAAGCGGGCTCATTTTGACAAAGCCGTCTTTCAGGCCGCCGCGCACAAAATTGCCAAGCTTGCCGCCCGATTGAGCGGCCTTGATGAAGCTCGAATAGACATTGCCCCAGGCCCATTCGGCGCCGGTCAGGTACTTCTCGGGCGCGAGCTTGCTCTGATTGGCGTGATAGCCGCAGACGAAGGCGCCGCGGCGGGTGGCGGTTTCGACGATGACCTTGGGGCTATCGACATGGCAGGTGAGGACATCGGCGCCCTGATCAATCAAAGCATTGGTGGCCTCAGCTTCCTTGACCGCCAGCGACCATTCGCCGGTGAAGATCACCTGGCAGGTGATGGTGGGATCGACCGAACGGGCGCCCAGCAGGAAGGAATTGATGTTCTGCAGCACCTGCGGGATCGGTTTGGCGGCGACGAAGCCGATCTTCTTGCTCTTGGTCGCGTAGCCGGCGGCGATGCCGTTGAGATATTGACCCTGGCTGATATAGCCGAAGTAGGAGCCAGTATTGGCCGGGTGTTTGCCTTCCTGCCACAGGCCGCCGCAATGGCGGAATTCGACCTTCGGGTATTTCTTGGCCATCGCCAGCATATGCGGGTCGAAGTAGCCAAAGGAGGTCGGGAAGATCAGGCTGGCGCCATCGAGGTTGATCATCGACTCCATGGTTTTCTGGACATCGACGGTCTCGGGGACATTCTCCTCTTCAACCAGAGTGATCCCTGGCAGGTTTTTGATGACCTGCGCGCCTTCGGCATGGGCCTGGTTATAGCCATAGTCGTCCTTGGGGCCGACATAGATGAAGCCGATGGTCAGCTTTGTCTGCGCCAAGGCGGAGCCGATGAGGCCGGGGCTCAGGCCGGCAAGCGTACCGGCAGTGGTGGTCTGCAGAAAACGACGGCGAGACAGATGCAGGAGTTTGGTCATCGAAATGCTCCTCGCGGCTCAAGGCCATGGTTGGTGAGGAAGTGTATGCAGTTCGTGTGCCAAAGCTCTATGCATTGATAAAATTGAATAATTTAGGTGTTTCACCGCATAAAAAATAAAACTGCATGCAGTTTTATCATTCAAGTGTCTAAAAAATAGACTGTGGTCAAATTCTGGACTCAATGTATGACGAGCGACGTCATAATTTCGGGGGTTGATGGTCTGCAGTCTTTATAAAATCTGTTTATTTTCAATATATTGAAATAGGAATTGACAGAGATAACGTGCTCACGCCATCTGTATGCAGTTCGCCCATAAGCCGTAAGTTATCCCCGTGAAGCAGTCCAAACGCCCCTCTGTCGTCCGCCCCGGTACCACCGTCGAACAGATGGTGCGCTCGATCGCGGATATGATCGTGACGGGCGCGCTGCTGCCGGGTGAGAAGCTCGACGATATCTCGCTCGCTGCCCGGTTCGAGGTCTCGCGGACGCCGGTGCGTGAAGCTCTACGGGAATTGGGCGCCATGGGGCTGGTCGATCGCGAGCCCAACCGCAGTGCGATCGTCACCAATGTTACCGAGGCGCGCCTGCATTCGATGTTCGAGACTATGGCGGAGCTGGAAGGGATCTGCGCGCGCCTTGCGGCCGAACGCATGACGGTGGAGGAGCGGCGCAATCTGGAACTAGAGCATCGGGCGTCGGCCCGGCTGGTGCAGGCATCGCTCGATGAGGATTATGCCGCCCATAATATCGAGTTCCACAGCCGGCTCTATCGCGGGGCCCATAACGATCATATCTACGAGCTGGCGACCCAGACCCGGGCCCGGCTGGCGCCGTTTCGACGGGCGCAGTTCCGTCTGCCGGATCGCCTAGCGAAATCCTTCCAGGAGCATGAGGGGATCGTGACCGCTATTCTGCGGGCCGATGCCGAGGCGGCGGGCAAGGCCGCCTATTCCCATGTCTCGATCGTCAGCGATGCCAGCCTGACCTTCGCGGTCGCCAAGCCGGTTGGTGCTGGCTAGGTCTATTCGGCCTGCGTGACCTTGATCAGCCCCTGTTCGCGCAAAGAAGCAAGCAGTTCAAGCACATCGGTGGTGATCTGCGTGCGATCGCCGCGATAATCGGACGCGATGGCATCACACAGGGCTCCGATCTGCATCGGCTGGGCAAGGCGTCGCCAGACGTCGCTGCCAATGGCATCCAAGCCGCAATAGATCCCCTGATTGACGCTCATCAGGACCATGCTGTCATCAACCTCGGCGGCCAGATGCTGCGGCGACCAGGAAACCACGTCGGTCAGGCTGGGAAGTTGGGGCATTGGCGTCGATCGGGTCCTTGAGGTCAGGGCGGCACTATACGCCAGGCGAGGCGCAGGGGGCGATGTCAAACCTCATAGCCCAAACGCTGAATGGTCGGGCCATGATCCCGCAGGATGCGATCGACCTGTGCTGAGGTGAGAGTCTGACGCCACCCGCCGGCCTTGCCGGAGCGGAAAAAACGGTTGGGGGCCTGAGGGGAGGACTCCCGGAAACCCTTGGTCTTTTCGGCCGATTGCATCCGATCGAACCGGGCAGCCGCGACGGCAGCGGCGATGTCTGCTGGGGAGGCGGGCTCCTTTAAGGCCGCCGCAATCGCCGCGAAACTTTCCAGAGGCGCTGCGATCATATCCTCGTAGCGGACCAGATGCAGGGGCAGCTCTGACGAGAGCCAACTGTCGGTATGGCGGCTCCAGCTCGACACATATTGCGGCAGTTGAGGGCGCAAGCCTTGATGGTTGATGCCCATCATGAAGCTGGTACTGCCGAGGGCGTGGATCGCCTCGTCGACAGGCATATCGTAATAGGTCGCCATGGAGAGGGCGACATCCCGGGGATCGCGCACGATCAGGATCACCATGGTGATATCCTTCGGCGGGAAAGGCAGTGCCTCGGCCCCCGGGGCGGGCAACCAGGCATCATGAGTCTTCAAGGTCAGCGGCCCGCCGTTTGCTAAAACGGTCTGATAGGCCAGGGGACGCAGGCGATGTTCTTCGGCCAGCAGCAGATCGGAGGTCTCGATCTCCAACGCATCGTCGAAGAACGGCCGTTCGGAGGCGATCGGCACCCCCAGTCTATTGATATCGAGCGGGCCGCCGCCTTGGTTCAGGCTGGTCAGAACCGCCCTGACCCAGGTATTGCCGGACTTGGGATAGGAGGCGATGAGGTTTAGCCCGCTCATGACGCTGCATGGGTCTCGAGCCGCGCCACCAGCGAGGTGAGATCGGCCAGATCCGATCCACGGGTCAGGCGATAGACATCGACCTTGCTGACGATCTGCCCCAGGCCCTTGAAGAGATCGGGCGACAGGCCCCAGGCGTCGGCGGTCCGCCGGCGATAGACCTCTTTATGCAGATTGGTGATGGCCGGCATCGCGGCCAGTTTCTCGATCGGCTCCTGACCCGCGAGCGGCGCGTTTTGCGGATTGAGCAGATAGATGGCCTTCAAGGGGACTGGGGTGGTCTGAAAGCTGGCCTGGGCAAAGCGGAAGTGGAATTTATGCTGGCCGGGGCGGTTTTCCGGCAGGTCGGCGGAGGTCATTCCCATCGCTTGCAGGCTGTCTTCCCAAAGCTTCACGCGCGGAAAGGCGGGTAGGACGAGCGGGCCACCGGCGTCGGACGGATCGATGACGCAGACATCGTCCGACAGCAGCACATGACCCCGGCGGGTCAGGGCGGCGGCCAGGGTCGATTTACCGGCCCCGGAGATGCCGGAGATCGCGACCGCCCGGCCACCGATCGAAACGCAGGAGGCATGGAGCGGGAACAGGCCGCGGTTATGGCAGAGCAAGCCGAGGATCGTACCGAAAAGAAAGATTCGCACATCGGGGCTGTCGACCGGCATCTGTGGGTCGATCACGATCTCTCGCGCGCTTTTCAGCCAATAGGTCGCGATCCCTTCGATCGACAGGCGAGCCTGTTTGTCCGGGGTTGCCTGCAAGAGGGGCGTGACCGCGAATCCGCCGTCGAGTTGGGCTGGGATGTCCCCGATCCGCAAGGTCAGATCCGGCCCGCGATCATCGCCCGCCCAGGGGGCAAGTTCGGGCAGCGGGATCTCTGAGCGCACCCGCCAGCCGCAGAGAAACAGATCATCCCTGCCGCTCGCTTCGGTCAGGCTCACAATATCAGGCATGGGCGGGTATCGGGTCCTTGCAACGCGGGCCGGCATTATAGGACGGCGGTCGGTTGCCGTCAGGTCAATTGCGGATCAAGAGGCCGGCTGATGTCTGAACCAGCAGTTGATGGCAAAGCGGCTGTCGCGAAAATCCCGGGACGGGCAGGCGATCGGCCGCACCTCATGGGGGGCCCAGGCGGGAAACAGCAGCAGGCTGTCATTGTCCGGGGGAATATCGACGAACCGCTGCTTGCCATCGGCGTCCGGCAAGATCCCATAGAGCCGCAGGTCTCCGCCAGTGAAACCCTTGGGCGCGCGGTGGAAATAATAGACCCCGCTCAGGGCACGATGGGTTGATCCGCCCGCGCGATCCGTCGCCGTGTCGATATGTGTTTTGTAAAAGGCGCCATCGCCATGGGCGACCAGCTCCAGTTCCAATCGGGCGAGGCTGATGGCGGAGAGACGCAATTCCTGAACCGTTGCCGTCATCACCGCGCGGAAGCGTTCCTCCACTTCTGGTCGCAGTTCTCCAAGATCCCGCAGCATGAGGGAGGTGCGGATTTCCGGGACCAGGGTGTTTTTAACGACGCGGGTCGGCACAAAATCGGCCTGCCGGGCATCGGCATAGGCCAGTAGCCGGTCGACCAGCGCCTCGCCCAGAAAATTCTCGATCCGCCGAAAGGGGAGCGGCCGTTGGAAGGCATCCTGGTGTCCGGTCAATTCTTCTGCCTTAGCAAGCGCGTCGAAGTGGCGCTGATCTTAGCGGCAGATCGGCGGGGCGTGCCACGCCGCATTCTGGCAATCCTGCCTGATGTTGATAGATTGGCGCCATGACGATTGCCGGTTCTTTCAATTGGCCGGGCGAGGAGCCCGATATTGCCCGTTCCCTGCGCGCGATGGCGCTGCAAGCGGGACGGCCTCGGCTCCATGTTGAGCCCGGTCTTATCCTTGGGCTGTGTGACGAGGCGGAAATTGCCCGCGAGGGACCGATCACGGTGCTGTTCCACGGTCGCCTTGATAGTGCCGCGGGCAGTGCGGCTGAGGCGGTGCTGGCGGCCTATCAGCGCAAGGGCAAGGATTTTCCAAACGGCCTGATCGGCGAATTTGCCTGTGTCGTCTGGGATGGCGCGGCGCGATCCCTGTATCTGGTGCGGGATGCGCTGGGCCGGTATCCGCTGCATTTTTGGCAAACGGGTAGTGGTCTCATCTTCGCGACGGAGCCGCAGGGGCTGCTGGCGCTGTCGGATGTGCCGCGCGAGATTGACCAGCGCTGGCTTGCCCGGTGGCTGGCACTGCTGCCGCAAGAAGAGGGGCGGACGACCTATCGCGGGATCGAGCGGGTGATGCCGGGTCATCTGGCAATCGTCACCCAGGATGGTCTGCGGCAGGAACGCTATTGGCGGCCCGAGGAACTGCCGCCCGTCCGGCTTAAAGACGCGCGGGAGTATGCCGATAGTGCGCGTGCGCTACTGGAAGAGGCAATCCGTTGCCGGATCGAAGGCGCGAGTATCGTTGGCAGTCATTTGAGCGCGGGCCTCGACAGTTCCAGCGTAACGGCGCTCACCGCTCGGCAACTGGCGGAAAAGGGGCGGGGGCTGCTGGCTTTTACGGCGGTACCGGATGCGGATTTTGACGGCAGCGCCTATCGGACCCGAATCTGGGACGAAGGTCCCTTGGCCCGGCAAGTGGCCGATACTTATCCCAATATCGAGCATATCTTGCTGCCCAACGGATCGGGATCACTGTTCGATAGCTTCGATGAGACGGGGCCGATGGGCATGCCGTCCATGAACCCGACCAATCAGATCTGGGTCACGGCCATCGGGCGTGCGGCCCAGCAGCGCGGCGTTGCGGTGATGCTTAACGGCGGCATGGGCAATATGTCGATCAGTTACGATGGGTTCGGCTATCTCGCTAGGCTTGCCCGCCAGGGCAGCTGGACCGAGCTGGCGGGACACCTGCTGGCCCTCAACCGCAAGGGAACTGCCTGGCGCTCTATTGCCAATCGCATCTTCGTGCCCTTGCTGCCGCTGGATCTGAGACGGCGTCTGCGGCGTGCTGTCGGGAAGCCCGAAGCCGAGCTCAGGGACTTCTCGGCCCTGCGTCCAGAGTTTGCGCAGGCACAGGGGGTCTTCGACGAGGCTACTTCCATGGCGGGTGACGTCAGCAATAGCGCGCTGGGAAAACAGGATGTCCGGCTAGCTGTCATCAACCGTGTCGATAGCGCGATGTACCGCCGGGCCGAGCGGCGGCGGTTCGGCTATGTGTTTTCCGACCCGACGGCGGATCAGCGGCTGGTGGAATTCTGCCTTGCCATCCCGCCCGAGCAGTTTTTCTGGCAGGGCGAGAACCGCTCGCTCGTGCGCCGCATGATGCAGGGGATTTTGCCCGAGGCGGTGCGGCTGGAGCGCAAAAGGGGCCTACAGTCGGCAGACTGGTCATGCCGGGCGATTGCAGCTCGCGAGGAATTATCGGCCGAGATCGACAGGCTGAAGAGCCATCCTCTGGCGAGCGCCTGCCTCGATCTGCCGCGCCTGCGCCGCCTGATGGCGGATTGGCCGGCGGGCGGATGGCACCGCACGGAGGTGATGCAGGCCTATCAGTTGGCCTTGATGCGGGGGATAGCGACGGGTCGCTTTTTGCGTCGTTTCAGCGGGGGAAATGAATAATCCGCTGACGGCTTGCTACGAATAATCGATACCGCCGCTGTCAGGGAGAGCCCCCGGGCCATTTTTAGCGCTATTAGCCGGGATGATGGTCAGGACCGGCTTGCGCCATTCCTTGGCCGGAACTTCGGTGGCAGGCGTTTCGTCCGTCTTAGTCTCTTGCACCGACATATCGCTAAAAAACTTTCACCGGTCATTCATTAGTCGTTGCCGCTTCAGCAGGGCAAGCGTGCTTTACTAAGAGTAATCAACCCCGGCGTCGGGTGTCGATCCAGGGGAATTTTCTGCGCTATTAGCCGGAATAATGGTCAGGATCGGCTTACGCCACTCTTTGACCGGAGCTTCAGCGGAAGATAATTCCTTGAGTGTTTGGGTATTATTTTCTTCCGCCGACATTTCTTTCATTCCGCAAGCGTGACGTAGCCGTTTGACGATCATCTTAACAGGTTGGGAAAAGTCGGGATAGTCTTGCTAAGACGTTAATTCTCCGGGGGCAGGGCTTCGCCTTGCTGACCCGGCCGGAAAATGGCGATGGGGATGAAGTTCGGTGCCTCCTCACCGCCCACCAGCAGATGACCATCGGCCAGCCGCACCCAGACATGAGCATCGAACCCGGCCCCTTGCTTGCGGACACCATAGACGAGATCGGCGCTGATGCCCCGGCGCCCTAGCATGCGTTGGGCGGCGATGGCCTGGTCGAAACAGACGGATTTCCAGGGCAAGCGCCGGACTGCTGCCCGGATTGCCCAGCGGATCTGATCAGGCGATTGTGACGAGATCCTCGCGACCGGTGCGCGTGTCAACAGATGGGCAACTTCTCGGAACGGCAAGCCGCGCAACATCAGTTTGGCAAGCGTCAGCCGGACGATCGCCTCAAGCACCAGTGGAATCTCGCGTCGCCGCCACCAGACTCGCCGCCACAGGGCCGGGCGCTTAGAGGGCATCGTCGGGCCTCTTCTTGCGGAAGATGCCATCGTCGCCAAGGCCCGGGCGACTTTGGTCGTCGGGCCCGAAGATCAGGACGGTTGGATCGGGCGGGCAGGAGTGAACCCGCTCGAACCCGGCCGCGATCGGTGTATCGCCGAACCGGAAATTGGCATACCGCAGGGCGAGATAGCCACCCGGTTTGAGGCACCGAGTGAGATCCGCTAGGCTCGCCTCGAAATCCGCAAAGCGGATCCAGGGGGCGCAGCTTGCGCGGGGTGTCTGTAGCGCGCCATGGCGGAAGACGGCCATAGCGAAGATTGCATCGTAGCTCTCCGGCGGTTCTGCGGTGCTATCGCCGGCGCAGGCAAAATCCACCCGCTCACCGGTATGCAGTTTGGCCGCGCGCTGCCATGCCATCTTGATGCGGGCGGGGTCGATATCGATGCCCTTAACCGTTGCCTGCGGGAAAAGCCGGGCGAGGGTAAAGACCTCTTCCCCGGTCGCGCAACCGAAGGAAAGCAGGCGGCTTTCCGGGGTGTTTGCCAGTAAATCCCGGATCGGGTCGAAGACCTCAGGATAGCGGTCTTCCTGAGTATAGCCATAAGGCTGAAAGAGCCCAGACGGACGCCGGAGCATCAGCAGGGCGGAGCGCCGGGTCTCGAAGCTTCTGACCAAGTGATAACCCAGGCGGAGGGCTCCAAAGACCCCGAGGGCGCGTCCGTTACCCGCCATGGGCCGACCGTTCCTGATAATGGGCGAGCAGGCTAGGGCAGAGCTGCGCGAGATGGGATTCGATCTCTGGTGTCCAGGCTTGATCTAGGTGCCGCTGCGAGACTTCCTTGCCCCGCACATTCCCGAACACGAGCTCCATCTCCTGGAACAGTTGGGGCAGATGCTGCCAGAGATCGGCGAAGATCTCCTCATGGCGGCGCTCGAAGGCATAAAAGCTTTCCTCGACGGGCCAGCCAAGCCGATTGACGGTTTCGATCACCAAGGGACAGCGGGCGACAAAATCCTCGTAATGGATGACTGCGTCATAGCGGTCGTGCTCGGTAAAGATCCCTTCCAGCAGCGCAAACTTCTCGTCCATCAGGCCTGAGCCATCACGGTAATTCTTGGTCGCGAGGCTGGCATAATTATCACGCGGGTCGCGCAGGAACAGAATGCTGCGATCGGGCCGGAAGCGCTCCAGATGGGCGGCCAAAGGATAGCGCGTGGTGATCACCGCCTTGGCGACCATGTCGCGGGTGGGCGCAACGTCGGGTGCCGCAAAGCCATTGGCGATATCGACGAGCGCGACGCAATCCCGCCGCTGCGCCAGAAACAGCGTGAAGCTGGTGGCGCCGCTCGATTGCATAGCATGGACAAAGAGTTTCACGCCCCGATCCTTGCCGCTTCAGGGGTGTGAAGCCAAGGGGTTTCGAGTTCGGCCGTGATGAAGACATAGCGGCGGACATGGGGTGTTGGCGCGCGCAAGCCCACCCCATGCAGGGCGTGCAGGCCCTGGGGGAAGAGGACAAAGCGGTTGGCGCGATACGGAATGGTGAGGGCAAGTTCCACGGCGTCTTCCGGCTGCTGGAACCGCTCGATCTCCTGCGCGGGATGCTTCCAGCGATAGAGGTGTAACTCGCCGCCCTGAGACTCATCGTCAGGATGGCGGAAATAATAGAGGCCTGAATAGAGCCGGTTGGGTGTGTCGAGATGGGGGCCGCGCGAAACCGAAGCTTTGCCATGGACCGGCGTATTGATCTCTGCCCTGGCATCGAGCGAGATGCGTGGTGGAGCCGCCAGCGGTTCCAGCAGCCGGCCGGTCGAATGGCCCGTAAAGCTGCCGCCGAGGGCGTCGCGCAGGTCCGCCGGCCAATAACCGTCAAACAGACGGAAGACCTCCGCCAGGAATGTCGCGTTGCTGTGTCGCTCCACAAATTCCTTCCAGAGTGGGCCGACCTCGGAATGGATCTGCGCGATCCAGGCCGCCAATTCATAGCGGCTGTTGCTGGGATAGGGATGCCCCGAATTCCTCGGCGCCATGAATATCTCGATCGGCGGATATTCCGCGCTTAAACGCTCGTAAAGCGCGGGATCGAGCACATCATCCAGGATGATATGGGGAAATGGGTCCGTTCGGATATCGGCCGGCGTGACGGCAGCGAGCAGGGATGGGATCGACATCAGGCTGCGATCAACCTCTGCGCGCTAAGGTGGTAAATCCGTTGATAGAAGCGGCCGCCTATGCGATAAAAACACACCATCAAGGAGCGGTCATGGACGTCATAACGGTTGAGCATTTTTCCGGAAAAAAAGGCGATGTTTTCCAAATAATCCTCCCGGACGATGCTGCGCTTGAGGTGGTTCTTTCTTCGATTGATTTGTCGAAGGTGATCGATTTCCCTGAGAAGGTCCGCGATCCATTTTCCCTGTTTTTTGATGGCACGAAGGGATTCTCCCTGCCACAGGCAATCTACCGGATACGTCATGGCACTTCGGGCTGGGAAACCGAGATATTCCTGGTGCCAGTGGCCGACCTGCCCGGGGGAGCCGTTCGCTATCAGGCGGTCTATTCCTAAGCCGGGCGCCATTCCATCAGCTTATAGGGACCGTTTTCGCCGACTTCCCGGAACCCCAGGCGCTGATAGAGGCGCTGGGCGGGGTTGAAGACCTCCACATGGACGCTGACCGTGCGACCGCTGGCGGTTCCTTCCAGAAAAAGACAGTTGAGGATTGCCGCGCCATAGCCACGGCTGCGGCAGGTCGGCAGCAGACCGATATCGACGACACGGATGTCGCTACGGCCCCGATAGATCGCGATCCGCCCGGCAGGGGAGCCCTCGGCCTCGATGATCAGAAATTCCGCAGCGGCATAGGCCTTGGCGTAATGCATCCGCTGGGCGCCGAACTGTTGAGTTAGGAAGGTGATTTTCTCGGCATCTCCCCAGGCGGCGACCCCGGAAAGCTCCTCCCAGCGCATCGAGATATAGAGGTCGCGCAGGAAAGCTTCGTCCTCCGGCCGCTCGCGACGAACCGATAGGCCGAGGACGATCATGGTGGGATCGGGGGTGAACTCCGGGCCGGCATTCCCGGCCCGGAGCGTCGTGGCGGATGAGAGATCGGACATCAGTTGAACGACGGATAGATGCCAATCAGGGCGATGCAGAAATTCATCGCCAGGAACGGTTGGCGATTTTCGTGAGGCTGTCCGTTGCCATAGCTGGATATCGTTACCGGGCTCATCGTCGTCGGGCCCGTCAGTGCGTTTGAGGTGACGGTCTTATAGATCTTGGTCGCGATCTGGCTGGTGGTGTCGATCGCGCCGATCGGCATGGTGACCGCCGACGGACCGGCCTGCTCATAGGCTGCGATCGGCGGGGAGATAACCTGCACAGTATGATCATGGGGCGGGCTGTTGGCCGTTGTCAGAGCGACCGAATCCGCCCCGCTTTTGACGCCCAGCGATTGATAGGAGTTGGGAACGGCGGCACCGATCGGCGCATAGCCCTGCATGTTCGGCAGATTGAATTTGGTCTGTCCATCGCCGCCATAGATTTTATTGAGCAAGGAAAACAGGGCGGGATTCTGCTGAACCAGAATTTCCTGACCATTGCAAAAGGCCCAGTCTTGCGGGGGATAGTTGAAGCCGAAGATTCGGATCTCGCCATAAAAGGGATCTGCCATGAACCGTCTCCTGATCAGTTCTGAGTGGGGAAAATGCCCTGGTAGGCGATGATAAAATTTACGCTGAAGGACGGCATGATGTTGGGGTGCGCCTTCACCGGATATTGCGGGTCGTTGATGACGGCATCGGATAAGAGCACGAGCCGTTCCTGATGGCCGACCTGCTGGTAATAGGCGAGATTGGCGCCAGGGTTTGCCGCCGCGAGCACAAGGCTGGGGCCGGGTGTCTGGGCCGTGGCAGGCTGCGTGGAGGCGGTAAAACCGTGGGTATGGGCCGGCAGATCGGCGGTGGTCAGGGCGACTTCCGTCTCTCCGCCCGTCGAAGCCATCGGACGCTGGGTAAGACCGGTACCCTGGCCCTGATGGATCGGCAGCCGCCCCCTCAGATCCGGCAGATTGAACGTCACGCGCCCATCGCCGCCGTAGGTGGTGCCGATGAGGGTGTAGAGCATCTGATATTGGCTGATGCTGAGGGCCCGTCCGTCACAGGGGAAAAAATCGTTGGGGATCCGGAAGGTTGGCCAGATCCGGATTTCGCCGACATAATAATCTGACATTTTTATCTCCGATTCCGACTCTCAATTACGGGGCGGATAGATGCCCAGTAGGGCGATGCAGAAATTGATCGTCAGGAAGGGCTGCATATTTTCATGGCCCTGGTTGCCGCCAGTCTGGCTGATGGAGGCGGGGGCGAGGGTAACGGTCTGGCCTGCTTGCGGGATGCCATAAAGAGGGACCGGACTATTCCCAAAAACACGCCCGCCTGCGCCAGGTTTGTCGGCGGGATCGCTCGAGGCGTTGAACTCGTGGGTATGGGGCGGGGCGGTCGCTTCGGTCAGGACAACCGTCTCTGCACCGCCCTTAGCCGCGATCGCATAATTGTTAGGGCCGCCTTGGCTGACCGGGACCCGCCCGCGCAGATCGGGCAGTTGGAAGTTGGCTTTTGGATCGCCCCCGAAGCGAATGCCGAGCAGGGAATAAAGGGCATTGTTCTGCTGAATTTGCATCAGCTGCCCATCACATTTTGCCCAGCCACGCGGGGCAAAATTGAAGGTGAATAATCGGATTTCGCCCACAAAGGGTTCTGCCATACTGCCCTCCCGCTGCGTATGTGAATATCCTATTTTGATAGGATGGTATGAATTAAAGACATCTTAAGTTGCGCAAAAGATTGTGTGTAATTTGCGTGACGGGAGACCCTCTTATGCGGCTGGGGCCGAGTGCGCTAAACTGATCGCCATGATGTCTGAAGATCTTCTGCCGCAAGCCTGGGACGTGCTGTCCTATCGTATCGGCGCGTCGACCGTGGGCGAGAACCTTCGGCAGGCGGTGGTGCGCGGGGATATCGCCCAGCATCAGGATGGCAGCTGGGAAGTGCTAAAATCCATGGCGCCCCTCACGGCGAACTGGCTTTATGGGCCGGTGCCGACGCCCTTTGCTTGCAGCAAGCTCATTGGTTTTTTGTTCCGCCATGCCTATGCCAAGGGGGCAGTGCCATTTGGGTGCCAGACCTGCTTCAAGGTGCAGATCAAGCCGCGATCCTTACGCGAACTACACGCCACACTGCCGCTCGCCGCGGCGCAGCCTTACGCCTATAAGCTCGGCACCAGCCTGGGTGTCCCGCATCAGTCGGGAGTCTATTCCGCGCTCTTTTATCTCGATGGGCTTGAGCAGGCGCGCGCGGTCTATCGCAATATGCGCGCAGCAGTCGATGGCACCCCTGATCTCGGCCCTGAGGTCGAGGTGCTGATCAAGCGCGGCTGCACCGAATATGAGCTGTATTGCGGGCCATCGGATAAATTCACTTTCGACCCGGCACTCGCGGAGGTTGAGAGCTTTTTGCTGTCTCGGTTACGTCCGCCGGCAGGGAAATCTGCGGGCCCAAAGCCGCAGCAGGCGGTCTTTTTGCGCTGGCTGCATGTTGCCTATCAGGTCGGGGATGAGAGCTATCGCGATTTCACCGGGGGCCAGCGGCTTTACCCCGCAGCAGTCACCTATGACCCCGGTTCGGATTGATTTGCGGCCGGTCCTTTGTTAATAAAATCGGGTGAGCGAGTTTAGAAGCAGGTAGGGCGTACACGTTATGGATGAACAGCCGCAAGTTGTCGTGACGGAAAAGACCGATGCCGCCCGCCCGGTCTGGCAGAAGCCCGAATTGGTCGAGGTTGCCATTTCCGACGTGACCGCCAGCATCTATGCCACCAGCGGCAACGATGGCACCTTCGGCTTCAGCAACGTTTCTTAGTTTTCTTCTGTTGGCTGGCCGCGCCCAATGAGTGGCTTTGCGGGCTGGATCGCGCTGGGCGGTACGGGTTCGCAGCCTTCCCCTAGATCTCTTGTTGATCTTTTTGCACAGGCCCTGGAAAGCCCAGGGCTTGCTGCTGCCCGGGCTTGGCAGGGCGAGGGGGCAACCTTCGTCCATCGGCAGCGGATGACTGCCCCGCAAGACATTGGCGATTTGCAACCCCGTCTGGGCCGGGAAGCGCCCTTTGTCCTGCTGTTCGACGGCTATCTGATCAATCGCGAGGATTTGATCGCGGCTTTGGCGCTACCGGCCGAGGCTGTCCATTGGCCGGATAGCGCGCTTGCCATGGCGGCACTTGAGGTTTGGGGGGAGGAGGCGCCGGGGCGCCTGCTGGGGGATTTTGCCCTCGCGCTCTGGAACGGCAGGGACCGCAGCCTGCTGCTGGCGCGCGACGCCATCGGACAGCGGCCGCTTTATTATCATCAGGGTCAGGGATTCCTGGCCTTCGCCACCACGCCGAGGGCGCTTTTGGCTCTGCCGCAGGTGCCGAGGGCGGTGAACGAAGGACGGTTCGCGCGCCTGCTGCTGGACCTACCGAGCGATCCGGAAGGCAGCTTCTTTTCCGCGATCCAGAGCTTGCCGGCCGCCTGTCAGGCGAAACTTACCGGCGAGCGCCTCGAAACCCGGCGCTATTGGGTGCCCGACTATGAGCGCTGCCTGAACCTGAAGCGCGACGATGATTATGTCGAAGCGGGGCGGGAGTTGCTGGATCGGGCGGTCCGGGCGTGCCTGCGTATCGAAGGGCCGCCGGTTGCGGCGATTACCGGCGGGCTCGATTCGTCCGCCGTGGCGGTGACGGCCCTCAAATATCTGCCGGCTGGAGAACTCGCTACGGTGACGGCCGTATCGTCCGCGTCAACTGTGCCCGATAGCGACATCAGCTATGCCGATGAACGGCCTTTTGTGGAGGCGATCGCCCGCCAACATCCCGGCCTGAAACCCATCTTTTTGTCGGGGAGCGAGCCGCATCGCTGGGACGAGCGCTGGGCGGAAATCTTCCTGCTGACCGGCACGCCCTGGCGCAATGTCATGAACCTCGCTTGGTTGGGGCCGACGCGAGATCACGCGCGAACCATGGGCGCCAAGGTTCTACTGTCTGCTGGGCTCGGAAACCTGACGCTATCCTGGGATGGCCGGGAAGCTCTGCCGGGGGCGTTACGCTACGGGCGGTGGGGCTATCTGAGACGAGAGGCGGTTGCCCTGGCCGATGCGAACAAGGTCTCGCTGCCACGCCAACTTTGGCGCAGCGCGCTCGGGCCGACACTACGATCTGGCAAAGATCGGGACCGCGCCTTGCGGCAATCGCCGATCCGGCGGGATTTGGCCGATGCCCTGGGGTTGATCGATGAGACGGAGGCTCTGCACAGGCAGCTGACGGGTTCCTCAGCCGATATCCGGCGGGCATTTTTTCCGACACGCCAACAGGCGACGGAGGCGGCAGGTCTTGGCCGAGCCCTGCATGGTCTTGAAATCCGCGACCCGCTGGCGGACCGCCGGCTGCTGGAATTCTGCTTCGCGGTGCCAGATGACCAGTATTTGCGCGCCGGCGTCACGCGCTGGCTCGCCCGCCGAGTTCTGGCCGACCGATTGCCGCCCGAAGTGATCGATAATCGCCGGCGCGGGCTGCAGGGGGCGGATTTCTTCTATCGTATGGACCAGCGGAAAGATGCGATCGCCGACGGGATCGCGTCTCTTTCCAATTCTGCCCTTGCAACCCGTTTTCTCGATCTGCCGCGCCTGAAGACCCTGCTGGATGCTTGGCCGGCCGATGGTACGCCGGCAGGTATCGAGTATCTTGCGGTCCTGCATCGCGGGCTGCATTACGGCCAGTTTCTGCGCTGGACCGAAGGTGGCAACGGCTAACTCAAAGATAGCCGAGCTGGCGCATCACGGTGCCATGGGTTTCTTCGATCCGTTTGGCCTGGGCAGCGGTCAGTTCGGTGCGCCAGCCGCCGGCCTTGCCTTTACGGAAGAAACGCTCGGCTTCGGGCGGGCGTTCGTGGAAGCCCTGTTTATCCTCCGCCGCACGCAGCTTATCGAAGCGCGTATGCTCGATGGCTTGGGCAAGGGCCTGTGGCGTCGCACTCCAGCGGATATACTCCAGCACCCGGGCCAGCTCGCGCGGGGCATCGGCATGCATATCTTCATAGCGGATCAGCAGGCTGGGCTGTGCCCCGGGGGCAGCGAGCCAGCCGGCGACATGATCCGACCAGAGGCCGAGGCGCTGCGGGAGCTGGTCGAACAGCCGGCGCCCCTGGGGGGCGAGACCGCCGCGCGGGTTTGCCATCAGGTCGATCGCCGCATCGATGGTGATGCCCAGGTGATGGGCAAAGGAAATCGCCACGTCACGTGGATCGCGGACGATATGCAGACCGCCGAGGGTGACGGCCGGCGGGAAAAGCGGTTCGCCAAGACCCGTGCGGCTCCAGGCATCATGGGTCTTGCTGAGTAAAGGCTCTGCGGCTTCCTCGGCCTGGGTTTCATAGCAACGGGGGCGCAGATTCTCGATCTCCGCCGGTGACAGATCGGAGGATTCGATCCCGAGCGTCGCATCGAACAGTCGCCGGCTGGCGGCCAGCGGCGCAAATCCCTGGCGTTCGGAGAAATCGACGGGCTTACCTTCCTTGAGGCAGAGCAATGCCAGCCGCAGCCAGGTATTCCCAGATTTGGGATATGAGGCGAGCCAGAAGAAGCCGCTCATGTGTCGGCCGGGACGCGATGCTGGTCGGCGATCTGTTTGACCAGCCCTTCCAACCGATCGAGGCCGCTCGGCTGGACCAGCAGCCAATGGGCCGGAATACCGGCGGCAGTGCGGGCAGCGAGCGCCAGTTGCGCGGCCTGGTCCTGAGCGACCCGCATCAGGGTCTTGCTTTGATAGACCGCTTGAGTGAAGCGGATCGTGGCATCGAGCCCCTGCAAGCGGCGCACTTCGGCATACCGATCGTCAGTCACCCGTGTCAGGTGATAGAGCGCGGCAAGGCGCAAAGGCTGCCGGATAAAGCCGCTTTGCAGGGGGACGGAGAATTTGTCCATCTCCTCTCTCACCCGCTCGAACTGATCGGCCGGATAGTCAAACTGATCCATGGCATCGCGCCACAGCTTGATGCGGGGGAAGGTCGGCAAGGCATACACGCTGCCGTCGGCCTGGGGGGCCAGAACGGTGATATCGTCGGCCAGCACCTCGTAGCCCTGTTGCATGAAGGCCGATGCTAGGGTCGACTTGCCGGTTCCGGAGGGCGCGGTAAAGGCGATCGCGACATCGCCCGCCGCTGTCGGCAGGCGGATGCAGGAGGCATGCAGGGGAACAACCTGCCGGCGCTGGCAGACGATCGCGAAGATGATGCCCAAAAGGAAGGTGCGGATGGCGGGCGAGTCCGGCGGTAGGTCGGTGTCGATCGTAATCCGGCGCCCCTCGGGATCGACAAGGAAGGTTGCGACGCCGGGGACCGCCGACTTGCTGCTGCCATCCCGGTCGATCTGTAGGATGGCGCCGCTATAGATCGGGTCGTGCAGGCTCTGCGGCACGGGGCCTAGATCGATCATGATATCCGGGGTGGTCTGGGCGGCGCCTTGCCAAGGCAAAAGATCGGGCAGGGGCAGGGCGCTCGCCACCTGCCAGCCACAGAGGTCTAGCCTGTGGATCATTTAAACGACGAGCCCGGAAGCGTGCCGAAGGGAACCAGATCGGCTACCGGGCCGCCGCCAAACACGATCCCGGCCTCCGCGCCATCCAGGATCAACCAGGCATGGGCGGACAGACCGTCATCAGCCCGCTTCACCCCAAAGCACATCGAGGGATGCTTTCCGCGTGCGCGCAGCATCAGCCCCGCGACCGTCGCCTGGGGCAGGCAGAGTGGGCGCCAAGGCAGGCGCCGGGCGGCTGCTTCCACAGCCCGGCCGACCGCCAGCCCAGCGTTGGATTGTGCCGGGGTCGACGGCTGGGTCGAGGGAACGATCGGGATGCCGGCGAGGGCCAGTAGCCGCTTCAACGGCAAAACCCGGACGGCTAGCGCATAGACGGTCAACAAGCCGGCGGCTTCAAACACCCGCAGACGATGGCGCCAGCGGTTCACGCGGGCTTTTCCAGCAGGTTGCGTTCATCGAGCTTTGCCAGAAGCTCCAACACATCCCGTTCGATGGCTTCGGCGTCTCCTTGATAGGCGTCGGCAAGATCGGCACAGAGATCGCTAACGCTCTGGGTGTTTTCGAGGCGTTTCCAGATGTCGCTGCCCACAGCATTCAGGCCGAAATACCGCCAGTGCGAAACGCTCATCAGCACGACTTCCCCCGCGACTTCGGCGGTTAGGATGTCTTTCTTGCGGGAGATGATTGTATCGAGAGTGATCATTGGGGACGCAAAACATCTGAGGTTGCAGGGGCGGATCGAAGTCTAGCGCATCCTAATCGCGTATTCATCGGGCAAGACGATAAAGCGCGCGGCTCTCGATCAGTCCCCATAGCAGGGCAAGGCCGGCAACAAGGCCCAACGGCACCCAAAGAAAGGCGAGACAGCCAGCGCAAGCGGCAAGGCCGGTGCGTAGAAAGACGCCGCCCGCAAGTTGTTTCAGCGGCAGGACCGCAATGGCGGCGAGGCCTGCGGCGGCGAGCACGCGGCCGGCCAGCAGAACTTCGGTTGGCGGCGGCAGGACAAAGGCCAGGGCCTGAAGCGCAAGGCAAGCGGCGGTCAGCAGGATCTGGCGGGTCAGCATGGGGCCTTCCCGATGTTGGGCGAGTATCCCGAGATAGCCGGCAAAACCCAGCTGCGCGAGGCTCCATTCCAGGACCATCCAGCCGGCGATCGGATTGGCCGCCCCCGGCAGGAAGACACTCCAGCCGGAAAGCCCCAGAATCAGCAGGGCCGTCAGAAGGGCGATCACCCGGACCAGAGCGCCGAGAGGCTGCAACTGCCCTGGGCCGGGGGCGGCCTTCATCATGCCGGGCAGCAGCAGCCGGTCGCTCTGGGCTAGCAGGCTCGCGAGGCCTTGCAGGATTTGCAGCAGCAGGAGGCAGGGCGCTAGTAGCGCGGGTGTATGCGCCGCCAGTAAGAAGGGTAGCGCGCGGCCATGGAGCAGGGCGAGGATCCCGAGGAACGTCAAGCCGGTTGCGCCCTGCCGCACGGCCGGCGGTAGCTTCCCCATTCGTGGGCGTAGGTCGGCCGGTAGCTTTGGTGCCAAGCGCAGCCAGACATGCTGTACCAGCCAGCCGGCGCTGACCGCCAGCCCCAGTAGCGGCCCGGCAGCGCTGGCTGGCGCGAACAAGGCGATCAAGAGGGCGCCGACGCCATACGCCGCCCAGCGCAGATGGCTCGCGAATGCGGCGCGGCGCGGTTGGTCCAGCCCATAAAGAATGGGGGCGAGATTGATAGCGGAAAACAGTAGGCCAGGCAGGGCTCCGATCAGCAGCAAGGTGCCGGGGGCCATGAGGTCCTTCCAGAGGCTCCAACCGAGAATGGCCAGAAGAGAAAGGCCGGCGAGGGTGAGCAGGCGGTGGAGGCCCGCGACCCGCCAGACCTGGGGCCAGCTGGGGTCGGTCGCGGAGAGCCGCAGCAGGAAGGCGGGCAGCCCCAGTTCGCCGAGAAACCCGAGGGTAGAGACCGTCAGCAGCGCGAGGCCCAGCTCGCCATAGACCTCTGCCCCGAAGACTTGGAGTAGCAGCAACTGGCTGAGAAAATTCACCCCATGGCCAACAGCGTGCGCCGCGATGGGGCCGAGCGGATGGAGAGCGGCGCGACCGAGACTCATCGTTGCCGCAGCCGATATTTGCGCCGCAGGATGCGCAAGGCTTTGAGGGGCAGATAGAGCCAGCCGACCTCCTTTGGCAGGTTGAAGGCCGCGCGATCCTCCTCGGCCGGAGATAGATGCATCCGCAGGATCGCCCAGCGTTCCCGCCAGCGGTAATGCAGGCGCAATTCGATCAGGAGATGGCGCAGCGGCGCCGAGGCCCGCATGCCGCGCTCGGTGGGTGGATCGTTCAGGTGGGCGAGATGGGTTGCGGCGATCGGGCGGGCGAGCGTCAGCAGGGCGGGCCTCTGTGTCAGCGCCGGAGGCAGCTGTCGGTCGAAAGCCTCCGCGACAAAGACGAGGCCGGCGGCCAGATGGCGCTCGCACCCCAGTCCCTCGGCCCGTGCAAAAATCGCGGGCCAATCGAGATCGGGATGATCGAGGGCGGCCAGCAGATCATAGGCCCAATGCAGCCGCGCCCAGGCATGCCGCAGCCCGTGATAGGCGGCATAGATGACGGCGTCCTCGGGGGGCAGGGTCGATAGGTGTTTATCGGCGATCTCGACCGTCACCGCGCGCTCGAACGGGCGCAGATCCCGCAGGGCCAGGACTTCTGCTTGCGAGGCGAGATGGATATGCAGATCGACCGGGGGCCAATCTTCAGGGCCTGACAGCGTGCGCGATTTCCATTCGACCGGCCCGACGGTGCGATAGCCGAGCCCCTCCAGCAGGGCCAGCGCGCGGGCCTCATCCGCAGGCTGTATCAACAGATCGACATCCTGGCCGCCGCGCCGGATCGGATCACTTAAGATCTGGGCGCCATAGGCCGCGCCCTTGATGGCGAGGACGGGGATAGCCGCCTTTTCGAAATGCTCCGCCAAGCGCAGCAACCCGTAAGTCCGGGCAAGGGAGGTCCTCAGTGCTCGCTGCTGCAAATCGCTTAATGTCGCGCGATCCGATGTTGGCAACAGGGGGCCGAGCGGCCCTGCTACGAGCAGCAGTAGGCGATGATGGATCAGCAGATCCAGTAGCCGGCGTACATCGAGCCCGTCGGGCATGGGTGGGCTTTTGCCGCCGGCAAGATCCAACAGCCAGCGCATTTCACTGTCGAGGGCAACGCGCCAACTCATCGCGCGGCCTCACTCTCCAGCCAGCACAGCCAGAGAAGGAGGCAGACCGGCCACCAGAGAGTCGGGTCACTGGGATGGGCCTTTACCTCGGCCGCAAGACGCGTGATGTCCAAGAATTCTGCAGCTTGCGCCGGGGGGTGGGCGAAGAGATCGGCGAGATCGATCGCGCCGACGGCGAACTGTTCCGCCATCCCGAGGCCATGGGTCTTGGCGCCCTTGATTGTGGCGGGCGGCAGGTCATCGGCAAAGAGCTTACGCAGGATCTGTTTACCGCCGTCGGGCGATAATTTCTCGGCCGGATCCATCGCCAGGGCGGCCGCGACGACTCGCCAATCGAGAAAGGGGGAGCGCACCTCCACGCCCCAAGCCATGCCATTGGCATCGGCAAAGCGCAGGGCTTGGGGCAGCAGGTTCGCCACTGGATCTTGGCTGAGCTGATCGGCCAGTGACAGGCGTTGGCGCGCCACGAGATCGGGGAAGCGATGGCGGCTCTTGTCCCAGAAGGTTGGTGCCAGGCTGCGGACATGGGGGCGTAGCTTGCGTATCACCTGGCGCACCAGGGCGGTCGGCGCCTCCCAGATCAGGCGGGCCAGCAACGTGCGGCCGGAGGCATGGGGTGAGCGCAGCAGACGCCAAGCTGTCGCAAACTGCCCCTTGCGCAGGGCATCGCGCAGCATCAAGGGGATATAACGGTTGGTATAGCCACCGAAGAGTTCATCGGACCCTTCGCCGGTCAGGGCGACGGTCAGGCCCTGGGCGCGCATCTCGCGATAGAGCCGGAAGCTCGCGACGATGGAGGGTGTATTGAAAGGCTGCTGCTGGCGGGCAATCAGTTCATACAGCAGGGAGGCCGGCGGGGTTGGATCGACGCGGATTTCCTCCAGCCGATCCGCGAGCCCTAGCGCCTCGGCTGTCTGCCTTGCCTGTACCGTTTCGTCATGCCGTCCGCCTCCCTCATAGCCATAAGCGAGGATGCGTTCAGGCTTGCTGCTGGAGGCCTGCTTTGCCGCCCACGCGGTGATAGCGGAATCGAGGCCGCCCGATAGCAGTAATCCGCCGGGCACGTCGGCCCGCAGGCGCAGGGCGGAGGCATCCAGCAGCAGGTTTTTCAGCGGCGTCAAAGGTGCCGGTGTGGCGGCCCAATCGTGGAAGTAGCCGCGCTCGATCGCTCCATCACGTCCGACCGACCAGAACGCTCCGGGAGGCAGACACAAAACGCCTTTGAAGAAGCTGTTCGGCCGATGATCGGTGAGGCCGAGGGTCAGGAAGTCATGGACCATCAGGGGATCGGGTTCGAGCGCGATCCCGGTGGCTCTGGCCACGGCGGTGCATTCACTGGCAAAGGCGATCCTGCTGCCGGTATCGGCCCAATAGAGCGGCTTTACCCCGAGGCGATCGCGGCTGATATGAAGCCGGCCGGCTTTGGCATCGAAGAGGACAAAGGCCCACATGCCATTGAAGCGCGGCAGAGCCTTGGCGCCCCAAGCACGCCAAGCGATCAGCAGCACCTCGGTATCGCTGGTGGAGGTAAAGCGATGGCCGAGGGCTTCGAGTTCCGCTCGCAGCTCGAGGTAATTGTAGATCGCGCCATTGAAGATCAGCCAACTGCCGGTTTCCGGGTCCAACATCGGCTGATGACCGCCGGCCCCAGGATCGAAGATGCCGAGTCGGCGATGGCCAAGGAACAGGCGGCCGTCCCACTCGATGCGGCTACCCTCGCCATCGGGGCCGCGATGGGCCATGCGGTCGAGGGCCTGTTTCGCGGTAGCCTCGTCAACCGGTCCCAGGCGATCCAGCAGGGCGAAGATGCCGCACATATGCTATCGCCGGGCCAGAAGGCGCAACAGGCGCAGTCCCGCACGCGGATAGCCGGTGCGCAGTGACCAAGGCTTCACCAGGGCCGCGACATGGCCGGCGAGCGAGGGTGGGGCTTGGAATGGCAGATCCCTTGGCAGGCTGCTGTCGCGCTGGGCATAGATCCGCAGGTTGCCGGGGTAGATGCCGCTGGCCTCCTGCTCAACCTCAGTCGGCCGGAAGCCATGGCGGCGCAGCAGATCCGTCAGCGTCTCGGCCCGGAAGTAACTGGCGTGGGAGAGATGGAAATTGATGAGGCCCATCGACGACCAGTCGCCCGCCGTATCCGGCACCTCGATCACCAGATGGCCTCCGTCAGGAATCCAATCGGCAATCCGATCGAGCGCCGCGCCGGGATCGAGCAGATGTTCCAACACATGGAACAGCACCGTCACGTGCGGCGTGAAGGGCGGCGGTCCGGCTTCGAGCAGCGGCGCCTCGATGATCTGCATGCCGAGATCATGCTCTTGTCGGGCATGGGCCACACCATCGGCCGAGGGTTCGATACCATGGATGTCCTGGGCACCAGCGGCACGGGCGGCGGCCAGGAAATAGCCATAGCCGGCGCCTACCTCCAGCACCCGGTCGAGCGGGCCGAGCTTAGAGGAAATCTTCTCTATCCGTTGGCGGGCAACGTCTCGATATATCGCGATCTGGGCTGGGGTGGCCTTGAAGTTCATCAAGGCGCCATAGAGCGAGACATAGAAATGCTCAAGCTCGTCCGGGAGCAGCATATTGGCGCAATATATCATGCCGCAATGCTCGCATTCCCGGATGTCCGAGGGCAGGAGATAGCGATCATAACGCAGCAGCTGCTGCCCGATGTCCGATCCGCAGATGGGGCAGGGACGGTGGCGCATGTGTTTTGGCAGATGCAGCAGTTCGATGAAATCGGACAGCCTCATCGCACCCTCCTGGATATCGTCCGGCGCACCATCGTCCCTGCAAGCAGGATCAGGAAGAGGCTATTGCTGACAAGGTAGCGCCGCCCGAGCCGCAACGGGTCTTGCAGCAGGCGGGCCAGCCATTCGAGACCGGCGCGCTGCATCCAGAGCGGCGCGCGGCGGAAGCGGCCGGCGATAACATCCAGCGACCCACCGACCATCATGGCAAAGGGCACGCCGGTTGCGGGGTGGTGATGCTCTAGAAACAACTCTTGCCGGGGCGATCCCATGGCGACGATCAGGCAATCGGCCTTGCTGGCACGGATCGTCGCAAGAAGGTCCGGCACCTCGGCATCGGAGAAATAGCCGTGATGCTGACCGGCCAGCGTGAGGGCGGGCCAGCGAGCTTGCAGTTTGGCGACGGCATCGCCCAAGACATCCAGCGTTGCGCCCAGCAGGAAAGGGCGGAAGCCTTCCTCGGCGCAGCGCTGCAACACTGCCTGCATCAAATCGATGCCGGTGACGCGTTCAGGCACTGGGGTTCCCAGCAGGCGCAGGCCCCAGACGATTCCCATCCCATCGGCGCACACCCGGTCGGCACTGGCGACGGCAGATGTGAGCTGCGGGTCATCGCGCATCTGGATCAGCTTGGCGACATTGAGATCGGCAAAGCGCCAGGGGCGTTTGTCGCGCATCGCCGATGTCGCTTCGCTCAGCGCCTGCTCAAAGCTCAAGCTGTCGGCGCCTTGACCGAGGATGAAGAGCCGCTGGTATTCTTGCGGCAGGCGCACTGGATGGCGCTTGCGCTGTCGAGCGCCCACGACCTCTGGCCCGAATAGTCGGATGGCGGTGTGCTTCAGGAACCGCCGGATGCTGTCACGGCGGCGCCAGGGATAGCGGGCGATATGGCGGTCGAAAGCCGCGATCTCTTCGGCCGGGGCGACCTCGGGCTGACGGACCATTCCGGGGGTGAGGCTGCGCCAGAGCGTGCCCGGCAGTTGCGGGCTTGCCTCGTTGATCACAAAGCCGCTGCGGGCAATCAAGCGATCGAGGCCGGGGCCGGTGAAATAGCTCAAGTGAGCCAGATGGACGTCCTGCCAGCCGGACCAGTCGGCGCCGGCATCCGGCACCTCGATCACCAGCCGACCCGCCGGGGCCAGCGCGCTACGCAGATCGCGCAGCAAGGCGGATGGGTCGGTGACATGCTCCAGGGTGTGGAACAGCAGGATCAGATCATAGGGGCCGGCGGCAAGGGCAGTCGGATGGTCCAGAAACTCAACCGGTGCACCTTTAAGGCCGGCGGTACGATGGGCGCCATCGGGTTCGACCGCAACTAGGGCACGGCTGGGATCATCCTCATGCAGAGCGGCGAGCAGGGTCCCGAAGCCCGAACCGATCTCTAGGATACGAGCCGCTTCCGGCAGGCCTTGGGCGACACGCGCCGCCCGCAACCGGGCAAGCGGGCGGGCCTTCAGTGTCGCAAAGAAGCTTTCGTCGTAATGCCGGGTCGCTTCGGCGGGAAAGAATCGGCGGTAGTCATCGCGGTAGAATCGGTCGAGTCGACCGGGGGCGAGATCGGGTGTCAGATAGCCATTGCCGCAGATGCCGCAACGATGGAACCATTGGCCGGTCTGGGCGAGTTTTTCCGGGCCGACCGCCCGTTGTTCGACCGTCGCCCCACAAATCCGGCACCAGCCCGTCGCGTTGGCGAGTTGCCAGCCGGCTTTTTGCGTCATGAGAAAACCTGGGCCGGCAGGCGTTCCAGGATGGCTGTCAAGGCTTCGTCGAGGTTGCGTCGCGCGGTCCAGCGGAGATCGCGGGCGGTCTTGGTGGGATCACCCAGCAGCAGTGGTCGATCAGACGGGCGTAACAGTCCGAGACGGCTCTCGATCCGCAAGGATCGGCCGGCGAGACCCATCAGGCGGCGAGCCAGTTCTTCGACCGATAAGGCCGTTCCGCTGCAAAGGTTATAAGCCTCGATAGCGGTTGGTGCCGGATCATCGGCAAGGGCAATCAGTCCCTCGGCCGCATCCTCGACATGGAGATAGTCGCGCCGGGGGGTGAGGGCGCCGAGCGGTAGGGCCTCGGTAGCCTCGATCAGGCGTTTCAGAATGTCGGGTATCAAATGGCCATGGGGATCGCCGGGGCCGACGGCATTGAAGATGCGGGCGATCCGCAGACTCGCCCCGGTCTGACGCGCCCAGAGGGTCGTCTGATCTTCGTTGGTGCGTTTGCTGATGCCGTAGATATCGCTCGGGGCAAGGGGAGCGTCTTCAGGCAGAGCCTCATCGTGCCAGCCATAGACCGCACCGCTGGAGGCGAGCACCAGCCGGGACACCCCAACCTTGGCCGCCGCATCCAGCAGAACCTGGGTGCCGGTGACATTGATTGACAAGGTCCGGCCGGGATCGGCGGTGCAGGTCGGGATATGGTGCAGGGCCGCCAGATGGATGATGGTGGCTGGCCCCGTCAGCGCTTGGCCAATTGCCGCAGGATCGCGGATATCGCCCCGGATGACCGTCAGACGGTCGCTGGCAGCGGGCAGGGCGAGGCCGGCCGACCCATCGTCGAGGATCGTGACATCCCCGCCGCGGGTCAGCAGCTTTTGCACCACATGGCGGCCGATAAAGCCCGCGCCGCCCGTTACCAGATAGGCTTGCGCCATGCTTAGAAGGCTCGCTCCAGCACGCGGACGATATCGCCCGGCAGAATGGGGGTGCGTTCGGTCGCGCGGTAATCCTTCTGCTGGCCATTGATCATGCGGACCAGCACAACCTCGCTCTGGCGGGCGCGATAATCATAGCCGCCGGCGCGGGCGATGGCGGACAGTACGGTCATGCCGTTGCTATAGGGGAATTCGCCGGGCTGGCGCACCTCACCCAGGACATAGAAGGGCCGAAAGGTCAGAACCTCGACATTGATACGCGGTTCCTTGAGGTAGCCATCCTGCTTCAGCTTTTCCTCGATCCGCTGGGTCAGCCCCTGCACGGTAACGCCGCTCGCCGCGATATTGCCGATCAGCGGCATCGAGACTGTGCCAATGGTATCGACCAGGAAATCGCCGGACATATTGCTTTCGCCAAAGATCATGATGCGAACCCGGTTGCCGGGTTCCAGCAGATAACCTTCGGCCGGATTGGCAGCCGTCATAGGGGCAGTTTCGCTAGGCATCGACGGGCCGCCCGTGCAGGCAGCCAAACCGGTGCCAAGGCCCAACAACAGCAGCGCCAACCGGGCCCGGTTCAGGAAAACGTAAAGCTTGGATGCCATTGCAGAAGGACCCTAATGTTGTTTTGCCCTGAGGGAAGGTCTACAGCCTCCCGGCAGCGCAGGGTATCCCGAAATAGGGGATGAAGCGCAAATCTTTGCATTCATGGGTAGGGGATGAGAGCGGAATGCTCGATCGTTTGAAGCGCCTCTGGTCAGCCGAGAAAGCCGATCATGAGAGCCGGGTGCCCGAGGGGCATCGGGTCTATGCCATCGGCGATATCCATGGCTGCGTGCGCGAACTCGACGCGCTGCATGGCCGGATCGAGCTCGATTGGCGCTTCGATCCGGCGGAGCGCTGCACCATCGTCTATCTGGGTGATTACATCGATCGTGGGCCGGACAGCCGGGGCGTGATCGATCGCCTGTTGGGGGCGCCGCCGATCCCGGGGGCGGAGCGGGTCTTCATCGCCGGCAACCACGAACAGGCGATGCTGGATTTTGTGGAAGGCCCGGAGACCAATCCCCATTGGCTCGATTTCGGTGGCCTCGAAACCCTGGCAAGCTATGGCGTCCGCCGGTCGGCGACAGGGAGCCGGGGGCGTGGAGAACTGGCCGGGGGGCTGGCCGATGCCCTGCCGGCGGCCCATCGCGATTTCTTCGATGGCCTGCTGATCCATCACCAGATCGGCGATTATTTCTTCGTCCATGCCGGCGTGCGGCCGGGCGTTTCGCTCGATCAGCAGTCGCCCGAAGATTGCCGCTGGATCCGGGGGCCGTTCTTGCAATCGCGGCAATGGCATGGGGCGATGATCGTCCATGGCCATACCATCACTGATGTGCCCGAGGAGCATGACAACCGGATCGGGATCGATACCGGTGCCTATGCAACCGGGGTGTTGACGGCCTTGCGTCTCGAGGGGGCAAGCCGAAGTTTTTTTAAAACGACGGCAAATCGTTAAAATTTCAGGTTTCGTCAAGCCTTTGAAAATGTTTGAATGGCCAGCGTTCGGCCAAGAGAGCCGAAATTGGTCAAGGGGTGGACGACAGTGGGTCGAGAGCAGGCTATGAGCCGTTATGTGAAAGCCGACAGTGTTTTGTCGATTTCAAAAGCTTTTCTTCTCTCTACAACCCTTTTGACTATCTCTGGTGCAGCCTTTGCCCAGACGGCGGTGAATACTAATCCTGCCGCTGATCCTCGCCGTCAGGATGGCGCGCGTATTGTGACGCAGCCGAACACCTCGACCCGGTTGGATCAGACCCAGGACGCCAACGACCTCAGCGAGTCCTATCAGCCCAAGGGCATCACGCTCGGCAGTTTCCTGCTGTTGCCAAAGGTCGAACTGGACGAGACCTATAACGACAATATCTATGCCGAAGAGCACGGCAAGAATTCGGACTTCATCACCACGCTGCGGCCGTCCTTTAAGCTGCAATCGCAATTGCCGCTGCATGCGATCAACCTGTCGGGCGAGCTCGAAGGTAACCGCTACGCCAAATATGACGACGATAGCACGATCAACGGCAAATTGACGGCCGATGGGCGTTATGACGTCACCACCACCACCACCCTGACCGGACTCGCCGATTTCACGGCCTATCACGAGGAACGCGGGTCGGATGATGATGCCAACGGCAAAAAGCCGACGGCTGCCAAGAGCGGCCTGCTGCGGCTGGGCGGCAAGACCCAGGTCGGCAGCTTTACTTATTCGGCTGAAGGCAGCCTCGATCGCCGGGTTTTTGACGATGTCTCGACTTCGGCCGGGACCAATATCAACAACAGCGACCGCGACCGGTATGAGCTGACCGGCACTCTGCGCGGCGGTTATGAGTTCTTCCCCGGCTATGCGGCCGTGGTGGCCCTGACGGGTAACCAGCGCACCTACGATCAGAATACCGATGACAATGGCTTCGAGCGTGACAGCCATGGCTATCGTATCGAAGGCGGTCTGGGCGTCGATATCAGCCAGCTGATCCGCGGTGACTTCCTGGTCGGTTATCTTCAGCAGAACTACAAAGATCCGGGCCTGAAGGATCCCAAGGGTTTTGCCATGCGGGCGACCTTCAATTGGACGCCCTCGCGCATGACCCTCATCGTACCGTCGCTGGAGCGGTCGGTGATGGAAACCACCATTGCCAATACCTCGAGCGTGGTGCGCACGACCGGCAGCCTGATGGTACGCCATGAATTGGCGCGCAATATCCTCGCAACCGTGTACGGCGGCGTCTATTACGACGAATATAGCGGTGTCAGCCAGGATGCGCTGACATGGGAGGTCCAGGCGCGCCTAACCTATGCCTTTACCGAAAATGTCTTCGTCAGTGGCGAAATCGGCCATAAGTCGAAGGATAGTGATTTTGCCAACCGCAGCTTTGACCAAAACTTCATCGGTGTGCGGCTAGGCTTGCAGCTCTAGTCAGATAACGATCGGGTCGAATAAGCGTGGCACAGGGTGAGGTCGTGACGGCGCCGTCCGCAAAGACGGTGCAGATTTCGGACAAGGTCAGGTGGGCACGCGGCGTCCTGTGGCGCGGCAAAGGTCTGCTATTGGCCGTGCTCCTGCTGCTTGTGGTTCCGACCTTCATTTATTTGCAGCAGGTAAAGCCGCAATTCACCGCCGGCGCGGAAATCCTGATCGAGGCCCCGGACGGTAGTGATACGCTGCTCGACCGCAACAACCCGATGCGGGCGCGCCTGACCGACGCCACCATTCTGACCGAATCGCAAGTTCTGGCCTCCACCCCGCTGGTGCGGCGGGTGATCGAGAAGCTACAGCTCGACCAGGATCCCGAATTCAATGCCCGCCTGCGCAAGCCCAGCGGTTTTGCCCAAGCGATGCAATATCTTAATCCGATGACTTGGGTGCCCGAAGAATGGCGCGGCTCGACGGCCGATCAGGCCGGGCTTTCGCCCGAAGCCCGGGCAGAGATCGAGCAGGCCCGCATTACCGGCGCCGTTCTATCACGCCTCGTCGTGCGCCCCCAGCGCCGCTCCTTCGTCATCGAGGTTACCTTCACCTCGGAGAGCCGGGAGAAGGCCGCCAAGATCATCAATACCTTGGCCGATCTCTACGTGCTCGACCGGCTTGAGGCTGGGTTTGATGAGACCCGCCGCATCACCTCCTGGCTGTCCGAACGTCTGGAAGGGCTGCGCCGCGACGTTTCGGTGGCTGAAGCCGCGGCTGAAACTTATCGCGCCGCCAATGGCTTGCGCCGCAGCAGCGAGCGCCAGGGCACCATCAGCGATCAGCAGCTGACCGAACTCAATTCCCGTTTGGTGCTGGGCCGGGCGGATATGGCCCAGAAGCAGGCGCGCCTGGAACAGGTGCGGGCCTTGACACGTGGCCGGGGCAATGTCGAAACCGCTTATGATGTTTTGCAGTCGCCGCTGATCCAGCGGTTGCGCGAGCAGGAAGTCAGCCTGCAGCGCGAAATGTCCGAAGCGCTGAAGACCTACGGTGATCGCCATCCGCGCCTGATTGCCCTGCGCGCCGATATGACCGAAATGCAGGCCCGTATCCGGCAAGAAGTCGAAAAAGTCGCTGCGTCGGTCGCGAACGAGCTGGAAGTTTCGGCAACCGGCGTCCGCACCCTAGAACGCTCGATCGCTGATCTCCGCAAGCTGACCGACAGTGCCGGCGGGGCGGAAATCCGTCTGCGCGAGCTGGAGCGCGATGCCGAGGCCAGCCGCCAGCTTTATGAAAGCTTCCTCGGCCGCTTCAAGCGCGATTCGGAACAGGATGGCATTCAGCGCGCCAATGCCCGTGTGCTGTCGCCGGCCACCGTGCCGACTGCGCCCTCCTATCCGCGCAAGCCGCCGATCCTGATCGGGGTCTTCCTGTTGGCCCTGGCGCTAGGCACTGGCCTGCTGTTCTTGCTGGAGAAGCTGGATCGTGCGGTGCGCTCCAGTGATGAAGCCGAAGATCTGACCGGCCTGCCGGTTTTTGCCGCCGTCCCGCTGCGTCGCCAGAAGGGCGATGAAATCATTGAGGACGAGGTGGTGTCGCGTCCACGTTCGGCCCTGGCCGATGCCTTCCGCACCCTGCGCACCGGTCTTGTCCTGAGCGACGATGCCGCGAGTGCCAAGGTTGTGATGATCACCTCCTCGGTTCCTGAAGAGGGTAAGAGCTTTGCAGCCTTGAGCCTGGCGCGTCTCTTTGCCAAATCGGGCGAACGGGTGTTGCTGATCGATGGCGATTTGCATCGCCCGCGCCTGCATAAGTCTTTGAAGACTTCGGGTGATATCGGGCTGATCCAGGTGCTGAACGGCGAGGCGCCGTTCGAGCCGACCTTGGTGCGCGACACCGTGGGCGGGCTCGATTTCCTGCCGGCGGGCAAGGCTGCGGTCGCGTTGCAGGCCGAGATGTTCAACGGCACCGCCATGCCGGATCTTTTGACCGAGCTGCGCGGGCATTATGACCGCATCATCCTGGATGCGCCGCCGACCCTGGCGGTTGCCGATACGCGGTTGCTGGCCTGCATGGCGGACAAGGTGCTGTATATGATCCGCTGGAACAAGACGCCGCGCGATGCGGTGCGGGCCGGGATCAAGCTGCTGCGCGAATCGCGCGCGCCGCTGGCCGGTGTCGCCCTTTCCAAAGTCGATCCGCGAAAACATGCCCGCTATGGCTATGGCGATTACGGGCAATATTACGGCCGCTATGGCGCCTATTACAGCGAGTGACACCCGCACGCCGGGGCGGTCCCTGCTCGGGGCGGTTGCGATCCTCGCCGGCTTAGGGCTGTTGGCCTTAGGGGTGCCGCGTCTGCTTTCCGGTATGGTCACGCTCGAAGTGCGTTCTGGCGACGAGCCCGCTGCGGCCCGCGCCCTAGATCAAGCGACGGCCCTGGTCGCGGATGGCGAGATGATGGTGGAGCAAGCGGTCATCGAGCAACGCCTGGGCCGGCCGGCGCCTGAGATTATCGCTCTCCTGAAAACGGGGCTGGCCCAAAGTCCCGCCAATCCGAAGGGCTGGGCCTTGCTGGCAAGCCTGCTGTCGACAAGCGGAGATCGACCGGCGGCAGTGCAGGCTCTGCGGCTCTCGTATCTGGCCGGGCCTGTGGTGCCCGACCTGATGACCGGGCGGCTGACGCTGGCAATGGCGCTGCTTGACGATTTGGATGAAGAGACGCGCGGGTTGACGGCGCGTCAGGTCCGTCTTGCGTGGAAGATTGATCCGCGTCCGGTTATCACCCTGATGCAGCGCCCGGGGTTGACCGTTTTCCTGACCGAAGCCCTGGGGGCCCAGGAACAGGACTAAGCCGGGGTATTGCGGCTCCAGGATTGTGCGACCCCAACACCCAGCAGATAGGCGAACAGCACGGCGATCGCCGGGATCTGCAGGCTGAAATCCACCAATCCATGACCCGCCAGCAGCACGGCCGCCGCTAGGGCGAGGGCGGGATAATGTTTGTCGCGCCGGCGCGTCAGCACGCCCCGCAGGCAAAAGCCCAGCGGCAGCAGGATCGCGGCATAGAGCAACAGCGCGCCCGGAATACCGAGGTCGACCAGGGCTTCCAGATGGATATTGTGGGCGAAATCATAGATGACCGGGCGTGGTAGGCTAGCATCGCGATAAAGGCGGAAAGCCTGTTCGAAGGCGCCATAACCATGGCCGGTCAGGGGCGCTTCGGCAATCGCATTGAGGCTGAGACGGTAAAGCTGGCCGCGATCGCCCTGGATTTCGGTGCTTTCGGCCAGGCGCGCGAAGGTCGCCTCACCACTGACCGCGACGGCAAGCCCGCCAACAACCAAGGTAATAGCGGTCAGACCCCAGGCCACCCGCGCGGAGACCAGCCGACCGATACCAAACAAAGCCAGCAACGCCAGGATCGCGACGGAGGTGGCGAGGAAGGCGCCCCGCGAATGGCTGAGCAGCAGGGCGGTACCGAGCAGCCCGAGCCCGACGAGATAGGGCGCGGTGCGGTTCAGCAGCAGTTCGGCCTTGTCGCGCGCCCCGAGCCTCTGGCCCTGTTCTTCGGCCATGGTGCCGGCGGCAACGGCAAGGCAGACGAGGACGCCGAGACCAGCATAGGCGCCAAAGGCGTTCCTGTTGACGAAAGTGCCGGTGACATCCCCGATATAGGCCCATTTGGAGAACCAGAGGATGGTGTCCGACCCGATGAAATACAGCACCAGCCCATAGACTGCTTGGAGGATCGCGATGACCGCGACGGCCTTAAGCCCCTGGCGCGCCCGATTGCGGTCGCGGCCGACCTGCAGGGCGAGCCAGAAGATCCCGCCGTAGGTCAGAAGCCGCATCAATGCCGTCCAGGTCGCCGCAGGATCGAGCGTGATGGTGCCACCGGCTTGAGGCAGCAGCTTATCGGCTTCCAGCCAGAGCGGGTGATGCCAGGCGACCGGCGTCCAACCCATGGCTTGGACCAGGATCCAGGCGAGGCACAGCACAAAGGGGATCAGCATCGGCCATAGGCGCGACCAGCCGACGGGCAGGCGAACCCGGCCACTGGCCCAGAGCCAACCCCAGAGGGCAAGCAGCAGACCGATTGCCACGGCCAGCAGGCTCCAGGCCCAAGGCCGGTGGCCGGCAAAGGGCAGGGGAATGAGGATGACCAGGCCGATCAGCAGCCGGAACAGAAGGCCGTTACCACTCATCAAGGATTGGGCGTAACCGGCGACTTGGCAGAGGCCAGCAGCTTGCCGATCAGGCTATCGGCAATTCGGTCGGCGGCGCGTCCATCGCCGAAGGAGGCATGGGCACGGGCCATGGCGTGGCGGGCCGTTTCATCATTGAGAAGATGGCTGGCCGCTTCGAAGATCGTCGCGCCATCAGTGCCGATCAGGCGGCCGTTGCCACCATCCAGAACTTCGGGCCGCTCGGTGCATTCTCGCAAGACCAGGATCGGGCGGCCGAGGGCCGCCGCTTCTTCCTGAATGCCGCCGCTATCGGTCAGGATCAGGGCGGCGCGCTGCATCAGGGCGATGAAGGGGAAATAATCCAGCGGCTCGATTACGCGGATGCGGCTGCCATCGTGGCGCAATTGGTCGGCAAGCTTCATGACCTGCGGGTTCGGATGGGCCGGGAAGACCACTAGCGTGTCGTCGCGCGCGGCCAATCGATTGAGGGCAATGCCGATCTCTTCGAGGCGACGATCGAGGTTTTCTCGGCGGTGCACCGTCACCAGCACCAGTTTGCGGCCTTCGGCCTCGCTCAAGAGCGGGTGGATTTGGCTGCTAAGGTCCGGGGATTCCTGGATCCGCGCGATGGCGTCATTGAGCGCATCAATGACAGTATTGCCGGTCTCGATGATCGACGCCGGATCGATGCCTTCGGCTTCGAGGTTGCGACGGCTGAGCGGGGTCGGCGCAAAATGATGGGTCGCCATCTGGGCTACCAGCCGCCGGTTCATTTCTTCGGGCCAGGGCTGATGAAGGTCGCCGCTGCGCAGGCCGGCTTCGACATGGGCGACCGGGATGCGCATCTGAAAAGCGGTAAGGGCAGCGGCCATGGCAGTTGTGGTATCGCCTTGGACGACGACCAGCGACGGCGCCTCACGCGCCAAAAGGCTGCCGAGGTCGGCCAGGATGCGGGACGATAGGGTAGCCAGACTCTGGTTTTCGGCCATGAGATCGAGATCCCAATCAACCGGGATGTCGAACGCCGAGAGAGCTTGGGAGAGCAGCTGGCGATGCTGGCCGGTCAGGCAGACACGTACCTTGAAGGCGGGAACCCGCATCAATGCACGCACAACGGGTGCCAATTTGATGGCTTCCGGCCGGGTGCCGATGACTATCAAGATCTTTTCAGTCAAGATATGCTTTTGACTTTCCAGCGTTTTAGCGGATCTTACAGGCCTGTGCTCTCAACAACGCCATGATCTTATGGAGAGCATATCTGGGGCAAGTCTTAATTCCGTCATGCGATGAGTAAGCAGCAAAGTTTTCGCGATTTTTGCGCCGATCTGGAGACGTGTTTCGGCTCTGAAGTCTTGGCCGTGCGCCACGAGCTTTATTTCACGGCGCGCCGCAAGGGGCGTTGGGTTCCGAAAGTCTTGCAGGGCGCCCGCGCGATTGCTGCGTTGGGGCTGACAATCGTCGATCTGATGCTGCGGCCCGGTCCCCGTCAGATTGCGCAGAAGATTGACGGCTTTCTGGTCGCGAGCTTGCCCGGAGACAACGGTTGGCAGGGGCTGAGCCCCTTTCTGCGGCAAGCTCGGGCCCACGGCATGACACTCGCGGCGCTTTGGCATCCGCGCCTCGGGCGGCGAGATCCGACGGGCGAAACGACGGTCTATTGGCTGCCCCGCCCATCCGTCACTGATTTGCTCGGGGCGTTCAGGCGTTCGCTCCCTTTGCTGTGGAAACAGCACGATCAGGTTGGGTCGGTCGCCGCGACGGCGAGTTTTGCTCGGGGGCTGCTGTGGCGGGCGGCTTGGCGGCGTCTGGCTCGGCTACATCCGGCCGCCTTGGCCTTGCATAATGATTTTGATCTGATGGGGGCAGCGGCGACCGATTGTGGCCTGCCAACCCTAGTACTGCAGCATGGCGTGCCGACCGACGAATTCTTCCCGTGCCGGGCAGAGGTCCAGGCGGTCTGGGGCGCGACGAGCGCGGCGGCCTTTGGGCCAGAGTGCGCGCGGCACCTGGAGGATGGCCTGGGACGGCTTGAGGCCGCCATCGCGCCACTCTTGCGGGCTCCGAACGGAATTATTCTGATATCTCAAACTCATACGGATCTTTATGGATCTGATGTGAGAGATCGCCTTGTCGCCTGGGCCTCGGCGATCGAGGGGCAGGGTCTGCCGTTTTCCATCTGGCTGCATCCAGCCGAGGGTTCGGGGCCGGGACCTTATCGCCACGCCGTCGCGGCACCGCATCCTGAGCTGAAACAGACCGCCGAGGCACCAAAGCTGGTGATCGGCTATGCCAGCACGGCGTTGCTGGATGCCGCGCTCGCTGGCCATTATGTCGTGGGGCTGGAGGGTGATCTGCCAGGCAGTCTCGCCGCGCAGATCGTAGCGCGTCCACCAAAACGGGTAGCCGATATTGAGGGTCTCACACGGCTCTGGTCGGATCTCCAGGCGTCCGGTCAGACACGGGCCGAGATGGCGGCGGCCGGGCAGGGGTGGATCGCACAAAGTTTCGCGCCGACTGGCGCAGCGCTTGCGGAATGGGTAAGGATGGCGGCCCGATGTTCCCGCTCCTGATCCTCTACCTCTTCTCGGCCCTTTTCACCGACATCGTCGCAGCCAGCTTCTATGCGGCGTTCGACCTGCCCGAGGTGAATTATCTGCGTTTTGCCCGTGAAGGGCTGGGTCTGCTGCTGTTTGCGGTGGGGTTCTTCAACGCGCCCTATCCGCCGCGCATGCGCTGGCTCACCGGGGCTTACCTTGCTTTTATCGCGATCTATAGCTTCGTCAGCTTCACCAACAATGTCGGCCCGGCCTTAATCGTCGGGTCGGCCGCAAAGCTCGCCTTTCCGGTCATCGTTATTTTTGGCGCCATGGCGGCGGTTGAAACGCCACGTCAGTTGATGATCCTCTGCTGGACCATCGTCGGCTTGTCGCTCGCCTCGCTGCTGTTTGGGCTCTGGGATATCAACCACACCGAATTTTGGACGGATACGCTGGATTACGGCAGTTACCTCTATGAGGTGAAAGGCGTTCTGATCGGATATCTGGAAGAATATCTGCTGCCCTTCAATTTCTTCGGTTTTGAAAATGTGCGCCGCGCCGCGGGGCTGGTCGCGGCGCCACTGGCGCAAGGATCGATCCTGGCAACGGCCGGCATCATCGCTTTTGCCCTTTGGCGGGAAGAAAAGCCCTGGTTGGCGGCAGCAGCCTTGGGACTCTTTTGTTTTGGCATCTATCAGAGCGGCACGCGCGGCGCCTTGCTGATCGTCCTGCTGGCGCTGCCGGCCTTGCTGATCGTCAGCACCCGCCGTTTTGGGGGGGCTGCCCGGGATCTGATGCTGATCGGGTTGCTGGCGGCGGCGGGCGGCGAGGTGATCGCCTTCATCTATGATTATACCGTCAATCTCGAAGACGGCTCGACCATCGGCCACCTCGATGCGCTGCGTGAGAATATCGCCGGGCTGGGGCAGGTGGTGGTCTTCGGCACCGGGGTGGGCGAGGCGGGCGCCTTGACCGCCGATGCGGGGGAAGAGATCGCAGGTGGGGGCGAGGGCGCGCTTTTCACCATCATTTATCAGCTCGGTATGCCGGGCGGCCTCATCTTTCTCGCGCTTTATGTCACCATGGGCTGGCGTCTGCTGAAGGCCCCGCGTCTGCCGAGCGATCTCAATTATGCGGCCCTTGCCTTGATGGTCGGGGCGGCCAGCAGCATGATGATTTCCGAACATCTCTTCAGCACGTCAGCCATGGCACCCTTCTGGCTGCTGGTCGGGGCCACGCTGTCCGTTGGTTGGCGGGATGGGGAAAGCGACGCCGCATGAGGGTACTCCACGTCTATAAGGAGTTTCATCCCGACCGCAGCGGTGTCGCCCGCCATATCGACGGTCTGGCGCGCCAAAGCCTTTGCCTTGGGATAGAGCCGTCCGTTTTCGTCGGGCAAGCCATTACTGACTATCCGCATGTGCCCCTTACAGCCGGCAGCTGGTTTGCTGTTATCCCGGCGGTGCGTCAAGCAGACGTCGTGCATCTGCATGGCGCGCGCACGCCGATAGCGGCGTTTGCGGGGGGTGTCGCGCGGCTCCTGGGGCGACCCTTCGTCTATACGCCCCATTGCTATTACGACAGCAGTACGCCGGTCCGACGTCTTGCCAAATGGGTCTGGGACCGGCTGATCGAGCGCTGGCTGCTGGGTGCGGCGCGGGCGACCATTCTGCTCGATGATGTTTGGCTCGATTATCTCGCCGACCGCAAGCTGCCAGTACAGCGCCCGGTCATCGTGCCGAATTGCGTGTTGGCGAGCGACGTTCTCGCCCGGCGACCTGCCGAGGCGCCGCCGAAATTGGTTGGCTCGCCAGCTCTGATTTCGATTGGCCGGTTGGCTGCGGTGAAACGCTTGGGCGATATCATCGCGGCTCTGGCAAAACCCGGTTTGGAGCAGGCGGTTTTCCATGTCGTGGGGATGGGGCCGGAGCAGGAAAACCTGAAGCAATTGGCCGAAGATTTAGGTGTTGCAGGCCGGGTGATTTTCTACGGTGGGTGTGACGATCGCCAAGCAACCGCGCTGCTGATGGCGGCGGATGCTTTTGTGCTGCCATCCGAGCGTGAAGGCGGCCCGACGGCGGTGATCGAAGCGCTTCTTGGCGGTCTACCGGTCATTGCCAGCGATATTCCCGGCAGCCGCGCGATCCTTGATAAACTCGAGACAGGTCGACTGGTCCCGGTCGGCATGATCGATGCTTGGGCCGAGGCGTTGGCCGTCCCGTCTGTGGCTGTTTCCGAGGCGGTGCGGGAAAAACTGCTCAGGCTTTACAGCTGGGAGGCGAGGGTGCCGGAAATCCTTGCCCTCTATCGCGGGTAAAGATCCTCGCGCTTTCGAGCGCTTTTTTCGTTTATTTCCAGGCTCTCTGCCCCCACAATGGCTGCCATCGACCTGGGGGATGGAAATAATGGTGTTGCGGGCTCTCAAGCATTCGGTCTTGGCCGCTTTTCTGGCGACGGCAGCCGTCGGTGTTGGCACGGGCACCGTGATGGCTCAGTCGACCCTTCCTCCGGCCTTGCAGGCGGCCGTGAATTCGGGTAACGCCCAGGCGATTGCCCAAGCCATCAATACCATAAGCCGCGGTAATCCGGCCCAGACCGCCAGTTTGGCTGCCGAGGTAGCGGCACGGGCGGAACAGCTGCTCACGACTGATCCGCAGGCAGCGGTGTCTCTGGCTCTGGCCGCGGTCAATATCGTGGCGGCGACACCAATCCAAACGGGCGCACCCCAGGCGACGTTGGCCACGATCACGACAGCTGCCCGTATTTTCGCCAGCCCCGCTGCTCAGCGCGTCGCGCCGCAGCAGGTGGCTACCGGCACGGTTCAAGCAACCCAGATCGCGGCAACCCCCGCTGTTTATGCCGTCAATCCGCAGCGCGTGATCCAGTTGATGGCGTCGCTCTATCAGACCGCGCAGTCGCCGGTGCTGCTTGCCAATGTGCCCTCGCTGCAGGCGAACGTGGTGCAGATCCTGGCGTCCGCCTCGCAATCCAACGCGCTGAACGGCGCCAATCCGGCCAACAGTGCCCAAATCCAGCAGATCCTGGCTCAGGGTGGTGCCGATGGGCGTCCGAATCGGCCGGAAGGCGCGACTGGCGCCAATAATCCGTCGGAAAGCCCGCTGCGGATTGAAGACAGCCGCAATCAGGCGAGCCCCACCTGATCTGATGGGCCTATCGCATCTGCGCCTTCTTGAGGCGGAGAGCATCCGGATTTTAAGGGAAGTAGCGGCCGAGTTCGACCGGCCGATCCTGCTCTATTCGATCGGCAAGGATAGCTCGGTCCTCCTGCATCTGGCGAGCAAAGCCTTCTATCCCGCGCCGCTGCCATTTCCGCTGCTCCATATCGACACCACCTGGAAATTCCAAGAGATGATCACTTTTCGCGATACTGCCGTCAGAGCGGTAGGGGCGGAGCTGATCATCCATACCAATGCCGAGGGGCTGGCGCAGGGGCTCGCCCCCTTTGGTAGCCAAGCGGCCGCCTATACCGATATCATGAAGACTGTCGCCTTGCGTCAGGCGCTCGATGCCTATGGCGCGACCTGTGCGATCGGGGGCGCGCGGCGCGACGAGGATCCGGCCCGCGCCAAGGAACGTGTGATCTCCCTGCGCTCGGCCGGGCACGGTTGGGAGCCCCGGGCCCAGCGGCCGGAGCCCTGGGGATTGTTCAATTGCGCGCTGCCGCCGGGGGCAAGCGCCCGGGCCTTTCCGCTCTCCGATTGGACCGAAGGCGACATCTGGGACTATATCGGCCAAGAGGCGATCCCGGTTGTCCCGCTCTATTTCGCCAAGCCCCGCCCGGTCGTGCGGCGCCAGGGACAATGGATCATGGTCGATGACGAAAGGTTGCCGCTGGCGCCTGGAGAAGTGCCGGAGATGCGCTCGGTGCGTTTCCGAACCCTCGGCTGCTATCCTCTGACGGCCGCGATCGACTCGACGGCTTCGACCCTTGATGAGGTGCGCGCGGAACTGCGCCAGAGCCGGCTGTCCGAGCGGGCCGGGCGCCTGATCGATCAGGATGGCGCGGGGGCCATGGAGCGCAAGAAGCGCGAGGGGTATTTCTGATGGGGCCGGATCGCCTGCGGCTGGTTGCTTGCGGAAGCGTCGATGCCGGAAAATCGACCCTGATCGGCCGATTGCTGCATGAGGTTGGGGCGATCGAGGACGACCGGCTGGCAGCCCTTGGGGATGTCCGCGACTATTCGCGTGTGACCGATGGTCTGCTGGCCGAACGCGAACAGGGCATCACGATCGATGTTGCCCATCGATCCTTTCGCACCGATCGTCGGGTCTATCTGTTGGCCGATGCACCTGGCCATGATCTCTATACCAGGAACATGGTCCATGCTGCTTCGAGTGCCGACCTTGGCCTGCTAGTCGTCGATGCGACCGAAGGGCTGACGGCGCAGACCCATAGGCATCTGACGATCCTACGCCTGATGGGCGTGCAGCAGATCCTGGTCGCGATCAACAAGATGGATGGCGTCAACAATCCAGAAGGCTGTTTCCGGGACTTCGCGGCCGCGCTGGGCGAAGGCGCAGGTCTGATCCTGATTCCGACCATCGCAATCAGCGGTGCCAACCTGCGCGATCCGTCGCCGGACCTGCCTTGGTACCAGGGGCCGAGCTTGCTTCAGGTGCTGGAAGCGGCCGTGCCGCGTATTTCTGCGGAACCCCTTCGGCTGCCGATCGATTGGGTCGGGCGGGCCGACGGTCGGATCTATGCCGGCAGCTTGCGAAGTGGCCGCTTGCGCCAAGGGGATCGTGTGGTGATCCAGCCGCAAGGGCAGATCGCGGATGTCTTGCGTATCTCTGTGGCGGGCGTCGAGGCGTCGGAAGCCACAGCGGGCGAGGCGGTCACCCTGAAGTTCAGCCAGCCGGTGGATCTGAGCCGAGGCGATATCATCAGTCCAGCCGACAGCCCGGCCCCGGTGGCTCCTGGCGTCGATGCCCATCTCATCTGGATGTCGGAGACGCAGCTGGTACCCGGGCGTCGCTATCGCCTGAAGATCGGCACGCGGACCTTGGCTGCAACCGTGCGTGCCATCCGTTACCGAATCGATCCGGTCAGCGGCGATACTCATGAGGTGGACCATCTGGCGCTGAATGACATCGGCCTGTGTCAGATCGCCTTCGAGGGGTTGGTTGCCTGCGATGCCTATCGCGAGAATCCGGCGACCGGAGGCCTTATCCTGATCGATCCAGTGACGGCGGAGACGGTCGCGGCAGGGCTGATTGAAAGTCTGCATCGGGATCGGAACCTCTCGCTGCAATCGACCGGTATCGACCGGGCAGCGCGCCAGAGGCTGATCGGGCAGCGCTCGAAAATCTTATGGTTCACCGGCCTGTCGGGGGCCGGGAAATCGACTGTTGCGGATCTGGTCGAACGCCAGCTCCACGCCCGGGGTCGCCTGACCTATTTGATGGATGGCGATAATCTGCGCCATGGCCTGACCCGCGATCTGGGGTTCAGCGAAAGCGACCGCATCGAGAATATTCGGCGTGTGGCGGAGGCTGCGCGTCTCTTTGCCGATGCTGGGGTGATCGTGCTGGTCTGTCTGATCTCGCCCTATCGCGCCGATCGCCTGGCGGCGCGAGAACGGATGGCGGCGGGCGATTTTATCGAGGTGTTTGTCGATACACCGCTTGCGATCTGCGAGGCGCGTGACCCCAAGGGGCTTTACGCCAGGGCGCGGCGGGGAGAGGTCGCGAATTTCACCGGCATCAGCGCGCCTTACGAGGAGCCCTTGGCGCCGGAGGTCCATCTGCACGCGGCGGGACAAACGCCGGACGAACTGGCGGCAGCTGTTTTAGGCTATCTCGACGGTATGGCTATCTGACGGCAATCAGGGATTTCGAAAAGCCAAGAAACCGTTCGCGCAGGATGGTCGAGGAGGGGAAGAGTTGGCCCATTTGACGGCGGCTGAGAAGCCGGGCGCTATCCACTAGGGTTTCTGCATCCGTCGCATCATGGGCACGGTGCCAATGGCCGAGAGCGAAGCGCTGAACAAGTGCAATTCGCACCCGGCGCGGCAGCCAGTGAAACAGCGGTGTCATGCAATGGGGTTCGACTGGGAATGCCCCGTCAGGCGTCTGGATGAAATGTCGGGGCGCCAGCCGATGCACTTCGGCCGCAAAAGCCTGCATGCGAGTAAAGTCGCCGACATGTTCGATGACCGAATTGGAATGCACCAGGTCGAAGCTTTGATCGTCAAAGTCGGTAAGTGCGCAGGCATCGCCCGTCACCGCCTGGAATGCATCAGGCAGGGCGGGGGCGAGGTGCTTTGGGAGATTGACGAGCGTGATCGAAAGCTTGAGCCGTTCGAGGCTGCCCGGTGGCAGCTGGTTCCAGAAGGTGACCGTGCCGCCAAGATCCAACATCCGAACGGCCCCGTGCGTGCGAAAGATCTCTTCTAGAATTGGCAGAAGCAACGCCATCCGACGCGCTCTGAGTCGGCGCCCGAGCGAGCGAGGGTTGCGATAGTCGGTTAGGCGGTGTGCAAGGGTCTTGCCCAGGGTCATAGGTCCGATCCTATCGCAGCTCCCGGATCTACTGCTATACAAGTGTTAGATATACATTATTAATATGTTGTATTGGTAAAAACTTGTTTCAAAAATTGCACTTTCTAATTATACGTCTCGTCCAAGGGTATTTTCACTTTCCACGTAGCATGATGATAAAATCATCGTGCTGCTTCGTTTAATCTGGGATGGGGTGTCCTATGCAGAAGAGCCAATTCGCGCGGCTGGCGTTTGCCGTGTTTTTCTCCTCGACGGCCCTGTCGACCGGTGTGATCGCTGCCGAGGCTAATCCGGCGGCCGTCATCCGTATCGGCTCGCTCTATGAGCCGCAGAATCTCGACAATACCGCCGGCGCGGGGCAGGGGATCAGTGAGGCCTTCAACGACAATGTCTATGAAGCGCTCTATCGCTTGACGGATGCCGGCACGGTCGAACCGGTGTTGGCGAGCGATCATAAAGTGTCTGCCGACGGTCTGACCCATAGCTTCACCCTGAAGGACGGCGTCACTTTCCATTCCGGCGATAAGCTGACCGCCCAGGATGTGAAATATTCCATCCAGCGCGTTACGGCCGAAGCCTCCAAAAGCTCGCGCAAGCGCAGCCTCTCGACCATTACCGGGATCGAAACGCCCGATGACCGCACGGTAGTGATCAAACTCTCTAAGAAGTCGATCTCGCTGCCCTACAATCTCTCCTATGTCTGGGTCGTGAATGACACCGCCGGCGACATCACGGCTAAGGAAGACGGCACCGGCCCCTATAAGCTCGCCAATTGGCGTCGTGGCTCGGCTTTGCAGCTCGAGGCTTTCAGCGGCTATTGGGGCAAGAAGCCGGCCAATGGCGGCGCGGTGGTGAGCTATTTCACTGAAGCGGCGGCCTTGAATAACGCCCTGCTGACCGATGCCATCGATATCATCACCTCGGTGCAGAGCCCGGACGCGCTGGCGCAGTTTGAAGGCAACTCCCGCTATGTGATTGCCGAAGGCAAATCGACCACCAAGCAGCTTCTGGCCTGGAACGATCGCAACGCGCCCTTCGATAACGTCAAGGTTCGCCAGGCGCTGGCGCAGGCGATCAACAAGGATCAGCTGCGCAAGGCGATCTGGGGCAATCGCGGCACCGTCATCGGCTCCTTCGTGCCGCCGACCGATCCCTGGTATGTCGATCTGACCAAGACCAATGCCTACAACCCGCAGGCCGCCAAGGCGCTGCTGGCCGAAGCTGGTTTCCCGAATGGCCTCAGCTTTACCATCGACACGCCGAACTATGATCCGCATCCGATCACGGCCGAATTTCTGAAAGCCGAATATGCCAAGATTGGCGTGACGGTGAAGATCAACGTGATCACCGCCAACGAGTGGTACACGAAGGTCTATCGCGACAAGAATTTCGAAGCGACGCTGCAAGAGCACGTCAATCATCGCGATATCGTGTTCTACGGCAATCCGGACTTCTATTGGGGCTACAAAAACCCGGAGGTCGTGCGCCTAATTGATGAAGCCGAAGCCAGCGATACGGAAGCCCAGCAGACAGAAAAGCTGCGTCAGGCCAATGTCATTATCGCCGAGGAAGCAGCCACCAATTGGTTCTATCTCAATCCGCAGATCGTGGTGGCGAGCAGCGCGGTTTCGGGCTATCCGGTCAATGGGCTCAACGCTCAATTCTTCCTGCGGAACATTGCCAAGACAAAATAACGAATGACGCGCTATCTCTTGCGCCGCACGTTGGTTCTAGCCCTGTCGCTCATCGCGGCAGGGCTGGTGCTTTTTGTGCTGCTGCGCCTTTTGCCGGGTGATCCGGCCGCCGCCTTGCTGGGGGTTGGGGCAACCCCGGAGCAGATTGCGGCCGTGCGCGCCGAAGTGGGCTCGGACCAGCCGGTGCTGGTGCAGCTGGGCCGCTTTATGGTCGATCTCGCCCGTTTTGATCTCGGCAATTCCCTGGTGAACCGTACCTCAGTCCTCTCCGAAATCGGTACGCGATTGCAGGTGACGGTGCCGCTGACAATCGCTTCCTTCCTGCTGTCGATCCTGATTGCCGTGCCGCTGGGCATTCTGGCGGCGATACGGGCGGATCGTTGGTATGGCGTTATCCTGTCGGGCTTCTCGCAGCTCGGATTAGCCGTTCCGGTTTTCTGGATCGGCATCATGCTGGTCTGGATCGTGGCGGTGAAACTGCGACTGCTGCCGGCCAGCGGATTTCCCATGGCGGGCTGGTCCGATGGCTGGGGCGCTGTCCAGACCCTGATTCTGCCAATTGTGACGGTGGCCCTAGTGATGAGCGCGTCCCTGATGCGCTATGTGCGATCGGCGACGCTGGATGTGCTGGGCGCGGATTATCTGCGTAGTGCCCGGGCGTTGGGGGCGAGCTTCTCGGAAGTCATGTGGCGTCACGGCATCCGCAATGGCGCGGTTCCGGTAATCTCGATCCTGGGGATCGAGCTTGCCTCGACCTTGCTCGGCGCCGTGGTGGTGGAACGGGTCTTTGCGCTGCCGGGCTTAGGCTCGATGCTGCTGCTGGCGATCCAGCAGCGCGATTATCCCTCGGTCCAAGGCGTGCTGCTGATCTCGACGCTACTGGTGCTGCTGATCGGCTTTGCCGCCGATATCCTGCAAGGGCTGATCGATCCGCGCCTGCGGGCCTCGACCTCGGGGCGTGGTCCATGAAACGGCCGACGTTGATCCTGGGCCTTGTCCTCGTGGGTCTCAACCTTGCGGTTGGGCTGCTGACGCTCTTCTGGACGCCCTTTGGCCCGACCGAAATGGTGGGCGGGCGCCTAGCGCCGCCGTCCTGGGAGCATTGGGCCGGCACTGACCGGTTGGGCCGGGACTATCTGACCCAGGTGATGATCGGCGCGCGGATCGCGCTGACCGTCGGCATCGGGGCGGTGCTGGTCGGCGGGGTGATCGGCACCGCGCTGGGTGTGCTGGCGGGTTTTGCCCGGCGCTGGGTCGATGATGCACTGGCTGGAACGCTCGATATCTTGATCGCCTTTCCCACCTTGCTGCTGGCGATGCTGGTGGTGGCCGCCAGCCAGGGTGCGAGCCTCGGCACCGCCATCCTCGCCATCGGCCTTGCCATGTCGGCCATCGTGGCGCGGCTCGTCCGTATCCTCGCAAAACGGGTGATGGCGCAGGATTATATCGTGGCGGCCCGCTGCTCCGGCCTCGGCTGGGGGCGAATCACGCTGACCCATATCCTGCCGAATATCCTGCCGACCGTGACCGTGGCCCTGTCGCTGCAATTCGGTCTGGCGGTGATCGCGGAAGCGTCGCTTTCTTATCTCGGCCTCGGTGCGCCGCCGCCCAATGCCTCCTGGGGGCATCTGTTGCAGCAGGCGCAATCGACCGTCTTCAATGCCCCGATGGGCGTGATCCTGCCGGGGCTGGCGCTGGTGGCCTTGGTGCTGGGCATCAATTTTCTGACCGACGGTTTGCGCAGCCTACTTGATCCGGAACTGGATGGACGGTCGTGAGTTTGCTGACCGTTTCCAACCTGAAAGTTGCGGCCGGCGACCGCGCGCTGGTCCATGGCGTTAGCTTTTTTCTGGAGGAGGGGCAGCGCCTCGGCCTCGTTGGGGAAAGCGGGTCGGGCAAGTCGCTCACCGCTATGGCGATCATCGGGTTGTTGGCTCCCGGCTTGCGGTCTTCCGGTTCCATCCGCCTCGCCGGCCAGGAAGTCGTCGGTCAGCCTGATCGGGGGCTAGTGTCCCTGCGGGGCCAGGTCGCCGCCGTGGTGTTCCAGGACTCCAGCACCGCGCTCGATCCGCTGATGCGATTGGGAGACCAGCTGGCGATCCCGATCCGCCGCCGGGCCAAGCGGGAAGGACATAACTTGTCCGCCAAGGCTCTGTGGGATGAGATGGTGGTTGCCCTGAAGAGGGTTTCCATTGCCGAGCCGGAGCGTATCCTTGGGTCCTGGCCGCATGAGGTGTCGGGCGGGCAGCGTCAGCGCCTCTGCATTGCCATGGCCCTTGCCTGCAAGCCTAAATTGCTTATCGCGGACGAGCCGACCACGGCCCTTGATGTCACCACCCAGGCCGAAGTGCTAGTCCTACTGGACCGTCTGGTGCGGGAGGAGGGGCTGTCGCTGCTCTTCATCAGCCATGATCTACCGGTCGTCGCCCAAGTGACAGAGCGGGTGATCGTGATGCGCCAAGGCCTCGCCGTTGAAGAAGGGCCGGTGGCGGATGTCTTCGCCCGCCCGTCCCACGACTATACCCGCAGTCTGATCGCTGCCGCCCGGTGGTTGGAGCAAGCACTGGAGGGCGGGGGATGAACCTGCTGAATGTTCAGGGCGTCAACTACGCCTATCCCGGCGGCGCGAGCGTGCTGCAGGATATCTGCTTCCAGGTTCGAGCCGGGGAAAGCCTCGGCATCCTTGGCGAAAGCGGGTCGGGCAAATCCACGCTGCTACGCTTGCTGCTTGGGCTCACCACGCCGGTATCTGGTCAGATTGAGGCGGATGGCACGCCGCTCGATATCCGAAACCGCGCCCGGATGCAGGCCCATCGCCGCTTCGTGCAGCCGGTCTTCCAGGATCCCTACGGCTCACTCGATCCTCGCATGAAGATCGGCCATGCCCTGGCCGAACCGCTGGCCGCCTTGGGCCTGCCGGGCAATCCAGTAGAGGAAATCCAAAATGTGCTCGCCGCCGTGGGATTGCCGCCTGATAGCGCTGAGCGTTATCCGAGGGCCTTTTCTGGCGGCCAGCGCCAACGCATCGCCATCGCCCGCGCCCTGATCGCCAAGCCGCGTGTGCTGATTGCGGATGAGCCGGTGTCGGCGCTCGATCTCACCACCCGGGTGCGGATCATCGATCTGCTCGACGAGTTAAAGCGCGCGCTGACCTTGGTTCTGGTCTCGCACGATATCGCCATCGTGGCCGCGCTCTGTTCGCAGATGATCGTGCTGGAGAAGGGCCGGGTCGTTGAAAGCGGCCCGGTGCGGCAGATCCTGGCTGCCCCGCAGCATCCCTATACGCAGCGCCTGCTGGCAAGCCTGCCGCGTCTGCCCCCGATCGAAAGGATATCGTTATGAGCTTTGCCGCCGATCATCAGGCCTGGGCCGCAGATCGCCTCGCCGCTTTGCTGGCCGATGATGGCTGGCCCATGTGACGGATCGGATCGAGATTGATGTTGGCAGCCATCGCGTCGGCCGCGCAGTGAATAACGATGTGGTGATTTCGGCAGGGCCCGATCATCTCGGGCTGCTGGTGCTGAAGGATGACGGCACGGCGACTCTCGACAGCGGTAACGGCCCCGAGGCATTCGTGGCTGTTGCCGGTCATCTCCCTCATCTTAAAACCACTCATCTGCATCTGGAGCTCACTGGTTTCGAAGGGCAGGCCGCCTTGCGGGTTCGGGACTTGAACCATCCGGCCCGCACCGGCTTTCCGGGCATCCAGAGTTTCCCCTTAGATCCCGCCTGGCGGATCTTGGCGGATTGGGAAGAGTTACCCGCAGCTGAAACCTTAGGCATCGGCACCGTCGCGGGGCTCGATACTTCGGTCAAAATCACCCATCGCGCCAGCTTCACCCATGAGGGGCAAGCGATCACGCTGCTGCCGACGCACTGGAAATCCGGCAAGCCAATGTTCGTGATTCGGGATGCGACCTCCGGCAAGGAAACCTATGGGGCGTCGCGCTTCCTCATTGGCGAGGAGCAGGATGGCAAGATGGTCCTGGACTTCAACCGGGCCTTCAATCCGCCCTGCGCCTTCACCGTCCATGCTGTCTGCCCTTTGCCGCCGCGCGACAATATTTTGCCTTTCGCGATTCGGGCGGGGGAGAAGCAGCCGTCGTCTGACGACTGATACTTACCATTAATAACGGTATTGTTTGTAAATTAAAATAATTCAATTGTTGAATATGTGATTCTGGTCGGAAATGTCGCCTGAGTTTGGTGTTTTGCCCTTCGGCAAACCCCCTGCAGGAGATGCGTTTCGATGTTCCGGAATTTTCTGACGGCGGCCGCGACCGCTGTGTCCTTGTCGGCCCTGGCTGTAGTGCCTGTTGCCGCCCAAGAATTGCCGACTCTCAATGTTACCGTCTTTGCGCCGCCCTCGCAGAGCATCTGGCTGCCGGTCTTGATCCAGAAGACGGGCATCGACAAGAAGCACGGCTTTAAGCTCGAGGTGACGGCTAAACCATCGCGGGTGGCCTATGCCGATTTCGCGACCGGCAATGATCCCGTCTGCTATTGCGCGTCGGTTTCGGCGGTTGCGCGGTTTGTCGAGCAGGGGGCGCAGATCTCGCTGCTCTGGAATATCTTCGACTATGATTATTACATCGTCACCGCCGACCCGAAGATCCAGAAACCGACGGATCTGCACGGCAAAACGCTACTGACCGACACGGTCACCGGCTCCTGGGCCAATGCCACCTGGCTGCTGGGCCAGTCGGGCGTTGACCTCTCAAAAGTGCAGGTCCGCTCGACCTCGGGCCGTGGTGCGGCGGCGTTGGCCGAACTCACCACCGGGCGCGTCGATGCGCTGGCCGCCAATCCGACCGAAACCGCGACGATCCTCAGCGAAGGCGGGGCGGGGCTGAAAGCTTTCTCGATCTTCGACAAGGCGATCTGGGCCAAAACCTCGGACGCACCGGCGATGCCGAACATCGCTTTTGGCGTCTGGAAGACTTGGTACGACAAGCCCGGGAATGCGGATCTTGCCAAGCGCTTCTATGCCGCGAATCTTGAGGCTGCCGATTATGTGCGCCAGAACCCGGCCAAGGCCGCCGAACTCGTCGCGCCAGGCGCCCAGGTGCCGCAGGCGGCGCTGAACGATGTCTTCACCCGCTTCCCGCATCTCATCAACATCCGCCCGATCGGAGATTATCGCTCAGCGATCGCGGATCTGACGCAAAAGCTTCTGCCTGAGGCCAAGCAGCTCGAGCGGCCGCTGACCGATGCCGAATTGAAGCTCTATGTCTCCGACTTCCGGCCGTAAGTAATGACGGATAACACCGCCTTCGAGGTCGCAAAGCCGGTGCCGGCGCGCGCTAGCGGGGAGGGTAACTCCCCGCAGGCCAGCTGGGTTGGCCGTGCCTTACGCAAGTTCAACATCGAGGGGACGCTCGGCCTTCTGGCGCTGCTGGTGCTCTGGCAGATTGCCTCGGGTCATTATCCACCGATGTTCTTTCCGCCACTCCAGAAGATCTGGGCGACGGCGGTTCAGACCTTCGAGACCCCGGCCACGCTGTCGGCGATCGCAACGACTTATGTGCGGATTATTGTCTCGCTCGTTGCCTCCTTCTTTCTCGCATCCGCGCTTGGTGTGGGGGCGGCGCTTAACCGGCGGATCGAGCGGTTCCTGGTGCCGCTGGTCGAGCTGAAACAGGGCATTCCAGCGGTCTGCTGGATCATCTTCGCGATCCTGTGGTTCCGCGACATGGAGACCCGCATCGCCTTCGTGGTGGTCACTGCGGCGCTGCCCAGCTTCTTCTATCAGGCGCGCGATGCCGTCCGCTCGATCCCTCGCGATCTCTGGGACATGGTGCGGGCCCTGCGGCCGACCCTCTGGCAGACGCTGCGCATCCTGGTGGTGCCTTCGACCCTGCCATCCTTGCTGACCGTCTGGCGGGTCAATATCGGCAATGGTACCCGCGTCACCATTATGGCCGAGCTCTTGGGTGGCATTACCGGCATCGGGCATCAGCTGCGCCTTTCGCAGGAGATGTTCCGGATGGATCAGGTGATCGTTTGGACGTTTGCCCTCGTCGCCTTTGTGGTGGTCGGCAACCTCGTCCTCTCCGCCATCGAAAAGCGCGTCCTGAAATGGCGCCCGAAGAACGAGATCTCCAATGGCTGAGACCGCGATCCGCTTTTCCGATGTGACCAAGATCTTTCCCCGCCCGGTACGTCGGCCAGCCTTGCAGGGCCTGCATTTCACGGTGCAGCAGGGCGAGTATATCTGCATCCTCGGCCGCACCGGCTGCGGCAAGTCCACGACGGTTAATCTGCTGCTGGGGCTCGATCGGCCGACATCGGGCGAGGTTAGCGTCTTCGGGTTAGATCCGGCCCGCGACTCCAAGGGCCTGCGGGGGCGGATCGGCTGCGTTTTCCAAACCGACCGGCTGCTGCCCTGGCGCTCGGCCATCGATAATGTGCGGGTGCCGCTGGAGATCATCGGTCCGCGCGCGGCGCATGCCCTGACGCCCGAGGAATGCCTCGCCAAGGTTGGGCTCGCCGGCTACGAGGACGCCTTCCCGCATGAACTGTCGGGCGGCATGCGGCAGCGGGTGGCCTTGGCCCGGGCTCTGGTCAGCGATCCCGATATCCTGATCGCGGACGAAGCCTTCGGTCATCTCGACGAGGTGACGGCCCACACCCTGCGCGCCTCCTTCAAGGAGATCGCGCGGGAGGCGGGGAAGACCGTCCTTCAGATCACCCATTCCATCGATGAAGCCATCGCCCTGGCCGATCGCATCCTGGTTTTCGGGCGTCCCGGCCACGTCGCGGCGGACCTGCTGGTTGCCGATTTCGAAGGGACGGAGGGCCGGTTCCGCCTTAAGGAAGCGATCCGGGCGCGGATTGAAGATGCCGAGGTGGCTGACTATCAGGGCATCGCGATATGACGGCTCTGTCGTCCCGCTCGCGCACCATTGCGCTGATCGTGGCAGGGGCCTTCTTCATGGAGCAGCTCGACACCACGATCATCGCGACGGCGGTACCGGTGATGGCGCTGGACCTCGGGACCGATCCGCTGTCGCTCAATATCGCGATGACGGCTTATATCCTGAGCCTCGCGGCGTTTGTGCCGATCAGCGGCAAGATTGCCGATCGGTTTGGCACACGCACCGTCTTTGCGGCCGCCACCTTGATCTTCACCGTGGCCTCCTTGCTCTGCGGGCTCGCGAATAGCCTGGAAACTCTGGTCGCCGCCCGCATCCTGCAGGGCTTTGGCGGCGCGATGATGGCCCCTGTCGGGCGCCTGATCGTCCTGCGCAGCGTCTCGAAAACCGAGATGGTGGAGGCGATGGCCTGGGTGCTGCTACCGGCCATGGTGGCACCAATCATCGGGCCGGCGCTCGGTGGGCTCATCACGACCTATAGCTCCTGGCGCTGGGTCTTTTTCATCAATATCCCGCTGGGCCTGATCGCCCTGGCGCTGATCCTGACCAAGATCGAGCAGTTCCGGCAGGAGGAGACGGTGCGCTTCGATATCGTCGGTTTTTTGCTGACGGCGGTGTGTTTTGCCGCTGCCGCTGCCGGGGTCGAGGTCTTCACCCATGACATCGGCGGGCCGCGCCTGGCGCTTGGGATTTTCGCGGTGTCGGGTTTGGCCCTGATCGCCTATCTGCTGCATGCCCGCCGGGTCAAGCAGCCGGTGCTAGATCTCTCGCTCCTGGCCATTCCGACCTTCCGCTGGTCGCTGGTCGGGGGATCGACCTTTCGCCTTGCTGTCGGCGGGTTGCCGTTTCTGCTGCCGGTCGCCTTTCAGCTCGGCTTTGGTTATTCGCCGCTCGAAAGTGGTCTCATCGTCTTGGTGCCGGCGGTCGGCGGGCTGGCCATGAAGGCTTTCAGCACCCGTATCTTGAAGACCTATGGCTTCCGCTCGGCCCTGATCACCAGCGGCTCCCTTTGCGGTGTCATGCTGGTCGGTTATGCCGCCATGAAGGGGGATTGGCCGCTGCCGGTTATGGCCGCGATGCTGGCGATATTCGGGCTCTGCCGCTCCCTCAATATGAATGCCTACGGCACTGTGTCTTATGCCGATGTCGAAAAGCCCCGTATGGCGGCCGCGACCAGCCTGTTCCTGACCTTCCAGAATCTTTCGACCGGTTTCGGCGTCGCGGTTTCCGCGCTCGCCGTGCGCCTGACCGATGATTTCTCCGGTGCCTTCGCTGTCCTGGCGGCGATCTGCTTTGCCAGCGTCGGCATCTCCTTCCTGTTCGACCGTACAGCCGGGCACGAGGTCAGCGGCTATGCCGCCTCCCGTGCCGCCCGCCGCTGATCCGTTGCTGCCAAGAGGTAATCATGACCGCCAAACTGCACGTCTTTGAAGAACATGCCGCCACGCCCTCAGGTTATGCCGGGGTTACCATCAAGCCGTGGTCGCCGGCCATCGGCGCCCGGGTTTCCGGCTATCAGTACGAGGGCGGCGAGGTGCCTGAAGCGGTGCGGGCGGCGCTCTCCCATGCGCTCTATAATCACGGCGTGCTGCTGTTCGAACCCGGCACCGTCTCGGCCAAAAATTTCACCGACTTCATTCGTTTCCTGGGCGAGCCGCTAAATTACGGCGGGCCGCACACGCCCAAAGCGGCCGAGAATCCAGCGGCGCTGACCATTGATTCCGAGCGGAATAAATACCTGCGCAATCACATCTGGCATGTCGATGGCGGCTATTCCCAGAACCCGCCGCGCTTCACTTCGCTTTATGCCAAGGAACTGCCCGAGTCCGGCGGCGACACGATCTTCGCCAATGCGACTCTGGCCTTCGAGCTGTTCGATCCGCTGTTCCGTGCGTATCTGGAATCTCTGACGGCCATCACCTATTCCGATGCGACGGGCCATCTCGCCGACCGCTATTTCGATGCGGCGCAGCTAGCCGAACAGCGCGCCAAACTGCCGGCTTTCGAGGTGCCGCTCATCGCGACCCATCCGGAAACCGGCCGCAAGCGCATCAACGTCAATGAGTCCTATACCAACTACATCAAGGGCCAGACTCGCATCGTCAGTCAGAATATCCTCGGCATCCTGTTCGACGCGATCAAGGCGCCCGAAGTGCAGCTGCGGCTTTCCTGGGAAACCGGACTGCTGGCGATTTGGGACAATCGGGTCGTCCAGCATAAGGGCCTGAAAGACTACGCCACCGGCAACCGCGTGCTCTATCGCGCGACGATTGCCTGAGGAGCGGAAGCATGAGTGTCTTGATTGCCGTTGCCGAATTGGCTGCCCTCCAGGAGAGCGGTGCGCCGCTGGTGATCCTGGATGCGCGCTATGATGTTGCCCGCCCTGAGATCCGGCCGGCGACGCAAACGCCGCATATTCCCGGTGCACTCTACGTCGATGTGGCGACCGAACTGGCGGGGGAGGCTACGAAACTTTCCGGCCGCCGGCCGCTGCCGGATATCCAGAACCTGCAGCGCGATGCCCGTCGCTGGGGCATTAATCCGGACAGCATCGTCGTGGTTTATGACGAGAATAAAAACATACAGGCTGCACGTGTTTGGTGGGTGCTGCGTTGGGCCGGTATCAAGGACGTCCGTTTGCTGGATGGCGGCTTCGATGCCTGGGTGGCCGAGGGCCGTCCGACCACGACGGAGATCAAAGTGCCCAAGACGGGAAGTGTGACGCTATCGGCCGGGCATCTGCCGGTGGTCGATGGCGACGGAGCCTCTGCAAGCGCCGTTCTGCTGGATGCCCGCGCTCGCGACACCTATCTCGGCGGCCATATCCCAGGCGCGAAGAATGTCCCGAGTGGCAGCAGCCTTCTGCCCGGAGGCTTCTTCAAGGCGGGCGACGAGCTTAAGGCCCAGTTTGCCGAATTGGGCGCTGATGGATCCAAGCCAATCGCCGCCTATTGCGGTGCCGGCATTGCCGCCGCCCATACGGTCGCGGTGCTGGCGAGCGTCGGGATCGAAGCCGCGCTTTATCCCGGGTCCTGGTCGGCCTGGAGTGCCGATCCTTCGCGACCGGTCGCGACCGGAGCCTGAAGCGAGGCGCCGGCTTCGGCATGCAGCCAATCGATCAGGGTCTTGATCCTTGGGTGGCGGAAATTGCGGGCCGGGCCGACGAGGTAATAGGCAAAGTCGGTCGGTGTCGCCTCCTCGAAGAGGCGCACCAGCCGGCCGGTCCTAAGATCGTTATCGGCAAGGGCAGCCTTGGCGAGCGCAATGCCTTCGCCCTGGGCCGCCGCTTCGATCGCGAGCGCCGAGAGGGTGAAACGCGGGCCGCGTAGCCCTGGATTAGCGTCGCCTTCACCCGCCGCGCGCAGCCACATCGGCCAGGTCGGGCCGGAATGATCGCGGTGGCGGCTATCGTTATGCAGAAGCACATGGTCTCGCAGATCCGCCGGGGTGGTAACGGGTTTCTGTTGCAGAAGGCTGGGGCTCGCGACCGGGAAGACGATTTCGGACATCAGCAGCTCGACGGCCAGATCCGGGTAGCGGCCGGAGCCATAGCGAATGGCGATATCGACGCCGTCGTTCTGGAAGTTCGAGAGCTGGCTGCTGGCGATAATGCGCAGGTCGAGGCCGGGATGGGCCTGCTGAAACCGTCCGAGACGTGGCAGCAGCCATTTGCTGGCAAAGGAGGAGGGTACGCTGACCGTGATCGCGGTCTCTTCCTCCTGATAGATTTCAGCAAGCGACAGGGCGGCTGTCAGCCGGTCAAAGCCTTCGCGGATGCCGGGCAGGCAGGCCTCGCCAGCCTCCGTCACCACGACATTGCGGCCGACCCGGCGCAGCAGCGGCACACCCAGATGATCTTCGAGTTGGCGAATCTGATGATTGACGGCAGCCGGGGTGACGCAGAGTTCATCGGCGGCGCGGCTGAGGCTCTGGTGGCGGCTGACGGCCTCCAGTGCGCGCAGCGTGGCAAGCGAGGGCAGGCGGCGCCAATTAGGCGGCGGGGGCGGGGGAAGGTGCTGGGAATCCATGATATCTCCGATCAGTCCTGTTAGGGGCGGAAGGCGGGGAACATCAGGGACAAGAGGAAGGAGTGAGCATCGTAGCCTTTCTTCTGGACCACGATCTCATCGCGGCGCTTTAGCGTTTGGTGACGCGGCGCAAGCAGCAGGTCAAATCACCGCGACTCTGACGATTTCGACAAACCGGCAGAGTTGATCTCTGAATATTGGGCGTGTGGGGCGAACGCGTCAAATTGAAAAACATTTCAAAAATGCACATAGAAAATAATAACAAAAAATATAAGTATTAATATTGAGTTGGTTCTCCGGTTCATCCCGACCCAAGGTGATGTTGATTCCCAAGGGTCGTGATGAACCAGGAAAACCGCCTGCTTAGGCGACTGCCCGGGCAGCGGGGGCCGGAGCCAGCTGATGGAGTTCCGTGGCTGCGGCCTTGATGCGGGTCAGCACATCGACATTCTCGATAGCGCCATCGCGAAAATCACCGTCGCTGGCATAGACCCCGGTCGAGATGGTGAGGGCGCTGAAGAAGCCGAAGAGCGGGCGCAGCTGATGTTCGACCACTAGGGCATGGCGATAGCCGCCGCCGGTCGCGGTTAGCACGATGGGCTTGCCGGCGAGCGCCAGCGGATCGATGAAATCGAAGAGATGTTTGAAGAGCCCGGTATAGGAGCCCTTATAGACCGGCGATCCGACGATCAGAGCGTCGGCTCCCTCAATGGCCTGCAAAATATCCTCGGCTTCCTTGGGCAGGGCCGAGCGCGAGAAGGCGCCAAGGCCGGGACCGGCGTCGGAAATATCGAAGGTCTTGAGCGCGATCTCACGATGGTTTGCCACCTCGGCCGCGACGGCCTCGATCAGGCTACGGGTGCGGGAGGGGCGGCGGGTCGAACCGCTGACACCGACAATACGAAGGGCGCACATAGGAAAACTCCAGAAAGTAAGATCAGGCCAGGGCGAGCAGCGAGGGGGCTGCCGGCTGACGGTTGGGTAGCCAGCCTAATTCGGGGGCGATGGTCTCGACGAAATCACTCAGGATCTGCTGATATTGCTCCTGCGTGAAATCATAGGGCAGTTCCAGGCGCAGCTGGTCGACATGAGGCAGCACCGGGTCCTGGCGCAGGATCTCCAGGATCTCGTCCGAGGTGCCGACGATATCGCGGGCGATCAGGGTGCGCCGCTCGCCCTGCGGGCTCTTGGTGCGCTCCAGCCGTCCGGCTTCATAGTCGCGGTACTTCTGCCGGGTCTGCTTGTCGGCGCTGTCGAGCGGGACGATGACCCGGCCCAGCGCCACACGCGGGCGGCGCTGTTCCTGCCAGCCGGCGAGATAGCGGTCGAGCTGGGTCAGCTGGGCTTCAAAGAAGCTGTCAGTGCCTTCGCCCGTGGTGATATTGCCGATCAGGAGATTGAAGCCGTTTTTGCCGGCCCAATCGGCCGAGCGCAACGATCCGCCGCCATACCAGAGACGATCGGTGAGCCCGGTTGCCACCGGCTGAAGCCGGGGCCGCTGCGGGCCTGCCGGCGTCGGAATGGTGACATCATCGGCCGCCAGAAAGTCCGATCGAAGATTGTCCCGCAGGCGAGCGACACGGGCATGTGTATAATCTACACCTGAGGGGTCGCCATCATGAAGACGCTGCCCCAGTAGGGCACTGAAGGGCGGCGCGCCGGCGGAAAGACCGACGTTGAGCCGGCCTTTCGAGAGCGAGTCGACCGTCGCCAGATCTTCGGCGAGGCGGAAGGGATTCTCGTACCCCATCTGGATGACAGCGGTGCCGAGGCCGATGCGTTTGGTGCGCTGGCTGGCGGCGGCCAGGAAGGTCGCGGCGGAAGAAACGCCGCGTTCCAGATGCCGCTGCCGAACCCAGGCGCTGTCAAAGCTCAGGCTTTCACCCAGTTCGAAGATCTTGAGCGTCGTCTCAAGACCAAGATGCGGGTCGGTATCGGGATAATTGCCCGGCGTCAGGAAGTCGATCTGGGTGATAGCCATTATCGATCCTCTAGAACTTCGGCAGGCCAGGCGGGTTGGTTTCGGATGCTGGAACGGCCTCGGAACCAAGGTTCCAGCGATCCAGGGCCTTGGCATAGGCGCCCGACTTGATGATGCCGTTGGTGGCGGCGGTCAGGGCGACGGCGAGGCCGCTATCCTTACGGGTCGCGATCGCCACGTCGGCCTTCAGCGGCCAGCCGGCATTGACGTTACCGACCAGACGGATCTTGCCTTCCTTGGCGGCGAGATAGACCTGCGGACCATTGGGGTTGAAAACCACATCGGCGCGGCCCGAGAGCAGGGCGATATAGCGCGCGGCATCATCGTCGTAATATTGGATTTCGACCGGCTTCAGGCCCTTGGCAACATTCTGCTTGTCCCATTCGACGATGATCCGTTCTTGGATCGTGCCGGACGAAGTAATCACCTTGAGCCCGGCGATATCCTTCTGTTCCTTGATCTCCTTGATCGGACTGTTGGTCGTCACGAAGAAGCCGTGCAGGCCCAGGCGATATGTTGAGAAGTCGAACTTCTCTTTGCGCTGCTCGGTCACCCCGACGTTCGAGATGACGGCGTCATATTTGCCCGAGGTCAGGCCCAGCGGCCAATCGGCCCAGGCGATTGGCTGTAGATCGAGCTTCAGTCCCAGGCTGTCGGCGATCAGCACCGCATAATCGGGGTCGAAGCCGACCACGGTCTTGGCATCGGTGCCATAGGTTGCGATCGGCGGCGAGAAGGGCGAGATCGCGACGGTCAGATAGCCTTCCTTCACGAACTTGAAGCCTTCGGGGACAAGCTTGGCCGCCTCGACATTCTTTTCGGCGCGGATGCGGCCCTTCTGTTCGGGCGAGAGGTCGAAGCGATCCCCCGTTTGATTCTGGGCGACCGCGCCGCCCCCCGTAAGGAGGGCGGCGGCAGCGAGGAAGAGAGCAGGAAGTTTGGAAGCCATGGAGGTGTCTTTCGGGAAAGGGGAATTCAGTTCTTCGGCAGGCCCGGCGGATTGGTGCGGGATTCCGTGATCGCCTCGGGCGACAGGTTCCAGCGCGCCAGCGCCTTGCCGTAATTGCCGTTCTTGATCTGCTCGTTCAGCGCCAGGGTGATGGCTTCGGCCAGACCCGCGCCCTTGCGGGTGGTCACCGCGATCTCGGCCGTGATCGGCCAGCCGCCGGAGAAGGTGCCGGCCAGACGGGTTTTTCCGTCGCGATTGGCCTCAAACGCGGCCAGTGCATTAGGGCCGAGATAGGCGTCTGCACGGCCGCTTTCGATGGCGAGGCCACGCACGACGTCATCGTCGTAGTACTGGACCTCGACCGGCTTCAGGCCAGCGGCGATATTCTGCTGGTTCCAGCGCAGCAGGATCTGTTCTTGGTTGGTCGAAGCGCCGACGATGACCCGCAGACCCGCGATATCCTTGGGGTCCTTGATTTCCTTGATCGGGCCGTCCTTCTTCACATAGAAGCCGAGCAGATCGCTGCGGTAGGTTGAGAAATCGAACTTCTCCTTGCGCGCCTCGGTCACGGTGACGTTGGAGATGACGGCGTCATATTTGCCCGATGCCACGCCCAGCGGCCAATCGGCCCAGGCGATGGAGACGATTTCGAGCTTCAGGCCGAGGCTGTCGGCAACCAGTTGGGCGATATCGGGCTCCGATCCCACAACGGTCTTGGTGTCGTCGGCTACCGAGGCGAAGGGCAGGCGACCAACACTGATCGCGACCGACAGGGTGCCTTCCTTGGCGAACTTATAACCCTCGGGCACCAGCTTGGTGGCGGCTGCCACTTTCTCGGCGCGGGGGCGGTCTTTCTGTTCGGGACTGAGGTCGATCTTCACCTGGGCGGCGGCAGTCAACGGCAGCAGCAGGGCGGCGGCAGTGGCAAGACTCTGGACGAGTTTCATGGGTCTTCTCCTGGGTCTCAAAGGACCTTTGCGAGGAATTCTTTTGTGCGTGGATGGTCGGGATTGCCCAGAACCTGGGCGGGTGGCCCGACTTCGAGGATGCGACCCGCTTCCATGAAAACCACGGTGTCGGCAACTTCGCGGGCAAAGCCGATTTCGTGGGTCACGATCACCAATGTGGCGCCGGAACGTGCAAGCTCCTTGATGACCGCCAGCACCTCTCCCACAAGCTCGGGATCGAGGGCGGAGGTCGGCTCATCGAAGAGCAGAACCTTGGGTTTGAGGGCGAGAGCGCGGGCGATGGCGACCCGCTGCTGCTGACCACCTGAAAGCTGGCGGGGATAGGCATCGGCCTTGCCGCTGAGGCCCACACGGGCCAGTAGATCGCGGGCCAGCACCTCGGCTTGTGTGCGGGGCAGGCCTTGGACGGAAACCGGCGCTTCGATGATGTTTTCCAGCACAGTCAGATGCGGGAAGAGATTGAAGCTCTGGAACACCATCCCGACGTCGATACGCTGGGCAAGGATGGCCTGTTCTTTCAGCTCATAGAGAATGTTGCCGTCCTGGCGATAGCCCACCAGATCGCCGTCGATCGCGATGAAACCATCATCCACGCGCTCTAGATGGTTGATGGTGCGCAGCAGGGTCGATTTGCCGGATCCCGACTGGCCGAGGATTGCGGTGACGCTGCCCGACGGGATCGACAGGCTGATGTCGTCCAGGACTCGGTTGGTCCCGAAGCTTTTCGAGACATTGTGGATTTCGACCGTGCCGCCCTGGCGATGGAGGTCGCTCCAGCCGGCGCGGGTGGCGACCAGCTCCTGCAAGGGGGCTTCGGCGGCACGGGCGCTGCGGAAGCGGCCGGCGATCTTGGAGAAGATCGAGGGCGGCGGATTGCGCAGGGCACCACGCGAGAAATGCCGTTCGATCTGATGCTGCGCCGCCGACAGGACGGTCAGGATGATGAGGTACCAGACCGTCGCCACCATCAGCAGCGGGATGACTTCGAGGTTCCGGCGATAGATGACCTGGATCGTGTAGAAGAGCTCCGGCAGTGCCAGGATATAGACGTTGGAGGTGCCCTTGGCCAAACCGATCAGATCGTTGAAAGCGGCGGGCAGGATGGAGCGCATTGCCTGCGGCAGGATGATCCGGCGGACCTGGCGGTTGCGGGAGATGCCGAGGGCTGCCGAGGCTTCGAGCTGCCCCTGGTCGACCGACAGGATGCCGCCGCGAATGATCTCGGAGGCAAACGCCGCCTGATTGAGGGCAAGGCCGATGACCGCCGCCGTAAAGGGGCTGATCAGTTGGACGGTCGGATAATTCAGCCAGGTGATATCGGTGAAGGGGACGCCCAGCCAGATCGTCTCGTAGAGGTAGCCGAGGTTATTGAGGATCAGCAGCAGCACGATCAGCGGGATCGAGCGGAAGATCCACACGAAGGTCCAGGCGAGCCCGACGAGGAGCGGCGAGCGCGACACCCGGGCCAGAGCGATCAGCGTGCCGGCGGCAAAACCGATCGCGGCGCCCATCAGCGTCAGCAGCAGGGTGCGGCCTAGGCCGACCAGCACCGGTTCGGCAAAGAACCATTCCGCGAAGATTGGCCAGCCCCAGCGAGGGTTGCCAAAGACTGAATTCAGAACAGCCGCGATCACGATCAGCGAGAAGATCGTCCCGATGGTGCGTGCCGGATAGCGGGCCGGCACGATCTTGAAATGCGAATAGTCGCCTTTGAGGGTTGGCGGCTCGGGCATCAGCCGGTCGAACTTGGAAACGAGGGTCATGATCGCGGCTCCCGTCAGACGGTGCCGACGGCCGATCGGCCGCGCAGCAATTCGTGGGTATAGGTTCCGGGGCCAACCAGATGCTTTTCGAACGGCAGCTTGCCGATCGTCTCGGGCTCTGCCTCCAGGTCGAAGAGCGCGCTATAGCCGTGCCGGAGGTACAGACCGACGGCTTCGGGCTGGCGGAAACCGGTGGTGAGATAGACGCGGCTATAGCCTTGCGCGGCGGCCTGAGCTTCAAGCTGCTCCAGCACGATGCGCGCGAGGCCCTGGCGGCGCAGATCCTTGCGGGTCCAGACCCGTTTGAATTCGGCCGTGGTGGCATCGAACCGCTTGAAGGCGCCGCCGCCGATGGTCTCTCCGTTGCGGATCAGCAGCAGGAAATTGCCCTCGGGCGGGGCGAAGAGTTCGGCCGGATAGCGGCTCAGTTCTTCGGTGGCGCCCTTGGGGCTGAAGTGGGTCCCGTAGCGGCTGTCATATTCGACGATCAACTCGTCGAACATCGGCTTGGCACGGGGATCATTGGGCGTGGTGAACAGGAATTGGTCGCTCATGGGAAGATCCCCTCAAACCAGGAACCGTTCCGCCAGGCGCACCCAGAGGGCGGCGGCGGGGGCGATGATGTCGTCCTCGAACACGTAAGCGGGGTTGTGCAGCGGCGGGCCGTCGCCGGTGCCGACAAAGAGGAAGCTGCCGGGCCGTTCTTTCAGGAAGAAGGCGAAGTCTTCGCTGGCGGTGCGGGGGCGGAAATCATTGACGATCTGCTCCGACCCGAAGAGCTCGACGGCGACTGCGCGGGCGAAGGCCGTCTCGGCCGGATGATTAATGACCGACGGGAAACCCAGGCGATAATCGACCTCGGCAACCGCCCCAAAACTCTCGGCCTGCGCCTTGGCCAATGCCGGAATGCGGGCTTTGAAGAGCTCGCGCACCTCGGGCAGGAAGGAGCGGATGGTGAGTTTCAGCTCGACGCTATCCGGGATGACGTTCGAGGCTTCGCCACCATGGATCGAGCCGACGGTGATGACGCCGGTATCGAGCGGATTGACGTTGCGCGACACGATGGTCTGGAGCGCGGTGATGAAATGTGCGCTCGCTACCACTGGATCGACCGTCTCGTGCGGGGCGGCGCCATGGCCGCCCTTGCCGACAAACCGAATGATCGCCTGATCGACGGAGGCCATGGCCGGGCCGGTGACGAAGCCGAACTTGCCCTTCGGGACCCCCGGCCAATTATGCAGACCGAAGATCGCATCGATGGGGAAGCGGTCGAACAGCCCTTCGGCAATCATCTTGCGGGCACCGGCGCCCTGTTCTTCGGCGGGCTGGAAGATCAGATGCAGGGTGCCGTCGAACTTGGCCGATTCCGCCAAGTAACGCGCGGCGGCAAGCAGGATGGCGGTGTGGCCGTCATGACCGCAGGCATGCATCACGCCCTTGTTTTTGCTGGCGTAGCTCTGGCCGCTGGCTTCCAGGATCGGCAGGGCGTCGATATCGGCACGGATGCCGAGGCGCTTCTTGCCGGTGCCGCGCGTCAGGGTGCCGACGACGCCGGTGCCGGCAATACCCGTCGCCACCTGATAGCCCCAGCCTTTCAGCTTGTCCGCCACCAGGGCGCTGGTGCGGGTTTCCTGGAAGGATAGTTCCGGGTGGTGATGGATATCCCGGCGGATCGCGATGAATTCATCGACGATCGCGGTGATGCCCAGGGTGATACGGTCGGTTTCCCGCTGCAAAGTGATGTGACCCATCAGAGTGCGACCTTCTGCGGGAGGGTCTGAACGGGCGCGGCATAGCGGCTTTCCTTGCGCGGCAGGCCCAAGTGGTCCCGCAGGGTGGAGCCGAGGAGGTCGCGGCTATAACGACCGCGGGCTTCCAGCACCGGCACCACATGGGTGACGAAATCCTCCAGCCCCTCGGCATTGACCGAGAAACCCAGGATGAAGCCATCGGAGGCGCCGGCATCGATCCAACGGATGATCTCGTCGGCGATCTGTTCGCCTGTACCGATGAAGTTCGGCTTGGGTGTCGCGACCGCCAGGGCGACGTCGCGCAGGCTCTGGCCCTTGGCCTTGGCGTCGGCCTTGATGCGGTCGGTCGTAGAGCGGAAGCTGTTCTTGCCGATATCGCCGAGGTCCGGGAAGGGCTCGTCCAGCGGATATTGGCTGAAGTCGTGATGGTCGAAGAAGCGGCCGAGGTAGGCCAGCGCTTCCTCGATGGTCAGGAGATCACGGATGATGCGGTATTTCTCCTCCGCTTCCTCGACCGTTGCGCCGACGATCGGGGCGATGCCGGGGAAGATCTTCACATCGCTGGCCGAACGGCCATGAGCGATCGCGCTGGTCTTCACCTGCTGGGTGAAGGTGCGGGTTTCCTCCAGGCTCGGCGAATGGGTGAAGACCGCATCGGCATATTTACCGGCGAGCGCAATGCCGGCATCCGACGATCCGGCCTGGAAGATCACCGGCTGGCCCTGGGGCGAGCGCTGGATATTGAGGGGGCCGGCGACCTGGAAGAAGCGGCCCTTGTGATCAAGGGTATGGAGCTTTTCGCGGTCGAAGAACTGCCCGGTCTCGCGATCGCGCGGGAAGGCGTTATCGTCCCAGCTATCCCAGAGGCCCTGGGTCACTTCGAGATATTCATCGGCGATCTCGTAGCGCAGGGCATGTTCGGGATGGGCGCGGCTGTAGTTCTTGGCCGAACCTTCAAGCGGTGTCGTCACCACATTCCAGCCCGCGCGGCCCTGGCTGATCAGATCCAGCGAGGCGAACTGCCGGGCGATGGTGAAAGGATCGGAATAGGAGGTCGAAACGGTCCCGGCGAGGCCGATCTTATAGGTCTGGGTTGCCAGCGCCGACAGGATGGTCAGCGGCTCGAACCGATTGAGGAAATGGGGGATCGATTTCTCGTTGATATAGAGCCCGTCGGCGACAAAGGCGAAGGCGATGCCATTGGCTTCGGCCTTGCGGGCCTGGCGGACGTAATAGTCGAGGTTGACGGAGGCATCGACCGGGCTCGAGGGATGCTTCCAGGAGTTCATATGGCCGCCGGCGCCATGCAGCATAATGCCGAAGGGGATGTTGGACGGATTGCTCATGGGATGATCCTTCAAGCCGCGACGGTCTGATAGGCGCCGGCGATCAATTCGACGGAGGCCAGACGGTCGGCAAAATTGGCGATGGGGTTGTCGAGGATGAATTCGGCTATGCCGTAGCGGCTGGCGAGCGCATCGAGGTGCCGGCGCACATGATCCGGGGTGCCCGCAATCACATGGGGCTTGAGTTCCTCTGCGCGATAATCGCTGACGCCGGCCTGGCGGGCGAATTCGGCGGCTGCTACCAGGCTCGGCAGGTTGACGCTCTGGCCGCTCGGCAGGGTGACCTTGAAGATCTGGATCGATTTGACCGCTTGCTCGGCCTTCTCCTGGCTCTCGGCCGCAAAGGCATAGAGCGCGAGGGAGGGCGTGCGGCCGGTGAGGGCGCGGAAGGTATTCACCGTCCGCTCGATATTCTCCGGCGTGCCGTTGAAATGGCCGGCATAGGTGAAATCCCAGCCGTGTTTGGCGGCAAGCTCGGCGCTATCGGGGCTGCCGCCCAGCAGGAAACGTTCCGGCAGTTCAGGTGGGACGGGCGTTGCGACGGCACCGGCCAGGGCATGATCGTCCGGCAGACTGTCGGTCAGGAAGGCATCAAGCTCGGCGAGTTGACCCGCAAAATCCGGCTTCTTGGCCTTATCGTGGAAGGCCTGCAAGGCGCGGGTCGAGAGCGGCAGGCCACCGGGGGCCTTGCCAATGCCAAGATCGACCCGGCCGGGGGCGAGGGAGGCCAGGACCTTGAAATTCTCCGCGACCTTATAGGGGCTGTAATGCTGCAGCATCACGCCGCCGGTGCCGATCCGAATGCGGCTTGTGTGGGCCAGCAGATGGCCGACCAGAACTTCCGGGGCGGCGCCCGCCAGGGTCGGGCTGCCATGATGTTCGGCGACCCAGAACCGGCGATAGCCAAGCTGTTCGGCGCGTTTGGCCAGCGCAACGGTGCGGGCCAGGGCCTGGGCGGCGGTGGCGCCTTCGGGGATGGGGCTTTTGTCGAGAAGCGAAAGCGAATAGGTCATCGGGCTGATGACTCCGAGATAGGGCGGGCCTTCGCGAAAGGCGAAGCCCAGCGCGTGCTTGGAGGACAGGAGGGGACAGCCGGGAGCGTTACCGCCGGGTGGGGCGGATCGACAGACTCGGGACGGCTGGAAGGTCAGCCCCTTATGCGGGGCGACAACAGATAAAGGGAAGCGACATCATGGCCTCTTTGATCTTGGCCACGAGGCGTTTTCGCTCCCGTGGCGCTTTAGCGTTTGATGACGCGGCGCAAGCTGCTGGTTTCAAATCACCGCGAGATCGGACGGTAAATGTCACGATCTGAAGAAAAGATTGGGCGCGTTTTTCCTGGTAGTCAAACAGATAAAACATGATTTATCAAATAAATAGAAATATATACATAAAAGAAAAGTGAATATTTATTCCTATTTAACTCGTGGGCCATTTTATATTTCCTCTCATCATCTGTGAGATCGTTTAAGTCTCTTTTCCAGCCATAGGCTGTAGCGGGAGGCGGCCAGCCCGAGGGCTAGATAAATCACGGCGGCGAAGAGGAAGGCCTCGTCATAAAAGCCGAGCCAATCGGGGTCGTTCGCTGCCACGCGGGCTGTCGCCAGGAAGTCGAAAATCCCGATGGCGGTCAGCAGGGTGGTGTCCTGCACGATGTTGATCGCCAGGGTCACGAAGGAGGGGATCACGGTCTTCAAGGCCTGGGGTAGGATGATCAGCCGCAAGGCTTGCCAATAGCCAAGACCCAAGGCCTTGGCCGCTTCCTCCTGTCCGGCCGGCACCGATTGCAGGCCGGCGCGCACGATTTCGGCCATATAGGCAGCGGTGAAGGCGGTCAGCGCCAGTTCGGCCCGCAGCAATTTGTCCAGCATGACGCCGGTCGGCATCATCAGGGGCACGACCAGAGCCGCGACATAGAGCAAGACGACGAAGGGCACGCCGCGGATCGCCTCGATAAAGCCTATGCAGATGAGGCGCACGCCGCCCATTTTCGAGCGCCGACCGAGCGCCAACAAGATCGAGAGTGGGAAGGCTGCAAAAAGCGCAATCACCGACAGCAGGATCGTGAGTGGCAATCCACCCCATTTGTCGGTGGATACCCCATCGCCGCGCAGCAGGAAGACGCTGGCGGCAAGGATCGCGATCCAGCCGAGCAGCGAGCGCCGATGCCAGAAACGTGGCCAAGCGGTCAGCAGTAGCGCGGCCGAGAGGACCAGCAGCACGGTCAGGGGGCGCCAGTCCTGGTCATGGGGATAGAGCCCGAAGAGGATGAAGCGGAATTTCTCGCCCAGAAACGCCCAGCAGGCACCGGCCCGTTCTGCGCAGCCCGCGGCGGTGCCGCTCCAGGTAGCGTCAAAAATCGCCCAACCCAGGAAGGGCGGCAGGACCCAGGCGAAGAAGGCGAGGCAGGCGAGGGTGATGGTGGCATTGAGGGGCGAGCCAAAGAGTCCCTTACCCCAGCGTTGCCAACGCGGAGAGGTTAGAAGAGGGGTGGCCAAGGGAATATCGGTCATCAGCGCCGCTCCTTCTCGAAGCTGGCGTTATAGAGGTTCATCGCGCCCGACACGGCGAGGCTGAGGATCAGATATGTGGCCATCAGAATCGCGATGGTCTCCAGCGCCTGGCCGGTCTGATTGGCGCTGGTATTGATGACGCTGACAAGATCCGGGAAGCCGATCGCAACCGCGAGGCTGGCGCCCTTGGCGAGGTTCAGATAACTCGAGGTCACCAGCGGCACCATGGTGCGCAGGGCCTGGGGCAGGATGATCAGCCGCATGGATTGCAGCCGCTTGAGACCCAGCGCTTCGCCCGCTTCCCATTGGCCGGCCGGGATCGCCTGGATCGCGCCACGCACGATCTCCGCAATGGTGGCCGCAATATTGATGGTGAGGCCGAAAGTGAGGGTGGCGAATTCGGGCGAGAGCACCGCGCCGCCGACAAAATTGAAGCCTTGCAGGTTCGGTACGTCCCAGATCCAGCCGGCATCCGTCAGGGCCGGGGCGGGAACATAAATGCCGCGATTGGAAAGGAACACGCCGTCGATGGGCGAGAAGGCCCCGCGCGGGCCGGGGAGCGCATGAATGAGTGCGCTCCAGAAGAAGAGCTGCAACAGCAGCGGCGTATTGCGGATCAACTCAACATAAAGCTGGACGAGGCCGGAAAGCAGCGGATTGCTGGAAAGACGCGCCACGCCGAGCGCGACGCCGAGCAGGGTCGCCAGCAGGCAGCCGAGCACCGCGACTTTCAGGGTGTTCAGCAGCCCGACCAGAATCGCGCGCCAATAGGGATCACGGGCGCTGAACTCGATCAGCCCTTCGCCGATCTCGAAATTCGCCGGGCGGCTTAAAAAGCCAAAACCGGGCGTCAGGCCATATTGCTGCATCGATTGCAGCGTGTTGTGGCCCAGAAACCCAAAAATCAGGCCGACGGCGAGCAGCAGCCCAAGCTGATGCAGGGGCTTTTCGCCCCACCAAACTGCTATCCATCGGAAAAAGCCGGGTCCCGAAGGACCCGGCATCAAGTTAGACCGCATAAAGCACCTGGGAGGGAGGGATTGCAGGGCTTAACGGAAGGGGGGCGAGTAGAGCAGCCCACCCTTTGACCAAGGCTGGTTGTAGCCACGCTCAAAACCAACTTTGGTGTCCTTGCCGATATGGCGCTCGAAGATCTCGCCGTAGTTACCGACCGATTTGATGATGTTGTAGACGAACTTGGGGTCCAGCTTGGTTGCTTCGCCCAGGCCCGGATCGACGCCAAGGAAGCGGCGGATCGAGGGGTTGTCGCTCTTCAGGAAGGTGTCGACATTGGCCTGAGTGATGCCAAATTCTTCAGCCTGGATGGTCGCATAGACGACCCAGTTGATGATTTCCAGCCACTGGTCATCGCCATAGCGCAGGGCCGGAGCCAGCGGTTCCTTGGAGATGCGTTCCGGCAGCAGGACGTAGTCAGCCGGGTTCTGCAGCTGGGTGCGCTTGATTGCCAGATCGGAGCTGTCCTGAGTCAGCACGTCGCAACGACCGGCCGTGAAGGCCTTCAGGAACTCGTTGGTGTCTTCGATCACGACCGGCTTGAAGCTGATCTTATTCTCGCGGAAGAAGTCGGCGATGTTCAGCTCGCCGGTGGTGCCGGTCTGCACGCAGACGGTGGCGCCATTCAGCTCCTTGCCCTTGGTGACGCCAAGCTTCTTCGGAACCAGCAGACCCTGGCCGTCATAAAAGACGACGGGGCCGAAATGGAAGCCCAGCTGGGTCGAGCGGGTGATGGTCTGGGTCACACCCGACAAGAGGATGTCGAATTCACCAGACTGCAGAGCCGGCAGGCGCTGCTGCGGCGAAGAGGAAGTGAATTCCACCTTATCCGGGCTGTTGAAGACGGCGATCGACAGGGCGCGGCCGAAATCGACGAAGAAGCCCTGCCAGCGACCATTGCTGTCCGGGGCAAAGAAGCCCGGCGAGGTGCCGACGCCGACTTTGATCGCGCCGCGCGCCTTGATAGCATCGAGGGTCGGACCGGCGATCGCCGGGAGGCTGGTGGCAGCGGTAAAGGCCAAGACGGCGGCTGCAAGTGCCGTCTTCAGTTTCGAAGTCATAGGAGGTGTGTCCTCTTAAGGGTCTATCGATGCAAAGCGAGGCCCTTCACCCCCCGGCGACGTAGACAAGCGTCACCGATCGATCGGGTGTTAAAATCCCATCGCTTTGCGGAAATCAGGCAGCAGAAGCCTTAACCGACGATCGAAGGACCGATCGGGATGAGGCAGGCGAGCCGGATCTCGGGGGAAGGCGCGTCAGGCGCCAAGGGTGTCTTTTAGCGTCGACACGAGTGACGGCGAAGAATGGTCATAGCGGCCCCTTTTACCTATGGAACCACGACGTGCCGTCGTGGCGCTTTAGCGTTTGGTGACGCGGCGCAAGCTGCTGCTCAAATTCCCGCGAGGTCATCGCTGACCTGAGATAGAGATTGCACAATCCTTGATCGGGAGTCAAAGATAAAAAACACAAAAAATGTGCAATATCAAATATATACGAGTTTGTGACGTATATAATTATCCCGACAAAGCGTGAGAGGAAATCTGCTGTTATGGCCGCGAAGAACACACGGATCGTCCTGGCATCCCGGCCGGAAGGCCGACCCTCCCCAGAGAATTTTCGGATCGAAGAAGCCGATGTCCCGTCTCCTGCGGCGGGGCAGGTGCTGCTGCGGATCCGCTACCTCTCCCTCGACCCCTATATGCGTGGGCGGATGAGCGACGCGAAATCCTACGCCGCGCCGGTCGCGGTCGATGGCGTCATGGAAGGCGGCACGGTAGCCGAAGTGGTTGAAAGCCGGCACTCGGATTTCGCTGCCGGCGATCTCGTCCTATCTCACAGCGGCTGGCAGTCCTTCGCGCTGGCGGACGGGGCGGGACTCTTCAAGCTGGAGAATTGGTCCGCGCCTATCTCGACGGCGGTTGGCGTGCTCGGCATGCCGGGCTTTACCGCCTATAGCGGCCTGCTGACGATCGGCCAGCCCAAGGAAGGGGAAACCGTGGTCGTCGCAGCGGCCAGCGGGGCCGTTGGATCTGCGGTCGGTCAGATTGCCCGGATCAAGGGCGCCCGCGCCGTCGGGATCGCCGGCGGGGCCGAGAAATGCGCCATTGTGCGGGATGAATTCGGGTTCGATGCCGTGGTCGATCATCGCTCGCCCAGCTTTGCCGATGATCTCGCCGCTGCTTGCCCCAAGGGGATCGATGTCTATTTCGAGAATGTCGGCGGTAAGGTGTGGGACGGGGTAGTCCCGCTGCTCAATCCCTTCGCGCGCATTCCTGTCTGCGGGCTGATTTCCCAATACAACAGCACCGGCACCTTCGAGGGCCCGGATCGCTGGCCGCTGATCGCCCGGGATATTCTGCGCAAGAGCCTGACGATACGCGGTTTCATCCAGCGCGAGTTCGTCGCCCAGAAGCCGCAGTTCTACAAAGAAATGGGGCAGTGGATCGCATCTGGCGCGGTGCGCTATCGCGAGGATGTGGTGGACGGTTTGGCAAATGCGCCGGAGGCTTTCATCGGCCTGCTGGAGGGCAAGAACGTCGGCAAACTCGTCATCCGGGTTGCCTAGGGGGCGTCAGGGAACCTCAGGATTTGAGGCTGCCTTGAATATTGTCGCGCAGGGTGTCGATCGAGGTGCGCAGGGCATCGACCGTGCCCATATCGAGCTTCACCGCCTCGCCGATGCAGCGCATCACCTCGGCCGCTTCACCCTTTAGGGCCCGGCCTGCCTCTGTCAGATGCAGCAGGACTTCCCGCTCGTCCTTCGGGTTGCGGGTGCGGGTCAGAAATCCTGCGGCCTCCATGCGTTTAAGGAGCGGGGTCAGGGTGCTGGAATCGAGAAAAAGACTCTGCCCCAGTTCCTTCACCGTCTGCCCGTCGCGTGCCCAGAGCGTCACCATGACGAGATACTGCGGGTAGGTGAGGTTCAGCTTATCCAGCAGCGTGCGATAGAGCTGCGTGAAAGCGTGCCCGGCGGAATAGATCGAAAAACATAGCATTTCCGCCACATCGGGCGGTGGGGCGTCTGACGTCTTGGTCATATTGATCTCCTTTCCCTCAATATAATTTGTGCGCGATGCAATTGGAAGCGATTGACAGCCGATTTTCAGGCTGCTAAATAGATTGCACACAAGATGATCGCTAACAAATTGAATGAGCGGGCGAGCATCTTCACAAAACACATCGCAAGGAAGGGGAACTCACCATGTCCAAGTTTGCTGCCAGTGTTGCCGTTGCCAGTGCCCTGCTCGCCGGGACCGCATTTGCCCAGCAGGCCAAGCCGACCGTCGTTCTGGTCCATGGCGCCTTTGCCGACTCCTCCAGCTGGAACGGCGTCATCAGCATCCTTCAGAAGGATGGCTATAAGGTTGTTGCCGCCGCGAACCCCCTGCGCAGCGTGACCAATGATGCGGCCTATCTGTCGAAGGTCGTGGACAGCATCCAGGGGCCGGTGGTGCTGGTCGGCCATTCTTATGGTGGTCAGGTGATTTCGACCGCCGCGAAGGGCCATACCAACGTGAAGTCGCTGGTCTATGTCGCCGCCTTTGCTCCTGACGCTGGCGAAGCCGTGGCCGATCTGGCCGGCAAGTTCCCGGGCAGCACGCTGGGCGCAGCGCTGGCCCCGCCGGTCAAGCTGGCCGAGGGTGGTGTCGATCTCTATATCGACCAATCGAAGTTCCGGGTGCAGTTCGCCCATGATGTCCCGGCCAAGGACACCGCCCTGATGGCGGTCGGCCAACGCCCGATCACCGAAGCAGCCCTGACCGAAAAATCGGGTGAGCCGGCCTGGAAGACGATCCCTTCGTTCTTCGTCTATGGCGATGGCGACAAGAACATCCCGGCCAAGGCCCTTGGCTTCATGGCCGAACGGGCAGGGTCCAAGCGCACGGTCGTGGTCAAGGATGCCTCGCACGTCGTGATGGTCTCGAAGCCCAAGGTGGTCGCAGACCTGATCGAACAGGCCGCGAAATAACTTTCGAAATGCAAAAGGCCACAGGGTTTGCGCCCTGTGGCCTTTTGTTGTGTATCCCGACGGCGGCTTAGAAGACCGGGATCTGGGCGCCCTTGAACTTGTCGAGGATGAAGGCGCGGATCGGCTGGCTCTGATAGACAGCCACCAGCTTCTTGAAGACCGGCTTGTCCTTGTCGGCTTCACGTACGGCAATGACGTTGCTGTAAGGATTATCCTTGGTGGCTTCGATCGCGATCGCGTCCTTGGACGGGTTCAGATTGGCCTGTAGGGCATAGTTGGTGTTGATGACGGCGGCATCGAGATCATCGAGGCTGCGCGGCAGCTGGGCGGCATCGAGTTCGCGGAACTTCAGGCCCTTCTTATTCTCGGTCACATCCAGCACGGTCGGCAGGATGCCGACGCCGTCCTTCAGCTTCACCAGGCCCTGGGCCTGGAGCAGCAGCAGGGCGCGGCCGCCGTTCGACGGATCGTTTGGAATGCCGAGCGAGGCGCCATTCTTCAGGTCAGCGACATTCTTGATCTTATTGGAATAAAGACCGATCGGGGCGACGACCGTTTCGGCGATCGGGACGATCTTATAGCCCTTGGACTTGATCTGATTGGCCAGGAACGGCTTGTGCTGGAATGCATTGGCGTCGAGATCGCCGGCGTTCAGCGCCTCATTGGGCAGCAAATAATCGTTGAAGACCACGATCTGGACGTCGATGCCGTCCTTCTTCGCCAGCTCTTTGACTTCCTGCCAGATGGCTTCGCCGTCACCGCCCGAAACGCCGACCTTCACCTTATCCTGGGCGAAAGCGGGCAGGGCAAAAACAGCAGCAGTGGCAAGCAGAGTCAGGAATTTCTTGGACATCGGATAAACCTCAGGCAGGAGCGCCCGGCAATGCCGCAGCGCTTTAAGAGAACCGGCAGGGGCGAGCGTCAGCGCGCGCCGAAATGTACGGTCGTCAGATAAATCGGAAGGTTTGGCCCGTTTGAGCCTGCTGCGTTTTAGCGTCGACAGCGGTGACGGCGTAGAATGGTCATAATGGCCCCTTTCAATCTGGAACCACGACTTGCCGTCGTGGCGCTTTAGCGTTTGGTGACGCGGCGCAAGCTGCTGCTCAAATTCCCGCGAGGTCATCGCTGACCTGGAGTGGAGATTGCACACTCCTTGATCGGGTGTCAAAGGAATAAAACACAGAAAATGTGCATATCAGATAAATAACAAATATCTGTGTAGTTATGGTGATTTCGAGGCTTCAATCAGAAGGAGCTGTGCCGCGCGGGTTCGCTGGCCAGTGCAGAGGGCAGGGTGCCGGTGGATTGCGGGGCCGGCGCCTCGCGCCCGAGGCGCATCAAGCCGAGGCAGATGTCGCGCACCAGCCCTTGTTTATGGGGGCCATGATCCGGGTAGCGCACCAGATTGTCGCCGGCATGCAGAAAGACATAACCTCCGTGACCTTCGAGTGTGGGATAGCGCCACAGCCAGTCGGCGGGCTTCGGGTCTTCCAAGCTTCCGACATCGCTCAGCCAGACCGCGCCGTCGGGCATATCCATCCAGCCGCGAGCATATTGGCCGAAGATGCCCGACCAGCCGTCGAAATCCGCATCCATATTGCGGAAGAAGCCGAAGCGATCGTCGCGCACGCGGACCTTTAGATTGTGATGGGGCCGGGGCGGGACCGTCTGGAACGGCGAGAGGAACGGCAACCAGCAGATGGCCGGCTGGCTGCAAAGGATCAGGTGCCCGCCGCGCTCCAGGAAGCGCAAGAACTTGTCCTGCTGGGATTCAAGGAAGATCTCGTCGGTATTCTGCGGGATATAGAGGATATCCGTCCCATCGAAGACGGCGTCATTCAGCTCATAGAGGGGGTGAAATTTCACCGCGCCATCGGTGCCGGCAAAGCTTTTCGCCAGCCCGTCCGGCTGCCATTCGAGCGGGCTGTCCATCGATTGCAGATAGGTCATGGTGAAGGAACGCCGCTCGCGGTCGATCCCCAATTCGCGATTGAGCCAGGGATAGAAGCCATTCAGGAAGCGGGTGGTGGCCGGCATGAAGCGCTCGCCATTATGGCAATGCGGATCGAGGGTCGTGACCATGATCCGTCCGCCGCCCCCCAGACCGTCGAAATCGAGAAACAGGCTGTGGCTGTCGTCGTCGAGATTGAGGATGGAGCGGGCATTCTCCCGCAGCTCATAGACGCCCTTCCAATGCCAGCTCATATCGGCGAGCGAGATGCTGTCGCAGATAGGGTGGCGGGGTTCGGGCTGATGTATTTCGAGATAGGGCGGGGACTTGGTCCACCAGAGCCAATCTTTGGTATTGATGGGATGCCATTTGAGGTCGATCCCCTCGATCCAATCTTCGACCCCCTGGCAGGCGAAGATGATCAGGAAGCCGCCCTGACGCACATAGTCATTGAGGCGATCCGCCTGCTGCTTAATAGAGGCGCCGTCCGATGAATCCGGTAGGATCAATGCATCGTAGTGCGAGAGATCGTAACTCTCTATTTCCCGGATATAGATCATATCGTCGAGATAGCGGGAAAAATCGCGAAAGCTGCGAACCTGTGATGAATTTCCCCAAGTGATATAGCCGATTTTCTTCATGGGGTTTCTTGCTCGCCTGATTCGCAAGTATGCCGGATGGCGGGAAGCTAAGTGCTATTGACTTTGATAGTCAATCTCATTTCAATCGCGGCATTCTCACCACACGACAGAACTGGGGCTTTCCATGAAACGAATCCTTTCCGCCGGAATGGGCGGCTTGGCGCTGCTTGCTGCCTCGGCCACCGGCGCGGCAGCACTCGAATTCAAGGATCAAAGCGGCAAGAGCATCGAGCTGGCGACGCCGCCGCAGCGCCTCGTCACCATCACCCGCGCCGCGCCGACGGTCTATTATGCCGCCGACCGCACCACCGAGCATTTCGCGGCGGTCAATGCCGACTCGATCAAGCAGATCGCAACCGGCATCCAGGGCGATCTGATCCCGGAACTTTTGAAACTGAACGGCAGCGCCGCGCAGGATGGCTTTGCTCCGAATGTCGAGGCGATCCTGGCCCTGAAGCCGGATCTGGTGATCCAGGCCAACCATAACCCGAAGCTGATCGAACCGCTGGAGCGAGTGGGGCTGAAGGTCGCCGTCTGGGCCTGCTGCACCGAAGAGCAGCGGCGCGATTATATCACCATGACCGGCGCCATTTCCGGCCATCCGGAACGGGCAACCGCCATCCGCGCGCTGGAAGACGAGTCCAATGCCCGGCTGCAGAAGATCTTCTCCGCCATGCCGGAAGCCAAATACACCCGCATGATCGAAGTCGATCAACTGAAGGACCAGGTCCGGGTGGTTGCCAATAGCTCGCGCACCTATTCGCTGAGCGGCGCCAAGAACCTGGCGGCCGATGGCAGCGGCGAATGGTGGCGGACGGTCGATGCCGAACAGATCCTGGTCTGGAACCCGGAAATTATCATCATCCCGGCCTCAGCCCTCGATCTCGATCCCTCGGCTTTCTATAAACATCCCCTGCTGGCGGGCGTCGATGCCGTGAAGAATAAGCGGGTCTATAAGATCCCGAAATTCAACCGCTCGCCCGACCTGCCCGAAGTCTATCTAACCGCCGACTGGCTCTCGATGCTGGCCCATCCCAAGGGCGAGACTGCCAAGCCCGGCTTCCGCGATCGGGTGCGCGACGCTTATGCGACCATCTATGGCCGCACCCCGACGACCGAACAGGTCAGCAAGATCCTGGAGGTCGAGCAGAACCAGCAGTCCGTCGCCTATAAAGACTTGTTCTAATGGCCCTCGTTATCCCAGGGACCCCAGCCTCCCGCCGCACGGCGCGGGGATGGGCGCCACCGGTTCTGATCTTGATCCTTGTCCTCGGCGCGCTGGCATCGGTGACGGTCGGACGCTACGAGCTCACCATCCTTCAGGTGGTTCGTATTCTCTGGGATAACATCCTGCCGGTCGCCAATCCCGATTGGTCGGCACCTGAGGAAAGTGTCGTCGAACTGATCCGCCTGCCGCGCATTCTGGCCGCCATGATCGTCGGTGCCGGATTGGCGGCGGCGGGGGCGGCTCTGCAGGGGCTGTTCCGCAATCCGCTGGTCGATCCGAACATCATCGGCGTCACCACCGGGGCCGGCTTTGGCGGGACGCTGGCGATCCTGATCGGCTTCAGTGGCGCCGGCCTACTGGGCTTCGCCTTTGCCTTCGGGCTCGGCAGCGTCGTGATCGTCAAATCCCTGGCGAGCATCCGGGGCCGCACCTCGATCCTGGCGCTCGTTCTGGCCGGCGTCATCGTCTCGGCCTTCTTTGCCGCTGCCATCTCGGTCGCGAAACTGCTGGCCGATCCGTTTCAGAAGCTGCCGGCAATCACCTATTGGCTGATGGGCAGTCTCGCTTCGACCAGTTTTGCCGATGTCGCCCTGATGGCAGTGGCGATCGTGCCGGCATCGATCGTGGTCTATGGGTTGCGCCACCAGATCAATGTCCTCTCCCTGGGCGAGGAAAAGGCCCGGGCGCTCGGCGCGCCGGTTGCCCTGCTGCAATGGACGATCCTGGTTGCGACGGCGGTGATCTCGGCGGGTGTCGTTGCCTGCTGCGGGGTCATCGGCTGGGTCGGGTTGGTGGTTCCCCATGTCGCGCGGGCGGTCTCTGGCCCGGATCACGGCCGCCTGTTACCGGTCGCGATGATCATGGGCGCGATCTATATGCTGCTGGTCGACACGCTGGCCCGCACCCTGACCACGGCGGAAATCCCGGTTGGGATCATTACCGCGCTGATCGGCGTGCCGGTCTTTGCCCTGCTGATGCGGCGCATGCACACCAAGGGGGGCTGGAAAAATGATTGAGGTCCGCGAGCTCAGCCTCAGCCGGTCCGGCACCCCGATCCTGGAACGCTATGGTTTTACCCTGCCGCAAGGGAGCGTGCTTGCGATCCTGGGGGCCAATGGCATCGGCAAGACCAGCCTGATCAATTGCATCGCCGGCTTGATGCGCCCGGACAAGGGGAGTGCTGTCTGCGACGGCCTGATCGGCTACGTTCCGCAGCTGGTCGATGTCGCCTTCGATTATTCCGTCATTGATATGGTGCTGATGGGCCGCACCCGGCACATGGGCCTCTTCGGCGCGCCCAAGGCCGGGGATTTCGATATTGCCCATAGGGTGATGGATCTTCTGTCGATCGGGCATCTGGCCGACCGATCCTTCAATGCCTTGAGCGGCGGTCAGCGCCAATTATCGATTGTCGCCCAGGCCCTGGCGTCGGAATGCGACGTGCTGATCCTGGATGAACCCTGTTCGGCGCTGGATTATCGCAATCAGGCGATCGTCATCAAGACGTTGGACCGCTTGCGCCGCGATCATGGCATGACGGTCGTTTTCACGACCCATAGCCCGCAGCATGCCCTGGAAATCGCCAGCCATACCCTGCTGATGCATGACCGCCAGAGTTTCGATTTTGGCCCGACGCCTCAGATTCTGACCGAAGCAAACCTCAGCCGCCTCTATGGGGTGCCGGTGCGTCAGGCTCATTTCCAGGGTGGGGAGACTTATACTTTTGCGCCACTGCTGACGGTCTCAGGCGCCTAGAAAAGGCCGCCGGGGCAGGGAGGCTCCGGCGGCCGTTGTTTCAGGCAGACCCCCAGATGGCCTCGGCGGTCTGGACGACCAGCTCCAACTTGCGTTTCTGCTCGTCCGGGGTGATCACATTGCCTTCCTCGGTCGAAGCAAAGCCGCATTGCGGCGCGATTCCCAGCTGATCGAGATCGGCATATTTTGAGGCTTCGTCGAACTTCCGCTTCAGATCGTCGAGCTTTTCGAGTTGCGGCGTCTTGGTGGTGATGAAGCCGGCATAAATGCGCTGCTTGCCCTTTTGCAGGTACTTCAAAGGCTCCAGCCCGCCGGCGCGGTCGGTATCATATTCCATGAAGAAGAGATCGACACCGGTCTGATTGAAAACGGCATCGGCCACCAGATCATAAGACCCTTCGGCGGCCCAGGTGGAGCGGAAGTTGCCCCGGCACATATGCATGCCGATCACCATGTCCTTGGGCCGATCCTTGATCGCGTCATGCATCATCTTGGCGTATTGCCCGATCAGCCAATCGGGGTCGAGGCCTTCCTGTTGCTTTTGCCAGCGCTGCTTGGGATCGCAGAGATAGGCGAAGAAAATGTCGTCCATCTGCAGATAGCGGCAGCCGGCCTCATAGAACTTCCGCACCGCCTTGGCATAGGTCTTGGCGAGATCGGCCATCAGGACCTCGACGTCCTGATATTCCTGGGGGTGGATATCGGCCTTGGCCGTGCGGAAATGGCAGCAGCTGGGGCCGGGGATCGAGATCTTCGGGATCACCTGGGTGTGCTGATTGACGAACTTGAAATGCTCGAGCATCGGATGATCGTCGGGAAAATCGAGCTTGCCCTTGATGGTCGGGAAGATCGGCCGGAGGTTCACGCCGTGAAATTTCACGCCTTCGGCCGGATCGCGCTCCTCAAGCTCCATCCCGCGCAAACCGCCCATGAAATCGTAATGCCAGAAGGAACGGCGGGTTTCGCCGTCCGTCACGACCTTCAGGCCGAGGCTTTCCTGCATTTTGATCTCGGTGATGATCGCATCGTCCTCGACGGCTTTCAGCTCGCCCGCAGTGATGGATTTTTCATCGAAATAATGATGGCGTGCTTGTTTCACCGATGCGGGTCGCAGGAGCGATCCGACATGATCTGCGCGATGGGGAGTGGGTATCTGAGACACGTTTCCTCCGCCCTGATTATTTGAAGTTTTTTCGAGGAGCTTTTTTGCTCCCTTCTTTGGTGCCATGGCTCGGGCGGCGGCGCTATGGCGATCTGCTTTAAATGAAAACTCCTCCCGCATTTGTCATGCGGAAGGAGTGATCGTCGTGAGCTCTACTGCCGGTTATTTGGTCGGCGGGGCGCCGATGCCGGTATCCGACTTCGGCCCATGCGGGTTTTCAGGGTTATGCGAATGGGTCGAGCGGTCGATCACGCCGCGGGCATAGGCGTCATGATCATAGAAGGCGTCATGCAGGCCCCAATAGCTGCCGACGAAGATCACGACGACGGTTGCCAGGGCAATCGGAATGGTGAAGGGCGGCTTCTTGAAAGCCGGCGCGAAATGATCCGAGCGGCTATGGTCGCTGCCGACCGCCAGCAGGATCGCCATAATGAGGCCGTGGCCGATAATCTCGATCCGGCCAAAGGGCCAGACGGCAGCCGTGAAGATCACCAGCAGCGTGATGGCCGAGAGGCGGCGGATCAGCGGCGTCCAGAGCAAGCCAAAGCCCATGGTGAATTCAGCCACACCGGCCATCGGGATGAAGACGTCGCGCGGCAGGCCGAAGGTCAGGAAGGGCTTTTCTTCGACCAGCGGATAGAACCATTCGGGATAGGCGAATTTCTCGAGGCTCGACCACATCAGGGCGATAGCAAGACCCCAGCGCAGCGCCTCGAACCGGTGCGAGCGGTATTTCTCCGGCAGCGGCTCCAGAATGAGGTAGGCAGCGACACCGACGCCGAGGGCCAGATAGTCGAGCAGATGAAAGAAGTCGTAATCAGTCAGGGCCAGCAGCCAGAGCACGATGATCCCAATGCCGGAGAAGGGCATGGTCCGACGCGAGAAGATGCCGGCCGCGATCAGCAGCTGGATCCAGGACACCCATTCGGCTGGGGTCTTCAAATCCGGGGTCAAATAGACCCCACCGACCGAGAAGATCGCGATGAAGAAGGCGGCGATCAGAGCGCGGATGTAATCGTCAAGACGGGCCCAGAGTGGGTTGGTCGCGCGATCGAGACCGCCTTGCACGAGCGTGCCGAACCGACTGGTTTCGACGAAGCGCGAGGCGATGAAAAAAGCGAGTGCCAGGGCAAGACCCGCCCACATCCATTGGTTCCGGATCATCATCGACAGGCCCATGGGCGGGGCATCGACGATGTAAGGCGCGAACCATTTGACGTGGGCTTGTGCGGGGATGGCGAGCAAGGTGAAGGCGCCCGTCAGCGCCCACCAGGAACGAAGGCATTTCGCCATTTCTTCTTACTCCAGACAGCTAATTCGGCGCGACCATACCATATTGGCAGGGTCGCTCGGGGAGCCTTGATTGCAGAGGAGAGTCGCGCCACACGTCTGCGGCGCGACCCCATATATACTTATTCCGCCGCGACCTGATGGCTGAGGCCGAGGGCCTTGGCGACGCCGGCGCCGTAGGCGGGATCCGCCTTGGTGCAATTGGCGATATGGCGCTTCTGGATTTCGACATCGGCGCCGCCGACCTGACGGGCGGTATTTTCGAACAGCAGTTGCTTCTTTTCAGGCGTGAGTAGGCGGAAGAGGTTGCCCGGCTGCTCGAAATGATCCTCATCGACCCGGTGATCCCAATGGTCGGCGGCCCCTTCGAGCGACAGCGCCGGTTCGGAGGCACGCGGATCATGGTCGGGCCATTCGCCCCGGCTGTTGGGGGAATAGGTCGTGGTTGCGCCCAGATTGCCGTCGGTCCGCATCGCCCCGTCGCGGTGATAGGAGTGATAGGGGCATTTCGGCGCGTTGACCGGGATGTGATTGAAGTTCACGCCCAGGCGATAGCGCTGGGCATCGCCATAGGAGAACAGGCGGGCCTGTAGCATCTTGTCGGGCGAAAAGCCGATGCCGGGCACGATATTGGCCGGCGAGAAGGCCGCCTGTTCAACCTCGGCAAAGACATTGTCCGGGTTGCGGTTGAGCTCCATCACGCCTACCTCGATCAGCGGATAATCGCCGTGCGGCCAGACCTTGGTCAGATCGAAGGGATTATGTTTGTGGGTCTTGGCCTGGGCTTCGGTCATGACCTGGATGCAGAGGGTCCAGCGCGGGAAGTCGCCGTTTTCGATGCTGTTGAAGAGATCGCGCTGATGGCTTTCGCGATCGCCGCCGATCAAGGTCGCGGCTTCGGCGTCAGAGAGATTCTCGATGCCCTGCTGGCAGCGGAAATGGAACTTCACCCAATGACGCTCACCCGCCGCATTGATCATGCTGAAGGTGTGACTGCCAAAGCCATGCATGTGGCGATAGCTTTTGGGCGTGCCGCGATCGGACATCACGATGGTGACCTGATGCAGCGCCTCGGGCAGCAGGGTCCAGAAGTCCCAATTGTTGTTGGCGCTGCGCATGCCGGTGCGCGGATCGCGCTTCACGGCGTGGTTGAGGTCGGGGAAACGCAGGGGATCACGGAAGAAGAACACCGGCGTGTTATTGCCGACGATGTCCCAATTGCCTTCCTCGGTATAAAATTTCACCGCAAAGCCACGAATGTCGCGTTCGGCATCGGCGGCCCCGCGTTCGCCGGCGACGGTCGAGAAACGTAGGAACACCTCCGTCTTCTTGCCAACCTCTGACAGCAGCTTGGCCTTGGTATAGCGCGAGATGTCCTGGGTTACCGTGAAGGTGCCATAAGCGCCCGAGCCCTTGGCGTGCATGCGGCGTTCCGGGATCACTTCGCGGTCGAAATGGGCGAGTTTTTCCAGCAGCCAAATATCTTGCAGCAGGGCAGGGCCGCGCGGGCCTGCGGTCTGGATATTGAGGTTGTCGGCGACGGGGGCCCCCGTGGCGTGGGTCAAAGTCGGCTTGCTCATGTCATTCCCCTTCCAAACTATCATTGGCGTTCTCTGCGTCAGGCTGGATTAGGCTCCAGCACGATCCCGTAGGATAAACCGCGCGATTGATCCGATAGGGCAGCATCCTTCGGGCTTTGACTGATTTCTTGTATCGAACGATTGCGAAATTCTATCGCGCGGCATCCCGGGCGATAGATCGCCGGGCAGCCCTCATCGGCGCCAACCGATGATTGTGTCGCTTAAGGTACAATGTCTCAAAAAGGGGAACAAGCAGGCCAGCTCCTTGTCTCAAGCGCCACCGAAGCTGTTAGTGTACGAGCGGATTAGGCTGGCGGTTTAGATCGGGGCTAACCGGCGCGCCGAATTGAGGCAAACCCTTGAACAGGTGAATGATTGGGAAGCTTTCCGCTGCCCGATAGGACCCGATATGGCCTGCTTTAGAAACCGTCATATTGAACCGCTTCGCCCGCTGGCGCTGATCGTGGGTGATGATCCTTCCGTGCGGTCCCTGGTCGGGGCGCAGATGCGGATCTGGGAGTATGATGTTATCGAGTTTGGGGCCGCCGATGCGGCGCTGGCTTTCATCCATGCCCATCCCGAAGCCATCGGATTTGTCTATACCGAAGCCCAGATCGGCGGCCTGCCTAAAGGCGCCGACCTTGCGAAGACGATCGGCCGGGCCTTCCCGGAAATTCCGGTGCTGGTTTCCTCCTGGCCGGCCGCCTGCAAAGATGGCGAATTGCCCCCAAGCTGCACCTTGTTGCTCAAGCCTTGGCTGCCGGGTGAGTTTTTGAAACAGGCAACCAAACTGGCGACGCGCCCAATAGCTGTCGCTGCTGTGCCCCAGTTTCCGGTCAGTACGAGCCTTGCTCTGCACTAAAGGGCAAGTTCTGTAGCCGGATACCGCATCATTTCAATTTAAGCCATGCTGTTCTGCAAAAAATAAGTAGCGCCACTGACCTGATATTAATCAGGGCGTAACAAAATTACTTTATTGGTTAGCTAACGTCGCCCCTTGGAGCGACTCCCTTTTTGTTTGGCTGGATCGTGATCATGCTCTCCAACATGCGCATACGCACAAAAATTGCCTTAAATACTATTCTTTTGAGTTTTTTTGTCCTTGTGGTGGCTGCAGCTGGTTTTTATGGGCTGGAGCGGGAAGAGGCATCAGTCGGCGCCCTGATCGATACGCAGCGTGCGCAATTGGCGGCCCTGGATCTGCGCGTCGATATTATCGCGTTAAGCCGTATGGAATATGAGCTCGGCAACGACCCGGCCAAGGTCGACGACTATGCCCCCCAAGGCGCAAAGCGCATCAGCGATATCGCGGCGAGCCTGGATAAGCTCGCGACGAGCGGCAGCGCTGAACAGCGCCGTCTTCTGGGCGATGTCCGCACGAGCTTTGCTGCCTATTCGGACAATGTGCGCGGCATGCTTGAGACTGCCCGTAAGTTCAAGGAACAGGGCGCATCGGCCGATCGTCAAGCGATCCTGGAAGCCCTGAAGCGCAGCCGCGCGGGCCAGATGGTGATGACCGATGCGGTGAAGGCCTATAACACCGCCGGTGTTGCCCATTCTAATGCCGTGATCGCCGAAGCGGTGACTGTCTCGAAGTCGATGAAGACCACCGTGGTGGTTACGGCTGTGATCGCGCTGATCATTGGCGCAATCTTCTCTGTGCTGATCACCAGCATCGGTCTGGTTCGTCCGCTGCGCCGTCTGATGGCGTCGGTCGGCCGGATGGCCGGCGGTGATATCGATCATTCGGTGGATGATATCGACCGCGGCGATGAAATCGGTGGCTTGGCCCAATCGGTCGAAAGCTTCCGCCAGGGGCTGGTGCGCGGCCGCGATCTTGAAGTCGCGACCAATAACGAGCGCCAGCACGCCCTGGATGTCGCGGCGCGTCGCGATACCATCGTGCATGATTTCGACCAGACGCTGTCCAGCATTCTGCGTGGTGTCGCAGGGGCGGCGACCGAAATGGAAGCAACGGCCCGCAGTATGACTGCCATTGCCGACCGTTCGCTGAAGCAGGCGACCTCCTCGGCCGATGCCTCGCTGGAAACCTCTAGCAGCGTTCAGACGGTGGCCAGCGCGACCGAAGAGATGAATGCCTCCATCTCCGAAATCGCCCGCCAGGTCGAAGAAAGCACCAAGGTTGCCGGCGCCGCCATGCGCGAAGCCGAACAGACCAACAGTGTAGTCGGCGATCTCGCGCAATCGGCCCAGCGCATCGGCGAAGTGGTGCAATTGATCAACGACATCGCCGCCCAGACGAACCTCTTGGCGCTGAATGCCACGATCGAAGCCGCCCGCGCGGGTGAAGCCGGTAAAGGCTTTGCCGTGGTTGCGTCGGAAGTGAAAAACCTCGCCGGCCAGACTGCCAAGGCGACCGAGGAAATCTCGGCCCAGATCCAAGGCATGCAGACCGTGACCGGCACGGCCGTCGGCGCGATCCGCGGCATTTCCGGCACCATCGCCCGGATCAACGAGATTTCGACCGCAATTTCGGGCGCGGTGTCACAGCAGCAGGCAACGACCAGCGAGATCAGCCGGTCGGTCTCCCAAGCTTCGCAAGCGACCAACAGCGTTTCCAGCGGTTTGCAGCAGGTGACTGACGCCGCGACCCAGACCGGCGTGACGGCAACCGAAGTGCTGGCGGCAGCCCAGGAGCTGTCCCGCCAGTCCGAGGCCTTGCATGGCGAGGTCGAAGGATTCCTCGGTCGGATCCGCGCAGCCTAGTCGAGGGCGTTTAGCTGATCGGAGAGGCGAGCGGCGGTTTCCGCCAGCTCGCCGTCCGATTGGCGCGGTGGGTTCTGGTACGTGATGTCCTGTTCGACGATATAGCGCTGGGATGTGATGTCGTTGCCGGCATGCAGAGGCACTACATGGGCGTGGGCATGGGCGACATCGCCGCCGGTGAAGAGAAAACCGACCCGCCCGACGCCGTAGATCTGCTTCATCACCCTGGCGAGCCGCTGCCCCAGATGCAGGATTTCGGTCGCAAGCTCCGGCGGCAGATCATCGAAATAGTCAAAATGCTGGCGCGGCACGATCTGGAGATGGCCGGCCCGGATCGGATGGATGTCGAGAAAGGCGTAAAGTCGCTCGTTCCCAAATACCGGGTGGGACGGGAACTCGCCCTTGGCGATGGCGCAAAAGAGGCATGTGCCGTGCTGCATCTTTTTAAAAAGGCTGCCGCGTGAGCGGCAGCCTTCCCCGATAAGCTATTCGCAAAAGCGAATATGGTTGTTGAAGGGGTCGATGACCGTCATCTCCAAACCCCAGGGCGCTTCTTCGATCCCCGGCTTCATGTGTTTGTACTGCTTGGCATTGAGTTCCTTATGGTACTCGCGGATGCCCTGCATCTGGACCCAAATGGTATTGCCGGGCGTGGCATCGCCGCTATGGCCGGTCAGATGCAAAAAGAGGTCGCCGCGCGATACCTGGCAGTAAAGCGGGAAATTATCTCCAAAGCGATGTTCCCAATCGAGATGGAAGCCCAGGAAATCGACATAGAATTCCTTGGCCTTTTCCTCGTCAAAAATCCGCATGAGTGGGCAGGTTCGCCGGAAGCTGACTGGGCCGGTGGTTTCTTCCTCGGCGGTGATCTTGGAGGCCAGCACATTCCAGTCTTTGAAATCGAACTGGCGGGCGACGATCTCGAGCGCGTCGCTGTGGGAAATCTCGACCTTGCGCTGCTCAAGAGCGGTCTTGAGCGCTTTGGCCATGGTTTTGGAATCAAGAAAATTGCGCATGAATCAATCCGTCATTCTGGCGAACGGAGGAGGTCAGGGCTCGCATTGCCGACATGTTCGCCGAAGAAGAGCGGATCGAACGATGAGCTAAAGATACATTCACCAAACCCTGACGGGCGCGAGCGGCAGGCGCATCAACCTGTTGCTATCTAACCAAGTATCGCGCTGCCATGCAAGTCGAACCCAAAAGCGATGTTATGATCCGTGTTAGGCTGACACTGGCGCGACAGATGCGCAGAACCGGTAACGACCAGAGGTAGCTTTTGACCACGCTCAAGATTAGGCACCTCACCACCTATCGGTATCGCTGGCCTGTTGGTCTGGGACCGCATCGCCTGATGCTGCGGCCCCGCGAAAGCCTGGAATTACGGGTATTGGGAAACGAGCTGACGATCACACCGTCGGCCGCGGTGACCTGGGCTCACGATGTCTGGGGCAATAGCGTTGCGACGGCCAATTTTCAGGAACTGAGCGACCGGCTGGTGATCGATAGTCTGGTGACGATCGACCTGAATGCTGTGGCTTGGCCGGTCTTCGATATCGCGGCCTCGGCCATCTCCTATCCGTTCCTCTATGCCGAGGCCGATTGGATCGATCTCGGTGCGCTGACGATCCCGCAATATCCCGATCCCGACGGGCGGCTGCGGGCCTGGGCCTCAGCTTTTATCGCGGGTCCCCAGACAGATACGCTGTCCCTGCTGAAGGATCTCAGTCTGGGTGTTTCGGCAAGCGTGAATTACCTCATTCGCGAGGATGAAGGCGCTCAATCGCCTCTCGAAACGCTCGATATCCGCTGGGGCTCGTGCCGCGACTTCGCAGTTCTTTTTGCAGAAGCGGCCCGCGCCTTGGGATTCGGTGCCCGGATCGTGTCAGGCTATTTGCATAACCCCGATTTTGGCTTTGTGGGATCGGCAGGAGCCGGGTCCACCCATGCCTGGGCCGAGGTCTATTTGCCGGGGGCAGGGTGGGTCACCTTCGATCCGACCAACCGCAGCGTTGGCGGTTTCAATCTGATCCCGGTCGCCGTCGCCCGCGATATCCGGCAGGCGATGCCCGTGGTGGGCAGCTTCACCGGTTCGACCAATGCCTTCCAGGACATGCAGGTCGAAGTGAGCGTCGCCGCATCTTAAGCGATTTGAGGCGCGTGGGCAGGCTGAAACAAGACAATAGGCCTGTACAAATCTGCTTCATGGAAGGCACGTCTCTCGATATAAATTGTCCCAGAGAATTCCGCATGTGCACAAATCAACCGGTCATGGAGTAGGGACGGGATGTTCCCAAAAAGCAGGCGTCTGCTGTCTACCCAGGTGCATGTGTCGCTGCTGGTCGCGCTTATCATCGCCCCCGTTTTGATCCTTGTGACGATCCTGTTCTTCAACTGGGCAAAGGCCGAACGAGCCCAGGCGGAAGCCACCATGCAGCAGAAGGTCCGCACGATCAGTTTTGCGATCGATCGGGAATTGGCGGGGCTGCAATATACGCTCTATGCGCTGGCCAATGCCCCCTCGCTCGATAGTGGGGATCTGCCGACCTTCCATGATTATATCAAGGAAGTCGGCGCCGCGCGGAATGCCGTCGTCGTTCTGCGGAACCGGCAAAGCGAACAGGTCCTGAATAACCTCGTCGATTGGGGGCAGGCCTTGCCGCCGGCGACGGCGCTGCGTCCTACGGACGAACGGGTTGCGGCGGCCGGCAAGGTGGTCGTATCCGATCTCTTCCAGGGCTTGCAGGTGCGCCGGCCGTCGTTCGCGGTCGTGATGCCCATCACGCGCGAGAATGAAGTCGTCTATTTCCTGAGCCTCAGCCTGGCGGCCAAACAGATCACCGAGCTGCTGGATCGGGCCGACCTCAAGGATAATGAGGTTGCGGCGGTAATCGATGGCAAAGGCATCATCGTTGCGCGCTCCAAAGACAATGACAGCGTGGTCGGCAAGCCGTCCTTGGGCGCGCTGATGCGTGCGGAGGGGCAGCAGGGCCGCCTGGAAGCTTTCAGTCTGACTGGCGAACCCGTCGTCACCTTCTTTGTGCGCCCGGAACTGGCCAATTGGACCATCGGTGTGTCGGTGCCGACCGCCGACCTCGAAGCGCCGTTGCAACGGACCTTGAAGCTGGTGACCCTGGTTGGGATAGGCCTGATCATCCTATCGTTCGGCAGCGCCATCGTGCTGTCGCGGCGCTTTTCTCGTCCGATCCAGGCTCTGGCGGCAGGGGCGGATCTGCTGGGGCGCGGGCAGCCGGTCGCGGTGAAGTCCACATCGGTGCGGGAAATCCATCAGGCCTGGGAAAGTCTCAAGCGCGCTTCGGAAAAGCTGCAAACCCGGACCGAGGAGCGCGATCTGGCGGAATCAGCGCTGCTGGAGCTGAACAATACCCTGGAAGAACAGGTGCGGATCCGCACGCGTGAGCTGATCAGCACCAATTCGCAACTGGTCGCTGAAATGAAGCAGCGCGAGGAGGTCGAAGAGCGTGTCCGCCAATTGCAGAAATCCGAAGCTGTCAGTCAGTTAACTGGCGGTATTGCCCATGATTTCAACAACATGCTGGCCGCCATTCTCGGCAGCCTCAGCCTGATCGAAAGTCGCATGGCCAAGGGCGACACCAATATCGGTGTGTTGATCAAGGGCGGTATCGATAGCGCCAATCGCGCAGCTCAATTGACCAAGCGTCTCCTGGCTTTTTCCCGCCAGCAGCCGCTGTCGCCCAAGCCGGTGGAGCCCAATAAGCTGATCCAGGGCATGTCCGACCTTCTACAGCGGACGATGCCGGAATTGGTCAGCATGGAAACCGTGTTGGGGGCCGGCATCTGGCGGATCCATGTCGATGCCAATCAGCTGGAAAATGCCCTGCTGAACCTGGCCGTCAATGCCCGCGATGCTATGCCCGGCGGCGGCAAGCTGACCATCGAGACATCGAACGCCTATCTCGATGAGGTCTATGCGGCCGATAATACCGATCTGACGCCTGGGCAATATGTCCTGCTGGCAATCACGGATACCGGGACGGGCATGCCGCCCGAAGTGATGTCGCGGGCCTTCGATCCGTTTTTCACGACGAAACCCGACGGTCATGGGACCGGCCTTGGCCTCAGCCAAGTCCATGGTTTCATCAAGCAGTCGGGCGGTCATATCAAGATCTATTCCGAAGCCGGCCACGGCACGACGGTGAAGCTCTATCTGCCGCGCTTCTCTGGGCCGGAACTGGCTGAGGAAGAGCAGGGTTCACGCGGGCCGCTGCAGATGTCGGCGACCGGTGAGCTGGTGCTGGTTGTCGAAGACGATGATGCGGTGCGGGCGACCACGGTCGAACTGGTGCGCGAACTGGGCTATGAGGTGCTGGAGGCCAGCAATGCCGCCTCTGCCCTGCGGCTGCTCGATGGTCGTCCCGAGATCCGGCTGCTTTTCACCGATGTGGTGATGCCGGAACTCAACGGCCGTAAGCTGGTGGATGAGGCGATGAAGCGGCGTCCGGACCTGAAGGTCCTGTTCACGACGGGCTATACCCGCAACGCAATCGTCCATAACGGTATTCTCGATCAGGGCGTCAATCTGATCGTGAAACCCTTCACCATGGAAATGCTGGCCCTGAAGATCGCCGAGGCGCTGCGCTAGCGCCTCGACTTCTTTCTGATCAAGTCTTGCGCGCACCGACCAGGGCGAAGAGCGCCCCTTGCGGATCCAGCGCCTGGATAATCCAGGCGTCACCCGGCACCGCGTGGGGGCCGTTCAGCAAGGTGCCGCCGTTGGTGGTGATGGTCTTCAGCGCCACATCGATATCCGGGACGCTTATGTAATAGAGCCAGAAGGGCAAAGGGATCATCGGCAGCTTGGTCATGATGGCGCCAAACGATTCCGCGCTCTCCGCATAATTGACGAGCTGATAGGTCCCCATCAGGCCCATATCCATGCCCTGGCCCTTGGTCCAGCCAAAGAGACCGGCATAAAAGGTGAAGGCGGATTCCCGATCCCCGGCGCTAAGTTCGCGCCAGGCGATTTGACCTGGTGCCATTGCCGGCGGGGCCGGCGGCGGTTCGCCGGTGCCCTTGAAGAGGCAGAAGGGCGCGCCGTGCGGATCGGCTACGACCGAGAAACGGCCGACGTTCGGAATATCTTCAGGCGCTTTATAGATGCGGCCGCCGGCCGCGGTGGCCTTGGCCGTATAGGCATCGACATCATCGACCGCGATATAGCCCATCCAGCCGGGCCGGGCGCCCATCGCCCTGGCTTCTGGGGGCAGGGTCATCAGGCCGGCGATGCGATGCGCCTCCAGCGAGAAGATGGAATAAGGTTTATCGGCCTGGCCCGAGTCCGCGACGCTCCAGCCGACGACCTTGCTGTAGAAATCCCCCGCCGCCTTCATGTCCGTGGTCAGCAGTTCGTACCAGATGAATTGACCGTGCATCCTAAAATCTCCGGGTCTTGAAAGGCGTTATTTCTGGCGATGATAGTCGATGGACATGAATTCTTTCCAAGAGCCATCGGCGTTCTGCGAGCGTGAGGTTAGGTTGCGCAGGTCGGTGTTTTTGAAGGTGTGAATGTCCTGATATTTCAGAGTTTTGCCGGGGTTTTCGAAATCGGGACCTTCACAGTCTAGTGTCAGGGTCTTGCCGTTGGCATCGACGCTACCGCGATAAATCCACATATGGGTCATCATGGATCCGATCCAGGTGCCCAGATAATGCCCCTTGGCAGGATCATAGCCGAGGGTCATGAGGCTGCCGCCGGGGTTCCCGTCCGGCATTGTGCCAGTCGCTTCGAGAATGAGCCAAGTGCCCTGGAGCAGGCGGCCGGTTTCATGCCATTCGATCGTGCAGGCTGGCTTGCCATCCGACTCCGGGATCTCATGGGTCGAGGTCCAGTCGCCCAGGTATTGTTCGAGCCAGCGATGTTCGTTTTGAAGGTCGGCTTTCATCGGTCGATCCTTTATGCGCAGCAGGAATGGGCTTTGGGCGGGTCTGCATATTCGTCGTGGCGCTTGACCCAATCCATGATCTCGCCCTCGTTACGCCCCTTGGGCGCCCGGTCGAGAAGCATGAAAGTGCCAATGATCTCTTCGCCGCCGCGCGCATAGCCGGAATAGGTGTGGAAGATTGTGCCGGCCTCGTCCTTGTAGAAGGCGCTAAGGCCCGGCAGCTCGTCATGCGCCTTCTCGCTCGGGGTTTGCGTGAAGTTATAGTCCACGCTGCCCTTGGCGAGGTCTTCCTTCGTGAAGGAGACATGGAAGTCATAGTTGAAGGGGCTACCAAAGGACGAAACCCAGGGGAATTTCCAGCCCATACGCTTCTTGTAGGCTTCGATCTCCGCCAGCGGCGCGCGGGAGACTGAGATGAGGGTAACATCGTGATTGTTGAGATGGGGCAGGGTCCCATCGAAATGATCGGCGGCAAAGGAGCAGCCGGGGCAACCGGCATCCCAGCCTGGCGCTAACATGAAATGATAGATCAACAGCTGGCTGCGACCATCGAACAGATCGGCCAGCTTCTTTTTGCCCTTGGGCGTATCGAACTCATAGTCCTTATCCACCTTCACCCAGGGCAAAGCCTCGCGGGCAGCGCGGACTTTGTCGCGCAGGTGGGTTTCTTCTTTTTCCTGGGCTAGCAAGGCTTTACGGGCAGTCAGCCATTCTTCGCGCGTAACGACGGCATGGGGTTGCATCGGCTTCCTCCGGTCATTCGTTGTCGACTTGACTGATTATGTTGATATCAACATTATTAAGGCATGTCAAAAACCGGTGACATTCCCTTTTCGACGACCCTGCTGGTGCGGGATAGCTGCCTGTGCCTGCATGCCCAGCGGGTGGCACGGGCACTGGCGCGCCGTTTTGACGATGTGCTGCGCCCGGTCGGCCTGACCAACGGGCAATTCTCGTTGCTGATGTCGCTCAATCGCCCCGTGCCGGCTGGCATGGCCTCGGTGGCGGATCTGCTGGCGATGGATCGCACGACCTTGACCGCGGCCTTGAAACCCTTGGAGCGGCGCGGGCTGCTGACAATTGCGGGCGATCCCGACGACCGGCGGGCCAAACTGCTGACCCTGACCGAGGCGGGGCGGGAGATTCTGAAACGGGCCCTGCCAATCTGGACCGAAACCCACGCGGCGATCGAGGCGCTGCTGGGCAGCAGCGATCCCGACCGCCTGCGCGAGGATATGAAGGCCTTATCCTAGGCCCTTGTCCTATTTGCCTTTTTTTGCCAGCCAATCCTTCATCAAAGCGATCTCGCTTTCCTGCGCCGCGATGATCTCTTCGGAGAGTTTGCGGATGGCGGGATCCTTGCCGTACTGCAATTGCACCTTGGCCATATCGATCGCGCCCTGATGATGGGCGATCATGCCGCGCACGAAGTCCACGTCGGCATCGCCGCTGAACTTGATGTCCATATCCTGGTGCATCTTGGCATTGGCGGCTGCATAGGCCTTGCTGGCGGCACTGTCGCCGACCGGTGCCATGGTGTGGTGGGAATGGTCCTGCGCCAGGGCAGGAGCGGCGAAAAGGGCAGCGGCAAAGGCCACCGTTACAAGGCGGGTCATGTCTGTCTCCATAAATTTCGAGTATCGAAAGGTCGGGCGCTTCTTTAAGTGCGCGGCGGCCGGTCGAGCGGCGGGAGACTGCGGGTGACCAAGGTGGGTGGCGGGGCGGAGCCCAGGAGATAAGCCACGGTGACCGGCGGCGCGACGGCCAGAGTCTGGGGCAGGCAGGGGCAGCAGACCATCGGACAGGTCATGCTGGCGCTGGGCAGGGCCTTATGGTTCTCGTGGGATTGGTGATGGGCGGGCTGGGCGGCAGAAGCCTGCCCAAGATGCATCGTCGGGCCCGCCAGGACAAATGCCAGGATCGCGAGTATCACCCGCATCCCCGCCCAGAGCCTGTTTCCTGTTCGCCATTCCATGGGGGTCAGCTAACGCCGGGCTCGCGTCGAAAACAAGGCAGAAGCGTCAGCGGGCGGCCTCATGCCGCAGCCAGTCGCAGAAGTCCTTGGCGGGTTTGGAGGCGCCTTTGCGCTGTTTGGCGACATAACGATAGCCGCTGGTGATGAAGCCGAGCGGCGCGACGAGCCGCCCAGCGGCAAGATCATCCACCACCAGATGGCGCGGCGCGATCACGACGCCGAGGCCGGAGACCGCCGCCTCGAGCGCGTAATAATAATGCTGATAGTCCGACACCGGCGCCTCGGGCAGATCGAGGCCGGCGAGGCTGCTCCAGAGCTGCCAGGCATCGGGGCGGGTGCGGCTACCGAGACGCTGCGCTGTGCCGACCGTATCCCAGCGTAAAGCGCCAGCACGGGCCGGCGCGCCGACGGGGCCTAGTTCTTCATCGAACAGATCGGTATCGCCGTTTGCTGTCGTCGCCCCTTCATCGATGGTTATGACGATATCGAAAGGCGTTTTCTCGATATCAACGGCCTCGCTGGCGGGATTGAGGCGCACGGTCAGGGCCGGGTGGCTTTCCTGAAACCTGTGCAAGCGGGGGATCAGCCAGCGAAGGGTGAAGGTGCCGAGGCAGGAGACGTCGAGCGTCGCGGCTTCCGTCTGCCGAACCTGCCGCACGGCATCGGCAATCAGATCCAAGCCGGTGGTGAGGCCGGGCAGGAGAGTTTCGCCCGCTGGGGTCAGGACGGGTTTTGTCTTGGAGCCGGCAAAAAGCTCGACCCCCAAGATCTCTTCCAAATGGGCGACCTGCCGGCTGATCGCGCCGGGTGTCACCGCCAGTTCCTCGGCAGCCGCGCTCATCCGCCCCAGACGGGCGGCAGCCTCGAAGGCGCGCAAGGCATTCAGGGATGGCAGACTGCGTTTCATATGTGAGAATTTAACACATAGATTGCGCCAAGAACTCGTTTTTCTTCAGCCCCAAGAAAGCTCAAGACAAGGCATCGTTGTTTTCTTAGTGAGGAAATCGTCATGCCGTTTATTCGCACCTCCGTCCGCCAGGGCACGTCGGACGCTGCCAAGACTGCCATCGTGCAAGCCATCCATCAGGCGCTAGTCGACGCCATCGCCATGCCCGAGGACGAGCTGTTCAACATGGTCGAGGAGTTCGACGATGGGCGTTTTTTCTATAGCCGCAGTTTCAATGGCTATGCGCGGTCGGATGCCGTTGTGGTCGTTGAAATTACAATGCGCCGGGGCCGCAGCGATGCGATGAAGCGCGACCTCTATGCCCGGATCGCAGCCAATCTCGAAAAAGACGCCGGCATAACCCCCGCCGACGTCTTCATCTTCATGCACGAGAACGATTATTCCGACTGGTCGGTCGGGGGCGGCCGCTTCGCGATGATGCTGGTGCAGCAACGCGGCGCTTAAGCCGTCTTCTCCAGTCGGCGGAAGATCTCCACCGCCTGGAGAACCGTCTCCATCTGGGTGGTATGGGCAAGACGGAAGGCATCGCCATAGACAGTCTCGTCCGGATATTCCGTGATCAGGGTGAAGGGCACCGGCTGGGTGTTGTTTTCGGAGATCAGGCACGGGATGCCATTATAGACTGGGAACGGCACCTCGCCGGCATGCGCCCGATAGATCGCCAGCTGTTCGGCATTATAGGCGGCCAGATCTGGTGATTGCGCGAGGCGCGCGGTCAGTTCCTGGATCAGCGCATTAGCCTGATCGGCGAGGCCGGCATGGTGGCGCATAATCAGGAAAAAGCCCTTGGGCACGCTCCAAAGCTCGAACGCACGCGGCAGGTAGGTTGTGAAAGGTCGAGTCCATTCATGGGCCGGATAGCCGTGCAGATTGATGTGCAGGCGGGCGTTCAGGCGCTGGAAGGCATCGAGGCGCGCGGCCCGCTCGAAAAAGGGCTCGGCGGCGCGATATTCGAGATCGTCGCCCCGGGCGGTATAGCGGGCAGCGTGATGCATATGGCGGGGATTGTCGCGTATCAGCTCGCGATGCATCGCATAGCCGTCGGGATTTTCCAGCGCGATGAAGGCGATGTTGTCTTCGCCGCGGGCTAGCAGCTGCGGGGCAGCCCGCAGCAGGCCGACGACACCGGAGGTTTCATTGGCGTGCTGGGCGCCTGACACCAGAATCCCAGGCTGAGAGCCAGCAAAGAGCCGCCCTTCGACCGCGCGGCCGGCAACCGATGTGGCGGAGAAAGGCGTGCCGCCAAGGGCCGCCAGTTCCTGGGAAATCCGGGCAGGATCGAGTGGGGCGTCGCTGATCGCGAGCGGATGCTCGCTGGCGGGCGGCACCGCTTCGATCAGGAAGGGCCGCAGAGCGATGCTGGCGCGGATCGAACCGCTCGACTGGCGGATATTGGGGACGATCTGGCCCGGCTGGAGGGTGCGATCATCGGCCGGCTTGCCGGAATGGCGTTTGAAGACCTCCAGGGCCGAGAAATAGAGATCCTCGTGCAGAGCCTCGCGGATGCTCAAGACCTCGTCGTGATAAGGCAGCGGACGGTCGGCGCCCGGCATATCGACATTGATCTCCATCCGCTGGAAATAGGGCTCCTGATTGCCCCAGGGATGGGCTTGTAGCGCCGCGACGATCCGCTGGAACAGGATCTCGACATCGGTTTCCACGGCGATATCGACGCTCGGCGCGCTGGCCCCTTCCGGCGTGATGCGCAGCCAGCCGGTCGGGGCCAGTACGGTTTCGCCTAAATGGTCGGTGCGCACCCGGTTGGGGGCAAAGACGGGATGCAGGCAGGAACGATCGGCCGCATCAGTCATTGCGACTTCGTAATGAAGCCCATTGCCGCCGGCCTCGAAGGTCAGATCGGTCTTGGTCAGCAAACCTGCCAACGGATATGCTTCCGACAGGAACCGCCGCTCGACGGCATGGGCATGCACCGGATAGCGGATCGTCGCTTGCGCGATATCCGCCTGGCCAACCTCTTCTAAGAAGAAATGCAGCAGCGGCTTATAGGCGCTGCGCAGGGTGGCCTTGATCCCGAGTTCAGAGAGGCGCCGGGTATAATCGATGCGCGATTCCAGATCGTCAAAACTCCAGATCTCGACCGTCGCGCCCTTCTGGTCCTTCAGGCGCTCCAGGAGCTCGTCGAGAGTACGGGGAATGCGGAGATCGAGCAGGGTCATCTAAAGGACTTTCGCGGTCGGATCGAGAAGGTCACGCAGCCAATCGCCGAGCAGATTGAGCCCCAGCACGGTCAGCATGATGGCAATGCCGGGGAAGACGCTGATCCACCAGGCGGACTGCATATAGGTGCGCCCATCGGCCAGCATGCCACCCCAGCTGGGGATCAACGGATCGACGCCGAGGCCGAGGAAGGTGAGGCTGCTTTCCAGCAGGATATTGTTGGCGACATTCAACATCACCAGGATCAGCACCGGACCCATGCCGTTGGGCAGGATGTGCTGGAAGAGGATGCGGATGTCGCGCACGCCAAAGGACCGGGCAGAGAGGATAAATTCACGCTCACGCAGGGCCAGCACGCTGGCCCGCATCAGCCGGGCATATTGCACCCACTGCGAGATGATCATGAAGAGGATCAGCTTATAGAGATCGGCGCCCAGAATGGCGGTGAAGGTAATCGCCAGCAGGATGAAGGGCAGGGCCAGCTGAATATCGGCAAAGCGCATCAGGAGCATGTCCCAGAAGCCGCGATAATAGCCGGCAATGAGGCCCATGATGGTGCCGACGACCATCGATCCCAGCACCGACAGAAAACCGACGGTCAGCGAGATCTTGCCGCCGACAACCACGCGCTCGAGCACGTCGCGACCGATCGGATCGGTGCCGAGAATATGGTTCCAGCTTTGGAAGGGTTCCTGGAGGCGGGCCATCAGATCCATGGTCTCGCCGCCATTGGGGAAAATCAGGCCTGAGAAGCTGACGGCCAGAATCATCGAACCGCTAAGGAAGAGGCCGACGATGAATTCCAGGCTGCGCATGCGCCGCATCCAGCGCGGACGGGGAGTGTTGCTCATGCTATTCGGTCCGGATACGCGGATCGACAAGGCCATAGACGATGTCGATGATAAGATTGACCGAGACGATCATCAGAGCCAGCACGGTGATCACGGCTTGGAGCACCGGATAGTCGCGGGCGCCAACCGCCTCGAACGCCAGGCTACCCATGCCGGGCCAGTTGAAGACGCGCTCCACCACCACGATGCCGCCGACGAGATTACCGAACTGGATGCCGACATAGGTGATGAGCGGGATGGCGCAGTTCCGGAACGCGTGTTTGTAAAGGACGATGCGTTCTTTCAGGCCTTTTGAGCGCGCAACCATGATGTATTGTGCCGACAAGGTTTCCAGCATCGAGGTGCGCACCAGGCGCACGTTGGTTGCGGTCAGGATGATCGCCATGGTGAGAGCCGGCATAATCAGGCTTTCCGGTCCTTCGGCGCCGCTGGGCGGCAGCCAGCCGAACTGGATGGAGAAGACCAGCACCATCATCACGGCCAGCCAGAAATTCGGAAATGACAGGCCGACGAGCGAGAGGATACGGATCAATTGATCGGGCCAGCGACCGCGATTGACCGCCGAATAGATGCCGAGCGGGATTGAGAACATCAGAGCTAGGCCCAGAGAGCAGACCGCCAAGAGCAGCGTTGCCGGCAATGCCTTTCCGATCAAGAGGTTGATCGAGGTTCCTCCAAAAAAGCTGCGGCCGAAATCACCGACCAGCAACCCTTCGATAAACCTTGCGTATTGAACGCCGAACGGCTGATCGATACCAAGGGCTTTGCGAATATTTTCAAGGTCTTGTGCAGTGAAGCTGCCGGCACCCTGCGTCATCATGATCGCAGGGTCGCCAGACAGCCGCACGGCATAGGAGACAAGCAGGGTCACGGCCAGAACCACGAAGGCCGCTTGCGCCAGGCGCTTGATGAGGAAACTAACCATGACCCCGATATGCCTTAGTCTACCGTTACTTCATTCAAGCGGAATCGGCGATCGGAGGGCGGAACGAAGCCCTTCACCCGCTTGGAGACGCCATAGATCGTGTTGAGGTTATAAAGCGGGATTTCCAGGGCTTCCTCGGCGACTACGGCCGCAACCTCGCGCAGGGTCTTCTCACGCACGGCGGTATCGTAGGTGGCGCGCTGGGCTTCCAGCAGGGCATCGATCTTGGGATTGGAGTAGTTGGCGTTCCAATGTTCGCCCGTGTGGTACATCAGGTAGGCGGTATTGTCGTAGTCGAAGGTCCAGCCGCCCCAGGCGTTCTGATAGATCTCGCCGGCCTTGCCTTTCGGGATGATCTCGTTGATCAGCACGTTGGTTTCATAGGGTTTCAGCGTGACCTTGATCCCGACCGCCTGGAGGTAACCGGCAACGGCCTGGGCGACTTCGCGGAAGGTGGCGTCCGACCCACGAATGTCGAATTGGATCTCGCTGCCCGGCTTCACACCGGCCTTGGTCAGCAATTCCTTGGCGGTCTTCGGGTCGAACGGCACGGCTTTCAGGGCCGGGTCATAGCCGAAGGAGATGTCGGCCTGGAAGCTGACGATGCTCTTGGCGTGGCCCTGCAGGATCTGCTTCACGATGGTGTCGCGATCGACTGCCATGATCAGCGCCTTGCGAACATTGACGTCCTTGGCGATGCCCTGCTGGGTATTGAAGCGGGCGGCGTTCACGGTCGGACCGGTGACGCTTTCGATCTTCAGCTTATCGTTCTTGGCGATGGTTCCGACCAGGCTGACCGGCAAATTGTCGACGATATCAACACGGCCCGCCTGCAGTTCGGCCGAGGCCGTCGCAGGTTCGGCGATGAAGCGATAGATCACTTTGTCGAGCTTGACCTTGTCGCCCCAGAAGTTGTCGAACTTCTCCAGCGTGACGCTGACCTTCGGCTCATAGGCGGTCATCTTGAAAGGGCCGGTGCCGACCGGATTGGCGTTGAAGAAATCCTCGCCCTTTTCGGCGATGTACTTTGGCGGCACCATCATGGCGCCATAGCCGGCCAGCTTGGTCAACAGCACGGGGTCCGCGCGCTTTAGCACCAGATCGACGGTATAATCGTCGATGATCTCGACGCCGCTGATGGCGTTGTAATTCGATTGCTGGGCGCCCTTGGCGCCTTCGGGGCCAAGCAGACGTTCAAAGCTGTATTTGACGACCGAGGCGTCGAATTTCTCGCCGTTATGGAAGGTTACGCCTTCGCGCAGCTTGAAGCGGATCTTGGTGTTGTTCTCGCGCACTTCCCAGGAGGTCGCGAGGCCGGGTACCAGCTTCATGTCGGTGGTGCGACGGATCAACCCGTCGAAGACATTCTCGGCCACCGTCGACCAATTGACGACGAAGGTATCGATCGGATCCCAGGAACCCGGGTCTTGCGGCTGCGCGACAGTCAGGGTGCCGGCGGCGAAGGCGGCCGGCGAAACCAGCGCGGTCGCGGCCAGAGCCACGGCAGTGAGGTAGGGGGCGAAACGAGTCACGTAAATCTCCTCTGTCTCTGTTAAATCCGGGCGTTATCGCCCTGTTCTGGCAGCCGTTTTCAGGCGGACTGGCGTTCGTCTGCGACCCAATGGCCGCCTGATACTTCGATCATACGATTAAGCAATGGCTCATCGCCGGCCTTGCGGATGGGGCTGGGGATTTCCCCGACGATCAAGCGGCGATCGATCTGCCGGCCGGGTTCGGGCACCGGCACTGCCGACAGCAGCTTCTGAGTATAGGAATGCCGGGGGGTTTCCAGCACCGCCGGGCGCGGGCCGATCTCGACGATCTGACCCATATAGAGCACGGCGACGCGATGGCTGATCTTTTCCACCACGGCCATGTCATGGGTGATGAAGAGGTAGGCGAGCTTGCGGCGCTGCTGCAGTTCCATCAGCAGATCGATGATCTGGGCCTGGATCGAAACATCGAGGGCCGAGACACTTTCGTCGGCGATGATCAGCTTGGGATCGCAGGAGAGGGCGCGGGCGATGCAGATGCGCTGACGCTGACCACCCGAAAACTCGTGCGGATAGCGGCGGGCATGTTCGGGTTTGAGACCGACCTGTTCCAGCAGCTCATGCACGCGCTTTTCGACCGCTTTGCCAGTCAGGAGCTTATGGGTATGGATCGGCTCGGCGATGCTGAACCCCACCGTGCGGCGGGGATCGAGGGAGGCGTAAGGATCTTGGAAGATATATTGGATCTGCTGGCGCAAGCTGCGCAGCTCGGCCTTGTTCATCGAGGCCAGATCGCGGCCTTCAAAGCTGATGCTGCCGGAGGTCGATTCGACCAGCTGCTGAATGGTGCGTCCGATAGTGGATTTACCGCTGCCGGATTCGCCTACCAGCGCCAGGGTTTCGCCTGGATAAAGATCGAAGGAAACCTTCTCGACCGCATGGACCCGATGGGTCGCTTGGCCTAGCAGGTTCTTGCGGATGGTGAAGCGGGTGGTGAGATCCTTCACGCTTAAGAGCGGCGTCGCATAGTCGGCGGTATCGAGGATCTGCTCGGTGCCGATGGTGCGGGGCGATTCGCCGTCCATGACGATGAGGGGCGTGCGCTTGGGCAGAGGCTGGCCGGTCAGGCTACCGAGGCGCGGCACCGCCGACAGCAGGGCCTTGGTATAGGGGTGCTTGGGGGCGGCGAAGATCTCCGCCACCGGCCCCTGTTCGACCTTGCGGCCACGCCACATGACGACGACATCGTCCGCCATCTCGGCGACAACGCCCATATCATGGGTGATGAAGATCACGGCGGTGCCGAGCTCGGCCTGCAACTCGCGGATCGTATTGAGGATCTGAGCCTGGATGGTGACGTCAAGGGCCGTCGTCGGCTCGTCCGCGATCAAGAGCTTGGGCTGGCAGGAGAGGGCCATGGCGATCATCGCACGTTGACGCATGCCACCCGACAGCTGATGGGGATAGCGGTCCAGCATCTGCCCGGCATCGGGCAGGCGAACCTTCTCCAGCAGCTTCAATGCCTCGGCACGTGCTTCCTTGGTGGAGACGCCGCGATGCAGGACGATGGCTTCTGCGATCTGATCGCCGATGGTGAAGACCGGATTGAGGCTGGTCATCGGTTCCTGGAAGATCATCGCGATCTCGTTGCCACGGATCTGACGGATGGTATCTTCGTCCAGAGTGGCGAGATCGACGGTCTTGCCGCTCGCGCGCCGGAACAGCATCTGGCCCGAGGCGATCTTGCCGCCGGAATGATCGGTGAGGCGAAGCAGGGCGAGGGAGGTGACCGATTTGCCGGAACCGCTTTCGCCGACGATGGCGAGCGTGCGGCCGGGCTGAACCTCGAAGCTTAAGTCCTGCACGGCCTGAAAGGGGCCATTCTCGGTCTGGAATTCGATGGAGAGCGAGCGCAGCGACAGCAAGGGCTCGGCGGGCACGGGTGAGGAAGGCGTACCGGAAGTCTGTTCGTCCGTAGGCCCCATAACCACGTCTCCTCAGATTTTCGGGTAATTCTCGCTCGCCCGATTACGCTAGATCATCATTAAATTGTCGATATTCTGTCAACGTTTTTACATGCGATAGCCTATTTGGGGTTGGATCTAAAAACTCGTCCAAACGGTCAGAACGCGGAATATAATTTCGTAAACAACCCGTTAATCGGGGTTTTCTGAGATTATCGATCCGCTTTGCACAAAATTTAGCGTGTTTTTTAGCGGCTCATTTAATCGGCATAGCATTCGATTCGATGCTTGGTCTCCTGCCTATTGTATGCAATATGCATATCGTGCGGTCGCAAATTTGCCATAAAGAGCGAAGGTCGGCGGTAGGCAAATAAAGGCGGGGTTCTGGCGTGACGGTGCTGAAACGCAGCACGATTACCGACGAAGTGCGGGAACGGCTGGCGGATGAAATTCTGCTGGGCACGTTCGCGCCTGGCGTGCGCCTGGACGAACACGGTCTTGCCGACCGCTATGGTGTCTCGCGCACCCCGATCCGCGAAGCCTTGAAGCAATTGGCCGTCATGGGCCTGACCGAAGCCAAGCCCCATCGCGGTGTCTTCGTCAGCCAGGTGACGCCCGAACGTCTGGCATCGATGTTCGAAGCGGTTGCCGATCTCGAATCTGCCTGCGCCCGTCATGCGGCGCTGCGGATGACTTTGGACGAGCGGGAACGGCTGGCCTCCCTGCACGAGACAAGCATCGCCCTGGTTAAGGCCGGCGATTTTGATGCCTATGACAGGCTCAATCGCGAGATCCATGCCCTGATCCAGGAAGGGTGCCGCAATGAATTTCTGGTGGATGCGGTCGTCCGGCTGCGCGGTCAGATCACGCCGTATCGGCGTGCGCAGTTCCGCAACCGCAGCCGTATTGAGCAGAGCTTTGCAGAACACCAAACCATCGTCGCCGCCATCCTGAAGGGCGACGGCGATGCAGCCTGGCGGGCCATGCAGACCCATCTGGCCAAAGCAGGCGGCGCATCGGCGGAGTTCTTCGCCCGTTCGCCGCAGAATACCTTAACCACAGTAACAGAACCGGCAGAGTAGAAGAGAATGGCGATCAGCCCCGAATATATGGCGATCCTCGCGGTCGTGATGCTGGCAGTCGGTGCGGTCACAGGCCTGGTTGCCGGCTTGCTCGGTGTTGGCGGCGGCATCGTCATCGTGCCCGTGCTCTATTATGTCCTGACCTCGTTGGGCGTGCCGGAAGATGTGACGATGCATGTGGCGGTCGGCACCAGCCTCGCCACCATCATCGCGACCTCGGCCAAATCGATCGGCGCCCATCGCAAGCGCGGGGCGGTCGATGACGCGTTGCTGAAAAGCTGGGGCCCGGCGATCTTCGTCGGCGTGATTATCGGCACCGCCGTCGCAGGTTATGTGAAGGGCCCGGAACTGTCGGCCGTCTTCGCGACCATTGCGACCATCGTCGCGATCCATATGGCGTTCGGCAAGGAAAGCTGGCGGATCGCCAATCAGTTGCCCACGGGCGCCGGTAAACATGCACTCGCCGGCTTCATCGGCGCGGTTTCGGCCATGATGGGCATCGGCGGCGGCACGCTATCGGTGCCGATCCTGAGCCTCTATGGCTATCCGATCATCAAGGCGGTCGGCACGGCGGCGGCCATTGGTTTCATCATCGGTATTCCGGGCGCCATCGGTTTCGTCATCACCGGTTGGGGCGAGCCCGGCCTGCCGCCCTATAGCCTTGGCTACATCAATCTTCCGGCTGCCTTGCTGATCCTGCCGACCTCCATGTGGTTGGCCCCGGTCGGCGCGCGGCTGGCGCATACCATCGATCGCACCTGGCTGCGGCGCGCCTTCGCGCTGTTCCTCGCCGTTACGGCGGTGCGCATGTTCTACGGCCTCCTGACGTAAGAGGAATCTTCAAGATGAGCGGCTTTACCACGCGGCCCGAGATCCGGGGCACTTTCGGGGTTGTCTCTTCGACCCATTGGCTGGCGAGCCAGGCGGCAATGGCGTGCCTCGAAAAGGGCGGCAATGCCTTTGACGCCGCTGTCACAGCCGGTTTTGTCCTGCAGGTCGTCGAGCCGCATCTGAATGGTCTGGGCGGCGATATGCCGGCGATCATCTGGAGCGCGGCAGAGCGCGAGATGCGTGTCGTGTGCGGGCAGGGCGTGGCGCCGGCCAATGCGACGATCGAAGCATATCTGGCCCTCGGCCTCAATCTGGTGCCGGGCTCCGGCCAGTTGGCGCCTTGCGTACCGGGTGCGTTCGATGCCTGGGCCCTGATGCTGCGCGACTATGGCACCATCGGCCTCGATGAAGCACTGGCGCCGGCGATTTATTACGCCCGCCATGGCTATCCGGCTGTGGCGCGCATCGCCAATACCGTCGCCACCGTGCGCGAGCTGTTCGAAACCGAATGGAAGACCTCGGCCGCCGTCTATCTTCCGAACGGCGATCTGCCGCAGACTGGGCGTCTCTTCCGGAACCCGGTGCTGGCTGATACCTACGAGAAGCTGGGCAAGGCTGCCAGCAGCGCCTCGGGTTCGCGCGAGACCAAGGTCGATGCCGCCCGTACGGCCTATTACGAAGGCTTCGTCGCCGAAGCGGTCGATAAGTTCGCTCGCACCCAGGAAGTGATGGATAGCTCCGGCCGCCGCCATAAGGGCTTCCTGACCGGCCAGGATATGGCCGATTGGCGCGCGACCTACGAAGCGCCGCTGACCTATGATTACCATGGCTGGACGGTCGCCAAATGCGGCCCCTGGAGCCAGGGGCCGACCTTCCTGCAGAGCCTTGCCTTGCTGAAGGGGTTCAACCTTGACGCCATGGCGCCGACCGGTCCGGAATTTGTCCATACCGTTACCGAAGCCATGAAGTTGGCTTTTGCCGACCGTGAAGCCTGGTACGGCGATCCGGACTTCGTGAATGTCCCGGTCGAAGCGCTGCTGTCGGATGCTTATAATTCCCAGCGCCGCGCGCTGATCGGCGAAATGGCCTCGATGGAAATCCGGCCGGGCATGCCCGATGGCCTCAGCGCCAAGATGGCGTCCGCCAAGGAAGGCGCCAATCGCGACGCCACCGTGGGCGAGCCGACGGTGATGAGCCTCGACGGTCAGTCCTCTAAGAAGGGCGTCGTCCAGGGCGACACCTGCCATGTCGACGTAATCGACAAGGCCGGCAACATGGTCTCGGCCACGCCCTCGGGCGGCTGGCTGCAATCGAACCCGATCATCCCTGAACTGGGCTTCTGCCTCGGCAGCCGTGCCCAGATGTTCTGGCTGGATGAAGGTCTGCCCAACAGCCTGGCTCCGAAGAAGCGCCCGCGCACTACGCTGACACCTTCGATGGCCCTGAAAGACGGCAAGCCGGCCCTGGCGTTCGGTACGCCCGGCGGCGATCAGCAGGACCAATGGTCGCTGCAATTCTTCCTGAAGCATGTCCATGCGGGTGAAAACCTGCAGGCGGCAATCGACAGCCCGGCGTTCCATTCGGAACATTGGCCGTCCAGCTTCTATCCGCGTCCTTCTAAGCCCGGTCACCTGGGTCTGGAAGGCCGCTTCCCGGCCGCCACGGTCGAGGCGCTGAAGGCGCGCGGCCATAAGGTTGCCGTGGGTGACGATTGGTCCGAAGGGCGTCTGTGCGCTTGCGGGATCGAAGACGGCGACGATGGCCGCGTGCTGAAAGCGGGTGCCAATCCGCGCGGCATGCAGGGCTACGCGGTAGGACGCTGACGCCGATGGCCTTGCTCGAAGTCGATAACCTTCAGACCTACTTCACTGTGGACGGCGGTGAATTCCGCGCGGTCGACGGCGTGTCCTTCACGGTGGAAGAGGGTAAGACCCTTGGCATCGTCGGGGAAAGCGGCTGCGGGAAGTCGGTCACCTCGCTTGCGATCATGGGGCTGGTGCCGCAGCCCCCTGGCCGCATCGCGGGCGGCGAAATCCGCTTTGAAGGCAAGGACCTGACCAAGCTGAACCGGCGCGAGATGCTGGATCTGCGCGGCAATCGCCTGGGCATGATCTTCCAGGAACCGATGACCAGCCTCAATCCGGCCTACACCGTCGGCGACCAGATCATGGAAGGGCTGATCCGGCATCGCGGCCTCTCCAAGTCCGAGGCATATAAGGAGGCGATCGAGATGTTGCGCCATGTGCGCATCTCGGCCCCCGAACGCCGCGTCGATGAATACCCCCATCAGCTCTCGGGCGGCATGCGCCAGCGTGCGATGATCGCGATGGCGCTGGCCTGCAAGCCCAAGCTCCTGATCGCCGACGAGCCGACGACCGCGCTCGATGTGACCGTGCAGGCGCAGATCCTAGATCTGCTGCGCGATCTGCAACGCGATACCGGTACCGCTATCCTTTTGATTTCGCACGATCTGGGCGTGATTGCCGAGATGGCGGACCGGGTGGTGGTCATGTACGCCGGCCGGGTGGTCGAAGAAGCGCCGGTCTCGCGCCTCTTTGACGAACCGCATCATCCCTATACGATCGGTCTGCTGGGCTCGATTCCACGCCTCGATGACAAGCAGGACCGGCTGGCGGCGATCGAAGGCACCGTGCCCGATCCTCTCAATCCGCCGCCGGGCTGCAAATTCTCGCCGCGCTGCCCCTTTGGCGACGAGCAGTGCGAAACCGCGCCGCCGCCCCTTAAGGACATCATTCCCGGCCATCGGGTCGCATGCTGGAAGGCACCGCTGCAATGAGCGACATCCTGCTGGAAGCCCGCAACGTCACCAAACATTTCCCGGCCAAGAAGAACCTCTTCGGCAGGCCGCTTTCCTATGTCCGCGCGGTCAGCGATGTGTCCTTTACCCTGAAGAAGGGCGAGACGCTGGGCATCGTTGGCGAGAGTGGCTGCGGCAAGTCGACTCTGGGCCGCGTGATGCTGCGCCTGATCGACAGCACTTCGGGCGAGATCGATTTCCGCGGCCAGGATATCACCCAGCTTAAGGGCGAAAGCCTTCGCAGCCTGCGCCGTGACATGCAGCTCGTTTTCCAGGATCCGTTCGCCAGCCTCAATCCGCGCATGACGGTCGGCGAAATCCTGGCCGAACCCTTGCTGCTGCATGGCACCGTCCCGCCAAATAAGCGGAAGGAGCGGGTGGCGGAACTTCTGTCGCTCGTCGGCCTGCGCCCGGAAGCGCATTTGCGCTATCCGCACGAATTTTCCGGTGGCCAGCGTCAGCGCGTCGGCATCGCCCGCGCCCTGGCCGCCAATCCTGAATTGATCGTCGCGGACGAAGCTGTCTCGGCGCTCGACGTGTCGGTCCAGGCGCAGGTCTTGAATCTTCTGAAAGACTTGCAGGCGAAACTGGGCCTGACGGTCGTCTTCATCGCCCATGATCTGGCGGTCGTTCGGCATATCGCGACCCGGGTGGCGGTCATGTATCTCGGCCGGATCGTGGAACTGTCGCCGACCGAAGAGCTGTTCGCCAATCCGCGCCACCCCTATACCCGCGCGCTGCTGTCGGCGATCCCGGTTCCGAATCCAGATGCCGCGCGCCAGCGGGTGATCCTGACCGGCGATGTGCCGAGCCCGATCAATCCGCCGCCCGGCTGCGCCTTCCATACGCGCTGCCCGTCGATGGTGGAGGCCTGCAAGGCCGTCGTTCCGCCGCTCGAAGGTAAGGCCCAGGCCGCTGCCGGTCATGAGGTCGCCTGTATCCGGGCGGACGAACTGCCGCCGATCGCCATCCTGCCGCCCGAAGTGCAGGGGCCGGGCGCCGAGCGTTTAAAACGACTGCAGACCCGTTTTGCAGCGGGTCGTCCAGCTGCTTGAGTGAATTCTAAAGTTCAATAAAGGGGAGAACTGGGAATGCTACGTAAGATCCTGTTTACCGGCGCCGCGCTGTCGGCTCTGGTAGCCGCTTCGGCAGGGGCGCAAACGCTGCGCTTTGGCCTGTCGGATGATCCCGATGCGCTCGATCCGACCACGGCCCGTACGTTCGTTGGTCGTATCGTTTTTGGGGCCCTCTGCGACAAGTTGATGGACATCGGTCCGGACCTCAGCATTGTGCCGCAGCTGGCGACCGAATGGACCTGGGGCGACGACGCGAAGTCGCTCACCATGAAGCTGCGTCCGAACGTGGTCTTCCATGATGGCGAAAAGTTCGACGCCGAAGCGGTGAAGTTCAATATCGAACGCCACCTGACCCTGCAGGGTTCGCAGCGTCGCGCTGAAATCGCCTCGGTTTCGACCGTCGAAGTCATCGATCCGCTGACCGTGAAGCTGAACCTTAAGGCTCCGTTCGCACCGCTGCTGGCGGCCCTGACCGACCGCGCCGGCATGATGATCTCGCCAAAGGCCGCGAAGGAACTGGGCGATAAATTCTCGACCGCCCCAGTTTGCGCCGGCCCGTACAAGTTCGTCGAACGTGTCGCACAGGACCGTATCGTCGTCGAAAAGTTCGACAAGTACTGGGACGCCAAGGACATCTCGATCAACCGCATCGAGTTCCGTCCCTTTACCGACGCCGCTGTTAAGCTCGCCAACCTGCGTGCCGGCCAGCTCGACATGATCGAGCGTGTCGCCCCGACCGACGTTGCCGAGGTCAAGAAAGACAGCAAGCTCAAGATGGGCGAGATCACCGAACTCGGTTATCGCGCTATCCGCATCAATACCAATAATGGCGAAAAGGCCAAGTCGATCATCGGTCAGAACCCGAAGGTCCGTGAAGCTTTCGAACTGTCGCTCGATCGTGATGCCATCGTGCAGGTTGTCTCGAACGGCGAGTTCATGGGCGGCAACCAGTGGCTGGCGCCGACCAACCCGAACTACGTCAAGAAGTTCCCGGTGCCGCAGCGCGACGTCAACAAGGCCAAGGCCCTGCTGAAGGAAGCCGGCGTTGCGACCCCGGTCGTCGTCAACCTGATGACCACCACCACCACCGAAAACCAGCAGGTTGCCCAGATCATCCAGGCGATGGCTGCTGAAGCCGGTTTCGACGTGAAGATCCAGTCGACCGAATTCGCGACCTCGCTGACCATGGCCGAAAAGGGCGACTTCGAGCTCTATATCCAGGGCTGGTCGGGTCGTACCGATCCGGACGGCAATCTCTTCTCGTTCATCGCGACGGGTGCCGGCCAGAACGACGGTCGTTATTCGAACGCGCGTGTCGACGAGCTGCTGAAAGTTGGTCGTGAGACGACGGCTCTGGCCGTGCGCCGCAAGGCTTACGAAGAGATCGCCGACATCACCCTGCGTGAACGCCCCTTCATCTACCTCTATCACCAGAAGTGGCTGTGGGCCTTCAAGAACAGCGTCACCGGCTTCAAGGAATATCCCGACGGCCTGGTGCGTTTCACTAACCTGAAGTTGAACTAGACTTATTTTGACCCTCGCCGGGCGGGCACTCCGTGCCCTTGGCCGCAGCCGCAATGGCTGCTGTCGGAGCTGCGAAAGCAGCTCCAGTCCGGTCTGACGAGAGGCGGCGCGGGGCGATCCCCCGCGTCGACCACCTGATGTTGCGTTTCCTTGTCCGCCGCCTTGCCGTTCTGATACCGACGGTGATCTTCGTTTCCATCCTGATTTTCGGGCTGCAGCAGATGTTGCCCGGCGATCCCGCATTGGCGATGGCGGGCGAGGAGCGCGATCCGGCCGTCCTGGCCGAAATCCGCGCCCAATACCATCTCGATGAACCGCTCCCGATGCAGTATATCCGCTGGATCAGTGGCGTCGTCGTCGGGGATTTTGGCGAATCGATCCGCATCAAACAGCCGGTTTCGAAACTGATCCTCGAAAAGCTGCCCGTGACCTTCCAGCTCGCCTGCTGGGCCATGCTGGTCGCGATCCTGATCGGGGTGCCTGCCGGTATCCTGTCGGCGCTCTATAACGGCAAATGGGTCGATTATCTGGCAAATGTGATTGGTCTTGCCGGTCTCTCCACACCGAATTTCTGGCTCGGCATCATGCTGATCCTGCTGTTCTCGGTCGAACTCGGCCTGTTGCCGGCCTCGGGCTATACCCCGCCGGGCGAGAACCTCGGCAAGAATCTGATGGGCATGATCATGCCAGCCTTTGTGCTGGGCAACGGCATTGCCGCCGTCTTCATGCGCCATACCCGCAGCGCCATGTTGCAGGTCTTGTCATCCGACTATATCCGGACCGCCCGGGCCAAGGGCCTGTTCGAGCGCGTCGTGATCGTCAAGCACGCGCTGCGTAATGCGGCAGTGCCGATCATCACCCTCGGTGCCCTCGAATTCGGTCAGCTGCTGTCCGGCGCGGTCTTGACCGAGACGATCTTCTCGATCCCCGGGTTCGGCAAGCTAATCGTCGATGCCGTCTTCAACCGCGATTACGCGGTCGTCCAGGGCGTCGTTCTGTGCACCGCCACGGCCTATATTCTGCTGAATTTGCTGGCCGATATCGCTTACTTCCTAGTCAATCCGAGGATGCGCGCATGACCGCCGCCCCCGCAACTTCCGCCAAGTCCGAGGCGCGCCCCATTCGCAGCCCGTTCGTGCAGGCCATGCGTCGCCTGTTCAAGCGCAAAGGGGCCATCGTTGGCCTTAGTATCGTGCTGTTCTTCGTCGTCGTGGCGGCGGGGGCCGATTTCTTTGCTCCCTTTGATCCAACCAAGACCAGCTGGGGCGCCGTCCGTAAGGCGCCGAGCGCGATCTATTGGTTCGGCACCGACGATCTGGGCCGCGATATCCTGTCCCGCGTGATTTATGGTGCCCGGGCGTCCTTGATGGCCGGCGTCGTCTCGGTCGCGTTGGCCATCGGCATGGGTGTGCCGATCGGTTTGCTGTCCGGCTATGCCGGTGGCTGGATCGACAGCATCCTGATGCGCATGACCGACGCCATGCTGGCCTGCCCGTTCCTGATCCTCGCGATCGCCATGGCCGCCTTCCTGGGCCCGAGCCTCACCAACGCGATGATCGCCATCGGTATCTCGGCCATGCCGATCTTCGTGCGCTTGACCCGCGCGGCAGTTCAATCCGTGAAGGTCGAGGATTTTGTCGAAGCGGCGCGTGCCGTCGGCAATCCGCCCTGGCGCATTGCGGTGAAGCATATCCTGCCGAACATCGTGCCGGCCTTGATGGTGCAGGCGACCCTGACGATCGCCAGCGCGATCATCGCCGAAGCCTCGCTTTCGTTTCTGGGCTTGGGCCAGCAACCGCCGGCCCCCAGCTGGGGTTCGATGCTGAACATCGCCAAAAACTTCCTCTCGCAGGCCCCCTGGATGACCATCTACCCGGGTCTGTCGATTTTCATCACCGTGCTGTCGTTCAACCTGCTGGGCGACGGGCTGCGCGATGCGCTCGACCCGCGCCACAAGGGTTGATGCTTAGGGCTTACGCCACATGAAGTAGCGCCCGGCGGGCACACCGTCGGGCAGGGTGACCGGGGTCCAGGTCGGGTTGCTCATCTTCTGATCGGTGACGATCCAGGCGCCGGACGCCAAAAGCGGATCGAGCGCTGTGCTGAGCCAGTCGGCCAGCGCTCCGGTGCGTTCCGGGTTACCGTCGCCAAAGTCTGCATGGGCGAGATAGGCGGGCGCCTTGATCCGGTCCAGCGCGCTGGGGATCGTGTCGCGGAAATCGCCCAGCAGCAGTTTGTCGTCGGGCGGGATGCAGCTCGGGTGGGCGCCGACTTCGCGCTCGAAGACATAAATCGGGGCCTTAGGGAACAGGATCCGCAGATGGTCATAGGTGCGGCCATTACCGAGACCCAGTTCCAGGATGGGTGTGGTCAGTTGGGGCAATTGCGTTGCCAGCCAATCGAGGCAGTCGCGCTGGGCGGTGAGGCGGGCGATGACGGCATTCAAACGCGACATGGACGATTGATTCCTCCGGGGCTGAAGCTTGCGTCCTGGGACACTCATACTTTAATAACGACCGATCAGGTCGAAGGGATAGAGTCATGAGCGTAAATGAGCAATCGCAAGCCGATTTGTGGGATCGCGAATATCGCGACGGCCGCTGGGATTTCCTGCATGCGATGCGTGAAGTGCCGCGCTATGGGATCGTTTCGGCCTATCTGGCGCAGATCCTGAAACCTGGCAGCCTGCTGGACATCGGCTGTGGCGATGGTGTGCTGATGGATTATGTCCCGGCCGATAAGATCACCCGCTATGTCGGTGTCGATCTGGCCCAGGAAGCGCTCGATCGTTTCCGCGGCCTGCCCAAAGGCGGCGACCTCGTCTGCACCGACTTGCAGTCCTATCAGACCGATGAGAAATTCGACGCGATCCTCTTTAATGAAGTGCTGTTCTTCGCCGATGATCCGGCCAAGGAATTGGCGCGCTATAAGCCGTTTTTGACCAAAGATGGCGCGATGGTCATCTCGCTCTATGTCAAGGCCTCGGGTGGTGCGGCCAAGCAGCTCGCCAAGGTCGAAGAAGCCTTGAGCAGCCCGGGCTGGCAGCTGATCGACAGCTGCAGCCTCGTCAGCAATCAAAAAGGGACCAAATGGCACTTGTTCCTAGTGCGATAGGTCTTTTCAGCCTTTGGCCTATGTGAGGCTGGCTATTTCCCAGCTAAGCTGAGGACCGGGGGGTATTCTCCCTGGTCCAGCCGCTCCAGAATCATCCGCAGGGCATTGTCTTCTGGGCGTTCGGCGGCGAGCAGCCGCAATTCCTGCAAGGCAGCCTGGGTCAAGCTCGAGGCGCCATGATAGGCGAGACGATAGCGATTGGCCCAATTATCGTTGGCCACATCGTCTAGCAATTCCCAGGCTTCGACCGGCTCGAGCCGTCCCAGCAGGGCCAATTGGCCGAGTGGGCGCAGATTATGCGCCTCTTCCACGGCGGCGGCGGTTGCGCCGCTGACAATGATGCGGGTGCCGAGATATTTGTTGGCGCCTTCCAGGCGCGAGGCGGTATTCACCACATCGCCGGCGGCACCATATTTCATGCGTTCCTGCGATCCAAAATTCCCGACCGTCGCCACACCGGTATGGACCCCGATACGGGTATAGCCCATCGGGATGCCTTCCCGGCGGGCTTCCTCGGCATAGGCGAGGGCGAAACTATCGATCCCGCGCGCGGCGGAAATGGCGGCGGCGGCATGATTGGGCAGGATCTCCGGAGCGCCGAAGATCGCGAAGACGGCATCGCCGATGAAATCCACCACGATGCCGCCATGCTCGGCGATGATTCGGCAAACTTCCTCGAAATAGCTGTTCAGCAGCGGAATAATGCGTTCGGGCGGATAGGCCTCCGAGAGGGCGGTAAAGCCTGAGATATCGGTGAAAAGCAGGCTGATCTCACGCCGCTCGCCCCCTAAGATCAGGCGGCTCGGTTCATGGATAAGGCTTTCGACGACCTCGTTCGGGACATAGCGGCCGAAAAGCTCGCGGATGCGCTCGCGCTCTTGCAGGCCCTTGACCATATGGTTGAAGGCCTTTCCGGCCATATCAAATTCCTGGATATGGCTGCGTTTGATGGCCGGCACGCCGCCCAGGCGGCCTTTACGGACCAGCTCGGCAGCGGCGGCGAACCGCATGATCGGATGGCCGATCAGTTTTCCCAACAGGAAGGCCAGCCCGACCGCAACCAGTAGGATGACCAGCCCGGTGATGCCCATCGTGCGCATCTGACTGAGTTCCTGATCGACCGGTGTGCCCAAGATATAGGTGCCGAGTGTCCAGGTCTGGCCGCCGGCCAATTGGATGTCGCGATAGAGGAACAGATAGTCCGCGCCATCGACATTGATCGATTGGGCGGTGCCATCCCCCGAAAGGGCGATTGGCGGCAGCGGCCCGCGCCGCTGGTCTTTGTCGATCCAGATCCGCGCCAAGACCGGATCGCTGAGTTCATCGACCTTCGGCAAGGGCTGTTCGGTGCGCCCACGCTGCATCATGGAGGCGAGATGCGGATGGGCCAGGACATATTGCCGGTCATAAAGAATGAAGGCGGTATGGCCGGTCAGCTGCGACAGGCGAGCAAATTCATTGGAGACTTGCGAGACCTTGAGGATTGCGGAGATGGCGCCCTGAAACCGTCCGGTCTCGTCGTAGATCGGATAGCGCACCGGCACGACCGCCTGATCGCCGGCAGGGCTCCACATCGGCGTCAGCCATTGCGGATCCGAGCTTTTATCCGGGGATTGGATATCGCTCACGCTCTGGCGATAGCGCGCCAAGCTCTCCGTTACCATGGTGCGGTCATTCTGGCCGATGCGGGTCAGCCGACCATCGGGGAAGACGTAACCGACGCCGGACAATTGCGGCAGCTGATCAAGCGTGGCGTTTAGAAAGGATTCGAGTTGGCGCCGGCTGCTGGGTTCGATGCGATGTTCGGCAATCCGCTCGACGGTCGGCCGCATGTGCCGGTCGACCGGCAGGATGATGTCGTTCACCGTATCGGCGACCCGCGCCAGGATCTGATCGGCACGCTCGTTGGCAAGGCTGATGGTACGCTGACGCAATTCGTGCAGTGACATCCACAGCACGATGATGATGGAGAGGGCCGTCAGGCCGCCAAAAACAACCGCCAACAGCCGCGTGATCCGCACGGTCGGGATCAGGGCGGCAAGACGGGCCTTCAAGCGGGGGAGCATCGCACGGCGGGGCGGCGTACTGGCTGGCTCAGCTGTAGGGGTCGGCAGCATCGCGCAATCCATCGCCAAAAAAGTTAAAGGCTAGGACGACCAGGATCACGGGGACCACCGGAAGAAGGAGCCAGGGGTAGAGCACCACAACATTGATATTCTGGGCTTCGGATAAAAGGACCCCCCAGCTGGTAATCGGTGGGCGCAAGCCTAAGCCAAGGAAACTCAACGCCGTTTCACCCAGAATCATGCTTGGCACCGACAGGGTGGCCGAGGCGATGATGTGGCTGAGGAAGTTCGGCAGCATATGGCGCGAAATCACCCGGGTGGGCGAGGCCCCCATTAATTCGGCCGCCGTGCAGAAATCTTCTTCGCGCAGAGCCATCAGCTTGGATCGGACGGAGCGAGCAAGGCCTGTCCAATCCAGCAGGCCCAGGATCAGTGTGATGCCGAAATAGATGACCAGCGGGCTCCAATCGACCGGCAGAGCGGCAGAGAGGGCCATCCAGAGCGGCAATTCGGGGAAGGAGCGCAGGATTTCGATCAGGCGCTGAATGATACTGTCGGGCAGGCCGCCATAATAGCCGGCAATCCCTCCCAGGAGCATGCCCAGCGCCAGACTGATCGCGACCCCGATCAACCCGATCGTCAGCGAGATACGGGCGCCATAGAGCACGCGCGACAGCATGTCGCGACCCAGACGGTCGGTCCCGAGCAGATAGAGCGTGCCGCCTTCGGCTGCGCAGAAGAGATGGGTACTGGCTTCGAACATTCCCCAGAAACGATAGGGCGCGCCGCTACAGAAAAAACGGATCGGCTGCGGCTTATCCCGGTTCGTCGCATATTCGCGCCGCATGGTTTCCATATTGAGCTCGTAATCCAGCCCATAGACGAAGGGGCCGATGAATTCCCCCTCGTGGAAAAAGCGCAAGGTCTGCGGCGGAGCCAGGATGAAGGCACTGTTGCGGCTATTGAGGCCATAGGGCGCCAGCACTTCGGTAATGAGCGTACTGCCATAGGCGAGCAGCAGGAAGGCGGCGCTGATGACCGCCAGCCGATGGCGGCGGAAGCGCAGCCACATCAGCTTCAAAGGCCCGGCGGAGGCATATTTGATCTGGCCCGGCGTCATCTCCTCGATCGAATGCGGATCGAACGGCTCGGGCGAGACGTAATGGGGAACCGCGTCGCGGGTGCGCTCGCTCATGCCGCTTCTCCGCCATCAAGACGAATGCGGGGATCGAGCAGGGCGAGGGCGACGTCGGAGATCAGCACGCCGATGACGGTGAGGATGGCCAGGAACAGCAGGAAAGTTCCCGCCAGATACATGTCCTGGCTTTGCAGGGCCGAGAGCAGCATCGGGCCGGTGGTCGGCAAGGACAGCACGACCGAAACGATGGTCGCGCCGGAGACCAGCTGGGGCAGGAGATTGCCGATATCAGCGATGAAGGGATTGAGGGACATGCGCAGTGGATACCGGATCAAAAGACGGCCTGGGGGAACGCCCTTGGCCTTGGCCGTGGTCACATAGGGCTTATGCAGCTCATCGAGGAGATTGGCACGCAGGCGGCGAATCATCCCCGCAGTTCCGGCCGTGCCGATAACGACAACCGGCACGATGAGGTGGGCGAGGACCGACAGGGCCTTTCCGAGGCTCCAGGGCTGGTCGATATACTGCGGGTCCATCAGGCCGCCGACTGAGGTCCCGAACCAGATGTTGGTGAGGTAAAGCAGGACCAGCGCCAGCAGAAAATTCGGGATTGCCAATCCCAAAAACCCGAGAAATGTAAGGGCATAATCGCCGACGCTATAGCGCCGAACCGCCGAATAGATTCCGATCGGAAAGGCAACGACCCAGGTGAAGATAACGGTCGCAAACGACAGCACGAAGGAAAGCAGCAGGCGCTCCCCGATCACGTCGCGCACCGGCAGGTTATATTCGAACGACCAGCCGAAATCCCCCTGCAACACCCCCCACAGCCAGACGAAATACTGCTCATAGAGCGGCAGATCGAGACCGTACTGCTTACGCAGAAACTCGATTTTCGCCGGATCAACGGCTTCACCCTGGCTCTGTAGTTCGGCGATATAGGTCGAGAGATAATCGCCCGGTGGCAGCTGGATGATGATGAAGGTGATGGCGCTGATCGCGAACAAAGTCGGGATCATCACCAGGATACGGCGGGCAAGGTAGAGAAGCACGGTGGCGACGCCTTTACGCGGGTCAGTTCAATTGTGCGGATGTGGGATTGTCGAACCAGAAGAGGTCGGGCCGATAGAGACCGAAGTGAGCGCCGGGCTCCCAGTTATACATGGCCTTGGCCGGAACGTTGCGGAGCAGTTTATTGATCCAGACCGGCTGGGGCACATCGGCGACGAGACCGATGACGAACTGCTGGTCGGCATGGATCGCCATCATCTGTTCCCAGATGTCGGTCATTTCCTGTTCGTCCTGCGAGCGGCGCCAGCGGTCATAGAGCGTCAGTAGCTGTTCGGCTTCAGGGACATCGGGGCGGCTGCCTGCCTTACCGCTCGATTCGTAGAAATTGCCCCATTGCGACCATTGCCATTGCACCTGGTTGGTCGGTGCCCATTCGGCCGGCGACATGGTGGCCGTGGCGAGACCGTTTTCGGCGCCGGTGCCGATCGACATCACGGTTTCGCCGGCAAAGCAGCGATTGCGGAAGACATCGGCCTGCATGCTTTTGGTTAGCAGCTTGACGCCCAATTCGGCCCAGCTGTCGCGGATCAGCTGCAACGCATCGACTTGATCGGCACTATCGCCGCCAGCTTCCACGACGATGGTCAGCGGGCGACCGTCGGGTAGCAGGCGCTGATTGCTGGGGCCAAGATCGTTGCTGCCGCGCTTTAGGCCGATCTCATCCAGCAGCGCATTGGCTGCCTTAAGATCAAAGCGCGCCCAGTCGGTCCGCATCGACTTCTGATAGAGCGGGCTTTCCTTCAAAAGGCTGTTATTGCCCTCGGTTGCCAGGCCATAGAAAACGACGTGATTGATCTCCTTGCGATCAATCCCGAGCGACAGGGCACGCCGGAACCGCACGTCCCGCATCAGGTCGCGCCAGACAGGGTCACTGGCGGTCAGATTGGGATAAAGGGCAAGATGGGCGCCGCGGCCGGTATGCCAAAGATCGACACTGGCGCCGTGGGTCTTGGCCGATTGCTTGAGGAAGGCGTAATTGTCGAACATCAGGTAGCGCGCTTGCAGATCGACCTCGCCGGCGCCGGTCTTGACCGGAATGATTTTAGTTTCGGCGATTTGCATCACGACACGGTCGATGTACGGCAGTTGCTGACCCTTAGCGTCTACCCGGTGAAAATACGGATTGCGGGTGAAGACGAACCGTTCCGACGGTGCCTTGGTCCGGTTGATCCAAGGATCGAGGGTCGGCAGATCGGGATTATCGTTGCGATATTGGTTATCTAGGCGGTTATGCAGCGCCGGCCAGCCGCGCGCGCCCTTTTCCTTGGCAAGTTTGGCCAGAGCATCCTTATCGGTATAGCGCCCGTGGAACTTCTTTAGGTAATGGGCGGGGCGATAGATATAGATCGGCGCGGCGGCAGCCAGATCATTCAGGAAGGTCGGATTCGGCCGATCCCAGCTATAGCGCACGGTCCATTCATCCAGGATCTCGACCTTAGGGGGGTGGCCTTCGACCAGCAGCTGGATCGGTGGGCCGGTCGGGGACAGTTCCTTATTGAGCGCGACGTCTTCCCAGAAATAGCGGAAGTCTTCGGAGGTGAAGGGCTGGCCATCGGACCATTTATGGCCTTCGCGCAGCTTGAAGGTGAAGATCCGCCCTTCGGTAACATCGACGCGCTCCAAGAGGTCAGGCTTTAGATTGAAATCAGCGTCATAGGCGACCAGGCGGGCATAGCCGTAGACGGCCATTAGCCGCACGTCCTTGGGGCTGGCGCCGAGCAGACGCAGCTCACCGCCGTATTGTCCGCTCGCGCTGCCGGTGGGGACGTCTGCCAGCGGTACCAGGGGCAGGCGTTCCTCGGCGGCGGGCAGGCGGCCGGCGGCAACCTCTGTTTCCAGCAGTGGGCTTTCGGACCAGGTGGCTGCGTAAGCAGAATTCAGCGCCCAGAGGGTGCCTGCTGCCAGAAGGAGGGCCTGAAACATGCGCTGCATCGGATGTTCCCTCACGCTGCCGAGCGGACGAGATGGCCCGGCCGGACTTCGATAAGATTGGGGGAATTGTGGCTATCGATCCGGAAGGCTTCCGGCCAGGCTGTCGGGTTCGACGCCTTGCCTTCCATGATCCGGGTGAAGTCGAGCGGCCGGTCGAGATCGGCCACAGGCACAGCTGACAACAGCGCCTGGGTGTAGGGGTGTTGGGGCGAGGCAAAAAGACTTTCACGGTCCGCTAGCTCGACCAGATGGCCCGCGCACATCACTGCGACTCGGTCCGCGACATAATCCACGACCGCGAGATTATGACTGATGAAGAGATAGGTCAGGCCGAGTTCCGCCCTTAGATCTTTGAGAAGATTGAGAATTTGTGCCTGGATTGAAACGTCGAGCGCCGAGACGGGCTCGTCGCAGATCAGCATATCGGGTTTCAGGGCCAGAGCCCGGGCGATGCCGATGCGCTGGCGCTGGCCGCCCGAAAAACTATGGGGATAGCGATTGATGGCGCGCGGATCGAGCCCGACCAGCCGCATCAATTTGCCGACCTTCTCGCGCTGCTGATCGGCATCCCCGATGCCATGGATTACCAGAGGCTCCGCAATCACCTGACCGACGGTCATGCGCGGGTCGAGCGAGCTGAAGGGGTCCTGGAACATGAATTGGAGGCGGCGGCGAAAAGCCTTGAGCTTGTCGCCTTCGAGCGCCAGCACATCGATATCGCCGGCCGGATCAGCAAAGGTAACACGGCCGCTATCCGGCTTGATCGCCCGCATGATGATCTTGCTCAGCGTGGTTTTGCCGCAGCCGCTTTCGCCGACAAGGCCGAGGCATTCGCCGCGCTTGACCATGAAGGAGACATCATCGACCGCCTTGATCGCTTCGCCGCGCCCGCCGCCAAAAAGACCGCTGCCCCGCTGGCGGAAAGATTTGGTGATATTTTCGATGGTCAGCAGCGGCATGCCGGCCGGTTCCGGGCAGACAGCCATCGAACCAAAGATCTGCGCCGCATCCGTGCGCGGATAATCCCGGATCGGCTGTAAGCGCGTCCCTTCGGCGCGTTCGAAATCGGGCACGGCCCGTAGCAGCGCCTTAAGGTAAGGGTGCTGGGGCGAGCGGAAGACATCCTCGACCGAGCCACTTTCGACGATCTTGCCGTGGTACATGACGACAACCTGCTCGGCGACATTGGCGACTACGCCCAGATCATGGGTGATCAGCAGCATCGCCATTTGAAGATCGGATTGAAGATCCTTCATGAGCTTCAAGATCTGCGCCTGAATTGTAACGTCCAGGGCGGTGGTTGGTTCATCCGCGATCAGCAGGGCCGGGCGGCAGACCAGAGCCATGGCAATCATCGCGCGCTGACGCAGCCCGCCGGAGAGTTCGAAAGTATAGGAGCGATAGGCGCGCTCGGGGTCCTTGAAGCCGGCGAGGCGCAGGATTTCCTTCACCAATTCCCGGCCCGATGCGGCATCGATGGTGCGGTGTAGGTGCAGGCCTTCGCTGATCTGGTCGCCGATCGTGTGCAGTGGCGACAGAGACGTCATCGGCTCTTGAAAGATGATGGCGATACGGCCGCCCCGGATGGCGCGCAGGGCAGGGCCATCGGTCGGCAAGCTCGCAAGATCAATTTCAGCATAGTTGGTCTTTGGGTCGCGGAACAGAATCTGGCCGCCAGTCACCTTGGCACTGGCCGGAAGGATCCCCATGATTGCCTGTGCCAATACCGACTTGCCGGACCCGCTCTCGCCCACCAGGGCTACGGTCGATCCGGCGGGGATATCGAAACTCGCCCCTTTAACGGCCTGCAAGCCGCCACTGGCCAAGCGAAATTCGACTTGCAGATTCCTGACCGAAAGAACGTTCATAAAAAGTCCCAGCGAGTGGAATTGACGGGTGCATCCGAATCAATCATAACCCGCCCCCTCTTAGGAATGCACCTGTCCGTCTACAGAATGATATCGATAAAAAAGTCGGTGTTTGACCGGCAATGCGCATAAGATAGCGTGAAAGATCCTTGATCAGGCCTGTGTATGCAAAAAACGCTCTTCAATTTCATTATCAAATTTAGCCTCAGGCAGCAGATCATCATCCTGGTTCTGACCGGGGTTTCTTTTCCTTTTCTATATTATTCGCTCGATCTTCCTAAGCAAATCATCAATGAGGCGATCCAAGGAAAAAATTTTCCAAAGAATTTTCTCGGTCATTCTTTTGGCCAGGTCGAATATCTTGCGGTTCTGAGCGGTATTTTCCTGCTGCTAGTCTTTATCAATGGTTGGTTTAAGTATTTTATCAATGTCTATAAGGGCAAGGTGGGCGAGCGCATGCTGCGTCGTCTGCGCTATGATCTTTATGGCCGTATTCTGCGATTCCCACTGTTCTATTTCCGCCGCACGCCGCCTGGGCAGCTGATTCCCATCATTACGTCGGAAGTCGAAAATATCGGCGGCTTTGTCGGTGACAGTTTTGCCGTGCCGGCTTTTCAGGGCGGCACGCTCATCACGATCCTCGTCTTCATGTGTATGCAGGATCCGATCCTGGGTGCGGCGGCGATCGCCCTTTATCCCTTCCAGATTTATGTGATCCCCAAGCTGCAGCGGAAGGTGAACAATCTTTCTAAGCAGCGTATCCGCCTCGTGCGTGACCTGTCGGACCGGATCAACGAGACTGCATTGTCGTTGCGCGAAATCCGCGCCCATGGCACCGATCGCTATCATCTGGCCGATTTCAGCGCCCGGCTCAGCCAGAATTATTGGATCCGTTTCGAGATCTATAAGTGGAAGTTTTTTGTCAAATTTCTCAATAACTTCCTGGCCCAGTTGACGCCATTCTTCTTCTATTCGATCGGCGGCTATCTGGTGATCAAGGACAGCCTATCGCTCGGCGCACTGCTCGCCGTGGTCGCGGCTTATAAGGATCTGAATGCCCCCTGGCGCGAACTGCTGGATTTCTATCAGCAGATGGAAGACGCCCGGATCAAATACCAACAGGTGATTGAGCAGTTTAATCCGGCGGGCATGACCCTGCTGGAGCGCGAAGAGGAACTGGAGCAGCTGGAGGCGCCGGCGAGCCTTGCGGCCGTCGGGGTTGCCGCGCTTGATGACAATGGCACCCGGGTCGTCGATGGCTTGTCGCTGGAGATCGCGAGCGGCAGCCGGCTTGCCATTCTAGGTCCCTATAACGGCGGCAAACACGAATTGGCACAGATCCTGGCCGGCCTTGTCGAACCGCAAACCGGCTGTGTGCAGCTGGGCGGGCGCAATATCGCGGATCTGCCGCTGGGCGCGGTCAATCGTCGGCTGGCCTATGTGGGCTCCGAGACCATTCTCGCCTCGGGCACTGTGTTCGATAATCTCGTCTATGGCCTGCAGGTGCAGCCCCAGGCCAATGATCTGCTGGATCAGGCTGCCCGGATGCAGCGCGAGCGCGAACGGGTCGAAGCCGCGCTGACCGGCAATTCGCCCGACGATATTGATGCCGATTGGATCGATTATTCGGCAGCCGGGGCGGAAACACGCAGCGAACTGCTGATCCGCATCATCCAGATCCTGCGCGATACCGAACTTCTGCCGGAAATCCGGGAATATGGCCTGCGCGGCCGGGCCGATCCTATCGAGCGGCCGGACATTGCCGAATTTGTGCTCGACGTCCGCAAGGTGCTGCGCGAGCCGCTGTCGCAACCCAAGCTGCGGCCCTATGTCGAGCTGTTCGATAAGGATAGTTTTAACAATCAGGCCTCGCTGGCGGAAAACCTGCTGTTCGGGGCGCCAGTTGGCCCGGTCTTCCAGGGGGATGCCCTGGGCAAACATGCCTTTATCCTGTCGATCCTGAAGCAGATCGAGCTTTACGACGTGCTGGTCGAGGCTGGGCGTGAGACCGCCCGGCAGATGATCGAAATCTTTAAGGATCTGCCGCCCGGCCATGAATTCTATAATCGCTTCAGCTTCGTGTCGGCCGAAGAGCTGACCGAGCTGAACGAGCTTGAGAGCCGGCTGGCGCGTGGCGGGGCTATGACACAGGCGATTGAAGGCGGATACATTGCCTTGGCTCTGCGCTTGATCCCGACCCGTCATCGCTTGGATGTGGTGGATGATGCCTTGCGCGACGGGATCGTGAAGGCCCGTCATCTGCTGGCCGACACTTTGCCCGACGATCTGCAGCCTTCGGTCGAATTCTTCAATATCGAACGCTACAACGGTGCTCTAACCCTGCTGGATAACATGCTGTTCGGGCGCCTGGCGCCAGGGCAGGGCGGGGCGGAAAGCCGCATGCGCCAGATGATCCGGGACGAGTTGGAGAAGGCGGGCTTGCTGGGACCCTTGCTGGAAAAGATCGTCGATGTCGGTCTGCACTACCCGGCCGGTGTGGCGGGCGGGAATCTCAGCCCATCGGCACGCCAGCGTCTAGCTCTCGCCCGCGCCCTCATCAAGCGGCCGGACTATCTGGTGCTCGACGACCCCCTCGCGTCGCAAGAGACTGCCTTGCAAGCGAAGCTGGTTGCGAACCTGCTAGCGCGCCCCGATATGACAATTATCTGGATTCTCCAGCGCGGCTCCCTCGCTCGGTCCTTCGAGCGGGTGGTCGTGATGGAAGAAGGCAGAATTTTAGAGGAAGGCGAACCCAAAAGCCTGGATGATGCTTCTTCGCACTTGTCCAAATACTTGAACGCGGATTAGCATGATTCCTAAGCGCGGAAGGTTAAAGGCGAGAGTACGCACATGAGCCTGCACCAGGAATGCCAGATGCTACGCAACGTCCCGATGTTTGCGGGCCTTGACGGTTCGAAGCTCAAGCTTCTGAGCTTTGCGAGCGATCGTGTCAGTTTTATGCCTGGTGAAGAGTTCATCCATCAGGGTGAACGCGGCGAAGATGCCTATCTTATCCTCGATGGCACGGCCGAGGTGGTTGTTGAAACCAACCAGGGCGAAGTCGCGATGAGCGAAATGGGGCGTAATCATCTGGTGGGAATCATCGCAGTTCTCCACAATGGGCTGCGCACCGCAACCGTGCGCGCCAAGACCGATGTCGTCTGCCTCAAGCTGCCTAAGGATGTGTTCTTCCATCTCATCCGCGATCTGCCGGATTTCTCGCTCGCCGTGATGCGCGAGTTGGCGGATACCGTTGATCGCACGACGCTGCAGCTGCGAGAGGCGGTTAGCGCTGCCGATCGTCTTAAAGTCAATTAAAGCAATGGCTTGGCTGCGGCGTTAGTGATATGACATCGGTCGTTGAAATGCCCGGGGTCGCTCAGGGTATTGGTTCTATGCATAAACTGGGTAAAGCCGACGCCGATGGCGGAGAAAAGTGATGGCTGAACGTCGCCTGCTGATTTACAGCCACGACAGTTTCGGCCTGGGCCATTTAAGGCGTTGCCGATCGATCGCCCAGTCTCTGGTGCAGAAGAATCCCGATCTGAACGTCCTGATTCTGTCTGGTCTGCCCTTGATCGCGAGCTATATGTTCGACGAGCGGGTGAGCTTTCGCCTAGTGCCGGGGATCATCAAGACCCAGGACGGTGATTATCAGCCCATCGGCGGCGAATCGGACATCCGCGACGTTATCGAAGCGCGCTCGCAGGTCATCCTCGATACGGCGCGGGAGTTCAAGCCCGACGTCTTCTTGGTCGATAAGGAGCCGCTGGGCGTCCGCGGCGAAGTTCTCGACACACTCGTCTATCTGAAAAGCATCGGTACTCCGGTCGTCTTGGGCTTGCGCGACGTTATGGACGATCCTGTGTTGTTTGCTGCGGAATGGAGCCGCAAACAGGCGGTACCGGCGATCGAGGAATATTTCGAGGAAGTCTGGGTTTATGGGCTCAAGGAACTTTACGAGCCTTTGCGCGGCTTAAAACTCTCCAATTCGGTCAAGGAAAAGCTGGTTTATACCAGCTATCTGCGGCGCGAAGAGAATGCCGAGCCGCTGGAACAGCCGCTTGAAATCGATCCACCGTTTCTGCTGGTCACACCCGGCGGCGGCGGGGACGGCGAAGCGATGGTGGATTGGGTCCTCTGTGGGCTCGAAGCCGACCCGACGATCCCCTTGCGCATCCTGATTGTCTGCGGGCCCTTCATGCATGCCGATGCCCGCGCCGGTTTCGAGGCCCGCGCTGCCAAACTGTCGAATGTGACGATCCTGACCTTCACGGCCGGGATGGAGCATTACATCGAAGCGGCGGCCGGCGTGGTCGCCATGGGTGGCTATAATACCTTCTGCGAGATCCTATCGTTCGACCGGCCGGCGCTGATCATTCCGCGCACCCGGCCGCGCAAGGAACAATATATCCGCGCGATCGAGGCCGAACGCCACGGCTTGCTGTCGGTTCTGGTCGATGATGACGCCTGTGATCCGCACCTGATGGCGGCGGCCCTGCGGCGTGTACAGAACCAGAAGCGTCCGTCGGAGATCGTGATACCGGGGCTGCTGAATGGGCATGAGATTATCGATGCGCGCTTCAATGCGCTGACCCGGCCGGTTGAAGATTATTCCTATGCCCCTGCGGCGAGGGCGGCCACTTGACGCTTGCGACTCTGTCGCCGGTCGCTTTTGTCCTCAAAGGGTATCCGCGTCTCTCCGAAACCTTCATCGCGCAGGAAATCCTGGCGCTGGAGAAGGCCGGTCTGCCCATCACGATCATTTCGTTGCGGCGCCCGACCGACAAGAAACGCCATCCGATCGTCGATGAGATCCGCGCGCCGGTTGTCTATCTGCCGGAATATCTGCATGAGGCGCCGCTGCGGGTGCTGCGCGCCTGGTGGAAAGTGCGCAGGCTGCCCGGCTATCGCAAAGCCTTCGCCGCCTGGCTGCGGGATTATCGTCGGGATCGCACGGCTAACCGGGGGCGGCGCTGGGGACAGGCGTTGGTGCTAGCGGCAGAGTTGCCGGCCAACATGGTCCAGATCCATTGCCATTTCATGCATACGCCGGGGTCGGTCGGCCGCTACGCCGCGATGATCCGAGATCTGCCGTTCAGCTTTTCTGCCCATGCTAAGGACATTTGGACGATCCCCGATTGGGAAAAGCGCGAGAAGCTGACGGACGCCGTTTGGGCAGTGACCTGTACCGGCAGCGGCGCTGCTCATCTGCGTGATCTCAGCCCCGAGCCCAGCCGGGTAGCGCTGGTCTATCATGGGTTGGATTTCGACCGCTTTCCTTCCTTTACTGAAAGCCGCGCGCCGCGTGATGGCCGGGATGCCGGCGATCCCGTGCAAATCCTGTCGGTCGGGCGGCTGGTGGCCAAGAAGGGCTATGACGATCTGCTGGAAGCGTTGGCCCAGCTGCCGAAGGAGTGCCATTGGTGTTTTAGCCATATCGGCGGCGGGGACGGGGAAGCTCTGCGTGCTCAGGCCGCCCAGCTCGGCCTTGCCGATCGCATCGACTGGCGCGGCGCGCAATCGCAGGCCGATGTGCTGGCGGCCTTGCGCGCGGCCGACCTGTTTGTGCTGGCCAGCCGGGTCACCGACGATGGCGACCGCGACGGGTTGCCGAACGTCTTGATGGAAGCGCAAAGCCAGGCGCTGGCCTGTATCAGCACCAATATCTCTGCCATTCCCGAACTAATCCGTGATGGCGAGACTGGCTTGCTGGTCGAGCCGCAAGACCCTGCCGGCTTGGCTGCGGCCCTCAAGTCGCTGATCCTCGACCCGCAGCGCCGCCTTGCCCTGGGCGTCGCGGGGGATCAGCGGGTGCGCAGTGCTTTTGGGCATGAGGCTGGGATCAGAGATCTGCTTGCCCGTTTCCGGCATCGTTTCTTCTGATGCAGATTGCCTTCTATGCGCCGATGAAGGCGCCGGATCATCCGACTCCCTCTGGGGATCGGCTGATCGGCCGGCTGCTGATCGCGGCGCTGGAGCGACAAGGGCATGTGGTTCAGCTTGCCTGCCGCTTGCGAACCTGGGACCGAAGCGGGGATGAAGCCCGCCAACGCCGCCTCAAAGCCTTGGGGGAGAGAATCGCCGATCGGCTGATCCACCGCTGGCAGATGCGCCCGGAACAGCGCCCGCAGGTCTGGCTCACCTATCACCTCTACCATAAGGCCCCGGACTGGATCGGGCCGCGCGTGGCGGCAGCTTTGGACATCCCTTATGTCGTTGCCGAGGCCTCGGTTGCCGGGAAGCAGCGCCATGGCCGCTGGGCGCTGGGATACGAAGGCGGGCTGGCAGCCCTAGGCGCTGCCGACCTGGTTATCAGCCTGAACCCAGCCGATCTAGCCGGCATCGCGCCGCATCTCGCCCCCGGCTGCGACCGCTTGACCCTATTGCCCTTCATCGATATGGCGCCGTTCCAGGCTCTCGATGGCCAGAGGGCTGTGCTGCGTCAGCAATATGCCGATGTATCCAGAGATGTTCCCTGGCTCATCGCGGTCGGCATGCTGCGCCCGGGCGACAAGCAGAAGTCCTTCGAGATCCTGGCAAAGGCCTTGAAGAAAATCGCGTCTTTGCCCTGGCATCTGATCGTCATCGGGGATGGTCCAGCACGGGCCGATATTCAGGCCGGTTTTGCCAAACTTTCAAATCGGGTCATCTGGCTCGGCCAGCAGGAAGCCTCGGAGGTCGCGCGCTGGTTGACGGCCAGTGACCTTTGCGTCTGGCCGGCGGTGAATGAGGCCTTCGGCATGGCGCTGCTGGAAGCCCAGGCGGCGGGGCTGCCGGTTGTCGCCGGGGACACCGGCGGGGTTTCGGCGATCGTGCGCCACGGCGTGACGGGTCAACTGGTTCCGGTCGGCGATAGCGACAGTTTTGCTGCGGCGATTGCCGATTTCCTGCACGATGGGGAGAGGCGTCGTGCGGTCGCGCTCCAGGCTCGTGTCATTGCCCGGGCCGAGCATGATCTGGCGACAGCGGCCGAGCATTTGAACCAAGCGATCAGGAAGATTGTCGCATGACCTGGCTGGCTCTGATCCGTCACGGACCGACCGAATGGAATGCCCTGGGGCGGATGCAGGGGCGGGCGGACCTGCCGCTCAGCGACGAGGGTCGTGCCAGCCTTGCCCGCAATCGCCTGCCGGCCGATTGGCGGGACTGGAACCTGCTCAGCAGCCCTTTGATCCGGGCACAGGAAACCGCTCGATTGCTCGCAGGCCGGCAACCGGTGACCGAGTCGGCTTTGATCGAACAGGATTGGGGGGCTTGGGAAGGGCGTACTCTTGTCGATATCGCGGAATCGGGCGATGAGGCGCGTACTGGCACCGGGCTTGATTTCCGCCCCTTTCGTGGGGAAAGCCCGCGCATGGTGCAGGAGCGCTTGAAACCTTGGCTCGCCAAACTGGCGCGGCAAGATCAGTCGGCGGTCGCTGTGACCCACAAAGGCGTTATCCGCGCGGTCATGGGGCTGGCCACTGACTGGGATTTCATGGGCAAACCGCCGGTGCGGTTCGATTGGCGGGCCGGACATCTTTTTAAGCTTGCACCCGATGGGCGTCCCGCCGTTTATCAGGCGAATATTTCCTTGAGCAAATCGGACGAATGACGCGTAAGCCTCGCCTGCTTTTCCACGTTCAGCATCTCCTCGGCATTGGCCATCATCGGCGGGCGGAACGGTTGGCTTGCGCTATCCAGGTGTCTGGGATCGATGTCACGGTTGCGCGGGGCGGCACGCCGGTCATGGGCGAGGATTGGGGCGGCGTGGAAATCCGGCAGCTGCCGAGCGCTCATATCGCCGGCACCGACTTCCAGAGCCTGATCGATGCCGATGGTAATCTCATCGACGATGCTTGGCGCGCCGCGCGCCGGGATGCGCTGCTTACCCTCTTTGCCGAGATCAAACCGGACATTGTGTTGCTTGAGGGGTTTCCTTTTGCGCGCAGGCAGTTACGGTTCGAACTTCTACCGTTGCTTGATGCTGTGGCGGCCACAAATCGGCGCCCACTGGTCGCGACATCGGTGCGAGACATCCTGGTCGCCAAGGACAAGCCTGAGCGCAATGCCGAGGTGCTGGCAACCATCGAGCGCTCGATCGATGCCATCCTGATCCATGGTGATGAGGATCTGATCCCGCTGGAACGCAGCTTCCCAGAGGCCGCAAGCCTCGGAAATAAGAAGATCTATACCGGCTATGTCATGCCGCCACCGCCAACCGGCAAGGCGAGTGAGCCCTTTGATGTCGTCGTCTCCGTCGGGGGCGGGGCTGTGGGGCGGGAGCTGCTGGAAGCTGCCTTGCGGGCCCGACGGTTTACCCGCTTCAAGGATCGGCCCTGGCTGTTGATCGCCGGCGTGATGGCCGAGCAGGCGACGCTCGATGCGCTGCTGGCGGAAGCCGGGCCGGGGGTGAGCATTGCCCGCCATCGCGACGATTTCCGCGCCCTACTGGCAGCCGCGCGGGTGTCGGTTTCCCAGGCCGGCTATAATACCGTGCTGGATATCCTCCAGGCAGGTACGCCCGCCGTGCTGATCCCCTTTGCCGCCCCCGGCGAGACCGAACAAACCTTGCGGGCCGAATTCCTGGCCTCCAGCAACCGGGTGAAGATCGTGCCAGAAGCCGGGCTTACCCCCGAAACAGTTGCTGCTGCCATTGATGGCGCGGTCGATCTGGTTGCCGATGGCGGTCTGACGTTCAAGGATGATGGTGCTGCCGAAACAGCACGTCAGCTGTGGGCCTTGCTGAAGGGATGGGCCGATGTCTGAGGCTTTTGCGCCCCTTCTGGCCGAACTTGACCTGTGGCGGGGGGCTGGCCAGACGGCAACGCTCTGGTGGCGCGACGATGATGCGGTAAAGCCCACGGCCCAGCTGGATCGGTTGATCGACTTCAGCCGCAAGGGCGTGCCCTGTGGCCTGGCCGTCGTGCCGCTGCCAGCCGTACCCGAACTGGCAGTGCGCCTGCTGGAAGAGCCTTTTGTCGAGGTGCTCCAGCATGGCTACGCCCACACCAACCATGCGCCGCCCGATGTGAAATCATCGGAGTTTGGCGTGCAACGAGATCTTGAAGACCGCATCGCCGATTTGGCCGCCGGCCGGGACAAGCTTGCCCGTCTGTTCGGCGATCGCTTCGTGCCGGTCTTTGTGCCGCCCTGGAATCGCATTGGTGACGACCTGCTGCCGCATCTTGCCGGTCTGGGTTATCGCGGGCTCTCGACCTTCGAGCCGCGCAAGGTGCGGCCGACAGACTATCTGCCGGTCAATACCCACGTCGACCCTATCCATTGGAAGCAGAACAAGATCTTCCGGGGTGTGGAGCATGCCGTGAAGCAGATGGTCGGTCACCTCAGCCGCCGACGCCTTGGCGAAGTCGATGCCGAGGAGGCGACGGGGTTCTTGACCCATCATCTTGTCCATGAGGAAGCCATGTGGGACTTCATGGCGGAACTCTTCGATCTGCTGGCTGAGCGGCCAGAGGTCAGATGGCTGGCACCGAGCGAGATTTGGTCCCGGAATTAAAAGGGCGCCTGATGGGGCGCCCTTTTCTGTTTAGGCTTCGTCGCTGGCTGGCGCGCTCCATTCGGCTGCCAGTTTCGCCAAGGCCGGATAGTCGGTTTTGCCGGTCCCGAGCAGGGGCAGCTTATCGACGACCCTTAGGTTGCGCGGCACCATGATCTCGGCGATGCCTTTCTCGCGGGCCTTGGCCAGCAGATCCTTGGCGGCGGCGTCCTGGCGGGTGGTGACCAGTAGCAGCTGTTCGCCCTTGCGCGGATCGGGCAGGGCAACGACGGCATGGCTTTCTGACGGCCAGACGTCATTCGCTAGCATTTCCGCCGCCGCAAGGCTCACCATTTCGCCGGCGATCTTGGCAAAGCGTTTGGCGCGACCCTGGATCGTGACGAAGCCGTCTTCATCGACCGAGACGATATCGCCGGTATCATACCAGCCATCTTCGGGCGGTTGCAGCAGGCCCGGTGCTTCGGCTTTGAGGTAGCCCAGCATGATATTGGGGCCTTTGACATAGAGGCGGCCGCCCTTGTCGATGCCGGGGACAGCCTCCAACCGATGGCGGATGCCCGGTAGGAAGCGTCCGACGGTGCCGGAGCGGAAATGTGCCGGCGTATTGACGGCCAGCACCGGCGAACATTCGGTAACGCCATAGCCCTCGTAGATCGCCTTCTGGAACTTCTCCCAGAAGATCTTGCGGGTTTCGTCCTTCACCCGCTCGGCACCCGCAACGATGAAGCGCATGCTCTGGAAATCCTGCGGGCGACCCATGCGGGCATAACCGGCGAGGAAACTGTCGGTACCAAACAGCACGGTCGATTGTTCGGCATAGGCGAGTTCCGGCACCAGCTTGTAGTGCAGCGGACTCGGGTAAAGGAACGTCCTGATCCCGAGCAGCAGCGGCAGGATGGTGCCGCCGGTCAGGCCGAAGCTGTGGAAGACCGGCAAAGCATTGAAGAATTTATCCGACGGATTGAGATCGGCGACCGCCGCGATCTGCATGCAGTTAGCCAGGATATTGCCGTGGCTCAAGACCACGCCCTTTGGCGTGCCTTCGGAGCCTGAAGTGAAAAGCACGACAGCCGGGCCGTTGGGGTCGCAGGCTGACCCCGCGAGGCGCTTCGGGAAAGAGGCACGCCAGAGGCCGGCCAGCTTATCGAGGGCGCCGATACTCTCGCGCACATCTTCCAGATAGACGACCGACACCTCGGCAGCAATCGCCTCGATCACCTTCTCCAGCTTGCCCTTTTCGATGAAGGCACGCGAGGTCAGCACGGTGCGGATGGTCGCGCCCTTGCAGGCCGAGAGAATATTGTCGGCGCCGGCTGAGAAATTCAGCATCGCCGGCACCCGACCATAGGCCTGGAGGCCGAAGAAGGTGACGACCACCGCTACCGAATTGGGCAGCAGCACGCCGACCCGTTCGCCGGGCTCGGAGAGCTTGGCGAGCTTGCCGCCCAGAACCGTCGCCCCCAGCACGATCTTGCCGTAGGTCGCTTCGTTCTTCAGGGCATCGGCCGCCATCACCTTACGCCCGCCGAACTTGCCCTTGGCATTCAGCAGGGCGGCAAAGAGCGAACAATCAAGCCCCTCGGGTCGGAAGGCGGCATCGGCCATGATGTCCTGCATCTCGCGGGTCAGGGCTTCGCGACGCTTCTTGCCTTTGAGATCGGGATCCACCGCCACCTTGCGAGGGGCGAGGATCGTCATGGCGATCTTGGGGAACCAGCGCAGCGCCAGCTTGTCGCCCATGCGCGAGAATTTATGCAGCTGTAACCCTTCGATGCGGATCGGCAGGATTTCGGCATCCGCCTTATCGGCGATGGTGCCGGGACCGTCATAGATCTTCATCAAGGCGCCGGTAAGCGTGATGCGGCCTTCGGGGAAGATCACCAGCTGACGGCCTTCCTTGACCGCCTTGATCATGGTCTTGGTCGACATCGGGTTGGTCGGATCGACCGGGAAAATGTCGACGAGGTAGCGCATGTACCAGAAGCGCTTGGCCTGATCGGTATCGACGGCGAAGACTGGGGCGCCCGGCAGGAAGGCGGCAATGAAGCAGCCGTCGAGGAAGGAGAGATGGTTCACCACCACGACCGAGCGATCGCCCAAAGCCAGGGCATTCTCCAACCCCTTTACCTCGGCATGATGGAAGGTCTTGAAATAGGCCCGGAAGAGCGTGCGGAAGACTTCTTGCGGCAGGAGATGCGCGATCCACAAGGCGACGAGCAGATTGGCGATTGCTGCAACGATCAGGATGCTGGGGGCCGTGAAGGCAGCAGCCGTCATGGCGGCGGCGGCGAGTGCGCCCAGGACCATAAAAGCGGCATTCATGATGTTGTTGCAGGCGATCATGCGCGAGCGCACGGAGCTGTCGGACAGTTCCTGCAGGATCGCATAGAGCGGCACCGAATAAAGACCGCCGCAGGCCGCCAGCAGCGCGAGATCAATCAGCATGCGCCAGCCGCGTCCGCTGTGGATCAGGGCATCGACCGTCGGCATGGCACCGACGACGGCAGCGGTCGAGGCGAAGTCCCAAGCAAAGAGCGAGATGCCGATGGCGGCGAAAGGCACAAACCGCGCCGAGACTTCGCCGTGCAGCAGCTTGGCACAAAGTACCGAGCCGATACCGACACCAACCGCGAAGACGGTGAGCAGCAGGGTCAGAACTGGCTGGCCAGCTAGGAAGGTCTCCTTGGAGACGACCGGCAGTTCCGAGAGCACGATAGCGCCGACGGTCCAGAACCAGCTGAGTCCCAGGATGGAGAGCCAGACCGGGCGGTTCTGCTTGGCGATGCTGATCAGCTTCCCGGTTTCGCGCGGGATGTTCCAACTCACCACCAGATCCGGCGCACCCGAGGGCGCACTCGGCACGGCCCAGGCCGAGAGGATGCCGAGCAGAGCGACGACAAACCCGAAGACCGAGGTGATAAGGGCGCCATTCTCGATGGCGATCAGTGCGCCACCCGCGACCGTGCCGGCGACGATGCCGAGGAAGGTGCCTGCTTCGATGAGGCCATTGCCGGCCAGCAATTCATCCTCGCGCAAATGGTCGGGCAGGATGCCGTATTTGAGCGGGCTGAAGAAGGTCGCCTGGGCGCCGAGGCCAAACAGCACGATCATCAGCAAGGTCAGGCTGCCGGTCATGAACCCGGCGGCGGCGAGCGCCATCAATGCGACCTCATAACCCTTGGTGATGCGGATCAGGCGGCCCTTGTCGTAGCGGTCGGCGAGTTGGCCGGCAGCAGCGGAGAAGAGCGCATAGGGCAGGATGAAGACCGCGCCGCTCAAGACCACCAGCAGCGGACCATGTTCGGCCGCCTGGAAGAGCGCCATGACGACCAGGGCATTCTTGAAAAGATTGTCGTTGAAGGCGCCGAGTGTCTGCGTGATCAGCAGCGGCAGGAAACGCCGGGTGCGCAGCAGAGAGGAGGGAGAGGCTGACATTGCAGCTCCGTTCGCGTCAGGACAAGGAAGGGGCGGCCTGCTTGGTCAGGCAGCCGGTTTCAAGGAAGCCCAGGGTTGCCGCGATCACATCGGATCGCAGCGGCAGTGAGATGTGTAGGGACGGAACGAGCATAAAGTCTGCCTCGTTCCCAGGCAGTCTGGTTTCGGCGACAGTGACGATGCTGTCATTATCGCCCGTCAGCAGGGGATTATAGCCGCGGCGACCGTTGCCGCCCGCGATCACCGCCACTTCAGCGCGGCGGGGAATGGGGATGGCGTCCTTGTTGGCGGGCGCAAGGGTGCGGCCGCAGGGCCCGAAGATGCTGTGGAAGGCCCGATAACGCCCCAGCGCCTCGGCCATGATCGCCCCCTGGTTGGGGCTGCCCAGCAGGACGGCGCGGCAGGCCATTTCCCGCTCTGCCATCACCGCGCGGGCGATGAGGCCGCCCATGGAATGGCCCGCAAAGCGGATATCACTGATGCCGGCTTCGGTCAGGCCATCGATCACGCCATGGACCTGGGCAACATGTTCTTCGAACGGCCGGGTGAGGCTGGGGTAGGAGAGATTGGCGACAGTCCAACCCTGTGCCGTGGCCGCCTCTTCCATCTTTGCCATTATGCGGCGGTCCCGCCCGATGCCATGCAGCAGGATCAGAGCGCGGTCACCCACCGTTTCCGGCGCCATCCGCAGGATAAAGTTACGGCAGGTCGCTTCACTCGCCTGGATCTGGTTGGTATCGGCAGGATCAAGCACCCGGTAGATATCGCTATTTCCCCGGCGTTGCAAACGCCAGCCACCGCGCAGCCAGACGTCGCCCCAGGGCTGACGGCCCGATACGCCGGGAATGCAGAACAGCGCCTGCCAGCTCATGCCAGCACCTTTCGGCAGAGGGCGACGATCTCATCGGCCATCGGTGTCAGATCGCGGTCCAGGCGGCCATAGAGGCGGAAGGTTGCGGCCTGGACCACGATCCCGACGATGGCGGCGGTCAGAAGGGCCGGATCTCCCTTGGGAAGGGCACCCGAGGTTACGGCCTGCGTGATCGCCTGCTGCAGGATCACCATCGGATTATGGTCATCACTGGGGGAGATCTGATTGAGGTGCCGGTGCTGGTTCAGCAGCAGGAATTGGAACAGCGACCGGTCTTCATCGTGCAGGCGGCAGATCAGCCGGATCATGGCTTCCAGACGGGTCGCGAAATCCGGGGCGCTGTCGGCCGCTTGCTTCAGGCGTTCGCCATAACTGGCATAGCCGCTCTGGAAGAGATCGGCGACCAGTTCGTCCCTGCCCTTGTAGTGGGCATAGAGATTGGGCGCGCTCATCCCAACCGCCTTGGCGATATCCCGCACGGAAACCGCATCCACCCCCTGCTGCACAAACAGCTTCAAGGCTTCCTGCTTAATCCGGTCTTTGGTCGAAGGGCTCGTCATCACGATCGCATCATTATGAATGAACGTTCGTTAAGTTGATAAAGCTGATGGGGCGAATGAGTCAAGCCCTGTCCTTTTTCAGGGCATCAGCGCTGGTTTCGCCTCGAGATCTGCGAGGGACTGCGTCGCCTCGGCCAGCAGCCAATCAGCGAGGATCTTCAGCCGAGGATCGGTTTTCAGATCCTGCCGCCAGCGCAGCACATGGACCTTGACCGAGGGTAGACTGGATTCTGGCGGCAGGGCGCGGACCAGCCGACCGTCGGCCAGAGCGTCATGCACCAGAAGTGAGCGGCCGAGCACCACACCCAGCCCGTCGGCGGCCGCAGCGAGGGCGCTGCCGATATCGCGAAACCGCAGGCGCGGGGCAGGGATATTGTCGCGGGCAAACCAGGTCTCCCACGCCCATTCCCGCCCGCTTTCCCAATCTGCCTCCGCAGACCCCTTATGGATCAGCGGCATCTCCTCTAAAAGCGTACCGTCGAGAAGCTTCGGATGGCAGACGGGAAAGACAGTCTCTCGAGGAAAGATCCTCTGATCCTCTCGATGGGTCAGATGCTCTTCCAAGACCCAGAGCATCCGCAGATCGACCGGTGTCTCTTCAGCCTGCTTCACATCGACAAAGGGCACGATCTCCAGGGCGATGTCAGGATGCTCGTTCGCAAAGCGGGTCAGCCGGCGCGCCAGCCACCAGGAAATGACCGAAACTCCGGCGCCCAGGCGCAAAGGGATAATGCGGGGACGATTGATCCGCTCCAGTCCCGCCAGAAGCGGTGTCAGCTCCTTCAGTAAGCTCGTTCCAGCCGACGTTAGCTCCAGGCCGGGGTTCAGCCGCTCGAAGAGCTTTCTCCCCAGATGAGTTTCCAGCTGACGGACACGGTGGCTGATCGCGCTTTGAGTGAGGAGTAGTTCCATGGCGGCTGCCGTGAAGCTGCCAAGACGGGCAACGGCCTCGAAGGCGACCAGGGGAGCAAAGGGCGGCAAACGGCGCATCGGCATTCTCCTTGCTCCCCTATGAAATGGATTCATGGGATGGCGCGCAATGCTCATTTGGCAAGCTAGGCGCGGGCAGCCTTTCTGATGTCTTTCGGGACGGAGGGCATCATGGGTGGGCAGGGACGGATTCTGGTAGGCGTGGCGGCGGGCCTTTTATCGGTCGCGATCGGGGTTGGCTGGCAGATTGCGACGCGGGCAGGGGTGACCTCGACTCTGACACCCGTGGATCTCGCCATCCTACGCTATGGCGTGCCGGCCTTGGTGCTCTCGCCGCTCTGGTGGCGGGCGGGACTGATCCCCAAAGGCGTCGATAGACGTGTGCTGGGGGCGATGATCCTGGGCGCCGGTGTCTGCTTCGGTCTGTTGGGGATGGCAGGCGCTCAATTCGCGCCGGCGGCCCATATGGGGGCTCTGCTGCCGGCCTCCATGCCGATCTTTGTCGGGGTCATGGCTTTCCTGGTGCTAGGGGAGCCTTTGCCGCACCGCCGGCTCGTCGGCTTTGCCCTGATCGTCACCGGCATCCTCGCGATTGCTTTGCCGTCCTTGATGCTTTCCAAGGATGGCGCCTGGCGGGGCCACCTTTTGTTCCTGGCGGCATCCTTGCTATGGTCGATCTATACGGTGGCCTTCCGTAAGAGTGGCCTGTCGCCCTGGGTATCCTCGGCGATCATTGCCGCCTGGTCGTTTCCGGCAGCGGTGGTCGTCTGGTTGGTCATGGGCATGGGCCGGCTAATGAGTGCGCCGATGAGCGATATCTGGTGGCAGTTCGTCTGGCAGGGGTTGATCGCCGGTGTCGGTGGCCTCGGGGCTTATGCGGTTGCGGTCAGGAACCTTGGTGCGAGCTCTGCCGCGGCCTTCGGGGCGCTGGTACCGGTAGCGGCAGCCTTGGGTGGCCGGCTGGTGTTGGGCGAAGCTTTGGAGCCTTCGACGATTACGGGCGTTATCTTAACGTCGGCGGGTGTCGCGGCGGTGGCGCTGTTGCCTGCAAAGCCAAGCTGACGGATAAAGAGGGCGAACAAGCGGGGACAAGCAGGTTGATTGCGAAGATCGAGCGGGTAGCGTCCAGAGTGCAATCCCTGCCGGTGATCCGTCCGGTGCTGGCGGCGCTAATCTCCTTGGGGCAGGGCGCCAGCCTCTATCTCGCCAGCCACGTGGCTTTTACCTCGCTGCTAGCGCTCTTTCCCTTCCTGTTGTGCATGACCGCCTTGGTGGCGTTCACGGGCGGGGCGGTGAAGATCGAGACCTTGACCCATCTGGCGTTTGAATATCTGCCCAAGTCGGTGGCGGAGACTTTGCTGCCGGTGGTGGATGGCATCATTCGCAACAAGCGCACCGGTTTTATCGGGGTCGGTCTGGTGAGTGCTCTCTGGGCAGCCTCCAGCGGCATCGATGCCTTACGGGATGCCCTGACCGGCGCTTATCGGCTGGAGGATGACCGGGCTTATTGGAAGAGCAAGCTCTATAGCCTCGTCGGTGTATTGCTAGCCGGGGTCGTCTTCATCCTGCTGTCGCTAGGGGTCGTGCTGGCGCCGGTGCTGTGGAAGGCGGCTTCCTATATTGTGCCGCTCAGTTGGGCCGATAAGCGCGTCTTCGATATCATCCGCCTGACCGCCTCGGCCGGGGTGCTGTTCGGGGCGATTTTGGCGCTACACCGCTGGCTGCCCTGCAAGGCGATGCCCTGGCGGTTCCTGTGGCCGGGCGTTTTGACGACGGCCGTGCTCTGGCTGGCGCTGGCGGCCGGCTTCTCGCTCTATGTCACCAAGCTCGGCAATCTCGGCGCCACCTACGGCAGTCTCGCCGGCGTCATCGGCGTGATGTTCTTCTTCTATTTCTCGGCCATTCTCTTCGTGTTTGGGGCCGAGCTGAATATCGCCATTCGTGACGGGCTTAAGCCAGATCCGGCGGAAGAGAAGACGCTCGCAGAATAAGAGACACCGGAATACGCACCGCCTGCGGGGGCAGTTCCTCACCTGCAAAGCGTCGCCGTAGCAGATCCACTGTGGCGCCGACCGTCTTCTCCAGGGGCTGCTGGATCGTCGTCAGGCGATAGCCCGGCCAGCCGGCCATCACGATATCGTCGAACCCGATGATGGAGAGATCTCGCGGCACTTTGAGGCCCAGCATATGGCGGGCAGCATCCATGGCGCCCAGCGCAATCGTATCGTTGCCGCAGAAGATCGCATCGGGCGGGGTCTTGGCCGTCAGCAGGGCGATGGCAGCGGCTTCTCCGCCTTCATAGCTATAGTCGGCGGCGGCGGTGGCGAACAGGCTGCTGCCGGCGTCATTCAAGGCTTCAGCGAAATAGCGCGAGCGTTCCTGTTCGCTGAAGGCGGCCGGGTTGCCAGCGATATAGGCGATCCGTTTGTGACCGGCCGCGACCAAATGGCGTGCAATCAAACGCACGCCTTGGGCATTATCGCAGCAGATGGTATCGACGCCCGGCGTCGCGCCTTTGCCCAGCATGATGACCGGGGTATGATAGGTCTGGGTTTCACTGACGATGGAGGGCGGGACGCTGCCGGCCGCCACGATGATCGCATCGACTTGGTAGGCCATGGCCTCGAGCATCGCGCCGCCGGTCTCGTCCGTGCGCGAGGTGCGCATCAAAAGCGGCTGCCATTGTTCGGCCCGCAGGGCGCCGCACAGCACCGATAATAGCTGCGTATCATAGAGGCTGGTGAGATCGCCGGTGACGATTCCGATGAGGCCCGTGCGCCGTTGTGTGAGGCCGCGTGCAAGCGCATTGGGCATATAGCCAAGCTCTCTTGCAGCACGTTCCACTTTTTCACGGGCTTTTGTGGATACGCTTGCACCGGGCGTGAAGACACGTGAAACCGTGGCCTGCGAGACCCCTGCCAGCCGGGCAACATCTTCGGATGTGATGCGTCTATTCATAGATAAACCCTGACATTTTGCGCATTTCAGCACAAGAACGCTGTTAATGAAATCGGTCACATATCCGTCATGGTGCGGAAATAGAGCCGTCACACGATTTCGTTAGCGTCCGACCTAGAAATTGCATACGCTTCCAATCAAGCGGGAAAAATATTCCGCAAGATTGGGATGAAACGTAACCAAAGGCGGACGGGCGCACCATGCGCATTCGTTTTCATATCTCAACAGCCTTGCTGCTGTTGGTGCTGTCGGCTGTCGTCGCGACCGCTGCAGTCGGTGGTCTCGCTTTATCGCGTATGGCCCTCCTCAACGAACGCTTTGCCGGTGCGGCGACAGCGGTCGGGATTGAATTCCGACTGGTCGCTACCTTGAAGGAGCAGGTTCTGTCGCTGGCTCGTGAAGAGCTGGAGGCGGTGCTGGCAACCGACCCGCAGGCCCTGAGCCGCTTGCAGGCCAGCGACGAGGCACGCCGTAAGGCGATCGCCGATGCCGTTGCGACTCTGCGGACGATCGAGGGCATGACGGAGGCGGTCTCCTCCTTCGATGCCAGCTTCGCGCAATATCTCGCAGCCGTCGGCGAAGTGCGCCAGAAGGCCCAACAATATGATCTGGCCGGCGCTTTCGAGGTCTCTTCGACCAAGAGCCGGCCGGCTCTGGAAAAGACCGTTGCCGCCACCGCGCTGCTGGCCGATCGCATTGCCGACCGGATGGCAGGCGAGGGGGCGGCCGGACAGGTCTTCTATGAAGGCGTGCGCCGCGACACCCTGATCCTGGGTGTCGTGACGGCCTTCCTGCTGCTCGCCGGCGGTCTGTGGCTGGCCCGGGTGCGGATCTCGAAGCGCATGTCGGCCCTGGGCGAAGCGGTGCGCAAGGTCGCGGCCGGCGATGCCGATGTGTCGGTGCCTTATGTCACAGCGTCCGATGAGCTGGGCGCGATTGCCCGTGCCGCCGATATTCTGCGCCAGGGTGAGTTGGAACGGCGGCGCTTGGCCGCCTCGCTGGAAGCCGAACGTCTGGCCGCCCAGCAGGAACAGCGCCGGGCGCTGGCTCAATCGGGTGACGCCTTCGAACAGGTGGTGCAGCAGCATATCGCCGCCATTGGCGATGGTTCGAGCGAACTGGTGACGACCACCGAACAGCTCTCGACCTTGACAGGTTCGACGCTGGAGCGGATGGGGCAGTTGTCGACGACGGCCGAGGCGACGCAATCTTATCTCTCCGAATGCCGCTCGGCCGTCGGCCATCTGGTCGAAACCCTGCATGGCATCGGCGAGCGCATCGGCGCCGCCGGTGAGATCGCAGCGCAGGCCGGCACCGAAATCTCGCTCGCCAGCAAGGCGGTCTCCGAACTCGATACTGCATCGGGTGAGATCAGCGCGGTGACGGATCTGATTTCGGGTATCGCCGAACAGACCAATCTGCTGGCCCTCAATGCCACCATCGAAGCGGCGCGGGCCGGCGAGGCGGGCCGGGGCTTTGCGGTTGTCGCCAGCGAAGTGAAGACTCTCTCGCAGCAGACGGCGGAAGCCACCCAGGAAATCGCGCGCCGGATTGCCGATATCCAGGCCTTCACCCGTGAAGCTGTCGGGGCGGTCGAGCGGATCGCGAGCACCGTTGGCCGGATCGATGATTATGCGGTCCAGGTCGGCGGGGTCATCCGCGATCAGGATGAAGCCGGCAAGCGGATCGAAAGCACGGTCGCGGCCCTTGCCAATGAAGTCGCCAGCCTCGATAGCGCCGCGGGTGCCATGCGGCAGGCAACCGATCAGACCAATCTGGCCGCCGGCCAAGCTCGGGACGCAACCGGGCAGGTCGATGGCCGCATCCGCCGCCTGGAGGCTGACGTCGGTAGCTTCCTCTCGACGCTGCGCCAACAAGCATAAGAAAATAAGGGAGGAACATCATGTTTCTAGAGATCGATCGGGTCTCGGCCTCCTACGGGTCGAACAAAGTCCTCGATGATATTTCGCTGTCGGTCGGCAAGGGCGAGCTGGTGGCTCTGCTGGGATCGTCCGGTTGCGGCAAGACCACGCTGCTGCGCGTGCTGTCAGGCTTCCATGCTGCCGGCGAGGGCGCGGTGCGCCTCAATGGTCAGGATATGACGGCGCTGCCGCCTGAAAAGCGCGATACGGCGCTGGTTTTCCAGTCCTATGCCCTTTGGCCGCATATGACCGTCGCCCAGAACATCGGTTATGGCCTGCGCCTGCGGAAGATCCCTAAAGCCGAGATCGCGGAGAAGGTTCTGGCCGCCCTCGATATGGTCGGGCTCAACGGCTATGCCGACCGGCTGGTGACGCAGCTCTCGGGTGGCCAGCGTCAGCGTGTGGCGCTTGCGCGTGCCATCGTCGTCAATCCGGCTGTTCTGCTCATGGACGAACCGCTGTCGAACCTCGATGCCCGCATCCGCCATCAGGTCCGCCACGAAATCAAGGCGATCCAGGCGCGCCTGGGCCTGACCGCCGTGCTCGTCACCCACGATCAGGAAGAGGCCATGATCATGGCCGACCGCATTGTGGTGATGAAGGGCGGCAAGATCGAACAGCTCGGCACGCCCGAGGAGATCTATTCCCGGCCGGCGACGCCGTTTGTCGCCGAATTCATGGGCGCCGATAACCGCATCGATGCCGATTACGTGACCGACGGCGACCGCTTGATCATCAAGCTGCAAGGCGAGCCCGACGGGCAGAGTCTGCCGAGCTCGCTGGTCGCGCATCTGGCCGATTTACCGACCAGCGGCCGCTTGCGTCTGCATTTCCGGGCACCCTCCGTGCGCCTCGCGCCGGCTGGGGAAGCCTGTCCACAAGATTGCCTGAGCCTTGGCGGGAAGATCCGACAGAGATCCTATCCCGGCGGTACCTACCGCTATGCCGTGGCCTTGGGCGACCGTCAATTGCTGGTCGATCACGGCCAGTCTCTGGCGGAAGGGGAGAGCGTTCGTGTCGTTCTGCCGGTATCGGCCCTCATGGCCTTTCCGGCAATTTGATCCATCAACCAAAGGAGTTCCAGATGGTTGAGTCTCGTGGTTTCCGTCTGGCCGGTCTTGCGGCCGCCAGCGTCCTTGCACTCTCGATGGCCGGTACCGCCCAGGCCCAGGTGACGCTCAACGTCATCACCGCCGGCGACCAGAACATGCTCGATTACATCAACGACTTCCTGGCACCGAAGTTCGAAGCCAAGAACCCGGGCGTCAAGGTTCGTGCCGTCGGCACCGGTCCGGGCGATGCGGGTTCGCAGTCGGTTTATGAAAAACTGAAGGCCCAGAAGGGCAACGACAAGTGGGACGTCGACGTTGCCGTCGTCCATCAGTTCATCTCGGGCCCGATGATGAACGACGGTCTGCTGGCGAAATACACTGGCGAGATCGAAGCCGGTAAGCTCGCGACCCGCGACTCGGCCAAGAATGCTCTGGGTGCGAACGTCGAAGGCTATGTCATGCCGATGTTCAACAGCCAGATCGCTGTTGCCTACAATCCGGACATGGTAAAAGAGCCGCCACGCACCTATCAGCAGCTGGCTGACTGGGCGAAGGCCAATCCGAAGAAGTTCGGCTACAACGGCATCAAGGGCGGCATGTCCGGCGTCGGTTTCGTCACCGGCTGGATGTATGCCTTCGCGCCGAGCGGCCTGGCCATCACCACCAGCTACGACCCGAACGCCAAGTCGAACTGGAAGGACGCGCTGGCCCAGTTGAAGGAGTTCAACAAGAACGCCGTCATCACCCCGGGCAACGCCGGTACCCTCGACATGCTCGGCCGTGGCGAAATTGCCATGGGTCCGGTCTGGGTCGATATGTTCTACAGCTGGATGGGCGACGGTAAGCTGAACCCGAACACCAAGCTGGTTCTGCTGGGCCCGGGCATGCCCGGCCAGCCGATGTACTACGTCCTGCCGGCCAAGGCCGCCAATCAGGATGCGGCCAAGAAGTTCATCGACTTCGCAGCCTCGCCCGAGATCCAGGCCGAAGGCATCGTGAAGCGCTACAACTGGTACCCCGGCATCGATGCTCAGTACGTGCAGAAGTACCTGGACCAGCCGACCTGGAACAAGCTCTTCACCAACGTTACCCCGGCCGATCTCGCCACCAAGGGCAAGGTCTTCCCGGTCGCAGCCCACCTGAAGGAAATTCAGGAAAGCTACGAAGCCAACGTGACGCAGTAATAGGGAACGGGGCGTCCGGCCGTCTGGCCGGGCGCTCCTTCTTTTCGGGTCAAACTAAGAAAAAAGAAGCGTTTGGGGAGGACGGCGATGAAGGAAAAACGCTGGATATCACTCGCGATGATCGCACCAGCTCTGGTAATCGTCCTGGGGCTTTTCATGTTTCCGCTGGTGCTGTCGATCCAGCAGGCTTTTATCGAGCCTGATGGCGCCGGAATCGGCATGGCGAATTTCGTGAAGGCCTTTGCCCTCTATGGCAAAGACGTACTCTTCACCATCGTGATTGTCGTGGTCGCCACGGCGCTGACAGCGCTGGTCTCGATTTCCATCGGCGGCTTCCTCATACTCTCCAGCGGTAAATATACCGTCGCGACCCTGCGCTGGCTGTTCCGCCTGCCGCTGTTTGTGCCCTTCGTCGTCGTCGCGCAGATGATGCGGACGTTCCTGGCGAAGTTCGGCCTTTTCAACGGTCTGCTCATGGAGATCGGTCTTTTGACGGCGGATACGGCTACCGGTTGGCTCGATTGGCGCGGGATCATCTTCGCGTTCGTCTGGAAGCAGTCGGCCTTCGCGACGCTCGTCATTGGCGGCGCTATGGCATCGCTGGATCGCTCCACGATCGAGGCGGCCCGTGATCTGGGTGCCTCTCGTCTGCGCATCCTGGTCGAAATCGTCATTCCCCAGGTCAAGACCACCATCGCCGTTACCATGGTGTTGTCGTTTGTCATGATGCTGTCGGTTCTCTCCGTGCCGATCATGCTGGGTACCGAATCGCCGACCATGATCACGGTCGATATGGCCTGGCGCGTGAATTCCTATCGCGATTATGGCGTTGCTAATGCGCTGGGCGTCATCTCGCTGCTGATGGCTTCCTCGGTCGCCTGGATCTATCTGCGCCATGCGGCCAAGGAAAAGGAGAAGGTCTATGGGTGAACTCATGGCCAATCCGGGCAGGCTGCTGACTCGCGCCCTGCTGATCGCCTTCGTGGGCTTCGTTATTCTCGGCCCGATGTCGAATATCCTGATCTGGGCTTTTGCCGAACAATGGTTTTTCCCGGCGAAGCTGCCGACCGAATGGGGCTTCAAGTTCTGGGAGCGCGTCTTCCGTCCGCGTGCCGGTGCTATGGACGCCATGTGGAACAGCGTCTTCATCGCGCTGCTGACCGTGGTCGTCTCGATGGTGCTGGCAGTACCGGCGGGTTATGCGCTCGCCCGCCGCTCGATCCCGTTCCGCGCGGTTGCCATGCTGCTGTTCCTGATGCCGCAGGCGATCCCGTCGGTGACGGTGCATCAGAGCATCGGACAGATCTTCTATATGATCGGCCTCAACGGCACGATTCCGGGCGTAGTGCTGGTCCACACCCTGCAGGGGCTGGTCTTCGCAGTCTGGATCACCTCGGCGTCTTTTGCTTCCGTGGACCGCGACCTCGAAGCCGCCGCCCGCGATCTTGGCGCCTCGCCCGGCTATGTCTTCCGGTCGGTGACCTTGCCGCTCGCCATTCCGGGGTTGATCGCCAGCGCAATCTTCGTCTTCCTCGGCTCGATCGATGAATTCACCGGCACCTTCTTTGTCGGTATCCCGGATATCCAGACCCTGCCGATCCTGCTCTATACCGCCAGCATGCAGGGCAGCTATCAGATCGCCTCCATCACCGCGATCTTCCTCCTTATCCCCTCCATCCTCTTCATGGTGATCGTCGAGCGCTTCCTGAAAGCCGACGTCGCCGCCAAGATCGGCACATAACAACATGATACATATCGATATTCTCGGCTGCGGCGAAGCTTTCGACCCGGACCGCGCCAATTCATCGGTGCTGGTCACGGCGGGCGGTTTTCGGCTACTGATCGATTGCGGCATGGGCGTCGCCCAGGCGGTCTGGCAGCGCTCGGACGAGGGGGATTTCATCGACGCGGTCTATTTTACCCATCTGCATGTCGACCATTGCGGCGGCCTGCCGGCACTGCTCGACCATATGGGCGCGAAGGGCCGCACCAAGCCGCTCGATATCTATGGCCCGGACGATGCGCTGGACCGGATTGAGGCCGCGATCGTCTTTGCTTCCTGGCCAAACACCAAGCCTGACTTTCCGGTCAAGGTGCGCCCCAAGTCCCAGCATCCGCAGATCGGGCCGATGAGTGCGCGGTATGCCCAGACCGAACATTCGGCGACCAACCATGCCATTCGCCTCGAATATGAGGGCGCGAGCTTCTTCTATTCGGGCGATGGCCGTCCGACGGTCGCCAGCCGCGCTTTGATGACCGGGGCCAAAGTCGCCTTCCATGAAACTCAGGCGGTACGGGGTTCCGACCCGGTTCCCGGTCATTGCGACTTCGATACGGTTCGGGCGCTGGTGGACGAGCAGGGGATCGGCGCCATGTGGCTGTATCACACCGCCGGCCGGTCGGATGCGGCCTTTGCGGCGCGCCTGCTGGAAGTTGAAGATTCCCGCTTAAGCTACGCTAAAGCTGGGATTTCTTTTGCCGTGACATGAACATTTCCTCCTGGAACCACCCCTCCTGTAGGGCGTTGAGTGGGCAGACACCACTTCAAGAAACCAGGAGGATCGTCATGGAACATCGTGAAGAAACCGGCAACCTCATTGCAGGCGACAAGGTCTCCGGGACCTCGGTCTATAATGCCACCGGCGACCATCTGGGCGACATCCACGACGTCATGCTCGACAAGCAGTCGGGTAAGGTCGCTTATGCTGTGATGTCGTTCGGTGGATTCCTTGGGATCGGCGAAAAATATCATCCGCTGCCTTGGTCGACTCTGAATTACGACACCCGCGAAGGCGGTTATGTCGTCAATCTGTCGAAGGATCAGCTGATGGGCGCGCCGACTTATGACGCCGACGCCACCCCGGCTTGGGATCGCGACTATGAAAAGAACATCCACGACTATTACCGCGTGCCGCCCTATTGGGGCATGTAATCGGTCTTAGCCGAGGTTAAAGAAAACCCCGCCGGAGCGATCCGGCGGGGTTTTTCGTTAAGCCGCCTGTTTGCGGGTGTGCCGGCCTTCCTCGACTTCTTCGATGATCTTGGAGACGAAAGCGGGCAGATCATCGGGCGAGCGGCTGGTGATGAGGCCGCGGTCGGTGACGACTTCCTTATCGTTCCAGAGGCCGCCAGCATTCTCGACGTCGGTTCGGATCGACTTGAAGGAGGTCACGTTTTTCCCGCGCACGGCATTGGCCTCGACCAGGAGCCAGGGGCCATGGCAGATCGCGGCGATGACCTTCTGAGCATCGACGAAGGACCGCACGATCTTCATGGCGTCCTGATTGATGCGCAGCTGATCGGGATTGATCTGACCGCCCGGCAAGACCAGGGCGTCATAATCGCCCGGATTGGCGTCGGGGATCTTGAGATCGACCTCGATGGTGTCGCCCCAATCCTTCATCTTCCAGCCGCGGATTGCCTTGCCATCGGGCGAGGCGACATCGACCCGGGCACCGGCCTTGCGCAACTCATCGCGCGGGACGGTCAGCTCCGACTGTTCGAAACCATTGGTCGCCAGGATCAGGATCCGGGCTGCGCTGATCTTCGTCATGGAGGCCTCCTCTTCGGGTTGTGATACCCGAGGGGAAGGATCGACAGCCCGGTTGGTTCCCTTAGTGGGCCGAGGCGGCTGTCTTATCACCGTCGATGAGGCGCGAGGGGCGCAATTCGCCGGCTCGTTCCAGCACCGGATAGGCGACTGCGCAGATATGCGAGTGGATGCGTTTCAGATCTGAGAGGACATCGAGATGCAAGGCACTCGATTCGATGCTTTCCGCGCGGCCCTGGCGCAGGCGGGCGAGGTGGCTCTGGGCCGAGGCCCATTCGGCATCGCGCACCCGCACCTTATCGTCCAGCAGTTGGCGCGCGATCTTCACCTCGCTCGACATGAAGACGCCGAGCGCCCGTTGCAGATTGGCGGAGACTTGCATATGGAGCGAACGCAGCTCGGCTTCGCCTTCGGGCGAGAAGCTGAGTTTATGCTTCAGGCGCTTGCGCGCCAGTTCCATCAGGTTCTTGTCGATGATGTCGCCGATATGCTCAAGGTTGGTCGAGAAGGCGAGGATCTCGGTCGCCCGCATGCCTTCGCTCTCATCCAAGATGGTGCGGGTGATATCAGTGACGAACAGTTTGATCGCTTCATGCAGATGATCGACTTGATCATCCATGCTTTCGAGCTCGGCGATCAGGCGGCGGTCATCCTTGGTCAGGGCATCCATCGACATCGTGAGCATCCGGCCCACGGTGTCGCCCATGCGCAAGGCTTCGCGCTCGGCGCAGGTGAGGGCGAGGGAGGGGGTGTCGAGGGTGGAGCGATCAAGATAGAGCGCTGCGCCCGGCGTTTCGCCGATCTTCTCGGGAATGAAGCGGGTGGCGAGCTTCGAGGCTGGGCCAATTGCCATGATGAAGATCAAGCCGAGCGCCAAATTGAAGCCGGTGTGGAAATGCACCAACTGGCGGCCGGTTTCAGACGAGAGCTGGATTATCAGCGGCTCGATGAAGCTCAGCAGCGGTACGGTGATCAGCACCAGAATGATCTTGAAGACGGCATTGCCGAAGGCGATGCGCTTGCCCGTCGCACTGCCTTCGGAAAGTGCGGCCAAGATCGGCGGAATCATGCCGCCGAGGTTGGCACCCAGCACTAGCACCATCGCCTTGTGCATATCGACAACGCCGCCATCGGCCAGCGTGACGATCAGCAGGACCATGGCGAGGCTGGAGTGAGCCAGCCAGGTCATGAGAGCGCCGATCAGCACCAGCAGCACATCGTCGCCCATGGCATGCAGGACGAGCTTCAGAGTTTCGGCTTCCCGCAGCGGCATCGAAGCGGCGCTGATGAGCTTCAAGGAGAGCAGCATCAAGCCGAGACCAAGAACCGCCCGTCCGATATCCTTGCTGCGGGAGGCCGACGCCGACAGGAACGTGAAGACACCGATTAGAATAAATATTGCAGGTAGGTGATCGAAACGGAACGATAACAGCTGCGCGACCAGGGTTGAGCCAAGGTCGGCGCCCAACATGACCGCCAATGCCATCGGCAGGACGATCAGGCCGCGCGCGGCAAAAGACGTAGTCATTAGCGCGGTTGCGGTCGCGCTCTGCAAGATGGCGGTGACGAGGATGCCGCTGCCGTAGGCCGTCACCCGATTGGCGGTCGCCTTGCCGATGATGGCTCTAAGGTCGGCGCCAAACGCCCGGACGATCCCGGTGCGCACCATGCGCATGCCCCAGAGGAGCAGCGCGACGGCGCCCAGCAGATCGACCAGAACCATACTTGCATTTGCCATATCGGAACCTCAGAACCTCAGCGCTTGTCGTAGCCGGTCAGGCTGGCGAGATGATTGAACAAATCGGGCGTCGCGCAGATGATTTCATTGCCTTCGTGTAGGCCGTCGCCGGCGAAGAAATCATTCACTTTGCCGCCGGCTTCGGTCACCAGCAGCAGACCCGCCGCGACGTCCCAGGCATTGATGTGGTGTTCCCAATAGCCGTCGGAGCGACCATCGGCGACATAGGTCAGGCCCAGCGTTCCCGACGCACCTCGGACCCATTCGCTTTTGGCAGCCAGCGTGCGGTTGATCGCCTCGACCGTGACGGCATGATCGCGCCGGAAGCTATAGCCGAAACCGAAGCGGGCCTTTTGGGTGTCTGTCACGCCGGAAACTGACATCTTAGCGCCATTGCGATAGGCGCCCTGACCCCGGCGGGCACTGAACAGCTCGTCGGTGTTCGGATCATAGACGAGGCCGATTTCGATCGTCTTGCCGACAATCATGCCGACCGATACGCACCAATGGGGAATGCCGTGCAGGAAGTTGGAGGTGCCGTCGATCGGATCGATGATCCAGCAGCATTCGCCATCGCCGCCGCGGAAACCGCCTTCTTCACCCAGAATACGATCTTCGGGGAAGAGGCGCTGCAAGGCGCTGACGATATGGTCTTCGGCGGCCCGATCGGCGATGCTGACGACGTCCTGCGTGCCCTTATGCTCGATCACCAATTCATGGCGCCGCTTGAAGAAATCCAGAGCCTTTGCGCCAGCTTCGCGGGTAATTCCAGCGGCGGCGGCATGGCGCAGATCAAGCGCGGTTTGGGTCGGCAGAGTCACGATATTCCTCCAGGAACGCAGGATCGAACATAATTTCTATCCGGCATATTTATAAAATTGACATTCCGCTGCTAGCTTCGCAGTGTTACGGAATTGTTGCAATCACGTTTCAATGGCTTGGCAAAAAGGCTGTGATGATTGCGGGGAACAGGAGGAAATCAGATGAAGCGCACGCTTACAATTTTGGCTTTGGCCACCACCGCGACCCTCGGTCTGGCATCCGGCGCCTCGGCGCAGGGTAAGCTGACCGTTTATTGCGGCGTCCAGGAAGAATGGTGCCAGCTGATGGTCAATGAATTCCAGGCAAAGTCCGGGATTCAGGTGGCCATGACCCGCAAGAGCGCGGGCGAAATCTATGCTCAGCTGAAGGCTGAATCGGCTAATCCCAAGGGCGACATCTGGTGGGGTGGTACCGGCGATCCGCATCTGCAGGCCGCCGAAGAAGAACTGACCATGGCCTATGAGTCGCCGGCCCTTAAAGAACTGCATCCCTGGGCGCTGGAGCAGCATCAGACCGCCAAGGGCCGCACGGTCGGGATCTATCTCGGCGCGCTCGGCTTTGGCTACAATTCTGAAACGTTGAAAAAGAAGAATTTGGCCGCACCCAAGTGCTGGGCGGATCTCGCCAAGCCCGAATATAAGGGCGAAGTGCAGGTCGCGAACCCGCATGCTTCAGGCACGGCTTATAATATGGTCGCGACCCTGGTTCAGCTGTGGGGCGAGGACAAGGCTTTCACGTTCCTCAAGCAGATGAACGAGAACGTCAATCAATACACCAAGTCCGGCGCGGCACCGGCCCAGGCAACCGGCCGGGGCGAAACCCTGATCGGCATTTCGTTCCTGCATGACGTCGTGACCCCGGCGACCAAGGGCCTGCCCGTGGTCTCGGTCGCGCCGTGTGAAGGCACGGGTTATGAAATCGGTTCGATGAGCATCATCGAAGGCGCCCGCAACGTCGATCAGGCCAAGAAGTTCTATGACTGGGCCCTGACTGCCGATGCGCAGGCCCTGGGCGCCAAGGCCTCCAGCTTCCAGCATCCGTCGAACAAGTCGGCGCCGATCCCGCCGGAAGCCACCAAAATGGATCAGATCAAGCTGATCAATTATGACATGAAGAAATACGGCTCCAGCGCCGAGCGCAATCGTCTGCTCGCCAAGTGGGACGCCGATATCAAAGCGACGAAATAAAGATCGCTTGTCAAAACTAGCCTTGCGGCCGCTCTGCCATTGGTGGGGCGGCCGCAGTCTCACCTTCAGGGTCAAATTCTTGCGCGCTGGGAGACCGGCCGTTGCCTAATCGTATTCTCCTTCTCCTGATCTGCGGCTGGGTCGGCTTCGCGGTCCTGCCCTGGTATGCCATCGAGGACGGCTTCTGGGCCTTCGGCTGGCTATCGTCATATCCCGGCGCCGAAGCGGCCCCGGCTATCGTTGCGAGCTTCCAGAGCAAATGGTGGCTGGCCCCCATGGCCTTGCCGCTGCTGGCACCGATTGCCATTCTGCGGCGTGAACGCACCGACCGGCTGACCGGCACGGTCCTGATCGCCTGCGGCATCTTCGGTCTCGTCTGGCTGTTCGGTCAGGGCTTTACCGTCGGGGTGCGTGGGTTCGCGCAGCCCTGGATGACCGAAACGTTCGGGCGCATCAGTGCCCGGCAGTTCGGCATGGGCTATGGCGGCCTCGTCGTTGGCACGGTCTTCTTGCTGCAATTGACCATCGGCCTTGCCCGGCGCGGCGCGATGCGTGGCGATGCTTTTGTCGTCAGTTCCATCGGTGTCGTTGCGGCCAGCATTTTGCTGTTCGTCTTCTTCCCGGTCGTGAAGATCCTGGGCAGCGCCGCCGTCGATCCCAAGGGGCAAAGCTCGTTTGGGTCTTTGATCGCCCGTTTGACGTCCTCGGACATCTGGAGCCTCGATTGCCTGATGGGCGGGCGCCAGTGCGGCGTGCTGTGGAATAGCTTTGCCCTGGCGCTGGTCACCGGTGTGCTGACGACCCTTCTGGGCTTAGCGTTTGCGCTGCTGTCGGAGCGCACGAATTTCCGCGCGAAGAAGCTGCTGAAGGCCCTCACCATTCTGCCGGTCATCACGCCGCCGTTTGTCATCGGCCTCGGCATCATTCTGCTGTTTGGCCGCAATGGCGCGATCTCGCTGTTCCTGGAGCAGTTGGTCGGGCTAGAGCCCACCCGCTGGGTCTATGGCTTTACTGGCCTTGTCATCGTGCAGGTTCTGGCCTTCACCCCGATTGCCTTCATGGTGCTGATCGGCGTCGTGCAGGGCATCAGCCCCTCGATGGAAGAGGCGGCCCAGACCCTGCGGGCAAGCCGCTGGCGGACCTTTTATACGGTAACGTGGCCGCTGATGCGTCCGGGCCTCGCCAATGCCTTCCTGATCGGCTTTGTCGAAAGTCTCGCTGATTTCGGCAATCCGCTAGTGCTGGGCGGCAATTTCGAGGTGCTCTCGACCCAGATCTTCTATGCGATCGTTGGCGCTCAGTCGGATCAGGGGCGCGCCTCGTCGCTCTCCTTGGTGCTGCTGGTTCTGACCCTTGGGGCCTTCTTTGCGCAGCGCTTCTGGCTGGGCAATAAGTCCTACACCACGGTGTCTGGCAAGGGCGATTCCGGTCTGCCGTGCCCGCTGCCGCGCCGCATGCGCTGGTTCGTCTATGGCACGACTATTCCCTGGATGATCTTCACCGTCGTGCTCTACGGCATGGTGCTTTACGGCGGCTTCGTGAAGAACTTCGGCGTCAATAATACCTTCACGCTGGAACATTATGTCACGGCCTTCGGCATCGATTTCGCCAATGGCTGGCAGATGACCGGCCGCGCCTGGGGTTCCTTCTTCACCACGGTCGAACTCTCGGCCATCTCGGCGCCCTTTACCGCCGCGATCGGCCTCATGACCGCCTATCTCCTGAACCGCCAGCGGTTTGCGGGGCAGGGGGCGTTCGAATTTACGACCATGCTGAGCTTCGCGATCCCCGGCACCGTCATCGGCGTCAGTTACATCGTCGCCTTCAACGTGCCGCCGATCGAGCTGACTGGGACGGGTGCGATTCTCGTCATCTGCTTCATCTTCCGCAATATGCCGGTCTCCATCCGCGCCGGCATTGCGACCTTGAGCCAGATCGACAAGAGCCTCGACGAATGTTCGCTGACGCTGCGTCACGGGTCGTTCGCGACCTTGCGCCGGGTCATCCTGCCGCTGCTGCGGCCGGCGATCGTCGCCTCGCTCGTCTATAGCTTCGTGCGCTCGATCACCTCGGTCAGCGCCGTCGTCTTCCTGGTCTCGGCCCAGTACAACCTCGCGACCGCTTATATCGTCGGTCGTGTGGAAGTCTCCGATTTCGGGGTGGCGATTGCCTATAGCTCGGTTCTGATCGTCTTCATGACGGTCGGTATTCTTCTGATCCAACTGCTGGTCGGCGAGCGCAAGCTTGGACGGCGTTCGGCCGCCAAAGGCATTCCGGCCGCAGGGAGTCTCGTTGCATGAGCATCATCAAGTCTAAATCCGGTTCGGTCGTCTTCAAGAACGTTAGCCGCCGCTACGGCAATATCGCCGCCGTCCACGACATCTCCTTCACGGTAGAGCCGGGGACCCTCGTCACGCTGCTGGGGCCGTCGGGTTGCGGCAAGACCACGACCTTGCGCATGATCGCGGGCCTGGAAATGCCGAGCGACGGGCAGATCCTGATCGGCGATACCGACGTCACCTACCTGCCGGCCACCGAACGCGACGTCTCGATGGTTTTCCAGTCCTATGCGCTCTTTCCGCATATGACTGTGATCGAGAATGTGGGCTATGGCCTTGTTGTCTCCGGCCTGACCAAAGCCCAGCAGCTCGAAAAAGCCCGCGCCGGCCTGGAGCTTGTGGGTCTGACAGGGTTCGAGAACCGTCTGCCGTCGGAACTCTCAGGCGGTCAGCAGCAGCGTGTGGCCTGTGCCCGCGCTCTGGTGCTGGAGCCGAAGGTTCTGCTGTTTGATGAGCCGCTCTCGAACCTCGATGCCAAGCTGCGCCGCCGCATGCGCGAAGATATCCGCGAGTTGCAGCAGAAGTTGGGCCTGACCTCGGTCTATGTGACCCATGATCAGGAAGAGGCGCTGGCCGTCTCGGATCGCATCATCGTCATGAAGAACTCCCAGATCGCCCAGATCGGCACGCCGAACGATCTCTATGATCGCCCAGCCACTGCCTTTGTGGCGGACTTCATCGGCGGCGCAAATCTGCTGACCTGCGAGGTTTTGCTGATCGAAGGCGAAACGGCGCGGATCCGGCTGGGCTCGGCCGAATTCAACGTCCGTCGTGGACCGGTCACCAAGACGGGCGAAGCTCGTCTGGCGCTGCGCCCGAATGCCGGCCGTCTGACGGCAACCGTGGCGGTGTCGGCCATTCCGGTCGAGATCAAGAAGGCGACGTACCTCGGCTCGCACTGGGAATATACCGTCGGCAGCCAGCATGGTGACATTTTCGTCGTCCAGCCGTTGGATGCTGCCTTTGCCCCCGGCACCAGCGCTTTGCTATCCTTGCCGAGCGACGGGCTCTGCCTCGTCGAATAGGGCCTAGGTGCAAGAGGGTCGCAAGCCCTCTTGCATTCACTGGTATCTGATTGGTAATGTTCTGGCTCTATCAGCGCATAACCAATCAGGATATCTTTTATGGGCACCGAGCAGATCAGTCCGCGCTATCGCGATATCGACGCCTGGGCGCCGGGCGAAGTGCTCGATGCGATGATCGAAGGGCAGTTGGCCGCTGTTGCTGCTGTCCGCGCCGCCTCTGCCCAGATCGAAACCGCGACGCTCGCCATGGTCGAACGCCTGCGCAAGGGCGGGCGGATCGTCTATGCCGGTGCCGGCACCTCCGGCCGTATCGCGGTACAGGATGGCGCGGAATTGCCGCCGACCTTCGATTGGCCACGCGATCGTCTGGTCCTGCTGATGGCGGGGGGCGAGCCGGCCCTGTTGCGGTCGGTTGAAAATGCCGAAGACGATAAGGTCGCCGGTGCGGCCACGATTACGGACCATAAGATCGGGCCGCTCGATACCGTCATCGGGATCGCGGCCTCCGGTGCCACGCCCTACACGATCGCGGTGATCGATGCCGCCCGCAAGGTCGGTGCGCTGACCATCGGGATTGCCAATAATCCGGGCGCCCCGTTGGCGGCTGCTGCCGAACACGGCATCATCCTCGACACCGGTCCCGAAGCCATCGCCGGCTCGACCCGTATGAAGGCGGGGACGGCGCAAAAGATCGCCCTCAATCTCATCTCCTCCCTCGCCATGATCCGCCTCGGCCGGGTCTATGAAGGGCTGATGGTCGATGTGGTGGCGATGAACGAGAAGTTGCGCCGCCGATCCGAGAATATGTTGCGCCGCCTGACCGGCGCTGAGGATGCCGCGATCCGCGATGCCTTGGTGAAAGCGGATGGCAACGTTAAGCTGGCGCGCCTTTTGATCGCCGGCCTCGATCGTCCGGCGGCCGAGGCATTGCTGACAAAACACGAGGGGCATCTTCGCCCCGCGCTGGCCGAAATTCTGGGGGCTTAAGGGCATGGGGTCGCTTACCCTTCGCGGGATCACCAAGCAGTTCGGCGCCGTTCCTGTTCTTCATGGCATCGACCTCGATATCGCCGACGGTGAATTCACCGTCTTCGTCGGCCCGTCGGGCTGTGGGAAATCCACGCTGCTGCGGCTGATCGCGGGCCTGGATGAGATTTCCGGCGGCGATCTGATGATCGATGGCGATCGGATCAATGATATCGCGCCGGCCAAGCGCGGCATCGCGATGGTCTTCCAGTCCTATGCGCTTTATCCGCATATGAGCGTGCGGGAAAATATGGCGTTTGGCCTCAAGCTCTCGGGCATGAGCAAATCGGACGTCGAGGCCCGCGTCAGCGAGACCGCCGCGACGCTGCAACTGACCCCGCTGCTGGATCGCCGCCCGCGTGAACTCTCGGGTGGTCAGCGCCAGCGCGTCGCCATCGGCCGGGCCATCGTGCGCAGCCCGCGGGTGTTTCTGTTCGACGAGCCATTGTCGAACCTCGATGCCGCCCTGCGTGTCCAGATGCGGTTCGAGATTGCGCGCCTCAAGGTCGAACTCGGCGTCACCATGATCTATGTGACCCATGATCAGGTCGAAGCCATGACGCTGGCCGACAAGATCGTCGTCATGAATGGCGGCCGGGTGGAGCAGGTGGGCAGCCCGCTCGATCTTTATGAAAAGCCGGCCAATCTGTTTGTCGCCGGCTTCATCGGCTCGCCCAAGATGAATTTCCTGCCCGGCAAAGTCATCGGCGCCTCCGACGGTCAGGCCCAGGTGGAGATCACCGGGCTGATGCCGCTCTCGGTCCCCGTGGCACGGCTGCCGAAGGTGGGCGAGGCGGTGACGCTGGGCATTCGGCCTGAACATCTGACGGTCGGTGAGGGGACCGGTTCGGTCTGGAATGGCCGCGCCCTGGTGGTCGAGCGCTTGGGCGGCGAAACCTACCTGCATATGACCGGGCCCGGCACCGATCCTTTGGTCATCCGACAGCCCGGAACCTTGGCCGTCAAGGTCGGGGAAGCCGTGTCCGTCACGGTGCCGCCAGCCGTCTGCCATCTCTTCGATGCCGAAGGTCAGGCGCTATGAGCAAGGACTTCGTCCTCGACGCCAAGAACCCGACGCCGCTCTATCTGCAGCTCGCGGATCGGTTGCGGCACTTCATCCGCGCCGGCGAATGGCGGCCGGGCGAAGCAGTGCCGGGCGAACGGGAGTTGGCGGGCCTTGCCGAGGTTAGCCGCGTCACGGTGCGCAAGGCGATCGAGGATCTGGTGCGCGATGGATTGCTGATCCAGCGCCAAGGGGCGGGGACATTCGTCGCTGGCCGGTTCGAGCAGCCTCTGTCGATCCTGGCCGGCTTCTCTGAGGACATGCAGGCGCGCGGCCTGCGCCCGGGCTCCAAGTGGCTGGAAAAGAAGTTGGCTCGCCCGACACCCGAAGAGGCGATGGCGCTGGGTCTGTCACCCGGCGAGCGGGTTGTGCGGCTAGTGCGTGTGCGCACTGCCGACGGCAAGCCGCTGGCCTTGGAACGAGCCAGTGTTTCCGAACGCTATCTGCCGTCGGCTGATCTGGTCAGCGTCTCGCTTTATGAGGCCTTGCGCAGTCAGGGCTTCCGGGCGGTGCGCGCCTTGCAACGGTTGCGCGCCGATCTGGCGAGTGCCGAGGAAGCGCGTCTACTGGCGATCCAGCCGGAAAGCGCGATCCTGCATATCGAACGCCGGGCCTTCATGGCCGATGGCACGCCGCTGGAATTCACCCGCTCGGCCTATCGCGCTGATCAATATGATTTTGTTGCCGAACTGAGAGTCGATTTGTCGGAGGATCGCGCATGAGCCGGAGCGGCGATATGCGGCTGCATGCGGGCCGCGTCTTCACGGGCTATCGCTGGCTGGGATCGACGACCGTGGTTGTCGAGAACGGCCGGGTTGCAGGGCTGGAGCCCGGTGAAGTCCAGGCGACCGCCAAACTGGCTGACGAACATTTCCTCGCACCCGGCTTTATCGATGTGCAGGTGAATGGCGGCGGCGATGTGCTGCTGAACGATCACCCGACGCTTGAGGGGATGGAGGCGATTGCCGCCGCCCATCGGAAATATGGCACCACGGGCTTGCTGCCGACCCTGATCACCGATGATGTCGAAAAGCCGCGCGCTCTGAAGGCCCTGGCGGCCCAGGCGGTCGATTTCCAGACCTCCGGCATCCTCGGCGTGCATCTCGAAGGCCCGTTCTTGAATGTCGCGCGTAAGGGCGTGCATCGCGCGGAAGCTATCACCGCCATTACGGACAATGATCTCGGCTGGATGACGACGCCCTTTGCCGGCGCGTTGCTGATCACCCTGGCGCCCGAACAGACGACGCTTGCCGCCATCCGGCGCTTGGCCGCTGCTGGTGCTTTGATCTGCGCCGGCCATACCGCTGCGACCTATGACCAGATGATGCTAGCGGTCGATAATGGCGTGCGCGGCTTCACCCATCTTTATAACGCCATGACCCCGCAAACGGGGCGTGAGCCGGGGGCAGTTGGCGCCGCGCTCGATACGCCGGAAACCTACGCCGGGGTCATCGTCGATGGGTTCCATGTGCATGCCGCCAGCCTGCGCTCGGCCATCAAGGCCAAGGGCGAGGACCGGATCATGCTGGTGACCGACGCCATGCCGCCGGTCGGGGGCAAGTCGGCTGAATTCTATATCGACGGCCGCCGGATCATCGCCGATGGCGGACGTCTTGTGACCGAAGAAGGCACACTGGCCGGCGCCGCGATCGATATGGCGACCACGGTACGCAATGTGCGCGATCTCCTGGGCTTGCCGATCGAAGCGGGCCTCAAGATGGGCTCGCTCGTCCCTGCGAATTTCCTGCGCCGGCCGGATCTCGGCCGCATTCAGATCGGCGCGCGTGCCGATTTCGTGGCGCTCGACAGTGACATTCAGGTGCATGGCACCTGGGTGAATGGCGTGTAACCAGTTTAATACCATTTAGCATGGACAGGAGTAGGGGAGTGCTCCTAGAATTGCTGGTATCGGGGCGACCCGACAATAAACTGGCCATGAATTGGTCTTGAAATCTGTAGGAGGGAGCTATGGCTTTGCGGAACAAACTGACCGGCGTTTTGCTGGCGGCGACGACGATCTTGAGCGCGACGAGCGCATTGGCGGGCGAGATCACTTTCTGGTCCTGGCGCCAGGAAGATAAGGCGGCCTACGCCGAATACATCAAGGACTTCAACAAGAAGAATCCGGACGTCACCGTGAAGTTCGAGGCGTTCGAACCGACCCAATATCAGACGATCCTCTCGACGGCTTTGGCAGCCGGCAAGGGCCCGGACGTCATTCAGGTGCGCGCTTACGGCAACCTCGAAAGCGTCGCGAAGCCGGGCTATCTGCTACCGCTCGACGAGACGAATGTGCCGGAGCTGAAAGGCTTCCCGGCCGCCGCCTTGAAGGCCGAGACCATGCGCTCGGACAACAAGCTTTATGCGGTGCCGTTCGCCTCGCAGACCATGTTGATCCTCTATAACAAGGATCTCTTCGCCAAGAACGGCATCAACGAGCCGGAAACCTGGGACGAACTGGTCGAAGCCTCGAAGAAGCTCAAAGCCGCCGGCCTGATGCCGTTTGGTAATGGCACGGCAACCGCCTGGCAGAATGAAACTATCGTTTCGGCGCTGCTCTCCAGCCTGCTCGGCAAGCAGTTCGAAGCCGATCTGCTCTCGGGCAAGGCGACGTTCGAAGACAAGCGCTTCGTCGATGCGCTGACAAAGCTGAACGATCTGGCGCAGGCCTATTTCCCGCCCAGCTTCGTCGGTATCGATTATGCCTCCTCGCAGCAGCTCTTCATTGCCGGCCGCGCCGCCATGTTCGCCGGCGGGTCTTTCGAAGCCGCGAACTTCCTGCGTCAGAACCCGACCTTGAAGATCGGCGTCTTCACGCCGCCGCCGGCCAAGAAGGGCGACGACAAGCTGGTTGGCGTCTATTACGACGGCGGCTATGCCATCAATGCGAAGTCGGAAAAGCAGGCCGATGCGCTGAAGTTCCTGCGCTTCCTGGCGACCAAGGATTTCGGCGATAAGTTTGCCAATGGCCTCTCGAACATTTCGCCGATCCCCGGTGTGACTTTCACCGATCCGATCCTGGCGGAGGTTGCCGACCTTAATAAGTCGTCAATCCCGTATCTGTTCCTGGTGCATTTCCGCTACCAGGAACCCTCGGGCTCGGTGCTGATCCAGGCCGGCGTACAGAAGCTGCTGGCCGGCAAGGCGACGGCCGCTGAAATCGGCGCCGAAGTGACCAAGGGCATCGCGACCTATTACGAGCCCTTCAAGAAGTAGTCTCTATCGGCCGCTGCCCTTGTGGGGCGGCGGCCTTTTCTTTTCGGGAAAATCGATGAATTCGCTCACCGCCTTCTTTCGGAAGCCCGGTCGTGCCGCCTGGATCATGTTCCTGGTGGTGCCCCCGATGGTCTTCATGGCGACCTTCGTGGTCTGGCCGATCCTCTCGGCCCTGGCCTATGCCTTCTATCATTGGGAAGGGCTGAAGCGCGGCGAGTTCGTCGGCCTCGATAATTTCATCGACGTCCTGACGCGCGAGCCTTTCGCCGCCTGGACCCTTAATGCCTTTCTGCATAACGTCTGGGTCTTTGTGGCCCTGATGATCGTGCAGAACGGCCTCGGTTTCCTCATCGCCTATGCGATCTCCAAGGAACTGCCGGGCCATCGCTTCCACCGGGTGGCGGTGTTCCTGCCGGTGATCCTGTCCACGGTGATCGTCGGCTTCCTCTGGAAGCTGTTCCTGCATCCGCTCTTCGGCCTCGTGAATGCTGCCCTGGTGGCTGTAGGTCTCGATAGCTGGGCGCAGCCGTGGCTGGGGCAGGAGAGCACGGCGCTCTGGGCGCTGGTGTTCGTCAATGCCTGGCATTGGGTCGGTTTCCCGGCGCTGGTCTTCCTCGCCGGTATGCAGCGCATCCCGTCCGAGGTCATCGATGCCGCGCGCCTCGATGGGGCCTCCGAATGGACGATGATTACCAAGATCGTCTGGCCGCTGGTCGCACCGAGCGCCACCATCTGCTTCGTGCTGCTGTTCATCGGCAGCTTCAATTGGTTCGAGTTACCGTACGTGATGACCGGCCTCGATGGTTCGCCCTACGGCAAGACCGATGTGCTGGGATTGCTGTTCTATCGCACCGCCTTTGGCAATCAGTCGGCCGGGGTGCAGGATTTTGGGCGCGGTAGTGCGCTCGCGGTCCTGACCTTCCTCTTCATCGCCGTGGTGTCGGCCTTCTGGACCATTCGCTTGCGTAAGCGGGAGATCGAAATATGAGCGCCGTCCGCACCGCGCCGGTCGTGCCGAGCCTGCGCTCCTCGCTGCTGCAGGTCTTGCTGGTCGCCAACAGCTTCCTAATGCTCTATCCGATCCTGGTGATGGTCTTCTCCGGATTCAAATCGACCGGCGAGATCTTCTCGACGCCCTTCGCACTGCCGGATTTCGGTAATCTCGCGAACTACGCCCGCATCCTGAGCGAAACCAGCTTCGTCACTTATCTCGGCAATTCGATCGTGGTGACGGGCCTCTCGCTGCTGGCGATCCTGACGCTCGGGATCATGGCCGCCTATGCCATCGCCCGGTACGAGTTCCCGGGGGCGATGTTCGTATTCCTATTCTTCCTGTCGGGCCTGATGATGCCGCTCAAGCTGGCGATCATTCCGCTCTTCATCCAGATGCGCGATTTCAATCTGCTGGATAGCCGCCTCAGTCTGATCGCGGTCTATACCGCAATGGGGCTACCCTCGACGGTGTTCATCCTGACCGGCTTCATCCGCTCGCTGCCGCGCGAGCTCGAAGATGCCGCCCGCATGGATGGTGCCTCCGAAGCTCGCATCCTCTGGTCGGTGATGTTGCCGCTGATCCGCCCGGCGATGGTGATCGCGGCGATCCATAATGCCGTGCCGATCTGGAACGACTTCTTCTTCCCGCTGGTCTTCATCCAGTCCGACAGTGCCAAGACGCTGCCCCAGGGCCTCACCGCCTTCATGGGTGAATATACCACGGACTGGGGCGTGCTGTTCGCCGGGCTGACCCTCTCGGCCTTGCCAATCTCGCTGCTCTATATCGCGCTCTCGAAGCAATTCATCAGCGGCATGACCAGTGGAGCCGTGAAGTGACCCTGATCCGCAAAGGCAGCTTGGCGGTTTCCGCCCAGGCGCGTGAAGACAATCCGCTGCATGGACCGATCTATATGGCGGCGATGGCCTTGGCGGCGCGCGACGGCGGCGCTTCGACAATCCGCGCCAATGGCCCCGAGGATATCGCCGCGATCAAAGCCGTCTGCGATCTGCCGATCATCGGGATTTCCAAGCTCTGGAACGATCGCTACCCGGTCTATATCACCCCCAACGCCGCAACAGCCGATAAGATCGTCGCGGCAGGCGCAGAGATCGTCGGTATCGATGCGACCCAGCGTCCGCGTGATGGCGGGCCGGTCGCGGATTTGATCGCTTATATCCGGGGCAGCCTGAAGGCCGAGGTGTTTGCCGACGTCGATAGTCTGGAAAATGGCTTGCTGGCGGCACAAGCCGGGGCGACCTATGTCGCGACTACCATGGCCGGCTATACCGACGAGACGGCAGCCCGTAAGGGCGCTGGACCGGATTTCGATCTGCTGGAAGCTCTGGTGAAACAGACGAAGACACCGATCGTGGCAGAGGGCCGCTTCTGGGAACCCTCGCAGGTCGCGCGAGCCTTCGAGCTTGGCGCTCATGCTGTCGTGGTCGGGACTGCCATCACCAATCCGCGCGAGATCACCCGGCGGTTCGTGAAAGACAGCGGGGCATGCTGAGCCTCGGGATCGATGCCGGCGGCACCGCGACCCGCTGGCAATTGATCGATGCCGCCGGCGCGGCGGTTGCAGAAGGGCAGGGCCGGCCGATGTCGGGCCATCTTTTCAATGATGCTGTGCGGGAACGCTCGCTCTCGGCCCTTAGCGAGATCATCGCCGATGTTCTCAAAGCTGGCCGGCCGGGTGCTGTCTGTGCCGGCATCACCGGCCTTAGCCAAGGGACCGAAGCTGCCAAGACCTATAGCGATCTGCTAGCCGCCGGCTTCGATCTGCCGCCCGCTAAAGTGTCGGTCGTCGATGACATGTGGATCGCCTATCACGCGGCTTTCAAGCCGGGGGCGGGGATCCTCGTCTATTGCGGCACCGGCTCGGTCGGCTATCACGTGAGCGTGTCGGGTGAGATCGCCCGGGCTGGCGGGCATGGCTATATTATCGATGACGGCGGCTCGGCCTTCTGGATCGCCCGGGCCGGTATCCGCCATCTGATGCGCGATATCGACGAGCGGGGCGAGGTTGCCTGGCAGACCCCGCTGGGGTGGGCTTTTGCTGCCCGCTTTGGTGGGGCTAGCTGGGACCTGGTCCGATCGACCGTCTATAGCGGCGATCGGGGCACGATCGCCGGATTGGCTCCGGCCGTTGCGGAAGCGGCAGAGACACAAGATCTAGCGGCTTTGACGATGCTGGCCGAAGCCGGAGCCGAATTGGCTCGTCTGGCGACGGTTCTGGCCATGCGGGTTGGGCCCAAGCCGGTGATCCTGGTCGGGGGCGGTTTCAAGTTGCATCCGGCGGTTACGGCTGGTGTGACGGCAGCTCTGCCGCCTGCAATGCCGGTTGTGGCGCCCGGGCGATCGGCGGTAGAGGCGGCGGCATTCCTGGCGCGGGCGCTTTAAAATAGCTGATGGAAACGCAGGCGACCCCGGTATCCCGGATCGCCAGGGCAACGGCTGCCCCTTCCGAGAGATCCAGCACGCGCCCGGCGATATAGGGTCCGCGATCGGTGATGGTGACGACCACCTGCCGCCCGGTTTTGCGGGCGGTGACGGTCACCTTGGTGCCAAACGGCAGATAGGGATGGGCGGCGGTCAGGCCGTAGCGGTCGAAGATCTGGCCGCTGGCCGTCTTATTGCCGTGGTGACGAGGGCCATACCAGGAGGCAGGGCCGCTCAGCTTGTCGATGGCGGCAGGGCAGGCAAAGGCCGGACCTGTCACAATCGCCGCGATAAGGATCATAGCTTTCATGGCCCCCACAAGATGTAGGGGGTTGGCCTTATGATTCGAGACGATTTACGCTAGGGTGATCATAAGAAAGTCATAAGGATTAAGGGTGATCTCGCCTGTGTATGGGCCCAATGGTACCGCTTCGATAACTATTTTCTCGTAACAGCCGGTGTGACGGATTTTAGCTAAAGCTGGAGAATCGCGGCCTTCAGCACGTTTCACGCATTTCACGCTGGAAAGAGATTCTTAATTTTCTGGGAACGCGACTCGGGGTGCTCGTCAAGCTGTTTGATTCCTTGCGAACGCCGTATGACCGCAATATCTTGTGTTCACACAGTGACGCGTCGCTATAGATCGGATGTCCCAGAGAACCAGGGCATTCGCGATGTCAGCTGGATTTTTGATTTTTGAGCACGAGGAACGGGTCCATGGATGGTGATCTTCGCAGTTTTGCGCCAGGACGGGTCACGCTAGATCGTTCGCGCGATGCCCTTTTGACCGATTTCGGCAAGGAAACGCTGCGCGATCGCTACCTGCTGCCGGGTGAAAGCTTCCAGGATCTGTTTGCCCGCGTCTCCGGCGCCTATGCCGACGACGATGCCCATGCCCAGCGGCTTTACGACTATATGTCGAAGCTCTGGTTCATGCCGGCGACGCCCGTGCTCTCGAACGGTGGTACCGGTCGCGGCCTGCCGATTTCCTGCTATCTCAATTCGGTCGACGACAGCCTCGAAGGTATTGTCGATACCTGGAACGAGAATGTTTGGCTCTCGTCGCGTGGCGGCGGCATCGGCACCTATTGGGGCAATGTGCGCGGCATCGGCGAGCCAGTCGGCCTGAATGGCAAGACCAGCGGCATTATTCCGTTCATCCGCGTCATGGACAGCCTGACCCTTGCGATCAGCCAGGGCTCGCTCCGTCGCGGTTCGGCGGCTGTCTATCTCGATATCAACCATCCGGAAATCGAGGAATTCCTCGAAATCCGCAAGCCGTCGGGCGACTTCAACCGTAAAGCGTTGAACCTCCATCACGGCATCCTGATCACCGACGAATTCATGGAAGCGGTGCGCGACGGCAAGTCCTTCCCGCTGCGCAGCCCGCGTTCCAAGGAAGTGATGAGCACGGTTGATGCCCGCGCGCTCTTCCAGAAGATCGTCGAAACCCGCATCACCACCGGCGAGCCGTATCTGATCTTCATCGATACCGTGAACCGTATGATGCCGGATCATCAGCGTCAGCTGGGCCTGTCGGTCAAGACTTCGAACCTCTGCTCCGAAATCACCCTGCATACTGGTCCGGATCACACCGGCCAGCATCGCACGGCCGTTTGCTGCCTCTCCTCGATCAATGTCGAGAAGTGGGATGAATGGTCCCAGGAGCCGCGCTTCGTCGAAGATCTGATGCGCTTCCTCGACAACGTCCTGCAGGACTTCATCGACCGCGCGCCGGACGAGATGGCCCGTGCCAAATACGGCGCGATGCGCGAACGTTCGGTCGGTCTGGGCGTCATGGGCTTCCATTCCTTCCTGCAGAGCCGCGGCATTCCGCTGGAAAGCGCGCTGGCGAAGTCTTGGAACCTCAAGGTCTTCCGCTACATCAAGGAACGCGCCGACGCCGCCTCGATGTATCTTGCCCAGGAACGTGGCCCGTGCCCGGATGCCGCCGATGCCGGCGCCATGGAACGCTTCAGCCACAAGATCGCGATTGCGCCGACCGCGTCTATCTCGATCATCTGCGGCGGCACTTCGGCTGGTATCGAAGCCATTCCGGCGAACGTCTATACCCATAAGACGCTCTCGGGCTCCTTCTCGGTCCGCAACCCGTATCTCCAGCGCATGCTGGACGAGAAGGGCCGCAATAACGAGACGGTCTGGAATTCGATCCTGGAGCACGAAGGCTCCGTTCAGCATCTCGATTTCCTCACCGCTGACGAAAAGTCGATCTTCAAGACCGCCTTTGAAATCGATCAGCGTTGGGTGGTCGAATTTGCCGGTGACCGTACGCCTTATATCTGCCAGGCGACCTCACTCAATCTCTTCCTGGAAGGGGATGTTGATAAGTGGGATCTGCTGATGCTGCATTATCGCGCCTGGGAATTGGGCGTGAAGAGCCTCTACTACTGCCGCTCCAAGAGCGTGCAGCGCGCAGCCTGGGCCGGTGGTGCTGTCGATGCCGACAATACCTATGAGCGCCGCAAGGTGATCGCCGAGGTCAAGGACTACGACGAGTGCCTGGCCTGCCAATAAGGCTTTAAGGTTGGTGTGGGCGCGCCCGGAGAGGGCGGCCCGCATCCTTCCCATTTCAAAATTCACGTCTATTTCGAGCTCTAACCTCGAGCAAGGTTCCCGCCATGCCGCTTTTGTCCGCCAGCAAAACCTATAAGCCGTTTGAATATCCGTGGGCCTTCGAGTTCTGGAAACGCCAGCAACAGATCCATTGGATGCCGGAAGAGGTGCCGCTGGGAGAGGACGTGCGCGACTGGTCGAAGAAGCTCTCGGAACACGAGCGCAACCTGCTGACCCAGATCTTCCGCTTCTTCACCCAGGCGGACGTCGAGGTGCAGGACTGCTATCACGAGAAATACGGCCGGGTCTTCAAGCCGACCGAAATCAAGATGATGCTGACCGCCTTTTCGAATATGGAAACCGTCCATATCGCGGCCTATAGCCATCTGCTCGACACTATCGGCATGCCGGAAGCGGAATATTCCGCCTTCCTGAAATATAAGGCGATGGCCGATAAGCACGACTATATGCACAAATTCGGTGTCGAAACCGATGCGGACATCGCCCGCACGCTGGCAATGTTCGGCGGCTTCACCGAAGGGCTGCAGCTGTTTGCGTCCTTTGCCATGCTGATGAACTTCCCGCGCTTCAACAAGATGAAGGGCATGGGGCAGATCGTGTCCTGGTCGGTGCGCGACGAGAGCCTGCACTGCGAAGGCATCATCAAGATGTTCCATACCTTCACGGCGGAAACGGGCGTTCTGACCCAGTCGCTGAAGGATGACATTACCGACAGCTGCCAGACCGTCGTGCGCCTGGAAGATGCCTTCATCGATCTCGCCTTCGAAATGGGCCCGGTCGAAGGCATGACGCCGCTCGATGTGAAGCGTTACATCCGCTACATCGCCGATTGGCGCCTGCAGCAGTTGGGCCTGAAGCCGATCTATCTGATCGGCGAGCATCCGCTGCCCTGGCTGACCCCGCTGCTGAATGGCGTCGAACACGCGAATTTCTTCGAGCAGCGCGCGACTGAATATTCCAAGGCTGCGACCCAAGGCGATTGGGAAAGCACCTGGGGCATGTTTGACCAGCGTCGACTTGCGAATAGTGCGCCCGAGGAAAGTGCACAAGGTACTCTCGGCAGTGTCGATGCCGCTTGACCAGAGCTATACCTTCCGGCCAATCATGCTGAAAGAGTTGGCCGAGTTGGAGTTTAGTCAGAATGATTAAGGACATCGTCGTTCACGTCGAACCGGGTACCCGCGGCGAGAACAGACTGGATCTGGCGATTGCCCTGGCCCGTTCCCACGATGCCCATCTGATCGGTCTGCATGTCATCGAGCCGGTCGTCCTGCCGGAGTTTCTGCTGCAGGCGACCGAAAATCCGCTGTCCGAACTGCTGATCGATGCAGCCGAGGCTGCGGCCGTGCAGGCACAGAAGCTGTTCGAAGAGCGTATTCGTGTCGAAGCGATGTCCGGTGAATGGCGCCTGGCGCGCGGCGGGGCTTCGGCCCAGGTCGCGCTGTCGGCCCGCTATTCCGATCTGACCATCGTCGGCCAGCCGGACCCGAAAGGTCCGATTTCTGCCGTGCGTCCCGATGATGTGGTGATGGAAAGCGGCCGTCCGGTGCTGATCATCCCCTATATCGGCGCGCTGCCGCAGACGGCCGATTATGTGCTGGTTGCTTGGGACGGCAGCCGCGAAGCGACGCGCGCGGTGAATGATGCCGTGCCGATGCTGAAAAAGGCCAAGAAGGTCAAGGTTGTGGTCGTTAATCCTCAGACGGGTCCGAATAACGTCGGCGAAGTCGCCGGTGTCGACCTTGGCCATCATCTCGCCCGTCACGGCGTGAAGGTGGAAGTGGGCAAGATCGTCGCGCCGGAAATGGAAGTTGCCGATGCGCTGCTGTCGGCCCTGCTGGATGAGGGCTGCGATATGTTGGTCATGGGTGCCTATGGCCACTCGCGCCTGCGTCAGACCATTATTGGTGGCGCGACCCGCACGATCCTCGACCACATGACCGTACCGGTTTTGATGGCGCACTAAGCGCTACTGACTAGAAGCAGGGAGTGGCCTGACGGCCGCTCCCTATTTTTGCGCCCGTAAATTGGCCGGGCAGGAGTTCTATTGCCATGCTGTCCATCGAAGCCCGTATCGCCCAGGAACTGAACGCCCGCCCGGAACAGGTGGTGGCGACCGTCAAAATGCTGGACGAGGGCTCGACCGTGCCTTTTATCGCCCGCTATCGCAAGGAAGCGACCGGCGGCCTGGATGATACCCAGCTGCGCACCCTGGAAGAGCGCCTGCGCTATCTGCGCGAGCTGGAAGAGCGCCGCACGGCGATCATCGCCAGCGTAGAAGAGCAGGGCAAGATGACTCCGGCCTTGAAGGCCGACATTCTGGGGGCTGACAGCAAGGCCCGCCTCGAAGATCTCTATCTTCCTTATAAGCAGAAACGCCGCACTAAAGGTCAGATCGCTCGCGAAGCCGGGCTAGAGCCGCTGGCCGACGCGCTGCTCGCCGATCCGACCCTGGTGCCGGAAACCACGGCTGCCGGCTATGTCGATCCCGCCAAGGACGTCGCCGACGTCAAGGCAGCCCTGGATGGGGCGCGCGCGATCCTGGTCGAACGCTTTGCCGAAGATGCGGCACTGGTCGGCCAGTTGCGCGACACCATGTGGGGCCAGGGCATCCTGAAAGCCGCCGTGGTCGAGGGCAAGCAGGAGAGCGGGGCAAAGTTCCGCGATTATTTCGAACATGCCGAAGGCATTGCCCGCATTCCCTCGCATCGCGCGCTGGCCCTGTTCCGCGGCCGCAAGGAAGAGGTGCTGACGCTGAACCTCGGCCTGCCCGAGGATACGACCGTCACCCCTGAACTGCGCATCGCGGCCCATAACGGCATCGCCGACAAGGGGCGGGCAGGCGACAAGTGGCTGCTGGATGCCTGCCGTTGGTGCTGGCGTACAAAACTGTCGATCCATATCGAGATCGATCTGTTGGGCCGCCTGTTTGACGCGGCCGAAGAAGAGGCGATCAAGGTCTTTGCCGGCAATCTGCGCGATCTGCTGCTGGCAGCGCCGGCTGGCCAGCGCGCGACCCTGGCCCTCGATCCGGGTTTCCGGACGGGGGTGAAGGTCGCGGCGATCGATGCGACCGGCAAGCTGGTCGAAACCAGCGTCATCTATCCGCACGAACCGCAGCGTCGCTGGGACGACGCGCTGATGCAGCTCGCCTCACTCTGCCGTAAGCACAAGCTGGAGCTGATCGCGATCGGCAATGGCACGGCGAGCCGTGAGACTGAGAAGCTGGCGGGCGAGCTCTCGACCAAATATCCCGAACTGGGCCTGACGCGCGTCGTGGTGTCCGAAGCCGGCGCCTCGATCTATTCCGCCTCGGCGTTTGCGGCCCAAGAATTCCCCGATGTCGACGTGTCGCTGCGCGGCGCGGTCTCGATCGGTCGCCGCCTGCAGGATCCGCTCGCCGAGCTCGTGAAGATCGATCCCAAGTCGATCGGTGTCGGCCAGTACCAGCACGACCTGTCGGAAAACAAGCTGGGGCGCACCTTGGACGCTGTTGTCGAGGATTGCGTGAATGCGGTCGGTGTCGATCTTAATACCGCCTCCGTGCCGTTGCTGACGCGTGTTTCAGGCCTCAGCGACTCGCTGGCCCGCAATATCGTCGCCTGGCGCGATGCCAATGGCGCCTTCAAAAACCGCAATCAGCTCAAAGACGTCTCGCGTCTCGGCCCCAAGGCCTTCGAGCAGGCGGCTGGCTTTCTGCGCGTGCCGAATGGTGATGATCCGCTCGATGCCTCGACCGTTCACCCGGAAGCCTATCCGGTCGTGCGCCGGATTCTGAAAGCCACCGGCAAGGCGATGGCGGATGTGATCGGCGATGGGGCGACCCTGCGCCGCCTTAATCCGGCGGATTTCACCGACGATACCTTCGGCGTGCCTACGGTGAAGGACATCCTGAGCGAGCTGGAAAAGCCGGGCAACGATCCGCGCCCGGAATTCAAGCAAGCCAAGTTCGATGATGCCGTCCAGGAAATGAAGGACTTGAAGCCAGGCATGATCCTGGAAGGAGCCGTGACCAACGTCACCAACTTCGGTGCCTTTGTCGATATCGGCGTGCATCAAGATGGGCTGGTTCATATCTCCGCGCTGGCCGATAAGTTCGTGAAGGATCCACGCGAGGTGGTGAAGCCGGGTCAGGTCGTCAGGGTCAAAGTCCTGGAAGTCGACCTGCCGCGTAAACGCATCGCGCTGACCATGAAGATGGGCGATCAGCCAGCGGCTCCCCGCCCGCAATCGGCCGCGCCCCGGACCGATCGCAAGGCGATGGCCAAGGTGACGTCGAGTTCTGCGGACAGCGGCGGCGGGGCCATGGCGGCTGCTCTAGCCAAAGCTGGCCTCAAACAGCGGTGATCATGACGGTTTTCTTGTGCGGATATGTTAGCCGCACTTGCAAAATCGTTAGATCTTAGGGAAGTATACGTGCGCCTGTTAATAACCAATTAAACGATATCGCCGGAGATCCACCCCGTGAAGGAGACCTACCTCGACGCCATTCGCCTGACGGAACGACTGCATCGGCAGTTTCTGGAACTGGTGAAGGCGGAGTTAGATCGGCTGGGAATGGAGGACATCAACAACGTCCAGGCCTTCATCCTCTATAATATTGGCCGTGAAGAACTGACGGTTGGTGAACTGACCAATCGGGGATACTACCTCGGGTCGAACGTCTCGTATAATGTTCGCAAGATGGTCGAGAACGGTTTTATTGTTCAGGAACGCTCGACCCACGATCGCCGCTCGATCCGCGTCAAGCTGACGACCAAGGGCCTTGATCTCTGCAATCGTATGGAAGCGATGTTCGACAAGCAGCTGACCGCGCTGGCCGGCGGCATGTCGCAAGAAGAGATGGCGAACGCCAGCAATGTCTATCGCCGCCTGGAACGCTTCCTGATCTCGATGCTGGATTACGGCATCAGGAACCAGGGCCAGGGAATGTTCTAAGAAAAAGGCCCGGTTGATCCGGGCCTTTTGTTTATTGGGCGGCTGCTTTGGTGATCTCGTAGGTGCAGTCGAAAGCTGATTTGGCGACCCGATAGGTATCGGCAGGATTATTCGGGTCCTGCACGATGGTATCGCCGGGTTTGGCCACCATTGCCTCGCCCCAGGGCGCCTGGAAGTTCCAGGGACCTTCTGAGGGTTTCATCACCACATAGCGCATCGAAACGCCGAGCGGCCGATACTGGCGCCAGCCTTTGTCGTCGGCCGGACTCAGGGCCTCGCTATAGCGTTTCGGGAATTGCGCGGCCTTCACGAGATATTCCGAGCGATCATTGGCCCCGCAGCGGTTGTTGACTGCCATATCGCCAGCCTCGGCCGGCTTGCTCTTGGTTTCCAGGCCGTCGTCGGGGACGATCGTGACCACGACCTCGCCCGGTGTTGCCGGGCGGGCGAAGACCGGCTTGGTTTTCTGGGCAAGGCCAACCCGGCCCTCGCTATCGGCCTTGGCGAAGAAGGACTTGATGTCAAAATCCTGGGCGGCTGCCGGCGCGGCGGTCATGAGGGCCAGGGCGCACAAAGCAAAGCGACTGGTGATCATCTCCAAAAACCTCTTCAGGGGATTAAGGCTAGAGCCAGCCCTTGCGTTTGAAATAGAGGAATGGCACGACCGCGGACATGACCATCAGGCCGATGGCGAGCGGATAGCCGAAGCTCCATTCCAGCTCCGGCATCTTCGAGAAGTTCATGCCATAGATCGACGCGATCAGGGTCGGGGGCAGAAAGCCGACCGAGGCGACTGTGAAGATCTTGATGATGACGTTCTGCTCGATATTGATGAGGCCGAGGGTGGCATCGAGCAGAAAGGCGGTCTTTTGCGCCAGGAAAGCGGCATGATCCTGCAGCGATTTGATATCGCGCGTCAGGCCTTTCATATGCTGCTTGGACCCAGATTTCAGCCATTCGGTCGGGGCATTGCCGGCAAAGGTCACGGCGCGGTTCAGCGTCATCAGGGATTCGGTGATACCCGAGACGATGGTACCGGCGCTGCCGATACTGGCCAGCGCTTCTTCCAGTGACTTGCCCTGACGTTTACGCTCGTCCGTGCGGTCGAAGACATTGAGGCCCACGCGCTCGATATCGGCGCCCAGGCGCTCCAGCACGTCGGCGATGCGATCGACAATGGTTTCGATGAGGCCGATCCAGATCATATCCGGCGAACTGGCGAGCTGCGGCGAGCGCTGAACACGGTTCGCATACATGATGAAGGGCAGGGGATCGGCATAACGTACCGTCACCAGCGCCTGGGGCGCCATGATGAAGGTGATGGCGTGGGTTTCCGGCCGGCCGCTGTCGAACTTCGTCATGATCGACGCGGTCATGAAGATCGCGCCATCCTCTTCGTAAAGACGGCTGGAGACTTCGATCTCCTGCATGTCTTCGCGCGAAGGCAATTCGATGTTGAGGGCCCGTTGGACGCGCGCCACTTCCTGGGGCGTCGGATCCAGCAGATCGTACCAGACGGCCGGTGGAATTTCGCCGGGCTGGCTGCCCAACGCCAGACGCTCGACAGTCTGCTTCTCGACCGCTTGTTCGGTCGCGACATACAGGGTCAGCATCGGTTAACCTCTTCCGCAAAATCCCAGGCGCCCTAACGCCTCGGCAAGGTGCCTTTACGACGCCATAATCGCAATGGATTTATAGTGTCGGCAAAGGCACGAGCCCAAGATCATAAATGGAGTTAATTCCAATGTGGAAGTCTTTGATACCCTTAATCGTTGTCGTCGGCGTGACCAGCGGTGCCACCGGCGCTTCCGCCCAGGACCTCGGCACACCCGAAGGCACCCGCACCTGCCTGTGCCTAGAAGAGGGTATCGCGCGCAAGCGTGACGAGATGACCGCCCTGCAGCGCGCCTATGATCTGAAGCGTCAGCAGCTGGCCGAAATGACCGCGCGCCTAGATGGGCAGCGCTCGACCGTCAATACCAGCGATCCGGCCGCCGTCGATAGCTTCCGCATGTCGCTCGAAAATCGTGACGCCGAATCCGAGCGCCTGGACCGCGAAGTGCTGCCGGAATATCAGCAGTCGGTCTCCTCCTATAACGACCGCATCGCCCGCTATCAGCAGGCCTGCGCTGGCAAGATGTATAGCGAGACGGTTCTCAATCAGGTGAAGGCGACGCTGGTCTGCCCGGCCGAATAACCGCCATCGCTTTTCTCGCGCGGGATGCGGTAGGATTTCCTATCGCAACTGCGCGGCGAGGGCTTGATGGCGTGGCTGAAAAACTTCCTGCTCAAGCGTAAACTGCGGAAGCTCGTAAGTGCATTTGTGGGCGATCTTCAAAAACATTACGGCAGTTCGGCTGATTATACGCCGGGGCAACTTCAAACGAGTCTTCGCCGAATTCGTGTGCCTGCAAAGTTAGTCCCCATAATGTTGGCCGGTGCCTTGAGCAAAGAGGCTTTCTTGCGGGTCAATGGCTCCGCTACTGCTGAATCCTATGAAGGGCTTCGACTGCAATTCCGAGATCTGCTGCCCGGTGAATGGTCAGGCGATCATTGGATAATGACCGACGACCACACCCTTCGAGACTTTGATTTCCGGAATGTGGATTGAGGAGAGCGGCGGACCGCTCTCCTTTCTTGTTTACGCCCCGGTGAAGGCCTGCAGCCCGGTCTGGGCGCGGCCCAGGATCAGGGCGTGGATGTCGTGGGTGCCTTCGTAGGTATTGACGGCTTCCAGGTTCAGCACATGGCGGATGACCTGGAATTCGTCCGAAACGCCGTTGCCGCCCAGCATGTCGCGGGCGACGCGGGAGATATCGAGCGCCTTGCCGCAATTGTTGCGCTTGATCAGGCTGATCATTTCCGGCGCCCAGCGGTTTTCGTCCTTCAGGCGACCGACGCGAAGGGCTGCCTGCAAGCCGAGGGTGATTTCGGTCTGCATATCGGCCAGCTTCTTCTGGATCAGCTGATTGGCGGCGAGCGGCCGGCCGAACTGCTTGCGATCGAGGGTATATTGCCGGGCGGTGTGCCAGCAGAATTCGGCGGCACCCATTACGCCCCAGGCGATGCCGTAGCGCGCGTTGTTGAGGCAGCCGAAGGGACCGCTGAGGCCCTTGACGTTCGGCAGCAGGTTTTCTTCGGGGACAAACACTTCGTCCATGACGATTTCACCGGTGATCGAAGCGCGCAGCGAGAATTTACCTTCGATCTTCGGGGCGCTGAGGCCCTTCATGCCCTTATCGAGGATGAAACCGCGGATGACGCCATCCTCGGTCTTGCCCCAGACGATAAAGACGTCGGCGATCGGCGAGTTGGTGATCCACATCTTGGCGCCCGAGAGCGAATAGCCGCCCGGCACCTTCTTGGCGCGGGTCGCCATGCTGCCCGGGTCGGAACCATGGTCGGGCTCGGTCAGGCCGAAGCAACCGACGAGTTCGCCCTTGGCAAGGCCCGGCAGATACTTCTGGCGCTGCTCTTCGCTGCCATAGGCATAGATCGGATGCATCACGAGGCTCGACTGCACGCTCATGGCAGAGCGATAGCCGCTGTCGACACGCTCGACTTCGCGGGCGACAAGACCATAGGAAACATAACCGACACCGGCGCAGCCATAACCATCGATGGTCGGGCCCAGGAGGCCCAGCTCACCCATCTCCGACATGATTTCCCGGTGGAAATGCTCGTCGCGGAAAGCTTCCTGCACGCGCGTTGCCAGCTTGTCCTGGCTATAGGCGCGGGCGGCGTCGCGGATCATGCGCTCCTCGTCCGTCAGTTGGTCTTCCAGCAGGAATGCATCGGACCAGTCGAACGCGAACTTGCTCATGATATGTCTCCCCAGTCTCTCTGTCGGCTTTGATTGTTTGAAGCTTAAAACATTTAGTCTTGCGGAACGCTACGGTCAAACCGACTTGCTTGCAACAGCGACGGTGCGTTAAATCGGAGGCATGAGACGCGCAACGCCCGAGGGCTATATCATCGAGATCATCCGGATCGGCGCCTTTGCCAAGGCAACGGCCGTTGATCCCGATACCGGTCTGGAGGTCAGCGTGAGCGGCCCGTCGCAAGGGGCTGACGCGATGTTGACGAAAACTGCTGTGCGTCGACTTGAGCAGCGCATTCGGGCACTGCGGCCTTAACTTACGTTACTTAAATAAAGCATAGAAAAACGCCGGGCAGGGGCCCGGCGTCTGGGTGTTCCAGCAACCTGAAGCGGTAGCTTAATCGTTGCCGGGGCGACGGCCGCGGCGCGGACGGTCCTTTGCGGAGGCCCGGCCAAGCCCGATTTGCTTGGCGAATTCACTACGCTGTGCAGCATAGTTCGGGGCAACCATGGGATAATCCGGACCCAGGTTCCATTTTGCGCGGTAATCCTCGGGCGTCATATTATACATCGTGCGAAGATGACGCTTCAGCATCTTGAGCTTCTTTCCATCTTCCAGGCAAACGATGTAATCCGGAAAGACAGACTTCTTAACCGGGACCGCCGGACGTTGCGGTTCAACGACGATTTCAGGCTGCGGGTTCCCGAGATCTTTCAGGGAAACATAAACCGTGTTGATAACATCGGTTATGGTGCTTGCCGGCACGTCATTCTTGCTCAAATAGGCCGAGGCAACCTTGGCCGTCATGTCAAGCAACTCGACGTGACCTACAGGACGGACGGATTTTTCTTCGTTCATAGCGCTATAAGCACCTTCAATTGATTGGGAAGACCCTAAAATTCTATTAACCGTACCCGGATCGACTTGTAAATAGAATTGTCGGCCTCTATTGAGAATGTTCGTGTGATAAAACCTAGTAATCGACATTAGAGCTGCATGGTCAACGCGGGGCAGCTTTGCCGTCGCAATGTTTGACCGCGAGAGGACATATGGTATGGTGCGGCCGCCTTCAGACCGCTAGGGACAGTGGAATGCCCGAAATTGCTCCTCAAAATACGATCGCCATTGCAGGGGATCACGGCGCTGTCGAATTAAAGGCGCTTTTAAAGGAGCACTTGGCCGGACAAGGTTTTACCGTGCTCGATTTAGGGACCCACGGTACCGAGTCGGTTGATTACCCGGATTTCGGCAATGCGCTTGCCAAGGCTTTGGCCGATGGCAAGGCCGGGCGGGGCGTTTTGCTCTGCGGGTCGGGCATCGGTATTTCGATTGCCGCCAACCGTCATTCCCATATTCGCTGCGCTTTGGTGTCGGAGCCGCTGACGGCCCGCCTCTGCCGCGAACATAATGATGCCAACGTGATTGCCTTCGGCGCCCGGATGATCGGCCCCGAGATGGCCAAGGAATGCCTGAACGTCTTTTTGGCAACTGCCTTCGAGGGCGGACGCCATGCGCGCCGTGTCGACAAGTTGGCGAACCCGCCAGCCTGCTGATCCGTCGCATCCATCCCTTCGCATCTAGCGCCTGCCGGGGATCGTCGGCGGGCCAGTTTACCGAGGTCCGCCTATGAGCACTCCCAGCACCTTTTTCTCGCAGTCCCTGGCCGATGCCGATCCGGCGCTCAATGCGTCGATCCAGGACGAACTCGTCCGCCAGAAAGATCAGATCGAGCTGATCGCTTCGGAAAACATCGTCAGCCGCGCCGTCCTGGAAGCCCAGGGGTCTGTCCTGACCAATAAATACGCTGAAGGCTATCCGGGGCGCCGCTATTACGGTGGCTGCGAATATGTCGATGTCGCCGAGAAGCTGGCCCAGGATCGCGCCTGTGAGCTGTTTGGTGCCGCTTATGCGAACGTGCAGCCCCATTCGGGCGCGCAGGCCAATCAGGCCGTCTTCTTCGCGCTGATGCAGCCGGGTGATACTTTCCTGGGCATGGATCTGGCCTGTGGCGGTCATCTGACCCATGGCGCGCCGGCTAACCAGTCGGGCAAATGGTTCAAGCCGGTCGGCTATAAGGTTCGCACCCAAGATCAGCTGATCGATTATGATGAAGTCGAAGAACTCGCGAATATCCACAAGCCGAAGGTTCTGATCGGCGGCGGTTCGGCTTATAGCCGCACCATCGATTGGGCCCGCCTGCGCAAGGTTGCCGATTCGGTCGGCTCGCTGCTGATGGTCGATATGGCCCATTACGCGGGTCTGGTTGCCGGCGGCGTTTATCCGAACCCGGTGCCGCACGCCCATGTCGTCACCACCACGACCCACAAGACCCTGCGCGGCCCGCGCGGCGGCATGATCCTCTCGTCCGATCCCGAACTCGGCAAGAAGATCAATTCGGCCGTCTTCCCCGGCCTGCAGGGCGGCCCGCTCATGCATGTGATCGCCGCCAAGGCCGTCGCATTTGGCGAGGCGCTGCGTCCGGACTTTAAGATTTACGCCAAGCAGGTGGTCGATAACGCCCGCGCGCTGGCCGATACGCTGATGAAGCGCGGCGTCAATATCGTCTCGGGCGGCACCGACAGCCATCTGATGCTGGTCGATCTGCGCCCGAAGGGCCTGACCGGCAAGGCCGTCGAACATCACCTGGAGCTGGCCGGCATCACCTGCAACAAGAACGGCATTCCGTTCGACAGCGAAAAGCCGATGATCACCTCGGGCATTCGTCTCGGCACCCCGGCGGGCACCACCCGTGGGTTCGGTGTCGCCGAATTCATTCAGGTCGGCAATCTGATCGGCGATGTGCTCGACGGTCTGGTCGCCAATGGCGCCGAAGGCAATGGTGGGGTCGAGGACGAGGTTCGCGCTAAGGTCAAGGCGCTGTGCCATAAGTTCCCGATCTACTCGTAAGCAAGAAAAGCTGACGGTTCAATCAGTCAAGGAGAGGCAGAATGCGGTGTCCGTTTTGCGGTCATGACGACACGCAAGTGAAGGATTCACGGCCCACGGACGACAATGCGGCCATCCGCCGTCGCCGCTTCTGCCCCGCCTGCGGATCCCGCTTCACCACGTTCGAGCGCGTGCAGCTGCGCGAGCTCACCGTGGTGAAGAAGTCCGGCAAGCGTATGCCGTTTGATCGCGACAAGCTCGCACGGTCGATCCAGATCGCCTGCCGCAAGCGTCCGGTGGATGCCGATCGCATCGAGCGGATCGTCAATGGCATCGTCCGCCGGCTTGAATCGACCGGCGAGCCGGAAATCTCCTCGGATGAAGTCGGGACCCAGGTGATGGAGGCGTTGTTCAATCTCGATCCCGTCGCCTATGTCCGCTTCGCGTCGGTCTATAAGAACTTCCGCGAAGTGAAAGACTTCGAAGATCTGGTCGAATCGCTGAACGTCGACAAGGACTAACATGAGTGCCGACGATGCCCGGTGGATGGCCCAGGCCCTCGCGCTTGCACGGCGCGGGCAGGGGCAGGTCTGGCCATCGGTCTCGGTCGGCTGCGTGCTGGTCAAGAACGGACGTCTGATCGCCCAAGGCTGGACCCAGCCGGGCGGCCGCCCCCATGCCGAGGCTCATGCCTTGGCGCAGGCGGGCGAGGCGGCACGGGGCGCGACGGCCTATGTCACCTTGGAGCCCTGTGCCCATCAGGGCCAGCGCGGCGGCCCTTGCTGCCAGGCCCTTGTTGCCGCCGGAGTTGCCCGCGTCGTGGTGGCGGTCGAAGATCCCGATCCCCGTACCGCCGGCCGTGGTTTCGTCGCCTTGCGGGCTGCCGATATCGCTGTCGAAACCGGGCTGGGGACAGATGAAGCCTTGGCCCAACAGTCTGGCTTCCGCCTGCGCTTCGAACTGGGCCGGCCGCTTTTCACCCTGAAGATGGCCATCTCGATCGATGGCAAGATCGCCACGGCCAATGGCGACAGCAAATGGATCACCGGGCCCGGCGCCCGGGCCATCGGCCATCGGCTGCGGGCCGAACATGACGGCATCCTGGTTGGCGGCCAGACGGCGTCGATCGATGATCCTGCGCTGGATTGCCGATTGCCGGGCCTTGCCCATCGCTCGCCGGTCAGGATCGTGGCGGACAGTCGCATGCAGGTGCCGCTGACCAGTCAGCTGGTGCGAACCGCCCGCAAGCGCCCAACCTGGTGGCTCGTCTCCGAAGGCAGCGATCCGTTGCGCATAGCTGCCCTGGAGCAGGCGGGGGTTGATGTGATCCGCGTCCCACACGCTGAAGGCGGCTCGTTGGATTTGACGGCGGCGGCCCAGCTGCTGGGCGAGCGGGGATTGACCTCGGTCTTGGCCGAAGGTGGCGGACGCCTTGCAGCGGGGCTGCTCAGTACCGATTTGGTGGATCGCCTCGTCGTTTTCCGCGCGCCTTTGCTGGTGGGCGGGGACGGGGTGCCAGCCGTCGCGTCGCTGGGGCTGCAAGCCCTGGTCGAGGCCCCCCATTTTGTCTTGTCTGATCGGCGTTCTGTCGATGAGGACGTGATGGAAGTTTTTACCGTTCGTCGTTAAGGTCCGCGCCATGTTTACCGGAATTATCACCCATCGTGGCCGTATTGCCGCGCTGAACCGCCCTGCTGGCGGTGACCTGCGTCTGACGGTCGAAACCGACATGCCACTTGGCGATATCGCCATTGGCGCCTCGGTCGCCCATAATGGTGTCTGCCTGACGGTCGTCACCAAAGAAGCGAACCGCTACGACCTCGAGATTTCCAATGAGACGATCGACAAGACCAATGTTGGCGATTGGAAGGTCGGCGATTTGCTGAACCTCGAACGGTCGCTGCGTCTGGGCGACGAGCTCGGTGGTCACCTCGTCTATGGCCATGTCGATAGCGTTGCGACGGTCGTTGAGCGTCACGCCGAAGAAGGCTCGATCCGCCATACCTTCGAGATTCCGGCGGAATTTGCCAAGTTTGTCGCGACCAAAGGCTCTATCTGTCTCGATGGCGTCTCGCTGACGGTGAATTCGGTCGAAGGCAACCGCTTTGGGGTGAATATCATCCCCCATACCGCCCAGGTCACCAGCTTTGGCACCTATAAGGCCGGCAGCCGGGTCAATTTCGAGATCGATATCATGGCCCGCTATGTCGCGCGCCAGAGGGAAGTCCAATGAAGTCTGTCGCTGATCACGAATTCCTGGCGTCGATCGACGAACTGATCGAGGAAGCCAAGGCCGGCCGCATGTTCATCCTGGTGGATGATGAGGACCGCGAAAATGAAGGCGACCTGGTGATCCCGGCGTCCCACGCGACACCCGAAGTCATCAACTTCATGGCCAAGCACGGCCGTGGCCTGATCTGCCTTGCCATGACGCGCGATCGGATCGGCAAGCTTGGCCTGCCGCTGATGGCGCAGCAGAACGGCACCCGGCATGAAACCGCCTTCACCGTCTCGATCGAAGCGCGCGAAGGCGTGACGACCGGTATCTCGGCCGCCGACCGCGCCCGCACTGTGGAAGTCGCCATCGATCCGGCCAAGAGCCGCGAAGATATCGTGACGCCGGGTCATGTCTTCCCGCTGGTCGCCCGTGATGGGGGCGTGCTGGTGCGTGCCGGCCATACGGAAGCGGCTGTCGATCTGGCGCGTCTTGCCGGCCTTAATCCCGCCGGCGTGATCTGCGAGATCATGAATGACGACGGCACCATGGCCCGTCTGCCGGACCTGCTGAAATTCGCGCAGTTTCATGGGCTCAAAGTCGGCACCATCGCCGATCTGATCGCTTGGCGGCGCCGCCGCGACAAGCTGGTCGAGCGGATGGTCGAAAGCGAATTCCAAAGCCTCAATGGCGGAGACTTCCATCTGGTCGTCTATCGCAGCACCGTGGGCTATGCCGAACATATCGCGCTGGTGAAGGGCGATATCGCCGATGGCCAGCCGGTGCCGGTGCGCATGCATGCGCTGAACGTGCTGGACGATGTGCTGGGCGACGCGGTCTCCAGCCATGGCCATGAGTTGCAGGACGCCATGAAGGCGATCGGCAAGGAGGGCCGGGGTGTCGTGGTGCTAATCCGCGAACCGAGCCCGACCTCGCTCTCTGACCGCCTGAAAGCCCGTGCCGGCAGCGGGGCAGGGCCGGAAACTCTGCGCGACTATGGTGTCGGCGCGCAGATTTTGGTCGATCTTGGTGTAAAAGAGATGGTTCTTTTGACCAATACGCCGAAAAAATCCATCGTGGGCCTTGACGGCTATGGCCTGTCGGTCGTAGGCCAGCGCCCTTTGACGGTTGAATAGGAAGCCTCGTTCCATGAAGAAGCCCCATATCCTCATTGTCGAGGCCCGGTTCTATACCGATATCGCAGACGAACTGGCCCTTGGGGCCATCGAGGCGATCGAGAAGGCTGGCGCCACCTATGAGCGGATCGATGTGCCGGGCGCTTTCGAGCTGCCGGGTGCGATCGAATTTGCCATTAGCGGTGCTCCGAACAAATACGACGGCTATCTGGCCCTCGGCTGTGTCATTCGCGGCGAAACCACCCATTACGATTATGTCTGCGAGGAAGCGGCGCGCGGCCTGCAGGACATCGTGTTGCGTCACAAGGCAGCCGTCGGCTTCGGCGTCCTGACCGTCGAAAACGACGATCAGGCCTGGGCCCGTGCCAAGCGTGACAAGAAGAACAAGGGCGGCGAAGTCGCTCACGCGGTCCTGCGTATGGTCGAACTGCGCCGCCACTTTAACCTCGGCTAAGCGACAAAATGAGCAAAGACACCAAGAAGCCCCGTACCAACCACGGCCGCTCGGCGGCTCGTTTGGCCGCGGTGCAGGCTATCTACAGCCTTGATATCAATCCGGAATCGGCGACGATTCGGGTGATTGCCGACTTCTCGGGCAATTATCTGATGGAAGGCACCGACAAGATCCTGTTCGGCAAGTTGGTCGATGGGACCCAGTCCCGCCGCGCCGATGTCGATGAGATGATCATCCCGAACCTCGCGTCCGGCTGGACGATCGACAAGATCGACAGCGTATTGCGCGCGATCCTGCGGGTGGCTGTCTGGGAATTGCTGGAGATGACCGAGGTGCCGAGCCGCGTCGTCATCAATGAATATGTCGAGATCGCCCATGCCTTCTTCACGGGCGGCGAGCCAGGCATGGTGAACGGCTTGCTCGACAAGCTGGCGCGGCGCCTGCGGGCGGCGGAGTTCGGCGAGAACGCCTAATGGCAAATGAGGGGGAATTCGAGCGGATCGCGGCGGTCTTTGCACCGCTGGCCGCCGATTTCCCCGGTGCCCTGGGCCTCACTGACGATGCGGCCTTGCTGACCTGTCCCCCCGGCCATGAGCTGGTGGTGACGACCGATGCCCTGGTGGCCGGCGTCCATTTCCTCTGGCCGGCCGATCCCGAAAAAATCGCGCGCAAGGCGCTGCATAAAAACCTGTCGGACCTAGCTGCTATGGGGGCGAGGCCGCTGGCCTATAGTCTTGCGACGCTGCTGAACGACGATTGCGATCTTGCTTGGCTGCAACGCTTTGCCGAGGGGTTGGCTGTTTCTCAGAAAGCCAGCGGGATTGGTTTGAGCGGCGGCGATAGCGTCAAGACATCAGGGCCAATCACCATCTCCATCACGGCTTTTGGATTGGTCCCGGCAGGGACTGCCTTGCGTCGCAATGGCGCCCGCCCTGGCGATAGCGTCTATGTTTCCGGTTTCTTAGGGGATGCGGCGGTTGGTCTAAGGCTGGCGCGCGACGGCGGCGGCGAGGGGCTGTCCGAGGAGGATCGCGCTGCTTTGATCGGCCGGCATTGGCTGCCGCCCTTGCGCCTCGATATCGGTGAGCAACTTCGCGGTATTGCTTCCAGCGCGATGGATGTCTCCGACGGGCTGATCGGCGATCTTGAGCATATCGCCCGTAATAGCGATGTCGGAATCATCATCGACGCGGATCGATTACCATTGTCGCCGGCGTTTCAGGCTGCGATGAAACTTAATCATTCACGCTTAGAAGATGCGCTAACTGGGGGTGATGATTACGAACTTGTCTTCACGGCAAGCTCCAACCAAGGTATGAGAATTAGAGAGATTGCTTCGAAGGCTGGCATAGGGCTGACAGAAATCGGCCGGGTCACCTCTTCGAAGCCGCAACCGGGCGTCCAGGTCGTGGATGGTTCGGGACAGGCTATCCCGCTGACCAGAACCGGTTGGCGGCATTTTTAGTGGGTAGAGGGAGAGCAGAACGCGATGCGTGCCCTGGTCCGATTGATCTTGACGCTGTTCGGCCTCGTGGCCATCGGCGGCGGTGCCGCAGGCGGTTGGTACCTCTATAAGCATGTCGAACGCATGCAGTATGAATCCGGGACACCCTCTTTCCTCGATCTTGATCCGATGAACGTCACGATCATGAAGGAAGGGGTGCCGACCGAGATCCGTACCTACTGGCTGACGATCGAAAGCCGTGAAGGCACGCCGATGGGCAAGGTTCTGTCCCAGCGTACGGCCCTGGCGGCCGATTATTATGCCTATCTGAATGCGCTCGCCGGCCGGGCCGGGCCGGAAAATATCGATAACGAGCCCTATGTGAAGCAGCAGTTGATGATCGCGTCTCAGGAGATGCTGAAGGCCGATGCCGTGAAGGCCGTGCTCATCCGCCGGATCCAGTTCCGCGACCTGCAGTTCGATTAACAAAAAGGCGCCTGCGGGCGCCTTTTTTATTTTGGATAAACGCCCTTAGGGCGTCGGATCATATTCATCGTCGGCGGGGCGCGTCTCGGCGGTGACCCAGGCCAGGAACGGGAAATGGCCGCCCGTATCCGCTAGTTCCAGAATTGCCGGAACATCATAGGGATGGAGCGCTGCCAGCCGGTCGCGTGCGGCATCGGCACGCTCGGTGCCGGTCTTGCAGATCATCACAACTTCGGATGCTTCGCTGATCTCGCCCTGCCAACGGAAGATCGAGACGGCACCGGGCAGGATATTCACGCAAGCAACCAGCCGTTCGGTAATCAGCGTCTGGGCCAGTCGCTTTGCTGTGTCGATATCGGGCACCATGGCGTAGAGCAGAGTAATATCGTGGGCCATCGGCTTATTTCAGGCCACGGGCGATGATGCGTTCGGACCCGAAGCTCACCGTCACGATAGTGCCGACACCCGGGCTGCTATCGATGTTGAAGTGGGCGTTATGCAGATCGGACAAGGCTTTCACCAGCGGCAGGCCGAGGCCGGTCCCCTCATGAGTGCGGTTCAGCACCGATTCCACCTGACCGAAGGCCGAGAGGGCGCGGGGGATGTCTTCCTTGGCGATGCCGATGCCGGTATCGCCGACGATGATATCAATGCCGCCGATGTCGTTCGTCCGCGCCGCAGCCCAGACCTGGCCGCCCGGCGGGGTGAATTTGACCGCATTATTCAAAAGATTGATCAGGATCTGCTTCACGCGCAGCTCGTCGGCATAAAGCTGCGGCAGGCGCGGCTGAATATCCGCGGTCAGCTTCTGGCGGTTCCGGCTGGCGCGTTCGCGCACCAGATTGACGCAGCCTTCGATGGCATGGCCGATGTCGAAGGGACGTTCCACCAGCTCGAACTTACCGGCCGCGACCTTCGAGAGATCGAGGATGTCGTTGATGATGTTCAGAAGATGCGAGCCCGACGAGAAGATATCGCCGGCATAGGAGCGATAGCGGTCCGAGCCCAGTGCGCCGAACATCTCGTTCTTGAGGACTTCGGAGAAGCCCAGGATCGCATTCAGCGGCGTGCGCAATTCATGGCTGACGCTGGCCAGGAATTCGTCCTTGGCGCGGGCGGCAGCTTCGGCGGCATGGAAGGCTTCGCGCAGCTCACGCTCGTTGGAGCGCAGGGTATTCACCATGCGGTTGAAGGCGCGCACGACGGTGCCCAGCTGATCGCGGCTCTCCCATTCGACCATCTGCCATTCCTGGTTTTCGACCTTCTCGATCGCCTGCAAGAGCAGGGCGAGGGGGCGGAACACGAGGTGCTGCAGCGAAAGGAAGACGATGCCGACCATCAGGAAGGCACCAATCGCGATGGCGGCACCGGCGGTCACCAGTTGCAGGCGCAGAGTCTCATTCAGGCTGGCGCGCGACAGGGCGACGGTCAGTTGGCCCAGCGGCACGGTATCGCGGGCCACCGGATGCGGCACCGTGCGGGTGACGGCAATCACCAGCGGTCCTTCAATGGTGCCAAAGGCATGGAGCGGGCGGCCCAATTCATCAACCAGCTTGGCGCCGACGACATCGGGGTCCTTGGACAGCGTCTGCACCAGACGGATGATCTGCGAGGTATTAAGTTCCCAGACGGGCTGGGACAGCGCCTGAACCTGAACGTCGGCCATCACGGTGGCGCGGGTCATGAGGGCGCGGCGGCCGTCTTCGGCGGCAGTCGACATCAGGACGACCAGCAGCAGGCAGAGCGCCACGGTCATCAAGGGAACGACGATAACGGCTAGCTTGACCTGGAGGGATGCGCGCGAGAAAACGCCTTCGCCCCGCAGGCCCCGGCGTTTCTTCTTTTTCTCGTCGTCTTCCTGAGGCGGCGGAGTGCCGACGACATGGCCGGGAGTCCAGCCACTGCTATGCCCGGAAGGCAGCCGATCATTTGTTTTAGGACCGCCGACGCGGTTGGGTTCGGGTGCTGGTTCCGCCACCACAGATCTTGCCGCTTTCACTACAGGTCATAATCAGGGCGCGGCCCGATGGTTGCGACATCCGGCTATTCTTGCGACCTTTCGGCACTTTAACCTTTTCGTTGGGGATTTCCTACTCCAGAAAGCCTGTTGACGACGAGGGGCGGGGGCGGCAATGCTCTTGCCCCATGTTGCTTCTCGCTCTCGACCAAGGCACCACCTCCACCCGCGCTATCTTATTGACGTCAGAGGGGAAACCCCTGGCCTCGGACCAGCGCGAACTGCCGCAGATTTTCCCGCGCTCGGGCTGGGTCGAACATGATCCCGAAGAGATCTGGCGCGCGACTCAGGCCGTGATCAGCGGCGCTTTGAGCAAGGCCGGTGCCAAGGCGAGCGATGTTGGTGGGCTCGGCATTACCAATCAGCGTGAAACCACCATCGTCTGGGACCGACGGACCGGCAAGCCGATCCATAATGCGATCGTCTGGCAGGATCGCCGCACATCCGACATCTGCGAAAAGCTATTCGCGGCGGGTCATGGTGAGACCTTCACGGCCAAGACCGGCCTGCTGCTCGATCCCTATTTCTCCGGCACCAAGATCGCCTGGATCCTCGATCAGGTGGCAGGTGCCCGTGATCTGGCCGCTGCCGGCCATCTGGCGTTTGGCACGGTCGACTGCTTCCTGCTCTGGCGCCTGACGGGTGGCAAAGTGCATGCGACCGATGCCACCAATGCCTCGCGCTCGCTGCTTTATGATATCGGCAAGGGCGATTGGGACGACGAGCTCTGCGGTCTCCTCAATGTGCCGCGCAGCCTGCTGCCGAAGGTGGTCGATAGCGCCGGTATTGTCGGCCATGTCGATGCCTCGCTCTTCGGCCATGCCATTCCGATCGCCGGTATTGCGGGCGATCAGCAGGCAGCCACGGTCGGGCAGGTGTGTTTTGCGCCCGGCACGATCAAATCGACTTACGGCACCGGTTGCTTCGTCGTCTTGAACACGGGCGAGACCCGGGTTGCTTCCAAGAACAAGTTGCTGACCACCATCGCTTATAAGATTGGTGGCAAGCCGACCTATGCCGTCGAAGGATCGATCTTCGTCGCCGGCGCTTCGATCCAATGGCTGCGCGACGGCTTGAAGCTCTTTGCCTCGGCCGGCGAAACTCAGGCGCTGGCGGAAGCGGCACCGGCCGATGATGGCGTTTACCTGGTGCCGGCCTTCACCGGTCTTGGCGCGCCCTATTGGGATGCCCATGCGCGCGGTGCGATCCTGGGCCTGTCGCGCGATACCGGCATTGCGACCCTGGTACGGGCCGCGCTGGAAGCCGTCTGCTATCAGACCCGCGACCTCTTGCAGACCATGCAGGCTGATGGCGCCGATAAGCCGGTGGCTTTGCGCGTCGATGGCGGCATGACCGCCAATGATTGGGCGATGCAGTTCTTGGCCGATATCCTGGATGTGCCGGTCGAGAGGCCGAAGATCCTGGAGACGACGGCGCTGGGCGCTGCTTATCTCGCGGGGCTCGGTGTCGGCCTTTATAAATCGACCGACGATCTCACGAGCCTCTGGCAGCGCGACCGCTTGTTCGAACCGAACATGGATGCCGCGCGTCGCGACCGATTGTATGCCGGCTGGCGGCAGGCTGTTGACCGTATCTTGACCAAGTAGCTTTGTGCTTGCCTATCGGCCTTTGGCCTATTTGAGGCGATGGCGCTTAAAGATCGTCCCATAAGTCTTTGACAAGACGTTCAATTGCCGCCTCATCGCGGCGATAGAAAATCCATTGTTTGATCTTGGTCGGGATCACCAGGCCGGTCGCGGTTAGCAGCCGCATATGTTCTGACAGGGTCGGCTGACTGATGCCGAGCTTGTCCGCCAGAAACAGACCGCAGACGCCATCCTCGATCAGATCGCCGTCCTGCTGGGGCGGGAAATGGGCGGCCGGGTTCTTCAGCCAGCGCAAAATTTGCAGACGGCGTTCGTTTCCCAAGGCGCGAAAGATCTCGTGCAAAGACATATTGCTAATTTGCCAATCGACGAATTAAGGTCAAGCCCTAATCCGAGGAGAGGCCATCATGGCGATGTCATTTGACCCAAGTGAAGCCGATATCCGCGCCGCCTATGCGCGCATTAATGGGCATATTCGACGCACCCCGGTGATCCATCTCGACCCGGCGGACTTCGGTTTTACGGGGGCGCCGCTCAGCGTGAAGCTCGAATTTATGCAGCATTCCGGTTCCTTTAAGGCGCGCGGGGCTTTCACCCATTTGCTGGGCGCCGACGTGCCGAAGGTCGGCGTGACGGCGGCATCGGGTGGCAACCACGGCGCGGCTGTGGCCTATGCGGCGGCCAAGCTCGGCATTCCGGCTAAGATCTTCGTGCCGTCGGTCGCAGCCCAATCCAAGATCGATCGCATCAAGGCGACCGGCGCCGATCTCGTCATCGCCGGCGACCGTTATGCCGATGCCTTATCGGCTTCCGAAGCCCATATTGCTGCCAGCGGGGCCTTGGCCATTCATGCCTATGACCAGCCCGCGACGTTGCTAGGGCAGGCGACGACGGCACTGGAGTTTGAGGAACAGGTGCCCGATGTCGATACCATCCTGGTCGCGGTTGGCGGCGGCGGTCTGATCGGCGGCATGGCGGCCTGGTATCGTGGGCGCAAGAAAGTCGTCGCAGTCGAACCCGCCAGCGCCCCGACCTATGCCGAAGCGCGCAAGGCAGGCCAGCCAATCGATGTGGATGTTGGCGGCATCGCCGTCGATTCGCTCGGCGCCCGCCGGATCGGCAGCCTGATGTTCCCGCTGGCCGCAAAATATGTCGCCGAGGTGGTGCTGGTCACGGACGAGGCTATACGCAAGGCGCAGGAGCTTCTGTGGCAGCAGGCACGCATCGTGGCAGAGCCGGGCGGCGCCACAGCCTTGGCTGCACTGGTCGGTGGTGCCTATAAGCCGGAGCCGGGCGAGCGGGTAGGGTTGCTGATTTGCGGCGGTAATCCGAAGGCGGAGCCAAGTTTCTAAGTCTTTTAGATCGTCATCCTCGGGCCCCGACCCGAGGATCTTTCCACACTCGATCTTCGCTTAAAGATCCTCGGATCAAGTCCGAGGATGACGGCGGAGTGTGAAGAGAGTGGCCTCAAGCAGCGCGAAGCGCGATGGGCCAACACAAAATCTACGAGCCGGCGGGCGTGGCCTGACCGGGTTTCACCCTGGCCCAATAGACGATGCAATTGTTGGTGCGGTCGCGATGGAACCAATAATCGCGGTCGGCCTTGGCCTTCTTGAAGGGATCGAACAGATTGAGGCCGGTGCCCTTGGCGCCGCCAACCGTGGCCGCCCCATTGGGGCCGCTGAAGGTGCCGGAATATTTATAGGGCACCTTCTGATTGAACTGCCCGACCGAGCACATTTTCGACAAAGCTTTGTCGATATCGCCGACCTGCCAATTGGGCAGTGGGGTGCGCAGAACATGCACCACACCCTTGGGCTGGCGCAGCACCGGATAGGTGTCTTCGGCAGCATGACCCATTATCGGCGCAAAGCCGACGGCAAGGGTCAGAAAGGCAAGGTGAAACGGGCGCATGGCAGAAAGCTACACGAAACGAGCAGCTTGTGCCACCTGCCTTATGCGGCGTCGCAGCGTAATTTCTTACGGGTCGTCTCGATAAACCGATCAAAACCGAGGGCGGGCAGGCAGCTCGAGCAGCCTTCGTTCAGGAGGGCGGCCGCTTCGGCGATGGTGGCTTGCGGCAGCGGCGTCGCCTCGACTTCGACATGTTGGAAAGATCCGGTCGCGGCGTCATAGGCCATCAGATCGCCCGTCGCGAGGTCGAAGTACCAACCGTGCAGTTGCAGCGTGCCGGCCTCGACCTTTTCCCTAAGCCAGGGGAAGGTCAAAAGGTTGGAGAGCGAGACCAGGACGGCCGCCTGTTCGACGGTACGGCGGCGCTCGACATCCGTCGCGTCCTCGGGCAAGGCGGTGAGAGCGGTCAGGGCCGGTTCGGCAATCTTCACCCAATCGGCGACGAACTCGAACTGGCCGGCCGTGCCTTCGGCCAGCGCGCGCAGGCCGCCGCATTGGGCATGGCCCAGCACCACCAGGTGATCGACATTGAGGCCGCGCACGCCGAATTCAATGGCGGCGGATGTGCCGTGATAGCTGTGATCGTCGGCCTGACGCGGCGGCACGATGGCGGCCACATTGCGCACGACAAACAGATCGCCCGGCTTGGTCTGGGTCACGATGGCGGGATCGACGCGAGAATCCGAGCAGCCGACGATCAGAACGGCCGGCGCCTGACCCCGATTGGCGAGATCCTGATAAAGCTCGCGATCCTGCTCGAAGTAGGTCTCGCGGAAGGTTGCAAAGCCCTTGGCCAGGCGGCCCATTGCTTCGTCCATTGCCTACTCCTTCCGTCATACAAACATTCTTGCTGCCCAGATCGCATGCTGCGCGCGCGAAAGCAAGGAAAAGCCATGCCCGAGATTGGGCAGCGAGATTGGGGATTGCATCCGATATCGGATGCCCTTATGGTCCGCGCCCTTTTTTGATTGGCAGGAGGCGGGGCGATGCAGTGCGGATTGGATTTCGGAACATCGAACTCGGCCCTCGCCATCGCAGAAGACGCCGGCGCGGGCCGTCTGATCCCGCTCGAGGGCGATAACCGCACCATGCCGAGCGCGCTGTTCTTCGCCGAGGCCGATAAGTCGGTTTCTTATGGCGCCAGCGCGGTCGAACGCTATCTTGGTGGCGAAGAAGGCCGCTTGATGCGGTCGCTCAAATCCACGCTCGGTACCAGCCTGATCCGCGAAGACACCATGGTGCTGGGGCGCCGGCGTTCCTTTACCGATATCCTCGCGATCTACCTCTCCGAAGTGAAGCGCCGGGCCGAAGCCTCGCTGGGCGACAAGCTGACCCAGCTCGTCCATGGCCGGCCGGTGCGTTTCGTCGAAGATGATCCTGAAGGCGATGCCGCCGCCGAAACCGCTTTGCGCGACCTGGCCCATAAGATCGGCTATCGCGATGTGGTGTTTCAGCCCGAGCCTATTGCTGCTGCAACGGCGGTCGAGACGGGCCTTGAGTCCGGCACGCTGATCTTGATCGCCGATATTGGCGGCGGCACCTCGGATTTTTCCATCGTGCGTGCCGATCCGAACCGCACCCAGGTTCTCTCGCACGATGACGACATCCTAGCGGCGCACGGCTTGCGTCTTGGCGGCACGGATTTCGATCGGCTGCTCAATCTAGCAACCATCCAGCCGGAGTTCGGCTATGGCCTGGGCATGCTGCGCGACGGCATGGCGCCGCCGAACTGGCTCTATACCAAGCTCGCGAGCTGGCCGGAGATCAATCAGCTCTATACCCTCAAAACCAAGCGCGAGGTTGCCTCGATGGCCGAAGAGGCTAGCGAGCCGCGTCGCTTGCAGCGCCTGAGCCATGTCTTGGCCGAGGAGCTGGGCCATCGGCTAGCCTCCTCGGTCGAAGGCGCGAAGATCCGCCTGTCGTCGACGCCCGTGACGCCGGTCGATTTGAGCGCCGTGGAAGCGGGTCTCAGCGTCGAGGCGACCCAGGTTGCCCTGGGTGAGGCCGTTGCTGCCGGCATGTCCCGCTTGACGGAGGCAACGGGCGAAACTCTGCGCCGTGCCAATCTGACCGGCGAGCGCATCGGCGCCCTGGTCTTTACCGGCGGCAGTAGTTTGATGCCCCTGGTACGCCAGGCGATCGCTCGGGCGCTCCCCATGGCCCGCACTGTCGATTATGACGCCTTCGGCGGCGTTGCTGCGGGTCTGGCACGATCGGCCCGACTCGTCTTCGCTTGATAGGAACCTAACCGCCCTGGCAGGCTTGAGCTCTGGGGGGAACAAGAATGCCGGATGGACAATTGGCGTTTCGGCTGGCCGTGGCTCTTGCCATCGGCCTGCTGATCGGGTTGGAGCGCGGTTGGAAACACCGCGAGGGGGAAGAGGGTAGCCGTACGGCGGGCCTTCGCACTTTTGCCATCACAGGGCTGCTGGGCGGTATTGCCGGCGCGCTGGAACAGATCATGGGGCCAATGATTCTGGCCGCCGTGTTCCTAGCTTATACCGCGACCCTACTGCTCTTCACGCGGATGAAGATGGCAGCTGAGGAGCATTATGGCGCGACGAGCAGTATTGCCGCCCTGCTGACCCTGGCGCTTGGCGCAATGGCTGTGGTCGGCGAGGTTCAGGTCGCCATTGGTGCGGGTGTTGCGACGGCGGTGCTGCTTGCCTTGAAGCAGCCTTTGCATTCCTGGTTGCGGCGGATGAATTGGGAAGAATTCCGCGCCGTGCTGATGCTGCTGGCCATGGCTTTCCTGCTGTTGCCGCTGCTGCCGGACCGCACGATCGATCCCTGGGATGCCATCAATCCCCGCACCGTCTGGATTATGGCGATCGCCATCTGCGGCGTTTCCTTCTTCGGGTATGTCGCGGTTAAGGCGGCCGGGGCAGAGGCTGGGCTTTCGCTGGCGGCAGTGACCGGCGGGCTTGCCTCCTCGACCGCGACGACGTTGACGCTTGCCCGGATGGCTCGTGACAATAATGGCCAGGAAAATTCGGCCCCGATGCTGCTGGCGGGCGCCATTCTGCTAGCCGGCGCCGTGATGATGTGCCGCGTCATCGTGGTCGCCAGCGTGCTGAACAGTGAAATGCTGATCCCGCTGGTGGGACCGTTGGGAGCCGGCGCAGTGGCGTCGCTGCTACTTGCCGCTGGAATGATGCTCTATCATCGCCGATCTGCTGGCAAATCCCCGAACCTAAAGATCAAGAACCCCTTCGAGTTTGTGATGGCGTTGAAGCTCTGCGCGATCATCACAGTGCTGCTGGCGGCCGCCAAGATCGCTAAGAGCTATTTCGGCGACAGCGGCCTTCTGGGGCTGGCGCTGATCTCGGGCCTTGCCGATGTCGATGCCCTGACCCTATCGCTGGCTCGGATGGCGGGCGGTGAGGTGACGGCAGCCATGGCGGCGGGCGGTATCGGGCTGGCCGTCGCTTCCAACAGCGTCAGCAAGGCGGTGCTGACGGCCAGCATCGGTGGCCGCGCCGTGGGCCTGTGGGTCGGTGCAGGCACCGGTATCATCATCGCAGCCGGCGGCGCCGGTTTTTGGTTGATCTCAGTGGCCGGCCTGGGTCAGTAGAGCCCGTAGATTGGCGATCACGGCATCGAACATCGCCTCGGTCAGGCGGTTGGTGTTCACGTTGTAGCGTGAGCAATGATAGCTATCGGCCAGAATCAGGTTGGGGCGCACCTGATGCACGGCGCCATGACCGAAAGCATGGCGGGCTACCGGGATCTTCAAGGTCCGCAGTACGCTCTGATGGGCGATGGTGCCGAGCGCCAGGATGATCTGCAGCCGCGGCAGGGTGTCGATCTCTGACACCAGGAACTGGCGGCAGGTGTTGATCTCTTCGCCGACCGGCTTGTTTTCGGGCGGCACGCAACGCACAGCATTGGTGATGCGGCAGTCGATCAGTTCCAGGCCATCGTCCGGGCGCTTGTCATAGGTGCCGATGGCAAACCCATGGCGCTTCAAGGCGGCATAAAGAGTGTCGCCGGCATAGTCGCCGGTGAAAGGCCGGCCGGTGCGATTGGCACCGCGCAGACCGGGGGCAAGCCCGACGATCAGCAGCGGGGCATTTTCGGGGCCCCAACTGGGGACCGGGGAATTCCAGGCACCCGGTAAAATGGACTTCGCCTCGCCGCGGAAAGCGACGAGGCGAGGGCACAGCGGGCAGTCCCGGGACGGAGCCGGGATCGAAGACGCCAAGATCAATCGACGTCCCCATCGCGCTGGATGAACTTCGGTGCATCATCGGCAAAGCCACGGGTGTCACGGGGCGAGGGGCCGCTGCCGGCTGGGCCGCCTTCACGCGGAGCGGAATGGGCGCGGGCGATCTGGGTGCCAAGGTCCTGCAGTTCGACAAAAACGTCGGCCTGGCGGCGTAGTTCGTCGGCGACCATCGGCGGCTGGGTGCGGATCGTCGAGACAACGGTGACTCGCTTGCCCTTGGACTGCACGGCCTCGACCAGGCGGCGGAAATCGCCATCGCCGGAGAAGAGCACAAAATGATCGGCAAACGGCGACAGCTCCATCATATCGATGGCCAGCTCGACGTCGATATTGCCCTTCACCTTCCGGCGGCCAAGGCTATCGGTATATTCCTTGATCTGCTTGGTAATGACCGTATAGCCGTTATAGTCCAGCCAATCGACTAGCGGGCGGATCGGCGAAAATTCCTGATCTTCGTTGAGCGCGGTGTAATAGAAGGCGCGGATCAGCATCGCCTTCTTGGAGAATTGGTCCAGCAGCTTGCGGTAATCAATGTCGAAGCCCAAGGTGCGGGCGGCGGAATAAAGATTGGCCCCATCGATAAAAACGGCGACCCGCTCGGTCGGATAAAATTGCATGGTGCTACCTTCTAAACGTGACTGTTGATATCGCTTGTGGAGATCAAATGACGCCTCCAAATCCGAGGGGACGTTAAACTGAGGGCGCGCATGACTGCAAGTCGTAAAAATCCAGGAAATCCGCAGGGCAAACCTGCGCCGATTCTCATAGCGCTTGGCGGAAATCTACCTTCGAAAGCCGGCGGCGCGGACTTGACCTTGCGTGCCGCTCTGGATGACTTGCACGCCTCTGGTGTAATTGTTGAGAACTGCTCGCGTTTCTATCGCAGCGCTCCCGTTCCTATTTCCGATCAGCCCGATTTCATCAATGCCGTGGCCCGGGTTTCAACCGACCTCGCGCCGGCAGCGCTACTAACCTTACTGCATGAGATCGAAGCGCGGTTCGAGCGGGTGCGCGCAGAGCGCAATGCCGCGCGCACCTTGGATCTCGATCTCCTAACCTATGGCAATCTGGTCAGCGATCTGCCGATCCTGCCACACCCGCGCTTGGCAGAGCGGGCCTTCGTGCTGCTGCCGATGCAGGATGTGGTGCCGGATTTTATTCACCCGATCAGCGGTCTGCGGCTGGCTGATATGGTGGCGGCCTTGCCGCCGGGGCAGGTGTGCCTCCCGATGGAAGCGGCCCGTATGACTTGATTTGTCAAGAGCATCGTTCTATAAGCCGCGTTCAACTTAGTTTCATTGATAGACGAGTGTCCCATGGCCCGCGTTACCGTCGAAGATTGCGTCCTGAAAGTTCCGAACCGTTTCGAGCTGGTGTTGATCGCCGGCCAGCGGGCACGCGACATTGCTTCGGGTACGCCGATCTCGGTCGATCGCGACAATGACAAGAACCCGGTTGTGGCCTTGCGCGAAATTGCCGAGGACAAGCTGGATCTCGAAGTGATCCGCAATCAGCTGGTCAAGGGCCTGCAGAAGGCCGTCGACAACGACGAGCCGGAAGATGAAGTCATCGAGTTCCTGTCGAACGAACAGGATCTCGTGCGCGACATGGCCGTTAATGAAGCCCTGGACAGCGCTGACGAAGACGACCTGGGCGACGAGCCGGTTGTTGCGGAAGACGATAGCGACGTTTAATCGCGTTGCGATCACGCAATTTGGTACAGGACGGCGCCCCCAGATGGGGGCGCCGTTTTTCGTCGCAGATCAGGGTTGCTGACTCTTGCTTGTTTCGCGCCGCGTGACAAACTGATTGACAGAACAAGTGGTTGGTAAGGGTAGGGGTAAGTAGGCGTGGCAGCGGCAATGATCCGTCAGTATGAGCTGGTCGAAAAGGTGCGGGCTTATGATCCCGGCGCCGACGAAGACCTGCTGAACCGCGCCTATGTGTTTGCGCTCAAAGCCCATGGTGCCCAGACCCGTGCGTCGGGCGATCCCTATTTTTCCCATCCACTCGAAGTGGCAGGCATCCTCACCGATTATCGCCTCGACGCCGCCTCGATCGCGACTGCTCTGCTGCATGATGTGATCGAGGATACGCCTATCACGCTGGCGGAAATCGACAAGGCGTTTGGCAAGGAAATCGGCCGGCTGGTCGATGGCGTCACCAAGCTGACCCGCCTCGAGCTACAGTCGGATCAGACCAAGCAGGCCGAGAATTTCCGTAAGCTCGTGCTGGCGATGTCAGAAGATATCCGCGTGCTACTGGTGAAGCTCGCCGATCGCCTGCACAATATGCGCACGATCCATTTCATCTCAGACCCGGCCAAGCGTCGCCGGATCGCGTCTGAGACGATGGATATTTATGTGCCGCTGGCCGAACGCATCGGTATCCATGAGCTGAAAGACGAGCTGGAAGATCTGGCGTTCCAGCAGATCAATCCCGATGCCCGCGACTCGATCCTTACCCGTCTGCAGTTCCTGCGCGGCAACAACGCCAATGTCATCGACGAGATCATTGAGGAGCTGCATAAGCGCCTCGAGGAATCCGACATCAAGGGCACGGTCAGCGGGCGCGAGAAGCAGCCCTATTCGATTTGGCGCAAGATGCAGCGCAAGAATGTCGGGTTCGAACAGCTGTCCGACATTATGGCGTTCCGGGTCGTCGTCCCCTCGGTCGAGAAATGTTACGAGACCTTCGGCATCCTGCATGCGGCCTATCCGTCGGTGCCAGGGCGCTTCAAGGATTATATCTCGACCCCCAAGCCCAACGGCTATCGCTCGATCCATACCGCCGTCATCGGCCCGAAGCGTCAGCGCATCGAGGTGCAGATCCGCACCCAGGAGATGGAAGAGGTCGCCGACCTCGGCGTGGCCGCCCATTGGCAATATAAGCAGCAAGGCCCGCAGAAGACCGAAGGCAAGCAGTACCGCTGGCTGCGCGAGTTGCTCGATATCCTGGAGCATGCCGCAGGGCCCGAGGAATTCCTCGAACATACCAAGATGGAAATGTTCCAGGACCAGGTCTTCGTCTTCACGCCCAAGGGTGACCTATTTGCCCTGCCGCGCGGGGCGACGCCGGTCGACTTCGCCTATGCGCTGCACAGCCAGATCGGCGATACCTGCGTCGGGGCCAAGATCAACGGCCGGATGACGCAGCTCCGGACGCCGCTCAATAACGGCGACCAGATCGATATCATCACTTCCAAGGGCCAGACGCCCTCGCCGGACTGGGAAGACTTCGTCGTCACCGGTAAGGCCAAGGCGCGGATCCGTCGCTTCATCCGCACCCAGCGCCGCACACAATATGCGAGCTTGGGCCGCGCGATCATCGAAAAGGAATTCCGGCACGAGGGCTATAGCTTCGCGGAAAAAGCGCTGGACCCGGTTCTCAAGAACTTCCAGGCTCAAAACGTCGAAGATCTTTATGCCGCCGTCGGCGAAGGGCTGGTTACCGGCCGCGAAGTGATCCACGCCGTCTTCCCGGGCCTGAAGCCAACGGTGCCGCGCCCGAACAACGTCGTGCCGATGGGCAAGCCGGCCCAGAAGAAGAGCGAGAAGGGGCTGCCGCTGCGCGGCCTTATCCCCGGCATGGCGGTGCATTATGCCCGCTGCTGCCATCCGCTGCCCGGCGATCGCATTGTCGGCATCGTGACGACCGGCAAGGGTGTAACGATCCATACGATTGATTGCGTCAGCCTGGAGGCTTTTGCCGAAACGCCGGAACGCTGGATCGACGTCGCTTGGGAAACCGACGGGCTTGATCCCGAAAAGCACGTCGGGCGCATCCATGTCATCGTCTCGAACGAACTCGGCTCGATCGGTACGCTCGGCACGGTGATCGGTAAGAACCTCGGCAATATCACCAACTTCAAGATCACCAATCGCTCTGTCGATTTCTTCGAGATCCTGATCGATGTCGAGGTGAAGGATGTCCGGCATCTGACCAACGTCATCGCGGCGCTGCGGGCAACGCCAGCGATCAATTCCGTCGATCGGGCGCGCGGCTGATGATCATCGGGATCGGCAACGACCTCTGCGATATCCGGCGGATCGAAAAATCGCTGGCGCGGTTTGGCGACCGCTTCAAGGATCGGGTTTTCACCGATATCGAAAAGGCCAAGGCCGATCGCCGCCCAGACCCCGCCGGCACCTATGCCAAGCGGTTTGCCGCCAAGGAGGCGACGGCCAAGGCCCTGGGCACCGGCATCAATTTCGGGGTGTCCTGGCGCGAGATCGGCGTCGTCAATCTGCCGGGCGGCAAGCCGACTGTGATCCTGACAGGCCGCGCCGCCGAGCGCCTGGCGTCCATGACGCCGGAAGGCTATCGCGCGCAGGTGGATATCACCTTGACGGACGAATATCCGCTGGCTCAAGCCTTTGTGTTGATTTCAGCTGTGAAGCTCTAAACCGAATCCGGAAACTGCGAGGGATCGGTGATCTCATGGCGTTCCTGGGCGAAGGGGGCAAAGCCGGCCTTCTGGTAGGTCGCGAGCGCCTTGGGGTGATCGAGGGTGCAGGTATGGACCCAAACACGCCCCGGAGCCTTGTCCCAGGCGGTGTTGATCGCGGTATCGAGCAGCCAGGGGCCGAGCTTTAGCCCGATGAATTCCGGCATCAGGCCAAAATACTTCAGCTCGATCTCGCCGGGCTGGGTGGCATCCAGCTCGAAATAGCCTGCCGGCACGCCATCGACATAGAGCACCGAGATCTCGACGGCCGGGTGGCGGACGAGCGCCAGCAGATCCTCGTCATTGAGCTGTAGCCGCTCGTACCAATGCCAGGGCTTGCCGACGCTGCCATAGAGGAAGCGGTAGAAATCGGCGGTCGGATCCTTGGCCCGCATCAGGCTGACAATCTTGCCGGGCAGGGACGGCAGGGCCATGCGGGGGCGTTCCGGCCGGCCGTGCATTTCGAGATGGGTGATGGTGACCGGGATTGTCTTGCGGGCCTGGGCGCTCATGGTCACGCCGCTCCGGTCGCCACGGGCAGATGGGGGATGCCACCCCATTCGCTCCAGGAACCGTCATAGACCGCCACGTCGGGCTTGCCCATCTCATAGAAGGCGAGGGCCGCGATGCAGGCGGTGACGCCGGAACCGCAGGAGGCGATGATCTTGCGCTTGCTGTCGATACCGGCGCCTTCGAGCACCTTGCCGAAATCTTCGGGGGACTTCAGCGTGCCATAGGGCTTGTCCAGCATGGCGCCTGAGGGCAAGGAGCGGGCGCCGGGCATATGGCCGCCCCGCAAGCCCGCGCGCGGTTCTGGCGCTGTGCCGGCGAACCGTTCGGCCGAACGGGCATCCACCACCTGCATCGCCGGATGCTCCAAGGCTTCGGCGACCATATCGGCATCGGCCAGCAGTTCCGGGCGGAAGCGCGACTGGAAGACGCCATGGAAGCTGCGGGCAGCCCCTTCCTCGACCGGGCGACCTTCGGCGAGCCACTTCGGCAACCCGCCGTCCAGCACCGCCACCTTGTCATGGCCGAAAACGCGGAACATCCACCAGGGGCGGGCGGCGCTGAGCAACCCGTGGGTGTCATAGCAGACGACGAAGCAGTCCGATCCGATGCCGATTTCGGTCATCCAGGCGGCAAAGCTTTCCGGTTCCGGGAGCATATGCGGCAGGTCCGAGCTTTCGTCGCGATAGAAATCCACATCGAAGCGCTGAGCGCCGGGAATATGGCGTTCGGCAAATTCAGCGTCGGCGTCGCGCTCGATCCCTGGCAGGAAATAGGTCGCGTCCAGGATGCGCAGCTTGGGATCATCGAGATTGTCGGCCAGCCACTGCGTCGATACTAACGCGCTGCGTCCTCCGTTCGCTCCCATGATGGTTCCTCTCTCAGGCGCCCCAGCGTTGCCGCAGGGCTGTATGGTTCAACTTAAGCCATTGCACGGCCATGATCGTCAGGCCGTTGTTGAACTGGCCTTTTTCCAACATTGCCTCGGCTTCTAGCCTCGGGACGGGCAGGACCTTGATATATTCGCCCTCGTCGTGAAGACCCAGAACGTCTGGTAAATCATGGCTATCGATATGGCCGCAATACAAGTGAATGGTTTCGGAGATTGCCCCGGGGCTCGGGAAATAACTGAAGACATGCTCGACGGCCTTGGGTACCGCGCCGCATTCTTCGAGGCACTCGCGCACTGCGACCTCTTCGGGCGTCTCGCCTTCGTCGATCATGCCGGCGACCACTTCCAGCATCCAGGGATGGCTGCCGGTGATGAAGGGACCCATGCGGAACTGTTCGATCAGCACGATGGTATCGGTCTTGGGGTCATAGGGGATCAGCGCCGCAGCGCTGCCGCGCCGGAAAACCTCGCGATCAACAATCGTCGACCAATTGTCGTCGTGGATCTTATGCCGTAGGCGCAGCCGGTCGACCCGGCTGTAGCCTTCGAATACGGTGCTGCGCGAAATGACCTCGACGTCGGGATGTTCGACGTTATCGGGGCCGTCGGGGGAATGTCTCTTGGCTGTCATGAAACAAAGCTATACACCGCTGACGTAACTGGCGGGAGGGGTTATGAAACGCCTTTATGCACTGCGCCATCTGAAGTCCGATTGGGACGATGAGACGCTGGATGATCACGACCGGCCCCTCTCCAGGCGCGGCCTGCGGGATGGCAACCGTCTCGGCCTTTATTGCGCCAAGGCGGGTATCGCGCCCGATCTGATCCTCTGCTCGACCGCGCTGCGCACCCGGGAAACCCTGGCCTTCGTCTTGCCATATCTACCGGCTATTCCTCAGCTCCAGCTGCTCGGTAGCCTCTATCTTGCTTCTGCCGATGACATTTTGACGCAGGCTCGGCAATATGGCGGGCAGGCCGAACGGGTGATGATCATTGGTCACAATGATGGGTTGCATCAGTTCGCGGCCCGAATCTTCGAAAACGGTCCCCGCGATCTAGGCGACAGTCTGGCCGAGAAATACCCGACCGGCGCCTTGAGTGCCTTTGATCTCTCCCTCAGCCGGTGGCAGGATCTGGGCTGGCGCAGCGGCGATCTCTTGGATTATTGGACGCCCAAAAGCGAACGAACCGACGCATAAGGAGCAAGGGTGGCAATAGCGTTCGATCTCGACCCGGCGGCAGCGGCCCGTGTACGGCGGCAATTGGGCCTGGGCTCGGAACGCCTCACCAAGCTGTTTGTGCTCGACACCCCCGGCCTGGAGCATCGGACGGCCCCGTTGCTGTCTGCTGAAGATCCGGGGCAGGGACTGCTGACCGCCATCATTGCCATTACCCTCAGCCAGTCCGAGCGGGCAGACGGTGTGCGGCTGGAACGCAGCAGCCTGATCGCCGGTGGTCAGACGGCCGAACGGCTAACCCTATTTGTGCCCCGTAACCAAGCGACCTTGATGCGCTCGCATTTGGCGGATGCTGAACCGGTGCCGGTGTTGGATATCGATGATGTCGCTCTTGGCTATCGGTTGCTGCTGAAGGAAGCTTGGGCTGCTCAGAAAGCGATGCCGCTGGCGGCTGACCCGGAGATGCCGCTCAATCGGTTCCTCGCCGGGTTGTTGCGCAATGTGCGCGAACATCTGATTGCCCAATTGCATCCCCTGGTGCGCGAGGGGCGGGTCGAGGCCATCCATCAGGCCCGTGTCGCCTTGCGTCGCCTGCGCGCGGGCCTGGCGATGGTCGGTCGGCTGGTCGATGTTAAACAGTCGGACGCCTTGCGGGAGCGGGCGCGTCTGCTGGCCGGACTGATGGGACGGACCCGGGATTGGGACGTCTTCCTAGCCGATACGCTGCCCGATGCCGAAGGCGGCATGCCGGGCGAAGCGGGATGGCTCTATCTCAAAGAATATGCCGTTCTGCAGCGGCGGGCGGAATGGACCCTGCTGGCGCGCGCCGTGGGCGGGCCGATGATGCTGGAGCTGATCCTGGCGCTTGATGGGTGGGCCGATCATCTGGATCGCGGTCTGCCGGATGCGCGCCGGGTGGGGGATGTGATGCCGGCGCTGATCGATAAAGGCTGGCGTAAGGTCCGGGCCAAGGGGCGGTCGTTCGACGGTCTTCCCATCGCCGATCGCCATGAACTGCGCTTGGAAATCAAGAAACTGCGCTATCTGATCGATTTCTCCCGAGCCCTGTTCGAGGACAAGGATATCGACAGCTGGCGCGTGACCTTGGCGGAGCTTCAGGATGGTCTCGGCCGGCTCAATGATGGTTTAACCGCGAGAACGCTGCTGGAAGGTGCCTTGCAGGGCCTCAGCCACGATGGGGCCTATGGCGCCGGCCTGCTGGTCGGTTGGCTGGAGGCGCGTGCCTTGGGGCTGCAACCGGCGCTGGGGACACATTGGAGCCAGCTGAAAACCCTTAAAGCGCCCTGGCGCTAGGCGAGGGGCGGGCAATGCTGGCAACCCTGCTATCCGATTTCGTCACCCTCTTCGTGATCGTCGACCCCATCGGCATCGTGCCGATCTTCCTAGCGGCAACGACCGGCATGGTTGGGCGCGATCAACGCCGTGTCGCCTGGCTTGCGACCGTGATCTCGGCCCTGGTGCTGTTGGCCTTTATGTTGGTGGGGCGTCCGCTCTTGGCACAGCTCGGGATCGGGACCCCGGCCTTCCGGGTGGCGGGGGGCATCATTCTGTTCCTGGTCGCCATGAAGATGATCTTCGAGGGGCATGAGGATGTTGCCGGTGAGGAGCGGTCAAAAACCGTCTCCGAGGTGGCGGTCTTCCCGGTAGCACTGCCCGCCATTGCGGGGCCTGGCGCGATCCTCAGTGTGATGTTGCTGGCCGATCACGGCGGGGTCAGCCGGAATATATCGGTCGCTTTAGCGGCGATGCTGACCTTGCTGGCGTGTTTTGCTTGCATGCTGTTTGCAACCGGCCTGCGCCGTCTGCTGGGCAAGACCGGCATCCTGGTGGTCAGCCGCGTGATGGGGCTGCTGCTGGCGGCTCTGTCGGCGCAATCGATCATCGATGGGCTGAAACTGGCTTTCGCCTAACGCCAGTCTTGCGCGATCGGATCGGCGATCCAGCCTTCCAGCGGATCAAAGACCGGCGGGTTATTGAATAGCTTTTCCCGATGGATCCAGGCCCAGGCGGCCTGAATGGCACACAGAAGCGCATCGAGGCTGTCACCGGTCGGATCGTTCGCCATCTCGGCCGGCGGTTCCACCAGGAGGCCATATCTCTCCTGAAATCTTGTCGACATCAGTTCCGTCAGCATCTTCAGGCGGGTTTCGTGTAGCGCAGGGCTTTGTTTGTCCCTGGTGTCGTTCTTATAGCTTGCTCGGCTGACCAGAAAGCGGGCCAGGACACCGGGATAGGCTTCGACCACGACCCGCTCGGGATCGCCCGATTTGAGATAGGGCACGGTGGCCCCAGACGCGATGACCCGGTGGGCGCCCTCGAAGAACATCAGGGCGACCGGCACGCCATAAAGCTTTTGGGGACTGATCGCGCCGGTGCGCTTGTCGGCAAGTCGTTGATGTTCTCGGTCGCCGGCCTGCCTTGAAGCTTTATAGGCCTCCAAGGCGTCCCGAAAGCCTTCCCGTCCCAAGGATTGGGCATGAGCGATATATTTCGCCCATTCCTGCGGCCAGCCGATGTTCTCGATGAACTTGCGCGATTGACCAAAGGGGAAATCCAGGCCGGCAATCCAGGGGCCGGGGCGGCTCAGCTCTTGCTCGAAATCCGCAAAGCCGTTCCAGGCGATCGATTCGCCGACGGTCAGCCGATTGCCCTCAAGGATACATCGGGCTGCCGTGATCGGTTTCTGGTGGCTGGGCCGGCTGGTGAAATCGACGCCGATGACCCGCATGGACAGTCACCTGAAAAGGTGAGGGAGGGGAAGCCTCAGCTTAGCACAAAACAAAACGGCGCACCCGAAGACACGCCGTTTTGCAAATTTTGGCTCCCAGGGAGGGATTCGAACCCCCGACCAGCCGGTTAACAGCCGGCTGCTCTACCGCTGAGCTACCTGGGATCAGGTCGACTTCGTTGCCGTTTTCGTTGGCTTCGTCGTCGTCGGTGGCGGGCTTATAACCGCCTCCTCAGCTCCTTACAAGCTCTTTTTTCATCAGCGCTTTCAGGTTGTTAAAACCGTGAGGCGCTGGAGGTCGGAACCGGAATTGAACCGGTGTTCACGGCTTTGCAGGCCGTTGCATCACCACTCTGCCATCCGACCTCAGAAATCCGAGCCTGGCAACGGGGGGTGAACCCGTTTGCGGGCGGAGTGTTAGCGTCCTCGCGCGCCAGGGTCAAGCCCTATGGCGTGATTTGCGGTAGCTTGTGGCGCATCTTGCGGTTTTCAGCCGTGAAAACCCCCAGGTAATGATCGCCGGCCCAGCACAGCCCCTTGACGGGATCGTCATTTTTCTGAAGTAATCAGAATTACAGTTTGCTGATTGCGGTGCGGCGCGGCAAAGACTATAACGCAGACGAAATGGAGGCTCCCTATAAGGGGCCCAGGCTCGGAATAAGAGGCACCACGATGGATTACGCAGCCGCACGCAAGAATATGGTCGAATGCCAGGTTCGCACCAACAAAGTGATCGACCCGATCGTGGTCGCCGCTCTGTCGGAAGTTGCCCGCGAGTTGTTCGTACCCGACAGCCTGAAGGGCGTTGCCTATATCGATGAAGACCTGCCCGTTGCCCCCGGCCGGGTGCTGGTCGAGCCGATGATCGTGGCGCGGATGATCCAGTCCGCCGGCGTGCGTGCCGGCGACAAGGTTCTCGAAATCGCGACCGGTACCGGCTATGGCGCTGCCCTCCTGAAGGCGATGGGCGCCGAGGTCACTGCGCTTGAGAGCGATGCCGCCATTCTGGCCTCGGCCAAATCGGCGACGGCCGCTGCCGGATATGACGGGATTACTTTCGTGCAAGGCCCGCTGACCACCGGTGCTGCCGAAAAGGCCCCCTTCGACGTGATCCTGATTACCGGCGCCGTTGAGAGCGTTCCGCCCTCCGTGCTGGACCAGCTGGCAGAAGGCGGCCGTCTGATCGCCGTCGTGCGCCCGGCCGGCACCGGCATCGGGACCGCAACCCTTTACGTCAAGGCCGGAAAGATCGCTTCGCCGCGTTCGTTGTTCGATGCAGCAACGCCGGCCCTTGCCGAATTCGCTCCGAAACCTCACTTCAGCTTCTAATGACTGAAACCTTTCCCATAGAGATCGATGTCTCGACCCTTGAGAGCTGGATGAAACAAGCCAGCGCACCTCATGTTGTGGATGTGCGGGAAGAGTGGGAGAGGGCGCTCTGCGCCATTGAGGGCAGCTTTCATCTGCCGCTCGGGACTTTACCGGCAGAATTCGAGACGCTGCCGCGGGATCGTGCGGTCGTTTTTGTGTGCCATCATGGCGGTCGCTCGATGCGGGCGACCCAGTGGCTGCGCGCACAAGGTTGGTCGAATACCGTGAATTTGGCTGGTGGGATCGATGCCTGGGCAACCGACATAGACCCGCAGATGGCCCGTTACTAGAGTTACCTGGTTCTTCAAGCTTGCCTGCCGTTCCTTGGAAGGAAGAATAAATGCGTGGTACGCGCGCTTTTCTCGCTGGTTCTGCCCTGATCGCGGTTCTTGCCGTAACCTCGCCGGTTTCGGCGCAAAGCCTCGTCGACGCCCTGTCGCAGGCCTATAATACGAGCCCCCAGATCAACGCACAGCGCGCTCAGGTCCGTGCGACCGACGAACGGTTGCCGCAGGCACAGGCTGGTTGGCGTCCGACCGCGACCGCGACCGGCGGTGTCGGTGTCAGCCGGCTGTGGAATGAGGGGAATGATCCCAATCCCGCAAACCTCATTCCCAAGACCGCCCAGTTGCAGGTCGTTCAGCCGCTCTATCGTGGCGGCCGTACCGTCAATGGCATCGAGCGCGCGAAGAATGAAATCTCGGCAGCCCGGGCCCGCTTGCTCGCGACCGAACAGTCGGTGCTGCTGGATACGACCAACGCCTATCTGACCATTATCCGCGACGCCGCCGTCGTGACTCTGAACGAGAACAACGAACAGGTTCTGCGTCAGCAGTTGCAGGCGACCCGGGACCGCTTCGAAGTGGGTGAAGTCACCCGCACCGACGTCAGTCAGGCCGAAGCCCGTTTGGCCGGCGTGGTGGCAGATAAGGAAGCTGCCATCGGCCAGCTGCGTATCAGCCGCGCGACCTTCAGCAAGCTAACCGGCATGGATCTGACCACCACCTCGGTGCCGGCAACGATCGACAGCCTGCTTCCGAAGTCCGACGTCGAAGCCCGCGAAATGGCCGAGCGCAACAATCCGCAGGTCATCGCCGCGATCTATGACGAAGCCGCTGCCCGCGCCAGCATCGAAGAAACCCGCGGCGAATTACTGCCGACGGTTAGCCTGGTTGCTTCCGGCTCGACCTCGGCCGATAGCCAGCGCAAGGGTGAAGTGCAGAATCAGGCGTCGCTGACCGCCCAGGTCTCGATCCCGCTCTATGAAGCTGGTTCGGTCTATTCGCGTATCCGTGCTGCCAAGCAGACTGCCGGTCAGCGCCGGATCGAGCAGGAGCAGGTTCGCCGCCTCGTCGTCGAATCGGCTGTCCAGGCCTATCAGACGCTGGTGTCGGCCCGTGCCCGCATCACCTCGCTCAACGAACAGATCCGCGCCGCGCAGATCGCCCTTGATGGCGTAAAGCAGGAAGCGGCCGTCGGTTCGCGCACCACGCTCGATGTTTTGAACGCCGAGCAGGAACTGCTGAACAGCCAGGTTGCGCTGGTCCGCTCGCAGCGTGACGAGGCGGTTGCCGCCTATCAATTGCTGTCGTCGACCGGCCGCTTGACCGCACAAAACCTCAACTTGCCCGTCCAAGCCTATGACTATGAAGAGAACTACAAGGACATTGATGGGCGTTGGATTGGCACTGGTACTTTGGAAGACCGCAAGCCGACTGCGAAGCCGTGATACGGTAAAAGTGCAGGAAACTCGGCTTTCTTATTGGCAAGACTAGATTTCTTGCACTAAAGTCAGTGCTATTGAGGTTTGGTGCCACGAGGAACCGATGAGCGAAGGCAAGGGCCAGGGCGAACCGTCGATGGAGGAGATCTTAGCCTCCATCCGCCGTATCATCTCCGAAGACGGGGATGGTCAAGGGGCGGGTGCGGCTGAATCTGCACCATCTGCTGCATCGCGTGGCGGCATGATGTCCAGCGACGTATTTGATCTTGTTGATGAAGCGCCCCCTTCTGCCCGGGGCAGCGGTCTCGACGATCTGATGGGCATGCTCGACGACGACGAGCCGCTCGGTAATGGCGCGTTCGACGGCGCCGGGCTGATGTCGCCGGGTGCTGCTGGTGAAACGGCAGCCCGGTTTGCGCAGCTGGCAGCGATGGCGGATCATGATCCGGCCCCGCCGCAGCCGCGTCTGTCGTCCAACAATCCGACGCTGGACGAGCTGGTGCGTGAAGCATTGAAGCCCGTTTTGCGTGACTGGCTGGACCGCAATCTACCGCCGATGGTGGAGAACATGGTACGGACCGAGATCGAGCGTCTCGCGTCAAACGGCCGTCGTCGCTAGAGGTTCGTAAAAACAAAGTTTCCCTCACAAGGGAAGCCAGCTAATGTCCCGGCCGCCTTGCTAAATCAGCAGGCGGCCGTTGCTTTTTAAGGGATCGCTCCAGGATGTTGGAAAAGACGTATCAGCCGAAGGAAGTCGAAAGCCGCATTTATGCGGAGTGGGAGAAATCCGGCGGTTTCGCTTCGGACGTAAATTCCAATCAGGCGCCCTATACCATCATGATGCCGCCGCCGAATGTGACCGGCAGCCTGCACATGGGCCATGCGCTGACCTTCACCCTGCAGGACATCCTGATCCGCTGGAACCGCGCCAGCGGCCGTGACGCGCTATGGCAGCCGGGCATGGATCATGCCGGCATCGCGACCCAGATGGTGGTGGAGCGCAAGCTCGAAGCCCAAGGCATCAAGCGCGCGGACCTCGGCCGCGAGAAGTTCCTGGAGAAGATCTGGGAATGGAAGGCCGAAAGCGGCGGTACCATCAACAGCCAGCTGCGCCGCCTCGGCGCCTCGCCCGATTGGCCGCGCGAACGCTTCACCATGGACGAGGGCCTCAACAAGGCCGTCCGCAAGGTGTTTGTCGAGCTACACCGTCAGGGCCTGATCTATCGCGACAAGCGCCTCGTCAATTGGGATCCGAAGTTCCACACCGCCATCTCCGACCTTGAGGTCGAGCAGAAGGAAGTGAAGGGCAACCTCTGGCACCTGCGCTATCCGATCGAAGGCAGCGACGAATTCATCACTGTCGCGACCACCCGCCCGGAAACCATGCTGGGCGATACCGGCATCGCCGTGCATCCCGATGACGAGCGCTACAAACATCTCATCGGCAAGAAGGCGATCCTGCCGCTGGTCGGCCGCCTGATCCCGATCGTTGGTGATGAATATTCGGACCCGGAAAAGGGCACCGGCGCGGTGAAGATCACCCCGGCCCACGACTTCAATGACTTCGATGTTGGCAAGCGCCACGGGCTCGAGGTCATCAATATCCTCGACAAGAGTGCCCATCTGAACGAGGCCGTGCCGGACGAATTCCAGGGCATGGAGCGTTTCGCCGCCCGCAAGAAGATCCTGGAGATCCTGGAAGAGCAGGGCGTGCTGGTCGATACCGTCGCCCATACCCATCAGGTGCCCCACGGCGACCGCTCGGGCGTGGTGATCGAGCCCTGGCTGACCGATCAATGGTATTGCGACGCCGTTACCCTGGCCAAGCCCGCCCTGGAAGCGGTCGAAACCGGCAAGACCAAGTTCGTGCCGGAACAATGGACCAGCACCTATTATCAGTGGATGCGCAACATCCAGCCCTGGTGCATTTCGCGTCAGCTCTGGTGGGGGCATCAGATCCCGGCCTGGTTTGCGCCCGATGGCAGCATCTTTGTTGCCGAGGACGAAGCGGCAGCCAAGGCCGAAGCGAAGGCCAAGGGCATCGATCCGGATAGCCTCGTTCGCGATTCCGATGTGCTGGACACTTGGTTCAGCTCGGCCCTTTGGCCATTCTCGACCCTCGGTTGGCCGGAGAAGACCCCGGAACTCGGTCGCTATTATCCGGGCGACGTGCTGGTCACCGCCTTCGACATCATCTTCTTTTGGGTCGCCCGCATGATGATGATGGGCATCCATTTCATGGGCGATGTACCGTTCCACACGATCTATATCCATGCCCTGGTCCGTGACGAGAAGGGCCAGAAGATGTCGAAGTCGAAAGGCAACGTCATCGATCCGCTGGATCTGATCGACCAATACGGCTGCGATGCGCTGCGCTTCACGCTGACCGCGATGGCCGCACCTGGTCGCGACGTGAAGATGTCGACGCAACGCGTTGAAGGATATCGTAATTTTGCGACGAAGATTTGGAACGCCGCCCGCTATGCCGAGATGAACGGCGCCGAGCGCGTGCCCGGTTTCGATCCGGCCTCGGCCAAGGGCACGGTCAACCGCTGGATCATCGGCGAGATTGCGGGCCTCAAAGACAAGCTCGATACCGCAATCGCGGCCTATCGCTTCAATGATGCCGCGAACCATCTCTATTCGACCGCCTGGGGCACCTTCTGCGACTGGTACCTTGAGTTCACCAAGCCGATCCTGAATGGCACCGACGAGGCCTTGAAGGCCGAAACCCGCGCCACCACGGCCTGGGTTCTGGAACAGCTGGCCCGCCAGCTCTATCCCTTCATGCCGTTCTTTGCCGAAGAGCTGTGGGCGAACCTTGCCGGCACCAATTCGGACCGGCTGCTGACCCAGCAACTGCCGACCTATGCGCCGGCGCTCAAAGACGCCGAGGCAGCGGCCGAGATCGATTGGCTGATCGGCATCATTTCGCAGATCCGCGGCCTGCGGTCGGAAATGAACGTTTCGCCGGGCACGGAAGTTGCGGCCGTCGTCGGTGAAGCCGGCGGCAAGACGGGCACTTGGCTTGAGGCGCACGGCGACTTGATCCGTCGCATGGCGCGTGTCACCGGTTTGGCGTCCGGCGCACCGGTCAAGGGTGCGGTGCAGGTGGTGCAGGGCGAGACGGTGGTCTTCTTGGACCTGACCGGCGTCATCGATATCGCGGCCGAAAAGGCCCGTATTGCCAAGGAAATCGGCAAGCAGGAAGGCGAGAAGAAGAAGATCGAAGGCAAGCTCGGCAATCCGGCCTTCATCGCCAAGGCCGATCCTGAAGTCGTCGAGGAAAACCGCGAGCGGTTGGCCGAAGCCGATGCGCTGATCGCCAAACTCAAGGCAGCTGAGGCGCGTCTGGCGGCGATGTAAGCCGACAAACAGATCCGTTCAAGCGCTGGCTACGTAGAAAGGGAAGGAGTTCAAAACTCCTTCCCTTTTCTTTTGGAGGTCAGTCGATGAAAACGGTTCTCGCGTTTGCGGTATCCAGCCTGGTCTTCCCTGTCTTGGCGCAGGCCGCGACACTGACGGCACTGACCAGCGATAATCACCTAGTGGCGATTGACGGCACGACCCGCAAGGCGATGAAACCCGTCGCGATCTCTGGCGTCGAGGGGCGCGTGATCGGCATTGATGTGCGGCCGGCCGACGGCAAGCTCTACGGGCTGTCCGACAAGGGCGTTATCTATGTCTTGAACCAGACGAGCGGCGCCGCGCTGATGGTCTCCAAACTATCGGTGCCGTTCGACGCGGGCAGCAGCCCGATCGTCGATTTCAACCCGGTCGCCGACCGACTGCGGGTGATCGGGGCGGGCGGGGTTAATCTGCGCGTCAAGATCGAGGATGGTGTCACCGCCGTCGATAAGCCGCTGGCCTATCAGCAAGGCAGTGGCACGGCCGTTGTTCTGGCGGGCGGCGCCTATACCAACAGCATGGCCGGTGCCAAGGAAACCGCGCTCTATCATCTGGATGCCGGCCAAAATGCCTGGCTGCTGCAGGCGCCGCCGAACGATGGCGCGCTGCAGGTTAAGGGGCCGACAGGGTTTGCCAAGGCCCCGCTGGCGGCCTTCGATATTTCCACCGACAAGATGGGCGGCAATTGGGGTTGGTTGCTCACCGGTGCGACCCTGCATCGGGTCGATGTCGCGACCTGGAAAACCACGACGCAGGGGCCGGTTACCGGCCTGGACAAGTCCGTCGTGGATATTGCGGTGCTACCATAGCCGCATAAACTGGAGCGACCGGGGCGGTTCCCCTTCCGTCCTGGTCACTTTCCTTTGCGGGCATCGCTCCAATGCTGGACTTTGCAGAGGAACAGCACGCAGCCGGTGACCTTCAGGCCAAGCCGGCCTTCCATTTCGAGGGTAGCGGTGTATCGCTCGCCCGATTCTGGGTCGTAGATCGTACCGCCCCGCCAAGCATCATTCCGCCAGCTGAAGCCTTCGACCAGCGGCAAGCCCAGGATAGGCCGGCCCTTTTCCTTGGCATTTTTGTTCAAGAGATCGACCTTCGGCTGCCCGGTCTTTTTATCGAGCGGCTCGGCCAGCCAGACGATGGTGCCGCAGAGCTTGCCGCCGCTGGCTGGGCAGGGGCTGAACAGCACCCGCGCCTTGCCGTTTTCCGTCAGCCAGGACTGCCCGACCAGCGGACGCTGCTCCTGGGCAGTGGCGGGCAGGGCGAGAAGGCCGAATAGGCAGGTAAGCAGAAGTTTTTTCATGGCTTCATCATAGATGACCCGAGCGGTCTACCACCATCGAGGATCGGGCTCGGCCGATTGTTGGAAAGGAAACAGGCTGGCCCGCACACCGCTATAGGCAAGTTTCAACTGTCTATTACCGGTTTCCTTGTCGAAGAGATGCAGATGCCGATCCGTGAGATGCGCGTTAGCCCAGTGGCCAATTTCCTGAAGTTGAATCCGGCCGATCCCCCTCAGGCTTAAACGGACCTGTAGCCGATCATATCCTTCCGCTCGCCAGGCGGCGGGCATGTCTTCTGGCATCGGATCAGCGTAAAGACAGAGGTGGCAGGACGTGCCCTCGAAGGCGATCTGATCAAGGTTGAGCCGGCGGCCTGGGGTGATGACCGATGTCAGGGGGAGCGTTTTGGCGCTCGAGAAATGCTGGATTGTCTTCGACCTCGGAGGGCGCCCTGGGACGAGCGGTTCGAGGTGCCAGGAGATGCAGTCTTGCTCGACAAGGGCGCCGTCCTGATTCATGAGCCGAAGCGCAGTTGCTCGGCCAAGCTCGATACCTGATGAGACATCGAGAAAGCGGAATGTCTCGCCTTCAACCTTGACGATTGATGCTTTCAGCCGGTCTGCGGGGGCATCTAATGTTAGCGACGTAGTCGAGAAGCGGACATAGAGCAGGGCATCCTTTTCCCCCCGAGACCGCCAGCGCGCAGGAACTGCGTCAATGGGGAACGGCTTAAAGCTGAGGATAAGCCGGATCTCCCACCCTTCGATATCAAGCCGCTCCAAATGCAGCCGTGGCCCGGCTTGGAGGATCTGCGTTATGACGGGATTTTCGATCGGCATGCGGGTACCACAGTTCCTATTTGAGAGTGCTCTATAGGTATTGGCGTCACCCGAGCGCAAGCGCCTGACACAAATGCTCAAGGAGCAGGCATGCTATCGCCGAAGGGCAGGGTCGTCTGTATTGTTGCGGTCGAAACTGTAAAACCGTCCCATGATGGATCCCATGAGTGAGTCTGTTTCGCCGCCGCCAAAGCGTCGCTGGATCCCCATCGTTGTTGCTTGTGCCCTGTTCATGGAAAACCTGGACGGCACTATCATCAATACCGCCTTGCCGCAGATCGCTCACGATATGGGCGTCTCGCCGCTATCGCTGTCGGCAGCGGTCACCTCCTATTTGCTGAGCCTCGCGCTCTTTATTCCGGTCAGCGGCTGGGCGACCGACCGCTTCGGGGCGCGGCGGGTTTTTTCGGCCGCGATCCTGGCCTTCCTGCTCGGTTCCATCGTGTGCGGCTTTGCGACCGGCCCAACGGGGCTGGTGATCGGGCGCACGATTCAAGGCATTGGCGGCGCGATGATGGCGCCGGTTGGTCGTATCGTGCTGCTGCGCAGTTTTCCCAAGGCCGAACTGATGGCGGCCATGACCTATGTCACCATGCCGGCGCTGATCGGCCCTGCCGTCGGGCCGTTGTTGGGCGGGTTCCTCGCAACCTATGCCAATTGGCGCTGGATCTTCTTCGTCAATATCCCGATCGGCTTGCTGGGGGTCGTGCTGGCCTGGAAGCTGTTCGATGACGACCGGCCGGTGGCGGCGGGGCGCTTCGATACTATCGGCTTTATTCTGGTGGGTGGCGGGCTCGCCGCCTTCATGTGGGGCATCGAGGCGATTGGGCGGGCGCACCTGCCAACTAGCTTGATGGTCGGATTGATTGGCGGCGGCCTTGGCCTGATGGCGCTCTATGTCTGGCATTCGCGGCGGATTCAACGCCCGGCCCTCGATCTCTCGCCCCTGAAGATCCCGACCTTCCGCATGGCGGTCGTCGGCGGCACGATCGTCCGCATCGGCTTTGGCGGCACGCCCTTCCTGCTGCCGCTGTTCTATCAGCTGGGCCTAGGCTATAGCCCGATGGAATCCGGCAGCTATACCTTCATCGTCGGTCTTGGCGCCCTTAGCATGAAAGTGGTCGCCACCCGTTTTGCCAAGCGGGTCGGCTTCCGCCGCATCCTGATGTTCAATGGGCTGGTGGTGGGTGCGATCACGCTGCTTTTCACGCTCTATGATGCCGCCACGCCCTATTGGCTGATGCTGACCACCCTCGGCATCTACGGCTTCGTGCGGTCCCTACAATTCACCTCGCTGAATGCGCTTGGCTTTGCCGACCTGCCGCCGGAACTGGCGGGGGCAGGGGCGGCGGTCTCGGCCGTGGGACAGCAGCTCTCGGTCGCCCTCGGTGTAGCTTTGGCGGCGACCCTGCTGCTGGCGCTGGGCGGCGGTCATCCGGTGCTGGCCGATTTCCATTGGACCTTCGCCTTGATCGCCCTGCTGCCGATGGCCTCGGTGCTGATCTTCTCGCGCATGAAGCCCGAAGACGGCAATGCCGTCAGCGGTCACGGCCGCTAAGCCTCGCAATCCCGCCACATTGACCGCGTGTTCTTGAGCTTGACGCAACACATGCGTCGCGTGCTGGAACTCTGTATGGTTCAGCCGTTCAACCAAGCGGAGCCTAAGCCGTGACGAGACCAACCGACCGGCAATCCTTCTGGCGCAATCTCTGGAGCCTGATCGGTCCCTATTGGACCTCGAAGGATTGGAAAGCGGCCTGGGCGCTGCTGATCCTAGTCGTCGGCCTCAATATCTTCCTGGTGCAGATGGAGGTCTGGTTCAACGACTGGAATGGCCGCTTCTACGATGCTCTTCAGAACAAAAACTTCGATATCTTCAAGTCGGAGCTGGTCACCTTCGCCGGTCTGGCAGCCGTCTTCATCGTCTCGGCGGTCTATCGGCTCTATTTCAAGCAATGGCTCTCGATTCGCTGGCGGCGATGGCTGACCGACCGGTTCATCGGCCGCTATCTTTCCGAGAAGGTCTATTATCGCCTGCAGATGGGCGAGGCTCGGGCAGATAACCCCGATCAGCGTATCGCCGACGATATCAATCAATTCATCAGCACGACCCTGACCCTCGCGCTGGGCGTGATGAGCGCGGTCCTGACGCTATTCGCCTTTTCGCTGATCTTGTGGAATTTGTCCGGCGACGCCGACATCGCCTTGTTCGGGTATGAGGTCAATATCCCGGGCTACATGATGTGGGCCGCCATCCTCTATGCGATTGTCGGGACGGGGCTGACGCATCTCATCGGCCGCCCCTTGATTTCCTTGTCTTTCCTCCAGGAAAAGGTGGAAGCGGATTTTCGCTTCTCCCTGATCCGCTTGCGTGAAAATGCCGAAGGGGTGGCGCTTTATGAGGGCGAACCCGAAGAGCGGCGGGGGTTGCTGACCCGGTTCAACGAAGTGATGAAGAACTATTGGTCGATCATGAATCGCACTAAATTCATCACGTTTTTCACCGTTGGCTATAATCAGATCGCGATCATTTTCCCCCTCATCGTGGCGGCGCCGCGCTATTTTGCGGGCCAGATCCAGCTGGGGGCGCTGATGCAGACCGCATCGGCCTTCGGACAAGTGCAAAGTGCCTTATCTTTCTTCGTCGATAGCTACACGACGATTGCCGGATGGAAAGCGGTCGTGAACCGCTTGACCGGGTTTATTGGGGCTGTCGAACAGCTCGAAAATGCCGATACGCTGTCCCACCTTCAGCGCTCGTCCGGAAGCCAGACCCTATCGGCAACGGATCTGACCCTCGAGCTGCCCGACGGCTCGGCGCTCACCAAGCCCTTTTCCTTCTCGGTGGAGCAGGGGGAACGTGTCCTGATCGTCGGTAAGTCCGGGTCGGGTAAATCGACGCTGCTGCGCGTGCTGGCGGGGATCTGGCCCTATGCCCATGGCAGCGTCTCCGTTCCGACCGAGCAGGCCCTGTTCCTGCCTCAGCGCCCCTATCTGCCGCTCGGCAATCTGCGCGCCGTGCTCTCTTATCCGGGAGAAGCGGGCGCCTTTAGCGATGCCGACCTCGTGACGGCCCTGGAGACGGTGGAGCTGGGACATCTTGCCACCCGTCTTGAAGAGGAGCGGCTCTGGAGCCAGATCCTGTCGGGTGGCGAGATGCAGCGGGTCGCGATTGCGCGAGCCCTATTGCATAAGCCGCGCTGGCTGTTTCTCGACGAGGCGACTTCCGCCCTCGATGAGGCAACGGAGGAGGCGCTCTATGAACGTTTGGCGGTCGATCCTGGCACTACGATTGTATCGGTCGGACATCGTTCCACCTTGGCGCGATTCCACGGGCGGAAAATCGATTTGTCTGAGTTTGCAAGGGGCTAATCTGTGATCACCCTGTTAGAGATCCCCCTGGTATATTCGTGGGGAGCATGCCATACCGTGACCATAAGAGTCGGATAGACCGGTCGCAGCACACGGTACTCACGTGTGGATTACTCAGGGTCGAAGCAGGTCGATAAGGGCGCGGTTGTGGAACAGATTCTCGGCGAAATTCAGCACTATGGCTCGCTGTTTTACCTTCTGACCTTCCTATGGACGGCAGTTGAAGGCGAAACCTTCGTCATTTTCGCAGGGTATGCTGCCCATCTGGGTCTGCTGGACCTTCATTGGTTGATCCTGGCAGCCTGGGCCGGCAGCTTCTGCGGCGATCAGGTCTATTTCTTCCTGGGCTGGCGTTTTGGCCCGCGCTTGGTGAAGCGCTTCCCCAAATGGCAGCCGTCCGTCGATCGCGCCATGGATCTGCTGCTGAAATATAATATCGGCTTCATCCTGTCGTTCCGCTTCATCTACGGCGTGCGCAACGTCAGTTCGTTTGCGATCGGCCTGGCCGGTGTTTCCTGGGCGCGTTTTTCGCTGCTGAATTTCTTTGCCGCCGGCATCTGGGCGACCAGCTTTGCGGGCGCAGGCTACCTCTTCGGGGCGGCCTTCAAGGAACTGCTGGGCAAGTCCGCGCTCTATGTCAGCCTGGGCATGCTGGTGCTGTTCATCTCGCTCGGCTGGTGGTTCCTGTCGGCGCCGACCCGTAAGGCCAAGCGCGAGGCCCGTCTGGCCGAAGCCGCCGAAAAGGCCGGCAACAGCCAGGTCGCCAAGGCAACTGACGCCAAGGCGTGAGCCAGTCCGATAGTCCGATTAGGTAAAGTGATAGCCCCGCAGGCCTCGAAAAGGCGGCGGGGCTTTTTGCTGTTCTAGCGGATCAGCCAGAGCAGGCCGGCGAGAATAGTCCAGGCCAGCAGCCCCAGCAGAATGATCGTCGGCACGACGATAGCGCCGCCCAGGGTGATCGACGTCATCGCCAACGAGACGATATAGGCAAGGCGCGACAGTACCGACCTGTCGGCGATCGGCTGCACCCAGCGCATGAAGGAATAGGAGCCGTAGGCGAGGCCCACCAGAAAGGCGCTGGCAAGCAGCGAGCCGAACAGTTTAAAGCCTGCCAGTAGCCCCAGCGCGGCCAAGGCCAGCCAATAGGCGAATAGAATGGCCGTCATCATGCCCATCGGCAGCCGGTCGAGCCATCGCCGGAGCTGCCTGAGCATGCGAGCCAACCCGTCGCCGGGACTCGGCGGCGGCATGTCGATGATCGTCATGGAAGCTTATTGCGGCGCGCCGCGGCGCATCACGCGGCGACGCGGCCGACCATTGTCTTCTGCGGGAGCCTCGGCCTCGGCAACAGGAGCCGGGGCAGCCGCCGCTGGGGCAGGCAGGGCCCGCGGAGCCACGGGAACCGGTGCCGGCTCAGGAGCCGCCGGTGCGGCTTCGGCCCCACGGCGCATCCGGCGATGCGGCGCACCACCGGCCGCCGGCGCCGCAGCGACAGGGGCGGGAGGCGGGGCGGTTACGACTTCGACCGGATGGGGATCGACATCGAAGCTACCGGCACGGCGCAGCATTTCAGGCAGAGATTCGGCCCAGCTCCGCAGCTCTTCCCAGTCCATCCCGACAAAGCGGCCATCGCGGGCCGGGTTCGCCTGAACCGAAGGGGTGGGGTAGAGCAGCAGGGCCGAGACCTGGAAAAATAGGCCAGCGCGCTGAACGACACCGAAGAAATCATAGAGCATCTCGGAATCGAGTGTCTGGCGCTGCGAGAATTGCCGCATGCGCCACGCAAGCGCCCGCATGATGCGGTCGGCTTCATCCTTGCGTGCCCGCAAGCTCTTCTGAATGTCGTGGAATTCCTGGCGGCCGTCGGTTGCGATCGAATAGGCGAGCTTCTCTTCGACCTCGCCGGCCAAGCGGATCAGCTTGGCGCCATGGTCGCGCATATGTTCTTCGATATCTTTGAAGCTGCGCAGCGCTTGGCGCCGGAAGCCCATGTCGAGCGGGCCGAAAGCCGGGTAGTGGTGGTCATGCAAGCGAACCCGGAGCGCCGCTGCTTCGGTCGAGAGGGCACCGCCCAGCCGATCAAAGGTATCGCGTAGGGCGCGGGCGTCAAAATCGGCACGATCAAATTTGCGTGACAGCATAGGGTTCGCTCGTAGTCAGGTCTGCCGACAGCGGCAATCAAAGCACTATAAAGCCAGCAAGACCGCAACTCCAAGCAAAGAAGCGGAGCTATAGCCAAAATTCTTGTATTTTCTATGCCTTAAGTCGGTGATTTAAACCTGCTGTGTAACAGTGTATGCTAATGGCTTAAGCGGTACGTTTTTTTAGTGGCACACCCTGGCAATTCTCTCAAAATCTATGCGTATTTTGAGAATCAGGGTTGCCTTTCTGGCACTCGGCAGTTAGAAATCGACTGCCCGATTTGGGTTTCGCTAGAAGGCGTGCTAAGTCAAGATTTACTTTGTTTTACAATGCACTGTGAGGCGATCATGAACCAAGATATGCGATATGGCCTGGGGGGCGTCGCGTGAAGTCGGTCTGGCCCAGCATCCAAGCTTGGTCTGATCGCTGGTTCCGTGATCGGCAGTTCATCATCCGCCAGGATGGCAAGGTTAAAGCGTTTTCCCTGACCGCCCGCCGCCAGATGCTTCTGGCCGGTGTCGCAAGTTTTGCGGCCGTTTGGTTCGTGGCGACGACAGGCGCTTATTTCTATCACACGGTGAAGATCGCCTCGAAGAATGCTGAGGTTGAGCGCACCCGTATCGCTTATCACGAGCTGATCGAAGAAGTGTCGAGCCAGCACGATAAGTCCCTGGGGATTACCCGCGACCTCGATTATTACCGCGCTTATCTGCTGACGATGATCGAGCAGAACGACCTGCTGCGGAATGATCTGAATTCCATCGCCAATCGCCTCGAAGATACCGAAGACGATCGCGAGCGTTATGTTGCGGCCGAGCAGGCCCTGCGCGGCCAGCTGCGCGATATGGAGCGCGAGCTCGCCAATCTGTCCGAACGCAATGACATGCTGCAGACCGACGTTGGCAGCATGAAGACCCGCGTGATCGCGACCGAGGAAGATAAGCGCCGCTTTGCCGCCGCCCGTGCCGCGATCGAGCGGAACATTCAGCGGTTGGAAAACGAGCTTTCTGGCTCGCAGAACCGGGTGATCGAGCTGGAACGCACGGTCAGCCAGAAGCAGGAAATCGTCGATCAGGCCCAAGCCCAGCGCCGCACGGCCGTTGCCGAACGCGACGATGCGGTCGCCAAGGCCGATGTCGCCAGCAAGAAACTGGCCGACGTCGAGAAGGTTCATCAGCTTGCGCTCGCAAAGATCGAGGAGCGCACCTCCAAGACTCTGGCCCAGGTCGAACAGATCGTAGCGGCGACGGGGCTTGATCCCAAGCAATTCGTGCCCGCGGTCACGCCTGTCGCGCCGTCGAAGAATGCTCCAGCCCGCGGCGGTCCTTTCGTTCCGTTGCGCGAAGACATGAAGGGGCTACCGCTCGACACGCAAAAACGTGCCGATACGCTCGGAAATGTTGTGCAGCGTCTTGACAGTCTGGCGCCTTTCCTTGGATCATTGCCACTGTCGACCCCAGTTCGCGGCTTTGCCGTGACAGGTGATTTCGGTCCCCGACGTGACCCCTTCAACGGCCGCTCGGCGATGCATGAAGGCATCGATCTTCAGTCGGCCAAAGGCACGCCCATCCGGGTGACGGCAGCAGGCCGGGTAGTCTTCGCAGGTTGGCATTCGGCCTTTGGTCGGTTAGTTGAAATAGACCATGGTTTTGGTATTCGGACACGATACGCGCACATGGACTCGATCAAGGTGCGTGAAGGCGAACGGGTCGAAAGACTCGATAACATCGGCACAATGGGGCAGTCAGGTCGGGCGTCTGGGGTGCATCTGCATTATGAAGTGCTGGTGCGTGGCCGGGCTCTAGATCCAGCCCGTTTTCTGAAGGCGAGCGGCAATGTTCTCAAGAGGCAGTAATCGTCGCGATTCCTCGAGCTCAACGGCGGAGACCCGAATGCCCCCACATTCTTCCGGCAAGATCCCCTCGATCCTCGCCGAGGATATGCGGGTCACCGGTGACGTCATTTCGCAGGGCGAAGTGCAGATCGACGGCGACGTGATCGGCGATGTCGAGGCCCATGCCCTGATCATCGGCGATAGCGCCCATATCCGGGGCCAAATCACCGCCGATATCGTCCGTGTCTCGGGCGCTGTGACCGGCCGGATCAAGGCCCGCGAGGTCGTCTTGACCCGCAGCGCCAAGGTTGAAGGCGATATCCTGCACGAAGTTTTGGCTATCGAAGCCGGCGCTCAATTGCAGGGCAATTGCCGCCGCCGCCTGATGGACGAAGAAGAGCCCAAGGCCCTGGAAGCCCCGCAGAGCGTTGCTGCGAAGGCCGAGGCTGTGGATGAGGACGAGAAGTCGCTCTTCTCCAAGGAAGAAGCCGCCGCCTGATCGGGCGTGTTGGATCAAAAGAAAACGGCCGGTGAAAACACCGGCCGTTTTTTTTATGCGTGGAGACGGCGAGGATCAGCCACCCGCCGGTGCCGGTTCCGTCGGCTGCAGCACATCATTGATGGTCTTTTGCAGGCGGTCGCGCTTGTAGTCGGGCAGGCGGAAGGCCCAGCCATCTACCTTGGCGCTGATGGGGGCGGCCTTCTCGGGATTGCCCTCGGCCTTGATCAGGGCCCAGGTATCGTTCCCGGCCGGCACCAGCGTGATCGTCACGACTAACCCGTCCTTGGTCTCGAAGCGACCGCTGGCGGCATGATCCGGCACCGTCACCTTGCTCGCCGCCTGGACATCTTCAAAATTCAAGGTTTCCAGGGTGGTGCCCAGCTGATTGACGTCCCAGCCGGTCTTGGCCTTGCGGCCTTCGGGCACATTTTCGACCTTGAAGTCCTTCGCGTCGGCGATCCGGCTGAGCGGCAGGATATTACCATCCGCCCCCTTCAGCATGACCGACGAAAGATCTTCCATCGAGATGTCGATCAGGTTGCGGGCAGTCCAATCGACGGCGCTGGCGCGCGCATCGATCTGAGCCTGCACCAGCCAAGTCTTCTGCTCGTCGGCCTTGCGGACATAAAGCATCTGACTGTCGCCGGTGCTGCCGGCGGCCGTGGCAGTCCCGGTACGCTTCTTGCCGATCAGCAGATCTGCCAAGACCCCGCCGGCGGCATCTTTTACCGTCATGCGGATCGATTTGGCGTCTGGCTCGCCCGGATCATTCAGGTTCAGGCGCTCAAACAAGTCAGGTTTGGCGGTCTTGGCCTCGACGGTTTCCATCTCGGTCAAACCCGCCAGGGTCTGGCGGATCAGCTCGGGCCGGGCCGGGAAGCCGTCCTTTTCGACGACAACCCAGGAATCGCCCTTGCGCTGGACGCTGAAGCGGCCGTCATGGCGGATGATCTCGATGCTGGCGGCGCTATCGAGCTTGCTGCCAAGGCTGGCGAACAGCTTGGTACCATGCCCGAAATCGGTGCCCGGACGCTTCACAGTGACGGCAAGGCCGGCGCCGATGGCGGCAATCAGGGCGAGGGCACTGACGCTGAGGAGAGTGGTGCGTTTCATGGATTGGCCCCTTACCCTTTGACCGACCGGGCGGTCTTGTAGCGACGGCGACGACGCCAGAGGCCCAGCAAAATGGCGAAGACTGCGATGGCCAGCGGCATGGCTGCGACATTCAGGAACCGCACCTTGCTTTGCAGGCCTTCAATATTGGAGCGCAAGGACAGCTGCACATCACGCAATTCGGCGCGGGTGGCAAGCATCTGGCCGCGGAAGGTATCGATTTCCTTCAATTGCTCGGGCGTCAGAACAGCCTGGGCCGTGCCCTTGGCGGCAGATTCGCCACGCCCGCGCAGATCGGCCAGCTTCTTTTCGGTTTCCTTCAGGCGTTCCTGCAGTTCCTGTTCCTTGGCGCGGAATCGGCCTTCGGCTTCCTGCTGGATATCCTTCACCAGGGTGAAGGGACGATCCGAAACACCGCGCGAGCGAAGCGAGGCCATCGCACTACCGCCGGCGAGGTTCTCGACGGCATTCAGCACGAAGTCAGCGTTATTGGCGGTCGGAACCGCGACGCGCGAACCGAAGTAGTTCTGCATCTGGGCCCAGAAGCGATCTTCCAAGAAGTCGGTATCGGCAACGATGATGATCGAGGCCGGCTGCTTGGCTTCAGCGAGATGGGCCGGCAGGGCGGGCTGCTCGCCTTCGGGTTTGGCTTCGCCTTCGGCGGGCTTGGGTGCGCCGTCGAGGAAGGCCGATTTCACCGGGCCGGTGATGCGGGCCGCGATGGTCAGGGATTTCCCCTCGGCCTGGAAGCCGCGCAGGATGCCCAGGACATCAGGCTGCATCGCTCGGACCTTGGCGGCATCCAGCTGTTGAGAGACGACCGAGGAATTCACCAGCGGGGTGAATTGGGTGGGCGCGCCCTCAATGGGCTCCAGAATACCGGCCGACGCAAAGTTCAGCGTCTGAAGATCGCCGGTGACTGCATCGTCATGGTCGAGCAGCGTGCCGGGGATCGCGAGCCAAGCAAGATAGTCGGCGGCCTGCAAGCGGGTGGTCGAACCGGCGCCAACCTGCACGCGGCGGGCGCTGCGACGATCGGCGACGACCTTATCCTTCACCAAACGCACGCCCCAAGCGCTGAAGAGCTTATCGAGATCCGAGGTGGCGGCCGGGGCCGGCATGCCCTGCATGGCCATGGCACGGGCGCGCAGCTGGGCGGCTTCCGAATGCGGATCAACGAGGGTCAGCAACCGGCCGCCGCGCATCACGAACTGATCGATGGCATAGAGAGTGCGGTCGCTAAGGCCGGTCGGATGGACCAGCATCAGCACTTCGATATCGTCGGGAACGGTGACGAGGTCGGTTCCGAGCGTACGCAGCTCGACGAACTGTTTCAGCTGATCGACAATCGCCCAGGTATCGCTGCCACCTTGTTGGGCCAGGACCTGATCGCCTTCGAGCGGCAGGGTCGATACTAGACCGACGACGCGCTGTTTGGCGCGCGCCAGCTTGGCGACCATCTTGGTCAGATCATATTCGAGGAACCGTTCCCGTTCGGGCGCGAAGAAGGGCACGGTCTCTTCATCGTCGGTCGCATTGGTGCCGACCAGGCCGAAATAAACCTGTTCGCCGCTCTGGTCGACCGGGACGCCCTGCAGACCGTAAGCAACCGCCCGGTCTTCAACGGCCGAGAAGGGCTGCGGGTCATAGGTTTCGACCTTCAGCTTGCCGCCGGCGATATCGACATATTCGGTCAGAAGATCGCGGATGCGCTGGGCATAGGCGCCATAGACCGGCACTTCGCGGCCGAGGCGATCGGAGAAGAAGAACCGCAGGGTCACCGGCTCATCGAGGCTTTTCAGTGTCTGACGGGTGCCGTCCGACAGGGTATAGAGCCGCTCAGCCGTTAGATCGAGGCGGCTGCCCGGGAAGAACAGGCCGGCCAGGATATTGATCGAGATCGCCAGCACGAAGGCGGAGACGACGCCCAGGCTCAAAAGGAAACGGCGGGAAGAAAACAGCTTCATGATGTCAATCCGCCTTCTTCATTTCGACGATCGCCGTGGTCGCGAACAGCGCGGCGAAAATCAGGGAAAGGAAGAAGATGAGGTCCTTGAGATCGATCACGCCGCGCATGATCGACAGGAAATGGGACAGGAAGCTCATGCCCGACACGGCTTCGACCAGCGGGGTCGGGGCCCAGGCGGAGAAGAAGCCGATCACCAGCGGTGTGCCAGCAACCGTCAGCACGAAGCAGACCGCGGCCGAGATCACGAAGGCGATCACCTGATTGCGGGTGAAGGCAGAGACGGCCGATCCGATGGCGAGATAGGCACCCGCCATCAGCCAGGAGCCGATATAGCTTGCCAGGATCACGCCATGGTCGGGATCGCCCAGCCACGAAACCGTCAGCCAGAGCGGGAAGGTGAAGGCGAGGGTGACGCCGCAGAAGACCCAGGCGGCCAGGAACTTGCCGAGCACGGCTTGCCCTGTCGTCAGCGGCAGGGTCAGCAGCAGTTCGATCGTCCCGCTCTTGCGCTCTTCGGCCCAAAGGCGCATTGCGATCGCCGGCACCAGGAAGAGATAGAGCCAGGGATGGAAGCTGAAGAAAGGCTGCAAGTCTGCCCGGCCGCGCTCGAAGAAATTGCCCATGAAAAAGGTCAGCGAACCGGCCAGCGCCAGGAAGACCACGATAAAGACATAGGCGAGGGGCGTCGCGAAATAGGCGCCGAACTCCCGCCGGAAAACCGTAAAGACAGCACGCATGTCTGGAAAATCCTCAGGCGGCCTTGATGGCGCTATCTTGGGTGATGGTGCGGAAGACATTGTCCAGCCGCCCACGCTTCTGCCGGATGGTCTTCACCGGCCAGCCCTGCTCGCGGATCAGCTTGCTGACATCGGGCAGCAGGGTGGCGCCGGGCACCGGGCGGACGATCAGATCCTGCCCGCTGGTTTCGACCGCCAGCACGCCGGTCAGCTGCAACAGGCGGCTGCTGGCTTCGAGCATGATCTCATTGGGCAGATTGAGCACGATGGCATTATGCCAGGGGTCACGTAGCGCCAACTGTTCCGGCGTGCCATCGGCGACCATGCGGCCACCGGCGATGATGGTGGCACGGGTGCAGATCGCTTCGACCTCTTCGAGGATATGGGTCGAAATGACGATCGCCTTGTCGCCCTTCAACTCACCGATCAACTGGCGCACTTCATGTTTCTGATTGGGATCGAGGCCGTCTGTCGGCTCGTCCAGGATCAGAACCTGGGGATCATGCAGCAGCGCCTGGGCAAGGCCGACGCGGCGCTTGAACCCCTTGGAGAGGGTATCGATCGGCTGATGCAGTACGCGCTCCAGATGGGCACGCTCGACCGCCAGGCCCATGCGCTCTTTCTTGAGCTTCCCGCCTAGGCCACGCAGGTTGGCGACGAAGTTCAGGAAAGCCGCAGGCGTCATGTCGCCATAGGCTGGGGCGCCTTCGGGCAGATAACCGATACGCCGTTTGGCTTCGGTCGGCTGCGCTTGAATATCGAACCCATCGATGATGGCAGTGCCGGCCGTCGGGGCCAGGAACCCGGTGATCATCTTCATGGTAGTCGACTTGCCGGCGCCATTAGGGCCGAGAAAGCCGAGAACCTCACCGCGCTGGAGGGTGAAGGAGACATTATCGACGGCCCTGATGCCGCCGAAATCCTTCGTCAGTCCAACGATTGCGAGCAGATCGGACATCGTAGTCTCTATCTCCGCGTTGCATCTCTGCTATTGGCTACATCGTAAAGGAGGAGATTTTGGTATCTCTCCTTGTTCGTAACCGTCGCTCGATTTAGGCTATGCACCGGATTTTGCAAGTAAATTCGGAGTCGCCGTCTCTAAGGATCGCCCGCTTATGACTCTGACAAGCCCAGTTCCGGCAGCGGTTACTAACCCGCTACCGTCGGCGGAGCAAATTGTCCAAAGGCTTCGTCTGGGGTCAGGGCTGATCCTGTTCGCCTATATCGTCACGCATTTCTGCAATCATATCGCCGGCCTAGCCTCACTGCAGGCCATGAATGAAGCCCGCGACATCTTCCAGGCCATCTGGTGGTGGCCGCCCTTGCATCTGTTATTGACGGCCGCGATTACGGTTCATTTAGGGCTGGCCCTCTGGGCCATCTATCGCCGCCGGACCCTGCGGTTGCGCAAATGGGAAATGGCTCAGCTGCTGCTTGGCCTCTTCATCCCGTTCCAGCTGATCGAGCATGTGGTCGGCACGCGGATCGCGATGATCATCTATGACATCAACGTCAATTACGACTATGTGCTGCTGTCGCTCTTCTCCAGCCCAGTGAAGCCCTGGCTGCATACGGCGATGCTGACAGCCGCTTGGCTGCATGGCTGTATCGGCATTCATTATTGGCTACGGTTCCGCCCGACCTACCGCAAGCTCTTCCCTGTCTTGCAGGCCGTGGCGTTGATCATGCCTGTGCTGGTGACGATCGCCTTCTTCCAGAATGGCCGTGAAGTCCAGGTCATGTTGCAACATGACGCTGCCTGGCGGCGGGCGACCTTCGAGGCGATGCGGTTGCCCAATGATCCGGCGGCAGCCGTCCGTAACCTCGAAGCTATTCGCGATCAGGTGCGGATCGGCATGGGCAGCATTCTGCTGCTCACCCTGCTGGCCCGGCAGGCCCGGGTCTCTCTGGTTCGGCGGCGCAGCCAAGTCCGGATCCGATACCCGGGCAACATCGTCGTGCCGGCCGCCAAGGGCGCCAATTTGCTGGAGGTCAGCCGTGGGGCCAACATCCCCCATGCCGCCGTTTGTGGCGGTCGCGGGCGCTGCTCGACCTGCCGGGTGCGGATCAGCAAGGGGGGTGAACATCTCTCGCCGCCCCAGGCTGATGAATTGAAGGTTCTCTCCCGCATCTCGGCACCGCCGAACGTGCGTCTGGCCTGCCAGGTGATCCCAACAGGGGACATGGATGTCGTGCCCATCCTACCCGCCAATATGATGCCGACGGCCGCCCAATCAATGTCGAGCGTCGGGGCGGGGCGCGAGATCGAAATCGGCGTGCTGTTTGCCGATCTGCGCGGCTTCACGACCATGTCGGAACAGCGGCTGCCCTATGACGTCGTCTTCATCCTCAATCGCTATTTCAACGAAATGGGCCGCGCGATCGAGCAGGCGGGCGGCCATGTACTGCAATTCACCGGCGACGGCATCATGGCGCTCTTCGGGGTTCAGCTGAACGATCCGCAGGAGGCGGCGATCCGGGCGCTTAATGCCGCCCGCGCGATGTTCGACCGCTTGGCGGTCCTCAATAACGATCTCGCCCATGATCTGCCGGCCCCTTTGCGGATGGGTATTGGCATCCATCAAGGTCTCTGTATCGTCGGCGATATGGGCTATGGCACGGCCTACGGCCTCAGCGCGGTCGGTGACACGGTGAATACTGCCTCGCGCCTGGAAGGCCTCACCAAGGAATATGGCGCCTGCCTCGTCTTCTCTCAGGCTGTCGCCTCACGAGCAGGGATCGATACAGAGGGCCTGCGCCATGACGCGATCACCCCACGCGGCCGCACGACCGAGCTTGGCATTCATATCGTCGATACATTGGAAAAGCTGCCGCAGCCCCGGCGCTGAGCCTAACGGGGCAGGCGCAGCAGGCTGATCAGTTCGGAGAGGCTTTCAAGCTGCACGGTCGGGCCGTCGTCCAGCCGTTCGACCGGGGTCTTGTTGCGGTTGATCCAGACGGTGCGCAGGCCGTAAGCGCTGGCACCCGCAACGTCCCAGCCATTAGCCGAAACAAAGAGAATGCGTTCGGGCGGAATATCGAGGCGCTGGACCGCATGTCGATAGACGGTCGGGTCGGGTTTATAACAGCCGACCGCCTCGACCGATAAGATGGACGAGAAGAGGTCCTGTAGGCCGGCGCCGACAACCGCCTCGCTCAGCATCACCGGCGAGGCGTTGGAAAGGATCGCGCGCTGATAGTTGTTTTCCTTCAGCAGCCGCAGAACCAGAGCCGCATCGGGATAACAATCGAGGGTGCGATAGGCGTTCAGCAGATCTTCACGCAGCGAGGTGTCGTCCTGCCGCCCAACGGCCGACAAGGCGTAGTCCAGGCTATCGCAGGTGATGCTCCAGAAGTCGCTGTGGCGATGCATCATCGAACGCAGCCAAGTATATTGCAGCTGACGGTCACGCCACAGGCGGATCACCGTCTCGGCCTTGTCCCCCATGCGTTCCGAATAGCGGGCGCCCGGCGCCGCTACATCGAAAATCGTGCCATAGGCGTCGAACACGCAGGCGGTGACGGTGCAAAAAGGATCGGTCAACCCTGCAGCTCCTTACTGCGTGATCGTCGGAGCAACGACTGGCGTCGCCGCCGAGGACGGCGCCGAAACGCATCCCGTCAGACACCAGACGGCCAAGCTTTCGCCCGACAGACCGCTGGTCGGGGCCGGCTGCCCAAGGCGCGTCCGGTAGACGAGGGTTCCTTCGATCACACGCTGAACGTAGTTGCGGGTTTCGCTAAAGGGGATTCGTTCGATCCAATCCAGCGTTTTCACCATATCGCCGCGCGGATCGCCCATGTCCCGCAGCCACTGCCGCACCCGGCCGGGGCCGGCATTATAGGCGGCGATGGCAAAGGGATAATGCCCCCCGAACTGATCGACAACGGTCCCGAGGTAGGCCTGCCCCAGCTGGACATTATAGCTGGGGTCCTGGGTCAGTTTGGCCTCGACGAACGGCAGCCCGAGCTTTTGGGCGGTCTGTTTGGCGGTCGCAGGCATCAGCTGCATCAACCCGCGTGCGCCCACCTTGCTGAGGGCAGTGGGGGAGAAATTGCTTTCCTGACGGGTAATCGAATGAACCAGTGCCGGCTCCGCAAGGCCCGTCAATGCCGAACCTGGCAGGCGAGGATAGCCGCTTTGCGACAGGACGACACCGTCGCGCCAGACCCGGCGGGCCACGATCACGGCAAGGTCGTCACGTCCGAGGTTCGCGGCCAGCTGGGCGGCAAGGGCCGGCTGCCCGACATCTGAATCCGCCAACCGCAACACAAAGGGATCGACCTTTTCCGGCAGACCTATAGCCGAGAGGCGACGGGCCGCCTGGGCGACTTCGCCACTGTCGAACTTGTCGCGTTCCGCCTTGGTCGGGACCGGTTCGGGCGGCAGCAGCGCCACGGTCGGCTCGTTCAGTTCCGCACGGGATAATTGGCCGTAGAAGGCAGCGCTATTCTCGCCGGCGCGGGCATAGGCCACCCGGGCCTCTTCATCGCGCCCCAGTGCTTTCAGGGCGCGACCGGTCCAATAAAGCCCGCGGGCAACGCTGATCGGCGCCCGCGAGTTTTCGGCAACGGCCCGGAAGTGAGGCAGAGCTGCTGTCGGATCTTCCAAGAGCCGCAGAGCGACGAAGCCCGCGAGGAATTCAGCATCCACTAACTCGCTACCATCAGGCAGGCGATGGTCGCGTGCGAGACGATAGGCCAGGGCATAGTCGCCTTCGGTCAGCAGGCGACGGATCTGGATCTCGCGTTCCGTCCACCAGAGGTCCGGACGTTCGGTAATAGCCGGGACTTGCTGCAGTAGAGTGCGGCTGTCACTGTCGTTACCGGCGCGGCGGGCGGCCCGGATGCGCTCCAGCAGCAGACCTGGGCTTGCCCGTTCTTCCACGGTCAAGCCGGCCAGAACCGTGTCCAGTCCAGCGCCTTCGCGCAGCTTCAGGCGAGCTTGCGCGACGCGGCGAGCCCCCTCATCGACCCGATTCACCTGACGCTTCGCAGCATCGGCCTGATCACGCCACAGCAGCCGTTCCAGGCGGGTCCGGTGGTCCAGCGGCGACAGGATCGCACCATAGCGATCGAGGAACTGAGCCTCGTCATTGGGCGATCCGAAGACTTCTTCGACCCAGACACGGCGCAGCAAGGCGTTACCCTCGGCCTCGCGTCCCATCACCCGCCAAGCATCTGCCAAACGGATCCGGCCGTCGCGCGACAAGGGCGAGAATTCGCGGAACCACTGTAGGACGACGGTGTCGGAATCTTCCAGCGCCAGGAAATCTTCGGCCCGGCGCTTCAAAGCACTCTGCCAGGGCCAATCCGGGTTTTCGGCGATGAAGCTCGAATAATCCGTCAAACGGTCTTTTTCGACGAGCCCCTTGGCCAGCATCTGCCAGCGAACCACCTTATCGAGCAGCCGGTCGCGCTGACCTGCCGGCGGCGCACCGGTCGGAACCAGGCCCCGGTCGAGACGCTGGAAGGTGTCGCGATAATAATTGGCGCTGCTAGCAGTTGGCGGAGGCGGCAGCTTGGCCGCTGCCGGCACCACGGCCGTCGCTTTTGCCGGCGGCTTTTTTGCCGGAGTCTGCGCAGGCGCTTTGGCCGCCGTTGACGGTTTTGCCGCAGGTTTCGCTTCGGGCTTGGCGGCCGGGGCCTTGGCTGGGGCCGGTTTGGCAACAGGCTTGGCGGGAGCGGTCGCAGCTTTCTTGGTCGCGGCCGGTTTGGTGGCTGTCGTTTCGCCGGCGGCGGCGATAGCCCCGGGGCTGCCCAGGGCGGCCATCAGGAGAATCGCGGCAGGTGTTTTTTTGAACATGGGCGGGGAGTTTAACCATGACGGGGCGATGCGCCAAGCCAATCCCACGCGACTTGCACAAACATACAGGAGCGCGCTAGTGTCCTCGGCCCGATTTATCGGGCTTTCACAACGTTTTTCCGCATCTGAGCCCCAAGGACTCAATCGCCATGTCTGGTTCGACTCGCTTCACTGGTTCCATGACCGCCCTCATCACCCCGATGAAAGACGGCAAACTGGATGAAGTCGCGTTCCGGAAACTTGTGGAATTCCAGATCCAGAATGGCACCAAAGGCTTGATTCCCGTCGGCACCACCGGCGAATCGCCGACCGTGAGCCATGAAGAACACAAGCGCATCGTCGAGATCTGCGTCGAAGTGAATAAGGGCCGGGCCGTTGTGATCGCCGGCGCGGGTTCCAACTCGACTGCTGAAGCCATCGACTTCATTCAGCACGCCGAAAAGGCCGGTGCCGATGCCGCTTTGGTGGTGACACCCTATTATAATAAGCCCAACCAGGAAGGGCTCTATCTGCACTTCAAGGCGCTGCACGACTGCTGCAATCTGCCGATCTTCATCTACAACATTCCCGGCCGCTCGGTCATCGATATGACCCCGGAAACCATGGGGCGTCTGGCGCAGCTGCCGCGCATCATCGGCGTGAAGGATGCGACCGCCGATCTCGCTCGCCCGATGAAGCAGACCATCACCTGCGGCCAGGATTTCATCCAGCTATCGGGCGAAGACGCGACTGCGCTGGCCTCGCTGGTCCAGGGCGGAGATGGCTGCATCTCCGTTACTGCCAATATCGCGCCGCGCATGCTGGCCGATATGCATGAAGCCTGGGCTGCCGGCGACCTCAAGACCGCGATGGCGATCAATGACCGACTCTATCCGGTGCATGAGGCAATGTTCTGCGAAACCAGCCCGGCACCCGTGAAATATGCAGCCTCGCTGCTGGGGCTCTCGAACCCGGATTGCCGTCTGCCGATCGCCCCGCTGTCGGATGCCGGCAAGGTGAAGGTCGAGCAGGCGCTGCGCCAGGCAGGATTGATGAACTAATGGCGCCTCCGCGTTCCACGGACAAATATGCCGCGCTCAATCGACGGGCGCGGCATGAGTATTTCATCGAGGACACCCTTGAAGCAGGCATCATGCTGATGGGGTCCGAGGTGAAATCGATCCGTCTTGGCCATTGCTCGATCGCCGAAAGCCATGCCGGGCCGATGATGGGCGATATTTATCTCTTCAACGCCCATATCCCGCCCTATAAGCCGGCCCGGGAAAACCACGAAGAGCGGCGCCCCCGCAAACTGCTAATCCATAAAAAGGAACGGCATAAGCTGCTGGGGCAGGCCAAGCGGGAAGGCATCACCCTGGTGCCGCTGTCGATCTATTTCAACGAACGCGGCCTACTGAAGGTCGAACTGGGTCTTGCCAAGGGCAAAAAGAAGCACGACAAGCGCGAGGCCGAAAAGGAACGCGATTGGAACCGGGATAAGTCCCGGTTGCTGCGCCGCGACGCCTAATCAGGTAGACGCGACGATCATCGTCTGCCCCCCAGGAACGCTGTGGAAGGCGAGGGTGCTAAACCCCGTCTCCTGCAGCCACCCTGCATAGTCTTGCCGCGTATAAGCCGCACCTTCCGCATAATAGTTGAGGAACAGCAGATCGGCGCCAAGCGCCAGCGGCGGACCGCGACGGTCGTCGTCCAGAACATAGCCAACGATGCAAAGCTGTCCCTCCGGCGCCAATGCCGCACGACAGCTGTTCAAAGCCCGGCGAATATGGTTCGGGCCGAAGAGCTGCAGGAAGTTGCGCATCACCGCGAGATCATGGGGCGGCAAGGGACCGGCAAGGGCATCGCCCCCGACCATCCGGCAACGGCTGGCCTGCGGTTCGTCAGCCAGCATTGCTTGCGCCGCCGGAAGAATGTCCGGCAGATCGAAGATTGTTGCCGAAAGCTCTGGTAGGGCTGCCAACAAGGTCAGCGAGAGCGCGCCCGAGCCGCCACCGATATCGAGCAGTTGGCGATGGCGGGTAAGGTCCAATCGTTTCAGCATTTCGACCCCGCCGCTCATCGCTTGTGGGGCAAGGCCGCGCAGAACCACCTGCACGCGGGTCTGATCGGTAGTGTCAAAGAACAGGGGAGCGCCAGGAAGGCCAGTTTGCAGGCTTTCCGCTGTCTTGAGGCAGGCTGCCCAGGCCGTGGCATAGGCTTCGTGCGCTTGGCCACGATACTGCGGGCGGCCTCGAACCAAAGACTTGCCGGCTTCCTCGCCATTGGCGAGACGACCATCGGCTTGCTCGATCAGCAGCCCTTCAGCGACAAGAAGATTGATGAGCCGGCGCAGGCGGGCAGGGGCGATTGCCAGTTTTCCGGCCAGTTCCTCGACCCTCAACGGCCCATCGCCGAGCGGCGTGAAGAGGTCGAGTTGCATCGCCGCCAATAGGGCCAGTGAGCCATAGATATCGGTGACGAGCTGAGAGATGGTCCGCATCGCGACAGCTTGCCGCAGGTATTTGGTTCTGGGAAGTGAGAGTGGTTCGCAAGTTTCGCGGTCGTGCTATAAGTCACCCATGAATTTTTCGATGCTGGTATCCGTTATGGCGGCAGCGACCATGCTGCCGGCCTTGGCGATGGAATGGGTGCGTGCGCCCGAAAGCGGCCGACGGCTTGCGATTCTCTTCGCGGGTTTCGCGAGCATCGTCGTGGCCGCTCTGCCCGATTTCGGCGGTTCCTTCGCCCGCGCTGTCTGGGGCAGCCTCGCCATGGTATTGGCGCTCTTCTTGATCGCAACCTTGCTCTACCGCTCGGTCGAACGGCTCGCGCCCTTGTTGATGGCTTATTGCGGGGTTGTCGGTTTGCTGGCGGTTCCCTTTGCAGAAAAACAGCCTGCGACAATTTGGAGCGGTACTGCGTTATTGCATATCCTTCCCGGGCTCGCCGGTTACGCGCTGATCACTTTAGCGGCCATCGCGGCGGTCGCTGCCGACATGCAGGCGCGAGCTTTAAAAGCTCGTCGGGGCAGTTGGCTGCTGGATCGTCTGCCGCCCCTCAATGTCAGCGAACAGCATAGTTTTGGCTTTCTCCTAGCCGCGACAGCCGCGCTTTTGGTGGCTGTCGCGGCTGGTATGGCCCTGAATTGGCAACAGTCGGGCACCCTGATGCGGGTGGACCACAAGACCATGTTGACGCTCGCTGCCCTGACGGCGACCACGGGCCTTTTGGGTGCCCATGCCTATAGCGGCCTTCGCGGACGCAAGGCGGTCCGTTGGGTGTTGGGTGTCTATCTGCTGCTCACCCTTGCATTCCCCGGTGTCAAATTTGTCGGGGATATCGTCCTGGGTCGGGGATAGGACAGGAATTGCACCCTTGATTTCGCAGGTGCAACAGGCTTACATAGCCTAATCTTTCACCACATCACTGCGGATGCCTAAAATATGGGCGTTTTGATCGGCGATATCACTATCGAGCGTCCGGCGATTCTGGCTCCGATGTCCGGTGTCAGTGATTTGCCGTTCCGCCGCCTGGTGAAGAAATTCGGCGCTGGGCTCGTGGTCTCTGAAATGATCGCGTCCGAAGCGCTGGTGCGGGGCCACAAGACCACGCTGAAGATGGCGCAGACCGAGGCGGACGAGCAGCCGGTCGCGGTTCAATTGGCGGGATGCGATCCTCAGACGATGGCCGAAGCGGCCAAGGTGAACGAGGATCTCGGCGCTGCCATTATCGATATCAACATGGGCTGCCCCGTGAAGAAGGTCGTCGGCGGTATGGCGGGCTCGGCCCTGATGAAGGACGAGGGTAAGGCTTTTGCGATCATGGAGGCCATGGTTACCGCGGTTTCGCGGCCCGTGACCCTGAAGATGCGCCTGGGCTGGGATGCCGATCACCGCAATGCGCCGGTGTTGGCCAAACATGCCGAGGACGTAGGGATCAAGATGATCACCATCCATGGCCGCACCCGCACCCAGATGTATACCGGCACCGCCGATTGGGCCGCCGTCCGGGCCGTGCGCGAGGTAACCTCGCTGCCGCTCATCGTTAATGGCGATATCCAGACCTATGACGATATCGACCGGGCGCTGGCCGAGAGCGGCGCCGATGGTGTGATGATCGGCCGTGGCTGTTATGGCCGCCCCTGGTTTGTGGGGCAGGCCGCGCATTATCTTGCAACGGGCGAGCGGTTGCCGCCCCTGACGTCGGCTCAGGTTTATGACGTAGTGTCAGAGCATTACGAGGCGATCCTCGCGCATTATGGGGTGGAGCAGGGCGTGCGGATTGCCCGCAAGCACCTCGCCTGGTACGCCCGCGACATGGTCGGCGCCGAAGCTTTTGCCGCGACGGTCAATCGCCTCTCGGACCCCCAGGCGGTCAAGGCCGGATTCGCCGACTATTTCCTGAATTCGAATGGCGAAAAGGAGGCGGCATGAGCCAGTTGCTTCAGCGTCTGGAACGTCGCCCGGCCCCAGCAGTGATCGAGGCGGCCGGTATCGTCAATGCGCTACCCCATCCGGTATTTGTGGTCGATGGGGATAACGCCGTCACTGACCTTAATCTCGCTGGCGAGTCCCTCTTTAAGGTCTCGGCCCCGCAGATCGTGGGGCAGGCGTTAGAAGAACATGTCCCGCCCGACAGCCCGCTGTTCGACCTGATCGACAAATGCCGCCGCAATGGCGCGAGCCTTGCCCAATACGGCGTGCGCATCGAAGGACCACGCATTCCCGCCCGCAATGCGACGGTCGAAGTGGCGCCGATCGCTGAGCGGCCAGATCATATCGTCGTTGCCATCCGGGAAGACTCGATTGCCTCCAAGATCGATCAGCAGCTGACCTCTCGCGGGGCGGCGCGTTCGGTCTCCGCCATGGCGGAAATGCTGGCCCATGAGGTCAAAAACCCGCTGTCCGGTATCCGCGGTGCCGCCCAATTGCTGGAGCAATCGGCCGCCAGCGACGGCGACCGGATACTGACCCGCCTGATCGTCGATGAAGTCGACCGGATCAAGGCGCTGATCGACCGGATGGAGGTCTTTTCCGACAGTCGCCCGCCGCGCCGGGATGAGGTCAATATCCACCAAGTACTGGAACATGTACGCACCCTGGCGCAGAACGGTTTTGCGAGCCATGTGCGCTTCATCGAGCGCTATGACCCCTCGTTGCCGCCGGTCTGGGGTAACCGCGATCAATTGGTGCAGATCTTCCTGAATCTCGTGAAAAACGCCGCTGAAGCGATCCCCCAGAATGGCGGGGAGATCGCGATAGAGACCTCCTACCATCACGGCGTGCGCTTGGCGGTGCCGGGATCGGACAAGGCGATGCATCTGCCCCTATTGGTCTCGATCATCGATAACGGCGAAGGCATCCCCGAAGATCTGCGGCCGCACCTCTTCGATCCTTTCGTGACGTCGAAGACAAATGGAACCGGCCTGGGACTTGCATTGGTTGCCAAGATCGTCGGCGATCATGGGGGCGTTATCGAGTTCGACAGTCAACCACGGCGGACTGTGTTCAAGGTTCATCTGCCCCTGGCCGGCACAAGCAAATAACGGCGTTCTTTCTGGCGCTGTAGTAGACGGAGACGGTATGGCGAATACCATTTTGGTGGCGGACGACGATCGGGCGATCCGAACGGTTCTGACCCAGGCCCTGACCCGCTTGGGTCATGAGGTACGGACGACGGGGACGGCCTCCACCCTTTGGAATTGGGTGGAAGCCGGCGATGGCGATCTGGTCATCACCGACGTGGTGATGCCCGATGAAAATGGCCTTGATCTGATCCCGCGGATCAAGCGGGTTCGCCCCGACCTGCGGGTCGTGGTGATGAGCGCCCAGAACACGCTGATGACGGCGGTGAAGGCGACCGAGGTTGGGGCCTTTGAATATCTGCCCAAGCCCTTCGATCTCAATGAACTGATCCGCGTCGTGCAGCGGGCTCTGACGACGCCGAAGAATAGTAGCGCGGCGCCGGTCAATCCCGATGCCGCCGAAGGCGAAGAACAGCTGCCCCTGATCGGCCGCTCGCCGGCGATGCAGGAAATCTATCGCGTCCTTGCCCGTCTTATGGGGACCGACCTAACGGTCATGATCACCGGCGAAAGCGGCACCGGCAAAGAACTGGTCGCCCGCGCGCTGCATGATTACGGCAAGCGTCGCGGCGGGCCGTTCGTTGCAGTCAATATGGCGGCGATCCCGCGCGAGCTGATCGAATCAGAGCTGTTCGGCCACGAGAAGGGGGCCTTTACCGGGGCTCTTACGCGCTCGGCCGGTCGCTTCGAGCAGGCGCAGCACGGCACTCTGTTCCTCGATGAAATCGGCGATATGCCGATCGAGGCCCAGACCCGTCTGCTGCGTGTGTTGCAGGAAGGCGAATATACCACGGTTGGCGGCCGCACGCCGATCCGGGCTGACGTCCGCATCATCGCGGCGACCCACCGGGATCTGCGCATCCTAATCCGCCAGGGCCTGTTCCGCGAGGATCTGTTCTATCGCCTGAATGTGGTGCCGATCCGGCTGCCGCCGCTGCGCGAACGCAGCGAAGATATTCCGGCGCTGGCCCGGCATTTCCTGAAGCTCGCAGCCTCCGAAGGCCTGCCGCTGAAGATGCTGGATCAGGGCGCGAGCGAGCGGCTGCGCACCCATCGCTGGCCGGGTAACGTCCGCGAGCTGGAAAATCTGATGCGGCGTCTGGCGGCGCTCTATTCCCAGGAAGTGCTGGGCGTCGACGTCATCGAAACCGAGCTTGCCGATACCGCGCCCGAACCGACAGGCAGTGCGGCGCCGGACGGCGAGGGGTTGGGGGCGGCGGTCGAGCGCCACCTCAAGGATTATTTCGCAGCCCACCAGGACCAACTGCCGGCCAGTGGTCTCTATGACCGTATCTTACGCGAAGTAGAGCGGCCGTTGATCACCCTGACCTTGACCGCCACCCGTGGCAATCAGATCAAGGCGGCGGAAGTCCTGGGCCTCAACCGCAATACGCTGCGCAAAAAGATCCGCGAGTTGGACATTCAGGTGGTGCGCGGCATAAGGTGACGGCGGCTTCCGCCGTTCCCTTAAAAGACCGATAGCGACCTTGACCCCACGTAGCCGTCTTCTCATCCGTTTCACGCGTCTGGCAAGCCGGTTCCGGTTCAACCGCGTTATGACGATCGGTCTGATTGCGATGGCGGTATTATCCGCCATCGCAACCTATGCCTCCATCGCGACGGATTCGCCCTTCGATATCAGCCGTCGTGGCTTGCTGGGGCTGCTGATCCTCGACGTTCTGCTGCTTCTGGCGCTGTTCTTCCTGGTCGTTCGCCGGCTGGTAGAGGTCTGGGCCGAGCAGCGGCGTGGGCTGGCAGGGGCGCGGCTGCATCGCCGGCTGGTAACCTTGTTCGGCACCGTCGCCGTGACACCGGCCATTCTGGTGGCGGTCTTCTCGATCCTCTTTCTCAATCTGACCATTGAAGGCTGGTTCTCGGAGCGGGTTTCGACCGCGCTGCGCAATTCCCGCACGGTCGCGGAAGCCTATCTGCACGAACATGTGCAGGTAATCCGCGGTGATATTCAGGCGATGGCAGCCGATTTGAACCGCGAAGGCCCGCGGCTTTTTACCGACCCGGCGTTCTTCCGTCAGATGGTTGCAACCCAGGCCGCCATCCGCGGGTTGGGCGAGGTTCTGGTTATCGGTCCGCAAGGTCAAATTCTCGCCCGTGGCGGCCTGACCTTCAGCCTGGAGTTCGAGCCAATCCCGGTCTGGGCGATGGAAAAGGCCAAGACCGGGGATGTCGCGATCATGACCAGCGAGGATTCCGATCGAGTCCGAGCCCTGATCGCACTGGATTATCCGATTGGGGGCTATCTGTTCGTCGGCCGGCCCGTTGATCCCAATGTCGTGAGCTCGGTCAATCAAACCCGCGATGCGGTTGCCGCCTATGACGATCTCGAAGGGCAGAGGTCAGGCTTGCAGCTGACCTTCGCCCTTGTCTATGGCGTGTTGGCCCTGCTGTTGCTGCTCGCTGCTACTTGGATGGGCTTGGCCTTCGCGACCTCGCTAGTGCGGCCGATCTCGCTGATGGTGCAGGCGGCGGAACGTATTCGCGCGGGCGATCTGGGCGCCCGGGTACCGGAACTGCCCCTTGATGACGAGCTGGGCGTGCTCTCGCGCGCCCTCAATCGCATGACCACCCAGCTTGAGAGCCAACGCCGGCAGGTGCTGCTGGCCAATGCCGAGCTGGAAGAGCGTCGGCGCTTTATCGAAGCGGTCGTGGCGGGGGTGACGGCGGGTGTGATCGGTCTGGATACCAACGGCTGCATCACCATGGCCAACCCGACCGCGGTTGAGCTGATCGGCCTGCCGATGACTGACCATATCGGGTCGCCCTTGCGGGATCTCGTGCCCGAGATGGCCTCGCTGGTCGATAAGGTGTTGGATCAGCCCGATCGTTTTGTCGAAGGGCAGGTGCAGCTGACGACCCCCGATGGTCAGCGCACCTTGGTTGTCCGGGTAACGGCTGAGGGCGGGGTTGCAGAGGAGGAGCGCAGCGAAGGGGCGGTGATTACCTTCGATGATGTGACAGAGCTTCTGAACGCGCAGCGCACCGCTGCTTGGGCGGATGTAGCACGACGCATCGCTCATGAGATCAAGAATCCCCTGACGCCGATCCAATTATCCGCTGAACGGCTAAAGCGCAAATATCTCAAAGAGATAACGAGCGATCCTGAGACGTTTGTTATGTGCACGGACACCATCGTCCGCCAAGTCGCGGATATCGGGCGGATGGTCGATGAGTTTTCCTCCTTCGCGCGCATGCCTCAGCCAGTGATGCGAGACGAAGATCTCAGTCAGATCGCTCGCGAAGTGGTTGTTTTGCAACGCCATGGCAGACCGGATGTCACAGTGGATCTCGCCGGCTCCGATGTCCCGTCCCACGCCCAATGCGATGGTCGCCAGCTGCGCCAGGCTCTAATCAATCTGGTTCAGAATGCCTTTGATGCCATTGATGGGCGGGAAGGCGAGAACCTACCGGCGGGTCATGTCGTCGTGACCCTCGATAGCACTGATTCTATGATCAAAATCTCCGTTCGCGATAACGGTAAGGGCCTACCGACCGAGAGTCGCGAGCGCCTGACCGAACCCTATGTTACGACCCGCGCCAAGGGCACCGGTCTGGGGCTCGCCATCGTTAAGAAGATCATGGAGGATCATGGCGGTCGGCTGACCCTTGAAGATGTCCCCGACGGTGGGGCTCTTGTGAACCTGTTGCTTCCGCGCCACAATCCTGCCCTACTAACGCAGGATGGTTTGCCGCATAACGCGGAAGGCACACATGGCGTATGACATTCTAATCGTCGATGACGAAGCCGACATCCGCACGCTGCTGGCGGATATCCTTAAGGATGAAGGCTACAGCGTGCGTTTGGCCGGGGATAGCGACTCGGCCCTAGCAGCGGTGCAGGCACGACAGCCGAGCCTCGTCCTGTTGGATATCTGGCTGCAGGGCAGCCGGCTCGATGGTTTGCAGATCCTCGAAAAGATCCGCGCCGATTATCCCAATCTGCCGGTTCTGATGATGTCGGGTCACGGCACGATCGAAACGGCGGTCGAGGCGATCAAGCGCGGCGCTTATGATTTCATCGAAAAGCCGTTCAAGTCCGATCACCTCCTGGTCCTGATCACCCGGGCGATCGAGAGCGCGCGCCTGAAGCGCGAAAATGCCGAACTACGCCTACGCGGCGGGCAGATCTGGGAATTGACGGGGGCATCTTCCGTCGTGACCACCATTCGCGGATCGATCGACAAAGTCGCACCGACCGGCAGCCGCGTATTGATCACTGGTGGTCCTGGCAGCGGCAAGGAAGTGGTCGCTCGCCTGATCCATGCGCGCTCGCGCCGGGCAGATGCACCCTTTGTGGTCGTGAATTGCGCGACCATGGACCCGGATCGTTTCGAAATGGAACTGTTCGGGGCCGATAGCGATAGCGATGGCCGCCGCAAGGTTGGTCTTTTCGAGCAAGCTCACAGCGGCACGCTGCTGCTGGACGAGGTTGCCGATATGCCGATGGCGACTCAGGGCAAGATCGTACGTGTCCTACAGGAACAGGTGTTCGAGCGAGTCGGCAACCGGGTGCGGGTCGAAGTCGATGTGCGCGTGATGGCCTCGACCAACCGCGACCTTCAAGGCGAAATGCTGGCCGGCCGGTTTCGCGAGGATCTCTATTATCGCCTGAACGTCGTTCCTCTGCGGGTACCGACCCTGCGCGAACGCCGGGAAGATATCCCCGATCTCGTGCGGTTCTTTGTCCGCCGCGCTGCCGAAGCCGCCGGCATTCCCCTGCGCGAGATTGGCGATGACGCCATGGCCGCCCTCCAGGCCTACGACTGGCCCGGCAATGTCCGCGAGCTGCGCAATACCGTCGAACGTCTGCTGATCATGGCGCCGGGCGATTCCCGTCAAGCGATCAAGGCCGATATGCTGCCACCCGAGATTGGGGCCATCACGCCGGCCGTCCTGAAATGGGACAAAGGCGGGGAGATCATGTCCCTACCGCTGCGCGAAGCCCGCGAGGTGTTCGAGCGGGAATATCTGCTGGCCCAGGTCAATCGCTTTGCCGGCAATATCTCGCGCACTGCCAGCTTTGTTGGCATGGAACGGTCGGCGCTTCATCGAAAATTGAAATCACTTGGCGTCAATGGCACGGACCGACCGGGCCTAAAGCCTTGAGTTTTGCAGGTCGCTATCGAAAGAACGCATAAGGCGGGGGCTTGACGACAGGCTATGCTGAAGGCGGCATTCAGTTAATCGAGGGTCTCATGTCGCGTATCGCCTATGTCAACGGTCACTATGGTCCCCTGAGCGAGGCCTCGGTTCATATCGAGGATCGCGGCTACCAGTTTTCCGACGGCATCTATGAAGTTGTCGCGCTGCGCAACGGTCGCTTGTCCAATGAAGAAGGGCATCTCGACCGGCTGGAGCGTTCTTTGAAGGAACTGCGCATCGCGATGCCGATGCATCGTCGTGCCTTGCAGCATGTGATGCGCGAACTGGCCCGCAAGAATGGGGCAAAGAACGCCCTGATCTATATCCAGGTGACCCGGGGCGTGGCGCGCCGCGATCATCCGTTCCCTAAGGATGTGGCGCCGTCGATCGTTTTGACCTGTCGCTCGCTTCCCAAGCCCTCGCCCAAGGCGCTGGCCGAAGGGGTGGCCGTCATTTCGCAGCCCGATATCCGCTGGGGCCGCCGCGACATTAAATCGATCAGCCTGCTGCCCAATATTTTGGCAAAGCAGGCCGCGCGCGAAGCCGGGGCCTATGAAGCCTGGTTGGTCGAGACCGATGGCACCGTGACCGAAGGCAGCTCGACCAATGCTTGGATCCTTACCAAGGACGGCGTTCTTGTGACAAGGCCGCGCTCGACATCGATTCTCCCCGGCATTACGCGGGGCCAGGTCTTGAAATTGGCGCAGGAAGCCCAGATACGCTTGGAGGAACGGCCCTTCACTCTGGAAGAAGCTAAGGAAGCCCGCGAAGCCTTTATGTCGTCTGCCTCGGCCCTGGTCCTGCCCATCACCAAGATCGACGGTAAGCCCGTCGGTGAAGGCATACCCGGTCCGCTCGCCAAACGACTGAGAGAGCTTTACGAAATTCACTTAGCCAGCTAGAAGCTAATTGAGAATCGTTCGCGACTTGACCCTGGTAATACGTACACTGGCAGAGAGTTTGCAGACACTTTAGTGTTTTCATCGCGTGTGAGCCCTAGGATCAATGGTAGGATCCCGGGGTGATCCGCAGCGGTAACGGACATAGATCCGGTCGCCAATCAAAAAGAAGGACAATGCCAATGAGCACCGAGAAGTCCCAAAACGTTCAAGATGTGTTCTTGAACAACATTCGTAAGAACAAGATACCTGTGACGGTATTCCTTGTGAATGGCGTCAAACTTCAGGGAATTGTTACTTGGTTCGACAACTTCTCGGTTTTGCTAAGGCGCGATGCACATTCTCAGCTCGTCTACAAACACGCAATCTCGACAATCATGCCCGCAGCCCCGATTCAGCTTTTTGACGGTGGCAAGGACGAATAGTCTGACCCTTTGGGGCAGGCTTCAGAAGAGGGCTAAGCGCTTCCCGGCGCTTGGCCTTTTTTTATTCGCTCTGAGCTTTGTCTTGGCTGTTCCGGCCGCTCAGGCCGCAAGTAGAGTCTGTGTCGAGCCCAGTGACTGGCGACCGACCGGTTCGCTACCCCGCACGCTTGAGGCGATGGGCAAGGGCCATGTGACGGTGCTGGCGATCGGCTCGTCCTCGACCGAAGGGGTAGGGGCATCATCCCCCGCCCGCAGCTATCCCGCACGCCTGGAAGCGGAAATGGAAGCCTCCACGCCGCGCCTCGATGTAGATGTCGTGAATGCCGGCATTGGTGGGGAAGTAGCGGAACAGACGTTGAAGCGCTTGCTGGTCGCCCTCGATCAAGTCAAACCCGACCTCGTGATCTGGCAGCTCGGCAGCAATGACGCCCTGCGCGGTATTCCGATCGAACAATTTGCCCTGATCGCCCACAACGGCATCGAGGCGGTGAAGAAAAGCGGCGCCGATCTCCTGCTGATGGATCTGCAATATGCTCCGGCGCTCGATAACAACCCCGTCAGTGAGCTTTACGAAAATTCGATCCTGCGGCTCGCAGCGGACACCAAGACCGGCATCATCCAGCGCTGGCGCCTGACACGCCATTGGAAGGACGTCGGCTTCATGAATGTCGCCGGCCCTGACGGTCTTCATATGACCGACGAAGGATATGGCTGCCTCGCCCTGCTTTTGTCCAAATCCATCATTAACCTTCAGGCTTTGGCGCTCGAACGCTAAAGCTTGAAGGGGTAGCTTATGACGGCATTTGCCGGCCGCGATCATCGTCTTGATATCGCACGAGGATTGGCGCTTGCCATGATCTTCATTGATCATGTGACGGGCAATTGGCTGGCGACTGTCACGCTACAGAATTTCGGATTTTCGGACGCGGCCGAGCTGTTTGTCTTTATCTCGGGATTCGCGGCAGCGCGGGTGTACGCCAATATTTGGCGCAAGGAAGGGGCAGTGATCGGCATCGGGCAGATCGTCCGCCGCATTCGTGTGCTCTATTTCTCCCATCTCATCCTGTTTGTGCTGTTCGCGGCCCTGGTCACGATCCTGGCAAAACACATGAGCAAGCCGATCTTCATCGAAGCGATGAATCTGCATCGACTTATTCAGGTGACCGAAGAGATGCTGCCGGCCATCCTGACCTTGCAGTTCCAGCCGACGCACCTTGGCATCCTGCCGCTCTATATCGCACTGATGACTTGGCTGATCGTGATGCTGCCGCTGATCCGCAGCCGGCCCTATGTGGCATTGGTGATCTCGGCCGTCATCTGGGCCCTGGGGGCGGCATTCCGCATCAACCTGCCGCTCCATTTGGGCGGGCAATGGTATTTCAATCCCTTTGCCTGGCAGACGATCTTTATCGTCGGGGCGGTCGCCGGTCTGCATCCTGAACTGGTCGAACGATTGCAGCGCCGCTGGATCATCGCGCTGGCGGTTCTGGTGCTGGTCGTCTGTTTCCCGCTCAATCTCTATACCAAGTTTGGCCTGTTTGCCGATCTGGCGCCCCAGCGCTTCTGGGATCTTGTCAGCCTTGCTTCGATCAAATCCTATGAAGGCCCGCTGCGCCTTGCGCATTTCTTCAGCCTAATGCTGGTGGCCAGCGTTTTGATGCCGCGGCGCGATCATCCGGCGCTCGAATTTTTTAAACCTTTGGCTTTAATGGGGCGTCATTCGCTCAACGTCTTTTGTTTCGGCATCCTGCTCTCCATATTAGGGACAGCGGCCATGGAAGTGTATGGCACCGGCTGGGCGATGCAGATTGCCGCCAATCTTTTGGGCTTTGGCGCTATGTTGGGGCTGGCGGCCTGGTGCGAATGGTGGAAAAAGAATATCTCCCGCAAGCGCCGGGATGTGGCGGCACCCAAACCCGTTTGAAACGGGCCCAATGCGCCGACGATGTGATTTAGGAGCAGTACTACTTTGTCTTTGGACAGTTTGACCTATCAGGGCACCGATGCGCCGCGCGAAGCTGTCGGCGCCGCACTGGTCGTTCATCCGCAATTTCAGACCGGCGTCAGCACCAATATGCGCTCGCCCGAAGGGCGGCTTGCGGAAGCGGTCGGCCTTGCGCTCGCAATCGAGCTCGATATTAAGGCCGCAGAAGTGGTGCTGGTCAAAAAGCGCCGCCCGGCGACGCTGTTTGGTCAGGGCCATGTCGATCGTCTGGCCGAACTTGTTGAAGAAAACGAGATCAATGTCGTCATCGTCGATGGGCATCTGTCGCCGGTGCAGCAGCGCAATCTTGAAAAGGCCTGGAATGCGAAGGTCATCGACCGCACCGGCCTGATCCTCGAAATTTTCGGCGCCCGCGCCCGCACCCATGAAGGTCGCTTACAGGTCGAACTGGCTTCGCTGACCTATCAGCGCTCGCGCCTCGTGCGGTCCTGGACTCATCTGGAGCGTCAGCGCGGCGGTTTCGGCTTCCTTGGCGGTCCTGGTGAAAGCCAGATCGAAATGGATAGGCGCCTCATCGGCGACCGTATCACCAAATTGAAGCGCGAGCTGGTCGAGGTGAAGCGGACGCGCGAGCTGCATCGCGGTGCCCGCAAACGCGTGCCTTATCCGGTGGTGGCGCTAGTCGGCTATACCAACGCCGGCAAATCGACGCTGTTCAACCGCCTGACCCAGTCCAAGGTCTTTGCCGAAGATCTGCTGTTCGCGACCCTCGATCCGACCATGCGCGGCGTCGTGCTGCCGTCGGGCAAGCAGATCATCCTGTCCGATACCGTCGGTTTCATCTCGGACCTGCCGACCCAGTTGGTTGCGGCCTTCCGGGCCACTCTGGAAGAAGTGCTGGAAGCCGATGTCATCCTGCATGTCCGTGATCGCTCGCACCCCGACACCGAAGCCCAGCGGGCCGATGTCGAAGGCGTGCTGACCGAACTGGGCCTTAGCGAAATGGTCGACCGAGGCCTGACGGAGGTCTGGAACAAGATCGACCTGATGGACGCGGAGGCGAGGGCCGATTTCGCCCGTACCCAGGCCGAAATGCCCGAACGGGTGCTGCCGGCTTCGGCGGTTACCGGCGAAGGCGTCGATGGCGTGTTGGCCGCCCTCGATGAAAAGCTGCGCAAGCAACGGGACGTCCTGGCCCTCCATGTCAGCCCAGCGGACGGCAAGCGTCTCGCCTGGCTCTATCAGCATGGCGAAGTGCTGGAGCGTGAGGATACCGAGGAGGATATCTCCTTGAAGGTCGGCCTCGATCCCGTCAATCGGGCGCGCTACGAGCAGATATTCACTTAAGGTTCATGGGGATTTGCCTCGGGCGGGGTTGACGCGGCTGCCGTGTCTCCTTATTCCTTTGGCACTCGTCGGCCATGAGTGCTAATTGCGCCATAGCCAACGGCCTCACATAGCCCACAGGGCGATAGGCCAAACCAAGTTTTCAGGAGCAACTTCCATGAAGTTCCGTCCGCTGCACGACCGCGTCGTGGTCAAGGCAATCGAAGCCGAAGAAAAGACTAAGGGCGGGATCATCATCCCCGATACCGCCAAGGAAAAGCCTCAGCAGGGCAAGATCGTCGCCGTCGGCCCGGGTGCCCGCGACGAGAGCGGCAAGCTCAACCCGCTGGACGTCAAGGTCGGTGACACCGTGCTCTACGGCAAATGGTCCGGCACCGAAGTGAAGATCGACGGCGAAACCCTGCTCATCATGAAAGAGCAGGACATCATGGGTATCGCCGAGTAGTTCTCCCGACCAAGGGATAAGATCTAACGGCCTCAAGCAGCGCGCAAGCGCGTTAGGCCAACAATTAAGGAGCTATCATGGCTGCCAAAGAAGTTAAGTTTTCGTCGGATGCGCGGGATCGCCTGCTGCGCGGCGTTGATATCCTTGCCAATGCGGTGAAGGTGACCTTGGGTCCGAAGG